>JAESGA010000006.1_pt1 | contig 572972 bp, 578 predicted proteins | sample 9269521 | NCBI WGS metagenome assembly JAESGA01 (sample SAMN14514842, study PRJNA621658) | algae metagenome | isolation source: Aphanothece saxicola GSE-SYN-MK-01-06B and co-occurring heterotrophs from... | place: USA: Grand Staircase Escalante National Monument, Utah | collected 2006-04-15 | reverse complement strand
GTATCACTGGTGGCTCCGCTTCCATCACGGGCAACTTCAGCGCCGAAGAGGCCCGTGACCTGGAAGTCCAGCTGCGGGGTGGCTCCCTGCCCCTGCCGGTGAAGATCGTCGAGGTGCGCACGGTCGGCCCCTCGCTCGGGGCCGAGAACATCCGCTCCAGCCTGGTGGCGGGCCTCTCGGGCCTGGTGCTGGTGGCCGTGTTCATGGCGGTGGTGTATCGCCTGCCCGGGATCGTGGCGGTGGTGGCCCTGAGCCTCTATGCCCTGTTCAACCTGGCGATCTACGCCCTGATCCCTGTCACCCTGACCCTTCCCGGCATTGCCGGCTTCATCCTCTCGGTGGGGATCGCCGTGGACGCGAACGTGCTGATCTTTGAGCGCATCAAGGAGGAACTGCGCGGCGGCAACACCCTGATCCGTTCCATCGACACGGGATTTTCCCTGGCCTTTTCCTCGATCTTCGACGGCCACGCCACTGGCTTGATCAGCTGCGCAGCCCTGTTTTTCCTGGGCACCGGCCTGGTCAAGGGTTTCGCCGTCACCCTGGCGATCGGTCTGCTGCTGAGCCTGTTCACCGCCCTCACCTGCACCCGAACCCTGCTGCGCCTGTTGATGAGCTATCCCGCCCTGCGGCGCCCCACCTACTTCCTGCCTGCCCGCCAGCTGCCCCCCGCCAAGTCCGGTGCGGCCCAGGCGGGTCTGGCCTGAATGACTGCCATGACCCCTGCCCCTACCCCCCGTTTCCGCATCAGCCGCTACCGGCGCCTGGCCTGGCTGGGATCGGCCCTGGCCTGCGGATTGAGTGTGCTGGGCCTGGCGCTCTGCTGGCTGAACCCGGCCATCCACGCACCCCTGCGACCCGGCCTCGATTTCACCGGCGGCACCCAGGTGCAGGTGGAGCGCGATTGTGCCCCCTGCACGGCGATCACCGCCGCCGAGATTCGCCAGGGTCTGGGCGGCCTCAACCTGCCCTCCTCCGAGGGTGATCGCGCCCCCAACCTGGGCAGTGCCTCCGTTCAGGTGCTGGATAGCGGCCGCTCCCTGCTGCTGCGCCTGCCGGCCCTTGAGGCCGAGCAGAGCTCGGCCCTGGTCGATGACCTGGCGAACAAGTTCGGCCCACTGCTCAAGAGCGGCACGTCGGTGAACACGATCGGCCCCACCCTCGGCTCGCGCCTGCTGCGGGGCAGCCTCATCTCCCTGCTGGTCAGCTTCGTGGGGATTTCGGTGTACATCTCCTTCAGCTACAGCGGCATTTTCGCTGCCCTGGCCCTGCTGTGTCTGGCCCATGACGTGCTGATCACCTGCGGCCTGTTCGCCTGGCTGGGCCTGCTCCAGGGCATCGAAGTGGATTCCCTGTTTGCCGTTTCCCTGATCACGATCGCCGGCTATTCGGTCAACGACACGGTGGTGGTCTACGACCGGATCCGGGAACAGCGCCGCACCCTGGGGGACCTTTCCCTGGTGGATCAGGTGGACGTGGCCGTGGATGCCACCCTCACCCGCTCGCTCTACACCTCCTTCACCACCCTGTTGCCCCTGGTGGCCCTGATCTTCTTCGGCGGCAGCACCCTGTTCTGGTTCTCGGTGGCCCTCACCGTGGGCATCGCCGTCGGCAGCTGGTCGAGCATCGGTGTGGCGCCCACCCTGCTGCCCCTGCTGTCGAAACGATGAGCGGCCAGGAACGCGTCGAGCGGGGCAGGCATGGCTGGCCCATGCTGCCGCTGGTGTTGCTGGTGCTGGCCCTGATCGACCTGCGGGTGGAGTTGATCCTGCTTTGGGACCACCTCACCGTGACGTCCCTCACCGCGGCTGTCCGCTCCCATCTGCTGGCCGTGGCGGTGCTGGTGGCCCAGCCGTCCCTCTGGCACCACTACCGCCGCTCCCATCGCTGAGGCCTTCCGTCCTGAAAGGATGGGTCCATGGTCAGGTCTGATCCCAGCGGTCCATCACGTCGCGCACGAGCACTTCTTCGCAGGCCACCTGCAGCACCACCACCAGGGGCAGGGCCAGAAGCAGGCCGGGCAACCCCAGCAGGGCCCCCAGACTCAGCTGGGCCATCAGGGCGACGGTGGGCAGCAGGTTGACGGTGCGGCTCAGCAGCAGGGGAGTCAGCAGGAAGGCTTCGCCGTTCTGCAGCAGCAGCCGCAGCACGAGCACCTGGACCACCTTCGATGGAGAGATCAGCAGGGCGACGGCCAATGGCAGCAGGGTGGCGGCCGTCGGGCCGATGGTGGGCACGAAGGTCAGCAGGCCGCAGACCAGGCCGCTGAGCAGCGCCAGGGGCACCTGCAGCACCGCCAGGCCCGCCCAGGTGGTGAGGAAGACCACGGTGCCGGAGATGGTCATCCCTGACAGCCAGCCACCGAGGGCTTCGCGGCATTCGCCCAGCAACTGCTCCATGCGCCGCCGGTAGAAGCGGGGTGTGGCGGCGATCACCAGGCGCTGGTGGCTGACCGGATCCAGCGCCATCAGGACCGCCAGCAGCAGCATCAGCAGCAGCTGGATCGTGCTGTTGGCGGCGCCACCCGCCACGCCGAGCAGCTGGCTGCCCAGGGGCTGGAGCCGGTCCCAGAGGGTTCCGTCGTCCAGCTGTCTCTCCAGGTCGCGCAGCAGGGGGGTCCTGGGCGCGATGTCGCCGAGCCGCTGGATCAACTGGGGGACCAGCTGGCTGAACTGGCGGATCTGGTCGATCAGCTCCGGCAGCAGCAGATGTCCCAGCAGCCAGCCGATCACGAGCAGACCCAGCAGCACCAGGGACAGGGCTGCCCCCCGGTTCAGACGGGTGAGCCGCCGCAGCAGGCTGGTGGGCACATCCAGCGCCACCGCCAGCACCACGGCGCCGAAGAGAATCAGCAGCACCCAGCGCAGTTCCCAGAGCAGCAGGAACAACGCCACCAGGGCCAGGGCCCCGAGCAGGGTGCGTGCCTTCATGTCTGCTGGCGCTCCCGCTTCCAGGGATCGAGGATGTCATGAATCAGCACATCCCGCAGCAGCACCTGCAGACACACCGCCAGCGGCAGGGCCAGCAGCAGGCCGAGGGGGCCGAACAGCAGGGTGAACAGGAGCTGGGCGGTGAGGGTCAGGCCCGGCAGCAGCTGCAACTGATGGTGCATCACCGAGGGGGTGATGACATAGCTCTCGAGGTTCTGGATCACCACATAAACCACCAGCACGGCCACGGCTTTCCAGGGGGCATCCAGGAGCGCCACTGACATCGGGAAGATCGTGCTGAGCGTCGGCCCCACGTTGGGGATGACGTTGAGCAGGCCGGCCAGCAGCGCATTGGCCGCCACCAGCTTCACCCCCAGCACGGACAGGCCGATGGCCGCCAGCAGGCCCACGCAGAGGGAGCTGATCAGCACCCCCACCATCCAGCTGCTCAGGGCGGTACCGCAGGTCACCAGCACCTGGCGCAGGCGCCGCCGGTAGAAGGAGGGCGCCAGCAGCAGCAGGGCCTCCCGGTAGCCGGTGGGCTGGGCGGCGACCATCAGGGAGACGACCACCACGAACAGGGTCTGGAGCAGACCGGCGCCAAGATTGCCGGCCACGCCCACCAGGCCAATCGCCCCACCGCCGAGGCGGCCCAGCAGGTCGGGGGGCAGGGTGGCGGGAATCGAGAGGGTGGATTTGAGCCAGTCCAGGTTGCCGTCCCTGCGGCCGTACACCATCTGAGACGCCCCCTCGAGGGCGTTGCGCACCAGTTTCAACAGTTCCGCCCAGGCCCGCGGCACCTGCTGCACCAGTTCGCGGAACTCGGCGATGAAGGGGGGGATCACGACCGTGGCCACCAACAGCACCACCAGCGTCACCAGCAGCAGGGCCAGGAGCAGGGCGATGGGCCTGACCACGCCGAGGCGCTCCCGGATGGCGCCCACCAGGGTGCACAGGGCCATGGCGAGCACCACGGCGGCGAACAGCAGGATCAGGGCGTCACGCAGGCTCCACAGCAGAAGCAGCGACGCCAGCAGGGCCACCAGGCCCAGCCACTGGCCGAACTTCAAACCTCCTCCTGGCCCTCCTCGGCCGGCTCGTCACCCTGGCCGGCAAATCCGAGACCATGGCCGTCGGCATAGCGCTGGGCGAAGCGCATGAAGCGCTCGAAATCGGCGGTGCTCTTCCAGGTGTAGGTGGCTTCCAGGGCGCTGGCCTTGCCGTTGACGAAGCGGGCCTTCACCTCCCGGGTCACCATCTCGCCCTCCTCATCAAGCATGAACATGCCGGTGATGTCGCCCACCGCCTGGGGGGCCAGGGCCTCGGGCTCCTCGAACACGAAGGTGGCCTGGCCGGTGCGGCCATCCCGGGATCGGGTCAAGCGGATGTCGGGCACGACCGTCTCGTCCACCCCGCGGAAGAACTGAATGGCGGCGGCCATGGCACTCGCTGAAAAGGGGACTTTAGGCAGAGCCTGAACCCGCCCCCCACGCCCAGGGATCCAGTGCCCATCGGCCCTGACATAGTGGGATCCACCATGCTGCCTTCCCGGCTGGTTGTTTTCCCATGCTTTCCGGTCCTCCGGTTTCCAGCACCGTTGATGCCGATCAGCTGCTGGAGCGCTTCCTGGCAGGCTCGGCCCGTCAGCGCCGCAGTCTCCTGGGCCCGCTCGAACAGGCCGGCTCCGACCTGCTGGATCGGATCCCGGACCGGCTCGACCGGCTCGATGCCACCGGTGACGACTGGGCCGCCGGCCATCTGATCCAGCTGCTGCTGGCCTGCGGGGAAACAGGCCGGCAGGAGGCCTGGCTGGCGCGCCACCCGGACGGCTGGCTGGCTGTCGCCAGCGTCGCCGGCCTCGACTACGCGCCGCTGCAACAGCAGCTGATGCGGCAGGCCTTCGAGGCGGCCGATCGCCTCACCAGCGAGCACCTGCGCCAGCTGGCCGGAGAGGCGGCCCTGCGCCGCGGCTACGTCTATTACAGCGAGGTTGCGGCGATGCCAGCCACCGACCTCACCAGCCTCGACCGTCTCTGGTGCTGCTACTCCCAGGGGCGTTTCGGCTTCTCGGTCCAGGCCCGCCTGCTGCAGGTGTGTCAGGGGCAGTGGGATCGGCTCTGGCCCCGGCTCGGCTGGAAGAGCAACGGGACCTGGACCCGCTACCCGGGGTCCTTCCAGTGGTCCTTGGAAGCGCCGGAGGGTCACATGCCCCTGATCAACCAGCTGCGGGGCGTGCGGTTGATGGACGCGGTTCTGCAACATCCCGCCATACAGGCCCGCCTGGGGGAGGCGCCAGCCGGGCGTGCGCGTTAGGTTCCGGTGAGGCGAACTGGAATTCCTGCTGCATGCAGCTCCGCTGGGCCGACTACATCACCCCCTCCACCCTGCAGCTGGCCCCGCTGGTGGAGTTGCTGCTTGAACCCATTGGCTGCGCGCTCCGCCAGGCGGAACTGCAGCTCGGTCTGCAGGAGGCCCTGGTCAATGCCGTCCGCCACGGCAATGGCTGTGATCCCGGCAAGTGCCTGAGGGTCCGCCGCATCGTCACCCCCCGCTGGGTGATCTGGCAGGTGCAGGACGAAGGCCCGGGGCTTCCGCCCCATGCCCGTCGCAGTGCCCTGCCCTGCCAGCAGGACGCCCCATCTGGTCGGGGCCTGTTCCTCATTCACCACTGTTTTGATGACGTGCGTTGGAGCAGCCGGGGCAACCGGCTGCAGCTGGCGGCACGGCGGGCGGTGGTCAGCGGCCGTGGGTCGGACAGCCCGGATCGCTGATCTCCGCCCGCAGCCAGGCCTGGGCGTTCTCCAGCAGGGCGATGGCGCTGTGCCGACCTTCGCTGGCCGCCCGTGCGGCCGGCTCGTCGGCGGCCAGAAGCTGCACCAGGGCTGCCGCCACCTGTTCGGCCGCACGCCGGGAGCGCTGGTGCTTGAGGGCATGCCAGTCCCGATCACCGATGCTGAGCTGGCGATGCAGGCGTTCGGCCAGGGGCAGGGCCTCCGGCGGCCACGCGCGGTGCGACGGAATCACAACACCGGAAGGAGAAGCCGTTTCGGCTGGAGAGCTGGTGGCTTCCACTGGACGATCGGACCGCAGTGGACCCATCCTGTCGTTCCAGGCCCCGCCCTGTCGATCGCGCCGCCATGAGCCGCCTCCAGCGTCCCCGTCGCTCACCACCTCCCGGACTGCTGCACCATCTGGCTGCGGTGCTGAGCATCGCCGGCCGCCCGGGGGCCGTCGCTCCCACTGGAGTGACGCTGCGGCGGCGGCGGCAGAAGCTGGAGCTGGCCCAGCGGCTGCTGGATCCCCTCCCCACCGCCCTGCTGCCGAGCAGCCGCCACGGCGAACGTTTCTGGTCGGCCCTGCGCTGGGGGGGACTGGGGCTGCTGTTGGCCTGGCTGCTGCGTCCCTGAGTCAGGCGATGGGGTCGCTGGCGAACTCGAGGGGATGGGGCCGATGCTCCAGTTCCTCCAGTTCCAGGCGTTTGAGCGCGATCCAGTCCTCGATCAGCTCCTGGCTGAACACGCCACCGGCCAGGAGGTAGTCCTGGTCGGCGGCGAGGGCCGCCAGGGATCCGCCCAGGTCGGTGGGCAGGCTGGCGCCATCAGCCGGGGCGGTGGCGGCGGTGGCGGTGGCGGGCTCCAGATCGCCGGGGGATCCGGGATCGCTCTGGCGGCGCACGCCATCGAGCCCGGCCATCAGCATGGCCGCCAAGGCCAGGTAGGGATTGGCCAGCCCGTCGGCCTGGCGCAGCACCAGCCGACGCTTGTCGGGGTCGCTGCCGCTGTCGGGAACGGCGACCACCGTCGAGGGGTCGTTCCTGGCATAGGTCAGGCGGTTCGGGGCCCCGGGGCCGCTCCGCAGCCGCCGGTAACTGTTGAGGCCTGGGTTGGTGAAAGCGGCCAGGGAAGGGCCGTGGTGCAGCAGCCCCCCCAGGTACCAACGGGCGGTCTGGGACAGGTCGCCGTAGGTGCCTTCGCCGCAGAACAGGGGCTGGCCGGCCCTCCAGAGGCTCTGGTGCACCGTCAGGCCGGCGCTGATGGGCTCCAGCGTGGGTTTCGGCAGCACGGTGGCGCTCCAGCCATGGCGCCGGGCGACGTGACGCAACGCGTAGCGGCTGACCATCAGGGCATCGGCGGCCCGCAGCAGGTCGTCACTCCCCAGGCTCAGCCCATGGAGGGGGGAGGCCGGCGCCGGCTGACTCAGGCGCGCCCGCAGGCCCAGGGCCGCCAGGGTGAGCACCAGCTCGTTGCAGAGCGCCTCAGGTGGCTCGGTGCCGTTGGCGACCTGGTCGCCACATCCCTGGGCATTGGACTGCCAGCTCCGATCGCTGAACAGGAAAAAGTCCTGCGTCACTCCGAAGCGGGCCGCATCGGCCAGGCCGCTGCCGGCCAGCAGGGCCAGGGCGCGGCCGGCCAGGGAGCGGGGACAGTGGCGGGCGTTCGCCCCGGCTCCCGCCGGCGCCTCGAAGGTGGCGATCAGGCTGAGGCTTCGGGGGGAGAGAAAGGGGTCGATCCAGGCGGTGGCGGGGTCCGGATGCAGCACCAGACCGCTGGCACGGCTGTCGAAGGCACGCCTGTCGAAGGGATGGCTGTCGGGGCAAAGACCCCGCTGGAAGGCCCCGTCGCCGAACTGGTGGGCCTCCAGGCTGAACGAGTGCCAGCGCCCCTGCAGGTCACTCACCTTGAGGTCGATGCGCTCGATGCCGTCCTCCCCGAGGCGGCGCAGGACGTCCTGGGCGGAGGTGGCCATGGCGGGGGTGGTTGGGAAGGCTGCCGCCACGATGGTGCCCCCCCCGGCGGGCCGGTGGCCGCGTAACCGTTTCTGTCAGATTCCCCAGAACCAGCCGCAGGACAGGAATCTGGCGGATTGCGAGTGCTACCTTCCGCTGCAGGTGCGTCGATCCGTTTCGTCCATGCGAGATGCCATCACCGGTCTGATCGGTCGCTACGACCAGCTGGGCCGCTATTTCGATCGTTCCGCGATCGATCGGATCGATGCCTATTACGGCCAGGCGGAGTTGCGACTCGCCGCCGTCGAGCTGATCAACCGGGAAGCGGCCGTCATCGTGCGCGAGGCGGCCCAGCGCCTCTGGCTTGAGGACCCCGAGCTGCTCCTCCCCGGTGGCAACGCCTACACCACCAGGCGCCTGTCGGCCTGCCTGCGTGACATGGACTACTTCCTCCGCTACGCCAGCTATGCCTTGGTGGCGGACGATTTCACCATCCTCGACGAGCGCGTTCTCAACGGGCTGGATGACACCTACAAGAGCCTGGGTGTCCCCACCGGACCGACCGTCCGCAGCATCGCCCTGCTCGGCGAGGTGATCGCCGAAATGTTGGCCGACGCCGGCCTGGTGGACACCGGCCTGGTTCGGGCCCCCTTCGAGCACCTCTGCCGCGGCCTCTCCTCCAGCAACGTCCGCGCCCGCTGAGCGGCCGTTCCCTAGTCTCAGATCACTTCTGCCGCTCCGCCAGGTCTTGCCTCTTCTCCCAGTGCCTCCCACCGTCAGCAGCACCCACAGGCTCGCTCTGGATCCCATCGCCACCCCGGAGCGGTTGCTGCTGGGCCCTGGCCCTTCCAACGCCCACCCCACGGTGCTTCAGGCCCTGGCCCGGATGCCGATCGGGCACCTCGATCCCCTCTACATCGAGCTGATGGGGGAGGTGCAGGAGTTGCTCCGCTACGCCTGGCAGACCGACAACCGGCTCACCATCCCGATGAGCGGCACCGGCAGCGCCGCCATGGAAGCCACCCTGGCCAACACCATCGAGCCCGGCGACAAGGTGCTGGTGGCCGTCATGGGCTACTTCGGCCAGCGTCTGGTCGACATGGCCGGCCGCTACCGGGCCGATGTGGTCACGATCGAGCGGCCCTGGGGAGAGGCCTTTGCTCTGCATGAACTGGAAGCTGCCCTGATCACCCACAAGCCCACCATCCTGGCGATGGTGCATGCCGAAACCTCCACCGGCGTGTGTCAGCCGATGGACGGCATCGGTGACCTCTGCCGGCAGCACGACTGCCTGCTGCTGCTCGACACGGTCACCTCGCTTGGGGCGGTGCCGCTGCACATCGATGCCTGGAAGGTGGATCTGGCCTACAGCTGCAGCCAGAAGGGGCTCAGCTGCCCTCCCGGCCTGGGCCCCTTCACGATGGGTCCGCGGGCCGAGGCCAAGCTGGCCGCCCGCTCCGGCAAGGTGCCCAACTGGTACCTGGATGTCTCCCTGCTCAACAAGTACTGGGGCAGCGACCGGGTGTACCACCACACCGCACCGGTGAACATGAACTTCGGCATGCGCGAAGCCCTGCGGCTTCTGGCCGAAGAGGGTCTGGAGGCTGCCTGGGCGCGCCACCGCAGCAATGCCGAGCGCCTCTGGGCCGGTCTGGAGCGGCTGGGCCTTGAACTGCATGTCAGCGAGCCCCTGCGCCTGCCCACCCTCACCACCGTCCGCATTCCCGAGGGGGTCGACGGCAAGGCCTTCAGCCGCCATCTGCTCGATCGCTTCGGCATCGAGGTGGGCGGTGGCCTCGGCGCTCTGGCCGGCAAGGTGTGGCGCATCGGCCTGATGGGCTACAACAGCACCCCGGAGAACGTCGACCGCCTGCTCGACATTTTCGCCAGCGAACTGCCCGCCTTTCAGCCGTCCCCTGCAGCTGTGCCTGCCGCCATCGCCTGACGGGCCAGGCGCCGCTGCCGGAACCACTGCTCCAGTTGCTGGCCGGCCCGCTCGCCCCGCACCCCACTGCTGACCGCCATGTGGTGGTGGGCGCTGGGGTGGCTCGAGAGGTCGAGGCTGCCGCCGAGGGCGCCGCGCTTGGGGTCGCCGGCGGCATAGATCACCCGGCCCACCCGCGCCTGGATCAGGGCACCGGCACACATCGGACAGGGCTCAAGGGTCACCAGCAGGGTGCAGCCGTTGAAGCGCCAGTCGCCCCTCGTCGCCGCCGCCTGGCGCAGGGCCAGCAGTTCGGCATGCCCCAGGGGATCCGCCCGTCGGTGGCGGCGATTGCTGCCCCAGCCGACGCAGCGGCCGGACTCATCCAGCAGGGCGGCTGCGACGGGGATCTCCCCCCGGGCCCCGGCCGCCTCGGACAGGCGCAGGAGCCGGTCCATCCACAGCAGGCTGACGGCGTCATTCACCATCCTTTTTGTCTAGCCATCCCTCCGCCAGGGCAGACGCCAGAATGCCGAAGCCCCCACAGTCGCCGTTGGCCAGCGTCCCCCCCGCCCACCGGCCATCGCCGTCCCCACGGGACTTCGGCGCCTTCGCCGATCCCTTTCAGGTGGACCCGGCCCTGGAAGCGGTCCTGCAGCAGGCGTCCGGACTCCTCTGCCGCTGGCTTGGCCAGGCCGGCCACGGCACCCCCCTTCCCGGGTTGAGTGTGCTGCCGGCGGTGGAACCTGAGCTGGCTGGACTGGGAAGCGACAGGCTGCTGGCCGATCTGCAACTGGTCATGGAAGGGGCCTACAACCCCAACCATCCCGGCGCCCTGGCCCACCTCGATCCGCCGCCCCTGTCGGCCTCGATCGTGGCCGACCTGATCTGCGCCGGCCTGAACAACAACCTGCTGGCCGAGGAGCTCTCCCCCAGCCTCAGCCGTCTGGAGCGGGCCCTGTGCGCCTGGATGGCCGGCCGGCTTGGGCTCCCTGACGCTGCCGGGGGCGTGGCCGCCAGCGGCGGCAGCCTCAGCAACCTGATGGCCCTGGTCACCGCCCGCCATCAGCGTGGCCTGGCCTGCCGGGGCGACGCGGTGGTGCTGTGCAGCGAGGAGGCCCATGTCTCGCTGGTCAAGGCCACCGCCGTGATGGGTCTGCCGGCCGAGGCCCTGGTGCAGCTCCCGGTGACCGCTGCCGGCACGCTCGAACCCCAGGCCCTCGAGGAGCGGCTGGCGCAGCTCGATCGGGCTGGTACGCCGGTGATCGCCGTGGTGGCCACCGCCGGCACGACCGTGCGGGGCGCCCTGGATCCCCTCGAACCCATCGCGGCCCTGTGCCGGCGCTACGGCCATTGGCTGCACGTGGATGGCGCGATCGGCGCGATCTTCGCCTTCAGCGACCGATTCCGAGCCCGGCTCGCCGGTCTGGGGCTGGCCGATTCGATCACGGTCAACCCCCAGAAGCTGCTCGGCATCACCAAGACGTCCTCGCTGCTGCTGCTGGCGGATCCACGCCACCTGCAGCGGGCCTTTGCCACCGGACTGCCCTACATGGAACCGAGCTGGGGCGGCGGCCACCAGGGGGAGGCGGGTCTGCAGGGCACCAGGCCTGGTGAGATCCTCAAGCTCTGGCTGGGTCTGCGCCAACTCGGCCTCGACGGCGTGGCCGCCCTCATCGACGCTGCCGTCCAGCGCCGCATGGAGCTGGAGCAGCGGTTGCGGGCCATCGGGGGCCTGAGCCTCTGCAGCGGTCCCCTGCACCTGCTCGCCTTCCGGCCCGAGGGCTGCCAAGGGGCGCACGCGGAACGCTGGAGTGCCGCCACCCGGGCGGCCCTGCTGGCTGAGCAGTTGATGCTCTCGCGCCCCGTCTACCGGGGCCATCACCATCTCAAGGCGGTGCTGGGCAACCCCCACACCCTCCCGTACCATCTTGATCGGCTCAGCCTGGTGGTGCAGCGAAGCCTGGCGGAGCCCACCCATGGCTGAACCAGTGGCTGAACCGATGCCGGATCCGATTCCACCGAAGTCCCCCCTGAAGACGCCCCGCGGCAAGTGGGTGGCGATCCTCACAGGTGCGCTCTCGATCCTGATCGGGGTGGCCTACCTGGTGTTGATCACGGTGCTGGATTCCCGCGGTCCCCTTCAGCCGCCCCCCCCCGAGGCCCTGGTCGGGGCGGTAGCCGCCGTCTCTGGCGTTGCTGCAGAGGTTCCACCACCCTGTTGAGGGCTGTTTCCAGGAAGCTGCGCAGCATCCCCTCCCGTTTGTTGAGGTCGTATTCGCGCTGCAGCACCTCCTGCAGCCCCCCATCGCCCCAGTCCTGGTTCTGGCTGAAGTACGTGATGAAGCTGCGCCCTGCCACCCGGGTCAGCCAGGCCGCGCTGACCGCCTGAATCGCCCGGCTGACCACCAGGGCGGGCAGATTGAGACTGAGCGCCGAGGCGATCAGCCCCACGCCCCCCTTCACCAGCCCCAGACCCGCCAGGGTCCGGCCCACCGAGAGGGCCAGATCCTGGGCATTGTCGCGGCTGAGGCTGACGCCGTAGACACGGCCGATCTCCACTACCATCTGGGCGTTCACCGCGGCGGCGGCGAGCAGGTCGACGCCCGGCAGCGGGGTCACCATCACCACCCCCGCGCCGATCCACATGTAGCGATCGACGATGCTGCTGGCGTCGCTGTTCCGTTGCCGGTCCAGCAGGTCCTGGCTGGCCTGGTTGAGGCGGCGGCACTGCAGCAGCAGGTTGTCGGCGATCAGTTCCTCCCCATCGGCATGCAGAACGCTGGCGACACGGCGCAGCAGGGCCTCCACCTCCGGGGCCGGCTGCAGCGGCCGGCCACCGGGCATCGGCACACTCTGGGGAGCGGCGCTGGCGGGGATCACATCCTCGGCGGCGAGCCGGCCGGCACAGCGTTGCCGCAGCAGCGCCAGCAGGCGCCGCTCCTCCTCTTCGCCGCGCAGGTCGCACTTGTTGAGCACCAGCAGCAGCCGCTTGCCCAGCCCGGCCAGGGCCTCGAACACCTCCATCTCACTGGCGCGCAGGTCGCCATCCAGCACCAGCAGGAGCAGATCGGCCCTGGCGGCCAGTCCCCGGGCCAGCCGCTCCCGCTCCCGGCCTTCCCGGCCCGCTTCGAGGATCCCCGGGGTGTCCTCCAGGATCACGGCGCGGGGCAGATCCCGCAGCCGCAGGCGGTAGCGGCTGGCGGCGGTGGTCGAACCCATCGGCGCGCCCACCTCCCCCACCAGCTCCTGCAGCAGGGCGCGGATGAGCGAGGTCTTGCCGGCCGAGCCGGTGCCGAACACGACGATCACCAGGTCGCCCCGTTCCAGTTCCGCCTCCATGCGCTGCCGTTCCTGGCGCAGGGCTTCGCGCTCCACCGCGTGGCGCACCTTCTCCAGGGTGCGGTCAATGGCGCCCAGGTTTTGCTGGGCCGCCTCCCGGCGGCTGGAGGGCACCGCCGCGGTGACGGCCTTGCCTGCCGCCGACCGGCCAGGGCGACGCAGCCGCTGCAACCAGGGCCAGCCGACCTGGGCCAGGGCCAGCAGCAACGCCACCAGGACCACGAGCATCAGCGGCCCCACCATCCAGTAGGGCAGCCAGGTGCTCAGGGTCCACTGCAGCTGCTGGACCGCCTGCAGCACCATGCCAAGCACCACCAACGCCAGCAGACCCAGCAGGATCCAGATCCAGAGGCGTTGGGGCAGCTTCATGACCCCGGTGGGGCGGAGCGCACGATCTCGCCGAACAGGGAGCCTGCCAGGGCGCTGCTGGCGGCGGTGGGGCTGTTGTCATCGTTGCCCAGCCAGATGCCGATCACCCACTGGCGCCTGGGCGCATAGCCCACGAACAGCAGGTCCCGGCCCTCGTTGGTGGTGCCGGTCTTGCCCCAGCTGCCGGCGCCCACGTAGGCGGCGCTGCCGGTGCCGCCGCTGACCACCGCTTCGAGCAGGGTTCGCATCGCCTTGGCGGTGGCGGAGCTCATCACCCGGCGGCCGGGGCTGGTGACGGCCCGGGAGCTGCCGGCGGAGGCCCGGCAATCGGCTCCGCCCGAGGCGGCGCAGGCTTCGGCGTCGGTGAGTCGCCGGATTGTGGTGGGCGCTCGCCAGAGCCCATCGGCGGCAACGGTGGCATAGGCAGCCGTGAGCTCCAGCAGGGTCACTTCGCTCTGGCCCAGGGCCAGCCCTGGCACCGGGGCCAGGGGACTGGTGAAGCCCAGATCCCGGCCCTTGCTGACGACGGCGTCGAGGCCATCTTTACGGGCCAGGCGCAGGGCGGCGGTGTTGCTGCTGATCGCCAGGGCCTGGCGCAGGCTGAGGCTGCCGCCACAGCCGCTGGTGAAGTGCTGGCCGCCCCAGTCCAGGGGCCCGCAGCCGATCCGGTCGCCGGGCCGGGCGCCCCGCTCCAGGGCCACCACGTAGGGGACGAGCTTGAAGGTGCTGCCGGGCTGGCGCAGGGCCATCGAGGCTCGGTTGAACTGGCTCTGCAGGTAGTCCCGACCGCCGGCGATGGCGCGGATACCCCCCGTGCGGCTGTCGATCACCACCACCGCCCCCTGGCTCACCCCCAGGGATCGGCTGGCATCGATGCGCTGCCGCAGCACCAGCTCCACCCGCTCCTGCAGCAGGGGATCGAGGTGGGTATCGATCAGGAAGTTGCCTTCGGCGGCCACCTCCTTGCCCACCAGGTTCTCCAGGTCGCGGCGCACCTGGTCGGTGTAGAAGGGGGCCCCGCGCTGCTGGGCGGAGCGGCAGGCATCCGGCGCCAGCCGGATCGGTTGGCGCCGGGCCCGCCGGGCCTGATCGGCGCTGATCCGGTTGGACGCGGCCATCTTGTCGAGCACCTGGTTGCGGGAGGCCAGGGCGGCCGTGGGATCGATGCAGGGGTCATAGCCGTTCGGGGAGGGCAGCAGGCCCACCAGCAGGGCGGCCTCCTCGAGTTTCAGGGCCGCTGCCGGCCGGCCGAAGAAGCGCCGGGAGGCATCCTCGAAGCCCCAGACGGCGCCGAGATAGACCCGGTTGAGGTAGCTCAGCAGCAGGTCCTGCTTGCTGAAGCGCGCCTCCAGCTGCAGGGCCACCAGCAGCTCGCGCCACTTGCGCCCCAGGGTTTCCCCCTGTCCCACCTGCTCCGGGTAAAGGCTGCGGGCCATCTGCTGGGTCAGGGTGCTGCCGCCTTCCAGCACCCGGCCGCCGAGCAGGTTGGTGAGCAGGGCGCGGGCGGTGCCGATCGGATCCACGCCCGGATGCCACCAGAAGCGGTTGTCCTCACTGGCGAGCAGCGCATCGATCAGCACGGGGGGATAGGCGTCCAGGTCGGGGAGTTCGCGGCGCTTGCGATCGGCCACGGACGCCACGGGCCGGTTGCTGCGGTCGTAGAGGAGCAGCGGACCCCGCACCGTCGCCAGGCTGCCCCGGGTGGGCACCTGCAGCAGGGACAGGGCCAGGAGCAGGCCGCCGGCACCGGCCACGGCCACCGCGACCCGCGCTCCCCAGCGCCCGATCCAGGACCGGCGCAGGCCCCGTTCAGGCGCGAACAGCAGCGTGGGCAGGTCCGCCTGATCGGCGGGCCCGAAACGCACCTGATCCCCTTGGCGCAGCACCAGCTCCCGCACCCGGCGGCCCTGCCACCAGAGCCCGTTGGTGGAGCCGGCGTCGCTCAGCAACCAATGGCCGCCGTGGTTTTCCAGCAGGGCATGGTGGCGGCTCACGGCCGTGTGGTCGATGACGATGCTGTTGTCGCTGGCGCGGCCGATCCGGTAGAGACTGCCGTGCAGGGGGTGGCTCTGCTCCGGCAGGCCGGGTCGCAGCACCCTCAGCTGGGGACCTGCGGCGGGGGAGCGGGGCCGCAGCCGCCGCTCCAGCCCCTCAAGGATGGCGGTCGGCATGGGGTCGCAACAGGTCGATGAGGAAACACGCGACGGCCAGGTTGATGGCCACGTCGGCGAGGTTGAAGATCGGGAAATGGATCGGGACGAATTCCAGGAAATCCACCACCGCCCCATAGCGCCAGCGGTCGATGCCGTTGCCTAGGGCCCCTCCGAGCAGCAGTCCCAGGGCCAGGCCGCTCCACAGGCCGGCGGGAGGGCGCCAGACGATCCAGACCAGCAGACCAGCGCTCACAAGGGCGCTCACCAGGCCCAGCTGGATCGTCGCCCCGGTGAACAGGCTGAAGGCGGCCCCTGTGTTGCTGACCCGCTGCAGTTGGAGCAGGCCAGGCAGCAGCGGGCGGATGCTGCCACTGGCGAGGTAGTCAAGGGCCCAGGCCTTGCTCACCTGATCGAGCAGCAGGGCAAGGACCGCCAGCAGCACGATCCCCAGCCGCCGCCGCAGCGGACGGGCCATCACGAGGGCACCAGCAGCACCCGGCGCAGCAACCAGCCCAGCAGGCCGGCGGCGCAGCAGAGCAGGAGCTGGGGCAGCAGGGCCAGGCTGTAGCCCACCACCAGGGTGAGCGTGTCACCCCCCCAGCGGCCGGCCAGGCTGCCCAGCAGCAGGTTGGTGAGGCCGCAGAGATGCAGCACCACCAGGCCGATGGCGGCGGCCCCGGCGAGGGTGAGGGGATCGTCCATGCCCGGCTGGCGCGCCAACTTGCCGGTGATCCAGGCGGCCGGCAGGAAGCCCGCCAGGTAGCCGAAGCCCGGATCCAGCAGGTAGCCGACCCCTCCACCCTCGTGGAACACCGGCAGCTGGAACAGACCGACGCTGAGATAGGCCACGGCCGCCAGGGTCGCACTGCGGGGTCCGCAGACCAGGGCGCTCAGCAGCAGCGCCGGCACCTGCAGGGTGATGCCCAGGGGCCGCACGCCCCAGCCACCGGCCTCGTGAACCGGAAAGGCCGCCGGCACCAGACCGCCGACAAGGATGAGCAGGAGGCCGGCGATCGCTCCGCTCCAGGTGGCAAGGGCCCGCAATGAACCGTCCGTGGCTGGCGCCCATCCTGCTCCAGCTAGGTTCGGCTGAGAAGGGCCCCCAGGCCGCTGGAGCGCCGTACCGATGCCGGACCTCACCCCCACCGATCCCGCGCCAGGGGAGGGTGTGCCGTTGGAGGCGCCGGCGGCGATCCATCTGGGCGATGCCGTGCGGCTGCGCCAGCCCCTGCGTTACCTCAAGACCGCCGACCCGATGCCGATGCTGCGTCCCCCGGATCTGGTGGATCCGGGGGAAGTGGGCCGGGTCGTGGAAATCCGGGCCCTGGAGCTGAGGGCCATCCGTTTCCGCCGCGGCACCTTCCTGATCAACCTCTCCGATCTGGAACCGGCTCCTGCGGACCGCTGAGTCCATGGCTCCGCCAGGCCTGGTGCGCCCGCTCCAGGGCCGGGGCCGGTCCCACCAGGCTCAGGCTGGGGGCGGGCAGCCAGCGGCGGGCCGCCGCCCTCAGATCCTCTGGGCTGAGTCCGGGAGCCCGCTCCATCACCTGGCGCACATGGTCGGAGGGCAGGCCCTGGCTGAGCACCAGGGCCTGGCGTTCAGCGATCTGGGAGCAGGTCTGGCGGCCCATGGCGTCCTGCCCCTGGAACTTGGCCAGGGCCAGCAGCCGTGAGCCCTCGTCCAGGGTCTCCTCCAGGAGCCGCTGCCACTCCTCCAGCAGGCAGGTGGTGGCCTCGGCCACCCGCTCCGCCGACGTGGACAGGTGCATGACAAAGGGCGGACCGCCGGAATAGGCCGGCAGGTGCACGCCGACGTCGTAGGCCAGACCGCGCTCCTCCCGCATGGTGATGAACAGGCGGCTGGACATGCCGAGGCCCAGGTGCGCCTGCAGCAGCCGCAGGGCCAGGGCGTCGGGATGGGCCAGGGGAACGGTCGCGGCCCCCAGCATCAGCACCACCTGTTCCGTGTCCTGCACCTGCTGGCCAAAGTGCCCCGTGGCCCGTGGTGGACCGGCGAAGGCCTGCGGCCGGGGGGCATGGGTGCTCCAGGGGGACACCACCAGTTCCCGCTCCAGGGCCGCCTCCAGGGAGGAAGGGGCGTCGCCACAGAGCACGAGCACGGCCCCGTCAGCCCCGAGGCTCTCCACCAGCGGGCGCAGGTCCTCCGGTCCGAGACCGGCCAGCTCGGCCTCGATTCCAAGGGGGTCATGGCCGTAGGGGCCGTCGCCGTAGAGCAGGCGACGCAGCTGGTCGTGGGCCAGCTGGAAGGGGTCCTCCTTCTGGCGCTGCAGCAGTTGCAGGTTGAGCTGGCGTTCGATCGCCACCTGCTCGGGCTCCAGCCGCGGCCGCCGCACCATCGCCAGCAGCAGCGGCACCAGGGTGGGGGCGTCGTCGGCGGCACATTTCAGGGCCAGCACCAGACCGTCCTCATGGGCCTCCACCCGCAGGGCGGCGCCGGCCCCTTCGACGCAATCGGCCAGGGCCTCGGCATCCAGCTCGCCGCAGCCCCGGGTCATGCTGCCGGCCAGCAGCTGGTGGGCACCCCGGCCTCCGGCCGGATCCCGGCCGCTGCCGCCCGGAATCGCCAGACGGGCCGCCAGGATCGCCGGGCCGGGCCGGTGCAGGATCCGCAGGGGCAGACCTCCGTCCAGGGTGCGGTTGTTCTCGGAGCTGGCAGGCGTGGCGAGGCTCATGCCGGCACCGCCTCGAGCAGGCAGGCCCGGGCCGGATCCAGCAGGTCCAGCATCTGCTCCTGGAGCCGGTCTGGCGACCACCGGTCCAGCAACGCCAGGGGCTGGTCGAGGGGCTGACGCCGTCCCCAGAGGCGGCTGCTGCCGATCAGGGAGGCCACGCCGCCGGGGGATTCCAGGGAAAAGCGATAGCCGTTGGCGACCAGGCGGCGCGCCCGCCACCAGTCCTGCTCGCCGAGACGCTCCTGGCGCAGCTCCTGCCACACCTGGGTGATGGCCCCCCGCACCGCGCCCAGGTCCTCCTCGTCGCAGACCGCCTCCAGCAGGGCGAAGCTGCCGCCCTCCATCGCGTGCAGGTCCAGGTCAATGCTCTCGACGATCTGAAGCTGCTCCCGCAGGCGGTCGACCAGACGGCTGCGGCGTCCCTCCGCCAGCACGGTGGTGGCCAGATCCGCGCCCACCAGCCCCTCCACATCGCTGGCGGCCGGCAGCCACCAGAGCATCAGCAGTCGGGAGGCCTCCAGCCGCGGCACGGCCAGTCGGTGCACCCCCGGGGTGACGCGAAGGGTCGCCGGGGCCATCGCCGCGCTGGTGGTCGCCAGGGCCGCGAGGGGGCCCGCAGCGGCCCGCGCCAGCAGATCCCCATCCGCCACGGCGCCGCTGAGGGCCAGGACGCAACGGCCGGCGGCGTACTGGCGCTGATGGAAGGCCGCCATGGCGGCCGGGTCGTGGGCCACCAGGGCCTCGCGACGGCCCAGGATCGGCAGGCCATAGGGGTGATCGGGGCAGGCCAGGGAGAGCAGGCGCTGAATGGCCACCTCCTCGGGTTGATCCTCGCTCTGGGCCAGTTCCTCCAGAACCACCTGCCTCTCCATGGCGAAGCTGTCGGGGTCGAGGCGGGGCTGCAGCACCAGATCCATCAGCAGATCGAGGGCTTCGGCGGCCCCCTCCGGCGGCATCAGGGCGTGGAAGTGGACATCGTCGAAGCCGGTGGCGGCATTGCTGCTGCCCCCCAGGGCCTCGATGCGGCGATCGAACTCCCCGGCCGCCAGCCCGTCACTGCCCTTGAACACCATGTGCTCGAGGAAATGGGCCATGCCGCTCTCGGCCGGGTTCTCGAAGGCGCTGCCGGCCCGGCACCAGAAGTCGAGACAGACCAGGGGGGCGTCCTCCAGTTCGAGCTGCACCAGTTCGACGCCATTGGCGAGGGTGTGGCCGACGGGGTCGGCCAGCCCGGGCAGCAAGGACCCGCAACAACCCAGGGACACACTCACGGACGCATGGCAGGATCCGCATTCTGCTGTCATGAGTGTCGATGGGTGAGGTCGCTCCGGCCGGAGACGGTGGCATCCACCCCCTGGTGGATGGTCTGGCGGAGCGGATCCGCCTCTGTCGCAACGCGCTGCCGGATCTCGCCCCCCTGGGGATCGATCCCGACCTGGAGGCCATCAGCGGCAGTCTGGACGGGGATGCCCTGTTCATCCGCAATGAGGTGCACCGCTGCCGGGGCCTGCGCAAGCTGCACCTGGAGACGGCCCGCCTCGGGGCCGGACTGCAGATCCTTCACTGTGTGTTCTTTCCCGATCCCCGCCACGATCTGCCGGTGTTCGGTGCCGACATCGTGGCGGGCAAGGCCGGGGTGAGTGCCGCCATCGTCGACCTCTCGCCGGTCGGGGAGGCGCTGCCGGAGGGGATCGCCGCGGGCCTGGCCGCCCGCGCCCGTCCGAGCTTCGAGCAGGTGCGGGAGTTACCGCCCTGGGGCTCGATCTTCTCCCCCCATGTGCTGTTCGTGCGGCCGGTGTCGCCAGCGGAGGAGCAGGGGTTCGTCGAAGAGGTCGCCAGCTTCCTCGGCGTGCTCGCCGAAGCCGCCAGCGTGAGCCCTTCCCAAGCCCATGACCATCCGGCTACGGTTGCCCGATGGCAAGGGCAGCTGAGGTATTGCAAGCAACAGAAACAAAACGACAAGACCCGGAGGGTTCTGGAGAAGGCGTTCAACCCCCAGTGGGCGGATCGCTACATCGAAGACCTGCTCTTCGACGACCCACCGGCCCCTGGCGCAACGGCCTGATCCTCGCCGGCGTGGCCGGCCTGGTGGTCGGTGGGGTCGTGCTGGTTCAACGCCTGCAGCCCGCCAAGGCCCCTGTGGCCGCCGTGGCCAGGAAGCCTGCCCCGGTGGAGGCCGTGGCGGCCCTGGGCCAGCTGGAACCTGACGGCGATGTGCGCGTTTTGGCGGCTCCGATCACCGGCATCGGCGGCAGCCCCCGCATCACCGAACTGCTGGTGGCCGAGGGCGACCGGGTCCAGGCCGGCCAGCTGCTGGCACGCTTCGACAACCAGCCGCTGCAGCGGGCGGAGCTGTCCCTGATCCGCACCCGCATCGCCAACCTTGGCCGCCGGCTCACGATCCAGAGCCGGGACCTGGCGCGCTACCGCAAGCTGGCCAGCGACGGGGCCTATTCGGCCGCCGATCTCGATGTGCTCGAGCAGCGCACCCTGGAGCTCCAGGGCGCGTTGCAGGAGGCCAGGGCCTCCCTGGTCAAGGCCAGCACGGATCTGGTCAACACCGAATTGCGGGCCCCGATCGACGGCACGGTGCTGCGCATCCAGTCACGCGTCGGCGAACGCCCCGGCGACAAGGGCATCCTCGAACTGGGGGCCAGTGACCGCATGGAAGCCTCCGTCGAGGTCTATGAGAGCGATATCGACCGGGTGCGGCTCGGCCAGGCCGTGACCCTCACCAGTGAGAACGGCGGCTTCGACGGCACCCTCAGGGGAACGGTGCGGCGCATCAGCCCCCAGGTGCGCCAGCGGGAGGTGCTCTCCACCGACCCCACCGGTGATGCCGATGCCCGCGTCGTGGAGGTACGGGTGCGTCTCGATCCCAGTGATGGGGCCAAGGTCGCCTCCCTCACCGGCCTGAAGGTGATCGCCCGCCTGCAGCCATGACGTTCTGGCAGGGACGCCGGATTCCCCTGGCCTGGCTGCTGCTCACCCGCCAGCCGATGCGGCTGGCCGTGGCCCTGGCCGGGATCACCTTCGCGGGGATCCTGATGTTCATGCAGCTGGGCTTCCGCGATGCCCTGTTCGACTCCAGCATCACGGTGCACAAGCTGTTCGACACCGATCTGGTGTTGCTCAGCCCGCGCACCAAGAGCTCGATCAGCATGACCGGCTTTCCCCAGCGCCGGCTGGTGCAGGCCATGGCCGATCCGGACGTGACCGGCACCACGCCGGTGCACTGGAACCTGCTGCTCTGGCGCAACCCCAAAACCAAGGGCACCCGCTCGATCCTGGCCCTGGGCTTCGAGCCCCGCGATCCCCTGTTCATCGATCCGGCCGTCACCGCCCTGGCGCCGCGGCTCACCCAGAAAGGCCGGGTGCTCTTCGACGACCAGTCCCGCGACGAGTTCGGACCGGTGGCGACGTGGTTCCGTGAGGGGCGCACCGTGGAGAGCGAAGTGGCCGGCAAACGGCTGCGGGTGGCCGGCCTGTTCACCGCCGGCGCCTCCTTCGGTGCCGACGGCAACATCCTCACCAGCCGGGAAACCTTCCTCAGCCTGCTGCCCAACACCCCCCCCGGCAGCATCGAACTGGGGCTGATCCGTCTGCGGCCCGGGGCCGACCCCGCCCGGGTGGCCGAACGCCTGCGTGCCCTGCTGCCGGAGGACGTCAGCGTTCTCACCAAGCAGGGGTTCCTCGATCTGGAGATGGACTACTGGCGCAGCAGCACCGCCATCGGCTTCATCTTCACCCTCGGGGCCGCCATGGGCTTCATTGTCGGGTGCGTGATCGTCTATCAGATCCTCTATTCCGATGTCAGCGATCACCTGCCGGAGTACGCCACCCTCATGGCCATGGGCTACAGCCTGCTGACCCTCCTGGGCGTGGTGGCGCGGGAGGGCCTGCTGCTGGCGATCTTCGGCTACCTGCCCGCCTACGCCGCCGGCCAGGTGCTGTACGCCGTCATCCATGCCGCCACCAAGCTGCCGGTGGCCATGGCCGCCGATCGGGCCATCACCGTGTTCCTGATGATCCTGGTGATGTGCATGGGTTCGGCGGCGATGGCGATGCGCAAGCTGGGCGACGCCGACCCGGCGGACATCTTCTGAGCCGATGACCACCCTCCACCCCGGTTCCGCCCCCCCCACCGCCAGCACGGGCGCCGGCCCCGCCACGGTGTCGGTGCGGGGCCTCAGCCATTGGTATGGCACCGGCTCGATGGAGCGCCAGGTGCTGCAGGGCATCGACCTGGACATCCATCCCGGGGAGGTGGTGCTGCTCACGGGGCCTTCGGGGTGCGGCAAGACCACCCTGCTCACCCTGGTGGGGGCCTTGCGTCAGGTGATGGAGGGGTCGGTGACGGTGCTGGGCTGTGAGCTGAAGGGCTCCAGCCGCCACGAGCGCCAGTTGCTGCGCCGCAGCGTCGGCATGATCTTCCAGGGCCACAACCTGCTGCGCTGCCTCACTGCGGAGCAGAACGTCCAGATGGGGGCCGACCTGCTGCCGGATCTGAGCTACCGCGCCCGCCGCGACCTTTCCCGGGAATGGCTGCGCGCCGTGGGGCTGTCCGACCACCTCGGCAAGCTCCCCCACGACCTCTCCGGCGGCCAGAAGCAGCGGGTGGCGATCGCCCGGGCCCTGGCGGCCCATCCCCGCCTGCTGCTGGCCGACGAACCCACCGCCGCCCTCGACAGCCGCACCGGCCGCGAGGTGGTGGATCTGCTCAAGCGGTTGGCCCGTGATGAGGGCTGCGGGGTGCTGATGGTGACCCACGACCCGCGCATCCTCGATGTGGCGGATCGCCTGGTGCGGATGGAGGATGGCCGGCTCTGGGCCAGTGAAGCCACCCTCGGGTGATACGGCCCGGTTGATCCGGGTCCGTTGAGTAGGGTGGAACCTCACAGTCTTTTCGAAGCGCCGAAGCCCTATGTCGAAACGCAGGAACCTGAAGAAGGAAAAGCAGGAACGCAACCGGGCCTACGCCCGCAAGTTCAAGAAGCGCAAGCTGCGTAACGACGGCCGCGGTGAAGGGGCCGGCAACGGCGTGACCGGCACGGCCAACAACGGCGGCGCCGCCGACTGATCACGCCTGTCCGGTCATGGCGGCACCGGGGGGATTCGATCGGGATCCCCCTTTTTCATGGCCGCCATCCCCCATCCCCTTGCCGCTGCCTGCGGCCCTGCCACGCCCCGGACCCCGATGTTCATCAGCGTCGTCATCCCCACCTACAACCGGCTGCCGATCCTGCGCCAGTGCCTGCAGGCCCTGGAGCTCCAGGAGACCGGCGGCCCGCTGCAGGCTTATGAGGTGGTGCTGGTGGATGACGGCTCCACCGATGACACGGTGCGCTGGCTGGATGCCCATGCCACCGCCTTCCCCCACCTGCGCCTGATCCGCCAGGACCACGGCGGTCCCGCCGAAGGACGCAACCGGGGGGTGGACGAGGCCCGGGGCGACGTGATCGTCTTCATCGACAGCGACCTGGTGGTGACGGAGCGGTTCCTGCTGCACCACGCCACGGCCCTGGAGCGCGCCTGGGCGGAGAGCGGCGATCGGCTCTGCTTCACCTACGGCGCCGTGATCAACACCCACAATTTCGAGGCACCGACGGCGGAGCCCCACAAGCTGCGCGATCTCTCCTGGGCTTACTTCGCCACCGGCAACGTGGCGATCGATCGCCGGGTGCTGGAGCAGTCGGGTCTGTTCGACACCGGCTTCCGCCTGTACGGCTGGGAGGACCTGGAGCTGGGGGAACGGCTGCGCCGTATGGGGGTGCGGCTGGTGCGCTGCCCCGAAGCCGTGGGCTACCACTGGCATCCGCCCCTGAGCCTGGAGCAGATCCCGAACCTGGTGCGCGTGGAGCGGGAACGGGCCAAAATGGGTTTGGTTTTTTACCGAAAACACCCCACCTGGCGGGTGCGGTTCATCATCCAGTACACCTGGCTGCATCTGGCGTTGTGGGAGCTGCTCACCCTGGGCGGCCTGATCAACGAACGCAGCCTGCGGCCCCTGCTGCGCTGGCTGATCCGCCGTGGCCAGGCGGGTCTGGCGATGGAGCTGCTGCGGCTGCCCCTCAACCGCTTCGGGGTGCGGGCCCTCCATGCCGAAGCCCGCCAGCAGGGCCATTTGGTAGGTTGATCGGGTTATCCCAACACCGCACACCTGCATGTTTCGGGTGATCCGTTGCCTTCCCCAGGCGCGGCATCCCTGGCAGGTGGAGGCCAACCCGAAACCCCCTACAACCCAAATGGCTGTCGTCACTCTCTCCGAGATGATGGAAGCTGGTGCCCACTTCGGACACCAGACCCGTCGCTGGAATCCCAAGATGTCGCGCTACATCTATTGCGCGCGCAACGGAGTCCACATCATCGACCTCGTGCAGACCGCCGTCTGCATGAACAACGCCTACAAATGGACCCGCAGTGCCGCCCGCAGCGGCAAGCGTTTCCTGTTCGTCGGCACCAAGAAGCAGGCCTCCGAGGTGATCGCCCAGGAAGCCGCCCGCTGCGGCGCCTCCTATGTGAACCAGCGCTGGCTGGGCGGCATGCTCACCAACTGGAGCACGATGCGCGCCCGCATCGACCGCCTCAAGGACCTGGAGCGCATGGAGTCCTCCGGCGCCATCGCCATGCGGCCCAAGAAGGAAGCCGCCGTCCTGCGTCGTGAGCTCGACCGTCTGCAGAAGTACCTCGGTGGCCTGAAGAACATGCGCCGCCTGCCCGATGTTGTGGTGCTGGTGGATCAGCGCCGCGAAACCAACGCCGTGCTCGAGTGCCGCAAGCTCGACATTCCGCTCGTGTCGATGCTCGACACCAACTGCGATCCGGATCTCTGCGACGTCCCCATTCCCTGCAATGACGACGCCGTCCGCTCCGTGCAACTGGTGCTGGGCCGCCTTGCGGATGCCATCAACGAAGGCCGCCATGGAGCCCAGGATCAGCGCAGCGGCGACGACGACGCCTGAGCCCTTCTCTCCCTCCCGACCTCCCTCCCAACCCACCCATGGCTGAGATCACAGCGAAGCTCGTCAAGGAACTGCGCGACAAGACCGGCGCGGGCATGATGGACTGCAAGAAGGCCCTCACCGAGTCCGGTGGGGATGCCAGCAAAGCAGCCGAATGGCTGCGCCAGAAGGGCATCGCCACCGCCGAGAAGAAGGCCGGGCGCACGGCGGCTGAAGGGGCCGTCGGCAGCTACATCCACACCGGTGCCCGCGTCGGTGTGCTGGTGGAGGTGAACTGCGAAACCGACTTCGTGGCCCGCGGCGAGCTCTTCCAGGAGCTGGTGCGCAACGTGGCGATGCAGATCGCCGCCTGCCCCAACGTGGAGTACGTCACCACCGACGACATCCCCCCCGACGTGGCGGAGCGCGAGAAGTCCATCGAGATGGGTCGCGACGATCTCGCCGGCAAGAAGGAGGAGATGAAGGTCAAGATCGTGGCCGGGCGCATCGGCAAACGCCTCAAGGAACTAGCCCTGATGGACCAGCCCTTCATCCGCGACAACACCCAGACGGTGGGTGAGATGGTCAAGTCGGCCGCCGGCAAGACCGGCGAGAACATCCGCGTGCGCCGCTTCACCCGTTACACCCTCGGCGAGGGAATTGAGGTGGAGCAATCCGACTTCGCAGCGGAAGTGGCGGCGATGGCCAAGGCGGCCTGAGCCGGAGCCGTTGAGCGAACCCTCCGACGCGATCGATCTGCCGGGTCAGTTGCAGACCCTGACCCGGCAGTTGACCGCGTCGAACCCGGAGCTCTACCGCCATGTGGCCCTGTATCTGCAGGTGCTGCGCCAGGTGCTGCCCCAGCGGGTGCAGCAGGCCTGCTTCTATCTGGCCACCCAGATTCACCCCCAGCGCTACGTCGATCTCCCCGAAGAGCGCCGTCGCCTCTTGCTCGGCCAGATCAACGAGCTGGTCAGCCGTTGCTCCAGCCTGCTGACGGTGGAGCAGCTGGTGATCCTCGCCTCCCAGATGTCCCGCGAACGTCAGCGGCGGGAGCGCCACGAGCGCCAGCAGCTCCTGGAGGAACTCTCCTGGGATGGGGACTCCCCAGACCGTTCTCCCGAGCCGGACCCCCTGCCGCCGGGGTCGGTTCAGATCGCCATGGCTCCGCCCCTGACCGGCGCCTCCTTCCTGATGGCGGCACTGGCCCGTGGGGCTGGCACTCCTGGTGACGACGCCTCTGCCGGTGACGAGGAGGCCGACGAGGACACCGATGGCGACGGCGAGGACCAGACGGAGGACGAGGAGCAGGATGACGGGGACGAGCCTGAGTCCCCAGGGGATGGCTCCCTGTGGCAGGCGGGCCGGCTACCGGAGGACCCCGAGCAGGTGCTGCGCTGGATGGACGGCATGGAGCTGGCCCTGGGCCGGCGGCTCCGCAACCTGTCCCATGCCATCAATGTGGAGCTGCTGCGGGGCGGGGTCAGCCGCAGTCTGCTGCCGGTGAGTCTGCTGGATGCGGTCATCGACGGTCAGCTGGAGACCATGGCCGCCCCGGCCAACCTGATGCGACTGCCCCTGCCCTTCGGCGCCGGCCGTTCCCCCCAGGCGCACGCGATGGCGGTGCTGCTGCGGCCCGTGGAACTGGAACTGGAGGAACCCCGGCTGCGCACCTGCCGGCGCCGACTGCAGCAGCATCGCCAGGAGGTTCGCAGAATGGCCCAGCAGTTCCGTCGCCTGCAACGGCGCTCACGGATCCACCAGGCCGAACAGCTTTGGCTGCAGGACATCCGCCCCCCATCGATTCCGAGCGACTGACCCGGTCCACCGACGGCCAGGGGGGAGGAGCGTCCGCCCTGGCGGCTGTCGATGCCTGGTGCACGCCCCTGCAGCTGGCCTGCCGTCTGGAGGCCGAAGCCGGCTTCGGCGATCTCCAGGGTCGGCGGGACCGCTTCAGTGGCTTCGTCAGCGCCAGCCTCGCTGCCCCGGTGGCGGGACTTGAGGCCGGGGAACGCCAGCAGCTGGCCGCCCTGGCCCGGGACTTCGGTGGCTATGGAGAGCAGCCCCTAGGGAACCGCCAGGGCCTGGTGCGCAAGCTGCGCCAGGCCCTGCATGAGTTGCGCTGCCGCCGCCGGGAGGTCTTGCCGGTGGCGCCCCCACGGCTGCGGCTGGGGGCGCCACCCGCGGCGGAGCGAGCGGGCACCGCCGCCAGCGGCGCTGCGGTCCGGCTCACGGCCCAGACCCCCCTTTCCGAGGTGGCCGGCATCGGTCCGAAGACCGCCACCCGGCTGGCCGCCCTGGGGCTGCTGGTGGTGCGCGATCTGGTGCACCACTACCCCCGCGATTACCTCGATTACGCCCATCTGGTGCGGATCGCGGCCCTGGAGCCGGGGCGGACCGCCACCATCGTGGCCACGGTGCGCCGCTGCCACGCCTTCGGCAGCCCCCGCAACCCCAATCTGGCGATCCTGGAGTTGCACCTCCAGGACGTCACCGGTCGCCTCAAGGTGACGCGCTTCTTCGCGGGCCGCCGCTTCAGCAGCCCCGGCTGGTTGAAGTCCCAGCAGCGGCTCTATCCGGTGGGGGCCACGGTGGCCGTGAGCGGCCTGGTCAAGGAAAGCCCCTATGGCCCGGGCTTCGCCGATCCCCTGCTGGAGGTGCTGGAGGCCCCCGGGGCGCCGGTGCGCTCGGAGCAGATCGGCCGCTTCGTGCCCGTTTATGCCCTCACCGAGGGCCTCAACGGCGAGACCCTCGCCCGGGCCATCGCCGCGGTGCTGCCCTCGGCGGTCCGCTGGCCCGATCCGCTGCCGGAACCCCTGCGGCTGGAGCTGGGTCTGGTGGGCCGTGGCGAGGCCCTGCAGGGCCTGCACCGCCCCGCCGACCGGGAGGAGCTGCAGCGCTGCCGCCGGCGCCTGGTGTTCGACGAGTTCCTGCTGCTGCAGCTGGCCCTGGGCCAGCGGCGCGAGCGCCTGCGCCGTTCACCGGCCCCGCCGCTGCTGCTGCCCGTGGGTGGCCAAGACCTGGTGAGCCGCTTCCTGGCCCTGCTGCCCTTTCCGCTCACCGGCGCCCAGAACCGGGTGCTGGCCGAGATCCGCGCCGACATGGAGCGGCCCCAGCCCATGGCCCGGCTGGTCCAGGGGGACGTGGGCAGTGGCAAGACGGTGGTGGCCCTGGCGGCCCTGCTGGGGGCCATCCAGGCGGGCCATCAGGGGGCGCTGATGGCCCCCACCGAGGTGCTGGCGGCCCAGCATTTCCACAAGCTGGCCGGCTGGCTGCCCCAGCTCAACGTCAGCATCGAGCTGCTCACCGGCTCCACCCCTGCCCGCCGCCGCCGCCAGCTGCTGCAGGACCTGGCCAACGGGCAGGTGAACCTGCTGGTGGGCACCCACGCCCTGCTCGAGGATCCGGTCCAGTTCGACCGCCTCGGTCTGGTGGTGGTGGATGAGCAGCACCGCTTCGGTGTGCGCCAGCGCAACCGGCTGCTGGCCAAGGGGCTCCAGCCCCACCTGCTGACCATGACCGCCACGCCGATCCCCCGCACCCTGGCCCTATCGATCCATGGCGACCTGGACATCAGCCAGATCGACGAACTGCCGCCGGGTCGCACCCCGATCCGCACCCGCCTGCTGCGGGGATCAGAACGCCCCGGTGCCTGGGAGCTCGTGCGCCAGGAGGTGGCCAAGGGCCAGCGGGCCTACGTGGTGCTGCCCCTGGTGGAGGAATCGGAGAAGCTCGACCTGCGCTCGGCGGTGGAGGTGCACCGCCACCTCGATGAGGAGGTGTTTCCCACGCTCACGGTGGGCCTGTTGCACGGACGCATGACCGGCGAGGAGAAGCAGCGGGCCATCAGCGCCTTTCAGGAGGGGCGCTCCCAGGTGCTGGTGTCCACCACGGTGGTGGAGGTGGGGGTCGACGTGCCGGAGGCGAGCGTGATGGTGATCGAACATGCCGAGCGTTTCGGCCTGGCTCAGCTGCACCAGCTGCGCGGCCGGGTGGGCCGGGGGGCCGCCGCCTCCCACTGCCTGCTGCTGCACGAGGGCGACAACGCCATGGCCCGCCAGCGACTGGAGCTGCTGGCCCGCAGCAGCGACGGCTTCGAGATCGCTGAGATGGACCTGCGGCTGCGGGGCCCGGGCCAGGTGCTCGGCACCCGCCAGTCGGGGTTGCCGGACCTGGCCCTGGCCAGCCTCAGCGACGACGGCGCCGTGCTGGAGGAGGCCCGGTCGGCGGCGCGGCGGATCCTGGCGACAGATTCTGGCCTGGAACGCCACCCCCACCTGCGCGAGGCCCTCGAAGCCCAGCGCCGCCGCTCGGTCGAGGCGGCCCAGTTGAATTGATCCCGCCCTCGTGCCGGCCCGGACTGACTGCCCCATGCCCCCCCTGCGCCCCTGGAGTCCGATTCCCATCGCCGAGACCGGTGAGCCCCTGGACGAGCTGCCGGCGCCGCTGTGGCGATTGGAGCCCCACCCTTACCAGGTGCTGGGGGCGCCCTACGGCGCCGGTTCCAGTCCGTTTCGGCTGAGGCGAGGGGTGATCCTCCGGCTGGAGGCGGCCCAGGGCCTGCTTCAGCAGCAGCAACCCCAATGGCGACTGGCGATCTTCGATGCCTGGAGACCGATCGCCGTCCAGGCCTTCATGGTTCGCCACGCCTTCCGGGAGACCTGCCGGGAGCGGAGTCTCGACCCGGATGCGGCCGGGCCTGGCCAGACGGCCGTGGCGGCGGAGGTGGATCGCTTCTGGGCACCGCCGAGCCGTGATCCGGCCACCCCCCCACCCCACAGCACCGGGGCGGCGGTGGATCTCACCCTGGCCGACGCCGGCGGCCGACCCCTGGCGATGGGCGGGGAGATCGACGCGATCGGTGCGATCTCCCATCCCGACCATTACGCCGGGGCCTCCCCTGGCAGCGAGGCCGCCGACTGGCACGCCCGCCGGCGCCTGCTGGCGGCGGTGATGGGGGAGGCGGGGTTTGCCCAGCACCCCAACGAGTGGTGGCACTTCAGCCACGGTGACCAGCTCTGGGCCTGGCGATGCCAGGAGCTGCAGGCTGCTTACGGCGCCGTCGCCGGGGAGGGTTGAGGCGCGGTCACGGGGATGACCGTGCCGGGGAGGGTCAGGCCCAGTGACCGGAACAGCACGCTGGCCTGGGGACGGGTCAGCAGCCCCTTCTGGACACAGCGCTTGAGGCTGGCCAGGGTCAGGTCATCCTGCACGCGGCGCAACTTGGCCAGCACCTCGGGGCTCTGGTCGGCGTAGGGCTGCAGGTGGCTCTTGTAGGAGGCGCTGATCGCCTCCGGTTTGCAGGCCTGGGGGTCTGATTCGAAGTACCTGACACGCGCCTCGGGGGGCTGGGGGCGCTCCGCCGCTTCGCTGGTGCGGCCGGCGCCGGGCAACAGCCCCAGCAGCAGCCCCCAGAGCAGAGGCTGGAGAGCAGCGGCTGCAGGGTTGCGCATGCGCAGGATCCAGAAAGGTCCCACGGTAGGCGGGACCAAGGGCCGATCAACAGGGTCGTTCAGCCAGGACTCAGGCGGGGGAGAGCAGCTGGCCGACCCGTTCCTCACCGAGCCGGTCGATGAAGTCGCCGAAGCGGCTGCGGGCGCCGCCTTCGTCGCGCCAGGCCGTCAGCAGGGGCTCCAGGGTGGTCTCCAGCTTCTCCAGGGGCATCTTCTCGAGGTACGGCTTGGCCAGGCGCGTCAGGCCATGGCTGCCGCCGAGCCACAGTTGATAGCTGTCCACCGCGCTCCCCACCAGCCCGATCTCGGCCATGTAGGGGCGGGCGCAGCCGTTGGGGCAGCCGGTCATGCGCACCAGGAGCGGTTTGCTGATCTCCAGCCGCTCCAGCAGGGCATCGAGGCGACCCAGCACGTTCGGCAGGACCCGTTCGGCTTCGGTGACGGCCAGACCGCAGAGGGGCAGGGCCGGGCAGGCCAGGGCGTGACGGGCCAGGGCGGGCGGGGCCTCAGGGCTGCTGAGACCCAGCGCCGCCAGCGCCTCCCGCACCGACGTCCGCTGGGCGCTGCCGATGTTGCACAGCAGCAGGTCCTGGTTGGGGGTGAGCCGCACCTCCAGCTGGTAGGTCTCGATCAGGCGGCGGAGGCCGGTCTTGAGGTCTCCCTGCAGGCGTCCGCAGAGCACGGGCAGACCCACGAACCACAGCCCCGGCGACTGGCGGTGCCAGCCCAGATAGTCGGTGAGGACGGCGGTCGGTTCGCGGCGCAGCCCCTTGATCGGATGGGGAAAGTAACGGCCCAGCTCGGTCCGGAACCAGTCCACACCACGGTCGTGGATCAGGTACTTCATCCGGGCGTGGCGGCGCTGTTCCCGGTCGCCGTGGTCGCGCTGCAGGGCCACGATCGCCTGCACCAGTTCCAGCACATGGGCGGCGGCCACGTAGCCAAGGGGATCGGCCGTGCGGGCGAAGGTCTCCTCCTTGTTGTGGGTCCGCCCCATGCCCCCACCCACATAGACGTTGCAGCCCAGGGGGCGGCCGGAGGGATCGCTGAACAGCACCAGGCCGATGTCCTGGGTCAGCAGGTCGACGGAGTTGTCACCAGGAACGGTGACGGCCACTTTGAACTTGCGCGGCAGGTAGGTGGCGCCGTAGAGGGGTTCGGCCGTATCCCCACTGAACACGGCACCGCTCTCCTGCAGCTTGCGCGCCTTCCTCACGGGCCCTTTGGGTTTGATGCGGTAACTCAGGTCACCGTCCACCCAGAGGTCCAGGTAAGACCCCTCGGCCGCCTGGGGCGCCAGCAGGTCGGCGATCTGATCCGCCAGCAGACGGGCCTCCGGGTAGCCATCGCGCTCGAAGGGAGCGGCCGGGGCCATCACGTTGCGGTTGATGTCGCCACAGGCCGACAGCGTCGAGCCAAGGGCCCGCACGATGCTGCCGATCACCTCCTTTAGGTCGGTCTTCAACACGCCGTGCATCTGGAAGGCCTGGCGCGTGGTGATGCGCAGAGTGCCGTTGCCCAGCCGATCAGCGAGGGCATCGAGGGCCAGATACAGGGACGTGGGAATGCGGCCGCCGGGGTTGCGCAGGCGCAGCATCATCTGCCAGTCCTTTTCGGCCCCCTTGCGGCGCTTGTCGCGGTCGTCCTGCTGGTAACTGCCGTGGAACTTGAGGATCTGGACGGCAGGATCGCTGAAACTGGGCTGGGCGTTGCCCAGTTCGGCGGCCAGGGGATCATGCAGGTGGCCGCTGCCAGCCTTGAGGGTCTCCTGTTTGGTGGGGGGTTTGGCGGGGGATGCCGATGGGAGCGACGTGCTGTCGGCGACCGTCGTCGAGGACATCGGCATGCGGAAAGTTGTTGCAACGAAACTAGCGAACGGGACGTGTCGGTTTGCTGGCGCTGATCGCCAACTCCCTCCTTTGCATACAGTCGCGTCCTGCCCGTCCCCCCGCATGGCCACCTTTCTTCTGGAGATCGGAACCGAGGAACTGCCAGCCGATTTCGTGCGCCTGGCCCAGCCCCAGCTGGAGGCGATCGTGGCCAGGGATCTGCAGGAGGCTCGCCTGTCCTGGGACAGCCTCAAGGCCAGCGGCACGCCCCGCCGGCTGGCGGTGACGATCGCCGGATTGCCCGAGCGCCAGCAGGATCTGATTGAAGAGCGCAAGGGGCCCCCGGCCCAGCAGGCGTTCCGCGATGGCCAGCCCACCCCGGCCGCGGTGGGTTTCGCCCGCCGCTGTGGCTGCGATCCCGAACAACTGGAGATCCGCGACACCGACAAGGGCCCCTTCGTGTTCGCCCGCACCATCGAGGCCGGGCGCTCCGCCGAGGCGGTGCTGGCCGGCTGCATCCCCGGCTGGATCCGCTCCCTGCAGGGGCGGCGCTTCATGCGCTGGGGAAATGGCGACGGCCGCTTCAGCCGACCCCTCCGCTGGCTGGTGGCGCTGCTGGATGGGGCGGTGGTTCCGGTGCAGCTCACCGATGTGGACCCCCCCCTGGCCTCCGGCCGCCTCAGCCGCGGCCACCGTCTGCACCAAGACGCGGTGGTGATCCCTTCCGCCGCGGCCTACGCCTCGACCCTGGCCGCCGCCGACGTGCAGGTCGACCGCCAGGCCAGGGGACTGATGATCCGCCGTGAGCTGGAGGCGGCCGCGACCCGGGCGGGGGCCGAACTGGACCTGCCTGGCGCCCTGTTCGATGAACTGGTCGACCTGGTGGAGTCCCCGCGCCTGATCGAGGGCCGCATCGATGCCGCCTATCTGGCCCTGCCCCCGGAGGTGCTCAGCACGGTGATGCGGTCCCACCAGCGCTACGTGCCCCTGCGCCTCTCGGCGGCCACGGCTGATCCCCTGGCCCTGGTGGCCGATGGGGTGCTGCTGCCGCGCTTCCTGTGCATCTCCAATGGCCTGGAGGCCGCCGCCGCCACGATCCGCCGCGGCAACGAGCGGGTGCTGCGGGCGCGGCTGGCGGATGCGGCCTTCTTCCTGGCGGCCGATCGCCGCCAGAGCAGCGTTGAGCGGGTGGAGTCCCTCGACCGGGTCACCTTTGCTGAAGGACTGGGCAGCCTGGCCGATCGCAGCCAACGCCTGGCCTGGCTGGCTGATTTGCTCTGCCGCAGCCTGGAGATCGGCGAGGAGGGCGCCAGCGCCGCCCGCCGGGCCGCTCCCCTCTGCAAGCACGACCTGGTCAGCCAGATGGTGGGGGAATTCCCTGAGCTGCAGGGGGTCATGGGGGCCAAGTACCTGCTGGCGGAAGGGGAAACCCGCGCCGTGGCCCTGGCGGTGCTGGAGCACTACCAGCCCCGCGGCGCCGGCGATGCGCTGCCGGGGTCGGAGGCGGGGGCGCTGGTGGCCCTGGCCGAGCGCCTGGAGCTGCTGCTCAGCATCTTTGCCAGGGGCGAACGGCCCAGCGGCTCCTCCGATCCCTATGCCCTGCGCCGTGCCGGCAACGGCTTGCTGCAGATCCTCTGGGATCGCGGCTGGCCGTTGGATCTGGTGGCGCTGATGGCCGAAGCCACCGCCCATTGGCAGGCGCTGCTGCCCGCCCTGGCGATCCAGCCTGCCGCCCTGGCGGCCGACCTGCTCGAGTTCCTGCGTCAGCGTCTCGCCAGCCTGCTGGAGGAGGAGGGTTCCAGCGCTGATCTGGTCCAGGCCGTGGCCGGTGAGGGCGTGTCTCTCGAGCGGCTGTTGCGGGACCCCGCCGATGCCCGGGCCCGGGTGGAGCTGCTGCGGCGCCTGCGGGCAGAGGAGCGCCTGCCCCTGGTGCAGGCGGTGGTGCAACGGGCCTCCCGGCTGGCCGAACACGCCGATCTTTCCTCCGACCTGCTCAGCCCCGCCGGGGTGGTGGATCCGGCCCTGTTCGCTTCACCCAGCGAGGCCGCCGTGCTGGCGGTGCTGGAGCGGTTGGCGGTGCATGCCGCCGCCAGCGGCACCGCCCGCTACGACCCCCTCGCAAGCCTGCTGGGGGAGAGCGGCGCCACCCTGTCCGCCTTCTTCGATGGCGACGACAGCGTCATGGTGATGTGCGATGAGCCTGAAGTGCGCCGCAACCGGCTGCGGCTGCTGGCCGTGCTGCGCAACCAGGCCGCCGTGCTTGCCGACTTCGCCCGCCTGGGGTCTTGATCACGCCAGCAGGGCCACCTCGATGCAGAGGCCGGGTCCGAAGGCCATGGCCAGGCAGGGCCCGGCAGCACCGCTGCGCCGCAAGCGCTCGAGGATGAACAGCAGCGTCGGGGACGACATGTTGCCGTAGTCCCGCAGCACCGACCGCGACGGTTCGATCAGCTCTGGATCAAGCCCGAGGGCCTTCGTGACGGCGGAGAGGATGCGGGGGCCGCCGGGGTGCACGGCCCAGGAGCCGATGGCGTCGAGGCGGAGGTTATGGCCGGCCAGCCACCCCTCCAGCCAGGGCCGCAGATGCTCGCCGATCAGATCAGGGACCTGCGGAGAGAGGCCCATGGCGAAGCCGTGGTCCCCGATCCCCCAGGACATGGCGTCCGAGCTGGCCGGCACCAGCAGGGAGCCGCTGGCGATCAGACGCCCCAGCGGGGCGATGGCTGGCGCCCCAGCCGCCGCCGTTGGCGTCCCGGTGGCCACCAGGGCAGCGGCGCCATCGGCGAACAGGGCGTTGGCGACGATCCGCTCGGCATCCCAGCCGTACTGGAGATGGAGACTGCAGAGCTCGACCGCGCACAGCAGCACACAGGCGTCCGGCTCGGCAGCGGTGAATGCCGCCGCGACCCTCAGTCCATTGAGGGCACCATGGCAACCCATGAATCCCACATGGGTCCGGGCCACCCCGGCGTCCAGCGGCAGGGCGGCCATCAGGGCGAGATCCACGCCGGGGGCATGGAAACCGCTGCAGGACACCGTGATCAGATGGGTGATCCGCTCCGCAGGCTGCTGGGCCTGGCAGAGGGCCGCCCGGACCGCACGCAGGGCCAGGGGCGGCGCCTCGCGGGCATAGCGCCGCATCCGCTCGCCGGTGCCGGGGCTGGTGGCGCCGAAGAAGGTCTGCCGGGGGTCGCTGCCGAAGGGCTCGAGCAACACGCTGTGGCGGCTGGCGACGCCCGAGCGGCGGTGCAGGGTCCCGAGCAGCCGGCGCTGGCCCGGTGAAGGGCTCTGCTGGGGCAGGGCCACCTCGGCCGCGATGGCGGCGGCATCGCCCTGGGCGATGCACTCGGGGGGCAGGGCCGTTCCCAGCCCCTGGATCGTCAGGGACATGGCGCGACCAGAGGCGGGTTCAGGCTGCTGCCAGCGAGGGGGTGCAGGAGCGGGGTCACCAGGACCGGCCAGCGCTCCACCGCCCCCAGCAGCCAGCGGCTGAGGCCAGGACGGCGCAGTGCAAAGGCCAGGCCATGGCAGAGGCGTTGCCGGGAGCCGATCAGCTGGCCGTAGCGGCGCACCCATTGCTGCTCCAGCTCCCGGCTCCACTGGCTTTGGCCCTGCAGCACCAGCGGCACCACCGCCAGAGCCCCCAGCAGGGCCCAGCCCATGCCTTCACCCGTGAACGGTTCGACATAGCCGGCGGCATCCCCCAGCAGCAGCACACGCTCGGACGCCGGCGGCCAACGGCGGCCGGTGAGGGCCGGGGTGGCCAGCCAGGCGGCAGCGGCAGCCTCAGGCACAGGTTCGAACCCCGCCTCCGCCAGCACGCCCGCGGCGGCGTGCGCCGCTCCTCCCGCCGCGATCAGATGGCCCCTTTCGAAGGCCGCCGCGAGATTCAGGTCACCGGCTTCGGTGCGCACCAGCCCGACATAGCCATGCCGGCCGATCGCCATGTGGATCGTGCCCGGGGCATAGCCGCTGGCCTGGGCCTCGACGCGGCAGCCGGCACCAACCCTGGAGTGCGCCTGGACCTGGCTGCGGATCGGGATGGCAGGGGTCAGGCCCGGGCTGCCCAGCCCGGTGGCCACCAGCACCACCCGGGCGCTCGTGGTGGCAGGCGCGCCGCCGCTGCCCAGGCGCACCTGCCGGCCGCCCGGGCAGGGACCGGCCACCGTGGCCTCGGTATCCATCCGCAGCACCGTGCCTGCCGCCACCGCGGCCTCGCACAGGGCCAGATCGAGGCAGCCCCGGGAGAGGGAGCGACCCAGGGGCCGCTCCAGTTCCATCTGATGCTGTTGCAGACCCAGGCGCAGCCGCACAAGCGGCACACCGCCGAGGCGGTCCACCAGGTCGGGGAGGCCGGCCTGCGCCAACGCCCCGAGGGCCACCCCGTTGAGACAGGTGCCGCACACTTTCCAGCGGGGGAAGGTCCGCTTATCCACCAGCAGCACCCGCAGTTGCTGCCTGGCCAGCTGATGGGCCGCCAGGGCACCGGCGGGCCCGGCCCCGATCACGATCACATCCCACTCCGGAGCGGTCATGGCGCCGCAACCCAGCCGACAGGACGGTGCCAACTGAGCAGGAAGCGCTCGGGCCAGCTGCGCTGGATGCTGGCGCCGCCGAGGCCGGCCCGGGCCGCCAGTTCCAGCGCTTCGTCCATCCGGAAGGCCCCCTGCACCGAAACGGGCCCATCGAAATGCACGATCGCGGAGCGGCTCAGCAGGCGACAACCCACCCAGGCCAGCCCATAACCCAGGGGACTGCGGATCAGGTCGTTCACCAGCACCAGATGGCGGCAGCTCCGGCCCAGGCGGCGCAGCAGTTCGACGGCGTCAGCGTCGTCGAGGTGATGCAGAAACAGACTGCAGACCATGACGTCGTAGTCCGCAGGCAGGGGATCCACCAGCACGTCGGCCTGGAAGAAGGTTCCGGCCAAGGATCCGCCGGCGGCATGGCGGCTGGCGATGGTCACCGCCTGCGGGCTCCGGTCACAACCGTCGATCACAACGGCCAGTCCTTGCTTTCGGCAGCGTTCCGCCAGGGCGATGGTGTTGTCACCGCCACCGCAGGCCACATCAAGTACCCGCAGCGGACGGGACAGGTTCAGGGCCACGGCCAGAGCCTGGATCGGGGTGAACAGGGAGCCCACAGCCCCGCTGATGGCGTTGATGCGGCGCAGACCCTGGAGGGCCTGATCATGGGCAGCGGCGTCGAGGCCGCTCTGATCCATCCACTCAGGCTGTCGGTTCCGCTCGCCCAGGGGCTGCCAATGCATCGGGGAAGGTCGCTGGGGGGATGGCCGGGTGTGGCCCAGATCGGTTGGAAGGGGGCCTGAGGACCTCTTGGAAGCAGGGGCTCCTGGCCAGAAGCTGTAACCGTCGTCCCCTAACTTGTCCTTTCCATCCGTTTGCCGGCCGAGGGGCCTTCACTGGACTTGCCGATGCTGTTCGATGGCGTTCTGATTGTCCTTCTGATCCTGATCAACGGGATCTTTTCCGGTTCGGAGTTGGCCATGATGTCGGCTCGGCGACTGCGCCTCGAGCACCAGGCGGAAGCTGGTGACCCGAAGGCGGAAGTGGCTCTGAAACTAATCCGATCGCCCAACGATTTTCTCTCGACGGTGCAGATCGGCATCACATTGATCGGCATCCTCAGTGGCGCCCTGGGCGGCTCACGGTTGGCCGAGGCGCTGCGGCTTCTGCTGGAGGCGGTGCCCCCGTTGCGGGCCTGGGCCGAACCTCTGGCCCTGGGAATCGTGGTGACGTTGATCACCTTTCTGTCCCTGGTGCTGGGGGAGCTGGTTCCCAAGCGCATCGCCCTGAGTGATCCGGAGCGCATCGCCTGCCTGGTGGCACCTCCGATGCGGACCCTGTCGCGCTGGATGGCGCCCCTGGCCCACCTGCTCGGCTCCTCCACCGATCGGCTGCTCCGCCTGATGGGCATCGGCGAGACCGGAGAACCGGAGATCACCGAAGACGAGATCCGGACCCTACTGCGCAGGGGCACGGAATCAGGCCTGTTCGACGTGGCGGAGCACGCCATGGTGGAGCGGGTGTTTCGCCTGGCGGATCGGTCCGTCAAGGCGATCATGACCCCACGCACCGACATCTGCTGGCTGGATCTCTCCGAGTCTCCCCAGTCCCATCTGGAGCGGGTCATGGCGGTCAATCACTCGCTGTTTCCGGTGGCGCGCGACAGCCTCGACGCCTGTGTGGGTGTGGTGCGTGGGCGCACCTTTCTGGCCGCCCAGCTGTGCGAAGGCCCACGTGATATCGAGGCGTTCCTGCAGCCGCCCCTGTACGTGGGCGAGAGCACCAGGGCCCTGAAGCTGATCGAGCAATTCAGAACCAGCGGCGTGCACATCGCCCTGGTGACCGATGAATTCGGCGGCATTGAGGGGCTGGTGACCCTCAACGACATGATGGCAGCGATCGTCGGCGATCTTTCCGCCGCCAGAGACAAGGAAGACCCGATGGTCGTCGTTCGCCAGGATGGATCCTGGCTCCTCGACGGTGCCCTCGACATCGCTGACTTCAAGGACCTGGTGCAGAAAGACCATCTGCCCGAAGAAGTCCGCGGCGGCTACCAGACCCTGGGAGGGTTTGTGATGCACCACCTCGAGCACATTCCCAGTTCCGGCGAGGTCTTCGAATGGGAAGATCTGCGCATCGAGGTGGTGGACATGGATGGCAACCGGGTCGACAAGCTCCTGGTCAGCCGGCTTGAGGCCGCCTCAGACCAACCAGAAGGGCTGGCCTGAGAACAGGATCACTTGGCCACCAGTTCCGGTTCCTTGGAGGAATCGCTGCCGGCCTGGGAATCCACCGACGCCGTGGCGGCATGAACGCCTGCAGGCTTCATGGAGGAGCGCGGCTCTGCGGCCAGGAAAATCGCTTCCGCCTCTTCGGCTGAGCGCACGGCGCTGGGCACGGGCTTGTAGCCGGCCGGGGCCAGCGCCTGGCCCCGCAGCACCGCACCCAGGGTGAGCACGGTCAGCTTGATCTGCTGCCAGGGGTTCATCGCCACCACCCGCTTGTAGAGGTAGCTGTCGAAGGTGAGGCGCTGGACATCCTTGTCGTCGCACATCTCGACGAAGGCTTCGCGGGCCGCATCGTTGCTGTAGAAAATGTTCTGCAGCAGCTCCAGCACCTTGTAGGTGGCGCCGTACTTGCGGTCCCACTTGCGGATGTAGACCTTGAGATCCTTCTCGGTGGGGATGCGGCTGCCGGAAGCGCTGGCCGCCACGATCTCCTCGGCACACATGCGGCCACTCTTGGCGGCGAAGTAGATGCCTTCGCCGGAGCTCTTGGTGACGTAACCGGCGGCGTCGCCCACCAGGGCCATGCGGCCCACCACGCGCCGGGGGCGCGGATGCTCGGGAATCGGGTGCGCTTCCACCTTGATCACCTCGCCGCGCAGCAGCCGGCGGCTGGCCCGGGCGCGAATGCCCTTCTGCAGGCCCTTGATCAGTGACTGGTTGGCCTGCATCGTGCCGGTGCCCACCGCCACGTGGTCGTACTTGGGAAACACCCAGGCGTAGAAATCAGGCGACACATCGGTGCCGACGTACATCTCGGCCAGATCCTCGTAGTAGGCCATCTCCTCGGCGGGGAGGCGGATGCGCTCCTGGAAGGCGATCGCCACGTTGTAGTCGCCCGCATCCATGGCCTTGGCCACCCGGCTGTTGGCACCGTCAGCCCCGACGATCAGGTCGACCTCGAGGGTCTTCAGCTCGCCGGTGGGACCGCCGGAGGAATAGTCGGCGTAATGGAGGGTGTACGGACCCTGGCGCTGGCTGCCGGTGTCGATGCTCTGCACCAGGCCGTTGACCAGATGGGCACCCAGGTCGGCGGCCCGGTTGCGCAGGTAGCCATCGAGCACTTCCCGACGGCACATGCCGATGTACTCGTTGCTGTTCTCCAGGTGGATGTCCACCTCCCTGTTGGAGGGGGAGATCATCCGCATGTTCCGCACTTTGCGGTCGATGATGGATTCCGGCAGGTCGAACTCCTCGACCATGCAGAGGGGGATCGCGCCGCCACAGGGTTTGGCGTTGTCGAGCTTGCGCTCGAACAGCCAGGTCTGGATGCCTGCCTTGGCGAGAACTTCCGCAGCACAGGAACCGCTTGGGCCGCCGCCCACGACTGCCACTCGCAACATCTTGAAACCTGCTCTGCCATTGGGATGTGGCGTGGAAGCTAACACCGCCGGGCCGGCATCCGCCCGGTACAAAAACCACTGAAATGAGCCCCCACTTAAGATTGGCTCCGGCTTGCAGCTGAGGGAATGTCCGGCCAGCGCTTCGGTGATGCCCCTCGGCGATGACCCTCGGTGATGACATTCCGCTGGCCAGGCGCACCACGCCCCGCCCACGACGGCAGGCCTCCCTGCCCAGGCGTCTGGCCCAGGTGCTGCTCAGCGGCGCCCTGCTGGCCGGTGGCGCCGTTCTGCTGCTGATCGGTCCGCTCCGCACCCTGATCACCCCTGCGCCCGTGCCGGGTCTGGCCGCCAGGCTTGGGCCGGATGGACGTTTGCTCGGCCATTTTCCCTACCCCGAAGCCAGGCCTGAGGAGCTGGTGGCGATCGCCCCGGGTCTGCTGTTGCGGCCGGAGGCGGCCAGAGCCCTGGAGGCCATGCGGGCGGCGGCTGAGGTCGATGGCATTGCCCTCACCGTCCTGAGCGCCTATCGCGGCGTCGACCTGCAGAAACAACTGTTCTTTGATGTCAAGGCCGAGCGCAACCAGACCTCCGCCGACCGGGCCCGGGTGAGCGCCCCGCCGGGATTCTCGGAGCACAGCACGGGCTTCGCGGTCGACCTGGGTGACGGCCGCCTGCCGGCCTCCAATCTGATGGAGAGCTTTGAGAACACCGACGCCTACCGCTGGCTCGATCGCCATGCCGCCCGCTTTCACTTCGTGCGCTCCTTCCCGAAGGGCAACTCCCAGGGGGTGATCTACGAACCCTGGCACTGGCGCTTCGAGGGATCCACCGAAGCCCTGGAGATGTTTGAGCCGGCCCAGCGACTGGCCCGATGAGGCGGGGGTTCGGAGACCCGCCGCCTGGGCTTCCGGAGGGGGTGGGAGTAGGATCAAGATTCGCTTCAACGTTCGCCACTTGTCCATTCGGGCCGGCGCGGCAGAGTTTCACCGAAAACCCTGTCGAAGCGTCAGAGCGCCGGTTGGCCCCATCATCAGCGGCCCGTTTTCAGCGGCCCCTCTTTCTGGCTCGTTGGCAGCGACATGCCTTCTTCGTCTCGCCATCAACGTCTCGTTTCCCTGGAAACGACCACCGTCGATTCGATTCCGTTGAATCCTTTCCCCTTACTTTTCAGGACGACATCCCCATGAGCGGCGAGATCAAAGGCGCCCCGATACGCAATATCGCGATCATTGCCCACGTTGACCACGGCAAGACCACCTTGGTGGATGCCCTGCTCGAACAGTCCGGCATCTTCCGCGAAGGCGAAGCGGTGCCCACCTGCGTGATGGATTCCAACGATCTGGAGCGGGAGAGGGGGATCACGATTCTCTCCAAGAACACGGCCGTGGATTACAACGGCATTCGCATCAACATCGTCGATACCCCCGGTCACTCCGATTTCGGCGGTGAGGTGGAGCGGGTGCTCGGCATGGTTGACGGCTGTCTGCTGATCGTGGATGCCAACGAAGGCCCCATGCCCCAGACCCGTTTCGTGCTCAAGAAGGCCCTGGAGAAAGGGTTGCGGCCGATCGTCTTCGTCAACAAGATTGACCGGGCCCGGGTGGACCCCGAGCAGGCCGTTGACAAAGTCCTCGACCTGTTCCTGGAACTCGGTGCCGACGACGACCAGTGCGATTTCACCTACCTGTTCGGTAGCGGCATGGCCGGGTATGCCAAGCCCGACATGGCCACCGAAAGCGACAACATGAAGCCGCTGTTCGATGCCATCCTGCGGCATGTTCCGCCGCCGGTGGGGGATCCCACCAAGCCCCTGCAGCTGCAGGTGACCACCCTCGATTACTCCGATTTCCTGGGTCGGATCATGATCGGCCGGGTGCACAACGGCACCATCGTCGGTGGCCAGAGTGTCGCCCTGATCCGCGATGACGGCAGCATCAAGCGCGGCCGGATCAGCAAACTGCTGGGCTTCCAGGGGCTGCAGCGGGTCGAGATCCCCGAAGCCCGGGCCGGAGATCTGGTGGCCGTGGCCGGTTTCGATGAGGTCAACATCGGCGAGACGATCGCCTGTCCCGATCACCCCGAAGCCCTGCCCCTGATCAAGGTGGACGAGCCCACCCTGCAGATGACCTTCGTCGTCAACGACTCACCGTTCGCCGGCAAGGAGGGCAAATTCGTCACCAGCCGTCAGCTGCGTGATCGCCTGCAGCGGGAACTGCTCACCAACGTGGCCCTGCGGGTCGAGGACACCGATTCTCCCGACCGTTTCTCCGTCTGTGGCCGCGGTGAACTGCACCTCGGCATCCTGATCGAGACGATGCGCCGCGAGGGCTTCGAGTTCCAGGTGTCCCAGCCCCAGGTGATCTTCCGGACCATCGACGGCACGCCCCACGAGCCGTTCGAAACCCTGGTGATGGATGTGCCCGAGGAAGCGGTGGGCAGCTGCATCGAGAAGCTCGGCATGCGCAAGGGTGAGATGCAGAACATGGAGGCCACCAGCGATGGGCGCACCCAGCTGGAGTTCGTGGTGCCGTCCCGGGGCCTGATCGGCTTCCGTGGCGAGTTCATCCGCGCCAGCCGTGGGGAAGGCATCATGAGCCACTCTTTCCTCGATTACCGCCCCATGCAGGGGGACTTCGATGCCCGCCGCAACGGCGTGCTGATCGCCTTCGAGGAAGGCACGGCCACCTTCTATGCCCTCAAGGGCGCCGAAGACCGCGGCCAGTTCTTCATCACCCCCGGCACCAAGGTGTACAAGGGGATGATCGTCGGCGAGCACAACCGTCCGCCCGACCTGGAACTCAACGTCTGCAAGGCCAAGCAGGTCACCAACATCCGCTCGGCCGGCGCCGAAGTGCTCGACACCCTCCAGTCCCCGATCCAGATGACCCTGGAACGGGCCCTTGAGTACATCGGCCCCGACGAGATGCTGGAGGTCACCCCCGAGTCGATCCGGCTGCGCAAGATGCCGGTGAAGAAGCCCGCCAAGCGTTGAGCGGCGGCTCTCCCCCCGCTGATGAGGAAACCCTGCTGCAGGACGATCCCCGCCTGCAGCAGGCGATCGCCGACTTCAACGCCGCCGACTGGTACGCCTGCCACGACGGCTTCGAGGCGTTGTGGCATGAAACCCAGGGCCCCATGCGCCCGGTTCTGCAGGGCCTTCTGCAGATCGCCGTGGCGGAACTGCACCTGGAGAGGGACAACCGACGCGGCGCCACGGTGCTGATGGGGGAGGGCCTGGGGCGGCTGCGCCCCTGCGGCGACGAAGCCCTCGGCCTGGCGTTGGCTCCCCTGCGCCAGCGGGCCGCTGAACGCCTCAGCGCCCTGCAGCAGCAGGCCGATCTCCAGGCCCTGCCCCTGCCGCGCCTGGAACTGGCGCGAGCGGCGGGCACGTCGCCGGTACATTGAGCACACTCAAGGCCTCAACGATTTCCACCTTGACCCTGCCCCCACGCCCCCTGTTGTTCGTGCTTGCCGCAGGGCTCGCCGCCGCTGCCCTGCAGGTGATTCCGCCGCGTCCTGTCGCGGCCCAGGCACCAGCGGAAACGGCCCAGGCCACCAGGGCGAAAGCACCCGCCACGGGCATGGTCACGATCGAATCCGACAAGCAGCAGGCCGACAACCAGAACGGCATCGTCACCGCGACGGGCAACGTGCGCATCGTCTACGCCGACCGTGGCATGACGGCCACGTCCCGCCAGGCCCAGTACTTCAGCAATGAAGGGCGCCTGGTGCTCACCGGGGATGTCGACGTGATCGACAGCGACGGCCAGCGCCTGCGGGCCGAGCGGCTGGTGTATCTGCTCGACAGCGAACGCATGGTGGCGGAGCCTCCGGCCGGCAAACAGGTCTTCAGCAAGTTCCGTCTGCAGCAGCAGGGCAGCCCCAAGCCTGCCATCACCAAGCCGTGAGCCTGGTACTGGAGAGGGTGGCCATCACCCTCGCAGGCCGTCCCCTGGTGAGCGATGTGAGCCTCGATCTCCATCCCGGCGAAGTGGTGGGGCTCCTGGGGCCGAACGGGGCCGGCAAGACCACCACCTTCAACCTGATCACCGGCCTGCTCAGACCCGACTGCGGCGACGTGCTGCTGGATGGGGAATCCGTCGCCCGTCTGCCGATGCCCCGTCGCGCCAGGCTGGGCATCGGCTATCTGCCCCAGGAGGCGAGCGTGTTCCGCCAGCTCAGCGTTCGCGACAACCTCATGCTGGCCCTGCAGGAGAGCGGCTCTGACCCGGCCGGACGTCGCCAGCGACTCGATGAGCTCATCAACGACTTCCATCTGGGCAGTTTTCAGCACCGCCGCGGCTACCAGCTCTCCGGGGGCGAGCGGCGCCGGTGCGAGGTGGCCAGGGCCCTGGCGGTGGGAAACCAGGGTCCCCGTTACCTGCTGCTCGATGAACCCTTCGCCGGGGTGGATCCCATGGCAGTGGCTGACCTCCAGGCCCTGATCGACAGCCTGCGCAATCGTCGGATGGGGGTGCTGATCACCGACCACAACGTCAGGGAGACCCTGGCGATCACCGACCGGGCCTACATCCTGGCCGATGGCAGGATTCTGGCCTCCGGTCCTTCCCTGTCGGTGGCCAACGATCCCCTGGTGCGGCGTCACTACCTCGGTGAGGGTTTTCAGCTTTGAAGGGAGCTCTGCTGGAAAAGCGTCCCACCTGGCTGCAGTTGCCCAGCCGCGAGCGTCTGCGGGACTGGCAGCGAACCCCGCGCTGGCGGGATCTGCCCCTGCTGGATCGCTGGCTGCTGCAGGAGCTGCTGGGCCCCCTGCTGTTCGGTATCGCCGCCTTCACCGCCGTCTCCCTGTCGGTGGGGGCCGTGTTCGAGCTGGTGCGACGGGTCGCCGAATCCGGCCTGCCAGTGCTGGCGGCGGTGAAGGTGCTGCTGCTGCGGTTGCCCTCCTTCCTGGTGCTCTCGTTCCCGATGGCCACCCTGATGGCCACCCTGCTGGCCTACAGCCGCCTGTCGGGGAGCAGCGAACTGACCGCCCTGCGCAGCGTGGGTGTCAGCACCCGGCGGATGGTGCTGCCGGCCATGGCCCTGGCCCTGGTGATGACCCTGCTCACGTTTGTGTTCAACGACGCGATCGTGCCGCGGGCCAACCTGGAGGCCACCAACAGCCTGGAGCGGGCCCTGGGCAAGGCCATCGCCACCGAGCAGAGCGATAACGCCCTCTATTCCCGCTTCACCGACGTCAAGTTGGCGAACGGAGAATCGGTGAAGTGGCTGACCCACATCTTCCATGCCCGCCAGTTCCGCAAGGGGGTGATGCTTGATGTCACCCTGCTCGATTTCTCCCGCCATGGCTACCGCCAGATGCTGACGGCCCTCACGGGCAAATGGAATGAGGAGCAGGGCATGTGGGAGTTCAACAAGGGCCGCATCACCAACATCGATGTGGCCAGTGGCACCACCACTTCCGCCAGCTTCGATCGCTACCTCTACCCCTTCACCAGGGATCCGATCGAGGTGGCCCAGCTGCCCACCGATGCCAGCACCATGACCGTGGGCCAGGCGCTCACGGCCGAGCGGCTCCTGCTGGAGGCCAACAATGCCAAGGAAGCCCGCCGCCTGCGCGTACGCATCCAGGAGAAGTTCGCCTTCCCGGCCATCTGCCTGGTGTTCGGTCTGATCGGCAGCAGCCTGGGGGTCCGCCCCAACTCGCGCACGAGTCGTAGCCAGGGTTTCGGCATCAGCGTGCTGCTGATCTTCGGGTACTACCTGATGTCCTTCATCTTCAGCTCCCTGGGCATCACGGGCACCCTGATGCCGTTCATGGCGGCCTGGTTGCCGGTGTTCATCGGCCTGGCCGGCGGTCTCTGGTTGCTGCGACAGGCCAGCCGCTGAGGCCCCAGCCGCCCGTCGACACGGCAGAGTGGATCGGTTTCGCTGCGCTCCTTGGTGAACGATCCGGTCATCGGTCTTGGTCTGGCGGCCTTCGTCCTGCTGCTGCTGGTCCTGCCCATCGCCTTCTGGTCCGTCAGCGGCGGCCAAAGCAACCCGGTTGTGAGGATCCTGGTGGCATCGGCCAACCTCTGCCTCACGGCCCAGCTGGTGTTGCGCTGGTGGGAATCGGGCCATTTCCCGATCAGCAACCTCTACGAATCCCTCTGTTTCCTGGCCTGGGCCTGCACCCTCACCCAGCTGCTGGTGGAACGCAGCTGGCCCAACCCGCTGGTGGCGGCGGCGGCCACGCCGATGGGCCTCGGCTGCGTGGCCTTCGCCAGCTTTGCCCTGCCCGATCGCCTGCAGGAAGCCTCCCCCCTGGTGCCGGCGTTGCGCTCCAGCTGGCTGGTGATGCACGTCAGCGTGATCATGGTGAGCTATGCGGCCCTGCTGGTGGGCTCCCTGCTGTCGGTGGCCGTGCTGTTCGTCGACCGCAATCAGGACCTGGAGCTGCGCGGCAGCTCGATCGGCACGGGTGGCTATCGCCAGGCCCAGCTGGCCAGCGACGGCCCCGGCGCCATGGCCCTCAGCAGCAGCAGCTTCCGCATCAGCGAACAACTCGACAGCCTCAGCTACCGCACGATCACGGTGGGCTTCCTGCTGCTGTCCGTCGGTCTGGTGAGTGGGGCGGTCTGGGCGAATGAGGCGTGGGGCAGCTGGTGGAGCTGGGACCCCAAGGAAACCTGGGCCCTGATCTGCTGGCTGGTGTATGCGGCCTACCTGCACACCCGATTGATCCGCGGCTGGCAGGGCCGGCGTCCGGCACTCGTGGCCTCCGCTGGCCTGGTGGTGATCGCCGTCTGCTACATCGGCGTCAACCTGCTGGGCATCGGTCTGCACAGCTACGGCTGGTTTCTGGGCAGCTGAGCGGTCGCCCATCTGGTTGGGGTCCAATCCGGCCCCACTCCCCGCCCGTTTCAGTAAAAAGGCCGCCCGGGTGGGCGGCCTGGAAAGCCTCGAACCGGACCCTCAGACCAGGGCCGGTTCGGGGCGGCGGCTGTTGCGGATGCCGGTGATGGCCTCGGCGTAGTCGGCGTGGCCGAACACCCCGGAGCCACTGACGATCGCGTTGGCGCCGGCCTCGATCACCTGCCAGGCGTTGCTGCCCTTGACGCCACCATCCACCTCGATCCAGGGATCAAGGCCGCGCTCATCACAGAGGCGACGCAGCTGGCGGATTTTCTCCACCTGGGAGGGGATGAAGCTCTGGCCGCCGAAGCCGGGGTTGACGCTCATGATCAGCACCAGATCACACAGCTCCAGGCAGTACTCGAGGGTGTCGAGGGGGGTGCTGGGGTTGAGCACGGCGCCCGCCATCTTGCCCAGGTCCTTGATCTGGCTGAGGTTGCGGTGCAGGTGCGGGCAGGCCTCCACCTGGACGCTGATGATGTCGGCGCCGGCCTTGGCGAAATCGGCCACATAGCGTTCGGGCTCGACGATCATCAGGTGCACGTCCAGGGGCTTGGTCGTCACCGGCCGCAGGGCCTCGACGATCAAGGGGCCGATGGTGATGTTGGGCACGAAGCGGCCATCCATCACGTCCACGTGGATCCAGTCGGCACCGGCGGCGTCGACGGCCCGCACGTCGTCACCGAGGCGGGAGAAGTCGGCCGAAAGGATCGACGGGGAGATCACCAGAGGCTTGGTGCTCATGGACAGCCACCGCAGCGGAAGAATGAAGGGATTGTAAGGAGCCGCCCACCGTGGGGCTCACGGGGGGCTCCCGGGCGCGCTGATACGATGGCCCCGCTTCGACTCCGAGAGGCCTTGCAGCGGCTGGATCTTTCCCCGCTTTGCCTGCGGTCCGCCTCCGGCGTGCCGGCCCCTCGTTGAGGCCCCTCCCCCCGCCGGACCGTTGTGGATCGCACTCTCATCCAGGAACTGCTCGAAGTTGTCGAGCAGGCCGCCATCGCCTCTGCCCGCCTGACAGGGCTCGGCAAGAAGGACGAAGCCGATGCCGCTGCCGTGGAGGCGATGCGCACCCGCATGGGCAGCATCGCCATGCAGGGCCGCATCGTCATCGGTGAGGGCGAGCGGGATGAAGCCCCGATGCTCTACATCGGCGAGGAAGTCGGCAGCGGCAGCGGTCCCGGCGTCGATTTCGCCGTGGATCCCTGCGAAGGCACCAACCTCTGCGCCAACGCCCAGGACGGCTCGATGGCCGTGCTGGCCGCCAGCGACCGCGGTGGCCTCTTCTATGCCCCCGACTTCTACATGAAGAAGCTGGCCGCCCCTCCGGCCGCCAAGGGCAAGGTGGACATCCGCAAGAGCGCCACCGAGAACATCGCCATCCTGAGCGAGTGCCTCGGCATTCCCGCCAGCGACCTCACCATCGTGGTGATGGACCGCGCCCGCCACAAGGCCCTGATCGCCGAGATCCGCGCCACCGGCGCCCGGGTCAAGCCGATCAGTGACGGCGACGTGCAGGCCGCGATCGCCTGCGGCTTCGCCGGCACCGGCACCCACTGCCTGATGGGCATCGGCGCTGCCCCCGAGGGTGTGATTTCCGCCGCCGCCCTGCGCTGCCTCGGCGGCCACTTCCAGGGCCAGCTGGTGTACGACCCCGCCGTCGCCCAGACCAGTGAGTGGGCCGACTACACCAAGGAGGGCAACATCGCCCGCCTCAACGAGATGGGCATCACCGACGTCGACAAGGTCTATGAGGCTGAGGAGCTGGCCTCCGGCGAGAACGTGGTCTTCGCCGGCAGCGGCATCACCCCCGGCCTGCTGTTCAAGGGCGTCGTGTTCGAGGCCGACTGCACCCGCACCAGCAGCCTGATCATCAGCTCCCTCGACCGCAGCGCCCGCTTCACCGATACGGTGCATATCAAGGAAGGCGCCAAGAGCATCGCCCTGCGCTGAATCCACAAGAGCCCGGTCCCCGGAGCCCGCCTCCATGCACATCGCCGTCGTCGGTCTGAGCCATCGCACGGCTCCGGTGGAAATCCGCGAGCGCCTCAGCATCCCCGAGCAGACCATGGAGGATTCCCTCCAGCGTCTGCGGGCGGATGAGCAGGTGATCGAGGCCTCGATCCTGAGCACCTGCAACCGGCTGGAGATCTACACCCTCCTGCGCCATCCCGAACGGGGCATCAGCGCCGTCGGCGACTTCCTCAGCCAGCAGTCCGGGCTGGCGGTGGAGGAGCTGCGCCCCCATCTGTTCACCTACCACCACGAGGAGGCGGTGGGCCACCTGCTGCGGGTGGCCGCCGGCCTCGACAGCCTGGTGCTGGGGGAGGGTCAGATCCTCTCCCAGGTGAAGAAGATGGTGCGCCTGGGCCAGGAGCACCGTTCCGTGGGGCCGATCCTCAACCGCCTGCTCAACCAGGCGGTGAGCACCGGCAAGCGGGTCCGCACCGAAACCAACCTGGGCACCGGGGCGGTCTCGATCAGCTCCGCAGCCGTCGAGCTGGCCCAGCTCAAGGTGGGCCAGGCCCGCGGGCGGGACGAACTGGTGCCCCTTGACCAGGAACAGGTGGCCGTCGTTGGGGCCGGCCGCATGGCCCGGCTGCTGCTGCAGCACCTCCAGGCCAAGGGATGCCGGGGCGTGGTGGTGCTCAACCGCACCGTCTCCCGGGCGGAAGCCCTGGCGGCCGATTTCCCCACCCTGCCGGTGCAGTGCCGTCCCCTGGACGACCTCGACCACTGCCTGAGCACCTGCTCGCTGGTGTTCACCAGCACCGGCGCCGAGGAGCCGATCATCTCGGCCCGCCGGCTGGAGGGGCTGAACCGCCGCTCCAGCCTGATGCTCATCGATATCGGTGTGCCCCGCAACATCAGCGCGGATGCGGCCGAGCTGTCGGGGGTCGACAGTTTTGATGTCGACGATCTCCAGGAGGTGGTGGCCCGCAACCAGGAGGCCCGCCGGGAGATGGCCGCCGAGGCCGAGGGGCTCCTGGCCGAGGAATCGCGGCTGTTCCTGGAATGGTGGGACGGCCTTGAGGCGGTGCCCCTGGTCAACCGCCTGCGCCTCCAGCTGGAGGACATCCGCGAACAGGAGCTCCAGAAGGCCCTGAGTCGCATGGGCCCCGACCTCTCCGCCCGGGAGAGGAAGGTGGTCGAAGCCCTCAGCAAGGGGATCATCAACAAGATCCTGCACACCCCGGTCACCAAGCTGCGGGCCCCCCAGCCCCGCCAGCAGCGCCTGGCGTCGATGGGGGTGCTGCGCGACCTCTTCGAGCTTCACGACGACCTACCGGAGGCCTGAGCCCCCGTCCCCGGGATCACCCGGCCCCAGCCCCAACCACCACTGCAACGGAACATGAACCGAGTTGCCGCAGCCCCGCGCTTCGCGTCACCACGCTCCAGTACGGTCTGGCCAGCCAAGGACCGAGGACTGGGCTCATGAAACGCGTTCTGGCCATCATTCTGGGAGGCGGAGCGGGAACGCGTCTCTACCCCCTCACCAAGATGCGGGCCAAGCCCGCCGTGCCTCTCGCGGGCAAGTACCGCCTGATCGATATTCCCATCAGCAACTGCATCAACTCGGAGATCAACAAGATCTACGTGCTGACGCAGTTCAACAGCGCCTCGCTCAACCGTCACCTGACGATGAGCTACAACCTTTCGGCCGGTTTCGGCCAGGGGTTCGTGGAAGTCCTGGCCGCCCAGCAGACCCCCGACAGCCCCAGCTGGTTCGAAGGCACCGCCGATGCGGTGCGCAAGTACCAGTGGCTGTTCCAGGAGTGGGACGTCGACCACTACCTGATTCTTTCCGGTGACCAGCTCTACCGGATGGACTACAGCAAGTTCGTCCAGCATCACATCGATTGCGGCGCCGACCTGACCGTGGGTGCCCTGCCGGTGGACGGCGCCCAGGCCGAAGGTTTCGGTCTGATGCGGACCTCCTCCGACGGCCGCATTCTGGAGTTCAGCGAGAAACCCACCGGGGACGCCCTCGAGGCGATGCGGGTCAACACCGAAAGCCTGGGTCTGTCCGCCGAGGAGGCCGTCAAGCGGCCCTTCCTGGCGTCGATGGGGATCTACGTCTTCAACCGCAACACCCTGTTCAACCTGCTCGCCAGCAATCCGGAGTCGACGGATTTCGGCAAGGAGATCATCCCCACCTCCCTGCGGGAAGGGGACCATCTTCAGACCTTCCTGTTCGACGACTACTGGGAGGACATCGGCACGATCGGGGCGTTCTACGAGGCCAACCTGGCCCTCACCGAACAGCCCAACCCGGCCTTCTCCTTTTACGACGAGAAGTTTCCCATCTACACCCGGCCCCGCTACCTGCCACCCAGCAAGCTGCAGGACGCCCAGGTCACCCAGTCGATCATCGGCGAAGGCTCCCTGCTCAAGGCCTGCAGCATCCACCATTGCGTCCTGGGGGTCCGTTCCCGGGTGGAAGACGAGGTGGTGCTCCAGGACACCCTGGTGATGGGGGCCGACTTCTTCGAGTCGTCGGAGGAGCGGCTGGTGCTGCGCGAGCGGGGCGGCACACCCATCGGGGTGGGACGCGGCACCACGGTCAAGGGGGCCATCCTCGACAAGAACGTGCGCATCGGCCGCGACGTCACCATCGTCAACAAGGACCGGGTGGAGGAGGCCGACCGGCCGGAGCTGAACTTCTACATCCGCAACGGCATCGTGGTGGTGGTCAAAAACGGCACGATCGCCGACGGCACGGTCATCTGACGCCCGCTTCGGGGGGAGGGCTGGGCCAGCAGTTGCTGACATCCCTCCCCAGGAGACCGACGAGCCGCCGACCGCTGGCCACACTGCCAACGAATCAAGGGAACCTCGGTCCTATGGGCAAGGCGCATTTCGGACTCATCGGCCTTGGCGTGATGGGTGAGAATCTGGTCCTCAACGCTGAGAGAAACGGGTTCTCGAGCGTCGTCTACAACCGGACCTACGCCAAGACCGAGGACTTCCTGGCCGGACGCGGTGCCGGCAAGGACATCGTCGGTGCGGCCACCCTGGAAGAATTCGTGGGCGCGCTGGAGAGGCCCCGTCGCATCCTGATGATGGTCAAGGCGGGTGGACCGGTGGACGCCACCATCGCCAGCATCTCGCCGCTGCTCGAGGAGGGGGACCTGCTGATCGACGGCGGCAACTCCCTCTACACCGACACCGAGCGGCGCGTGAAGGAGCTGGAGAGCAAGAGCTTCGGCTACATCGGCATGGGCGTCTCCGGTGGCGCCAAGGGGGCCCTGGAGGGCCCGAGCATGATGCCCGGCGGCACCAAGGCGGCCTACGACGCCATCGAAAGCCTGGTGACCAAGATGGCCGCCCAGGTGGAGGACGGCCCCTGCGTCACCTACATCGGACCCGGTGGTGCCGGCCACTTCGTCAAGACCGTCCACAACGGCATCGAGTACGGCATCGAGCAGATCCTGGCCGAGGCCTACGACCTGATGAAGCGCATCGGCGGCCTCGATGGCGACGCCATGGCCGACGTGCTGGGGGGCTGGAACCAGACCGAAGAGCTCGCCTCCTTCCTGGTGGAGATCACCGAGGTGTGCCTGCGCACCAAGGATCCCGAAAGCGGTGGCGATCTGGTGGAGCTGATCGTTGATGCCGCCGGGCAGAAGGGCACCGGCCTGTGGACCGTGGTCAGCGCCCTGGAGATGGGCGTGCCTGTCCCCACCATCTACGCCGCCCTCAACGCCCGGGTGCTGAGCTCCCTGCGCAGCGAGCGCATGGAGGCGGAATCGGTGCTGCACGGCCCCGCTCCCCACAGCTTCTCCCTGGGAGAGCCGGCCACGGGCATGGCGCCCCTTCGGGATGCCTGCATCCTGGCCTGCATCGCCAGCTACGGCCAGGGCATGGCCCTGCTGCAGGAGGCCTCCAAACTCCACGACTACAACCTTGATTTCTCGGCCATCGGCCAGATCTGGAAGGGGGGCTGCATCATTCGCGCCCGGTTGCTGCAACGCATCCAGGACGCCTACGGCGCCAACCCCTCCCTGCCCAACCTGATGCTGGATCCCTGGTTCGCCACCCAGGTCAACCAGCGCCTGGAAGGCCTGCGCCAGGTGGTGGCGGGGGCGGCCCTGGCCGGCATCCCCGTGCCCTGCCTGAGCAGCACCCTCGATTACATCGACAGCTACCGCACGGGCCGCCTGCCCCAGAACCTGGTGCAGGCCATGCGCGACTGCTTTGGCTCCCATACTTATGAACGTACGGACCGCCCCGGCGCGTTCCACACCGAATGGCTCGATTGACCGAACCCAGCGCCCGCTACCACCTGATCATTGCCGCCAGTCCCGAGGAGCTGGCCCGCCAGGCGGCCGAACAGATCGCCGCCGGCATTGACCTGGCCCTGGCCGAGCGGGACCGGGCCCAGATCGCCCTGGCGGGTGGCGCAACCCCCCGGGCGGCCTACGGCCGTCTGGCCCAGGAGCACCTGCCCTGGGAGCGGGTCGATGTACTCCTGGGGGATGAGCGCTGGGTGCCGGCCGACGACCCCTCCAGCAATGCCCGCCTGCTGCGGGAGACGCTCTTGGCCCAGCCACCCGCCAGCCGGGCCCGGTTCCACCCGGTGCCCACCGACCGCCCCAGCCCCGAGGCCAGCGCCCTGGCCTATGCGGCCGAGCTGGCGGTGCTCTGTCCCGGTCTGTTCCCCTGCTTCGATGTGGTGCTGCTGGGCCTGGGCGACGATGGCCATACCGCCTCCCTGTTCCCTGGCACGGCGGCCACCGGGGTGGTGGATCGCCCTGTCACCATCAGTGAGGGCACGGGGCTGGCCCGCATCACCCTCACCGCGCCGGTGCTCTCAGCCGCCCGTCGGGTGATCTTTCTGGTCAGTGGCGCCGGCAAACGCCAGGCGCTGGCACGCCTGCTCGATCCGAGTGAGCCCGCCGAGCGCACCCCCGCCCGGTTGGTGCGGCCGGGCTCAGAGGTGGTGATCCTCGCCGATGCCGCCGTCGCCGCCGACCTTCCCCCCCGCTGAGACAACCATGCAGGTGATCCGTGGCGATGGCTTCAGCGGCTGGCATGCCCTCAACGACACCGTGATGGGCGGCCGCAGCACCGGCAGCTGCACGGTCAGCAGCCGCGGGTTGCGCCTGGAGGCTGAGGTGGTGGAGCAGGGCGGTGGCTTCGTCAGCTGCCGCTCGCCGGTGTTCTCCCCGCCCCTGGATCTCTCCGATCAGGCCGCCTTCGAACTGGACTTGCAGGGAGATGGCCGCCATTACAAGCTGGCCGTCGCCTGCGCCGACGGCGTGGCGGGCCTCACCGAACTGATCCCCGGCGGGGTGCGCTGGGTGGCCAACTTCGCCACCGCCGCCGATGGCCCCTGCCGGCTGCGGATTCCCTTTGATCAGCTGCGTCCCTCCATCCGGGCCAAGCCGATCGAGGCCCTGCCCCTGGGGCTGCCACTGCGCTTCGACGCCGCTCGCATCACCCGGCTGCAGATCCTGCATTCGAAGTTCGGCGACGACGGCACCGCCAATCCAGGCTTCCGGGCCGGCCCGCTCCTGCTGGAGCTCATGGCGATCGATGCCGTCGCCTGAGTCTTCGATCGGCAGCGCCAACACCGACCTGAGCCGGCTGGTGGCGGCAGCGGCCGACCTCTGCCGCAAGCCCCTGCACCATGCCGTGGTGTCGCCAAGCCTCGGTGGTGCGGCCGTGGAGGCGGCCGCCGAAACGCCGCCGCCGAGCCTCGACCTCTGCCTGCGCCTGGAGGCCCGCACGCCAGAGGGGGAGCGGGTTCCGGCGGAGGATCTGGAGCTGGAGATCTACCGCAGCGGCGACGCGCTCAACCTCACCCTCGCCTGGTGCCAGGGGGACGACCAGCCGCTGCTCTGGCAGGGAAGCCACCCGGTCTGGATGGACGGGGCCACGGGGCTGCGCAGCAGCTGTCCGCCCCGGGGCGCGCCGCTGGAGGCCCTGGCCCGCCGGCTCCGGGCCCTGTTGCGGCCCGATCAGGACTGAAGCGACGGCAGGACCACCAGCAAGGCCCCGATGCCCACCGAGGTCGGCAGTCGCCAGAGCTCGGCCGGTGCCTGCAGGGCGCGGCCATCCCGATGCCGCAGGGTGAGCCCTTCGCAGCGCATCAACGGTTCAGCGGCCGAGGCGTCACTGGCCGGGTCCGCCCATACCGCCTCCGGCAACGCGCAGAACAGGGATGCCGGGGAGCCCACCAGGCTGGCCTGGTCGAAGCCGACGCGTTCGCAGAGGCTGCCGTTGACCATGACCACCCGCTGCTCGGCGTCAAACACCGCCAGGGCGAAGCTGGGGCTCTGGATCAGGGTCTCGAAGAGCACGCTGAGGTCCTGGTCATGCTTCTCCACCTGGCGTTGGTCGGTCACATCGGCCAGGGTGCCGACCACGTAGCGATCGGTGGCTTCGTTGAGCACCCGGGCGTTTTCCTTCACCCAGCGGCGCTGGCCATCGCGGCGGATGATCCGGTACTCCACCGACCATCCCCCCTGCTTCAGGTTGCGGCTGGCCCAGACCCGCTCACGATCGGCCGGATCGATGGCGTCATCGAGCAGTTCCGAATGGGCGAACAGCTCGGCCGGGGTCCAGCCCGTCAGTGGCAGGATGCGTTTGCTGGCATAAAGCAGGCGATGCAGGGTGTCGTCCCGCTTCCAGACCGCCTCGTCGAGGGCATCGGTGAGGCTGGAGAAGGAATCCAGGGAGGCCTCGGCGGCCGTGCGCAGGGCCAGCAGTTCCGACACGTCGGTGAGGGTGATGATGGCCCCACGGCGCTGGCCCTCCTGTTCCTGGTAGGGCAACACCTGGGCCAGGTAGGCGATCTCCTCGTTCACCGCTTCGATGCTGCGCCGTGAGGCGCCGGCCAGCACCTCCCCCAGGGCCGCCCGCAGGCCGGGCAGGGCCACCGTGGTCGGGATGCCGAGCAGGGGCTGGCCGATGTCCCCCTCCACCAGGGCGAAGACGCGCACCGCCAACGGGGTGTAGCGGGTGATGCGCAGGTCGCGGTCGACGATCACCATCCCCTGGTTCAGGGAGATCTGGATGTTCTCCAGGTCGGTGCTGAGCTGCTGCAGGTCCTCCGTCTTGGCCCGCAACTGTTGGTTGAGGGTGGCCAGTTCCTCGTTGGTGGCCTGCAGTTCCTCGTTGGAGGATTCCAGCTCCTCATTGGACGACTGCAGTTCCTCGGAGGAGGCCTGCAGCTCCTCGGCGGAGGCTTCCAGTTCTTCGTTGGCCCCCTCGAGGTCGGCCATCGAGCGCCGCAGGGTGTCATGGCTGGTGAGCAGCTCCTTTTCCAGCCGGGCGATCTGCTGGTCGAAGTCCGGTGCCCGGGTGGCCGACTCGCCCGTGGTGGCGGGTTCGGGACCTTCGGCCTGCTCCGGCAGAAAGCTCAGCAGCGTCAGCAGCCGCTCATTCACTTCCAGGGGCCGTGCCTCCAGCCGAAGACACAGCTTGAAGGCGGGCAGGTGCAGCACCCGGCTGCGCACCGATTGGCCGTCGGCCCGGACGATCAGCAGCAGGGCGCGGGCCTCGGCCTGCAGATCCGGCAGCAGGAAGGTGGTGGCGGCACTGGAGATCCGGCCCTCGGGGAGCCTGCAGTAAGGACTGACATCGCCGATCACCTCCACCAGTTCGTGGGCTTCATCGAGGACCACGCAGGGGGGACAGGTGTTGCGCACCAGGGCTTCGAGGGTGGCGACGTGCTCCTCGACCACGGTTTCCCGCAGGATCGAGATGCGGCCGACCGGGCTGAACAGCTGCGGGGGCCGCTGGGCGGGCTGGGGAAACGTGGAAAAGCGACTCGGTTGGGTTTCAGCGGTGCGATAGAAGATGCGGTGTTCGGCATTGGCCACGCCGAACCCCTCGGCCCTGTTGCCGAGGGACTCCGTCCGCCCCAGGAACAGCAGCCCGGAGGGCAGCAGACCGAAGCGGAACAATCCCAGCACCCGGTCCTGCAGGGGTGGGGTGAAGTAGATGAGGGTGTTGCGGCTGCAGATCAGGTCCAGGCGTGGGAAGGGGGGATCGATCCCCACGTTGTGACGGGCGAACACGACGCAGTTGCGCAGGGTTTCGCTGATCTGCATCTCGCCGTTGTGACGGACGACGAAGCGTTCCCGCAGGGCCTCCGGGATTGCCATGACGGTGGCCGCCGGGTAGGTGGCCCGCCGCGCAAGCGCCAGGCTTTCCTCGTCGAGATCGGTGCCGAAGATCTTGAGGTGATGGGTCAGATCCTGGGGATGGTCGAGCACCTCACTGATCAGCATGCCGATGGAATACACCTCTTCGCCGGTGGCACAGCCCGGCACCCACACCCTGAGGCGATCCCGGCGCGTGCGCTGGGACACATAGGCCCGCAGCAGGTCCCCCAGGACCGCGAAGGATTCGGGGTCACGGAAGAAGGACGTCACCGTGACCAGCAGGTTCTGGACCAGGGCGGACGACTCCTTGCGGTCGGCCGACAGCAGCTGCAGATACTCCTCCATCGTGTCCATCTGACGCAGGGCCATGCGCCGCGACAGCTGCCGCTGCAGGGTGGACTGCTTGTACTGGCTGAAGTCGATGCCGCTGTTGTGCTTCAGCAGCTCCAGGGCACTGCTGACGTTCAGGGCTTCCGGCTCCGGCAGGTGCTGCTCCACCCAGTCGTCGCTCGAATGCATCAGTTCGCAGAGGTGCTGACCGATGGCGACCGGGTCGAGAATGAGGTCGGCCCCACCCATGGCGATGGCTGCCCTGGGCATGCCATCAAAGCGGGCGCTCTCGGGGCTCTGGGCGATGGTGAGACCGCCGGCGGCCCGGATGACTCTCAGGCCACGGGCCCCATCGGAACCGGTGCCCGAGAGGACCACGGCCGCGCCGCGTTCCGCCCAGTGCTCGGCGATCGACTCGAACAGGCGGTCGATGCTGGGGCTGGGGCCGAAGCGCGGTTCGGGATCGACCAGGGCCACCCGGTTCCCCAGCACGCGGATGTCGTGATTGGGTGGACAGACGGTGATGGTGTCGGGGAGCAACTCGGCCCCTTCCACCGCCCTGAGCACCTGCAGCGGCGTGACCCGAGAGAGCAGATCGACCATCAGGCTGCCGTGGTCGGGGGCCTGGTGCTGGGCCACCACATAGGCCACGTGGCCGCCGGGGACGAGGCTGCCCAGCAGCAACTGCAGGGCCTCCAGGCCACCTGCGGAGGCGCCGATGCCGATCAGATGCATCAATGACTCTGTAACAAGTGCTTCATTCTCTCCCTTCGACCCCGAAGATGGATCGGCATCGGCAGAGGGCGCAGGGGATGGCGCAGGCAAGGACTCTGCATCACTGCATTCTTCCATCCGCAGAGAGGTGATGAAGGGGGGACCAGCCACCTTAACCGCTGAACACTTTTGCGCCCCGAGACAAGGCGGCTCCAGCATCCGTTCTGACGCTGGAGTGCATCGGATGGGATGACGTTCTCTTCCATGGGCTCAGGGGCTTTCACAACTGACGGAATGCGGCTGTTGTGAACTTTTGACCTGGCCTCCTATCCGGCAAACAAGCCGATGTCCGTTGTCGCCAATCAATATCGCTCGAAAACATTGAAGCCTTCTGATTGCATTCATCCCGCTCCTTTAGAGCCATTGATCGAAATCTGTACAAACTATGATAGAATATCTTATACAAGAGAAGGGAGGTCCGTCATCTGATGAGCAGCGAGGCGAATCATCCCAATCTGCGGCATCAACAGGCGGCCCGCTTCTCGAATCCTCTGCTTCGCCAGTTGCACCTCAGCGAGGATCCGCGCGCCTGTGCGGCGCTGTTGCAGGAGGCCTTGCCCTTGATGGAGTTGCAACCGCTCGAGCCCGCCGCCACCTGGTGGTTCTACGGAGCCAATGTTCATCTTGGCTCCATGGTGGCCACCGCCTGGACGGCCAAGCCGATGCGCGCCGCCTTCAGCGATCGCCGCGATCGGATCGCCGTGCTCGGCTATGGCGGCGAGCAGCGCCTGCGGCAGGCTTCCCGCACCTGGCGCTGCGGCATCGGCTGCTGTCTGCTGATGGCGAAAGCCCCTTGCACGATGGAGAGTTCCGTTTCCTCCGCCGTGGCCTTCGCCCTCTCCGATGAGCAACTCCTGCAGGCGGCGATGAGCATGGGGGGCTACCACCAGCAGCCATCGGGGTGGCAGGACATCCTCGACCAGGCCCATGGCTGGAGTCCGCCGGAGAACCCATCGGCGCCCTCGCTTCTGTCGGCCCTGCGGCAGACGATGGACATGGCCGGTCAGCTGTCCGGCTATGGCCGGGGTCTGCTCGACTCCCTGCACCTCGACGACCAGATTCACCGGCTGATGGCGGCGATGCTGCTGCCGGATCTGCGCGAAGAGAAGTCCCTCGATCGCCTCAGGCATCGCCAACGCCAGGGTCGTGATGCCTTCGATGAACTGATCGACTACATCAAGCAGAATCTCGGCAGTTCGCTGACGCTGTCCGTCCTGGAGTCCAGGAGCCATTACTCACGCCGGGCCCTGCAGTATGCCTTCGCCGAGCGCATGGGCTGCGGCGCCACTCAGTGGATCAAACATCAGCGTCTCGACCTGGCCAGACGGCGGCTGGAGAATCCTACGGCGACCGACAGTGTCGGCAGCATTGCCAAGGAGTGCGGTTACCGCTCCCTCGGCCTGTTCAGTGTGGATTTCCAGCAACGCTTTCACGTCAAGCCGTCCCAATTGCTGAGAGAGTCCCGGCCGGAGTAGCGGCCGGGACCATGGCCCTCAGTTGCGTCGTTGGAACACATCCGTCGTCTCCGAGCGGCTCTGCAGATGCTCGTGGGGATGGAGCGCCTGCAGGGAGGTTTCGATCAGGTAGGCGGCCAGATTGGAGAGGGAACGACCCTGGTGGTTGCTGCGCTCGATCAGGGCCTGGTAAGCGTTGTAGGGAATGGTGATCGTGACCCGCACAGGTCGCAGGAAGGGACCGGGCGTTGATTGGCTTCGCATGGGTTCATTGCTGCTACACCACAGATCTAGGCTGATTAGCCCTGGCAGGGAAGCAGCCGTTCCTGTGGCAACGGATACCATCTAAAGGCGAGATCCAAGGACAGCACAGCGATTCAGCCTGCTGTGATCAGCAGCGTGGGTCAGGCACCCGCAGTGCAGGTCTGCATCAAGACGGGCGATTTGCACCATTCTGAAACCCGATCGCGCGGCGGCCGATCAATCCGGGGGCTGGTCGGTCACTGCCCCCAGGCTGCTGCTGCTCACCTGCCTGGCGTACTTGCCCAGCACGCCGGTGCGGTAGCGGGGCTCAGGCTTGATCCAGGCGCTGCGGCGCTGTGCCAGCTCCTCCTCGGCCACGTTGAGCTGGATCAGGCGCTGCCTGGCATCCACCGTGATGCTGTCGCCCTCCTGCACCAGGGCGATGGTGCCCCCCACGGCGGCCTCCGGGGCCACGTGACCCACCACCATGCCGTAGGTGCCCCCCGAGAAGCGTCCGTCGGTGATCAGGGCCACCGAGTCACCCAGCCCCTCGCCGATGATCGCGGCGGTGGGGGCCAGCATTTCGCGCATGCCGGGACCGCCCACGGGCCCCTCGTAGCGGATCACCACCACATCACCGGCGCTGATGCGCTTGGCGAGGATGGCGGCCAGGGCGTCCTCCTCACTTTCGAACACCCGTGCCGGCCCGGTGATCACCGGGTTCTTGACACCGCTGATCTTGGCCACACTGCCCTCTTCGGCCAGGTTGCCCCGCAGGATCGCGAGGTGGCCCTGGGCATAGAGGGGGTTGGAGAGGGGCCGGATCACCTCCTGATCGGCCGGGGGCTCGGAGGGCACCTCAGCCAGCACCTCGGCGAGGGTGCGCCCCTCGATGGTGCGGCAGTCGCCGTGCAGCAGGCCACCGTCGAGCAGCAGTTTCATCACCTGGGGGATGCCGCCGGCCCGGTGCAGATCCACGGTGACGAAGCGGCCGCTGGGCTTGAGATCGCAGATCACCGGCACCTTCTGGCGGATCGTCTCGAAGTCGTCAATGGTCAGCGGCACACCGGCGGTGCGGGCGATCGCCAACAGGTGCAGCACCGAATTGGTCGAGCCGCCCACCGCCATGATCACGGCGATGGCGTTCTCGAACGCCTTCCGGGTGAGCAGGTCCCGGGGACGGATGTTGGCCTCGATCGCCTGCACCAGCACCTCGGCGGAGCGGGCGGCGCTGTCCGCCTTCTCCGGATCCTCCGCCGCCATCGTGGAGCTGTAGGGCAGGCTCAGACCGAAGGCCTCGAAGGCCGAGCTCATCGTGTTGGCGGTGAACATGCCGCCGCAGCTGCCGGCGCCGGGGCAGGCGTTCTTCTCGATCGCCAGCAGTTCGGCCTCATCGATGCGTCCGCCGGAGAGCTGGCCCACCGCCTCGAAGGCGCTGACCACGGTCAGATCGCAGGGCCCCAGCTTGCCCGGTTTGATCGTGCCGCCGTACACGAAGATCGCCGGGATGTTCATGCGGGCCATGGCGAGCATGGCGCCGGGCATGTTCTTGTCGCAGCCGCCGACGGCCAGCAGGCCATCCATGCTCTGGGCGTTGCAGGCGGTTTCGATCGAGTCGGCGATCACTTCGCGGGACACGAGCGAGTACCTCATCCCCTCGGTCCCCATCGAGATGCCGTCGCTGACGGTGATGGTGCCGAACATCTGGGGCATCGCCCCAGCCACTCGGGCGGCCTGCTCCGCCCGCCGGGCCAGGTCGTTGAGGCCGATGTTGCAGGGCGTGATCGTGCTGTAGCCGTTGGCAATCGCCACGATCGGCTTGCCGAAATCCCCATCCCCGAAGCCCACGGCCCGGAGCATGGCCCGGTTGGGGGAGCGTTGGAGGCCCTTGGTGATGGCGTCGGAGCGCAGCATGGCCGGGGTGGATCGGGTCTGCAGCAACCTACCGAGGGGCCTGCGCCCTCAGGGCTGGGGCTGCAGCTGCTCCAGCTGGCGGCGCACCTCGTCGATCGCCTGGTTGAGCTTCTGGACGCGGTCGTGCAGCTGATCTCGGCCCACCGGCTCGCCGCTGGCCTCCGCCAGCCGGGAGATGCGCAGCATCCGCAACTGGCGTTGCACGAGGTGCCGCCGTTCGGCGCGGCGCAGCAGCCAGACCGCCAGGCCCGCGGCTCCGGCCACGGCGCCGGCGGCCGCCGCCAGCAACACGATGCCGCCGGCGGACGTTTGCTCCCTCGTATCAGCCATGAACCTGCACGCGTTGGTGAACCCGGAAGGGAAAACCCAGCCTAGGCAGAGGCGGAGGCGATTCCATACAGCCGTTCACTCACCTCCCCGAAGCCGGGGACGACCCGGTGCCGATCGTCCACCTCGGGGTCGATGCCGGCGCAATAGATGGTGAGCTGCCCGTGGCGCTCCCCGACGACCTGCAGTCCGGGGTTGGCCGCCAGGGCCGTGATCACCCGCAGGCGTTGGCCCTCCACCCCAAGGCCCTGGAGTCGGTCGAGCAGGGCCAGCAGGATCGAGCCGCTGGCGAGGCAGGGCAGGAACACCAGCACGCCGCTGCGGGGATCGATGGTGGCCGGCAGATCATCCAGGAACCAGTGGGGCTTGTGCTCCGGCCCGCACGGCTCGATGCCCACGTGGGCCAGCTGGGCCGAGGGCAGCACCGTCTGGGCCCCCTGCCACAGGCCCAGACCGCCCCGCAGCACCGGAATCACCAGCAGGGGGATCTCCGGATCCACCACCTGGCCGTCGCTGCTGCCCAGGGGCGTCTCCACCGTCACGCGGCGATGGGGCAGCCAGTCGCGCAGGGATTCGTAGGTCAGCCAGCGGCCCAGTTCCGCCATGGCGGTGGCGAACAAAGGCGACGGGGTGGCCCCATCACGCAGCAGGGTGAGCCAGTGGCCAATGAGGGGATGGGGGGGCACCACCACCCGCAGGGACATGCTCATGACGGGCTGCGTCTGCCATAGCTTGAACCGGCAGCGTACCGGTGTGGCATGGCCCCCAGCTTCCAGTCCTTTGCCGTCTACGGCCGCCGGTTTGCCCTGCTGCTGGGGCCCCTGCTCGCCCTGGTGCTGTGCTGGTCCGTGCTGCCGGTGGCGCCGGCGCTGGCGATCACCGCCCCGGAACTGCGGGCCCAGCGCTCCTTCCAGGATCTCGATCCCGATCTGCGGGGCCGCAACCTGCAACAGCAGGAATTCCTCAAGGCCTCCATGGAGGGCTTCGATCTGAGGGATACCGATCTGCGCGGGGCCGTGTTCAATTCCTCGAATCTGCGCCAGGCGGATCTGCGCGGCGCCGATCTCGAGGACGTCGTGGCCTTCGCCACCCGGTTTGATGGTGCCGACCTGCGCGGGGCCCAGTTCCGCAACGCCATGCTCATGCAGAGCCGCTTCCGGGATGCCCAGATCGATGGGGCCGACTTCAGTGATGCGGTTCTCGACCTCCCCGAGCAGAAAGCCCTCTGTGCCCGCGCGACCGGCCGCCATCCCGTCACCGGTGTGGCCACCAGCGAAAGCCTCGGCTGCCGCTGATTCCCCGCAGCGGCGCCTCCCCTAGGTTTCGGTGCTGCCTTCGCGTCTGCTCTGATGACGGCCACCCGCTCCAGACGACTGCCGGTCACGGTGGTGACAGGCTTTCTGGGGGCTGGCAAGACCACCCTGCTGCGCCATCTGCTGCTGGAGAGCGGCCTGCGCCTGGCCGTGCTGGTCAATGAGTTCGGCGAAGTGGGCATCGACGGCGATCTGATCGCTTCCTGCGGTTTCTGCCCCGAGGAGGAGCTCGACGACCGCCTGGTGGAACTCGCCAACGGCTGCCTCTGCTGCACGGTGCAGGACGAGTTCCTGCCCACCATGACCCGCCTGCTGGAGCGCGCTGACCGCCTCGACGGCATCGTGGTGGAAACCAGTGGCCTGGCCCTGCCCGAACCCCTGGTCGCCGCCTTCGGCTGGCCGGAGATCCGCAGCCGCACCCGCGTCCACGGGGTGGTCACGGTGGTGGACGGGGAGGCCCTGGCCGCCGGCCATGTGGTGGGCGATGCCGCTGCGGTCGAAGCCCAGCGCCAGGCCGATCCCAGCCTCGACCACATCAGCGCCATCGAGGATCTGTTCGCCGACCAGCTCGGTGCGGCTGATCTGGTGCTGGTCAGCCGTGCTGACCGGCTGGAGCCGGAGGCCTTCGAGCGGGTGAAATCCAGCCTGGCGGCGGGCCTGCGCCCCGGCACCGTGGTGTTGCCGATGGCCCGGGGTCGCCTCGATCCCTCTCTGGTGCTGGATGGACCCGGCCGGGAGGAGGTCGACCTCGATCACGACGACCACGACCACGATCACGACGACCACCACGACCACGACCACGATCACCACGACCATGCCCACGTGGCGATGGAATCCCTGCTGTTGCGCCGCTCCGGACGCTGGGAGCGAGCCGCCCTTGAAACGGCGCTGCAACGGCTGCTGATCGAGCATCCGGTGGTGCGGCTCAAGGGCCGGCTGCGCCAGGGAGGCAAGCGGCTGCCGCTGCAGATCCAGGGGGTGGGCCGCCGACTCGAGTGTTGGTACGAGGAGCGCGCTGCTGCCCCAGCCTCCGAAGCGCCCGCTGAAGGGCCCGGCGAACAGGACGCCGATGGCCTGGAGCTGGTGGTGCTGGCCACCGCCGGAGCCGCTGGCCCCCTGCGCCAGGCCCTCGATCACCTCTGAGCCCGGGTCAGTCGAGGGGGATGTCCCCCCGGGCGCAGACCCCATCCCAGCAGAGGTCCGTGTTCTCCACCCAGCGGCTGTTGACCGGCTGCCAGCCGCCGGAGGGCTTGAGCATCGTCACCTTGCCCCGGCCGTCGTGGCGGAACTCGAGGCGTTGCCCCCCCACCAGCAGGAACCAGTGCAGGCCCAACTCCTCCACCTGCATGTGGCAGTCCTGCCAGGGACCATCCGCCAGGCGGCACTGCAACGACACCAGGCCTGGAATCGAATGGGCCTGAAGGGCGGCACAGGCAACGGTCAGACCCATCAGCCAGGCCAGCACGCGGGGGGCCAGCGGATCCAGCAGAAACCTCCGCAGGGAAGGCACCACGGCTAGCGGAACAGGGGACCACCCCCAGGCTGGCCAGCCGGGAAAAGGCTGGTGGGGCGGGCTGCCAAGATTTAACAAACGTCCGTGCCCCCGGTGCCGCTCTTCAACGCCCGCGTTCAGGTCTCCCTGCGTCCCTCTGTGCTGGATCCAGCCGGAGAGGCCACCCGGGCCGCCGCTGCCCGGCTCGGGGTGGAGGGGGTGAAACGGCTGCGGATCGGCAAAGCGATCGAACTGGATCTGGAGGCGCCGGACCGGGCCACCGCCCAGGCGCGACTCGAACTCCTCAGCGACCGTCTGCTGGCCAATCCTGTGATCGAGGACTGGTCACTGGATCTGGTCGAAGCGGGTTGAGGGGAGCGGATCCATGACCGTCGGCATCGTTGTGTTTCCCGGTTCCAACTGTGACCGGGACGTGGCCTGGGCCCTGGAGGGCTGTCTCGACATCCCGGTGCGCTTCCTCTGGCACGAGGAGCGGGACCTGTCCGGCCTTGACGCCGTCGTGCTGCCGGGGGGCTTCAGCTACGGCGACTACCTGCGCTGCGGCGCCATCGCCCGCTTTGCGCCGGTGCTGGAAGAGGTGCGCACGTTCGCTGAGCGCGGTGGCCCGGTGCTGGGCATCTGCAACGGCTTCCAGGTGCTCACGGAGATGGGCTTGCTGCCCGGAGCCCTGACCCGCAACCGGGACCTGCACTTCCTCTGCCAGAGCAGCGAGCTGGAGGTGCAGCCCGGCCGCTGCCGTTGGCTGGGTGGCTACGGCGCCGGTGAGCGGATCAGCCTGCCGATCGCCCATGGCGAAGGGCGCTATCAGGTGGAGCCGGAGGAATTGCAGCGCCTCGAAGATCAGGGGTCTGTCGTGCTGCGCTATGTGGCCAACCCGAACGGCTCGCGAGGGGATGTGGCCGGCCTGAGCGATGCCACGGGCCGAGTGCTCGGCCTGATGCCCCATCCGGAACGGGCCTGCGACCCGATCACCGGCGGCCTCGATGGCCGCCGTTTGCTGGCCTCGCTCCTGGGCTGAGCGCTCAGTCCAGTGCGGCGAAGAAGTCGCGGCTGCCCCGGGGATCGGCCGCCAGGGTCCGGCCGCCCGGCATCCAGTCGGCGGGACAGACCTGACCCGGATGGTTCCGCACCAGCTGGAAGGCCTGCAGGACCCTGAGGGTTTCCTCCACACTGCGGCCGACGGCCGGGTCATTGATGGTGCTGTGGCGGATCACGCCATCAGGATCGATCAGGAACAGCCCCCTCAGGGCCGTGCCGGCCTCTTCATCCAGCACCTGGTAGGCCCTGGCGATCTCCTTGTTGAGGTCGGAGACCAGGGGGTAGGCCACATCGCCGAGGCCACCGCTTTTGCGCTCGGTCTGCACCCAGGCCAGATGGCTGTAGGGACTATCGACGGAGATGGCCAGGATCTCGGTGGTGAGGCGGGCAAATTCCGCGTGGCGGTCGCTGAAGGCGGTGATCTCCGTGGGACAGACGAAGGTGAAATTGAGCGGGTAGAAGAGCAGCACCACATGCTTGCCGCGGTAGTCCCGCAGGGACAGATCGCGGAACTCCTGATCCACCACAGCGGTGGCGCGAAAGTCGGGGGCCTGAAGGCCGACGAGCCTGCCGGTGCTGGTCATCGTGGCTCCATCCTCGGAAATCGGATCAACCCCATGCTGCCCCCACCAAGCCGGGCCCTACGATGATTGTCAAGTAAGCCATGAATCCGCAATGGGTTGGGATCCAGCCGTTCTGCGCAAATACAACACCACCGGCCATTTCCGGCTGATCAATCAGCTGCGCTCCGAACTCAAAGGCAACCCCCTGATCCGTCCCAAGGACGGCGAGACGGTCGGTGCCGCCAACCGCAGCAAGAGCCTCACCCGGGCCCTGCAGAACCGTTCCCAGGCGGGGGGGTATGGCCGCAGCCGCCGCCCGATTCAGAGCCCCCAGGCCCCTGCCCAGGCCCCGCTGCCCGTGATCGCTCCGGTGCAGGTTCCTGTTGAAAGTGCAGAAAGTCAGGAAGCGGCCAACGCCCGCAGTTTCCGGGAACGGCTCAACGCCATCGAGATGCGCTGAAGTCCTCACCGCGCCTCAGACGGACTCGCCTGGTCGGATGAATGGATCAGGCGAAGACATCACCCAGACAGCACAACAAGCCGTCATGCAGATGCATCAATCCCATGAAATGGGATTTGCACAATGGCTCGGGGGAGACTTGAACTCCCGACCTTGGGGTTATGAATCCCACGCTCTAACCAGCTGAGCTACCGAGCCAATTGAAGGGATCCTAGACGATCACCTTCACGACCCCCGAGCAGGATCAGGCCCGGGGAGGGAGGATCTGCAGGGGGTTGACGGCGCCGCGGCCGGGGGGATGGATTTCGAAGTGCAGGTGGGGACCGGTGCTGCGGCCGGTGCTGCCCATCTGGCTGATCACCTGACCCTGGGACACAGACTCGCCCTTGGTCACGAGCAGCCGGCTGTTGTGGGCGTAAAGGCTGCGGCTGCCATCCGGGTGGGCGATCTCCACGAGGTAGCCGTAGCCGCCATCGTGCCAACCGGCGAAGGAGACCTGACCCTCCTTGGCGGCCATGATGGGTGTGCCGACGTTGTTGGCGACGTCGATGCCCTTGTGCATCCGGCCCCAGCGCCAGCCGAAACCGGAGGTGAACACCCCCTTTGTGGGCCAGATCCAGGTGGTGGCAGGGGCGTTGTTGCCGCCATTGAACGGGGGCTGGGGGTCGCCGAAGTCCGGGATGTCGGGCCAGCTGATGCCGCCGCTTGTCGAAGGCTTGAGGCCGAGAAGCATGCGGGTGCGGCCGGGGGCCGACTGGGCCAGCCGCACCTGGCTGCCCACCACGAGCCGGGCGGTTTCCAGGCCCGGATTCAGACGAACCAGCTCGGCCACGCTGAGCCCGTAGCGCTGGGCCAGCTTCAGCACGGTGTCGCCGAAGCGCACCACGCCGTCGTTTTCCACGGGCGGAGGGGTGGAGACGGGCGGGGACTGGCGCTGGACCGAGGTGTCGAGGGAGGCAATGCGTCCCAGGCGCTCCTTGCCCCGGGAGGGCACCACGAGCCAGTCGCCGTTGCCGAAGCGATGGTCTTCATCCACGTCGTTCAGACGGGCCAGGCGGCTCTCATCGAGGTCGAGGGCGGTGGAGAGCTCCTCGATGGAGACAGCACGGCGCACCTTGACCCAGACCCGATCAGCGGCTGTGGGCAGGGACGCCAGGAGGGTTTCGGTGGACACCGTGTTGGGGGTGTCGTCAGCAAGAACAGCCACGAGCGGCACGACGGCCGGTGTGGAGAGCAGAAAGGGAAGAATCAAGCGGAAAGGCTTCATGCATTTCACATCCATCGGACAAAACCCATCAGAGAAGCCAACATCTGTGGGTCCGGCAGACAGTAGCGCCATGAACCTCCAGAGGCAAGGTTCCTCAGGCACAACTCGGTCGTGACACCAGGACAGTCCCGCGCCGATCTCAGCCCTGGCCTCCCCCGCTGGGCCCGAGCTGGCGGAGGGCCTCAAACAGCACGACGCCAACGGACACCGAGAGATTGAGGCTGCGGACCCCCCCCTCGCCGGGACGGGCCCGGCGGGCCATGGGGATGGTGAGTCGCGCCTCGGCCGACGCCTGCAGGGCGTTCGGTAATCCGTCCGTCTCGCGTCCGAAGAGCAACCAGTCGTCGCTGCGGAAGCGGAAGTCCGTGTAGGCGGCCTCCACCTGGCTGCTGAGGGCGATCAGCCGGCCACCCCGCCGCTGCCGTTCCGCCTGGAAGCAGGCCAGGTCGGCATGGCACTGCAGCGACACCCAGGGCCAGTAGTCCAGGCCGGCGCGGCGCAGGTGGCGGTCGCTGATCGTGAAGCCGAGGGGTTCAATCAGATGCAGCTCTGAGCCGGTGGCGGCGCAGGTGCGCGCCACGTTGCCGGTGTTCGGGGGAATCTGGGGCTGGAACAGAACGACGCGGGGCATGCGGCGTGGCCCTCAGTGGTCGGGGGGGACAGGCTGGCTGAGGGCCAGCAGGTCGATGGCACGGCCCTGCAGGACGAGCCAGGCGGCCTCGCTTTGGTCCTGGAGGTCCTGCTGCAGCCTTCCCAGCCGGTCACGGAAGCGGGATCCGGCGGCGGTGGCCGGCACCACGCCCCAGCCCGTTTCCTCACAGACGACCACCAGGGGCGCCCGGCAGCGGCGGATGGCGGTGATCAGGTCGGCGCAGCGGAGGGCCCAGTCCTGCGGCTCCAGCTCCAGGTGGGCGGCCACCCAGGTGCCGAGCGAATCCACCAGGCCCAGCTGGACCGGTTCCAGGTCGGCGAGGGCAGCCGTGAGTTCGCCGCCTACCTCACGGCAGCTCCACTGGGGCGGGCGCCGCTGGCGATGGCGCTGCAGCCGCTCCTGCCAGGCCGGATCGTCGGGCAGGGATGGTCCGGTGGCCAGGTAGACCACCGCCAGGCCGCTCCCAGCGGCCAGATGTTCAGCCCAGCGGCTCTTGCCCCCCCGCGAGGGCCCGCTGACGAGGGTGAGGCGTGGCTGGCGAGACTCCCCGAACAGGGACTCAGCTGCCACCGTTCATGTTGCGCAGGGTGGCCACCGACGACGGCGACACACGGTTGAGGTAGCGGAAGATCCAGTACTTGAAGATCGTGGCCAGCACCACCGGGAACGTGGCAATGAACAGCATCACGAAGTTTTCCTGGGCCGGCAATCCCAGATGGTGAGCGACACCATCGAGCAGCACCGTCCAGCCTTCCGGACTGTGAAATCCCACGAAGATGTCCGTGAACAGAATGATGGCGAAGGCCTTGGCACTGTCACTCAAGCCATACACCAGCTCATCGATGAAACCCCTCAGCACCTGGATGTCGCGCCGGCCGGCAATGGCGACGGCCACAAAGCCGATGAAGCCGCAGACATCCGCCAGGACATTCTTGATGGCATGGGTGCTTTCCTGATCGGCCTCCTCCTTGAGGACATGGGCCCGCTTGGACAGCTCCAGCTGCAGCTCCTCACGGCTGGGCAGGGGCTTGCCCTCCAGCAGGGCGTCAAATTCGATCTCGGCCTGGTAGACGCGCAGCTTCTCGACGGCCCTCTCCTCCAGGTGGGGCTTGGGGTAGGTGAGGAAGGCGTTGTCGGGGGCGAAGCGATCGACCAAAGGCGACACGACGTAAGTGCGGCTCACCTGTTGCACCAGCACCGGCACCAGGATCAGCAGCAGCAGGATGCGCAGCGACACCAGCGTGGAGTCGCGGCGGCGGCGGAAGCCCGCCACCACACTCGCCTCCGCTTCCGGATCCAGCTGGCGACGCACCGTGTCGACCACGCTCACCAGGCTGCGGGGCAGCATCTCCGGCGAGCGACTCAGGGCCGGCAGCTCCTCCCTGGCCACGGCGTAACGGCCGGTGACCGTGTCGATCAGCTGGAACTGGCGCAGTTCCTGCCCGGAAAGTTCCTGCCGGTAGGGGGCCAGCACCGTCCGAGCCTGACGGCAGACCTGTAGGGCCGCCCTGAAGCGGCGCAGCACCTGGGCCTGCATGGCCCGCGGAATGCTCAGCTCCAGCTCAGGACGCACCGGACGGTCGTTGTAGTGCTCCATCTCGATGCTCTGGATGAGCAGCGCGGCTTCGTAGCCGCGCTCGAGATCGGCGCTCAGGTCAAGCGACTGGGCCCGCCCGAAGGTGCCCATCCAGTCAGTCAGTCCCATGGGGAGGAGAGGCGCGGGGGGATCAACGGGAGAAGACCCACCAGGTGAGCATCGGCACCACGGTCCCCACCACCAGCAGGACGATCACCCAGGTGAAGGCGTTGCTGCTGGAGGTTTCCTCACGGGTGGGGATGTTGCTGACGACGGCGGCGGTCTCCTCGATGACGGGTTCCCCCGGATCTTCACCGCCCTGGAGAACGGTGGCAAGGCGTTGCAGGGCATCGACGGCGGCCTGGCGGTAGCGATCACCGCTGCGCAGGGGCTGGGCCATGGTGGTGGCGGCGGTGCTTTCCAGCAGCTCGCTGGGCAGCTGCCGGTCAAGGGGGGCCTGGGCGGCAATCGCCGTGGCCCGGGTCTGGGTGTCGATCAGCAGCAGCAGCAGGGGATCCGGGCTGCGGCCAGCCGGGGGGTCGGCCGTCCAGCGTTCCAGCAGCTGGTCGGCCAGGCCGTCAAGACCCAGCCCGTAGTCGAGCCGGGTGAGGGTGATCAGCCGTGCATCGACCCGTTCCGTCGAGAAGCTCTCCAGCTGGTGCTCGATCTCGGCCTTGCCGGCGCGGCTCAGCACCTTGGCGTCATCGAGCACGTGCTCGGCCGGTGGTCGGGGGGGCAGGTCGGCAGCGGACACGGCCAGGGCGGCAGCGACAGGAGCGACCAGCACCAGCGCAAGGGCCAGCACCAGGGAGAGCAGGGACCGGCGCAGAGGGGTCACTGAAGCCAAGACCATCGTGCAAGACGCCACCAGTCTGCCGTTGCCACTGCGTTCCGGCATCCTGAAGGCACCTTTGATACCCGGACTCCTCGATGGCGATGCCTGCCGCCGCCCGCGTTGTTCTGGCCTGTGGTCTGACGGGACTGGGACTGGTGGTGCTCAACCAGATGACCGCCCCCAGCCTCGACCCTTCCCTGGAGCGGGCCTCGGTGCTGGGCAGCATCCTGTCGGTACTTCTGCTGTTGGTGGCCCTGCTGTGGCAGCGGGCGGAACCCGTGGCTCCGGAGCGGGTGCCCCTGGAGGGCCGCGAAGGACTCCGCCTGGCTCCGGATCTGGAGGCCACGCTGGCCGAAGAGCTGGGCTGGGGCAGCACGATGCTCCTGACCGCCACGCCCGCTGCAGTGGTGCTGCTCCATTGGCGCGGCCGCGTTCTGCTGGAACGGGGGCTGCTGGGCAGCGGCGCGTTCCAGCCGGGGGCGATCTGCAGCCGTTGCACGGCCACCGGCAAGGCGATCTCCCTGGTGGACCTGAAGCTCTACCCGGGTCGGGAGGAGTTCGCTGCCCTGCCCACCGGACTGCCGGCGGTGCTGGTCCAGCCGCTGGGGCAGGAGGGGGTGCTGGTGCTGGGCGGCTGGTCGCCGCGCTGTTTCAGCCGCAGCGATCTGACCTGGGTGGAAGGCTGGGGCCGGCGCCTCACAGGCGAATTGGCTCGGGTTTCGGCCGGGGACGGGCCGGCCGGGCAGGCGTCTTCGACGGCGGCACCTGGAACTGGCTGAACACCTGCCCGCCTGGAGCCGTGACGACGACGGAGCCCTTCTGACCCAGCTGGCCCCGCAGCAGACTGCCCCGGGTGAGCTGGCGGCTGGCGGGGCGCTGGAGCAACACCGAGCCATCGGCCGCCACAGCCTGGGTCTGCCAGTTCCAGGAGCAGCTCTGGGCCTCGAGGCTGGCGCCGTCCTGCTGGATGAAGCAACCCGCCGGAATGCGCACCAGCTGCTGGGCCGCATCCACCTGCATCGCCTTGCCGCGGGCGCTGGCGCCACCAGCCACCGCCGGATCGCTGAACAGCACCGGCGGCCCCAGGTTGAACAGCTGCCTCTGGGTGTTGCCGTTCAAGGAGGTGGCCGTGAGGGTCTGGAGGGGGGCGCCAGGGGCTGAGCCCGGTGGCCGCCGTTCCCCCAGCACCGGACCGCCGGCGGTGAGGGCGCCAGTGCCGGGTTGCCACAGCACCGAGGCCACGGTCACCACGATCTGGGGGGCGCCGACGGGATTGGCCAGGAAGGGATCAAAGGCCAGGGCCCAGCGCTGCAGGCGCGGCTTTCCCTGCAATTCCAGGGTGTCCTTGTCGAGGCGGAAGGTGGCCCGATCGGCCGATAGCCGGGTGTTGGGATCAAAGCCCTCCGGGTGTCGGTCGATTTCCATCAGGTTGCGGCTGGGGATCCAGCGCACCCGGGAGCCTTGGATCATCACCGGTGCGTTGCCCAGACGCTGCAGCCGGATCCGACCCTCCAGCAGGATCACGGCCCCGTCGTTGATCACCGTTCCGGTGGAGGCCTCCACCCGGTAGGCGGGTTTGCCGTTGCTGAAAATCACGCCGCGGGGCTGGAGAGCACGGGCCACCCTTCGCCGCAGGTCGTAGCGGGCCTCCGGGCTGGTCAGCTCCCAGTTGGGGCGACCAAACACGTCCTGCTGACGCAGATCCAGGGAGCGAAAAACGAAGGGGGTGGGGGCCGTCTCGCGGGCCACCTCACCGCCACCGCAGCCCGTGAGCAACAGCAGCGGGGCTGCCAGGAGCCAGGGTCGGGCCAGGAGGGGAGGGGTCAAAGGGGGGAATCCAGTTCCAGACGGTGCAGCACCGGTGTCGGTTCGGGCAGGGGATGGCCGCAGGCCAGCTTCCCCCAGTGTCGGGCCGCCGTCCAGCCGCTGTCGCCAACAAGTGGCGGCTGGGCCAGCTGGTCGAGCATCCGCCCGGAGAGATCGGGCAGCAGGGGGGCCAGCAGCACGGCCACCCAGCGGCTGGTTTCCAGAACGGCGTAGAGATCGGCAGCCACCCCGGGACGGCCCTCGTCGCTTTTGATCGCCTTCCAGGGGGCTCGGTCGTTGAGAAAGCCGTTGGCGGCCTCGGCCAGCTCCAGGATGGCCACGGCGGCCGAGCGGAAATCCAGGGCCTCCAGGCCGGCATCAACAGCCTCAGCACAGGCCGTGGAGCGCAGGGCCAGCGGATGGTCGGCAGCGGCGGCATCACCGGCCGGCGGAACGGCCCCGTCGAACCAGCGGCGCGCCATCGAGGAGGTGCGGTTGAGCAGGTTGCCGATCGTGTTGGCCAGGTCGTTGTTGACCAGGTCGCTGAAGCGCTGCTGCTGAAAATCGCCGTCATCGCCGAAGGGGATGTCCCGCAGCAGGTACCAGCGCACCGCATCGGCACCACAGCGCTCCAGCAGCACGTCGGGATCGAGCACGTTGCCGAGCGACTTGCCCATCTTCTGGCCCTCGCGGGTGAGGAAGCCATGGCCGAAGACCTTCTCCGGCAGGGGCAGGCCAGCAGAGAGCAGCATGGCCGGCCAGTAGACGGCGTGGAAGCGCAGGATGTCCTTGCCGATCACATGCAGCTGGGCGGGCCAGCCACGCTCGGCCAGCAGGGTCAGGTCGGCGGGATCGTCGGGCTCGAGCAGGGCCGAGAGGTAGCCGAGCAGGGCGTCGAACCACACATAAAAGGTATGGCCGTCGTAGCCGGGAACCGGAATGCCCCAGGGCAGATCGAGCCGGGAGATGGAGAAGTCCCGCAAGCCGCCGGCGACGAAGTTCTCCACCTCCCGGCGCCGGGAGCGCGGCGCGATGAAGCCATCGCTGGCCACCAGTTGTTCGATCTGCTCCTGGTACCGGGAGAGGCGGAAGAAGAGGTTCAGTTCGTCGCGCCACTCGAGGGGGCGCAGGTGGATCGGGCAGTGGGGCTCGGTGGCCGCCGGCGATTCCTCCTTGAACTCCTCACAGGCGACGCAGTACCAGCCCTGCTGACGCCCTTCGATCACATCGCCGCTGGCCTCGACCCGGGCGAAGAACTGCTCCACGATCGCCCGGTGGCGCGGGTCGGTGGTGCGGATGAAGCGGTCGTTGCTGATGCCCCAGCGGCGCCAGAGGTCGCGGTACTCGCCGCTGATGGCGTCGCAGTGCGCCTGGGGGGTGAGGCCGGCGGCCTCGGCCGAGCGCTGGATCTTGAGACCGTGCTCGTCGCAGCCGGTGATGAAGGTGACCCGCTCGCCCTGCAGCCGCCGGAAGCGGGCGATGCTGTCGCAGGCCAGGGTGGTGTAGGTGCTGCCCAGGTGGGCGCGATCGTTGACGTAATAGAGGGGAGTGGAGAGGGTATAGGTCATCGGCAGGCGACGTCGGCCCGGTCCGCCGGCGGCAGGAGGGTGTCCCGTGACGCCCCCCGTGACGCCCGTGGGCCCAGGCCCGGGGCCCGGATCCTACCCATGGCCCCGGGATGGGATGCTGGCCCCCTGACCCCGGCCCCTTCTCCCCGATGCGCACGGGCTTCGATCGCAGGGCCCAGGTGCTCGTGTGGGGCGGCGGCAGCGGTGGTGTGGCCGCCGCCCTGCAGGCCGCCCGCTCCGGTGCCGACACCCTGCTGCTCACCCCCGGGCCCTGGCTCGGCGGGATGGTGAGCGCCGCCGGCGTCTGCGCACCCGACGGCAACGAGCTGAGCCCCTGGCAGAGCGGTCTGTGGGGGGCGCTGCTGCGGGCCCTGCAATGGATCGAGCCGGAGGGTCTGGATCAGAACTGGGTCAGCTGCTTCGGCTACCGCCCCGCCAGCGCCGAGCGGATCCTGCGCCGCTGGGTGGCCGCTGAGGATCGGCTGGAGTGGTGGTCCGGCGTGCGGCTGGAGGCGGTGGAGCGCGACGCCGACCGCATCGGCGCGGTGACGGTGGAGCACAGGGGCCTCCAGCGGCGCCTGTTGCCCACGATCGTGATCGACGGCAGCGACCGGGGCGAGCTCTACCCCCTCGCCGTTGCCCCCTTCCGCTTTGGCTGGGAGGCCCAGGAGCTCTGGCAGGAACCCAGCGCCCCCACGGCCGAGCGCCTCGGGCGCGATCCCTTCTTCCAGCGGCAGCCGGTCCAGTCACCCACCTGGGTGTGCCTGGGCCAGCTGGATGAACGGGGCGGAACGGCGGCCCCCGAGGCCGAGGCCTGGCGACGTACGCCCCCCCGCTTGCCGCAACCGTTCGCAGCGGCCACCGAAGCCTTCGGACTGGAGCGCACCCTCACCTACGGCCGCTTGCCGGGAGGCCTGGTGATGCTGAATTGGCCCCTGCACGGCAACGACTGGCACCACGGCCTGGAGCGGGCCTTCACCGAGCAGATCGCCGGCGGGGCCGCTGAAGCCGCGGCGGCCGAGCGGGATCTGAACGACGCCATGCGCGCCCACAGCGAGGCCTTCGCCGCCGCCCTGCACCAGGCCAGCGGCGGCTGGCTGGGGCCGGCAGCCGTGTTTCCCATGCCAGAGGAGGCCAGCGCCGGGCGGCTCAGCGGCGGCGGATCGCTGGCGCTGATGCCCTACTGGCGCGAGGGCCGCCGGCTGGTGGCCCGCGAGCTGGTACTGGAGCAGCACCTGCTGCCCCAGGGGGAGGGTGCCTGCATCGCCCCGCTCAGCTGCAATCCCATAGGAGCGTTGAGCAGCATTGCCGTGGGCAACTACGCCAACGACCACCACTACCCCGGCGGCGACTGGCCCCTGGCCCCCAAGAGCTGCCGCTGGGGCGGCCGCTGGAGCGGCACCCCTTTCACCATCCCCTACGGCGCCCTGGTGAGTGAGGGGGTGACCAACCTGCTGGCCGCCGACAAGGGCTTCGGGGTCAGCCACATGGCGAATGGGGCCACCCGGCTGCAGCCCCTGGTGCTCAACATCGGCCAGGCCGCCGGGCTGGCGGCGGCCCTGTGCGTGCAAGACGGTCTGGAGCCGGCCGCCCTGCCGGTGCGGCGTCTGCAGGAGGCCCTGATCCGTGATCCGTTCGCCCCTGCCGGTGTGCTGCCGTTATGGGACACCCCCTGGCACCACCCCCTCTGGCGTGAACGGCAGCGGCTGGCGCTGCAGGCGCCGGAGCGACTGGATCGGCATGGGCAGCTCGAGGCGGGCGCTGAGCTTGCAGCGCCGTCGGGCTGGGCCCCTCCGCCCGAGCCTGGCGAGCGCCTCTGGCGGGGCGTACTGGTGCCCGATGGCCAGGGCGGCTACGTGCTCCATGGCGAAGCGGGAGCCTGGCCACTGATCACCCTGGAGCCGGCGCTGCACCACTGGCTGCTGAGCCTCGATCGCCCCACCCCTGTGGCCCTGATCGGCTGCCTCAACCCCTGGGGCCCCTGGCTGCGGGTGTCGCGCGCCGTGACGTGAAGGCACTGTTCAGCGCGGCGGCCATCGCGCTCACCTTCGCGGCCTTCCTCCCCTACATCCGCTCGATTCGAGCCGGGCGCACCCTCCCCCATGTGTTCTCCTGGCTGATCTGGGGCGTCACGACCCTGCTGGTGTTCCTGGCTACTTGGGCCGGCGGCGGCGGCGTGGGGGCCTGGCCCACGGGCGTGTCGGCCCTGATCACCTTCTTCATCGCCTGGCTGGCCCACGTCCAGGGCGCCGACCGGGAGATCACCGCGGGTGACTGGCTGTTCCTGCTGGGGGCCGGCTCGGCCTTGCCCTTCTGGTTTCTCACCGCCGATCCCCTCTGGGCCGTCGTGATCCTCACCCTGGTGGATCTGCTGGGCTTCGGCCCCACCCTGCGGCGGGCCTATGCCCACCCCGAGCAGGAACGGGTCGGTTTCTACAGCCTGTTCGTGCTGCGCAATCTGCTGGTGCTCCTGTCCCTGGAACGGCTGACCCTGACCACGGCGTTGTTCCCGGCGGCGGTGGGCCTGGCCTGCGTGGGGCTGGTGGTGCTCCTGCTCTGGCGGCGGCGCTGCCTGCTGGCCTGAGGTCGGCGAAGATGCTCTCGATCCGTGTCGTCGCCCCATGGCTGTCACCACTCCTGGCTTCGCGGTTCGGCCCCGGCCCGTGCTGCTCTGGCTGGCGGGTTCAGCGCTGCTGCTGGCCGGCCTGCCCACCCGGGCCCAGGGCCTCAACAACATGCGCGACCAGCTGATCATCCATTACTGCACCCAGGCGGTGAACGCCGACTTCGCCAAGGCGGGCAAGCCGGTGCCGGCGGGCCTGGCGAAGGACACCTGCACCTGCGTGGCCCAGCAGGTGAATGCCCGGGCGACGATTCCCCAGGCCGAAGCCATCTGCAAGCAGCAGGCGATGGGCAAGTTCAACCTCAGTCCCTGAGATGGGGGCCTGCGTTTTCGAGGCCCGCGAGAGATTCAAGGCCGTTCTGGATCGCGTCGAGACAACCCAATGGAAACGGTTGATCTGCTGCGCTCGCCCGCCAATGCGTTGGTCCAGTCGGATTGACCCTGAACACCGTCTGGTGTTTTGCCTCGAGTCAAGGCTGCGGGGAGGAATCGGTTGGAGCCCTACCAACGTCCGTCACGGCCTCCACCGCCATGGCAAATCAAGGAAGGTGTCCATCGCTACCTACGAAGTGGCAAGTAAGCTTTAAATTCAATGAGTATTCGATGATTTCATTGTGAAATCAGCTGCCCTCGGAGCGTCCATCGCCGCCCTTGCTGTTTCGACAGGATCCTTGTTGGCTCCACAAGCAGCATCAGCTCTCGACTTCACCTTCTCTTTTGCAGGGGTGACGGGCCTTATAGAGAATCTTGTTGAGGGTCAAAACACCTGCGATGGAACTACATCATCTTGCGTTGTGAAGGTGACTAACAACGGTGGGACTGGCCTTCCCTTGGGCACCTACCCAGCCATTACTGCCGGTTCGTACGGTACTGCCGGTTCTGGGTTCACCGTTTTGGGGGGGATTCTGGGTGATGTGAATTGGGTGGGTGGCTGGGTGCTTGATGATGCATTTGGGGTGGCGGTTTTGTTGGATTTCTCTGGGGGGGGCGCCTCTCTCTCGCTTCGCGCCTTGTTCGGGGGGGGGGGAGAGGCGCTTAGGGTTAGCGGTCCCGTGACATTCTCTGCGGTCCAGCCGCCAGCGTCCTCTGTCCCAGGCCCCCTGCCCCTCTTCGGCGCTGCCGCTGCCTTCGGCTTCAGCCGTAAGCTAAGGAACCTCATCAACGTTACCAGAACCACTGCGCCCACTCGCCCAGCGGGCTGAGCGATACCTGGCACCTTCAGCCCTCCTTTGGTCCCCTCTGCCGCGCTGCAAGGGGGCCATTGTTTGGCTGGCACGCCGGCACCACGCCACAGCTGCTCGAACAGCTTGTTGCCGCTGATTCCTGATCTCACCAGCACCGAATTCCCGCATTGCAGCCCCCCTTCTTTCTCCTCCCTCTGCAGCCACTTGTGGCCCCGCTGATCTAATCCCAACTGCTTGTCCTGGCCCCATTGGCCCTACGGAATGTCTCCGCCAGCCGTTGCCATTCTTCCGGCAGCGGCAGATCCACCCCACCGCCACCGCACGACAGCAGCAGTTGACCCGCTGCCATCCAGTTGCAGCAGCCTGCTACCCCAGCCAGATTTGCGGGCCGGCTTGGCCCGTGGCCGGTAGCGCCGGCAGTCCTGCGCAGAGCGCCTGGCACATCCCTCCAACGTCGGCGCCAGCTGCAGGAAGGCCGGATGCCATTCGCTCAACCCATCCCCCGCCAGCCCCTCCTAGTGCCCGTAGTTGCTGTAGGGGTCATGGAAGCCCTTGCGCACCCCAGCCGCCTTCGGGTTGACGTGGATGTAGCGCAGCGTGGCTAGCAGCGCCCCGTGAGCCGGTTCAGCGCCATCGCCGAGGGTCCAGCCGATCCACTGCATGATCCGCGGCAGGTCCCTCCCCTGCTGGCGGTGCAGCAGCCATCGGGGAGCTGCCTGGTGGTGCGGCCCAAGGTTTCCAACATCCACGATCAACTCAGGCCTCCACCTTTTCGCCCAGTTGCAGCAGCAGCGTCAGGGCGCTGATCGGTGAGGGGCGGAACCCCATGGAGCGGTAGAACGCCGCCGCCTGTTCATCGATCGCGTGCACCAGCAGGGCTCTGGCACCGATCAGTTGGCGGGCCTGGAGGCTGCGGCTGATGGCTTCGGCAACCAAAGCATGGCCGAGACCTCGACCCTGATGGCGCCGGTCGACGGCCAGCCGCCCCAGAACCACCACGGGCAAGGGGTCCGGCATGTTGCGCCGCAAACCGCCAGGCACCTCGGCGAGCACGACCGCGCCAGCAGAGAGGCAGACGTAGGCAATCACCTCATCGCTTGGCTCAGGGCACACCACCAGCGTGCGTGAGACCCCCTGCCGTTCGTTGTGCCGAGCTCGATGCCTCAGCCACCGGTTCAGGCTTTCTTCCCCGCAATCGAAGCCATCCAGCAGGTGCTGGTCCCCCAGTGGCTCAGGGGGCCGCATGCCAGGGCCGGGGTGCTGCGAGGAGGCGTTCGAGGCTGGCCTGATCCCGCTCGGCCAGGGCAGGGTCCTGCAGGTCGTTGAGCAGGGCCTCGCTCTGCTGTGGTGTGAGCGAAAAGAGGGTGCGATCGAGCAGCACCTCGCGGGCGCGCTCCTGGCAGCAGCGCAGCATGAATTCGGTGCGGCTGGTGCCTTCGGCGGCAGCGGCTTGATCGATCAATTGCCTCTGTTCAGCCGTCGCTCGCAGCTGCAGCACCTGGTCCCTTCCCATCCGCCTGCCTGTCTGTAGGGACATTGTATGTTGCGTGGGGATGGACGTCAGACTGGCGCCACCCCACGGCGTTCCCCCGGCGAATCCGTGACCAGCAGCCCCACCCCAGCCATCGCTCCCAATTCCGCCCTCGCACGGCTGTTGGGGGCCCTCTCGATCGTGTTGCTGGTGGTGTTCCTGGCCGCCGTGCTCACCACCGCACTGCCGCCCAGGCTCCTGGATCCCCAGTGGCAGCTTCAGCTGATCGCCGTGCTGGTCAACAGCGCCTCCCTGGCCCTGATCGGTTGCCTGGTGCTGCCGCTGGCGGTGTGGGTCGACCCCGACAACCAGCGCCTGCGGGCGCGCCGCAACGCCTGCCGCCGGTGGGCCCTGGCCGCCGCGATCGGCTTCCTGCTGTTGATCCCCCTGCAGGGCTATGCCGGCTGGAGGGCGTACAGCACCATCACGGGCAGCCGGCAGCAGCAGATCAGCCAGTCGACCCAGAGGCTCGATGATCTGCGCCAGGCCATCCGTTCCGCCACCAGCCACCAGGAGCTGCAGGCCAGCGTGCAGAAGCTCTTCGGCCCTAACGCCGGCCTTTCGCCCGCCGAACTGGGCACCCCCATGAGCGAATTGCGCAACATGCTGCTGGCCCGGGCCGAGCAGGCCTCCCGGCAGCTGATGCAGCAGGTCGAGGCGCAGGCGGCGATCAAGCCCGATCAGCTGCTGAAGGAAACCCTCCGGATCGCCATCTCAGCGCTTGCCTATGCCGTCGGCTTCGCGTTCCTGGCGGGCGTGCTGCCGCGGGGCTCCGGTACCGCAGTCCCGCCGCGTCGAAGGGTGGATCGCGACTACCTCAGGCAACTGGCGGAGTAACCCGCCTAGCCCGCGGCCGTGAAGCGCAGCAGGTCCCGCAGGGAATCCACCTGCTGCAGCCGCACCAGCAGGGCGTCGCCGGGGCCGGGGTCGCCATGGCACTCGGCGGCCAAGTCCATAGCCAGATCGGGGAGGTGCACCAGGCCGAGCCGGTCCTGGGGCCGCAGCCAGCGCAGGAACAGGCCCGGCCACTGGTGCTGCTCCTGGGCCTCGAACCAGACCTGCTGCCAGTGGCGCTGGTCCTCCCGGGCGATCTGCAGGCCCTGGCGGATGGCCCCCTCCAGCTCGCTCAGCAGCGCACCCAGCTCCGCTTCGTCCAGCACCGGGAGCCCCTGCTGGTGGGCCAGCAACTGGCGCTGCACCAGCAGGTCGTTGTAACGGCGGATCGGTGAGGTGGCCTGCACGTAGCAGGACAGGCCCAGGGAGAAGTGGGGGGCCGGACTGGTGCCGAGAAGGCCCCGGCTGAGGCAGCGCTTGATGGCGGCGTGGCGCACGGGCCCGGCCGGCAAGCCCTGCAGCTCCGCCTCGCCTGGCAGCTCCGCCGTCAGCTGGCTGCGGTAGGGCAGCGCCAGGTTCTGATCCTGGCCGTGGGCGGCGATCACCGCCCCGGCCAGGATCATGGCCTCGGCCACCAGCGTCCGCGACGGCGAGGGTTCGGTGATCTCCAGCTGGGCCCCCTGGTCGTCGCAGCGGATCCGTCCCTCGGGCTGATCCAGGTTGAGCGCCCCCCGGGCCTGCCGCCAGCGGCGGCGTCGCTCCATCAGGGCGTGGATCTCCTCGAGGTAGCGCTCCTGGGGCGGGGCCAGCTCGATCAACTCATCGGCATCCGCATAACTCAGCCGATAGGCGGGTTGCACCCAGCTGGGCTCGAGCCCGTAGCCGGCCACCGCGCCGTCGTCAGCGAGCTCCACCCACAGGCTCAGGGCCGCGCTGCGCTGGCCCATGCGCAGGCTCATCGGGCCGGTGCTGAGCACCTCGGGGAACATCGGCAGCGTCCCCCGGGCCAGGTAGAGGCTGCTGGCCCGGCGCCGGGCTTCGGTGTCGAGGGGGCTGTCCGCCGCCACCAGCCGCCCCGGGTCGGCGATGTGGATCCACAGCCGCGGTGTGCCGTCAGCCCCGTACTCCAGGGAGAGGCCGTCGTCGATGTCGCGGGTGTCCTCGTCATCGATCGTGACGGTGTGCAGGCCGGTGAGGTCGCGACGGCGCTCGTCACCGGGAAGCTCCGTTGCGGCCAGGTCCACCAGCTGCCTGGCTTCAGCTTCCAGCTCAGCGGAGAAGCCCGCTTGCCAGGTGGTGTTTTCCAGCGAGGGGAGATGGTGGCGCTCCCATTGGCCCAGATCCACCAGCAAGTGCCGGATCGGCGAGGCCTCCATCGGGCAGTGGGCCGCCTGCAGGGCGCGGTGCAGGTCGTCGGGGAGGGGGCGGCTTGTGTCCCCGCCGGCCCACTCCCGCAGCAGGGCCAACTGTTGGCGCTGCTCAGGCTCGAGCTGCTGCGGGTCGATCGGCTGGCGCTGGCGCAGGACGTCCTGCCACTGGCGACGCCGCTGCTCAGCCAATTGCTGGCGGCGGGCGTCCCGACGCAGCCGCCGCACATCCACCAAGGGACGGGCTTCCACCTGCTGCTGGCGCCAGCGGAACAACGTCTGGGGGCTTTGCAGCCACAGCCAGCAGGCGGCCCGCTGAATGGGGTCACTGCCGTCGCCGATCAGGTCGACGAAATCCTCCAGCGCCAGAGGCACCGGATCCGCGAGGAGCAGCAGCCAGGCGGCAGCCAGTTCCCGGGGGCATGGGGCGGCCTGCAGCAACGACTCCTGGCTCAGGCCCCAGGGCGGCTGGGACAGCCGGGACGGGGGAGGTTGATCACCCGGCAAGGCGGCTAGCAAATCAAGCTGACGGACCCCGCGCTGGACGGCCTTGGCCTCGAAACCGACCTTGAGATCAAGGCGCGTGCCTTTTTCGGCCGCCACAACGGCCAACAGACAACGGCTCTCGTCGTGGAGGCCGACCAGGTCGCCCACCGTGAACCGACGCGAGGCGGGGGGCAACTCAGCCTTCGGGATTCACGAAGGGCAGCAGGGCCACGATGCGCGCCCGCTTGACGGCGTTGGTCAGATCGCGCTGCTGCTTGGCGGTCAGGCCGGTGAGACGACGGGGAAGGATCTTGCCGCGTTCGGTGATGAACTTCTTGAGCAGATCGACGTCCTTGTAGTCGATCGGATCACCGGGCTTGATCGGCGACAGACGCTTTTTGAAGAAGGAACTGGACATGGGAACGGAGTGAAGGAACGAAAGGAGGAAACTGCCGCTGCAGAGTCCGGGGGACGGTCAGGCGATGGGATTCCGCAGGGAATCCAGCCTCACTTGATCTCCTTGTGGACGGTGGAGGCGTTGCAGTGGGGGCAGAACTTCTTCAGTTCAATCCGCTCGGTGGTGTTGCGGCGGTTCTTCTGGGTCGTGTAACGGGACACGCCAGGGGACCGCTTGGCGGGGTTGGACCGGCATTCGGTGCACTCGAGGGTGATCACCAGCCGGACGCCCTTGTTTTTGGCCATGGAAGGACGTTGCGCCGCGTATGCGTTGCAGGGAGACGATCCTGCACCTTACCTCCCGATGGGACAGGCTCTGATCGCTTCCTAAGCTGCACGGCTGCTGTGCAATCCTCCGATGCTGGTTTCGCTCCAATGGCTCCGGGAGCTGGTCAGCGTTGAACCGGCCTGTCTCGAGCCAGCGCACCTGGCGGAGCGTCTCTCGATCGCCGGTTTCGAGGTGGAGGCCATCGAGGATCTGGCGGCCCGGGCGTCCGGTGTGGTGGTGGGCCACGTGGTGCAGCGCGACCCCCACCCCAACGCCGACAAACTCAGCGTCTGCAAGGTGGATGTGGGGGATGGCGAACCGCTTCAGATCGTCTGCGGCGCCCCGAATGTGCGCCAGGGCCTGCACGTTCCCGTGGCCCTGGTCGGCAGCACCCTGCCGGCGGTGGGGCTGACGATCAAACCGGCCGAACTGCGCGGCGTGGCCAGCAGCGGCATGATCTGCTCGCTGCGGGAGCTGGGCCTCGACGACGGCAGCGACGGCATCGCTGAACTCGACCGGATTCTGGACACGGTGCCCCCCCTGGGGACGGCGGTGGGCCCGCTGCTGGGCCTGGATGACCAGGTGCTGGAGCTGGCGATCACCGCCAACCGCCCCGATGGCCTGTCGATGCGGGGGATCGCCCGGGAGGTGGCGGCCCTCAGCGGCGGCAGCACCACCTTCCCCACGGTGGCGCCCGTGGTGGCGGCCGAGCCCCTGGCGGCCGCAGCGGCCGACCGCGAGGCCATCGAGGCGGGTGGGCTGTTCAGCCTCACGGCCCTGGGCGGCCTGCGGGTGGGCCCCTCCCCGGACTGGCTACGCCAGCGGCTGGAGCGGGCCGGTGTGCGCCCCATCAACAACGTGGTGGACATCACCAACCTGGTGATGCTGGAAACGGGCCAGCCCCTGCACGCCTTCGACCGGGACCGCCTCGGGGCACTCACGGGCGCCACGCCCGAGCCGGCCCACATCGGCCTGCGCCAGGGCCGCAGCGGTGAGGTCTTCGTGGCCCTCGACGGCCAGGAGCGCACCTTGAGCGAGGAAGCCCTGGTGGTCACCTGTGCGGGGCACCCCATTGCCCTGGCCGGGGTGATGGGGGGCCTCGGTGAGGCTGTCACAGAAGCCACCACCGCGATCTGGCTGGAGGCGGCGGTGTTCGCCCCCCAGGCCGTGCGGCGCTCGGCCCGCAGCGTTGGGTTGCGCACCGAAGCCTGCAGCCGTTACGAGAAGGGGGTGCCGCGGGAGATCACCCTGGCCGCCGCCGACCGTGCCGTGGCCCTGCTGCAGGAGCTGACCGGAGCCCAGCTGGAGGGTCGCTGGCTGCATCAGAAAGAAGAGTCACCGCAGCCTCCCCTGACCCTGCGCCGCGACGCCCTCCACAACCTGCTCGGTCCGATCATGGTGGAGGGCGAGGAGCTGGATCTCGACGACGGGCGCATCAGCGCCACCCTGGAAGCCCTCGGCTGCGTGCTTGTGGAGGACGAGGAGGGCTGGCAGGTGCAAGTGCCGCCGGAGAGGGCCATGGACCTCAAACGCGAGGTGGACCTGATTGAGGAGGTGGCCCGGCTGGTGGGCTACGACCACTTCGCCGCCCACCTGCCAGATCCCCTGATCCCCGGCGGCCTGGAGCCGGCCCAGCAGCTGGAGCGGCGCCTGCGCCGTGCCCTCACCGCTGCGGGCCTGCAGGAGGTCGTTTCACTGTCGCTGGTGGCGGCGGCGCCGGGCCGGGTTCCCCTGGCCAATCCGCTCCTGGCGGACTACGGCCACCTGCGCGACAACCTTCACCAGGAGCTGCTCCAGGCCGCGCGGCGCAACCTGCAGGCCTCCCTGCCAGGGTTCTGGGGCTTCGAGATCGGCCGGGTGTTCCCGGGGGGGGCCGCCAATGGTGAGGAGCGCCACGCCGAACGCACCCTCCTGGTGGGTGTGATCGCCGGAGAACGGCGCGGGGAACGCTGGCGCAGCTCCGGCAAGCCCGCCCCTCCGGACTACTTCCAGGCCCGCGGCGTGCTCCAGGCCGGCCTTGACCCCCTGCGGCTGCCCCTGGAGGATCGTCCCCTGAGCGACGCCCCCCTGCTGCACCCTGGCCGCGCCGCCCAACTGGTGGTGGAGGGCAAGCCCGCGGGCTGGTTCGGCCAGCTCCACCCGGCTGAAGCCGAAACCCTCGACCTGCCCTCGGCCACCTACGTGTTCCAGCTGGAGCTGGAGCCCCTGCTCAGCGCCGGCACCCGCCGCAACCGCTGGCAGCCTGCTTTCCGACCCTTCGCCACCGTGCCGGCCTCCGAGCGCGACCTGGCCCTTGTCGTTCCCACCGACACCAGCGCCGCCGCCCTGCTGGCGGCGATCCGCAAAGCGGGCAAGCCCTTGCTGGAGCAGGCCGAACTCGTTGATCGTTACGAAGGCGCCCAGCTGGAGGCGGGCCGCTGCAGCCAGGCCTTCCGGCTGCGCTACCGCGACAGCGCCCGCACCCTCACCGACGAGGAGGTGGAGGCGGCCCATGGCCGGGTGCGTGAAGCGCTCGAGCGCCAGTTCGGCGCCGAGCAGCGCCGCTAGCGGCGTTCCAGGGCCGCCAGGGCCTCCACATGGCTGGTGTTGGGGAAGAAGTCGATGGGCTGCACCCAGTTCAGCCGGTAGACGCCGGAGGCACACAGCTGGGCCAGGTCGCGGGCCAGGGCGGCCGGGTCACAGCTCACGTAGGCGATGCGGCTGGGGGGGGCCGCCAGGATCGCCGCCGTGGCGGCCGGGCTGAGTCCCTTGCGCGGGGGATCCAGCACCAGGGCCTGCATGCCCTGCAGCCGTTCCTCCAGCACCAGGGGCACGTCGGCCTGCTCAAACTGCGCCCGACCCTCCAGTTCATTGGCGGCGGCGTTGAGCCGGGCCATGGCCACGGCGCGGGGATGCAACTCCAGGCCGGTGACATGCCAGCCGGCGGCGGCCAGGGGAAGGCTGTAGGTGCCGATGCCGCAGTAGGCATCCAGCAGGGACGCATCGCCCGGGCCGGGGCCGAGGGCTTCCATCAGATGGGGCACCAGTCGCTCGGCCTGGTGGGTGTTGACCTGGAAGAAGGTGTCGGCGGCGATGCGGAAGCGCAGGCCGGAGAAGGTTTCGTTCAGCCAGTCCCGGCCACGGATCACCCGCGTCTCGTCCCCCATCAGCCGATTGGTCGGCCGGGGTTGCAGGTTGAGGCAGACGCCCACCAGTTCCGGCCAACGCTGCCGCCAGGCGTCGGCCAGGGCCTCGAGGCCGGGCAGGTCGTCATGGCTGCTGATCAGGGTGAGCAGCCGCTCGCCGGTGGCGGCCCCCACCCGCAGGCCCAGATGGCGCAGGCCAGGGCCGTCCTCGGCCTCGGGGTCACCGCCATGGCGATCGATCGGCCAGTCGCTGGCTTCCAGATCGGCCTTGAGCGGCGCGATCATGGCGTCGATGCGGGGGTCGAGCACCGGACAGCGGGCCATGTTGACGATCCGATGCGAGCCGCGCCGGTAGTAACCGGCCCGCAGGGTGCCGTCGCCGCTGCGCTCCAGGGGAATCAGGGCGCGGTTCCGGTAGCCCAGGCTGGGGTCGGCCGCCAGCAGGGGGCGCACCGGGGCACTCAGGCCGCCGATGCGCTGCAGGGTCTGCTCCAGGCTGCGTTGCTTCCACGCGGCCTCGGCGGCGTCGTTGAGGGGCTGCAGGCTGCAGCCGCCGCAGTTGTCGGCAAGGATGCAGGGTGAACGTCGGCGGTCCGGGGAGGGCGTGAGCACGCGCTGCAGCTGGCCCACCAGATGGCGGCGGGCCACCACTTGCAGGCGCACCTCCACCGTGTCCCCGGGGAGAGCGCCGCTGACGAACACAACCTGGCCGTCGTGGCGTCCCACCCCCTGGCCGTCGTGGCCGAGATCGGTGATCTCCATCTGCAGCTTTTCGCCCACCGAGGCCATGTGCGATCCGCACCACTGCTGCGACCCTATCGGGGGTCGTGCAAAGGGGCGTTACACCTTGCGCCCGAAGCCCGGGCTGGGGCTCCGGTCTCGATAGGATTCGCCGGACTGTGTTCGCTGCTATGAGCGTCGTTCGCGATCTGATCCTCCAGGCCGATGATCAGCTCCGCTATCCAACGGGCGGCGAGCTGCGCGCGATGGTGGAGTTCCTCAGTGGGGGAGCCCGCCGGCTGAGTGTCGTCAGGGTCCTGACCGACAACGAGAAGAAGATCATCGCCGAGGCCTCCAAGCAACTGTTCCTGCGCAAGCCGGACTACGTGGCCCCCGGCGGCAACGCCTTCGGCCAGAAGCAGCGGGCCCAGTGCCTTCGTGACTACAGCTGGTACCTGCGGTTGGTCACCTATGGAATTCTGGCCGGCAGCACCGAGCTGATTCAGCAAATCGGCGTGGTGGGTGCCCGGGAGATGTACAACAGCCTGGGCGTTCCCCTGCCGGGCATGGTGGAAGCCATGCGCACCCTCAAGGAAGCGTCCCTGGTGTTGCTGGGCGGCGATGAGGCCGCCCTGGCCGGCCCGTACTTCGACTATCTGATCCAGGGGCTGCAGACCTCCACCTGAGGTCCAGGAGTCTCCCGTGAGTCTTGCCTGGGGACTCGACCCTGGTCTCGACTGAGACCGATGAAACCTTGCCCTTCTCCACCCTCTCCAGGTCGAGAGGGTTTTTTGCATGGCGAGGGATGGCGGACCGCGGCCGCCGCTGCCCAGCGCTCCCGATGCGGCCCAGCCGATCAATCCGGGAGTCTCACGTGGGCCTCTTATTGGGTCCAGCCAGTAGTCTCAGGCAATAGTTGTGAGACTATCTCGGCCGGTCTGTGAGAACAGACGGGATGGCCAAGGGCAACACTGCGGCGCGGCCTGAGCTGGAGCCTTGGACAGACTGCAGCCTCACGCCCGCCAAAGAGGCACTGGCCAGGTAGTCCCGAAGAGAGAACGGAGTTCTTTCCTCCTTTCAAAGCAGCAGGCGCGCAGGATCGATCGCTGCCGTTGCCCATCTCCTCGCGCCAACCTCTTTTGCATTGTCTTCCCGTTCTGCCTCTCGTCCTTGCGCCTCCCCGCGGCCCTATGGATCGACGTCTCACGTGAATGGACAGAGGCGATCGCCCCCTGAGCCTGAGCGTTGAGGCACAAGCCTGCGTCTCGGAAACGTCCAGTTCGTCTTTGAGCTGGAGATTGTTCCACCCCACAGGCGATCTCCATCACCAGCAAGCCTGGACGAGGAGAACACCTTGGCGACTCAGGGGTCTCAGCTGGGACTATTTATGCGTCTGTGTGTGCGACACATAGACGACAGATGGGACCTGTGCTTTCCCTTCGATGGGCTCCCCGCTTGGGCCGAGGAAAGTCCCCGGAGCCCTCAGAGCTGTCGATCAAGTCTGCGTATCTGTGTCAAAGACAGATACGCGGCCTTCCATAAGGCTTCTGGCTACAGGGTCCACAGATGCTGTCCAAGGCATGGACCTGGCGTGGACAAGGCGAAGGAGGATTGGCCAGCCCCCCACGACCAACACGCGTCGCCCACCAGGGGCTGGAGGATGGGGACTGCACCTTCGACAACTCAAAACGAGGAAAAAACGCTGTATCAGAGAAGGCATCTGCGTCTCAGCAACAGACCCACCCAGAGCCTCAGATGGTTCGTATGAGACGACACAGCCTCGCAGGGGGACAGGAGTCATTCTCTTTGGTCTCATAACGGACTATGCCTAGGACCAGGGATAGGTCTTGGTTGAGACAGTCAATGGGGAGATGGGTCGGATCATCGGAACGGTTTCGACCCTCAGCGATCCGCTGACGCTCCCTGGCGGTACAACTCCTTCAGCAACTGGTAGGCCTCATTGAGCCGACGCATCGCCTCGAGCGATCCCCCGGCATCGGGATGGTGGCTCTGGGCCATGTCCCGGTAAGCCTCCCGGATCTGGGCCAGGGTGAGGCGTTGGCCTGGGTCCGTGGGCAGCTGCAGCAGTCGCAGCGCACCGTGCAGGGTCATGGTGTGCTCCAGCGTCTGGAACGAGGTGCCGCGCCGGCGGCGGCGGAAGCGGTGCACGAAGCGACGGATCAACGTCGGGATTCTCAGCGTGAGGGTCTGACCGCTGAAGGGGTCTTCGAGCACACCGGCGGTGACCATGACCCGCTCGAAGGTCGGTGGCCCGTCACCCCAGCCAGGGGCAAACGGCTGCATCACCTGGCAGGCGGCCGACCAGGTGAAGGTTCGGCCATCGCTCTGGTCCGACTGGGGCCAGATGTCCTGGGCCAGCCACACCATCGCCGCCTCCAGAACGGCCTCATTGGCCGGCGACCCGTAGAGGGTGCGCCAGTGGTTGCCGGCTTCCTCCAGGGCCTGAAGCACCAGTTCACCGCCAAGGGGGGGCAGGGGGCTGAGGGGCAACGAGGCGGAGCGCGCCGGGGACGGCGGCCGCAGGCTGCGCTTGATGACATCGGAGCGGCGACGCACGAAGCCGGGCAGGTCGATGCCCCCGCCCCCTGGCGACGGGCGTGGGAGCTCTTCCGTCGGGGCTTCCCATTCGAATTCCGCCTGGAGGGTGTCCATGGCTCCGCGCCCCACCAGCACCAGAGCCCCCTGCTCATCGAAGTCCTGGTTGTCCTCCCGGTGACGTCCGACCTGGCCGGGGTCCGACGAAAGGTCGTCATCGTCCTCGTCCTCGTCGGTGCCGAACAGATCGTCGAGCAACCGTTCCAGCACATCGCCGCGACTGCGGAGACCCCACTCCCGCCGCAGACCATCAATGTGGGCCACCAGTTCCCGGTTGAGGTCAAGGCTGATCCGCTGTCTGGCCTCGTTCGATGGTTCAGCCACGGCAGCCATCCATCGGCGCTGGGTTCGCTGGCATGGGGCTTCGGATCAGGGTCCCCGTTGGTCCCGCAGAAACTGCTGCTGGGCCTCCACGGCATCGCGGTAGCGATCCACCAGGGAGCCCCCCGTACCGACGGACCCCGATCGGCTGCGCATGGGAGACATCAGGGGGGAGGGGGCCAGGCCGCCGCGGTTGGAGGAGGCGGGGGGTGGCGGCGGCGGGTTGAGCCAACCCGGAGTGGGTGCCGGCCGCAGGATCTGGGGTGGTGGCACCAGGGGGCCGGTGCCCCCCAGCGGCGTTGGTGTGATCGGCCCCGGTTGGGGAGCGATGGTCAGGGCGGGGGGGGCGACGGGTGGTGGGGCCGGCCGGCTGGTGGCACCGGCACGGGCCAGATCCAGTTGCCGCTCCCGCTCCTGGACGAGGGCCAGCTGACTGGCACTCACCACACTCAGGAGGTGGCCAGGTGTGGCATCGGCCGGATAGACCAGGCTGACCCGCACGGGATTGACGACACCAGGGACCAGATCGATCTGGCCCAGGGACAGGCTCTGGCCCGAGCGAAGGCCCACGTGCACCTCCCGCAGGCCGGCGGGGGTCTGGATCTGGATCGAACCGCGAAAAGCCGTGAAGGGCGCTCCGCCGATCAGGGTGGGATGGCTCATCACCAGTTCGAAGGGCCCATTCCCCTGGAGGTTCATGTCGACATCGAACCGCACGCCGTAGGTGCCGACGTTGTCGAGAGAGGAATCGAGCATGCGGCTGGCCAGGGCATTGACCTGCACGTCACGCGTACCGAAATGGTGCCGGTCCGTGCTGGTGAAGGGCACATGCAAGGGCCCATTCGTGTCCAGGTCGTGGCTGATGGTGGCCTGGTAGGCATCGCCGAGGGCCACACCACCGACCCGGGAGAAGATGCGCCGGTTGTGGATGTCGTTGATGCGGCTCAGGTAGACCCGGCCGGGGGCCAGCCGGCCCTCGTCCAGCACCGCGAGAACGTCGCGATCGGAGTTGGGGGTCTTTGCCGCCACCACCGCGATGTGGAAGGGTCCATCACTGCGGCCCCGCAGCAGGGCGTTGGCGATGCCCAGGGCCGGCAGATCGGTCTGGAACAGGACGATGCGGCTGCGGGCCGGAATGGTGATCTCATCCGTCAGCCGGCTGTCGAGCCTGCCGCGCAACATCTGGACCGCGGTGGCATCACCGGGGCCGGTGTTCCATGGTCTTGGCCCCAGGGGTTTCACCCCCATCAGGTTGTTGGCGAGGTAGGGAGCTTCGAAGCTGTTGCGCACCGCCCCCTTGGAAAAGCGGATGTGCACCGGCCGGACGCCCGGATTGATCAGGATGGCCGCCAGGGTGAGCTCGGCCCGTCGGTCGGAGCGCGAGATGGAGCGGCGATTGGGCGGGAAGTATTTGTGGTGCAGATGCATGCCGAATTCACCGTTGAAGGTGTACTCGGCATTGCGGAGGGCCTGACCCGTCTCACTGGCGTAGGCGTACCCGGGTGACGTGCTGATCAGGATGCCCGGCCCCTCCACCTCCTCGGGCTGGTTCGAGTGCAGCACCGGCACGTTGTTGAAGGTGCCGTTCAGCGGACGGGCCTTCTGGCCGGCCATCAGGGCCACGTAGGCGTGGGCGGGATGCACGATGGCCACACCCAGACCGAGCGTCAGACAGACACTGATGGGACCAATGGGAAAGACCGATCTCAAATCGCGACAGGCTTGATGGTGTGGGTGGCCAGGGGAGGGTAAGGCGGGAAGCGACCGGCCCAGTCACTGGGGGGTGCGTGCACCTGGAGAGCCCCGGATGGAACGGCGGGCTCGCTAGAACGGTCCCACTCTGCAGATTTTGTCATGATTCCTCCCTTCGGGACCTGCTTCGGGTCGGAGTCCGGAACGGGAGCCCTGCGGCGGTATCAGGAACGCAAGCTACGCATGATGAGCTTCTGGCGTGACGGTATTGAACGTCAGCTGGCCGCGTTGAACGCCGCCATCAGCACTCTGGAACAGCAGATGCACCGCGATCAGGCCGACCACCAGGGTTGAAGCCACGGTCCTCCAGGTGCAGACGCAGCTCTTCCAGACCCTTGTGCAGCAGCCGTTTCACCGTCATCGGGCTGACCTCCATCTGGCGACCCAGGCGCCGGTAGCTCCAGCCCGCCAGCACCACCTGGCGCACCACCAGTCGCTGGCGGGGCTCCAGCAGGGCCAGCAGTGTGGCCACCGAGGGGCCGGCTGACTCCAGTCCGCAGGGCTCAACGGTGGCATAGGCGGACACCGACTCCGCCAGGGATGGATCATCGAGGTTGGCGGGCCTCGCCAGCAGGCGCTGCACCTCCAGCCGGTGCCATTCCGTGGCGGTGACCCCAAGGGTCTGGCTCAGAACCGTGATTCCCTGCCCAGGATCCCTCTGGAGCATGGGGTGGTGCTGCAGCTTGTTGAACCGCTCCTGCAGTTCCGCCTGCCGCCGGGGCAGTCGCACCAGCGGGGCGGCATCCCGCAGGTAATGGAGGATCGCCCCCCGAATGTGGGGCCTGGCGAAGGCCTCGAAAGGGGTGTGGCGGTCTTCGCGGTAGAGCTCGGCGGCCCGGATCAACCCCATCAGGCCCACCTGGAGCAGATCGTCGAAGGATTCCCGGCTGCAGCGGGAGTAGTGCAGGGCGAGGGGACGGACCACGGCCCGGTACTGCTCGACGCGGCGGTTGCGGCTGGCGGGGCTGGGCTGGGTCTTGTGGCTGGGAGATGGGGTCATGGTCTGGACGGCGGAGCCTGGGCTGGATCGTGAAGCTGGAATCACGCTTGGCCGTTGGAAGGCCGCGCTGATCTCCTTTCCAGAGAGGGGCAGGCCTGCCGAATGCCGCAACCGTGAAACCACGGAAGTTCTCCGCTGCCGGCCGATCACGGCCTGACGCGCTGGCTCAGGGACGGGGGGCGGCCACGTGGGCCAGCAGGGACCAGGGACCGTGAGTGGCCAGCCATTCCCTGTCGGAGCCTGCGGTGCAGAGCAGAAACCCCGCAAAGCCCAGGGCGTTGACGCTGAAACCGGCGCCGTGCTCCCGCACCCGGCGCACGCTCAGGAACCACTGGTCATCAAACAGAAGGTTGTAGGGGTGCAGGGGCTCGCTGTCCCGGCGGGGATCTCCGAGGCCGAGCGCACCGGCATGGGTGAGGTAGAGCTCCGCCAGGTCGGATCCGCCGTGGGGATCGGTGCGCCGGCTGAGGCGGTAGTCCCAGCTCCAGGACGCTTCGGTCCCCGCCAGCTGGGCCAGAAACAGCGGGGCCAGGGGACAGCTGGGCTCGTCCTGCCGGCGGGGGAGCAATTGCAGATGCCGATGGGGCTGGCTGGCCCCGGAACGGGCACCGCTGTTGAAAAACCACAGCCCGCCGGTGTCCTGGCTCACCTGGCGTACCGCCTGCCAGTCCGGGGACTCGATCCAGCCACCCTGGGGCCGCCAGTCGCGGGTGATCACCAGCAGGTGGGCCTCCTGGACCGGGTACTTGTTGAGCAGGAGCACGTGGGTGGGCCCCAGCAGGTCCACCTCCAGCGGCCTGTCCCAGGGCAGGAAGGGGTTGGGCCGCGGTCCCCCCTGGCGCAGGTGACGGGGCGTGGAGGAGAGGAGCTGGCGGACAACGAAGGGCTCCGCACCGGGAACCTCCAGCAGGCGCGTCTCCAGGGGAACCAGGGCTCCCGTCAGGCGGGCCCGCTCCGACACGTCCCTGGCCCGCTGCCAATGGCGTTCAGCTCGCACCGGCCTGCAGACGGGCCAGGGAGGCGCCCTGGTAGTAGCGCCCCAGAATCTCGTTGTAGCGCAGGCCCTGCTCGGCCAGATCCTGGGCACCGTGCTGGCTCATGCTGGCCCCCAGGTGCCCATGGGCCTCCTGGGTGATGCGCGTCGTGGCCGCGTACAGGCTCTCAACAATGCCCCCCTGGTAGCTCAGGATCACGCCCGAGGTGCTGGCGGTGGCCTGGCGGGTGCGGGGGTTGACGCTGCCCAGTCCCCGGTAGGCCTGCCAGCGGGTGGTGTCGCCCAGATGCCAGTGGGCGCTGGCTGGCCTGGCCATGTGGGCCATGGCGTAGGAGCGGGCCGCCACCGCCTGGGCTTTGAGGGCCTCCATGTGCCAGCTGCTGGGCATCTCGGCCCCGACCACCGAGCTGATGTAGCGCTCCAGGGAGAGATGGTTGACCAATTGCAGTCCCCCGGATCCCCGCAGCACCCTCAGCCGGCCCTCGTAGGGGCGACCATCCACCAGCAGGCTGTGTCCCGAACCGGTCTCCATCCACACCTCGGCCCGGCCCGCTATGGCAGCACCCAGGTCGGGGGAGCTGTCGGGGCCGCCATCCTGCACGGTGCGTCCATCGCGATCGACGAGCCGCCAGTAGCCACTGGCCCCGAGCTGGGGGGAGGCGGAGGCCCCCAGCAGGGCGACGCGGATCTCAAGCGGCACCTCCGGCCCTGCCTCCGGTTCCACCAGAGACGGATCTGGATGGCTCAGGCTGGTGCGGTGGGCCTGCAGCGACGTGGCGGCCAGAAGGTCCTTGTCTGGGGATTCGGTGGCGCTGGCAGCCGATGGCGAGACCTCCCGGGGCTGGGCGATGAGGGCTTCAAGCAGATCCGGCTGCGAACGGGCTCGGGGGCCCGGGAGCAGGTCCTGGGCGGCAAAGCCTGCGCCCACCGCCACGACCGCGAGGGGTGCGCTCAGCAGGATGGGGTGGCGCCGACAACCCTGAAGCAGCCGCCGGCCACTGGCACGGAGAACGGCGAAGGCGGCCGTGAAGTGCCGGCGCACGGCAAGGTTCCACAGGGGAGTATCCGGATCATGCCGGAACACACGGCCCTTCAGCCGCCCGACGCAGGACGGTCGCCGCATTGCACCCCATCAGCGGGGTGTGGCCAGGACTGTGATCAGAGCGCCGCTTCCGCCTTCAGATCCCGCTGCATCAGCTCCTGCACGGCCTGGCGGGCCTCCACCCGGCCCGCGAGCAGCCGCACCACCTGGTCGCAGATCGGCAATTGCCACCCCTCGCGCTGCGCCAGGGCGAGGGTGGCCCGGGCGGTGCGGGTTCCCTCCACGGTGGCGCCGATCCGGGCCAGGGCGGTGACCTCGTCACATCCCTCCGCCAGCAGGGTGCCGAAGCGGTAGTTGCGGCTCAGGCTGCTGTTGGCCGTGGCCAGCAGGTCCCCCAGGCCCGCCAGCCCGTAGAGGGTGCTGGGCTGGCCCCCGAGGGCCTGCAGGACCACGGCGATCTCCGCCAGACCACGGCAGAGCAGCGAGGCCTTGGCATTGGCCCCCAGGCCCAGCCCATCGCTGATGCCGGCCGCCAGGGCGATGACGTTCTTGAGGGCCCCGGCGGCCTCGGTGCCGATGGGATCGGCGTTGGTGTAAAGGCGGAAATGGGGGGCCCGAAGCTGCTCCTGCAGGTGACGGGCCAGGCCGTGATCCCGGCTGCTCAGCACGCTGGCCGCCGGCAACCCCCGCTCCAGTTCATCGGCCAGATTCGGGCCGCTCAGCACCGCCAGCGGCACGTCAGGGAGATGGCGGCGCCACAGCTGGCTGGCGGTGCAGAGGGTGTCGAGATCGATGCCCTTGCTGCAGCTCAGCAGGGGGAGGTCGGCCGCCCAGCGCTCCTGCAGCTGCAGGGCCAGGGGGGCCACGCCCACCATCGACACGGCCACCACCACGAGGTCACAGTCGTTGAGCACCGTTGCCGGATCTCCCCCATCCCGCCGCGACCAGCTGCTGAGCCGGTGGCCCTGGCGCTCCCAGAGCCGCAGCAACGTGCCGCCCCAGGCACCGCGACCCAGCACCGTGATGCGCAGACTCATGGACCAACGCGAGGGTCGGTTCCCCAGATGGCTTTGCCATCATGCGCCATCCCCGTGCCCGCCATGGCGACCGCCCCCACCCCCTACTGGCAGGCCTGGCAGGGCGAGGCCCTGGTCGTGGGCCCGGGGGGCCTGGGCCTGGCCCTGGCGGCCGAACTGGCCCGGCGGGCGCCATCGCTGCGGGTCCGCACCGCCGGGCGCCGCGGCGCTGACCTGGCGCTCGACCTCAGCGACGACGGCAGCCTGGCGCAGTTCGCGGCCATGGCCGCCCGCGACCTGACCCCGCTGCGGGTCGTGATCAACACCGCTGGACTGTTGCATGACGGCATGCTGCAGCCGGAGAAGCGCCTTTCCCAGGTGCGACGCCAGGCCCTGGAGCGCAGCTTCGCCGTCAACGCCTTCGGCCCCCTGCTGCTGGCCCAGGCGATCGAGCCGGCCCTGGCCAGGGATGGCCCGGTGCACTTCGCCAGCCTCTCGGCCCGGGTGGGAAGCATCGGCGACAACCGCCTGGGGGGCTGGTACGCCTACCGGGCGGCCAAAGCGGCCCAGAACCAGCTGTTGCGCACCCTGGCGATCGAGTGGCAACGCCGCCTGCCCCAGGCCTGCGTGACCCTGCTCCACCCAGGCACCGTCGCCACCCCGCTCTCGGCCCCCTTCAGCGGCTCCCAGGCCCCCTCGGCCCTGTTCACGCCGCAACGCTCCGCCTCCCACCTGCTCGACGTGCTGGAGGGCCAGACGGTGGCCAGCAGCGGTGCCTTCCTGGCCTGGGATGGTCAGGCGGTGCCCTGGTGAGGCCAGCTAGGCGGCATGGCCGCGCAGCACCTCCAGGGGAATCACCTGCAGGGTGGCGAGGGCGGAACACTCCAGTCGCACCGGCGGGGCCATGCCGTCCTCATAGGCCTCCAGCCAGCGGGCGGCACAGACACACCAGTGATCCCCAGCCCGGAGGCCGGGAAAGGAATGGGCCGGCACCGGCGTCGAGAGGTCGTTGCCCTGGGCGCGGCTGTACGTCAGGAAGGCCTCGTTCACCACGCAGCAGACCGTGTGGCGGCCGAAATCAGCGGGATCGTCGTGGCAATAGCCGTCCCGGAACCAGCCGGTGAGGGGAGCACATCCGCACTCCTGCAACGGTTCACCCAGGACGTTGCGCGGTTCGGCTGGGGGCTGCAGGGAGGAAGCGGCCAAGGCCCGGGAGGTGGCGGTACGGGCTGAGTCTGACGGAGGACTGGCACAAAAAGCGGCCAGGAGGTTGACGAATTCCGGGGGGGAGGCGTTAAAGGTCTTTCAGCACGACCCCCTTCATGAGCTGGGATTTCACCGAGGATGCGGCCTTCCTGGCCCTCTGCGACGCCTACAAGGAAAGCGGTGAGCCCTCCGCCATGGAGTTTCTGGCCCATGGCGAAGGTGCCTTCCACTTCCAGGAACTCACCCAGAACGCGGCCGGGGAGGGCATCGATCTGAGCGATTCCGATGCCCTCGACGCGTTCCAGCAGGAGGTGATCGACAGTCTCGAAGAGCTGTGCAGCTGAAGGCGCCCGAAGGCACCCCAAGAGCTCAGCCATAGAAGAAGGCGATTTCCTTGTCCTTGAGCCCCTCCCAACCGGCCTCCCGCAGGCGTTGGTCGAGGGTCAGGCGATCGAGGTGCTTGGCACCGGTGCGCACGATCCGGTTGCGCATCGACTTCTGGACTCCGCTGCGGGCCCGGCGGCCCTCCAGCTCCATCACTTCGCCATAGAGGGCGAGCATGGCGGCCGGGATCGGTGTCCCGTCAAGATCGATACCGGCCGCAATGGCGTCGTCAACGCCGCCGGGTCCTGCGATGGCCATGGCAAGGGAGACAAAGGGTGCCCAAAGCCTGCCATGGCCCAGGGGCTCAGGCGCTGAAGTACCGGGCCTGGCTGTGAAGCGCCACCAGGGCCGTGGTGCTCTGCTCCGGCTCCAGCTGGTCGCTCTCGTCCATGGTCAGGCCGATGCGGTCCGTGTTCAGCCAGGCAAGCTGCTGGCGGGAGTCGGCCACGTTCGGACAGGCGGGGTAACCGAAGGAGTAGCGGCTGCCCCGGTAGCGCTGGGCCAGCACGTCCCTCAGGGCCGCGGGCTCGTCGGCGGCGAATCCCATCTCTCGCCGGATGCGGGCATGGGTCCACTCCGCCAGCGCCTCGGCCATCTGCACCGCCAGGCCGTGGAAATAGAGGTAGTCGGTGTACCGATCGGCCCGGAACAGTTGCTGGGCGAAGCTGGTGGCGCCTTCCCCCATGGTGACGGCCTGCATCGGCAGCACATCCGAGGGCCCCAAGCTGCCATCAGCGCCGGTGGCGCCATCGCGGTAGAAATCGGCGATGCAGTAGCGGTTTCCGCTTCGCTGGCGCGGCAGGACAAAGCGCCCCAGTTCGCTCCCGCCGGCCGCCGGTGGTGCCCCTGCCGCCATCCCCTCGGGGTCGAACACCACCAGGCCATTGCCGTCGCGACCGCAGGGGAAGTAGCCATAGGCCACCCGTGGGGTCAGCAGTCCTTCGGCGCGGCAGCGACCGAGCCACTCCTGGAGCACCGGCTCCGCCTTCTCGGCCAGCATCGCCTCGTAGTCCTGCCGGCTCTGCTGCTGGGTCTTGCGCAGCTGCCACTGGCCGGCGAACAGGGCGTTGCGATCGAGGTAGGCGAAGACCTCGTCAAGGTCGATGGCCGTCTCGGTGAGCACCTGGGTGCCCCAGAACGGCGGGGCGATCGCCGATTCGGCCGGGACGGCCGCAGAACGTTCCTCGCTGGCAGCCGGTGCGGCTTCTGCCTGCGTGGTGTTGGAGCTGGCCGTGGCGGCTTCCTGTGGGGCCTCCTCCGCGGCTGCCGCCGGGACGGTGGGGTCGCCGAGACCCAGCCCCTCGGGGGCGCCGTCGAGGAATCCCTCGTGGTCGTCCCAGCGCTCGCCGCTCTTGGCCTCCATCAGGGCGTCCATGAAGCGCAGGTCGGCGAAGGCGTCACGGCCGTAGATCACCTGGCCGCGGTAGGCCGCTCGGCAGTCACCGTGGACGAACCGGGGGGTCAGGGCCGCACCGCCGAGGATCACGGGCACGGAGATTCCAACCTCATTGAAGGTTTCCAGGTTGTCCTTCATGAAGGCGGTGGATTTCACCAGCAGGCCGCTCATGGCGATGCAGTCGGCCCCGTGCAGCCGCTGCGCTTCGACAATCGCATCAACACTTTGCTTGATGCCCAGATTGATCACTTCATAGCCATTATTGGTGAGGATGATGTCCACCAGATTCTTGCCGATGTCGTGCACGTCGCCTTTGACGGTGGCGATCAGGAACTTGCCCTTGCTGCTGGATTCGCCCTCTTTTCGCTCCATGTGCGGCTCGAGAAAGGCCACGGCCGATTTCATCGTTTCGGCGCTCTGCAGCACGAAGGGCAACTGCATCTGCCCGGAGCCGAACAGTTCACCCACCACCTTCATGCCATCCAGCAGGAACGTGTTGATGATCTTCAGGGGTGGATGCTCTGCCAGGGCCTGCTGAAGGGCGGCCTCCAGCCCGATGCGCTCGCCGTCGATGATGTGCTGCTTGAGACGCTCCTCCAGCGGCAGATCGGCCAGCGAGGGGCCCGAAGTCCGGGCCTCCTTGGCGCTCACCCCCTCGAACTCGGTGGTCAGCAGGGTGAGGGGATCGTGCACGCAGATCCCGTTCTCGAAACGGCGCCGGTCGTGGATCAGGTCGCGACAGATCTGCTGGTGTTCCTCGCTGATCTTCGCCAGCGGCAGGATCTTCGCCGGACTGACGATGGCGGCATCCATCCCGGCCTGGCAGCAGTCGTGCAGGAAGACGGAATTGAGCACGATGCGGGCAGCCGGAGACAGTCCGAAGCTGACGTTGCTGACCCCCAGCACCACATGAACACCGGGAAGTTCGCTTCGGATGCGGCGAATCGCCTCGATCGTGGCCGCCGCGTTGGCACGGTCCTCCTCGATGCCCGTGGAGATCGGCAAGGCAAGGGGGTCGTAAAAGATTTCGTGGGCTGGCAGACCAAACTCAAGCGCATCCCGGTAGGCCCGCTGGGCGATGGCGAATTTGCGCTCGGCGGTGCGGGCCATGCCCTCCTCGTCGATCGTGCCCACCACCACGCCGGCGCCATAGTCACGGGCCAGCTCAAGCACCTTGAAGAAGCGCTCATCGCCGTCTTCGTAGTTGGTGGAGTTGAGAATGCACTTGCCACCGGCCACCTTGAGGCCGGCCTCCATCTTCTGCCATTCGGTGGAATCGAGCATCAACGGCAGGTTGACGTTGGTGACCAGTCGGCTCACCAGATCGTGCATGTCCTTGACCCCATCCCGCCCTACGTAATCGACGTTCACATCGAGCACATGGGCGTTCTCCTTCACCTGGCCCCGGGCCAACGCCACCAGGCCATCCCAGTCCTCGTCATTGAGCAGCTCCCGCACCTTCTTCGAGCCGCTGGCATTGAGCCGCTCGCCGATGATCAGGAAGGAGTTGTCCTGGAAGTAGGGGGTGACGCCATAGATCGACGCCACCGCTGGCTCGTAGTGGAGCGGCGGCCGCTCCAGACGTTGCTGGGGCCGTCGCACCGGCCGCTGGGCGGGCTTCAGGCCTGCGGCGAGCTCCGCCAGGGCACCGATGTGGGCCGGGGTGGTGCCGCAGCAGCCACCGATCACCTGCACGCCGAGATCCTCGACGAAATGCATCATCTGCATGCGCATCTCGGTGGGGGTGAGCCGGTAGTGGGCCACCCCGCCGATGTTCTCCGGCAGTCCCGCGTTGGGGATGCAGCTCACCACGAAGGGACTGTGCTGGCTCAGGTAGCGGATGTGCTCCTTCATCTGCTCGGGCCCCGTGGCGCAGTTGAGGCCGAGCACATCGATCGGGAAGGGCTCCAGGATCGCCACCACGGCAGCGATGTCGGAGCCGACCAGCATGGTGCCGGTGGTTTCCATCGTGACGGAGACCATCAGGGGGCGCCGCTCGCCGGCGTCACTGAAGGCTTCTTCGATCCCCTGCAGAGCCGCCTTGATTTGCAGCACGTCCTGGCAGGTCTCGACGATGAACAGGTCGACGTCGCCGGCGATCAGGCCGGCGGCCTGCTCCCGGAACGAGGCTTTCATCGTGTCGAAGTCGATGTGACCCAGGGTGGGCAGCTTGGTGGTGGGGCCCATCGATCCCGCCACGAAACGGGGCTTGGCCGGGGTGCTGAAGGCGGCGGCCATCTCGCGGGCCAGTTCAGCCGCCCGGCGGTTGATGGCAAAGGCCTGCTGCTCCAGTCCGTACTCGGCCAGCACGATCGAGGCCGCCCCGAAGGTGTCCGTTTCGATCACATCGCAGCCCGCCTCCAGGAAGAGGCGATGGACCGCCTGGACCGCATCGGGCCGGGTGAAGACGAGGTTCTCGTTGCAGCCTTCGAGGGCCGCGCCACCGAAATCCTCCGCCGTCAGATCCATCTCCTGCAGGGAGGTGCCGGTGGCACCGTCGAAGACGAGCACGGGACGTTCCGGACCGTGCAACCAGTCGAGGAAGCTGATGCGATCGGTGGGGCAGTGGATGGCGGCGGAGACAACCATCAGGCGTCGAGGCGGATGCGGGTGACCCAGTGGTCATAGGAAGGATCGCGGCCCTCCGTGATCGCCGTGAGGCGGTCGCGGAGGCGCTCCATCACGGGGCGGTGGCTGGAGAGATCGGTGGATTCGATGCGCCGCACTGGGGTGACCCTGGCGGCGGTGCCACTGAGGAACACCTCGTCGGCGATCATCAGCTCCGTCTTGTCGACGGCCCGCTCCAGGACGGGGATGTCCATGGATCGCGCCAGCTCCATGATGCTGGCCCGGGTGATGCCCTCGAGGATGTCCTGGTCGACGCCGGGGGTGATCAGGACGCCGTCCCGGACGATGAACAGATTCATGCCGCTGGCCTCACTCACCTTGCCGCGGCTGTTGAGCAGCAGGGCCTCGTCGAAACCACTCTTGACCGCTTCGGTCTTGGCCAGCGAGCTGGTGATGTAGGCGCCACTGATCTTGCCCCTCAGGGGCAGGGAGCGATCCTCCTGGCGGCACCAGCTGCTGATCCGGCAGCTGACACCCTCGGGAGAGAGATAGTCGCCCATCTCGATGCCGTAGATGAGGAAGTCGGTCTGGATGTTGTGCAGCCGCGGAGCGATGCCGAGGTCGCTTGTGTAGACGAAGGGCCGCAGGTAGATCGGACAGGTGGGTCGGTTGGCCTGCAGAAAGGCCTGGATGGCGCTGTGGATGGTCTCCTCGGCCAGCTCGGTCAGCAACAGGCGTGCGCTCTGGCTGAGGCGGCGGGCGTGGCGATCGGCGCGGAACAGCAGGATCTCGTTGTTGTCGGCGGGATTGGGCAGGGCCCGCATGCCGCCGAACGCGCCCGTGCCGTAGTGCAGCGCATGGGTGGCCACCGACAGGGTGGCTTCAGCAAAGGGGACGCACTGTCCGCCGAACCAGGCGTAGGGCAGGAACTGGTGCATGGAGGGCGGTGGCGACGATGCGATCTTCTCACCGCGTTCGGCAGGATGGGGGCATGCATCGACTCGCGTCCATACCCGGGGACAGGACGGAGGACGACGGGACCCTCTTCGTGGAACAGCCACCGGCGCCGGTGGTGCTGCTCAGCAGTGCCGACACGGATCTGCTGGCGGTCTCCCAATTGCTCGAGAACGAGCCGGAGCTGCTGCCGGCGGAGTTGAGGGCGCTCAACCTCGCGGCGCTGCAGCACCCGGCGGTGATCGACCACTACGTGGCCACCACCCTGGCCACCACGCGACTGGTGGTGGTGCGCCTGCTGGGGGGACGGGGCCATTGGAGTTATGGCCTGGAGTGCCTGCGCCACTGGGTGGAGGGCGGCGAGGGCCGCCAGTTGCTGGTGCTGGCCGGCACCGCCGAGGAGGAGCAGGCCCTGGCCTGCCTCGGCAGCCTCGATGGCCCCCTGGCCCTGGCCTGCGCGGCCTGCCTTCGGGAGGGGGGTGCGGCCAATCTGCGCCTGCTGCTTCAGACACTGGCGGCCCTGCTGGCGGGCGAGTCCCCCGAGCCCCCCCGCCCGACGCCCGCCGCCGACCCCCTGCCCCACGACTGGCGCGACGAGCCCGGCTCCCGGGTGGGGGTGATCCTTTACCGGGCCCTCTGGCAGGCGGCGGATCTGGCCCTCATGGAGGCACTGCTGGAGGCCCTGCGGGGCCAGGGGCTGGCCCCGCGGGGCCTATGGGTCAGCAGCCTGCGGGACGGGGCCGTGCAGCGGGGCGTGGCCGATCTGCTGGGGCGGGAGCAGGTGCAGGCGGTGCTCTGCGGCACGGGCTTCGCTTCGGTGTCGTTTGAGGAGGCGGGCCTGGGGGCCCCCCTGTGGGAGCGGCTGGGGGTTCCCGTGCTGCAGGTGCTGTGCAGTGGCCGCAGCCGGGAGGCCTGGCGCCAGAGCAGCATCGGCCTGGCCCCGCTCGACCTCAGCCTGCAGGTGGCCCTGCCGGAACTGGATGGGCGGCTCACCACCCGGGTGGGCGCCTTCAAGGAACGCAGCGCCACCAGCGACAGCCTCGCCACCGCTCTGCACCGCTACGAACCGGACCGGGAGCGGCTCGACTGGCTCGCCCAGCTCACCGTCGCCTGGACCAACCTGCGGCTGACGCCCGCTCCCGAGCGGCGGGTGGCCCTGGTGCTGGCCAACTACCCCAACCGCAACAGTCGCCTGGCCAATGGTGTGGGCCTGGACACCCCCGCCAGCGCCGCCCTGATGCTCGCCTGGCTGGCGGAGGCCGGGTACGACCTGGGGGAGGTCGCCGATCTGCCGATCGACGGCGATGCCCTCATGCACCGGCTGCTGGAGGGCCGCAGCAACGACCCGGAGAGCGGCCATCGGCCTCCCCTGGCCCACCTGCCCTTGCCCACCTACCAGTCCTGGTACGCCACCCTCCCCGCAGAGGGCCGCCAGCGGCTGGAGGCGGTCTGGGGGCCGCCCGACACCGACGCGGGACTGGAGCCGGCCCCAGCGGCCGGAGGGCCGGCCTTCCCGGTGCGGGGGCTGCGTTTCGGCCGGATGCTGCTGCTGATCCAGCCCGAGCGCGGCTACGACCGGGATCCGAGCCTCAGCTACCACAGCCCCGATCTGCCCCCCACCCACGCCTACCTGGCCCAGTACCTCTGGCTGCGCCAGAGCTTCGGCGCCCAGGTGGTGGTGCACGTCGGCAAGCACGGCAATCTCGAATGGCTGCCCGGCAAGGGGCTGGGCTTGTCGCAGGACTGCTTCCCCGAATGGGCCCTGGGGCCCCTGCCGCACCTCTACCCCTTCATCGTCAACGACCCGGGCGAGGGCAGCCAGGCCAAACGCCGGGCCCAGGCCGTGATCCTCGACCACCTGACCCCGCCCCTGGGACGGGCCGGCCTGCACGGCGACCTGCAGGGCCTGGAAGCCCTGCTGGACGAGTACTGGGAGGCCCGGCAGCTCGGCAGTGCCCGGGCCCCCCTGCTGCGGGAGCGGCTGGGCACCCTGCTGGAGCAACTGCAACTGCCCGCCAAGGCCCAGGAGGATCTGGAAGCGCGCCTGGAGGCGGCCGACGGCTACCTGTGTGAATTGAAGGAAGCCCAGATCCGCCTCGGCCTGCACACCTTCGGCACCCTGCCGGCGCCGGCGAAGCTGGCCGAACTGCTGCTCTGCCTGGCCCGGGCGCCCCAGGCGGGGGTGCCGGGTCTCACCCAGGCGCTCGCCCTCGACCTTGGATTGGACCTTGACCCCTGGTCCGACCCGGAGGAGGCCCCCCTCACCCCCGCCGACCGCCAGCGCCTAGCTGGCCTGGCAGAGCAGGGCAGCCTGCTGCGACATGCTGGCGACGGGGTGGCCCTGCTGGAGGCCCGCGCCCTGGACCTGGTGCAGGAGGAGCTGGGCAGAGTCCCCATGGCTTCGGCGGAGTCGCCAAGGGAGCCGAGGACCGCCACCGAACGGTCCCTCCAGCACCTGCGCCAGAAACTGCTGCCGCCGTTGCTGGCCTGCGGCGATGCGGAACGCCAGGCCCTGCTGACGGGCCTCGCCGGCGGACGCATCGCCGCCGGGCCCTCGGGAGCACCCACCCGCGGCCGGCCGGACCTGCTGCCCACCGGCCGCAACTTCTACAGCGTCGATCTGCGGGGTCTGCCCACGGAGGCCGCCTGGGACCTGGGGCGGCGCAGCGCTGAGCTGCTGCTGCAGCTCCATCTGCAGGAGGAGGGCGACGACCTGCGCACCCTGGCCCTGTCGGTGTGGGGGACGGCCACGATGCGCAACGGCGGCGAGGACATCGGCCAGGCCCTGGCCCTGATGGGGGTGCGGCCCGTCTGGGATGGCCCGACGCGACGGTTGGTGGATGTGGAGGTGATCCCCCTGGGCCTGCTCGGGCGCCCCCGGGTGGACGTGACCCTGCGCATCTCCGGCCTGTTCCGTGATGCCTTCCCCCAGTTGGTGGGCTGGTTCAACCGCGCCACCCGCCTGGTGGCGGCGCTGTCCGAAGATCCCGGTGACAATCCCCTGGCGGCCTCAGCCCGGCTGGAAGGCCACGCCTGGCGCATCTACGGCTCAGCGCCTGGGGCCTACGGGGCCGGACTTCAGGGTCTGATCGACAGCGGCCACTGGGAAGAGCGCGGCGACCTGGGCGAGGCCTTCCTTAACTGGAGCGCCTGGCGTTATGACGGCGATCCCGGCGATGGGGCCAGCGGCGGTGCCATCGCCGCCACGGCCGACCGCACCGGGCTTGAACGGCGCCTGGCTCAGGTGCAGGTGGTGCTGCACAACCAGGACAACAGGGAGCACGATCTGCTGGATTCGGACGACTACTACCAGTTCCAGGGAGGCCTCAGCGCCGCCGCCGAGCGCCTCCAGGGCCAGGCCCCGGCCCTCTGGTTCGGCGACCACTCCCGCAGCCAGCGGCCCCGGCTGCATCGACTGGAGCGGGAGTTCGACAAGGTGCTGCGCTCCCGCCTGCTCAATCCCCGCTGGATCGAGGCCATGCAGGAGCACGGTTACAAGGGCGGCTTCGAGATGGCCGCCAGCCTGGATTATCTGTTCGCCTACGACGCCAGCACCGGGCGGGTGCCTGACTGGGGCTACGGCGCCATCAGCGCGGCCTGGCTGGAGGACGGGACCGTACGGGAGTTTCTGGGACGCTCCAATCCCTGGGCCCTGCGGGACATGGCCGAGCGGTTGCTGGAGGCCCACCACCGGGGCCTGTGGGAGGGGGCCGATCCCCAGCGGCTGGAGGGGCTGAGGGGACTGGTGCTCGAAAGCGAGAGCCTGGTGGAGCAGCGCTGATCCAGGCTCTCGCGTCCCTGCCGAGGATCAGAGGTCGAGGTCCCGGACCATGGAGCGGAAGGGATCCGTGTTGCCGGGCTTGGCGGGTTTCTGGCTGATCGCCGGCTGGCTCTGGGCCTCCGCCTCCTTCTGCTGTTTCGCCGCCGCCGCACCACCGGGGACGTTGGTGGGGGTGACGGCGGCCCCCTTCATGCGCTGGCCCAGCTCGGCCGCGCTCATCTGCTGGGCGAAGGTCTTCTTGACGGGCTTGGGAATGCCCCCGGTGAGGTTGACGGAACCCTTCTCGGTGGGCTGGATCCCGGCCAGGCCAGGGGTCATCTTCTCCACCCGGGCCTCCATGGACGCCACCTCGGCCACCATCTCCTTGTCTCCCGGGCTGTCGGCGTTGCCGGGGAAGGTGTGGCGGATCGTGTTCGACCGCTTCATGAACTTGACATCGCCAAGGCTGGTGGAGGCCTCGGGATCAAGGAAGAAGGTCTCGGCCTTGGGTTTGGCCTTGGCGGCAGCCTCCGGCTTGGTCACCGAGGCGGCACGGGAACCGAACAGACGATCGAGCAGGCCCATCGACGCAAGGAGAAACGTGTCAGCAAACCCTAGCGGCCGTGGAGCACCAACCCATGAGTATCCGTACCACAACTCATCAGAAGGCCCCGCCGATTCAGATCCGCTGCGATCGCCTCGCACACCAGTTCGGTGGGTTGCCAACGGGGCCGCATGGCGTAGTCGTACCAGACCTCGGCCCCGTCGAAGCCCAGGTCCGCCGCCGCTGCGATCAGGCGCCGGTGGGGCAGGCGGTAGCGGGCGGGGTGGGCCAGCAGTGCCAGGCCCCCGGCCGCCTGGATCGCCGCTACCACCGCCTCGGCCCGCAGGGCTGGCCCCACCACAGAGCTGCCCTTCAGGTAGGGATCGAGGGAGGGGTGCTCCTCGCCGAAACCCAGCCCCAGAACGTGGACCAGGCATCCCTCCAGCAGGCAGCTGATCTCCACGCCACGCCAGAGGGTGGGGGCGGAAGCGCCCTGTCGCCTGCGTGCCTCGAAGGCGGAGGCGATGGCCCCATGGGCCGCCAGGGCGTGGTGGTCCGTGACGGCCAGGTGCTCCAGACCGATGGCCAGGGCCTCGGCCGCCAGTTGCTCGGGGTGGAGGCTGCCGTCGCTGCAGACCGTGTGGCAGTGGAAGTTGAACCGCTCCGGGCAGCTGTCGGCCCGTACCTGGCGCAGCACCGGCGTGAGCGGATGGGCGAGGGCTTCAGGCCGCAGCACCACCGCTCTCCTCCTGGGCCAGCCGTTCGCTGCGCAAGCGCCGCCAGCGGGCATAGAACTGGATGGAAGCGGCCATGAACACCACCAGGGCCACCAGGAACCAGGTGGCTGCTCCAGTGGGGAACTGGTTCTTGAACACCACCAGCATCACCACCAGCACCAGCAGCAGGGTGGGCAGTTCGTTCAGGGCCCGCAGCTGGCGGCCGCTCCAGAGGCACTCACCGCGCTGCAGCTGGCCCATCAGCCGATAACAGAAATGGTGGTAGGCCAGCAGACCCGCCACGACGGCCAATTTGGCGTGCATCCAGGTCTGCTTCAGCCAGATCGGCTCCACCAGCAGCAGACCCACGGCCATCACCACGGCCACCACCATCCCTGGGGTGGTGATGATGTTGGCCAGACGGCGCTCCATGAGGCCGTACTGGGCTTCAAAAGCTTCCCGCACAGGCGGTTCCAGCTCAGCGGCCTCCCGGTGGTAGATGAACAGCCGCACCAGGTAGAACAGCCCGGCGAACCACACCACCACCCCGACGATGTGGAGCGTCTTGAACCAGAGGTAGGCCCCGGGGGGCCAGCTCATGGCCAGGGTCAGCGGCAGCGTCATGTCAGGTCCTGGGGGCACCAGGCGGCGCGTCGGATCGCCAAGTTAGTCGGCAGTAGCGACGGGCCACGGCGGCGGCATAGGCCCGATCCACGGGCCCCAGCTGAGGACTGATGCCCCCGTTGCGGCAGTCCACCAGGATCCGCTCACGGTGGTTCTCCTGATCGCTCACCCGCAGCCTGAGCTGCCAGTGGTACTTGGCACTGCGGCTGATGTCGTCACCGCAGACCGGCCCGACGCAGAGGCCCGGAGCGGCCAGCGCCGCCCCCCCCGCTGAGGGGAGCAACAGCCACAGGGCCAGAACTCCGGCCCACAGCCGCCAGGAGAGCAGCCCCGCGGCACCCCACGCTCCAGCGGCTTTCATCCGGCCAGCTCCAGGGGGGGGTTGTCGCCTTCGTCAGCGACATCGGGCCCATCAAGGGGGGGATGGAAGTGCTCCCACACCTGCCGCGCCATCGCCGGTCCGATCCCGGGGACCGCGGCGATCTGCTCGGGACTGGCCAGCTGGATGGCGTCGATGGAGCGGAAGTGGGCCAGCAGATCCTTGACCCGCTTGGGTCCGAGCCCGGCGATGTCGCTGAGGCGGGAGCGCTTCATCCGCTCGCCCCGCTGCTGGCGGTGGTAGCTGACGGCGAAGCGATGGGCCTCGTCCCGCAGCCGGCGCAGCAGCACCACCCCCAGCTGGTCGGCCTCGGTATCGAGGGGCTGGCTGGCGCCGGGCAGGAACACCTCCTCCCGCTGCTTGGCCAGGGAGCAGACCGTCAGGTCCTCGTGCAGATCCAGCTCCCGCAGGGCCTCCATCACCGCCGACAGCTGGCCCTTGCCACCATCGATCATCACCACGTCCGGCCAGTCGCTGAGGCCGTCGGTGTGCAGGGCTGAGGCACCGGCGCGGCGCAGGGCAGCCAGGTCGGCCCCCTCCGCTTTGGCCTGGGACCAGCGGCGGAAACGCCGCCGCATGATCTCCGCCATGGCCATGAAGTCGTCGGAATGGCCGGCGCGGATGCTGCTGCTCTGGATCCGGTACTTGCGGTAGTGCTGCTTGGCCGGCAGACCGTCGATGAACACCACCTGGGAGGCCACCGCATCGCTGCCCTGGATGTGGCTGATGTCATAGCCCTCGATCCGCCGCGGCGGCACCGGCAGCTCCAGCAGCTGGGCCAGGTCCTCGGTGGCCAGCAGCTGCTGCTCCGCCCCCCGCTGGGCCCGGGCCAGTTCAAAGCCGGCATTGCGCTCCACCAGCTCGATCAGGTCGGCCTTCTGGCGCCGCTGGGGCACGGCCAGCCGCACCTTGCGCCCCCGCCGCTCCGCCAGCCAGTCACCGATCAGGTCCTGGGCCGGCAGAGGGTGCTGCAGCAGCAGCTCCGGCGGGATCTCCACCGGCTCCACCTGGCTGTAGTGCTCCTCGACCACCCGCTGCAGCACCTCGGCCGGTGTGGCGATCGCCGCATCAGCGGTGTACCCCAGTCGCCCCACCAGCTTGCCCGCCCGCATCTGGAAGATCTGCACCGCCGCCACCCGCTCATCCGCCGCCAGGGCGATCACATCCCGGCTGACGGAGCTGTCCCCCAGGCTCATCTTCTGGTCGGCGGTGAGCAGGTCGAGGCCCTGCAGCTGGTCGCGGACCCGGGCGGCGGCCTCGAAATCGAGCCGCTCGGCGTAGCGCTCCATCTGCTTCCGCAGCAGATCGAGCAGTTCGTCATTGCGGCCCTGGAACACCATCGCCACCTTGCGCAGGATGCGGTGGTAGTCGTCGGAGCCGATCTTCTCCTGGCAGACCCCGGGGCAGCGGCCGATGTCGAAGTTGAGGCAGGTGCGGTCGCGGTAGAGGGGCTGGGGTCGCTGGCGCAGCGGAAACACCCGCTTGACCACGGCCAGGGTGCGACGCAGCAGGCCCACATCCACGTAGGGCCCGTAGAAGCGGTCCAGGGGACTGCGCAGCCGGCGGCGCCGGGTGATGAAGATGCGGGGGTAGGCCTCGCTCCAGGTGATGCAGAGGTAGGGGTACTTCTTGTCGTCCTTCAGCAGGACATTGAAATGGGGCTGGTGGTTCTTGATCAGGTTCGATTCCAGCGCCAGCGCCTCCGCCTCGCTGTCGGTGACGATGAACTCGATCTCACAGACCTGCCGCACCATCAGGGCGATGCGGGGGCTGATGTCGTGGGAGCTGCGGAAGTAGCTGCGCACCCGCGCCCGCAGGCTCTTCGACTTGCCGATGTACAGGATGCGATCGCTCGCATCCCGCATCAGGTAACAGCCCGGCTCCGCCGGCAGCTCCCGCAGCCGGGCCGACAGCCGCTCACGTTGCAGCAGCAGCGGCCCGATGACGTCACCGCCCGGAGTGGCGACCGGGGTGGCCACCGGCTCAGCCATGGCGGGGCCTCAACCGCCGTACTGCCAGCCCGTGGCGGACAGTTCCAGGGCGGGGGCGTCGCGGTGCAGCGTCGCCGTCTTCACTTCCCCCACGAACACCGTGTGGTCGCCGTGGGCCACCTGGCCCACCAGGGTGCACTCCACCGCGCCGAGCGCATCGTCGAGCACCGGCAGGCCCAGGGGGCCGAGGGTGAACGGAGCCGCATCGAACCGCCCCCCCACCCCCTTCTGGGGCTTGAAGAACACGGCGGCCAGGTCCTTCTGATCAGCGGCCAGCACGTTGAGGCAGAAACGTCCGCTGCGCTGGATCATGCCGTTGCTGGTGGAGTCGGAGCGCACCGCCATCACCACCAGGGGCGGTTCGAAGGAGCCCTGGGTGACCCAGCTGGCGGTGAAGCCGTTCACCTCGTCGCCTTCGGCCACGCCGCAGATGAACACGCCGTGGGGAATCTTGCGCAGCAGGGTCTTCTTGGCGGCCGCGTCCAGAACAACGTCGGTCATGGCTTGGGCGGCAGGGATACGACGACTCTAGGAACCTGGCCGGGTCCGTCTCCATAGGCTGGGCGCATGCGAGCCCTCTATCCCGGCAGTTTCGACCCCCTCACCCTCGGCCACCTCGACCTGATCGAGCGGGCGGCGCACCTCTTCGACGGTGTCGTGGTGGCGGTGCTGATGAACCCGTCCAAGCAGCCCAGTTTTCCCCTTGAGCGCCGGCTGGAGCAGATCCGCACGGCCACCGAAGGGATGGCCGGCATTGAGGTGGGCCATTTCGACGGCCTCACCGTCAGCTATGCCCAGACCTGCGGCGCCCAGGTGATCCTGCGGGGGCTGCGGGCCATGAGCGACTTCGAATTCGAGTTGCAGATCGCTCACACCAACCGGACCCTGGCCTCCCGGGTCGAGACCCTGTTCATGGCCACGTCAGCGCACCACAGCTTTCTGAGCAGCTCGGTGGTGAAGGAGGTGGCCCGTTTCGGCGGGGATGTCGGCCACATGGTCCCGCCGGGAGTGGCGATCGACCTGGAGAGGCTCTTTAATCGACAGGCAGCGTCGGAGACCCCATATGGCTGAAGTCCGTTTCACCGTTCTCGACCAGCTGGACCAGCTGGAGGACATCGTCCTCGAAGGCAGCCGGATCCCCTTCAGCGGCGGACGACTGGTCAACGAGCAGGACGCCATCGAGATGATGGATTCGCTGCGGGAGGCCCTGCCGGGGCAGATCTCCCAGGCCGAGGACCTGATCCGCCAGCGGGAGGGCTTCATCGAGAAGGCCAGGGTGCAGGCCGAGGAGATCGTCACCCAGGCCCGGCGCGAGCGGGAGCAGCTCATCAATGCCGCCGCCATCCGCCAGGAGGCCGAGCGCCAGGTGACGGAACAGCGGGAACTGGCCCGCCAGCAGTGTGAGCAGATGGTGCTGCAGGCCCGCCAGCAGGTGGCCCAGACCGAGCAGGAGCACCAGGCCCGCATGGCCCAGTTCGAGCAGCAGTTCGCCGGCCGCCGCCAGCAGCTGGAGCAAGAAGCCCAGCAGCGCCGCCAGCAGCTGGAGCAGGAGGCGGCGGAACGCAACCGCCAGCTGCTGGAGCAACACGAACGTGGCCGGGCCCAGGCCCTGCAGGATCTCGAAGGCATCCGACAGGAAGGGCTGCGCGTCCAGCGGGAAAGCCAGGCGGAAGCCGAGCGCCTCCACGCCGACGCCCTGCAGTTCCGTCAGCAGACCCAGCAGCAGTGCGATGCCCTGATCGCCCGCACCCGCCAGGAGTCAGCCACCATTCAGGAGGGCGCCAATCGCTACGCCGAACAGGTGCTGGGGGAACTGGAAGTGCGTCTCAAGGAACTCAGCCAGGTGGTCCTGGGGGGTCGGCGCGAACTGGTGCGGCTGCAGGGCCAGGAGACGGCCATCGCCAGCCGCCCCCCCGAAGCTCCGATCCCCCTGGAGAACGCTGCGGTCGACCGCGCCCGCCGCGCCGCCGGGCGCCTCAAGCGCGCCGCCAGCCGGGGCCTGGCCAGCTGAGCGCAGGCGTTGGTGACGGGGGGGGGCTCAGAACGCCGGTTGGCAGGCCCCCACCGTCTGAACCTGACGCAGAACGCGACCGATGGTGGTGTTCGGCGCTCCCGCTCCGGCGGACACCGCACTCACGTAACGGGGGCCATCCGTCGTCTGGAGGACGCCACTGATCGAGCGCACGCCCGTCAGGGTGCCGGTCTTGGCGAAGAACTGACCATCCAGGCTGGTGCCCTTGTAGAGGTTGCGCAGGGTGCCCCGCCGACCGGCGATGGCCATGGAACTGAGGAAATCCCTCGAGTAGGGATGGTGGTCCATGCGCAGCAGCAGGGCCACCAGAAAACGGCTGGTGAGCCGGTTGGCGCGGTCGAGGCCGCTGCCGTCGGCGATCCGGACACCTTCCATGGGCAAGCCCTGGTCGTTCAGCCAGAGGAAGGTGCGCCGACTGGCTTCGGGCAGGTCCCAGGTGCCGGCGGCCTGACGCAGCAGCACTTCGGCCGTGAAATTGTGGCTTTCCGTGTTGGCCAGGCTGAGCAGGCCATGCATCGAGGTGGAGGGCTCCTCATGCACCAGCACGGCATCGATGGGGAGGGGCTGGCGCGCCGACACCAGGGCGAGCTGCACCTGGGGACTGCCGTTCTGGGCCATGGAACGGCGCAGAAGCGTCTGCAGGCGGGAGGCGGGATTGCTCACCGCATCGTCGATGGCGTTGCTGGTGATGGCCAGCCGGGTGATCGGTGCGCCGTAGGCGTAGGCGCGATCACCCATGTGCCAGCCACTCGGCCACCAGTTCTGGGGGGCTTCCTCCGCCAGTTCGAGCCGCACGGGGGTTCCGCCCGCCAGGGCCAGCTGGGCAAAGCGCTGCAGCTGGGGCAGGGCCAGGTCGGGATCGCCCTGTCCGACCATGCGCAGGGTGCCGTCCTGCAGCCGCCACAGCTGGGTGGTGAGCCGGTAGTCGGGGCCGAGCCTGTCGAGGGCGAAAGCGGTGCTGATCAATTTCTGGTTCGAGGCCGGCACCCTGGGCTGGCGACCATTGACATCGGCCAGAAGACGGCCACTGCCATCGGCGACGCTGATGCTCCAGCGGGACTGCTCACCCCCCAGGGCCTGGGCGATCTGGCGTTGCAGCAGCGGGCAGCTGACCTCCCCGGCCAGGCGGGGCATGCCCACCGGTGGCGGAGCCGCGGGCAGGGCGGCCATCGGCAGGGGGCGCAGGGCCCGGGGTGAGGGCAGCGCCGGTACCTCCTGGCCCCAGGCCGCCGTGCCCAGAGGGCCTGTGCTCCCGGCGACCAGCAGCAAAGCCACGGCCCTCAGGGGACGTCGGGGGCGGCGATGCACCCCAGGGAGAAGGCAGAGGGGCGAGGTCATTTCAGGAAGCTCCGAGTTTCAGGCCGGTGACGGTGCCGTTGAACCGGTAGTTGGTTCCCTCCAGTTCCACCGGGGCACCGATCTTGATCGTCTGGTTGCCGAAGACAACCCCCCCGGCGGTGCGGCGCCCCTGGCCTTCGAGAACGAAACGCCCGTCAAAGGTGCTGAAGGTCTTCTGGTTTGGATCGGGAGCGCTCACCACTCTCCCGTCGGGGGTGAGGGTGGAGATGATCCGGTCGAACGGCAGGATCTGCTTCACCGTCACGCTGCCATGGGGCTGGTTGCGGATCACGATCGCCACCTTGCCCTCGGCGCGGGCCTGCTGCAGCAGCTCCAGCGGGGCCGCCGCGGGGGCACCACGCACATCCACCATCACGGTGACGGGCTCGAGGGCGCCGGTGGCCTGGGCCACCGCTCCGCTCAGGCGGGGGCTCCAGATCACACCCCCGATCGCCAGGAGCGCTGCGGCAGCAGCGCCGAGGTCGACAAGGCTCCAGGAGCGGGACCGGGGCGAATCGCTGGGCATGGGCACCTGAAAGCCAGCGCGAAGTGTACGCAGCCTTTCCGGGAAGCACCAGCCGGGCCCACCGGTCAGTTCTGCAGGTCTTCGAGCATCTGGCCAAGGGCCCGCAGGTTGCTCCCCAGACCGGCCTCCTGACGGCCGCTCAGGGCCAGGTCCTGTTGCTCCGCATCCGGTTTCTGCTCGAAGCGGCCTGCCAGCCGGTAGCCGTCGGGGTCGAGCCGGTAGAGCTCCCACTCGCCCGGGTAGGCGCAGCGCAGGGCACGGTCGGCCTGGGGCAGCAGGGCATAGGCGGCGCGCCAGCCGGCCAGAAAGCCCTTGCGGCGCTGGCGCGCCACACTGCCGATGCCGATGGCGGCGTCTTCCAGCGAGGGATTCAGCAGCACCACGCTGCCGGCGTGGCCGCCGCACACCGCTTCCACCAGATCGTACTCCGCCTGGCTGGCCCCCGCCAGCAGCAGCACCCCCGCGGACGGGGCCTCCTGCTGCAGCCGGCGCTGGTCGGAGAAGCTGCCGATGCGATCAGCCAGGGCCGCAGCGTCACGGCGGGCCAGGGCCGTGGCCCCGGCATCCGGGAACAGCAGCCGCAACTCGGACCGCTCCGCCAGCAGCCCCTCCAGCAGCCGCAGCACCACTGGCATCAGTCGCAACCCTTCGAAGCGGAACTCCACGGTCCAGCGACCGTTGGCTCCGGCCGCCAGGGCCGCCTGCAGGGCCTCGAGGGCTTCGGCTTCGGCGGTGCGCAGATCGGCAGGCAGCATCGACGGACGGCAGGGCTGGGCGGACCCTACCCAGGCGCTGCGGCAACGCTGCGGCGTGCCTCCTCAAGGGCCGTCGGCAGGCCGGCCAGATCCGCCGGGGTGAGCCAGGGTCCCAGGCTGATGCGCAGGCCGCTGGCGGCCTCCTCGGGGGAGTAGCCCATGGCAAGCAGCACGGCACTAGCACCAGGACCTCCTCCACTGGTGCAGGCCGATCCGCTGCTGACGGCGTAACCCCGCCGGGCCAGTTCGCGCACCAGCCGGCGGCCGGGCAGCGATTGGCCGTCCGGACCCGCCACCAGCAGGCTGATGTGATGGGGCAGGCGGCCGCAGGAATCTGCGGGTGCCGGCCCGCTGAGGCGCACCCCTTCGAGCGACAACAGCGTCTCCAGCAGCTGATCCCTCAGGGGGCCGATGGGGTCAGCGCCGCCATGGGCTGCCAGCCGCCCCCTGGCCAGCGCCAGGGCCGCGGCGAATCCCGCCACCAGGGCCACGGACTCGGTGCCACCGCGACGGCCTGCCTCCTGGACGCCGCCGATCAGGGGCTGCAGCCGCAGCCCGCGCCGCACCAGCAGGGCCCCGACACCGCGGGGACCCTGGAGCTTGTGGGCCGCGCAGCTGAGCAGATCGACGGGCAGCTGGCGGAAATCAAGGGGTTGGTGGCCCACCACCTGCACCGCGTCCACATGCAGCAGCACGCCGGCCTGGCGACAGAGCCGGCCGATGCTGGCGATCGGCTGGAGCGTGCCCACCTCGCTCTGGCCCCAGAGGATCGACACCAGTCGGGTCGGCGGCTGCAACAGCACCTGGAGCGCCTCCAGATTCACCACACCGCGGCGATCCACCGGCAGCAGCTGGCGCTGCCAGCCCCGGCTCTCCATGGCGGCGGCGGCGGCGTAGCTGGCGGGATGCTCTACCGCCGAAAGCAGCACCCGCCCGGGCTCGAGACAACCGGCGCAGCCGAGCAGGGCCGTGTGGATGGCTTCGCTCCCTCCCGACAGGAGCACCAGTTCGTCCCGGTCGCAGCCCAGCTGTTGCGCGATGGCCAGGCGGTCCCGCTCCAGCCGGTCCGCCGCCGCCAGACCGAAGCCATGCAGGCTGGAGGGGTTCGCCCAGGCGTGCCGATGGGCCTGGGCCATGGCCTCGAGCACCTCCGGCGCCGGGGGGCTGGTGGCGCAGGCATCGAGGTAGATCTCAGGGGGTAGCGGGTTCATCGCGGCAGAGGCGGCCCCGGGTGCGCGATTCAAGCGACTCGCCGGCCAGGGCCACCAGGTCATCCAGGGAGCGATCCTCCAGCAGGGCTGTGACGCGGGCGCGGGCGTCGGCGCTGGCGCAGGCCTCGGGGCGGACGCAGCCGTTGACGCACAGCGTCGCGCAATCGATTCCGGCGGGGACCGGGGCGCTCTCGCTAAGGGCCGGTGGGGTCGCCTCCGAGGCAACGGGGGCTTCGGCGCTGTCCCCGAACAGGGAGGGGGCCACGACCCCGTCGAACACCGCCTCGGCCGGCCCGGTCATGAACACGTGGCCGCTGGCCTCGTCCCAGTCGATCTCTAGGGGGCCCCCGGGCAGGTCGAGCCGGGCCTGGCGGTCGGCCAGACCCAGCAGGTGGCAGGCCACCAGGGTGGCGCAGGCGCCGGTGCCACAGGCCAGGGTGGGCCCGGCGCCCCGTTCCCACACCCGCATCACCAGATGGTCGGGGGCGATCACTTCAACGAAATGGACATTCGTACGGGCCGGAAAGGCCTCGTGCACCTCCAGGGCGGCCCCCAGGGTGTCCAGATCGATGGCCGCCACGTCATCGACCGGAACAACGGCATGGGGATTGCCCATGCCGGCGGCCGCCACGGCCAAGGGCTGGCCCAGCACCTCAAGCACACCCACCGGCAACCCCTCCACCCCGACGTCCAGGGCGGTGGGAATGGTCTCCGGTGTCAGGAACGGGGCGCCCATGTCGACGCGGATGCGCCCGTCCTCGGCCAGGGCCGGCACGATGCGACCGGCCAGGGTCTCGACCTCCCATTGACGGGGGGCGATGTCGCCGTCGCTGTCAGCCAGGAAACGGGCCAGACAGCGGATGCCATTGCCGCACATCTCGGGCTCGGTGCCATCGGCATTGAAGATGCGCATCCGAAGTTCGCCTCCCTCCCTCGGCGGCAGGGCCAGGATCACCCCATCACCACCGACCCCGAAACGACGGTCGCAGAGCCGCCGTACCCGCTCTTGGGTCAATCCGAACGCGTCCTCAGAATCCCCTAAGCTGCGGCCGTCCAGCAGCAAGAAGTCATTCCCGAGACCCTGGTATTTGCTGAATTGGAGCACCTGGAGCACCGTTCCGTAAGTCCTGGAGGTTGGGGTCGATCCTATGCAGAGTTTCTTTGAACGACGGGGGCCCAGGCTCGATACGACCCTGCCCAGCGTGCGCCATGTTCAGGAGCTGATCCGCATCCGCACACCCGTGAACGTTGTGCTGCTCTCCGGACAGGAGTGTGACGGTGTGATCCGCTGGCAGGACAGCCATTTTCTGGCCATGAGCACCGAACCAGGCACCCCTCTGCTGTTGATCAGCCTGACGGCGATCGCCTCGCTGCGCGCCCTCAGCTGAGCCACCCACGGGTTGTGACACGATCACATCCACCCCATAGGCCCCGTGACAGACCCCTCCCGCTACCGTCCCGAGACGATTGAGCAGCGCTGGCAACAGCAGTGGGAGCAACTGGGACTCCACGCGACGCCTGACCTCAGCGGCGACAGCGGCGACGCCTACTACGCCCTGTCGATGTTCCCCTATCCCTCGGGGAGCCTGCACATGGGCCATGTGCGCAATTACGTGATCACCGACGTGATCGCCCGGGCGGCCCGGTTGCGGGGCCGGCAGGTGCTCCACCCCATGGGCTGGGACGCCTTCGGGCTGCCTGCGGAGAACGCCGCCATCGAACGGGGCGTTGACCCGGGCGAATGGACCGACCGCAACATCGCCCAGATGCGCGAGCAGCTCAAGCGCCTGGGACTGTCAATCGACTGGGATCGGGAAGTGGCCACCTGCCACGCCGACTACTACCGCTGGACCCAGTGGCTGTTCCTGCAGTTCCTCGATGCCGGCCTGGCCTACCGCAAGGAGGCGACGGTCAACTGGGACCCGATCGACCAGACGGTGCTCGCCAATGAGCAGGTGGATGCGGAGGGGCGCTCCTGGCGCTCCGGTGCCCAGGTGGAGAAGCGCCGCCTGCGCCAGTGGTTCCTGAAGATCACTGCCTACGCCGATGCCCTGCTCGATGACCTCCCCTCCCTGGAGGGCTGGCCGGAGCGGGTGCGCACGATGCAGGCCAACTGGATCGGCCGCTCCCTCGGAGCCGAGCTGACCTTCACGGCCGACACCGGAGAGGCCATCACCGTCTTCACCACCCGGCCCGACACGATCCACGGGGCCACCTACGTGGTGCTGGCGCCGGAGCATCCCCTGGTGGCCGCGCTGACCACGGACGACTGCCGCCTCTCGGTGGCCGCCTTCTGCGACCTGGTCAGCCGCCAGAGTGAGCAGGAGCGGACCGCCGAGGACCGGCCCAAGCGCGGCGTACCCATCGGCGCCTGGGTCCGCAACCCCGCCAGCGGCGAGAGGATTCCCGTCTGGATCGCCGACTACGTGCTGGCCGACTACGGCACCGGTGCCGTGATGGGGGTTCCGGCCCACGACCAGCGCGACTTCACGTTCGCCCGGCAGTACGAACTTCCCGTCAGGCGGGTGGTGATCCCCGAGGGGTCCGACCCCCACGCCTATGAGGGCCAGGCCTGGACCGATGCCGGTGTGCTGATCGGCTCCGGTTCCTTCGACGGTCTGACCACCGCCGAGGCCAAGACCAGCATCGTCGCTTGGGCCGAGGAGCAGGGCTGGGGCCAGGGACGGGTGCAGTACCGCCTGCGTGACTGGCTGATCTCCCGCCAGCGCTACTGGGGTTGCCCCATTCCCGTGATCCACTGCGACAGCTGCGGTGTGGTGCCGGTCCCCGACGACCAGCTGCCGGTGGAACTGCCCCGGGACATTCCGCTCAGCGGCAAGGGCGGCACCCCCCTGGCCAGGTTGGAGTCGTGGGTGAACGTGCCCTGCCCCCGCTGTGGCGCGCCCGCCCGGCGGGAGACCGACACCATGGACACCTTCATGTGCTCGTCCTGGTACTACCTGCGCTACAGCGACCCGCACAACGACCAGCGCCCCTTCGGGCGCGAGGCCGTCGACCGCTGGTTGCCCGTGGATCAGTACGTCGGCGGCATCGAGCACGCCATCCTGCACCTGCTCTATTCCCGCTTCTTCACCAAGGTGCTGCGGGACCGGGGCCTGCTGGGTTTCTCCGAACCCTTCGCCCGCCTGCTCACCCAGGGGATGGTGCAGGGCATCACCTACCGCAACCCCCAGACCGGGCAGTACGTCGCCCCGGCCGAGGTGGTCGACCCCAGCGACCCCCGCGATCCGATCAACGGCGAGGTGCTCGAAGTGTTCTACGAAAAAATGTCCAAGTCGAAGCACAACGGCGTCGATCCGGCGGTGGTCATCGACCGCTACGGCGCCGACACGGCCCGGATGTTCATCCTGTTCAAGGCGCCGCCCGAGAAGGATCTGGAGTGGGATGACGCTGACGTGGAAGGCCAGTACCGCTTCCTGCAGCGCGTCTGGCGTCTGGTGGACGGGGCCCACGCCCGCGGGCTGCGTCTGGCTGGGCCTGGGATGCTGCCACCGCAGTGGGTTGATCCCGCTTCCTTCAGCGATGGGGAGCGGCAGCTGCGGCGGGCCGTGCATACGGCCATCGCCGCCATCAGTGAAGACCTGGAAGGGGAGCTCCAGCTCAACACCGCCGTTTCGGAGCTGATGAAGCTCAGCAACGCCCTGGCCGCCCACCTGGAAGGGGCCGGCCCGACGGTGGCCAGCGAAGCCCTCGCCACCCTGCTGATCCTGCTGGCCCCCTTCGCGCCCCACCTGGCCGAGGAGCTCTGGCAGAAGCTCAACGGCCACGGGGATGGGGCGAGCGTGGAGGCGGCGGCGAGTGTCCATCGCCAGCGCTGGCCCGCGGTGGACCCGACCGCCCTGGTGCGCGACACCATTCCCCTGGTGATCCAGGTGAAGGGCAAGATGCGCGGCAGCCTGGAGGTGCCCGCCGACGCCGATGCGGCCACCCTGGAACGCCTCGCCCTGGAAAGTGAGGTGGCCCAGCGCTGGCTGGAGGGTCAGCCCCCCCGGCGGGTGATCGTGGTGCCAGGCAAGCTCGTCAACCTGGTGCCCTGAGGGCTGCGGCGTGGTGGCGCAGGTGGTCGTTGATGAAGCTGGCGATGAAGAAGTAGCTGTGGTCGTAGCCCTCCTGGTAGCGGAGCTGCAGTGGGTGCCCGGCCGCTGCGGCCGCCGCCGCGAGGTCGGCGGGCCGAAGCTGGCTGTCGAGAAAGGGATCGGCGCTGCCCTGATCCACCAGCAGGGGCAGCCGCTCCGCCGCTGAGGCGAGCAGGAGCGTGGCATCCCAGGCGGCCCAGGCCCCTGGATCTTCCCCCAGGTAAGCCCCGAAGGCCTTCTGGCCCCAGGGGCAGGCGCTTGGGTGGCAGATCGGGGCGAAGGCGGACACCGAGCGGTAGCGGCCCGGGTGCCGCAGGGCTGCCACCAGGGCGCCGTGGCCCCCCATGGAGTGGCCGCTGATGCCGCGGGCCGGAGCCAGGGGCAGCTCGGCTTCCAGCAGGGCGGGCAGCTCCTCCACCACGTAGCTGTGCATGCGGTAGTGGCGGTCCCAGGGGGTCTGGGTGGCATCGACATAGAAGCCCGCCCCATGGCCCAGGTCCCAGCCGCCCTGCGGGTCCGTGGGCACCTCGGGGCCCCTGGGGCTGGTGTCCGGCGCCACCAGGGCCAGGCCGAGCTCGGCGGCGAGGCGATGGGCACCGCCCTTCTGCATGACGTTCTCGTCGGTGCAGGTGAGGCCCGACAGCCAGTAGAGGGCGGGCACCCGGTCGCCGGCGAGGGCCTGGGGGGGCAGGAACACCGCCAGGGTGGCCGCCCCGTTCAGTTGGGTGGAGGGGTGCCGATAACGGCGGTGCAGACCGCCGAAGCTGCGGTTTTCGCTGAGCAGCTCAAGCATGGGTGGGGGTGCCCTCTGCGGGGATTCAGAAGTGGATCACGGAGCGGATGCTCTCGCCGGCGTGCATCAGATCAAAGGCCCTGTTGATGTCCTCCAGTCCCATCGTGTGGGTGATGAAGGTGTCGAGGGGGATCTCCCCCTGCTGGAAGCGCTCCACGTACCCGGGCAGCTCGCTGCGTCCTCGCACCCCGCCGAAGGCCGAGCCCCGCCACACCCGACCCGTCACCAGCTGGAAGGGCCGGGTGGCGATCTCCTGGCCCGCTCCGGCCACGCCGATGATCGTGGATTCCCCCCAGCCCTTGTGGCAGCACTCAAGGGCGGCGCGCATCACCTGGACGTTGCCGATGCACTCGAAGGAGTAATCCACACCGCCGTCGGTGCGGTCGATCACCACCTCCTGGATGGGGGCGTCGAAGGCCTTCGGGTCGAGGCACTCGGTGGCCCCCAGCTGGCCGGCGATGGCGAACTTGTCGGGGTTGGTGTCAATGCCGATGATCCGCTCGGCCCCGGCCATCACGGCGCCGATGATCACCGCCAGGCCGATGCCGCCCAGGCCGAAGACGGCCACGCTGCTGCCGGGTTCCACCTTGGCGGTGTTGAGCACGGCGCCGATGCCGGTGGTGACGCCACAGCCGAGCAGGCACACCTTCTCCAGGGGCGCCTCCGGGGCAATCCTGGCCACGGCGATCTCGGGCACCACCGTGTATTCGGAGAAGGTGGAGGTGCCCATGTAGTGGAAGATCCGCTCGCCGTTCCTGGAGAAGCGGCTGCTGCCGTCGGGCATCAGGCCCCGGCCTTGCGTGCCGCGGATCGCCTGGCAGAGGTTGGTCTTGCCGGACAGGCAGAAACGGCAGGCGCGGCATTCGGGCGTGTACAGCGGGATCACGTGGTCCCCCACCGCCAGGGAGGTCACGCCTGGCCCCACCTCCTCCACCACCGCACCGCCCTCGTGGCCGAGCACGGCCGGGAAGATCCCCTCGGGGTCGGCCCCGGAGAGGGTGAAGGCATCGGTGTGGCACACACCCGTCGCCACCACCCGCAGCAGCACTTCGCCGGCGCGGGGGCCCTCCACGTCGATCTCGGTGACCTCCAGCGGCTGGCCTGCGGCCCAGGCGACCGCGGCACGGGATCGGACCATCGGAAAGATCCGAAACCTATCAGGTGCGGTGGAAGGTCAGGCTGTCCGGCCGGCCCCAGTCGCCAACGGCGCCGTAGCCGCGCTCGTTGGCGCAGAGGTGACGCAGCAGCCAGAAGACCGGCTCCGCCGCCTCCAGCTCCAGTTCCGTCTGGATGGCGGCCAGGCTGCGGGGCTGGCCATCGGCCAGCAGCCCCTCCACCCGGCCCTGCACGGACAGAATCCCGGCGGCCGCCAGCTTGCCGGCTTCCACCCCCGGCTGGTGGTAGGCGTTGACATTGACCAGTTCTCCGTAAAGCCCCACCGCCCGCTCGAACAGGCCGATGAGCGCCCCGAGACCCCGGGCATCGAAGCGGCGCAGGGTGATGGTGATGCTCTGGCGGTCCTGTTCAGCGAGCGCCGTCCGGGTGCCCTGCAGGAAGCCTTCCAGGAAATCGGCAGGGCACTCGCCCTCGATCGTGGGGATGTCTGCCGGGTCCTCCAGCACCTCGATGAAGGTCACGAAGAAGTTGTCAAGTCCATCGCGCAGCTGCTGCACGTAGGCGTGCTGATCGGTGGAACCCTTGTTGCCGTAAACAGCGAGGCCCTGGTGCACCACTTCGCCGTCCCGGTCGAGTCGCTTGCCCAGGGACTCCATCACCAGCTGTTGCAGGTAGCGGCTGAACACTTCCAGCCGGTCGCGGTAGGGCAGCACCACCATGTCGCGACGACCGCGGCCGCCGCCGGCCACGTGCCAGGAGGCCGCCAGCAGGGCCGCCGGATTGGCGCGCAGTTCGGGCACGCGCGTGAGCCGATCCATCGCGGCGGCCCCCTCCAGGAAGCCGCGCAGGTCGGCGCCGATCAGGGCGGCGGGCAGCAGGCCGACGGCGCTGGTGATGCTGGTGCGGCCCCCCACCCAATCGAACATGTCGAAACGCCGCAGCCAGCCCGCGGCCTTGGCCTCCTGATCCAGGTGGCTGCCCGCCATGGTGATGGCGACGGCCTGGGCGCTCCAGTCGCCACCGGCCGCCACCACCCTGGCCCGGGCCTGCACCATGCCGAGGTGGGGTTCGGGGGTGCCCCCCGACTTGCTGACCACGATCACCAGGGTGGTGGTGAGCCGCTCGCCCAGGCCGGCCAGGGTGTGGGCCATGCCGTCGGGATCGACGTTGTCGAAGAAGTGGAACGGCAGGCCCCTGCCGTGGCGCTGCAGAGCCCTGAGCATCAGCAGGGGCCCGAGGCCCGAGCCACCGATGCCGATCCAGAGCACATCGGTGAAGGGCCCACCACCGGGCGCCGTGACCGTGCCCGTCAGCACATCCTTGCCGAAGGCCTCGAGGCGATCCACCTCCGCCGCGATGGCGGCCGCCACCGCCGGATCGGGAGCCAGCTCCGGGGCTCGCAACCAGTAATGACCCACCTGGCGCCCCTCGTCGGCGTTGGCAATGGCACCGGCCTCCAGGGCCTCCATGGCGGCGAAGGCGCGGGCGAAGGGGGCCTGAAAGCCCTCCAGATCCCCCTCCTCCAGGGCCATGCGGCTGACGTCGAGCCACAGGCAGAGGTCGGGGTCGTGCCAGAGCAGCTGGCGGAAACGCTCCCAGAGGGCGACGGAATCGTGGCCGTTCAACGGCGGCAGCGGGGACATGGCTCCTGGGACGCCGTGACGGGCCCCCGAACCGTATCCATCAGCCTCCACGTTCGGCAAGCGGATCGGCGGATGCGGGTCTTCCGCCCCAGGGTCCAGCGGCGAGAGCGCCCCTGAAACAAGGAAAAACCGGATGTGTTCGTTACAATTGATCTACAGAACAAATTTTTGCTTGCTGCCCCGCCCCGCAGGAACTAGCGCGCCTCGCTCAGCGCAGAAACGCAGGCGTCTTCTGCTCGCCCTGCAGGGAGGATCGTTGCTGGGTGCCTTCGGGCTGTGCCTGGTCCCCCTGCTCCGCGAGCCCCAGCTCCAGAGCCGCAGCCCTTTTCTGCGCATCGACGGGGAGCGTGGCATTGACGCCTTCCCCCTGATCAGTCCCTCCACCAGCGAAGGCCTGCGGCCCGACCCGATCGATTTCAGCCCCGAGGAACTGCGCGAGCTCAATCGCCGCTTCGGTGTCCACGGCCCCCAGCCACGCCTTGCCCAGCTTTTCACCGAGGGGATCGACCAGCTCCAACCCCTGCGCACCCACACGCTCGGGCGCCTCGAAGAGCTCAGGCCGGTGATCCTCAGCGAAAGCCGCCGGCATCAGATCAACCCGATGCTGGTGACGGCCGTGCTGTTCGACGAACTGCAGCACGCCAAACCAGGCGAGGACCATCCCCTGGCGGCCCGCAGTGGCCTGTTCAGCACCCACGGGCCTGCCCAGCTCAGCCTCGGCGAACTGGTCAAGCAGGGCCTGTTGCCGGCCAATGCCACCCAAGAACAGATCGAGGAAGCGCGCATGGAGCTGCTGGATCCCGATCGCAACGTGCGGCTGCTGGTGGGCAAGTTCGTTCGCCTCAAGCAGGCCCTGGGCCTGTCCGACCGGGCCCTGCTGATGGCCAGCACCTCCCCGGCCGACGCCAAGGCGATGGCCACCTTGGCCTATCTGCACAACGGCAAACTCGATTACCCCGCGCGGGTGCTTCGCTACATGCAGGACCCCGAACTGCACGCGCTCCTCTACGGCAGCCGCAAGCTGATCACCAGCCCGCTCATCTGACCCTGAGCGCCTGGCGCCGAAAGCCTCAGCAGAGAACGCCGATCGACGCCAGGCGCACCTGCAACTCGCGCCAGTCAAAACTGCGGGGATCCATGCGTTCCCCGCCCAGATCCACGTGCTGGTGGGTGGTGATGTTGTTGGCCGGAATGCTGAAGCGACGCATCCAGCGGCCCAGAACGATCGCCAGGGCGTCGTACTGGGCGGCGGTGTAGCCGCTGTGGGCGCTGTCCTGGTCCTCCCCGTCGATGGGGGTCTCCAGGCTCAGGTGCAGCGAGAAGTTGTTGATCGAGCCCCCCACCTCCGGGTTGGTCACCACCCAGCGACCGTTGAAAGCGGAGTTGCCGGACCCGAAGGCCCGCTTGGAGGGATCGAGCACCTCCACCACCCGGCCGTCCAGGCCAATCAGGGTGTGGTAACTCACCTGGTCCTCGTCGCGGGGATGGGGCGTCATGAAGGTGTTGATCGCCGAGTTGATGCCGTAAACGGTCTCGTGCAGCACGACGACCTGGGGGGTGGGATCCAGCGGCTGGCCGAAGACATCCTGACGAAAGCGCTCGCCGTAGTTGCTCGGGTCGATGCGCAGTCGGATGGTCTCGTAGCGGAGGCGTTCCGCCAGCGCAAGCAGGCGGCCGCGCAGCTGGGGATCGGCCTGGCAGGCGCCCCCCAGCGGGGCACGCCAGGCCGCATGGGGCGGCGGCAGGGCCTTGACCGGTGGGCGCTGCTGCGGCTGGCCGCCGGCGCCCGGTGACTGGCGCACCTCCTCCAGCAGATCGAGCAGGGAGGCGCGACCGCCGGCATTGCCCGGGGCGCCGAACAGGTCGCGGCCCAGCCAGGTGAGTCCACCGATGCTGAGCACACCGGCGCCGGCCACCGCCAGTACGAGGGGTCGCAGCGACGCACTCATGGTTGCAGCGACAGCCAGCGCCGCCGGTTCAGGTCCGTGTGCTCGTTGGACAGCAAGGGGTCGGCCACCAGCTGCCAGCTGGCCACGGCAGGGGCTTCGGGCAGCAGCCTGGTGGTGCGCACCAGACCATCACGGCAAAAGAGCAGCTCCCGCTCTGTCGGCGTCGTGACAGAGCCGATGGCCAGTCTGAGGTCATCCGGCCGCCGCAGCCGCACCCCATCGAGGGCCAGCAACTCATCGCCGCTCTGCAGGCAGGCCCGCTCAGCCGGGCCGTCCCTGTGCACCCGCTTCAGTTGCATCGGCCTGTCTGGGGCGTCCTCCAGCAGCCAGCCGAGGAAGGGCTCCGTCGCCGGCGTCGGCACCAGGGCCAGGCCCACGTCTGCCAGGTATCCAGCCAGATCGGGGTCGTCGGTGCTCTCCAGCCAGTGGGGCAGGAGTTCGGCCAGGTCGGCGGCCTGCTCGGCAAAGGCCGCCACCAGGTCGTCGTTGCGGTAGCCCCGGCCCCAGGCCCCATGGCTGCGCCACAGCGCCCGCAGCACCACGGCCAGGCACGACCCGTGGCGGCGCAGATGCAGGTCGAGCATCAGGGCCACCACAGCGCCCTTGAGGTAGTAGCTGATCTGGCTGTCGGCGGAGGAGGCGTCCTGCCGGTACAGCTTCACCCAGGCTTCTTCGGCGCTCTGCCGCAATCCCTGCACCCGGCGTCCGGGGGTGAGCAGGTAACGGCTGAGATCGGCCCCCAGGTCCTCCAGCAGTTCGGCTTCCGTGCCGATGCCGGCGGCCAGGGGCAGCAGCAGGTCGAGGTAGGAGGTGACGCCTTCGGCAAACCACAGCCCGGGCACGATCGTGACCCGGTCGTAATCAATAGGGGTGAGCTCGGCGGGCCTGAGCCGGCGCACATTCCACTGGTGGAGGTACTCGTGGGCCACCAGTTGCAGCAGCTTGCGGCGCCCCGCTGGAGCCGCCAGGGCCCGGCGTCCGAACTGCAGCACGCAGCTGTGGTCGTGCTCGAGCCCTCCATAGGCCTCGCCCAGCAGATGCAGCACGAACAGGTAGTTGTCGCTGGCGGGCGCCGGCTCCCCCATCAGGCGGCAGCAGGCCAGGGCGACCCGCTCCACGTCGGCGAGCCAGAGGGGATCCTCGGCGGGCAGGTCGGCGCCCCAGGTCACCCAGCGGTGCGGCACCCCGGCGACGCTGAACTGGTGGCACGGGTGGGGGCCGGCTTCGACGGGACTGTCGATCAGCTGGTCGAAGTCGGCGGCGATCCAGGCGGTCTCGCCATCGCTGGGGAGGGGAACGAAGGCCTGCCATGCCTCCGGCAGCTGCAGCTCGAGCCGATGGGGGTGCCAGCGTTCGCCACTCACCTGCAGCACCACCCCAGCCAGGGCCAGAAAGCCGTGGTCGGCGTTGAGGTGGCCGGTGCGCACGCTCAGCTCCGTGGCCTGGAGGCGGTAGCGAATCTCCAATGGCGCCAGGCTGGTGAGCTCCAGACGCCAGCAGGACGCCGACGCTCGGGTGCTGGCCACGGGAATCCCACCCTGGTGCACCTCCAGGGCCTCCAGATGGCGGACGTAGTCGCGGATCAGGTAGGAGCCCGGCGTCCAGGCGGGCAGGCGAAGTTCCGGCTGCAGGCACCGCGGCGTGACATGGAGTGTGACCCTGACCAGGTGACGGTGGGGTTCACGCAGATCGAGCTGGACGGTCGGCCCGGCGGCCGGATCTCGAAGGGGTGGGTCGTCAGACACGGAGCTCGATCGACGCCGTGGGGAGGGCCAGGCTGGCGTCTTGCAGGGCCGCTCTGGCGGCATAGGCCCGGGTGATCCGGCCCAGCAGCCGCTGCAGGGCCGTGTTGCGGCTGAGGCGCTGGAGATCGCCCACCACGGCCAGCGATCCATCCGATTGCCGGGTCCATCCCAGGCCCTGGCCATCGTTCAGCTGCAGCTGAAGTGTCACCGCCCGACGTTCGCCGCCGAAGCCGATGAGTTCACCACCGCGCCGCCAGGGCAGGTTGAGGGACGAGAGGGTGTCTGCCAGGACATCAACATCCCGCAGCACGGTGGGCAGGATGGAGAGATGGGACATGGACGCAATGCCCGATTCCGCTGACCATAGCGATCCCAGCGGGTCTCTCCAGTGGCCATTGCCACAGCCGCTACCCGCCAGGCAGGCCCCAATGCGGCTGGCGGTGATGGCCTCCGGCGAAGGGAGCAATTTCGAGGCCCTGGTGGAGGCCTGTGCGGAGGGGCGCCTGCAGGGGCAGGTGGTCGTTCTGGCGGTGAACCGGGAGGGCTGCGGCGCCCTGGGCCGGGCGGAACGGCTCGGCATCCCCAGCCAGGTGATCGACCACCGCCGCCAGCCGTCGCGGCAGGCCCTGGACGAGGCCCTGATCGCCCTGTTCCGGGAGCACCGGGTCGATCTGGTGGTGATGGCGGGCTGGATGCGGATCGTCACCCCAGTGCTGATCGAAGCCTTCCCGGACCGGCTGGTGAACATCCACCCCTCCCTGCTGCCCAGCTTCCGCGGCGCCGATGGGGTGGGGGAGGCCCTGGCGGCCGGGGTCACCCTGGCGGGCTGCACGGCCCACCTGGTGCGTGCCGACGTTGATGCGGGTCCGATCCTGGTGCAGGCGGCGGTGCCGGTGCTGGCGGGGGACGACCGGCAGCGGCTCCACGCCCGCATCCAGCGGCAGGAACACCGGATCCTGCCGCTGGCCGTCACCCTGGCCGCCCAGCGGCTGGCTCAGGGGTAGAACGGCAGCAGCGGCAATCCGATTCCCGCCTCCAGGCCGCTCAGCAGGTTGAGGCACTGCACCCCCTGGCCGGCCTGGCCCTTGATGAGATTGTCGATGGCGCTCATGACGATCAGCTGGCCGGTGCGCGGGTCGACCTGCACCGACAGCAGGCAGCGGTTGGTGTTGCGCACCCACTTGGTGGAGGGATAGGTCCCCACCGGCAGCACCTGCACCGTGGGGCTGTGGCGGTAGGACGCCTTGAGCAGGGTCGTGCAGTCCTCGGCCGTGAGTCCGGGGTCCCGCAGCCGCCCGTACACCGTGGCCAGCAGGCCCCGCACCATCGGCATCAGGTGGGGAGTGAACTGCAGCTGGATCGGCTGGCCCGCCGCCTGGGCTGCCAGCTGCTCGATCTCACTGGTGTGGCGATGGCCGACCACCCCGTAGGGGGCGACCGCCTCGGCGGCTTCGGCCAGCAGCAGGTTCTCCTTGGCAGCGCGGCCGCCGCCGGAGGTGCCTGTCTTGGCATCAATGACGATGCCGCCCGTCTCGATCAATCCCTGTTCGAGGAACGGCAGCAGAGCCAGCAGGCTGGCCGTGGGGAAACAACCGGGGGCCGCCACCAGCCGTGCCTCGCGGATGCGCGCTTCGGCCACCTCCACCAGGCCGTACACCGCCTCCTGGCACAGGTCACCGTCCTGGCGGGACACCTGGCGAGCTTCGGCGGCGTACACCTCCTCCCACTGGGCCAGCGAGCGGTAGCGGTAGTCGGCCGAGAGATCCACCACCTTGACGCCGCGCTGCAGCAGTTCGGGCACCAGGCCCGCCGCCAGGCCGTTCGGCAGGCTCAGCACGGCCAGATCGGCGGCGGCGGCGATGGCCTCAGGATCGGGCGAGCGCACCACCAGGTCGTCCTCCAGGGGCAGGAAGGGCACCAGTTCGCTCCAGCGCTTGCCCGTGCTGCGCTCCCCGCCCAGAAAGCTCACCGTGAGATGGGGGTGGCCCTGCAGCAGGCGGAGGGTCTGCAGTCCCCCGTAGCCGCTGGCACCGATCACCGCAACGCGCTGTCCAGCCATGCGGAACGCCGAAGAACGCTGGATCGTACCGGCACCCTATAAATAAGGTTCGATCCCTTCAGGGTTCGGCCACGTCCATCGCCCATGAGGGCGCAGGTCTTCCTTTTCCTTTCCGCCCCTTGACCGTCCTGTCCGGCCCACGCCAGTCCACGGGAATTCACTTCGATGCCATCGCCGATGCCCTGGCGGCCATCCGCAACGGTGAATCGATCGTGGTGGTCGATGACGAGAACCGCGAGAACGAAGGTGATCTGATCTGCGCGGCCCAGTTCGCCACACCCCAGCAGATCAACTTCATGGCCACCGATGCCAGGGGGCTGATCTGCCTGGCCATGGAAGGGGAACGGCTCGATGCCCTGGATCTGCCCCTGATGGTGGATCGCAACACCGACAGCAACCAGACCGCCTTCACGGTGAGTGTGGATGCAGGGCCGGAGCGGGGGGTGAGCACGGGCATCTCGGCGGAGGATCGGGCCCGGACGATCCAGGTGGCGATTCACCCGGACTCGCGCCCCTCCGACCTGCGCCGGCCCGGCCATGTCTTTCCCCTGCGGGCCCGCCAGGGCGGCGTTCTGCAACGGGCCGGCCACACCGAGGCGGCCGTCGACCTGGCCCGACTGGCCGGGCTCTATCCCGCCGGCGTGATCTGCGAGATCCAGAACGCCGATGGCTCCATGGCCCGCCTGGCCCAGCTCGCCGACTACGCCCGCCAGCATGGACTGCGGCTGATCAGCATCGCCGACCTGATCCGCTACCGCCTCGACACCGAGCGCTTCGTGGCCCGCCAGGCGGAGGCCAGCATGCCCAGCAGCTTCGGCCAGTTCCGGGCCATCGGCTACCGCAACGAGCTCGACGGCAGCGAGCATGTGGCGATCGTGAAGGGTTACCCGGAGCGCGGCACCGGGCCGGTGCTGGTGCGGGTGCATTCCGAGTGCCTCACCGGGGATGCCTTCGGTTCGCTCCGCTGCGACTGCCGCCCCCAGCTGGAAGCGGCCCTGCGCATGATCGAGTCGGCCGGCGAAGGCGTGGTGGTCTACCTGCGCCAGGAGGGCCGCGGCATCGGCCTGATCAACAAGCTCAAGGCCTACAGCCTCCAGGATGGCGGCCTGGACACGGTGGAGGCCAACGAGCGGCTGGGCTTCGCCGCCGATCTCCGCAACTACGGCGTCGGGGCCCAGATCCTCAGCGACCTCGGTGTGCGCCGGCTGCGGCTGATCACCAACAACCCCCGCAAGATCGCCGGGCTCGGCGGCTACGGCCTGCAGGTGGTCGATCGGGTTCCCCTGGTGATGGATCCCGGCATCCACAACGCCGCCTACCTGCGGGTGAAGCGCACCAAGCTGGGGCACCTGATGGATGTGGAGTCCCACGGACTCACGGCCGTGCTCGGCTGGCACGGCCCCGCGGATCCCCTGCTGGCGGCCAGCCGCCTCGACAGCCTGCGCGACTGGGCGCGGCGCACAGGCCTGCTGCTGGAGCGCGAGGAGGATCCCCGCCTGCTGGCCCTGCTGCACCGACCCGGTCTGCCCCTGCTGCTGGCCGCCCAGCAGGGGCGTCAGCTCACCGCCGCCGACCTGGCCGGCCCGTTGATGGAGATGGCCCGCTGGCCGGGCACCTCCGGGGTGAAGCTGCTGCTGGCGCCCGATGCCCGCCGCAAGGGCCATCCCAGCATCGACCTGGAGCCGGAGCGGCGCCAGCTGACCGACCTGGTACCAACCCCTGCAGCGGTGTCGTCAACGGGGGCCGATGGCGGGGGAGGGGAGCCCGGCAGGACGCTCACCTGCCCACTCCTCAACCTCACCCCCGGCGCCTTCATCGTCTGGTCCTAGTCCTCGATCGTCACCGTGCGGATGCGGCTGCCGTTCTTGAGCGCCAGCACCACATCGATGTTTTCGGTGTGGCCGAACACGGTGTGCTGACCATCCAGGTGGGGCTGGGGGCCATGGCAAAGGAAGAACTGGCTGCCACCGGTGTTGCGGCCTGCATGGGCCATGGACAGGCTGCCGGCCTTGTGCTTCTGGGCGTTGATCTCGCAGGGGATCGTGTAGCCGGGGCCGCCGGTGCCAGCCGTGCCGCGGGCACCTTCACGGCTGTTCGGACAGCCACCCTGGGCCATGAAACCGTTGATCACCCGGTGAAAGGCGAGGCCGTCGTAGAAGCCGTCCTTGGAGAGCTTGACGAAGTTCGCGACGGTGCCGGGGGCCTCGGTGTCGAACAGATCGATGGTGATCAGCCCGGCGTCGGTGTCCATCAGGGCCTTGGTCACGGTCGAGGAGGCAAACTTCGACTGTATCCGTCCAGGGCACCCTGCTTCCATGGCCACCCTTGAGCCCACGTCTCCCTTCCCCCAGGCCGGTGGTCCGGCGAGCCTCGACCTTGCCCGTGCCCGCCTCGGGGTGCTCGGTGGCAGTGGCCTCTATGCCATGGAAGGCCTGGAGGACGTCCGCGAACTGACCGTTGAGACCCCCTACGGGCCACCGTCCGACAGCCTGCGAATCGGACGCATCGGCGATCTGGAGGTGGTGTTCCTGGCCCGTCACGGCCGGCACCACACCTTCACCCCCAGTGAGGTTCCCTACCGGGCCAACCTCTGGGCCCTGCGCTCCCTCGGCGTGCGCTGGATCCTGTCGGTGTCGGCCGTCGGCTCGCTCCAGGAGAGCGTGCGCCCCCTGGACATGCTGGTGCCCGATCAGTTCATTGATCGCACCATGCAGCGGCCGCTCACGTTCTTCGGTGAGGGGCTGGTGGCCCACGTGGGCAACGCCGATCCCTACTGCGCGGTGCTCTCCCGCGTGCTCGGCGACGTGGGCGACAGCCTGATGCCGGAGGGTCGCCAGCTGCACCGCGGCGGCACCTACCTCTGCATGGAGGGGCCGGCCTTCTCCACCCGTGCCGAATCCGAGCTGTATCGCTCCTGGGGCTGCGCGGTGATCGGCATGACCAACCACACCGAAGCGCGGCTGGCGCGGGAAGCGGAGATGGCCTACGCCACCCTGGCGATGGTCACCGACTACGACTGCTGGCACGCGATGCACGACGCGGTGACCGTCGAGCTGGTGATCGGCAACCTGCGCGCCAATGCGGCCCTGGCCCAGCAGATCGTGCGCCTGGCCGCTGAGCGGGTGCAGGCCCTGCGGCCCCCCAGCCCGGCCCACCAGGCCCTGAAGGACGCCTTGATGACCCCGGCCGACCAGGTGCCGCCGGCCACCCGCCGCCGCACCGACCTGTTCACCGCCCCCTACTGGGGACCGTTCACGCCACCGGAGGCATCGACGACGGCCCCAGGCTGACCCCGAGGCCGTCGAGGCACTGGCGCAGGCCGGGGCCGTGGCGTTCCAGGGCCGCCCGCGCCGCCTCGGCCCCGAGCCCTGAAGCCGCCATCAGCAGCGCCAGCCGCACCGATCCCCCGGTCTGCTGCAGCAGGCCCAGGCCCTCGTCGCGGGGAACTCCGGCCAGGTCGCGCAGGATGCGCAGGGCCCGGTCCTCCAGCTTGCTGTTGGTGACCGCCACATCCACCATGCGGTTGCCGAAAACCTTCCCCAGCCTGACCATCACACCGGTGGAGAGGATGTTCAGGGCCATCTTGGTGGCCGTGCCCGCCTTGAGCCGGGTGGAGCCGGTCAGCAGTTCGGGGCCGGTCAGCAGACGGATGTCGATGTCGCAGGGCATCGGCACCTGCTCAGCGGGCACACAGGCCATGGCCACGGTGAGGGCCCCGAGGGCGCGGCCGTGGGCCAGCCCGCCGAGCACATAGGGGGTGGTGCCGCCGGCGGCGATGCCCACCAGGGCGTCCGCCGCTCCGAAGCCCCGCTCGTCAAGGTCGTCCCGACCCGCGTCCCGCAGGTCCTCCAGACCCTCGGAGCTGCGCAGCAGAGCGGCCGCTCCGCCCGCCAGCACCCCCTGCACCAGCTCCGGTGGGCTGCAGAACGTGGGCGGGCATTCCGCCGCATCCAGCACCCCGAGCCGGCCGGAGGTGCCGGCCCCCAGATAGAAAAGCCGGCCGCCGTTCGCCAGCCGAGCCGCGATGGCGTCGATGGCCGCCGTCAGGGCGGGTGCGGCGGCCGCCACCGCCTGCTGGGGCAGCAGATCGTTGGCGCAGAACAACGCCACCAGGGAGGCCGTCGGCAGCCGATCGAGCTCTTCGCTGGCCGGGTTGGGCCGCTCGGTGAGCAGATGGCCCCTGTCGCCGCCGGAATCGCTCAAAGCAGCCCTTCCAGGCGGCGACGGAAGGCCTCGAGCTCCGGATCGCTGCCGGCGCTGTCGGAGTCATCAGCGCCGAGGGGTCCGGCCGCCGCCTGTTCCTCCTTCCAGGTGGTGACGTCCATGTTGCGTTCAGGAGGCGCGATCAGCAGCCGCTCCTCTTCGCTTTTGGGCAGAAAGCCGGCCGGGACGAAACGGGCTTCATAGCCAGCTTCGGCACAGAACTTCTCGAGCTCTTCACGATCCAGGGCCTCCACACAGGGCACCGGAAAATCCTGGGCCTCGAGAAGGCCCGCATAACGCTCGGCATCGTCGGGGTCTTCGAACAGCAGCACCACCGTGCGCCCCCCGAGTTCGAGGGAATGGATGCCCTCCTGCTCACTGCCCGGATCGAACAGCAGGACATGCACCGGCTTGTGGGGGGAACCGCTGGCAGTCACATCGTCATGGATGGGGCGCAGGCCAGTGTCTCATCCGTTGGCTGCCGGGGTGCTGATCAGGCGTCGGCGGTGGCACTGTTCTGCTCCCGGTCGAGCTCCCGCAGGCGACGGAACAGGGCCTCCTCGGCGTCCGTGGGCGTGGCCGGCACCACGATCCGCACCTCCACCAGCTGGTCGCCCCGCTGCTCCCCCTGGCTCTGGCCCCGCTGCCGCAGCCGCAGCAGCCGACCGCTGGAGGACCCTGGAGGCACCCGCAGCCGCACGGGTCCCTCCAGGGTGGGCACCACCGCCTGGCAGCCGAGAGCCGCATCAGCGGGGTGGAGATCAAGCTGGTAGAGCACCCGCAGGCCATCGATGCGCAGCCCCTCGTCGGTTCGCACCCGCAACTGCAGGAAGTGATCGGCACCGCCGGCCGCCACACCGGCCAGCCGCAGGCGCCAGCCATCCCCCGCCAGGGGCGGCGACCAGACCTCCACCACGGTGCCGTCCCGCAACTCCAGCTCGAGACGCTGGCCGAGGAGCGCCTGCTCCGGGGTGAGGCTCACCAGGGTTTCCTCGTCGCTGGCGGCCATCACCGGCGGCGGTGATGCTGGAGCGGTGGTGACGCTGCCGGCCTCAGGGGGATCCTCCTGCTCGGGTTCATCGTCCCAGCTCCGGGCGCTGCGGGGCTCCTGGCCGAAGAGCTGCGCCAGGTAGTCCTCGAAATCGGGAAAGCCACTGGCAAAAGGATCGGTGTCGAGACCGGAGCTGTCCTGGCCATCGCCGGCCTCCCAGGCCCGACGCCGGATCGGATCCGAGAGCACCGCATAGGCCTCGTTGACCCGCTTGAAGCGGGCCTCGGCCACCGGATCATTGCCGTTGAGGTCGGGATGCCAGAGGCGGGCCTGCTGGCGGAAGGCCCGCTTGATGCTCGCCGCGTCGGCACCAGGAGCCAGACCAAGCACCTCCCAGTGGTCGCGGGCGGCCGTCGCCACCGAATCCCAGCGGGTGGATTGGCTCACGACCCTCAGCCGTCGGCCCAGGGATCATCCTGGTCGCCCCGGCCGGCGCGGCGCGGCCGGTGACGATCGGACGCCAGGTCGCGATCCAGGGGCTCCTGCCGATCCCAGGAGCGGCCATTCTCCCAGCGGCGGGACGGGCCATCGTCGTCGTAGCCACCCTCCCGCTCGGCGAAGCGGCCGAGCGGGTAGGGGTCCCGCTGGGGCAACCGCGGTGGGCTGGACCAGGGGTCGGAGCGGCCCGATCCGCCCCAGTCGTCCCAGTCGTCGTCGGAGAAGAGTTCGTCCTTGAGGGAGCCCAGGGTGTTTTTGAGGCCCTTGAGCGGGCCGCTCTCCGAGCGACGCTCCCCCAGCAGGCGGCGGTTGAGCCCGAACAGGGCCTCCTGAAGCTGGCTGACGGTCAGGTCGAGGTCGGCAGGGTCGTCCTGGGCCAGCACATCCTGCACATCACGCAGGGCCAGCTCCACGGCGCGCTGCTGGCGATCAGCCCCGGCGGGCCCGAGCTCCAGGGCGGCATCCCGCAGACGCCGTTCGGCCTGGGCCACCAGGGTCTGGGCCCGGTTGCGGCGGTCAATGACGGCCCGCTTGCGGCGATCCTCGACCGACTTGCGTTCCGCCTCCTCCAGCAACCGGGTGATCTCCTCCTCGCTGAGGTTCGATCCCCCCTGGATCGAGACGCTCTGCTGGCGTCCGGTGGTGCGGTCGGTGGCGGACACCTGCAGCAGACCGTTGGCATCGATGTCGAAGGACACCTGCACCTGGGGAACCCCGCGTGGGGCCGGTGGAATGCCGGAGAGCCGGAAGCGACCGAGGGACTTGTTGTCGGCGGCCATCTGGCGCTCGCCCTGCAGCACATGGATCTCGACCGACGACTGGTTGGCCTCCGAGGTGCTGAACAGATCCGATTTGCGTACGGGAATGGAGGTGTTGCGCGGGATCAGCACCTTCATCACCCCACCGATCGTCTCCAGGCCGAGGGAGAGGGGGGTGACGTCGTTGAGCATCAGGTCGCGCAACTCGCCGGTGAGGATGCCGGCCTGCACGGCCGCCCCGATGGCGACCACTTCGTCGGGATTCACCGACTGACAGGGCTCGCGGGGAATCAGGGTGCGCACCATTTCCTGCACCATCGGCATCCGGGTGGAGCCCCCCACCAGCACCAGGTCGTCGATCGCATCGGCCGTCAGGCCCGAATCCCGCAGAGCGCGCTGGACGGGGCGCAGCAGCCGGTCGAGCAGGTCCGGGCAGAGACCCTCAAAGAGGCCCCGCTCCAGCGTCGTTTCGATGTGCAGCGGACCGTCGGGGCCCGTGGCGATGAAGGGCAGCGACAGCGGGGTGCTCTGGACCCCGGAGAGCTCCTCCTTGGCCTTCTCGGCGGCCTCGGTGAGTCGCTGCAGGGCCTGGCGGTCGCGGCGCAGGTCGAGGCCGTTCTGCTGGAGGAAGGCTTCGGCCACCCAGTCGACGATGCGCCGGTCCCAGTCGTTGCCCCCCAGCTGGGTGTCGCCGCTGGTGGCCATCACATCGAAGACGCCGTTGGCGATGCGCAGCACCGACACGTCAAAGGTGCCGCCGCCGAGATCGAACACCAGCACTCTCTTGACGGTGCTGCGATCGAAGCCGTAGGCCAGGGCGGCGGCGGTGGGCTCGTTGAGGATCCGCTCCACGGCGATCCCCGCCAGCCGACCCGCGTCGCGCGTGGCCTGGCGCTGGGCGTCGTTGAAATAGGCCGGCACGGTGATCACGGCCGCCTCGACCTCCTCGCCGAGGTAGGTCGTGGCGTCATCCACCAGCTTGCGCAGGATGGAAGCCACCAGTTCCTCCGGGGCGTACTCCCGCTCGGTGGCTGGGGAGATGACGCGCACGTTGCCCTGGTCGTTGGCGCGCACGCTGTAGGGCACCCCCAGGCTGCCCTCGTCAAGTTCGTCCCAGCTGCGGCCGACGAACCGCTTCAGGTTGGCGAAGGTGTTGCGGGGGTTGAGCACCAGTTGGCGTCGGGCCAGCTGCCCCACCAGCAGCTCCTGATCCCGGCTGAATCCGACCACCGAAGGGGTGGTGCGACCCCCCTCGGCATTGGCAATGACCTGGGGCCTGCCGCCTTCGAGCACGGCCACCACCGAGTTGGTGGTGCCCAGATCGATCCCGACAATGCGCCCCATGGAAGTCCTGATGGCGGCCCAACGCTACCGGAGCCTGATGGCCGTTAAACCCAGCTTAAACGCGGCGGCTGAAACTCGTGCTCAGATCAGGTGGAACGTCCATGCCGACAGGCACCATTCCTGCATGAGGAGCGCTCCACCCATCGATGCGTTCACCCTGAGGCGACGCCCGCCGCAGGAAAAGCTGATCGACATCGGCTTCCGCCAGCTGACCCTGGTGTTGGCGGCGTCGGTGGGGATCGTGCTGCTGGCGATCTTCCTGACGGTGTTCAGCGGCGCCAAGGAGGCCATGGCCACCTTCGGTCTCAAGTTTCTGACCACCTCGGCCTGGGATCCCGTCAACGAGGAGTACGGCGCCCTGATCGCCATCTACGGGACACTCGTCACCGCGATCCTTTCCCTGTTCATCGCTGTTCCCATCGGACTCGGCACCGCCATTTTCATCACCGAGGATCTGATCCCCAGCCGCTTGCGCGATCTCATCGGCCTGCTGGTGGAACTCCTGGCCGCCATTCCTTCGGTGGTGCTGGGCCTGTGGGCGATCTTCGTGATGGAGCCGGCCATCCGTCCCTTCCTGTCGCTGCTGCACTCCACCCTGGGCTGGACTCCGTTCTTCTCCACCGCACCGCAGGGGCCCGGCACGGCCCCCGCGATCCTGATTCTTGTGGTCATGGTGCTGCCGATCATCACCGCCATCTCCAGGGACGCCCTCAACCAGGTGCCGATCGAGCTGCGCCAGGGGGCCTATGGGGTGGGCACCACCCGCTGGGGGGCCATCTTCAACGTGATCCTGCCGGCGGCGGTCTCCTCGATCATGGGCGGCGTGATGCTCTCCCTGGGACGGGCGATGGGCGAAACCATGGCCGTGACGATGATCATCGGCAACTCGCTCAATTTCAGTGTGTCCCTGCTGGCCCCTGGCAACACCATTGCCTCGATGCTGGCCAACCAGTTCGGTGAAGCCGACGGGATTCAGGTGTCGGCGCTGATGTATGCGGCCGTCGTGCTGATGATCCTCACCTTCGTCGTCAACGTGCTGGCCCAGTGGATCGTGCGGCGTCTCAGCCTGCGCTACTGAACCCGACCACGCCTCCCCCTCCCCACAACGCCCACGCCGTTCCCTGGCCATGTCCTTCTCGACACCACCGACGACCAGTCACTTCACCGAGCGGCTCACCCTGCACTACGACCCGGCCTTGAAGCGCAATCGCTTCAACCAGGTGGCCAATGCCATCGCCGCCTTCTTTGCCGCCCTGGCGGTGGTCCCCCTGTTCCTGGTGTTGATCTATGTCCTCATCCAGGGGGGAAGACTGCTCAGCCTGCGGCTGCTCACCGAACTGCCACCGGCCCCCGGCCTGGAGGGCGGCGGTATCGGGAACGCGATCATCGGCACCATCGTCGTCACCCTGATCGCCTCCCTGATCGCCATTCCGGTGGGGGTGGGGGGAGGTGTCTACCTCTCGGAATACGCCCAGGACGGCTGGTTTTCCAAGTTCGTGCGTTTCGGAAACGATGTGCTGGCCGGGGTGCCCTCGATCATCTGCGGGGTGTTCATCTATTCCCTGATCGTCACCACACGGATCTTCTTCGACCAGAGCTTCAGCGCCATGGCCGGCGGCATCGCCCTCTCGGTGCTGATGCTGCCCACCGTCATCAAGACCACCTACGAAGGTCTGCTGCTGGTGCCCCAGGAGATGCGCATGGGGGCCTACGGCGTCGGGGCCTCCCGCTTCGTCACCATCACCCAGATCACCCTGCCCGCCGCCTTCACACCGATCGCGACCGGCGTGGTGCTGGGCATCGCCAGGGCCGCCGGAGAAACGGCGCCACTCATCTTCACAGCCCTGTTCTCCCCCTTCTGGCCGGAAGGACTGTTCAACCCGATCGCCACCATGTCGGTGCTGATCTTCAACTTCGCGATCATGCCCTACGAAGCGCAGAACGAGTTGGCCTGGGCCGCCTCATTTGTGCTTGTGATCATGATTCTCGGAGCCAACCTGCTGGCCCGCTGGATCAGCAGCGCGTCCCGCTCCTGACCCGCTTTCCCCGTCCCTTTCCTCCGGCTCCGATTCTCCCTTTCCCTGACATGACTGCTTCTTCTTCCTCCACCGTGGCCAGCGACGTCTGCATGTCCCTGCAGGACGTGACGATCTCCTACGGCAGCTTCGAAGCGGTCAAGAACGTCTACATGGATCTGCCCAAGGGAAAGGTCACCGCCTTCATCGGCCCCTCGGGCTGTGGCAAGAGCACCGTGCTTCGGGCCCTGAACCGCATGAACGACCTGATTCCCGGCTGCACCCTCAAGGGCCGGGTGATCTTCGATCAGCACGACCTGTATGACAAGCGGGTCGATCCGGTGGAGGTCAGGCGCCGCATCGGCATGGTGTTCCAGAAGCCCAACCCTTTCCCCAAATCGATTTACGAGAACATCGCCTTCGGTGCCCGGATCAACGGCTACAAGGGCGACATGGACGAGCTGATGGAGCGCTCCCTGCGTAAGGCGGCCGTCTGGGATGAGTGCAAGGACAAGCTCAAGGAGAGCGGCTTCTCCCTTTCCGGCGGCCAGCAGCAGCGGCTCTGCATCGCCCGGGCCATCGCCACCGAACCCGAGGTGATCCTGATGGACGAGCCCTGCTCGGCACTCGATCCGATCTCCACCCTCAAGATCGAGGAGACCATGCACGAGCTGAAGCGCAGCTACACGATCATGATCGTGACCCACAACATGCAGCAGGCTGTGCGCGTCGCCGACATGACGGCCTTCTTCAATGCCGAGGCCGTCGAAGGGGGCTCCGGGAAAGTGGGCTATCTGGTGGAATTCAACGAGACCGAAAACATCTTCAACTCCCCCAGCCAGCAGTCAACGCTCGATTACGTCAGCGGACGCTTCGGCTGAAGCCTGGCCTTGGAGTCGTCAAAAGGAAAGCAGCTGTCAGAACCCTTTCAGTGTCTGCGCTGGAAGGGTTTTCTGGTGACTGCAGACGAAAAAAAAGCCGGCCCGGTGGACCGACTTCAAAAGCGGAGAGGGAGGGATTCGAACCCTCGATAGAGTTGCCCCTATACAGCATTTCCAGTGCTGCGCCTTCGACCACTCGGCCACCTCTCCAGCGGCGAAATGGGGCAGATGGCAATGTAGCAGGGGCTGCACCAGGCCTCCCCGCCCCAACGGCACCCTCCCCTCCGCCCACGTCCCCATGACCCGCACCCATCCGATCACGGTCCACTGGCGACAGGCCAACCGGGTCATCCGACTCGATGTACCGGAGGGGGAGTACATCCTGCGCAGCTTTGAAGCCCAGGGCGAACCCCTGCCCTTCAGCTGCCGCAACGGCTGTTGCACCGCCTGCGCCGTGCGGGTGCTGGAGGGAAGCATCGATCAGCGGGAGGCCCTCGGCCTCTCCAAGGACCTGCGTAAGCAGGGCTACGGCCTGCTCTGCGTCGCCCGGGCCACCGGCCCGCTGGAGGTGGAGACCCAGGACGAGGACGAGGTCTACGACCGCCAGTTCGGCCGCTTCTTCGGCCGCGGAATGGTGCGTCCCGGTCTGCCCCTGGACGACGAATGACCTCCCTCTGTCAACAAGCCCTGGTGGGCTCCGGCCTGGAGGCCGCCGAACTGGAGCGGTTGCTGCGGGTGGCCCGCGAAGCCGCAGAGGCCGGAGGCCGTGAGCTGCGGCGCCATTTCGGCCGGCTGGAGCAGGTGAAGGAGAAGGGGATGGCGGGCAATCTGGTCACCGAAGCCGATCTGGCGGCCGAAGCCGCCGTGCTGGCGGTCCTGGCGACCGCCACCCCCACCGTCGCCGTGCTGGCCGAGGAAAGCGGCCAGCTCGCCGGCCAGGGCGACCTGCTGTGGTGCGTCGACCCCCTTGATGGCACCACCAACTACGCCCATGGCTATCCATTTTTCGGCACCTCCGTGGGGCTCAGCTGGCAGGGGCTGCCCCTGCTCGGGGCCCTGGAGGTGCCGGTGCTCGAAGAGCATTACTGGGCCGCCCCGGGCCGGGGCGCCTGGTGCAACGAACGCCGGCTGCAGGTGAGCGACTGCGGCGCCCTGGCAGATTCCCTGCTCGTCACCGGCTTCTCCTACGACCGGGTTCACCGCCTCGACAACAACTACGCCGAGTTCGCCTGGTTCACGCACCGCAGCCACGGCGTGCGACGGGCCGGGGCAGCCGCCGTGGATCTGGCCTTCGTCGCCGCCGGCCGGGTGGATGGCTACTGGGAACGGGGCCTGTCGCCCTGGGACCTGGTGGCTGGCGTGGTGCTGGTGGAGGAGGCCGGCGGACAGGTCTGTGCCTACGACGGCGGCCGCCTCGACCTGGCCGACGGCCGGGTGATCGCCTGCACCCCGGCCCTGCGCCAGCCCCTGATCGAAGGGCTGGCCCTCTGCCGCCCGCTCAGCGGTGCCAGCTTCGGGGCCCCGGAGCTGGATGCCGACGCTCCATAGGATCCGACCCCCCACCCCCGCCCGACCACCGTCCTCCATGGCCCTCCAACCTGCCGCCGGCGCACGGGACCTGAACCCGGGTCAGGTGGACAGCAACCGGCGCCTCTGCGACCTGCTGGCCACCGTTTACCGCCTCTGGGGTTACCAGGAGGTGGCGCCCCCCACCATCGAACGACGCGACACCCTGGAGGCCGGTGGCGCCATCGCCGAACGGGAACTCGTGCGGCTGGTGGCCGATGAGCCCCTGGGACTGCGGCCGGAACTTACCGCTCCGATCGCCCGGGCCGCCAGCACCCGGATGCAGGGCCGTCCCCGGCCCCTGCGGCTCTGGGCCAGTGGCACCACCTTCCGCAGCTTCACCGGTGATGGCGGTGGCCAGCGCATCAGCGAACAGCTGCAAAGCGGCGTGGAGCTGCTGGGGGAGCCCTCCCCCGCCGCCGACACCGAGCTGCTCCACCTGCTGCTGGCGGCTGTGGCCAGCCTGGGGTTGCCGCCCCGGCACCAGCCCACCCTGCTGGTCGGGCACCACGGACTGCTCAGCGCCCTGCTCAGCCAGGTGCCGGAGGAGCAGCGCTCGCCGGCACGCCATGCCCTCACCGATTTCGACCCGCTGGCCCTCAAGGCCCTGGCCCTGCCCGACAGCCAGCGGCAGCGGCTGATGGCCCTGATCGGGCTGCGGGGCGAGCCGGTGCAGGTGCTGTATCAACTGGAGCAATGGCTCGGTCCGGTGCCACTGCTGGAGTCCCTGGCCGCCACCCTGGCCAGCGTCACGGCCCCGGCCGCCGGCCTTGGCGTGCGGGTGCAGCTGGATCCGACCTTCCAGCCCCATTTCGATCTTTACGACGGCCTGGTGTTCAAGCTCGTCTGCCAGGGGGCCGACGCCCCGGTGGCCATCGCCAGCGGCGGTCGCTACGACGCCCTGGTGGGTCGCTTCTGCACCGGCAGCACCGAGGCGGCCGGCACCGGTTTCGGTTTCGACGTGGAGGCCATCCGCGACCTGCTCGAATCGGAGGGGGCCCCTGCGGCAGCCGAGACCCAGGCGCCGGGTCCCTGGCTGGTGGCCAGCGCCACCGCCGCCGGGCTCGGGGCGGCCCTGCGCCGCATGGCGGACCTGCACGGCGGCGGCGAGGCCGCCGAACTCTGCACCCAGCCCTGCGCCGACCAGGCGGCGGCGGAACAGCTGGCGGCGGAGCGGGGCTGCCGCGGTGCCGTGTGGCTGGCTGCCTAGGATCCGGCCGCTGCTCCTCCCCATCGATGGCCCACTCGATCGTCACCAACGTCTGCGAGGGCGTGGCCGACTGTGTCGATGCCTGTCCGGTGGCCTGCATCCACCCCGGAGCAGGGGCGAACAGCAAAGGCACGACCTTCTTCTGGATCGATTTCGACACCTGCATCGACTGCGGCATCTGCCTGCAGGTGTGTCCGGTGGAGGGGGCGATCCTTCCCGAGGAGCGATCCGACCTGCAGAAGCCCGGCGTCTGAGGCCCGCTGGTTCGGGGACCCCACCCTCGCTGGCCTTGAGGCCCGTGGCGGCCCCACCTAGGTTCAGGGCGATTCTTCTCATTCGCCATGACGGTGCTGGAACAGGGCCAGATTCAGATCCACACCGAGAACATCTTTCCGATCATCAAGAAGGCCGTCTATTCCGGCCATGAGGTGTTCCTGCGGGAGCTGGTCAGCAACGGGGTGGATGCGATCAGCAAGCGCCGCATGGCCGCCATGGCCGGCGATTGCAGCGAGGGCACCGAGGGGATCATCGCCATCCGCATTGACCGGGAAGCGAAAACGCTCACCATCAGTGACAACGGCATCGGCATGACCGCCGATGAGGTGAAGCGCTACATCAACCAGGTGGCCTTCTCCAGCGCTGAAGACTTCCTCGAGAAGTACAAGAGTGAGAGCGACGCCATCATCGGCCACTTCGGCCTGGGCTTTTATTCCAGCTTCATGGTGGCCTCCCGGGTGGAGCTGGTCAGCCTGAGCGCCAGGCCCGGCGCCGAAGCGGTGCGCTGGAGTTGTGATGGCTCGCCCAATTTCAGCCTCGAGGGGGCCGAGCGCTCCGAGCCCGGCACCGATGTCATCCTGCACCTGATGGAGGAGGAGCTGGAGTACATCGAGCCCTCCAGAATCCGCACCCTGATCACCACCTACTGCGACTTCCTGCCGGTGGCGGTGCAGCTGGATGGCGAGACCGTCAACAAGCGGGAGGCCCCCTGGCGCAAAAGCCCCCGCGATCTCAGCGACGACGATTACATCAACCTTTACCGCTACCTGTACCCCTTCCAGGGGGATCCCCTGCTCTGGGTGCACCTCAACACCGATTACCCCTACAACCTGCAGGGCATTCTGTATTTCCCCAGGATCACCGGCCGCGCCGACTGGGAGAAGGGCGAGATCCGCCTCTACTGCAACCAGGTGTTCGTCAGTGATTCGATCAAGGAGGTGGTGCCCCGCTACCTGCTGCCCCTGCGGGGCGTGATCGATTCGCCCGACATCCCGTTGAACGTCAGCCGCAGCGCCCTGCAGACCGATCGGCGGGTGCGCTCCATCGGCGGCTTCGTGGCCAAGAAGGTGGGCGACCGGCTCAAGGAACTGCACCGCGACGAGCCGGCCCGCTACGCCGAGATCTGGGATTCGCTGGCCCCCTTCATCAAGATCGGCGCCATGGAGGACGAGAAGTTCGCCGAGCAGGTGGCGGATCTGATCCTCTACGGCACCACCGCAGCGGCCGCCCAGCCGGCCGAGGACGCCGAGGAGACCACCGGCCTCGACCCGGTCGCCACCGATGGCCGCACCTACACCACCCTGGCCGGCTACCGGGGCCGCCTGGCCAGCGACAACGCCGATCGGATCCTCTACTGCACCGATGAGGCCGGTCAGGCCGGCGCCCTTGCCCTGTGGAAGGGGCAAGGGGCGGAGGTGCTGCTCGCCGACACCCTGATCGATTCCCAGTTCATCCCCTGGCTGGAAGCCCGCCATGGCGACCTGCGCTTCCAGCGGGTCGACGCCGAGCTCGACGCCAGCCTGCATGAGCCCGAGAGCGAGCTGGCCGATGCCGAGGGCAAGGACAGCGGCGAGAAGCTCCGCGACCTGTTCAAGGCCGCCCTCAGCAACGACAAGATCACCATCCAGGTGCAGTCTCTGAAGGGGGAGGGCTCACCGGCTGCCCTGATCCTGCTGCCGGAGCAGATGCGCCGTCTCAACGACATGGGGGCCCTGATGGAGCAACGGCTGCCGGGCCTGCCCGACCACCACGTGCTGCTGGTCAACCGCCGCCATCCCCTGGTGGAGGGGCTGCTCAAGCTCTCGGCCGGCGCTGTCCTCACCGGCTCCGACACCACCTCGCCCAGCCGCCAGCTGGCGGAGGATCTCAGCCGCCACATCTATGAGGTGGCCCGCCTGGCCGTGGGGGGTCTGGAGCCGAACCAGCTGGCCGGCTTCCAGCAGCGCAGCTCTGACCTGATGGGCCAGCTGATGCAGCGGGGCTTCTGAACGGGCCGCGTAACCTTGGCCCATGGCGGCCCGCCCCCTTGTCACCAGCCTGCGCCGGCGGCCTGCCGTCCTAGGTCTGCTGGCGGTGCTGCTGCTGGTGCTGCTCTCCGCCAGCGGCCAAAGGGCGGTTCAGGCCGTCGCGGCGGAGCCGGTGCCGATCCGGGTGCTGATGCCCGCCCCCCTGGCCGATGCGGTGGCGGGGCCGGTGGCACACTTCAACGCCAGCGGCTCGGGTGTGGCGGTGGAGGTGATCCGCGGCCCCCTGGACACGGAGACCATCTCCGATCTGGCCATCAGCAGCCTGCTGCTGGGAGAGGCCCCTTTCGATCTGCTGCTGGTGGATGTCAGCTGGCTGCCGAAGTACGTGGCCGCCGGCTGGTTCGTGCCGTTGGAAAGCTGGTTCGGCCCGGACGTGCTGGCGGCCATGGAGCCCGGCGCCCGCCTGGGCAATGGCCTGGGCGAGCACCTCTGGCGCCTGCCCCTCACCGGTGACACGGGCCTGCTGTACTGGCGCACCGATCTGATGCCCCGCCCGCCCCGGGACACTTCGGAGCTGGTGGCCATCTCCCGGGACCTCCAGCGCCGCGACAAGGTGCGCTGGGGCTACCTCTGGCAGGGGCGCCAGTACGAAGGGCTGAGCTGCGTGATGGTGGAGATGCTGCAGGGCTTCGGCGCCCGCTGGTGGGATGGCGCCACAGAACGGACCGAGCTGGACAGCCCCGAAGCCGTGGCGGCGGCCGACTGGCTGGCTGGCCTGCTGCGCGACGGGGTGAGCCCCAGGGCGGTGGCCAATTACGCCGAGAACGATGCCCTGCAGTCCTTTGCCGCCGGGGAGGCCGCCTTTCTGCGCAACTGGCCCTACGCCTGGCGGGAGATCGAGAAGGGCGAGGGGTCGGTGAAGGGCAAGGTGGGCGTGACGCCCATGGTGGGGGCGCCTGGGGAGCAGGGCGGCGGAACCCTGGGCACCTGGGGCCTGTCCCTGATCAAGGGCAGCCCCCATCCCGAGGAGGCGGTGGCGGTGATCCGCTGGCTCACCGGCCCGGTGGTGCAGCGCCAGCTGGCCCTTGAGCAGGGCTATGCGCCCACCTGGAGCGCGCTCTACGACGACCCGGACCTGCAGCGCCGCGCCCCGCTGCTGGCGGTGCAGCGGCAGGCCCTGCAACATCCCCAGCTGCGCCCGCCCACGCCGGCCTACGCCCAGCTCAGCGACCTGCTGGCCCGTCAGGTGAACGGCCTGCTCACCGGTCAGGGGACCGGTGAGCAGGCCATGGCCACCGCCCAGCGCCAGAGCCTGCAGGTGCTGCGCTCCCTGGCCGGCCCCCCCGGGAGCGGAGCGGCAGACCGATGAAAAACCGCACGCTCTCCCTGCTGCTGATGCTGCCGGCCTTGCTGTTGCTGGCGGCGGTGTTCCTCTATCCCCTGCTGCGTTACGGCTGGCTGAGCCTCCACGCCAGCTCGGTGCTCACCGGACTGGTGCCAATCCCGAATGGGGGCGCCAACTGGGGGCGGCTGCTCGATGACGCCCGCTTCTGGACGGATGCGGGCCAGACCCTGCGCTTCGCCTTCTGTTCTGTGGCCCTGGAACTGCTGGGGGGCCTCGGCCTGGCCCTGCTGCTGCACCGCCCCCTGCGAGGTCGTGGGCCCCTGCGGGCCCTGACCCTGCTGCCCTGGGCCCTGCCCACCACGGTGATGGCCTTGGGCTGGCGCTGGATCTTCAACGATCCCCACGGTCCGCTCAACGCCGCCCTCCGCTCCCTGGGCGGCAGCAGCTACGGCTTCCTCTCCACCCCGGCCACCACCTGGTTCTTCGTGGTGCTGGCCGATGTCTGGAAGACCCTGCCGTTCGTGGCCCTGCTGCTGCTGGCGGGCCTGCAGACCATTCCGGCGGATCTGGAGGAGGCCCTGCGCCTGGAGGGAGCCACCCGACTTCAGATCCTGCGCCGACTCACCCTGCCGTTGCTGGTGCCCTACCTCACCCTGGCGTTGCTGTTCCGGCTCGCCCAGGCCCTGGGAGTCTTCGATCTGATCCAGGTGCTCACGGGCGGTGGGCCCGCCGGCAGCACCGAGAGCCTGGCCCTCTATGCCTACCTCAATGCCATGCGGTTCCTCGACTTCGGCTACGCCAGCACCGTGATGCTCGCCACCTTCCTGCTGCTGCTGGTGTCCCTGGGCGGCGGCTGGCTGCTGCTGCGGCGCCACGGCCTGGCGCGCAGCACGGAGCGGGCGGCATGAGGCTGCTCGTGCTGCTCTGGAGCCTGGGTCCCCTGCTCTGGCAGCTGCGCACCTCCCTGCTGCGCCCGGAGGCCCTGGTGGCGCCGCTGCTCGAAGGCAACCCCTGGACGCTGGCCAACTACCAGCTGGTGCTCTCCGGCGACCCTCCCTTCTGGCAGTACCTGGCCAACAGCACCCTGGTGGGACTGGCCACCACCCTGCTCACCCTGCTGCTGGCGGTGCCCTGCGCCTATGGCCTGCAGAGGCTGCGCGGCCCCATGCGCTGGGGGGTGGGCCTGGCTTTGGTGGCGGCGGCCATGTTCCCCACCGTGCTGCTGTTCCTGGCGCTGCTGGAGATCGCCCGCAGTTTCGGCCTGGCCAACAACCTGCTCGCCCTCAGCTTGCCCTACACGGCCCTGTCCCTGCCCCTGGCGGTGCTGCTGCTGCGGGCCGCCTTCGCCGACCTTCCTGGGGAGCTGGAAGATGCGGCTCGGCTGGAGGGGCTGGGCCTGGGCCAACGGCTCCGCTTCGTGCTGCTGCCCCTGCTGGGGCCGGCCCTGGCCAGCACAGCCATCCTGGTGTTCCTGGCCAGCTGGAACGAGTACGCCATCGCCCTCACCTGGATCAGCCGCAGTGATCTGCTCACCCTGCCGATCGCCATCGCCCGGATCGGGGGCGGCTCGGTGTTCACCATCCCCTACGGCGCCTTCGCCGCTGCCACCGTGCTGGGCAGCCTGCCCCTGATGCTGCTGGTGCTGCTGGCCCAGAGGTCGATTGTCTCGGGACTCACCCGCGGGGCGGTGAAGGGATGAGCCCTGGCTTCGGCAACGGTCTGGAACTGCGGCAGCTGGGCCGGGAGGTGGGCGGTCGGTGCCTGCTGGATCGGCTCGATCTGCAGGTTGCTCCTGGTGAATGCGTCGCCCTGCTGGGACCCAGCGGCTGCGGCAAATCCACCACGCTGCGCCTGGTGGCCGGGCTGGATCCGGCCAGCGGCGGACAGGTGCTGCTGGACGGGGTGGATCTCACCGGCCGGAGCCCGGGTGAACGGCAGGTGGCGATGGTGTTCCAGAGCTATGCCCTCTACCCCCACCTGAGTGTGGAGGGCAACCTCGAGCTGGGCCTGAAGGTGCGCGGCATGGCCCCCCGCGAGCGCCAGCGGCGCATCGATGCCACCCTTGAGCTGCTCCAGCTGGGCGAGCTGCGCCAGCGCCGGCCCGCCCAGCTCTCCGGCGGCCAGCGCCAGCGGGTGGCCCTGGCCCGGGCGTTGCTGCGCCAACCGCGGATCGTGCTGCTCGATGAGCCGATGAGCAACCTCGATGCCCAGCTGCGGGAGGACCTGCGGCCGGAACTGCGCCGGCTCTTGTGTGGCCGCGAGCAGCCGGTGATCTACGTGACCCATGACCAGCAAGAGGCCGTGGGAATGGCCGACCGCATCGCCCTGCTCGAAGCCGGCCGGCTGCAGCAGGTGGGCAGTCCCAGGGAGCTTTACACCAACCCCGCCAACCGATTCGTCGCCTCCTTCCTGGGGCGACCGGCGATCAACCTGCTGGCGATCGAGCCCGGCCGTCAGCTCGGCCTGCGGCCCGAGCACCTTCGCCTGGGCGACGACGGTGCTGTCGCAGCCCGGCTGCTGCGCCGGGAGTGGTGGGGCCACCAGCAACTCCTCTGGGTCGACAGCCCGTGGGGCACGCTGCGGGTGCTCACCGCACCGGAGGCGCCGATGCCCCCCGAACCGCGCCTGGGCTGGCAGCGTCGGCATGAGCTCTGGTTCGATCCCGACAGCGGCGCCAGGCTTGCCGCCTGATCGGCCCGCAGCTTCCAGTGGGCACCATTTGTTAAGCTCTCAGGCTGGCTCAGGCCTGCATTGTTCACCGTCGTCACAACGTCATGTCCCGGGTCTGTCAGCTCACCGGCAAGCGCGCCAACAACGGCATGGCCGTCAGCCATTCCCACGTGCGGACCAAGAAGCTGCAGCAGGTGAACCTGCAGGAACGGCGGCTGTGGTGGGCCGAGGGCAAGCGTTTCATCAAGCTGCGGGTGTCCACCAAGGCCCTGAAAACCATCCAGAAAAAAGGCCTCGGTGCCTATGCCAAGGAACTGGGCGTCAACCTGGCCAAGATCTAGCCTCCGTTGCTGGCCAGTCCCAGGGTGGGCTGTCTGCATCGCTAGGGTCCACCCTTGATGCATTCAAGTGCGTGGAGCGTCGTCGTTTTCTCGGCGGATCCTTTCTTGCCGCCATCGCCCTCCTGACCCGTCCGCAGCAAGCCGCTGCGATGGGGGGCACCTTGCCGGAGATCGGCAAGCCAGCTCCGGCCGTTGATCTGGACGGTGTGGCTCCGGGGCCTGACGGGGCCGTGCGCCAGACCCACCTGTCCACGGCTGATTTTCGCGGGCGCTGGCTGGCCCTTTACTTCTATCCCAAGGATTTCACCACTGGCTGCACGCTGGAGGCCCGCGGCTTCCAGCGCGACCTGGCCAGCTTCCACGCCCAGAAGGCGGAGGTGGTGGGCGTCAGTGCCGATGACGCCGAAGCCCATCTTTCGTTCTGTGGCAGCGAAGGCCTGGCCTATCCGCTTCTTTCCGATCCCGGCGGTGTCGTCAGTCGGCGCTACGGCTCCTGGCAGGCCCCCTTCTCGGCACGCCACACCTTCCTGATCGACCCGGACGGCGTGCTGCGGGCCAGCTGGGTGGCGGTCAGGCCCTCCGGCCACAGCCAGGAGGTGCTGGCGGAGCTCTCCCGGCTGCAGGGGGAGACGGCCCTGTGATCCGGCGCCGCCACGTTCTGGGCCTGATCGGAGCCGTCGCCCTCGGGCTGCCGTTGCTGGCCTCGTCGGCTCTGGGGAACCCCATTCCGGAGCGCCTGCGCTTCCTGGCCACCGGCGACAGCGGCAGCGGCAATGCCCACCAGCGAGCCGTGGGACAGCGCATGGGCGAGGTCCATCGGCGCGCGCCGGTGGACCTGGTGCTCCTGGCCGGCGACAATATCTACCCCTCAGGCGACCTGGCCCTGGTGGAAAGCAGCTTCCGCCAGCCCTACGGCGCCCTGCTGCAGGCCGGGGTGCCCTTCCATGCGGTGCTCGGCAACCACGACATCCGCACCGCCAACGGTGCCCGGCAGATCGCCTATGCGCCCTTTGGCATGACAGGCCGCTGGTACACCCTGCGACGCGGACCGGTGCAGTTCTTTCTGCTGGACACCAACGTCAACGCCCCGTGGCAGCACCAGCGGCCCTGGCTGCAAAAGGCCCTGGCTGCCAGCACGGCCCCCTGGAAGGTGGTGGTGGGGCACCATCCGATGCGCTCGTCCGGCTTCTACGGCGATGATCCGGCCGCCATCGCCAGGCTCACGCCCCTGTTCCGCCGCTACGGCGTGCAGCTTTACATCAATGGCCACGACCACCACTACGAGCGCACCCGCCCGATCGATGGCACCACTTACCTCACGGTGGGCAACGGCGGCGCCCAGCTGCGGGCCGTGCTGCCCAATGCCAACACCGCCCGGGCCCTGAGCACCTACGGCTTTGCCGAACTGAGCGCCACCGCCGAGCGGTTACGCATCGATGCCTGGGACAGCCAGGGGCGGCGGATCGACCAGGCCGAGCTGCTGCGGCCCGACTGAAGCGGCCTCAGCCGGGCGGGACTCAGGCCTGCAGGGCTGAAAGCACCTCGCGGTGCACCTGGCTGCTGCGTTGCAGGGCCGTGATGCCGGCGACCGGCGGCGGTGTGTCGAGCACCGCGGCCCAGGTGTCCTGGAGATGGCCGTCGGTGGGAGCGTCGAGCTCCTGGCAGGGACATCCGATCCCCGCCGCCGCGGCGGCCACCTTGGGGTCATAGCTGAGGGCGGCGCAGGGGCTGCCGGCCAGCGCGGCCAGGATCAAGCCATGCAGGCGCATCGCCAGCACCAGACCCGCCTGGCGAAAGGCGTCCATGGCATCTTCGGGGGTCAGCACCGCCAGCTCACGGCTGCGGCTGGCGAGCGCCTCACCCAGCAGATCCTGCTGGATCAGTCGCGCCAGCAGACCCCGGTCCTGGTCCTGATGGAAGGGCAGCCAGAGCACCTCCCGATCAGCCGCCACCGCCAGCCGCTCGAGGGCCTGCAGGTAGGGGATCCAGGTCGCCCCGCTCAGCTGCTGCACCGGCCGGAAGCAGAGCACGATCGGGCCACCGCGGCCACTCCAGGGCTGGGCCGGCAGCGCCCAGACCGGATCACTGCCGACGGACGCCTCCACCCCCCAGGCCCTTGCCTGGGCGGCAGACGCGGCGTCCCGCCAGCTGATCGCCGTCGCCAGGGGCAGCAAGCGCCGCACCAGGGCGCGGCTGCGGCGGCGGCGCAGGGGACCCAGTCCCTGGCCCCAGAGGATCACGGGTTGGCCCCGGAGCCGGGCCGCCAGCATCAGGGCGCCGTAATACAGGAGGCTCTGAAAGCTGGTGGTGTCCTGCAGCAGGCTGCCGCCGCCGAGCACCAGGGCCTGACAGCGGCCGAGGGCGGCGATCACCCCAGCCAGCCGGCGGCGGTCGGTGGTCTCCACCCCGAAACGGTCGCGCACCAGGTCCTGGTCGTGGGCCGTGACCAGCGGAACGCAACCGGTCGGCAGCTGGCCCAGCAACACCTGCAGCAGGGCGTCATCGCCGAGGTTGTGCTCGCCGTAGTAGCCGCAGATCAGAGCACGCATCCGACGCAGCGGTGGTTCCGGCTCCGTACATTACGGATCACACCAGGCCTTGCCCATGCACGCGCTGTCGCTGCCCACCTGGTGGATTCACATCACGTCGGTGCTCGAGTGGGGGCTGGCGATCCTGGCCGTGCAGGCCTACGGGAGGTTGCGGCGCGAAGGGGGCTGGCGCTGGCTGGCCCTGGCCATGGTGCCGGCCCTCGTGAGCGCCATGGCGGCCTGCACCTGGCATCTGTTCGACAACAGCGAGGCCCTCAAGGGTCTGGTGGTGTTGCAGGCCGGTCTCACCGCCCTGGGCAACGGAGCCCTGGCCCTGGCCGCCTGGAACCTGCTGCGTCTGCAGCGGCTGGCGCCGGAGGACGGGACCCCGTGAGCCTGCCCCTGGCCGCTTGGTTTGCGCGCCTCGGCGGCGTGGATCCGGCACCGTTCTTCGTGCTCTCGCTCCTGCCGTATCTGGCGTTTCTGTGGTGGGCGCAGAAGGTACGGGCGTTTCCGCGCCTGGCTTTACGCGGCTTCCAGCTGACCCTGCTGTTCGTGGCGGTCACGATCGCCGCCGCGGTGGTGGCCCAGCTGGCCTATGGCCGTCAGCTGGCGGAGGTGGATCCCCTCCACGGCGGGGCCGAAGCCTTCCTGACCCTCAGCAACCTGGTGGTGCTGCTGGGATTTCGGCCCCGGCCCGAGCAGCCTCTCCCAGGTGAACAAGTCTTAAGGGGGCGGGGCGCAGCCCCCCCTGACCCGGAAGATGGGGCGTCAGCAAGTGCATCATGATCGCTCCCCTCCTGGCCATGGCTCCCGCGTCGATCAGCTGGTCTCCCAAGGTGGCCCTGGTCATGATCGTGTGCAACGTCATCGCCATCGCCATCGGCAAGGCCACCATCCAGCAGCAGAACGTGGGTCTGCAGCTTCCCAACAACTCCTTCTTCGGCGGCTTCAGCCACGGCGCCATGCTGGGCACCACCAGCCTGGGACACATCCTCGGCATGGGCGCGATCCTGGGTCTGGCCTCCCGCGGCGTCCTCTGAGGGTCCGGTGGCGGCTGGACTTCAGCGCCAGCCGAGCAGGTACGGCATGGCCCTGAGGCCGTAGCGCTCGAAGCGATAGCCAAACAGCAGGGCCGAGAGATCCTCCGCCCTGCAGCCTTCCAGCCCCCGCAGCACCTGGTCAAGCCGGCCATCGGCCTTCGCTTCGTGCAGGCTCAGCCAGGTGCGCCGCGCCAGCCGGCCGCTGAGCGACCAGCGCCAGCCAAGGGCACGCCTCAGCTGGGGCCCATAGTCCCGCAGCGCCTGCGGCGCCGCGGCTGAACCCCCTGAGGCCGCCTGGGCCTGTTGCAGCAAGGGGGCCAGCACAGCGCTGCTGGTGAGGGCGTGACGGATGCCTTCACCGCCCAGCAGATTGGCGGTGCTGACCGCATCGCCCAGCCCCACCAACCGGCCCCGCTGATGGGGTTCGCGGCGGCGGATCGTGCTGCGCACCAGACCGCCATGGCGGTCCAGGACCTTGAAGGCCTCGCCAGCCAGCAGCCGCCGGCCCAGCTCCATGATCAGACCCCCCAGGGGGGGCTGCTCCCGTTCGGGGTCCACCAGCCGGCACACCCCGAGCTTCAGCACGCCCGGCTGCATCGGAAAGATCCAGCCGTAGCCCTGGGGCACCCAGTCGCTGCCGAGGCAGAAGCTGAGCCGATCAGCCCAGCCCTCCCAGCAGGTGGGGGACACCCGCAGCAGCCATTCCAGGCCGGCGGCCCGCACCAGCCCATCCCGCGGCCGCTGGGCCGGTGGTGGATCCCCCAGCAGGGCCCGGGCCTGGCCGCTGGCATCCACGGTCCAGTCGCTGCTGACGCGCAGCGTGGTGCCATCGGCACGGCGCAGCAGGGTGACCATCCGCTCGCCCTCCTGGTGGCTGGAGCAGGCCTGCAGCCCCAGTCGCACCTGACCACCCCAGCGCAGGCACTGGTCGGCCTGCCAGCAGCGCAGAGCGCCGAAATCAAGCACCACACCGAGGGGCTGCAGGGAGGCCCAGGTGCGGGTGGCGCTGCCAGGGCCGATCAGCTGCCACTGCCGCCAGCGGCTGCCCACCACCTCCGCCGGCAGGCCGAAGGCCTGCATGGACGCGATCGGCAGGGCGGCGCTGCTGAAGGCGGAACGGTTCAGATCGGCGAGGCGGTCGACCAGGACGACATCAACGCCCTGAGAAGCAAGACGCCGGGCCAGGTCTCCGCCGGCCGGACCGGCCCCCACCACCAGCACCTGGCAGTGGAGGGAGGACTCAGACGGCAAGGGCGGTGGGGACGGTGGCGCGGAACACCGGGCCAAAACGCTCGTGGATGCGATCGGCCATCTGGGCGGGGGTGAGGCCCAGGCTTTCCTTGCTCTGCTCAGGGCTGGCATGGTCAACGAGCAGATCCGGGATACCGATGCGCAGCACCGGAATGGCCAGCTCGTGGTCGTTGAAGGTTTCCACCACCGCCGCCCCGAAGCCACCGGGCAGGGCGCCTTCTTCCATCGTCACGACCCGGCCGATGCGCCGCGCCAGGGGCAGGATCAGGGCCTCGTCGAGGGGCCGCAGGAACCGGGCGTTCACCACGGCAGCCCGAAGGCCCTTCTCCTGGAGCAGACCGGCCGTGGCCATGGCCGGCGCCACCATGGCGCCGTAGGCCACGATCAGCACGTCGTCGCCATCAGCGAGCAGCTCACCGCGGCCGATCTCCAGCGGCTGCCAGCCCTCGTCCATCAGGGGCACCCCTTCGCCTTCGCCCCGGGGGATGCGGATGGCGCAGGGGCCGTCATGGGCGATCGAGGTGACCAGCATGCGTTGCAGTTCGGCCTCGTCCTTCGGAGCCATCACCGTGAAGTTGGGGACGGCCCGCAGGTAGCTGATGTCGTACTGGCCCTGGTGGGTGGGGCCGTCGGCGCCGACGATGCCGGCCCGATCGAGCACGAAGGTGACCGGCAGCTTCTGGATGCCGACGTCATGGATGAGCTGGTCGTAGGCGCGCTGCAGGAAGGTGCTGTAGATCGCCACCACCGGCCGCAGACCTTCGCAGGCCATGCCCGCCGCCATGGTGACGGCGTGCTGCTCGGCGATGCCCACATCGAAATACTGGCCGGGGAGCGCTTTCTCCAGCAGATCCAGCCCGGTGCCGGTGGCCATGGCGGCGGTGATGCCCACCACCCTGGGATCCTGTTCGCAGATCTTGATGAGGGTCTGGCCGAAGACCTTGCTCCAGCTGGGTGGTTTGGGCTTGCTGGACGGGTAGGCCTTGCCGGTGGCCAGGTCAAAGGCGGACTGGGCGTGGTAGCCCACCTGGTCAGCCTCCGCGTAGGGGTAGCCCTTGCCCTTGGTGGTGGCCACATGCACCAGCACCGGACCCTCGCAGCGGTGCGCCGCCTGGAAGGTGCGCACCATCTCGGGGATGTCGTGGCCGTCGATCGGTCCCACGTAGGTGAAGCCCAGCTCTTCGAACACCGCCCCCACCTTGGGCACCGCGAGCCGCTTCATGCTCTCTTTGAGTGTCTTGAGCTCCGTGGGCAGCTCCCCGTGCAGGAAGGGAAGATGCTTCACCGCCTCCTCGGCGCTGCCGGAGAGGAATTGCACCGGCTTGCTGAGCCGCATGCGGTTGAGGTGGGTGGAGAGGGCCCCCACCGGCGCTGAGATCGACATGTCGTTGTCGTTCAACACCACGAGCAGCTTGGTGCGCGGCAGGTGGCCGGCATGGTTGATGGCCTCCAGGGCCATGCCACCGGTGAGGGCCCCGTCGCCGATGACGGCGACACATTTGAAGTCCTCGCCGCGGCGGTCGCGGGCCAGGGCCATGCCCAGGGCCGCCGAAATGCTGGTCGAGGCGTGGCCGGCACCGAAATGGTCGAAACGGCTCTCGCTTCGCTTGAGATAACCCGCCACGCCGCCCTTCTGGCGCAGGGTATGGAAATCCTTGTAGCGGCCCGTGACCAGCTTGTGGGGATAGGCCTGGTGGCCCACATCCCACACCACCCGGTCGTGGTCGAGGTCGAGGGTTTGGTAGAGGGCGAGGGTGAGTTCGACGACTCCGAGCCCCGGACCCAGGTGCCCACCACTGGTGGCCACCACCTCCAGATGCTTCTCGCGGATCTGGCGAGCCATGGCCTCGAGTTCTGCCGTGCTCAGGCCGTGCAGCTGATTCGGATGGCTCAGCTCGCTCAGATGCATGCCGTTCCTTGCTTCCAGATGGCCAATCTACGGGGTTCGCTCCAAGCCACGGCGGCGAACGCCACCGTTCCAGGGTCGGGTTGCGACACTGGGGCGATGACTTTGGCCGACCACGACGACGCCTTTCCCGAGGCCACCGCCTACCTGCAGCGGATCCTGCGTGCCCGGGTGTACGACGTGGCGATCGAATCCCCCCTCGATCCCGCCCCCAACCTCTCCCGCCGACTCCTTAACCAGGTGTTGCTGAAAAGGGAGGATCTCCAGCCCGTGTTCAGCTTCAAGCTGCGCGGCGCCTACAACAAGATGGTCGGTCTGGAGCGTGCCGAGCTCGACCGGGGGGTCATCGCCGCCAGTGCCGGCAACCATGCCCAGGGGGTGGCCCTGGCCGCCCAGCGGCTCGGCTGCACCGCCGTGATCGTGATGCCCGTCACGACACCGGAGATGAAGGTGCGTTCGGTGGCGGCCCGCGGCGCCGAAGTGGTGCTGCATGGCGACACCTACGACGAGGCCTGCGAGGAAGCCCACCGCCTGCAGCGGCTGCGCGGACTCACCTTCATCCATCCCTTCGATGACCCGGATGTGATCGCTGGCCAGGGCACGATCGGCCTGGAGATCCTGCGCCAGTGCTCCGATCCCCCCGATGCCATCTATGTGGCGGTGGGCGGTGGCGGGCTGATCGCCGGCATCGGTGCCTACGTCAAGAGCCTCTGGCCCCAGGTGGAGGTGGTGGGCGTCGAACCGAGCGATGCCGATGCCATGACCCGCTCGTTGGCGGCGGGGCAGCGGGTACGGCTTGAGCAGGTGGGCCTGTTCGCCGACGGCGTGGCCGTGCGCCAGGTGGGTGAGCACACCTTCGCCCTGGCCCAGCGCTGTGTCGATCGCATGGTCACGGTGGACACCGATGAGATCTGTGCCGCCATCAAGGACGTCTTCGAGGACACCCGCTCGATCCTGGAGCCGGCGGGCGCCCTCTCGGTGGCGGGCATGAAGAAGGACGTGGCCCAGCGTCAGCTGCGGGACCGGACCTTGGTGGCGGTGGCCTGCGGCGCCAACATGAACTTCGACCGGCTGGCCTTCGTGGCGGAACGCGCCGAGCTGGGCGAGGAGCGCGAAGCCCTGCTGGCGGTGGAGATCCCCGAGCAACCCGGCAGCCTGGCGCGCTTCTGTGCCGTCCTCGGCCAGCGCAGCCTCACCGAGTTCAGCTACCGCCTCGCCGACCCCCAGCTGGCCCACATTTTCGTGGGGGTCCAGATCAGCGGCCACCAGGACACCCGCCAGCTCATGGAGGCCCTGGAGGCCCACGGGTTTCCTTGCCTCGACCTCAGCGGCGACGAGCTGGCCAAGCTGCATCTCTGCCACATGGTGGGGGGACGGCTGCCGGCCAGCGCCGGGGCGGCCCTGAACCAGGGAGAGGAGCGGCTCTATCGCTTCGTCTTCCCGGAACGGCCCGGAGCCCTGATGGCGTTCGTGAACGCCCTCCATCCCAACTGGAACATCAGCATCTTTCACTACCGCAACCACGGCGCCGACGTCGGGCGCATCGTGGTGGGGGTGCAGGTGCCACCGGGGGAGCTGGAGGCCTGGCAGGCCTTCCTCGCCGATCTTCCTTACCAGCACTGGGAGGAGACCCACAACCCCGCCTACCGGCTGTTCCTGGGGGAAGTGGGCCGCAGCCTGCCGCCACGCCCTGCCGCCCATCCCCATGGCTGAACCCGAACCCTTCTGCGGCCTCTCCCTGCCGGCGCGGCTGGAGGCGATCCTTTACCTCAAGGGACGGCCGCTGGAGCTGGGGGAACTGGCCGCCATCGCCGGCATCGAGCGGGACGCAGCCGAGCTGGCCCTGATCACCCTGATGGCTGACTACGCCCACCGGGACACCGCCCTGGAGATTCATCAGGAGGGTCAGCGCTACGCCCTGCAACTGCGGGCGGGCCTGGGGGATCTGGTGCAGAACCTGCTGCCGGTGGATCTGTCCATCGCCTCCCTGCGCACCCTGGCCACCATCGCCCTCAAGAAGCGGCTGCTGCAATCGGAGCTGGTGGAGCTGCGCGGCTCGGGGGCCTACGAGCACATCAAGGAACTGCTGGCCCAGGACTTCATCGAGCGCCGTCGCCAGAGCGACGGGCGCTCCTACTGGCTCAGCCTGAGTGAGAAGTTCCATCGCACCTTCTCCCTGAAGGCCGACGACCTGGCGGCCCTGGGCTCGCGCCTGGCGGCCGCCGAGACAGACGCGAGCCCGCCGACGCCCGAGGATGAACCGGATCCATAGAGTTGGCTGGCGGTTGCAGCCCACCCCTCGACCCTTTCCATGAACATCTTCGTCTTCCTGCTCCAGGTGCTGGCCCAGACCCTGAGCATCTACCTCCTGGTGCTGCTGGTCCGGGTGCTGCTGAGCTGGTTCCCCAACCTCGACTGGAGCAACCCGTTGCTCTCCAGCGTCAGCGCCATCACCGATCCCTACCTCAACGCCTTCCGCGGCCTGATTCCCCCGCTGGGCGGCATCGACCTGTCGGCCCTGGTGGCCTTCATCGCCCTGCAGCTGGCCCAGAGCCTGCTGGGGGCCTCGATCGCCACCCTCTCGGGCGGCCTGCCCTACTGAGCGGGCAGATCGTCGGAGGCGGCCAGGGCCTCTTCCAGGGGCAGGAGCTCATCGTCGATGCCGGCCCGGGTGCGCACCGGTGAGCTGAATCCCCTGGCCTTGACGCTGCGGGTGCCAAGGGGACCCGGCGTGCCGGCCGGCACCGCCAGGCGCAGGGCAAAGCTGGAGCTGCCGGGTGGCACATCGCCGATCGAACCCACCCGGGTGCGGTTCGGCAGCACCGGTTCACCGCTGGCATCAAGGATCAGGCCGAACACATCGGTGTCCATGACGGGCTTGGAACCGGGGTTCAGCACCACACCCCGCAGGGCCCAGCAACTGGCCCCACTGGGGCGGGCCAACTCCGGCTGGGTGCCCAGGTCGGCGGCGGGGCAGGGCTCGAGCACCACCTCCGACACCTTCAGATCAGTGGCGGCCGCCAGGGCGGGGACGCTCAGCAGCACCAGCAGCCCCAGGAGCAGACCAGCCAGGCGTCGGGCCAGGGATGTCCGGGCGATACATCGCTGTTTCACCGCCGATCACCGCTGCCTCCGATCACGTTACGGTCCGCGCGGCTGGCCAGCTTGGCCAGGTTGGCGCTGGCCACATCGTCGAGGTCCAGCCCCAGTTCGGTGGCCAGCTGGGCCACGTACCAGAGCACGTCGCCCAGCTCCAGCCGCAGGTCGTCGCGGACGTCGGGGCCGAACTTACCGCCCCGGTCCCGCAGCACCTTCTTCACCTTGTCGGCCACTTCGCCGGCCTCACCGCACAACCCCAGCGTCGGGTAGAGGATGTTGGCGCCCAGATCCGGGTAACGCGCCGTCTCACGGGAGCGTCGCTGATAGTCCTGAAAGTCCATTTCAAGCTCGCTCCGGGCAAGTCCGGATGGTAGTTTCCGCCCTTGTACACGGTCGTCCAATGGCCCCTCACGATCTCATGCGTCGCACAAAGATCGTGGCCACGATCGGTCCGGCCACCGAGTCTCCCGAGGTGCTGCGGCAGCTGATCGCCGCCGGTGCCACCACCTTCCGTCTCAACTTCTCCCACGGCGACCACAGCGACCACGCCGATCGGATCGCCACCATCCGCCAGGTGGCCCACGAACTGGGCGTGCACATCGGCATTCTTCAGGATCTCCAGGGCCCCAAGATCCGTCTGGGGCGCTTCCAGGCCGGTCCGATCACCCTGGCCAAGGGGGACCATTTCTCGCTCACGTCCCGCGCCGTCAACTGCGACAACACGATCGCCACGGTGACCTACGAGCGTCTTGCGGATGAGGTGACCAACGGCAGCCGGATCCTGCTCGATGACGGCCGGGTGGAGATGGTGGTGGTGGAGGTCGACGGCCCCGAACAGACCCTGAAGTGCAGGGTCACCGTGGGTGGCGTGCTCTCCAACAACAAGGGGGTCAACTTCCCCGACGTGCAGCTGTCGATCCGGGCCCTGACCCCCAAGGACCGCCGAGACCTCAGCTTCGGACTGCAGCAGGGGGTCGACTGGGTGGCCCTCAGCTTCGTGCGCAATCCCTCCGACATGCTCGAGATCCGCGAACTGATCCGCAGCCAGGGCCACAACACCCCGGTGGTGGCCAAGATCGAGAAGTTCGAGGCGATCGACGCCATCGACGCCATCCTGCCCCTCTGTGACGGGGTGATGGTGGCCCGGGGTGACCTCGGGGTGGAGATGCCCGCCGAGGAGGTGCCGCTCTTGCAGAAGGAGCTGATCCGCAAGGCCAACAGCCTCGGCATTCCGATCATCACGGCCACCCAGATGCTGGATTCGATGGCCTCCTGTCCGCGGCCCACCCGGGCCGAGGTGAGCGACGTGGCCAATGCCATCCTCGACGGCACAGATGCGGTGATGCTCTCCAACGAGACCGCCGTCGGCGACTACCCCGTGGAGGCCGTGGCCACCATGGATCAGATCGCCCGTCGCATCGAGCGCGACTACCCCCAGCGGGTGCTGGACAGCCACATGGCCACCACCATCCCCAACGCCATCTGTCAGGCGGTCAGCAGCATCGCCCGCCAGCTCAACGCCGCCGCGATCCTGCCCCTCACCAAGACCGGTTCCACGGCGCGCAGCGTCAGCAAGTTCCGCCCCAGCACGCCCATCCTGGCGATCACCTCCGACGTCACCGTGGCCCGCCAGCTGCAGCTGGTGTGGGGAGTCAACCCGCTGCTGATCCACGATGAGCCCAGCAGCAGCCGGACTTTCAGCGTGGCCATGGCCGCTGCCAAGGAGCTGGGTCTGCTGAGCGCCGGCGATCTGGTGGTCCAGACCGCCGGCACGCTGGAGGGGGTGAGCGGCTCCACCGACCTGGTCAAGGTGGGCATCGTCTCGGCCGTGATGGGCCGAGGCGTCGGCATCGGCAGCGGCACGATCAGCGGCAAGGTGCGACTGGCCAGCACACCGGAGGAGGCGGCCCGCCTCGAGCCCGGTGAGATCCTGGTGGTGCGTGAAACGAGCGCCGCCTACCTGGAGGCGATCCGCAAGGCCCGGGGGGTGATCGCCGAGGAGGAGGGTCGCCAGAGCCATGCGGCCGTGATCGGCGAGCGGCTGGGCGTGCCCGTGATCGTGGGCGTGGCCAATGCCACCCTCGAACTGCGCATGGGGGAGGTGGTCACCCTGGACGTTCAGGATGGGGTGGTGCACCGGGGTGCCCAGAGCACCCACCCTTCGGCGGTGCCGTCGTTCCTCTAGAACCGAAGCCCCTCCGGCTGCGCCGCCATGGCCTCCAAGCTGCCCCTGAGCGAAACGGTGGCCATGGCGTTGCTGACGCTGCGCTCCAATCGCCTGCGCAGCCTGCTCACCATGCTGGGCATCGTCATCGGCAACGCCTCGGTGATCACCCTGGTGGGGGTCGGACGTGGTGCCCAGAACCTGGCCGAGAGCCAGCTCAGCACCCTGGGCGCCAACGTACTGTTCGTGGTGCCCGGCAACAACGACACGCGACGCCAGGGCATCGAGATGCCCCGCACCCTGGTGCTGGAGGACGCCAAGGCCATCGCCGAGCAGGTGCCGAGCGTGCGTCGGGTCGCCCCCCAGATCACCCTCAATGAAGTGGCCCAGGCCGGCGGCTTCAGCTCCTCGGTCTCGGTGTCGGGTGTGACACCCGAGTTCCTGCCGGTGCGCAGCTTTGAGGTGGCCAGAGGGCGCTTCATCGACAACCGCGACGTGCAGGGCGCCCGCAACGTGGTCGTGATCGGCCCTGACCTGCAGGAGAAGCTGATGCCCACCGGCGAAGCCCTGGGCCGCCAGCTGCGCATCCGCGACAAGTCGTTCGAAGTGATCGGTGTGCTGGCACCGAAGGGCGCCGTGTTCGGCTCCAACCAGGACGAGAACGCCTACATCCCGCTCACCACCATGGTGAGCCAGTTGAGTGGGCGGGATCCCACCTTCGGCATCAGTCTCACGTTCATCAGCGTCGAGGCCCGCGACGAAGCCAGCACCGGAGCGGCGGCGTTCCAGATCACCAACCTGCTGCGCCAGCGCCACCGGCTACTGCGGGAAGACGACTTCGCCGTGCGCTCCCAGAAGGATGCCCTGACCATCGTCGGCACGATCACCGGCGGCCTCACCCTGATGCTGGGGGCGATCGGTGCGGTGTCCCTGCTGGTGGGAGGGATCGGCATCATGAACATCATGTTGGTGTCGGTGAGCGAACGCACCGAGGAGATCGGCCTGCGCAAGGCCCTCGGCGCCCGCAGCAGTGACGTGCTGTTGCAGTTCCTGGTGGAATCGCTGGTGCTGGCCAGCCTCGGTGGCGTCATCGGCAGTGCCCTGGGGCTGGGCACGGTGGCCTTGGTCGGGGCCCTCACCCCGCTGCCCGCCACGATCGAAGCCAGCACGGTGCTGCTGACGGTGGGGTTGTCCGGCTCGATCGGCCTGTTCTTCGGCGTGGTGCCGGCGCGGCGGGCGGCACGGCTGGATCCGATTGCGGCCCTGCGAAGCCTCTGATCTGCAGCGTGGCCGCAGCCCCGGTGCCGCGTCACCGCAGCGTGTCTGGCTAGCACTAGCCAGACACGGGGCCAACGAGAAGAGAAGAAAAGCTTAAGAGTGGCAATCCGTCGCCTTCGTCACCGAATCCCCACAGCCGGAATGTCTTGATGGTGAGGAAGTCGCCGGATAAAGGTGTTGGAACAGTTGGCCAGGACGGAACAGGTGGATTGCGGCTACCGGAATGGATCCGATCGCATGATCATCCTGCGCTGCATCGGGCCGGACCAGTTCTTCCTTGAACGCGTTGTCTTCCCTTTTGAACTCCTGACCTTTCAGTGTCCAGACAGGAGCGAAGTGGAGATCTGGACCCATGGTCTCGGCGGCCCCGAACTGATCGAATCGATCGAGGCCCGCGAGCTGGTCATGGAATCGGCCCCCATCCGCGAGCCTCTCGTCGGCAGCCCCGAACTTGCCGTGGGCGGCATGGAGGCCAATCCCTGGCTGCAGGCGGGCTGAGCCGAGCGGACGCCTGCCGCCCAAGACGTCAAGCTTGACGCCGGATCGCTCCCGCAGGCGGGCCGCCCGCTCTTAAGGTTGTGCAAAAGCTTCACAACCATGAATCAGCGCTGGCGTGTCCTTGCCCTGTGGCTGTTGCCGATCGCCGTGGCCCTGTTCCTGGGCTGGCAGTTGCTGAGTTCAGGGGGACGGCTGGCGCCCGGGCCCACCGGTGACACCACGGCGCCCCGCAATGCCGCGGTGGCCCGCATGAGTTATGGCCGCTTCCTGGATTACGTCGAGGCGGGCAGGGTCACGGCCGTCGACATCTACGACGGTGGCCGCACCGCGGTGATCGAAGCGGTCGATCCCGACCTCGACAACCGGGTGCAACGGCTGCGGGTGGATCTGCCCGGCGTCGCCCCTGAGCTGATCAACAAGCTCAAGGACCAGGGCATCAGCTTCGATGTCCACCCCCTCAAGTCGACCCCGCCGGCCCTGGGCCTGCTGGGCAACCTGCTGTTCCCACTGCTGCTGATCGGTTCGTTGATTTTCCTGGCCAGGCGCTCCTCGGGGATGCCCGGTGGACCTGGTCAGGCGATGCAGTTCGGCAAGTCCAAGGCGCGCTTCGCCATGGAAGCCGAAACCGGTGTCAAGTTCGATGATGTGGCCGGCGTCGAGGAAGCCAAGCAAGACCTTCAGGAAGTGGTCACCTTCCTCAAGACCCCGGAGCGTTTCACCTCCGTGGGGGCCAAGATCCCCCGCGGCGTTCTGCTGGTGGGCCCCCCCGGCACCGGCAAGACCCTGCTGGCCAAGGCCATCGCCGGCGAGGCCGGGGTGCCCTTTTTCTCCCTGTCGGGCTCGGAATTCGTCGAGATGTTCGTCGGTGTCGGCGCCAGCCGTGTCCGGGATCTGTTCAAGCGGGCCAAGGAGAACAGCCCCTGCCTGATTTTCATCGACGAGATCGACGCCGTCGGACGCCAGCGCGGTGCCGGCATCGGTGGCGGTAACGATGAGCGGGAGCAGACCCTCAACCAGCTGCTCACCGAGATGGATGGATTTGAGGGCAACAGCGGCATCATCATCATTGCCGCCACCAACCGCCCCGATGTTCTCGATTCGGCCCTGATGCGTCCCGGCCGTTTCGATCGCCAGGTGCAAGTGGATGCCCCCGACATCAAGGGTCGCCTGTCGATCCTGAAGGTGCACAGCCGCAACAAGAAACTGGCCGAAGATGTCTCCCTGGAGATGATTGCCCGCCGCACGCCGGGGTTCACCGGCGCCGACCTCGCCAACCTGCTCAATGAGGCGGCGATCCTCACGGCCCGGCGCCGCAAGGAAGCCACCGGGCTGGCGGAGATCGACGACGCCGTCGATCGGATCATCGCCGGTATGGAGGGCAAGCCCCTGACCGATGGCCGCAGCAAGCGCCTGATCGCTTACCACGAGGTGGGCCACGCTCTGGTGGGCACCCTGGTCAAGCAACACGACCCCGTCCAGAAGGTCACCCTGATCCCCAGAGGGCAGGCCCAGGGACTCACCTGGTTCGCTCCCGACGAGGAGCAGATGCTGGTGAGCCGGGCCCAGCTGCGGGCCCGCATCATGGGGGCCCTCGGAGGTCGGGCGGCTGAGGATGTGGTGTTCGGCCACTCGGAAGTCACCACCGGAGCCGGCGGTGACATCCAGCAGGTGGCCTCGATGGCCCGGCAGATGGTCACCCGCTTCGGCATGAGTGAACTGGGCCCGATGTCCCTGGAGGCCGGCAACCAGGAGGTGTTCCTGGGCCGCGACCTGATGACCCGCAGTGATGTTTCTGATGCCATCGCCCACAAGATCGATGGGGCCGTTCGTCACATCGTGCAAAGCTGCTATGTCGACACCGTCAAGCTGGTGGCCGAGCATCGCGCCTGTATGGACCGGCTGGTGGAGCTGCTGATCGAGAAGGAAAGTCTCGATGGCGATGAGTTCCGCCTGATCGTCTCGGAGTTTGCCGCCATCCCCGACAAGGATCGCTTTTCCCCCCTGCTCACGGCTGCCGATCTGGCCTCCTCCAATCCCCAGGAAGCGGCAGTCGCCGATTCAGCTGAGGCCTCCTGAAGCCGAGAGGCTTCGCCATCACAGCCATGAAAAAGGCCTGCAAGTGCAGGCCTTTTTTTGTAGAGGACGAAATGGGTTGGATTCAACCCACGCACGGGCCAAGACAGCCCATCCGCTTCAGACCGGACGGATGGGGCGCTTTTCGATCACTTTGTCGATGAGGCCATAGGCCATCGCTTCGGCCGGAGACATGAAGAAATCCCGGTCGGTGTCGATCTGGATCTGTTCAAGGTCACGGCCGGTGCGGCTGGCCAGCTCCCGGTTGAGCTTGTCCTTGAGGTAGAGGATCTCATCGGCCTGGATGCGGATGTCGCTGGCCTGGCCGCGGGCTCCACCGAGGGGCTGGTGGATCATGATCCGCGAATGGGTCAGGCTGCTGCGCTTGCCCTTGGCTCCGGCGCAGAGCAGAAAGGCTCCCATGCTGGCGGCGAGGCCCACGCAGACGGTCTGCACATCGGGTTTGATGTGCTGCATGGTGTCGAAGATGCCGAGGCCGTCGTAGACCGAACCTCCCGGTGAATTGACATACAGAAAGATATCCTTCTCAGGATCTTCCGCTTCCAGAAACAGCAGCTGGGCCACCACACGGTTGGCGGACTCCGCGGTCACCGGTTCCCCGAGGAAGATGATCCTCTCCCGCAGCAGGCGGGAATAGATGTCGAAGGCTCTTTCACCGCGACCCGACTCCTCGATGACGATCGGGATCATGGGCTCCAGACAGGCGATTGAGACGATCCTACCCAGCCGCCGATCGGGTTGAGTGGCTGCAGCGCTATGGTCGCAGCAACGAAGAATCCAATCGCGTGAGCGCTGCTCTCACCGTCGCTGACAGCAAACGTGCCTTCCATGGCGCCTTCCCCCATGTCATCGGTCCCCTCTACCGGCGCATGGTCGACGAATTGCTGGTGGAGCTCCACCTGCTGAGCCGTCAGAAGGGCTTCCAGAGTGATCCCCTGTTCGCCGTTGGTCTGGTTCAGGTGTTCGATGGCTTCGCCCGGGGCTACCGCCCCGAGAACCAGAAGGGACCCCTGTTCGAGGCCCTCTGCGCCTCTTCGGGCTATGACGGCCCTGATCTGCGCCGCCAGTGCGCTGAGGCCCTGGCCGCCATGGGACGGCATAGCCAGCAGGACGTGCGTCAGTGGATCGAGGCCCAGGGCGAAGGGGCACCAACACCGGTGGCCACGGCCCTGGCCAGCATCCGCCGACCGGATTTCCACTACTCGCGCCTGATGGCCGTGGGACTGCTCGCTTTGCTGGAGCAGGCCCTCGCCGACGACGCCATGGAACCCCAGGCCCTGCGCCAGCTCGCCCACGACATCGGCGCCTCGATCGGCCTGCTGCGGGACCGGCTCGACAAGGACCTCTCCCTCTACGCCAGCAACCTCGAGAAGATGTCCATGGCCGTCGAGCTCATGGAGGAAACCGTGGCCGCCGAGCGCCGCCGGCGCGAACGGCAGGAGATCACGGGATCACCCGAAGGCGTCCCCTCAGCCAGCTGACCCCACCTGGGCCGGGGGAGGCCTCGATCGCCAGCTGGTCAGCGCGACGCACCAGATCCGGCAGCGGTTCGGGCAGCAGGCCCAGCTGATCCAGGCCCTGGGGGCGCACCCGCAACCACAGGGAACCTGCACCGGGTGCTTCAACACCAGTGGTGCTCATGGTCTGCCAGCGGGCGGGCACCGGTCCGAGGAACAGCAGCAGCTGGGGTGTGGGGCCGCTGTCCCCGATCCAGCGCCAACCGCCGAGCACCACGCCATCCTCCCGGCGCCAGGTGGCCGCCTCGGCCTGGGACGTCGGACTGGCGCCAGGCACGTCCTGCAGGGCCTGGGCCTGCAGGGAACGGGCCAAGCCGAGCAGCAGCTCTCGCCAGGCCTTCCGGTCGGACCCGACCGCCAACTGGAGCTCCAGCGAGGCCTGGAAGGGGCCGCTGGCCTGGGGTTGGAGCCGCAGACGGAACGGGGAACGGCGCAGCAGGGCCAGGCCCTTGGTGTCAATGCCGTAGCGCGCCGCCAGGGGATCCCGGATCAGCTGCCGTGACAGCAACCCGCGGAACAGCTGCTCCAGCGAGGATCCCTGGAGTTCCAGCAGCAGGTCGGTTGGCAGGGGCGGCAGGGAGGTCGCCGCGCCGTCGGGGGCGCTGACGGATCGGGCCGGACCTGCCATCGCGGCACGGTCGGTGGCTTCGCCCCGCCATCGCAGCTCGGAGGACGCCAGCGACAGGGAAAGGCAACCCTCCTGGTAGGCCTCCAGCAGCGGGGCCAGCGGCCCCACCAGGGCTCCGAGACCGGAGGCGTTCCAGAACACCCCCTGACCGCTCTCCAGCCTGGGCAGACAAGCGCTGTACAGTCCGCGCCCGGCCCGCTGATCGGGCCGTAACTGATCCTGCAGCAGGCGCCGTGAGAGGGGATCCGGCGCCACCACCAGCAGGTTCCCCACCCGCAGACCATTGGCCGGCAGGGGCCGCTGGGAGCCGGCACCGGCGTTGTCCTGGACGGCCAGGTAAGCCCCGCCATCGGCATGGGGCCCCCAGAACTGCCACCAGGTGCGGCGTTGCTCCCGCCACAGCCGGGTGGCCGGTGCGTCCCCGAAGCGCTCACGCCAGAGGGCCGGTACAGGCCGATCCGGACTGGCGGCAAAGCTCTGCAGCAGGCTGCTCGCCGCCATGAGCTGCTCCAGCCCCTGGGCCCTGGGCCTGGGCCAGCGCCACAGGGCCAGGCCGGGCAGCAGCAACAGCAGCAACAACGTTGCCGTGGTGGCCGGCAGCGGGGGCAGCGGCAGCCGTGGCAGAGCCGGTGCCACCAGAGAGCGTCGCAGACGATCGAACGGACGGCTCATGCAAACGCCGACAGGGTTCGGCCTGGGTGGGTGATGGGCTGCCCCCGCGATTCCCGAGTCGAACCACCATGGCTGAACCGGGACCGGCCAAGGGCCTCAGGAGCGGGGGCGGCCTTCGGTGGAACGACGGCGGCGGCGGTCACGCCATTCAACGGTGGACAGGTAGATGACACCGACGCTCACGAAAAGGAGCAGAGCCGAGGCCAGACCCGCCAGCAGGGTGGTGGTGGGGAACGCCAGATCAGAAACCGATGCTGTTGTCACCGTTGCGGCCCCACACCACCATGGCGATCGAGAAGGTGAAGATGGCCGCCAGGGCGGACCAACCGAGGGTGATCAACATCGAGCCCGATTCAAGGGTGAGCGCATGTTACCTACGCTGGTGACCGGCAGCCGCTGCAGGCCCCATGGTCGTCGCTCCATCCCGAAGTCCCGCCCAGGCAGGGCAGCGCCTCCAGGAGCGCTATCCCAACGTGAACGTGATCGTCCTTGACGACGACGTCAACACCTTCCAGCACGTGGTGGACGCCCTGGTGCGGCACCTGCCCGGCATGCAGCCCGATCAGGCCTGGACCCTGGCCCACCGGATCGATGGGGAGGGATCGGCGGTGGTCTGGAGCGGTCCCCTGGAGCAGGGGGAGCTCTATCACCAGTTGCTCAGCGCCGAGGGACTGACCATGGCACCGCTCGGCCAGGGCTGAGGAACGGCCATGGCCCGGCTTGTCATCACGCACAGCACCTACGTCGAGGGCCTCATCCCCCTGCTGCGGCGGCTGGCCACCGTGCCGGACATCGACACGATCACGCCGGCGGTGATCTCTCGGGTGAAGGGCCGCAGCATCGGTCTGCGGCTGCGGGTGTCGAGCCCGATCACCGGTGGCCACAAGCTGCTGGCCCGGAGAGGCAGCACGGCTCAGGAGGTCTTCGTGGTCACTCGCCTGAGCCGGGATCAGCTGCAGGAGGCACTGGATCGGCTGACGAACTGAGCAGGCTGGTGGGGGCGACCCGCTCGTAGACCGCCGGGGTGCAGAAGCGGCCGTAGGCGCCACCCTCCCGGAACCAGCTCACCCCTTCCACTTCCTGCAGATCATGGGGCCGCAGTCCCCAGCGTCGCTCCAGGTAGGCGGCCGCAGCCACCGCATCGAAGCAGGGTTGGCCCCAGGCCACCACCGCCAGGGCCAGGGCCCGGATGCGTACAGCACCGGCCGGACTCTCCTGGATGTCCTCCTCCAGCAGAAAGGTGCGGAACTCGCTCTGGCTCTCCCCTTCCAGGGGGTACTTCTGCAGATAAAGAGCCCGGGCACGGGGGAAGACGGGGCCCGGGGCACGGGCCAGCAGACGCTCGAAAGACGACTGGAAGCTCGGAAGCTCGCTGATCACGGCGGCCCATGGACGTTCCACCAGCATGCCTGCCGGATGAGCCCGCCATGATGCGGGTCCCCAGCCCCATTCCCATGGCCTTCACCCCTGAGGACCTCGCCGGAGCCCTGCGTTGGCGCTACGCCACGAAGAGTTTCAAGGCCGGAGCCAGGATTCCGTCAGCCACCTGGTCGGCCCTGGAGGACGCTTTGGTGCAGAGCCCTTCCAGCTACGGGCTTCAACCCTGGAAGTTCCTTGTGATCGAGGACCCATCCCTGCGTTCGTCCCTGAAACCCCACTCCTGGGACCAATCACAGATCACGGACTGCTCCCACCTGGTGGTGTTTCTGGCGCGCCGCACGATTGAGGCGGCCGATCTGGATCGGCTGATCCAGGCCACGGCCGACGCCAGGGGCCTGAACCCGGAACAACTGGCCCCCTATCGGGGAATGATGGAAAAAGATCTGATCGATGGTCCCCGCAGCGCGGTGATCGATCGCTGGGCCAGCAATCAGGTGTACATCGCCCTCGGCACCTTTCTGACGGCGGCGGCGCTGCTGTCTGTGGACACCTGCCCGATCGAAGGCTTTTCTCCCGCCGATTACGACAGCATTCTCGAGCTTGAGAGCAGCCCCTACCGGAGTTGCGTGGTCTGCGCAGCGGGCTACCGCGACCCCGAGGACCGCTATGCAGCCCTCGCAAAGGTGCGCTACGCGCCGGGGGATCTGATCGAGACGATCTGATCAGAACCCGTGGATTGATGCAGAAAGGGGTGGACCGCCGTGCCGTCTTGCCCCAGTGTTCGACCTGGAGACTTGGACTGCCAGCAGGGACCAAGGCGGGTACTCCAGAAGAGCGGTTTACCGGGTAGAGTGGTCATGACATTTGGATCTGACAGGGAGGTTCGTTGTGCCACGGGACATCCTCACGAACCTTGGACAGGTCCTGGCTCAATAAGGGGAGACCTCCCATGGCCAGCGTCATCACCCGATCAGGCAGGGCAGGCTTCTACGCCCGAATCGCCGTACCACGTGATCTGTGGTCTCAGCACTCCAGCCACTCTGTCCTGAAGAAACTCTGTGCACAAAACCGGCGGGCAGCTGAATTGGAGGCAAGGGCCTTGCAGGTGGAGCATGACCGTCAGTTCCATCAGCAACGACAGGAGAGCCTGCCAGGAGCCTCTACAGACCGCCTCTGGGGAATCCAGCGGATGCTTGACGCCAATCCCATCAAGAAGCTGTCGGAGGACCACGAGAGCATTATCCAAGGCCTGGTCATTGACGCCCTTCACCTCGATGACCGTGGGGAGCCGGATCAAGAGGGGCAGCGGGTCTGGAGGTCATATGAAGCCTGGAAAGAAGCTCATGAGCCCTTCAGGACCTGGATCAACCGTCGGGTTCAGGCAGAGCACACCCGAGTAACGACCATCTCAAATTGGAATCTGTACCTCGGTCGGCTTGCGAAGTGGGCAGGGACAGATCAGCTTGGTGGACTGACCAGAAAAGAGGCAATCGCCTTCAAGGAGTACCTGCTTGAACAGGTGAGCCCAAAGACAGGTAAGAAGTACAGCGGGTCATATGTGCGAAATCACCTCAAATGCTTTGTCGGATTCTGGAGCTGGGGACACGCTCATGAACAGGTCAAGCACCAAGGGATCTGGGATGGGCTGGGCCGGGGCATCAAAGAAGAGCACTCAGACAGGGAGCTTCCCGACTTCAGCAAGGCGGACCGGCTGGCTTCAGATGACCTTCGCTACCAACTCCAGCGGTTTACCGGGGCGAGATCGAATGAGGTGAACGGCCTGAGGTGGGAAGACATCGATCTGGAGACCAATACCGTTCGGTTTGTCGAGTGGAGGGATGGTGAAGTCTTCCGTCACCTAAAGGGGGGTAGGAAAGACGAGAGAACAGTGCCTCTTCACCCACGATGCAGGGGGCATGTCCTCGGGTTGAAGGGAAGCATCAAGGGATCACCTTCAGGGCCAATTTGGCCAGCCGCCTACAAACCTTCAAGGCAGACTTGGGGTGACACCTGGGCGGGTGAAATGCCACGACGATACGGAGTCCACAGCCATGATCTTCGGCGAAGGGTCGTAACACAACTCAGTCTTCGACACAGTCCATTCATCACCTACGCCATCACCCGACATGCAGTACCTGGAATGTCGCGGGTCGTGATGGGGTATACGTTGCCGAACATGGGGCAGCTCAGAGAAGTTCTCGAGTCTCTGGAGTAGCAGAGACTGCAGAAGGTGCTGTAAAGATCTCCTCTATCGATCATGCTGAACTGAAGGTTCCAACATTCGCCACGAAGGAGCAGGCAAGGGACTTGAGAGACTACTTACTCTCCAAGCGTCTTGCGAACTCTACAAACTCTACGCGCATCAATTATCTGTCAGGACTGTGGTCGGTGATGATAGATGAAGACTGGACATCCGAGAACATCTGGCAAGGTGTCACAAAAAGGATGAAGCCAGAAGTGGTTCAGAAACAAGTGATTGTGATCGAACCCGTTGATACGGCTGCAGAGTTGAAGCTCAGTGGCGACCAAAGGCTCCTCTACCAACTGCTTCGCTACAGCGGGATGAGGCTTGCTGAGGCGGCTGGTCTGAGATTCGAGGACATTCAGGATGGGGTGATCCACGTACGACCACATGAAACAAGGACGCTGAAGACCAGCCAGTCAGCCAGACAGATCCCACTACATCCAAAGTTGCAAGAACTGCCATGGACGGGTACAGGCGTGATCATGCCTTCCTTCTACAACGAGAGGACAAGCCGCTGGGGCTCAGGAATAGCGTGGTCAAGGCTGATCGGAGTTGCTCCCAAAGACTTGAGGGATCATGCGAAGCAGCGAATGAGGGAGGCTGGAATCGACATGTCCGTCAGCAGGGCGATCATGGGACACAAGCCGTTGAATGTCGGTGAGGCGTATGGAGCGATTTCGATGGAGTTGAAGAGGAAGGCAATTGAGGTGTTGTAGCGGGTGAGAGTTGAAAAGCCACCAATGGCACCCCCCCCCCAGCGGGACCTGATACCACCCCTTCCCAATAAGACGTACTTCAACTAGGTAAGACCTACTCAAGAAGTCAGTCACCACAGCGGGTTTAGGGCCGTCTGAGAGGAGGCTTGGGCCACACCTTGGGCCACGCTCCCTGACCCATTGGCATGAACGTCTGTGGTCCTGCGCTGGAAAGCCAGACCGCTTCAAGCCGAAAGACGAAGACATCGGCATTCGCAAGGTCATCGCCTTGGAGAAGGGAGGGGTGAGTTACCTGAGCAAGGCATCAACGAGAATCAGACCATGGTGGGCCAGGCCATCATCGAGGGGCATGCGCTGCTGAACCACCACAGCGCGGGTGATTGTGAAGCTGGCTGCTGCAAGAGTGAAGCGCTGGGGTGTAGACGCAATGTCGGGCACAGACAAGGACAAAGAACCACTTGACATAGGGAAGAGGCACATACACGTCCCAGTAATCGTGCCGAAGACGAACCAACGAACAATCGGCGGAGCTGCGCAGCCCTGTATGACACTCACATCATGAAGAGGCCTATGCGGAGAACTTCAACGCTGGGTGGGTGGCCTACTGCGGCAGCACCTCTACGTTGTCAGAGACGTTTAACGGAAGGCAATAGCTGCTCTGATTACGGGTGATTTCGTAGTAGCCCCTACACCATGACATCCCTAGGAAAAGAGCAGGAATGTGGTTGCCCGACAAGAAACACGGGATTATGAGGGCCAGAACAAGAAGCTTGCTTTTGGCGGCTGCCACCAAGGTACCACCGCAATGAGACTGATCTGACAGTCATGCACTCAAGGCCAAGCGCATTTAATCAGCCGAGGAGGCGGTTGAAAAGACTTCTACGGATCAAACCAATGAAAAGCTGGGCGAGTCCGGTAAACTGCAAGTCGAGTTGGGCATCGCCACACAGGACACAAAAGATGCAAGACATATGTGGACCGGCAATGCTGGATGCCCCCAAAGACGACAAGTATCATATATTGTCATGGCAATCAATACCAATTACCAGCATCATAGAGAAAGTCACTAGAGATCGAGAGACTGCTGCGCATAGTGCGCCTCGCCAAGCCTCACAGGGAAGGTGGGAGGTAACAACAGGAATTAGACCGGTAGATTTATACGTGTACCTAAAAGCAAGATTCGGTGAGCCAAATGGGATAACAATGATTTCCAAAAATCATGATGATAGCGACAACCTGATTCATTGGCACTATTCAGTTGAGTGCGGTCTCGGGAGCATCGACTTCCTTTGCTGGTCATTTCGGCTAGAAATATGGTACCCAGGTGTGCCTGTCTTCGCCGATCCGAATGATTTCCTATTAGCCATCAAACAGGATTTCCAACGAGTCGCTTCATCGATGAAGGAAGTTCGCAAGGGGCTTGAAAGGTGGAAGGTATTTCTAAATCCATACTTCAGGCTAAAGACAATGATTGAATCACAACTTCAGGAGTTGGAGGATCTTAAGCTCGGAGATTTAGAAGAGCCCAGTCAGCCACGAACTGAAGAAGAGGTCGAATCCTTCAGGGAAGTATTTTCCAAGGCAGCAATCAACTTTTCCAAAGCAGCGCAGATTTCACTAGGGGTCAGAATGCTTGCACCGGTTTGGGCGGAATCGTTTGTGAATCTATTGATATTTGCGATGGCAAGGCCAGAGGTAAGGAGTGACAAAAGGCTGTACGAGGGAATTGTTCGGCAGAATATTGACGTTCGCATCAGGGGACTACACTTATACTGCACTGGCTTCGCAAGCCATGTTAAATACGATGAATGGGACGCATGCAAGCGATTTCATACAATGATGAACGGACGAAATGATTTACTGCATGGCAATGTGGATCCCGAGTTTACCACCTTTGATGAACTGTTTTTTGAAAAGAAGACACCTCTATTTATCGAATTTAAGGACTTCTCTTTTTTGTCATACAAAGCATCGCTACTGAAAGCTTCGCCCGAGCAGGCTCTTGAAGACTATCAGATTGTCCAAGACCTAGCCTCTCACGTTTTACTCTGCATCGAGAACAAGCCAAGGGAAGAAATCGTCCGTCTTGTCCTTACAAGGGATTTAGGATGGGATGAAAACAGGCAACGGGTCGGCATCCTCTTCCCCAGCCACATGGTTGATGCAGCGTTTAGTTTCGGTTCAAGCAGTTAACTCGTTTTATGCATGCTTAACAACCCACTTCTGAGGTAGAGAGCCATAGGATCTTATCAAGAGCCAAAAGACCCCTAAAGGGTATTCACCTGGCCGCCGCTAAGTGGCAGCGTTGTACCTCATGAAATCCCTCGTTCTCCGCATCACGACCTCTGTCCTGCAGACCGCGCTGTCCCGTCCGTGCGAGAGCCGTATCCCAAGGTCAGGAAGACGAGGAGCTGCTGTCAATTGCTTCGTAACCACGATTGACAAAGAAGATGATCCATATTTGATGGTGCAGTGACTTGAAGATGGCCGCATCGCCTGCATTAATTGGGATGGCCACAGCTACTCCACACGGTGCGACTTTGCCCTCACTGACTTCGGCCCTAAAGACTTCACCATCACGCACTACGACGGTCTTTCAGAGATTAGATACACCGGCATCTTCGACTTCATTGTCAATAGGACTACGCGCTGGCCCTATATCTCGAATCATACGATTCACATCCTCTCCCGCTTTGACCAGTACCTCTTCAACAAGAAGAAGCTTGTCTCTAAGGAGCGGATGAGCCTTTTGAAAGTGCTGGTCAACGCAGCGCTCGACGGTCGGAACGAGCATGAACCACTGGATCTGATGACTTCGCTGTACTCAATTAAATGGTTCTCGCACCCACAGGGAAAACAAGTGCAGGAGAGACTGAAGTTCTACCTTGAGTCGTTGGTGGACACTGGTGAACTGCGAAAGGTAAAGTGCAAATACGTAGTCACTGGCCTAGCGCTCCGCGCAATAGAAGAATATGAAGAGGAGGAGCGTAAACACACTGAAAACGTCAAGATTCAGCGTTGGGCCTACTGGGTAGCAATCTCCATCGCGGCTCTGACTGTCGTTCAGGCTGGTCTAATCAAGCTTCCGCCAATTCTTGACTACACGCCCTCAAAGGCAACCGAAGCGCGGTGCACATGAGGCCTGGAAACCAGATACAGAAGACGTGAGTAGGAACATTTTTTGGCACCCCAATAGCCCTGCCAGCTTATTATCTTGAGCGATTTGCCCAAAACCACTCAGACCGATCGAGTGTTGGTTGCGGTGTAGCGCACGGTGTGCTGATTGATGCGGTGCCGAAGGTGGTCATGAATGAGTCGGGTGTCTGCACCTTGTTCGGCGAGAGCAATCCAAGTCCCAAAACCACCCCTGAGACCTTGGGAAAAGAGCAGGCCATGGGGCGCCCACCCTCCTGGGGGTAGAGCGTCTCCTGAGGGCCACCAGTGAAGACCGGAACATGCTCGACGGTGAGGGTGTCGATGCGTTCGACGGGCCAGCCATCGGGATCGAAGTGCCAGAGGTAGCGGGGCATGGTGATGGTGGTGTGGCGACTGGGTACAGGGTCCCCGGTGGCGGACACTGGCACCGAAAATGCTGAGACCTTCAGCTCCACCAGATGCGACTCACTGCACTGATTGCCGCAGCGGTCTTCGGTCTTACCTTGGCTCCACTATCAGCAGAAGCGGCCACTGTCATCTCAGTCGGTGATGGGGACACCCTCCGCGTCAAGGAAGCTGGCCGGAAGATCACGATCCGGGTGGCCTGCATCGATGCCCCTGAGATGGCACAGTCCCCCTACGGGCAGCATGCAAGGCAGGCGCTCCAGCAGCTGCTTCAGGTCGGTTCCACGGTCACCCTGAAGGTGCAGACGAAGGATCGCTACGGAAGGACTGTGGCTGAGGTGTTCGCTCAGAACGGAGCCAACGCAGGGCTGACCCTGGTTCAGCAAGGCAACGCCTTCGCATACCGCCAGTACCTGAAGCTGTGCGACGAGTGGGCTTACCTGGATCGGGAGAAGCTGGCTGAGCGCTACCGGCTTGGTGTCTGGAGATCTGCCGGGGGGATTGAGCGCCCATGGAATTTCAGAACTGCCCGGCGTGGAGCACAGAGCCAGCCAGTAGCCAGACCACAGCGACCAGTGAACCTCACGATCATCAATGGTGGATCGAGGCCAAGCTCAGGCAGGCGGTGGTACTGCAGAAACGTGGGGTCTTGGGAGCATGCTCAGCAGCTGCTGAGGGAGGGGCATACCTATTTGGATGGGGATGGCGATGGAGAGGCTTGCGAAGCGTTGAGGTGAACTGACGACCACAAGAATTTCAGGCAGTTCCAAGCCGTCGGGTCTTCTGTGAATAGAAGGTTATGAACCAAGAATCAAACACTTGGTGTGAGCTGGTCGATGAATCCAACGAAGCAAGCAAGCCGAGTCTTGCCAATCCAGGCAGCTCTACTTCACTTCTTGAAAGGACGTCAGATCACCCACATGCTGACTTGGATATTCCTGGGGATTGCAAGCCAAACTCATGACCTGCAACCACGAAAGCAAAGATCAATTGAACAATGATATGCAGAGTTGATGCCGACGTTCCGTTTTGGATTGTATCGGGTATAGTGACGGCCTAGAAGTCAAGCCCTTATCGGTAGCAATGGAAAACATTCCGATGGCATTAAAAGACCTCGCTGCCGCTTTCAACTTAACGAAACAGTCGAAGATTATTGGCAAGCCTGAAAGCGGTCTACCTAACGAGTTTGCAAAGGCAGGCCTAGATGCACGGCTAATACCCATCTCTCTACGATACTGCTCATTTGAATCCGCATTAAATCGGCAAGAATCCGCACGTTACTACTTTGGTATTGGGATCACGCCAACGATTGTCGGATTCATCTTTGTGCTCGCGACTAATTCATGGCTACGTTTCGCGAACAACTTGGGAATTAGTGTCATGCTGATTGGGTTGTTCTTTATTGCTAAAGGGACTATGCATCTACTGAAGATAGATATAAAGGCTTTGGATACATCAGGCCTACCTTACCAGTGGACCTCCTTGTTGACGAGCGAAGAGCTTATCAATAAAGAACGCGCCAAACGGATGACGAGAAGTACCGTCCTGTTTTGGGCAAAGGCGTACGGCGTCGTTACAGGGTTCGCCACTTTCATTGTGGTCCTTAACGCCGCAGGTCCAGAGCCAGAATTGATATTTATGCTCTTACCAGCTGTCATTGCTGGAAGTGCAACCTGGCTTGGTTCATTATTTGTTATGCGCAAGGCTATTGACCGACCAATCGACCCGTACACACCTCAATTGCCAACCAAGACCAGTCCATATAGAGAAAGCTACTCAATCCCGATGAGTACAACGGAAGAATATCTCAAGTCCGAATCCCAAATAGTGACATCCAAGCTGGCAGACCCAAGCTGGGTGTGGACAACTACTGGAGGCCCAGTCAATATGACTGGGAACGAGGGATTAGTCTACATCGCAGAAGAGGGTATTGTCTTCTTGCCAGCAGATCCGGATAGTCAAGGTTCACTAGGAAAGGAGATATCGGCCAAGGCTGTTGCGACTCTAGCTGGTCAAATAGTGCCAGTTTTGGGTGAGGTTATGGGTGGTTTTTCAAAGTCTGATGATGACAGACCACTAGTGCTTGAAAGATTTACATCAGAAAGCTTGAAGAATCCCGCACACTTCACAATTCCTTGGAGGCGGCTAGTGAAGGCCAGCTCTGATACATCAACAAACAGGATTACTGTAGTGAGGCAGGAAGTTGATGGCTCAGAGACACCATACTTCTTTGAGCTTGCCGGGCATCCGCAATTTCCCAGAGAATTAATGGTTCAAAGATTTGAGAAAGAAGTCAGAGACGCAAGAATGGCAGTAGAATTTCCCATCATGTTCAAGCACAGAGAAGAGCTGATGCCCAAGTACCGAGAGATATATGGAGATCGTCTTGAAGATTACATTCACTCAGTCACCAGGGAAGCATATGCTCGTTCGGCAAGGGATCTCAAACTGGACCCGTCTCTACTCCACAAGCGCATTAAGGAAGAACTAAAGCAAGTCATCCCACACTTTGCCGAGATTGAGATCCTCAATGAGCGTTACCCAACCCTGTTCTGAGGGTCCAGAGAGTTTCAGTCGGTTGTCATTCTCGCCAATTAGGAAACTGCTGTTTGGCATCTCTTTATGCAGTGAGACACCCACTAAACGATCGCATACTCCATCATTCTTAACTGATGAACTCGTCCAACCAGCTCGAATCCAACCATCTTGAAGCGCTCAAATTAGTTAGAGATTGGAGTAGTGGCCTGATTATTGTCGAGAGTGCGGCGATCGGCGTAATTGGGAGTCTGCTACGACAGTCGCCCACCGGCTGGTACGGCTTGCTGACCGCGCTCCTATTAGTGTCATTGGTAGGTTCAATATGGGTAGGTGCAGTTTGGGTTGTTGGGACAATCCCATCCATTGCTGAGAAGCTGCCCACGCTGTTGCAGGTAGAGCCACAATTAAGTATCTATGAACAGAAAGGTGGACTCAAGGGAGAGCATCCCTCTCTAGGAACCCAGTGCCGTCTTCAGATCAGATTATTTCTGCTGAGCTTAGTGCTGTTTAGCTTGTTCGTCTTCTTTGCTCCTCCTGAAACCAAGTAGCCTCTGACTCAGACGGTGTTGAGCGTGAAGCCAACGATGAATCCCCTAAGAGTATGGTGTCTTGGGATTCAGGAGAGATATCAACCTCCCACCGAGGTGGGGCACCAACCCTGAAAAGTGGACACCCACTCAATGATTTAAGCGCCGCACCCATATTCCAAAGTCAACCCCCGAGATCCCTCTGAATACAGACGCTAACTAGCTAGACAATAATGAAATAATTTGATAGAGTGTGTCAGTTCACAGACAAAGTTCTACTGAGAATCAAGAGATAAGAGGAATAGGATTCTACTGGTCCTAGGATAGTCGCTACGTTGACATCATCCTGGCAGAGGAGCTTTGGAGGGCTCTCGAGTATGAAGAGGTGTACGTGCCAACCTCCAGCGAAGGATGAGAGGCCTAGTTCAGACCTAGACCGCATCCTGGGTTGGTATGGCATTGTAAGATGTCACCGCGCACTTGGAAGTCGAACTCCCCAAGAGTTAGTCAGTGGAAATAGCTCCTATCATCCCGTCCAAGGTTAACTGTGCATGCCCTAGCAAGAGGTGCAGTCACCGAAGTAGGTCTCAGGTCGTTGAAAAGGGGTATTGAGCCGCGGCTTTGGCCACGCTTCATGAATCCAGTGGTGATAGTCGGATAGGCGAAAGCAAAACGATTGCAGCTAGCGCCAAAAGCCAAGAAGTAGTGAGTACAGTTCATTAGGATACTGGATCATTCAGCAGATCAGGACTTTTCGACAAACAAACCCAGACCCAAGGATGAAGATTGAAGGCGTAGTGCATACCATATGACCCGACGTTAGAAGGTCTGAAGATATACTGCTTCGCGACAAGACCACCAACAACACCATCAGAAATCGGGAAGATGAGTGTGGTTGTATCTTCGATAAGATATCGCTTTAAAAGAGCTCGTTCTGGTGGGCTCAGATATGCGAATGAAGCCCTTCTCCCAGCCGCTAGTCGCCACTCTGAATAGAGGGCAAGTCCTTTCCTGTATGCCGTGACCATACACTTTGAAAGGAGCATGGCCGCACTCAAGACGAACAGGCCTCCAATCCAACCTCGATAAAGAATAACCAACGAAGACAAGCCAAGCTGCACAAGAAGGATCTTTGGCGAGAATGCCAATAGCGCTGAAGCTATGAAGATGCCAAGCAAGACTTGGGGACTAAGCTTGAGAAATGGAAGGAGCTTAGATGGATCCATTCATGCCAACCAATGATCAAGAAAAGGAGATCGTTAATAAGCCTGTAAGGTGATGGGGAGATACAGCTGTCTTCCCATAGTCGACCCTCCGAAGCTAGCAAGCCACGAGAATAGGAATCCTTTTAGCACGCAAACCTGGTAAACGCAATATCGATGGCAAAAAGGCCAATTACTAGACCCTGTCAATATGTAGTCATGCATTAGCAAGAGATAAGCGGCTGAGGCATAGTTCTCTTGAGCCAATAGTCCCAAGATGTAGAAGGTAGTTCTCACTTGGCTGATAACGTGAATGACAAGCCAGAATGCCAGCTCAACCCTCCTCCAGCTCCTCCTTCAACGCCATCACAGCCGCAAAGATCGGAGCCCAACGTTCAAGCACTTCTTCCCGTTCAGGGGTGCTCGGTTCAGTGGCTCGGCCTTCCTCTGTCAAGGCGTCCAGCTGCTGCTTAAGTTCAGCGAGTCGGGCAGCTCGGTCGTTGGTGGTCATGAGCTACATGTACGACTGCGACAGGAGCAGGAATCTTCCTCTACCAGCTGAAAGTAATAAAACCGTGGTGAGTCGAGGTGAATCATGCAGCTTCTACTGACCAATCCTCTGAAAGCGTCTCAGCCTGCACCAACACCAGATCCACGGCAGCTGCCTCTTGATCGGGTGGATACTTGTACCACTTAAGCAGGGCCTTGATCAGATTCCTGAGCCGAGCACGGACGTTCTCCTTGTGCTGGCAGTCAATGGAGAGATTTCGACGTAGCTTCTCCGCAAGCTCCCGAGCCATCGCCGTCAACACCTCGTCCCCCATCAGGTCATGAGCTGACTGGTTGTTGGCCAAGGCATCATAGAAAGCAAGTTCAGCAGGGGAAAGGCCTAGTGAATCTGCTTTCACTGCATCCTCACGGAACTGCTTTGCCATCGAAATGAGTTCAGCGATGACGGCAGATGCCTCGATCGAGCGATTGGAATACTTGGTCAAGGATGCCTTGAGCATCTCACTGAACTTCTTCGACTGAACCACATTCGTCTTGAACCGGGTCTGTACCTCCTCCTTGAGGAGACGTTGCAGCAGTTCAACGGCAAGGCTTTTCAGAGGGATCTTGGCGACCTCAGCCAGAAACATATCCGAGAGAATGCTGATGTCTTGTTTCTCCAGCCCTGCCACCTTGAAGACATCGGTGATCCCTCCACCAACCAGAGCGTCAGAGAGGAGCTGCTTCAGAGCAAAGTCATTATTCTTTGGTGCTCGACCATCGCCGCTATCATCAGCTCCCGTCACTAGGGGGGCACGGATAGCCTGAAGGAAGGCAATCTCATCCGTGAAGACAATTGCCTTATCCAAGGTGCCACAGAGGGCAAAGGCCTTGGTGATATTCAGAACCACATCACAAAACCGCTTGCGTCCATCCGGCAGCTCAATGATGTGGTCGAGGCAAACCGCCAAGAGTGCCATGGCCTTGGTGGGTTCCCGAAAGCCACTCCAGTCGATCGGGTGAAGCATGTCGTTGGCGACCTGGAGCTTCTCTTGGAGGATTCGATAGGCAACGTCTGTGTCGATGGTGGGTCGACCCTTGCCCTTTGAAGCCGTGTAGGTGGCCAGTGCCTCCTTGAGCTGAGGAGCATCGTCTTGTCTCCCAGCGCTGCAGTAATCCCAGCCGACAGGGCGTCGATCACCGCTGAGTCAGAGAGGTCGAACCGCTGAGGGATGGCGTAGATTTGCTCGTCTTTTGAGGGGGTCCACTCGCCGCGGGTCACAGCGGCAGGGCTGATCCGTTCTAGTGAGGAAGCTGGGGACACGAGCCAGTGCCTCTCTGATGGTCATCCCGACTGGCTCTTTCGACTGGCACTTGCCGATCACACCCTGGCTGACCTGGGGACGCCGCGCTGCTGCAGGAACCCGGCTCGGCCCTTCCTGACGATGCTGCCATGCTTCCTGGACGCCACCTCAGACCCCCCTTGAGCAACGAGCTTGGGCCACGCCGGGAGGGCAACTTCCCAGTTCCCTTGCGGGATCTGGTAACTGTCCGGCAAGACGTACTTCAACTAGGTAAGCCCTACCGGAGATGTCAGTCACTGCAAGGTTTTGAGCCTGTCAGCGAGGAGGCCTGGGCCACACCTAGGGCCACGCCCTGCCAGCGTGGTGGACTCATCCGACTCCTCACACCAGCCAATTGCTTCTCAGAAGCCTTCGGCTAGACGGCCCGTTTTGTCGACCCATTGGCCTGCTCCATCAAGACCCAGGTGGATGGAAAAGGTTGGGATTGAGAGGCGTCAACTGTCCTGGCAGAGGGGGCCCCGCGTCTTCCATCGCCATGGCAGGGATCACACACTGGGACAACCAACGTGTCTATCGATACCGAAGCAGTGGCCCGCAAGCTATATTCTTGGTGAGAAATACATGATTTTAGCGTGAAATCAGTTGTCTCTGGAGCGACCATCGCCGCCCTTGGCTTTGCGACAGTCTCCATGCTGGCTCCACAGGCAGCATCAGCTCTCGACTTCACCTTCTCCTTTGGGACCGAGCTATCGGGACTCATCACCGGCTTAGTTGACAATGAAACAAACCGATGCAACAGCGGGAGCACGATTGGATGTTCTGTAAGTGTGTCGACGGGGTTGGCAAATGGTGGAACTAACAATGCAAATGGGATCACAGGAGCAGGGCCATATACACCCGCCGGAGTCGGAGACGAATCGGGGTTTACAGTCATCGACGGTGTCATTACGGAAGCGACCTGGTTTGGGGTTAGCAGTTCCGGACCGCTCTACCTCCTCAACTTTTCATCTATTGGCGGCTCTTCTCTAAGCTTTGGCGTGTTTCAGGAGGCCTTTTGCGTTGTTGATAGATGTATCGATAGTGGCATTGTCCAATTTAGCGCAATTACAACCCCTACGCCCAGCGTCCCAAGCGTCCCCGCCCCCCTGCCTGTGCTCGGCGCTGCCGCTGCCTTCGGCTACAGCCGCAAGCTGAGGAAGCGCATCAAGAGCAGCAAAATGCCGGTCACCAGCGCTATCAACTGAACCAGGGTCATCCCTTCCTTCACTCGGATTTCCGGCTGACGGACAAGGTGCCACCTCCCCCTTACAGGTGCTCCTGATCGTTGGCCTAGCGGTCCCTAAAAGCGTTGTCCGCTTTGATTGTCCTTGGTCCCTGGTGGTGACGCTGGCTGGCCATTGGATGGATCGACAAGTTGTGCCTATTCGTCACCATCCAGCTCCTCCTTCAACGCCATCACAGCCGCATAGATAGGAGCCCAACGCTCAAGCACTGCTGCCCGTACAGGTGTATTCGGCTCAGTGGCTCTGCCCTCTTCGGACAAGGCGTCCAGCTGCTTCTGAAGTTCAGCTAGGCGGGTAGTGCGGTCGTCAGCGTCCGTCATGGGGACTCAGGAGTCATCGGAATGGTTGCTGGTAGGGGGTTCTCAAGTAGTCACCGCTCACGATCATGGCGTGGTCGAAGGTTGCAACAGCCATGCCGGTCTAGAAGTCGTTTATCCCCTAAGCGATGGAATGGCCCTCCACCAATGAATGTGGGGAGAACCCTTGATCACACAAAACCAAAGCAGGAAGTGAACAAGCTTTGGTGCTGGAAGACGCTGGAAGCAACCAGTTGCTCTCCGCCAAATCATCAGTACAGTGGAAACCTCAAGACGGTTGGCAAGTCAACTCCTTACTGCTTCGCGCCATGCCTCAACACAGCATTCGGTTTGCTGTCAGATCTCATGATGGGGCCACAACAGATATCTGGAATTGCTGGACAAGCGTAGGAAGAGGCAAGAAAGACGTGTACCTTACTAGCCGTCCGCTTGGACATGCGATGAAACTCAGTCTGCATCAAAGCGGTCGATGGCACGTTAGCTTTCATCGAGACAAGCTAGAGAAGTTGTTTCCACCGAACGCCATACCGACTTCCCGGTTCCTTGGTGTTTGGGACCGACGAGATGCCACCACAGAACCATTGACTCTGGCTGCACGGGTTTGCTTTCCTTGGACGAGCCCATCGTCTCCGCCTCGTGACGCACCAGAGTCAACTCACTGGATTCAATGTGCTCCAGATGGGGAAATGGTCGAGGTCACCATCTTCCTTTTCAATGTGTTGGTGGTCGAGGATTCCTGGTTCGGCAGGGGTGCCATGGGAACCCAGCTTGTTGGAAAGATGCCACTTGATTGAGGGTGGCAAGTGGTAATCGTGTTCCGTTACGCAGAGAATGAACTCGAAGGATTCTCGAAGTCGGGGAGCGGCGGCTTCGTTAGAGGAAAGACAAGAGTAGATCTTGATGAAGCCAACCGGATGGTCGTCTGGGGAGAGTCTCCTGATGGCTCGGTGACATTCATTGAAAGTCGATTCTGTTCCCAGCACAGACCTAAAGACGAAGCCAGCAAAGGGTAACTTCCCAAGTCTGGCTTGAGCATGGTCAGGCCACTACGCCGCAAAGCGGTTACAAGTGCAGAAGATCAGGAATGATCATTCCGCTTTCACATTCCTAGTGGAAGAGACCACATGAAGACATTCGCCGTGTGCTCACGGCTACACACTGAAACATGAACCAGCCAGTGGTTGAGCTTCGTATCCACCAAGTCCCTCAAGGTCTGTTTCGGTTTCATTCCGTCAACACAGCTGGAACCAAAGCGAGCTATAAAAGAACCCTTTGGTCAATCTGGTCATGGTCGTTTTAGTTCTGAGTATTGCAGCTTTCGCTTCCTTGGTCTGGGCAATGGTAGCCCAGCACAAGCTAAAGCGGATGAGAAAGAAGTTTGCTCCAATTGTAGATGTACAACGGGAAGCAGCCAATATGCGAGATGGAACGCAGCAAATGGAAGCCGCCTCAAGAAAGATGGCAGAGTCCATCATTGCCAAAGCGAAGGTTGAGGCAACAGAGATAAAACACCAGGCCAAGAAGGATCTAGTCGATATTGAGCAAGAGAAGCTTCAAGCGCTGAATCGAATCGCAGAGATAGAAAATGAGCGCAAAGGCAAGGCACTCGAACTCAATGCAATCAAGAGGTCGCTAAGCCTCCTTCAGGATGACAGCCTACTAATGCAGGTTGGCTACATCGAACCTGACTATGAGTTCAGCGATCTTCCGGCCTATGAAACTGCACTTGCCGAGCTAAGAGCAGAGCAAAAGAGAATGTTGCTTCTAGATGGCAGCAGTGGGGATAGAGGAGCAGCTGCATTTTGTTCTAAGGAAATCTCATTCGATGGATCAGTATCAAAGGGGAAAGCGATGCTGAAGAAGGTTCTGAGGCTAATGCTCCGAGCCTTCAACGGTGAGTGTGATGCGTTTATTGCGCGAGTTACATACAAAAACATCGGCCAGATGGAGAAGAGAATCGATAACAGCTTTGATCAGATTGGAAAGCTTGCCGAGTTGTGGCATTGTCATCTTTCCAAGAAATATCTAGAGAATCGCTTGCGAGAGCTGAGGCTGGTGTTTACTTACGAGGAGGCAAAGCAGAGAGAACGTGAGGAGCAAGCGCTGATACGCGCCCAAATGAAGGATGAAGAAAGGGCCTTGAGAGAATTGGAGAAAGCAAGAAGCGATGCAGAACGGGAAGAGGAGAAGTACAGAGAGTTGCTGAACAAAGCCAAGGCAGAGGCTGCGGCTTCAACCTTGGATGACCGCTCAGCTCTCGAGGAAAAGATTGCCATTCTCGAAGCGACTGTCGCGGCAGCCGAAGAAGCGAAGCAAAGAGCTATCAGCCAAGCGCAGCTAACTCGGTCAGGCCACGTCTACATCATAAGTAATGTTGGGAGCTTCGGAGAGCATGTCTATAAGATTGGTATGACAAGAAGGCGTGAGCCACTAGACAGAGTTCGAGAGCTTGGGGATGCCTCAGTTCCTTTTCCCTTTGATGTGCATGCACTGATCTTCACAAAGGACGCTCCATCACTTGAGAACTCCTTGCACAGGAGGTTCGACAACCGAAGGATCAATCTTGAGAATCTTAGGAAAGAGTTCTTCAGAGTCTCGATAGAAGAGATACGTGAAGAACTGGTCAGGATTCACCAGGAGGAAGGAACCGCCTCTGAATTAAAGATTACCTTGGCTGCTGAAGTCAAGCAGTATCGGCAAAGTGAAGCCAAGCGTAAAGAGCTGGAGAGGACCTTAGAGAACAGCTGACCGAACGTGGTGGACATAACCCTTGCTCACACGCCTAGGAGACGCTCCTTGAGCGCTGATTAGGCCACCCCGTCGATCTCCCAGTCAACCCACCCAGACAGGCGTTTCCGGGCTGCTTGGTTGCCAATGGTGGACCCGTCGCTAGGGAGTATCTCCAACAGAACGTTACCCAGCTCCTCCTCGATCTCCTGGTCATCACCGGAGGTGGCTCCTGGCTGGTCGGTGAGCAATGGAGAGTGGTATGGCTCGGGACAGTTTATGCCGGAGTCCCCAACAGCGGTAGATGTGAGGACTGTGAGCCCCCCGTTGGCAAGGCCCAAATTGAGCCCAGTGGCCGACCAAGCCGACCTAGTGATACCAAGGCGATGGGAGATGTGTCATATCTGCTGAGGAAACGCCCGAATCAGTTCGCTGGCTCGATGTGGTGGGTGGACCATGTGGAACGGTCCCGGTCCCTCACTGGGTCAGTCATGATTGCTGAGGAAGGCCACCTCTGGTAATCCAGCTGAGGCGACCTCAGTGAGCCACTGAAGAATCGGGAGAGCTTGCATCTGCTGAGGAAGGCGGCTGCTCGCAGCCCAAGTGAGCACTCAAGTGAGCTCGCGAACGACCTTGAACAGCCCCTGTCCAGCACTGGGAAATTGGGAGCAGTTACGATTGCTGAGGAGGGGTGTTTCGCCAGAGGTCGAGTCTGTTCGCTTGATCACTGGGTAACCCAATAGCCATGGGGTCTGTCACTTCTCCTGGGGAACGGGCCGAGATGGGTGGAGTGGGAACACAGGCCACCACTAGATCACTGACATCTGCTGAGGAACGGCAGCGGCTCGCATCTCCAGTGAGCACTCAAGTGAGCTCGCGAACGACCTCGAACGACCTCGCAAGCACCGGCCCAGTCCACCACTGAAGAATCGGGACCAGTCACATCTGCTGAGGAGGGTTGGCTCGCCAGAGGTCAAGTCCGTTCGCATGATCACTGGGCACCCCAATAGCCATGGGGTCTGTCACTACTGCTAGGAAATGGCCCTCAGTACCCCCCGATAGCAACCCAAGGTGACTCGAACAAACACAGGCCACCACTGGGTACGTCACTACTGCTGAGGAAGGCGGTGAATCGCATCTCCGGTGAGCTCTCCGAATGATCTCGTACGAACCGGCCCTGTCCACCACTGAAGAATCGGGAGATGGGACATCTGCTGAGGAGAGGTGGTTCGCCAGAGGTCGAGTCCTTTCGCCTACTCACTGGGCAAGCCAATAGCCATGGGGTCAGTCACTTCTCCTGGGGAATGGCCCTCAGTGGCCCCTTATAGCAACCCAAGGTGGCTCGAACAAACACAGGCCACCACTGAAGAATTGGGAGGGCCCCCATCTGCTGAGGAGACATTTGCTCGAACGTGAGCCCTCGAACGCACTAAGCCCCAGCTTCGATCACTCGTCAACATCATCAACAACCCTCCCGAGAGGATCACATCTGGGCTCGATGCCTAGGGGATAGGGATTAGCCAATCATACGCACTCACAAAACTCACAAAGCAACTGCACTGCTTGGATTTATGGACAACGCACCTCATCGGACACAACCCGCACCCCCAGTGAGCCCGCGAGCAGCCTCGGATCTGATTGGGACGCTTCAGCTGATCAATGCGACCTTACGGAAGATCGCTTATCGACTCGACGATATTACTCAGCTCCTCTCTCACTTCAGAGAGAAACAGTGAACCGGTGGTGAGCCACCAAACCAACAAGCGAGCACTCAGTCTCTATCTATACCTCCTTCTTTCTCTCTCAGTACAACTATCAACATGACCACTACTATCCCCTCCACCAGCTCACACTTAGAGCCTCTAACCATCATCGGCCGCAAGGTCGACCTCGACTCACAGCGAGGCGCTTTACCCCTATCAGCGACTAATGATCGGACGACAGCCTTCGCAGCAAGAATCCCTGTTCTTCGACGCAGGTTATCTGAGGACTGGCACGAGATCGACCTGACCACTTCCTTCTACCTTAAGGGAGATGACTTTGGCATGGGAGCACCGACTCCCACTCCTTACCTAGCTAGTACTCCCAAGATCGAGGAGAACTGGTTCATCGAGGACATGACCGATGTCTGGGTTAGCCGGGGGAACACGATCTCGGATGATCTGATCAAAGAGTGGACGCTTCTTTGCGATACATTCAATAAGTCACTCCTTGACACCAAAGGGTCTGTCTACACTTACAACGGTAGTTGTGGAATCGGGAAGTCCCAAGCTGCCCATGTTGCATGTGCCATCCTTGCTGCAAGCTACTTCGACGCTAGCTTCACTGGAATCAATTTCAGCTGGGGAGCCATCCTCATTGTCGAGAGGATTCAGACCGCCGAAAAGACTGCGAGGGAGATCAACCTCTTCTATCAGGACATCACCGGCAGGTCTGACCAGTGTGCAGTAGCCAAGCACTCCCAGTCAGAAGTCAGCTTCAATGACATCTACAACTACCCGATCCTTGTAATCTGCCATAAGGCTTACAGCAACAGTCTCCAGCGACTCTCGGATGGCAACGCTTCGACGATGCGGTCCTTTGCTCGGTGGAGATACGGACAACGAATGCTGGTCATTGTTGACGAATCGATAAACCCTATCAGCGAGTATCAGCTGACCCTTTCAGATTACAACCGAGTTGACGGGTACTTCGTTCAGGGTGGGTTGATCCCGTCTCTCAGCTCGCAGCATCCAAGCGAGTGGGCAGTCTTCAAGGCGATTGGTCCAGTGCTCGAACAGATTCAGTCAGACGCGAAGGCTAGTCCGACGGTCACAAGCTCCGTGTTCAACCGGATCGTGGAAGAAGCACCAGCAAGGGTCAACCTGCAGCAGCTTTACGCCACCCTCCTTCTCGGTGAGTATGCGTGGGATCAAATCACCCTCCGGCGAGAGAGCGCAACCGTCGCCCAGGAGGTGAGGGCCAACATCAAGTCGGTTCTACAGGCCATCGATCGACTGGTCAACGATTGGTCGTATTCAACCAAGTCGGGATTATTCCAACGGACGAACGCTGCCACCTGGCTGCTGTCTGGTGATGAAGTCGGAAGCATGGTCATCCTTGATGGCACAGCTTCTCAAGACATGACGTACGATTTTCTCCCCAATCGGGTGGAGGTTATGTCGAACAAGTGTCTTCGGAATCTGGAGGATGTGACGCTCCACATCAAACAAACCCCAGCCAACCTGGGTAAGTCTGGATGCAAAGAATCGAACGAACGAGACACACGTGTGATCGAGCTTTACGAGTCCCTGAAGATGAACCCCAATCTGGGTCGCCATCGCAAGGTTCTGTTCGTGGCAAACATCTCGGTGGAGAACTGCTTAACCGATCTCTCTCAGGCTGATCCCTACTTCGATCAGTTCGAAACGACACACTGGGGAGCTACAACCGGAGAGAATTGTTGGGCTGACTGTGACGCGGTTGTCATTGCCTCTTGCTTCTACCGGCCACCTGAATGGGCAGCGAACACACTATGCTCCCAGCTGGGTCTTGCTGAAGGGCTCGAACAGCTCAGCCGTCGAGGCCATTCAAGTCTCGTCAAGAAGATGATCAACAGCAAGGTGGCGGTAGACATGATTCAGGCTCTCTATCGAAGCCAAATTCGAAGGGTCATAGACGGAGGGGGGAGATGTCACCCAACTGATCTCTTCGTTCTTCTTCCAAGTGACGAACGGGGTGATTCAATCAAGGCGATGCTTCTTGATGAGCTTCCGAATGTGACGGTCAAAGAGTGGGACTTCTCTGGCTTTATACGAGCACGGAAACCGAAAGGAAACGATCTGCTCAAAGAAGCAGCGTTTCTTCGCGTATTGGTGAATCTCCCTGTTGGGCGGACACGGCTTGTTGAGTTCCTTGAACTGGCTGATATCTCCCGTAATGCGTGGAACAAGACATGGGGGAAACGGGTGAGCGGTGACACCCCTGGTTCAATCGCGAAAAGGGCCAAGGAGCTGGGCATCGAGCTGAATTACAGCGGCTTCGGTCGATCGAGGCAGGTCTACGTGGATCGGGTCGCTCTGGCCAGCTGAGCATCACCAATCAATCACTCAATCAACCACGGTGAGGCTACTCGTTGAGATCGGTTTCTGCCACAGGTCACCCTAGTCACACCAACGGGTATCGGCTAATCGACGCCCCTTAGCTCTAAGGGGTCTTTCTTTGGAGGTTACGTGCCTTGATTAGCTGAGATCGGTTACAGCGGAGTGAGTTTGGCGATTTACAGCCCCTCTCACAGCGCCAAGATCAATGGCACAGGGTGACCTCGGGATGGGTGGGTCACAGCGATGACAGGGTCTCGACTGGTCACCACGAAACGAGTCGAACTGACGACTGAATGCAGGAAAGAGTTGAAGAGAAGAAATGACAGATACTGAAGAGAGGGACACAGCCGGCTGAAGCTGGTTATTGTCCAAGCCGCCCTTCGGAGAGCGCTTGAGAGTGAAGATCCCCTTCGGGGGTATCGACAACAGAACTTCCATTAGTTGGTGGCCAGCTGGGTCTTAGAGAGAGCGAGTGAGAGTGTCGATTCGAGCGTTTGTTCCCTCTAGGGTCGTCGCGTTCGCTCACCGTCCCCCGCTGCCGTTCTCGGCCTTCCGCTGACGCTCATGGCCTTCACTGCGGGACCCACGGCGTGCTGCTCCTCAACCCAGAGGCTGGGTGGGGTGTTGTTCCAAGCGAAGAACAGACGAGAATCAACAGATGGTGTCGAGTGCGGGTCTGTGTGTCAGTTCGTCTTGATGCCGGTAGCTACTTGATAGGGGACCCATCTCGATTCGAAGGATTTTGAAGAAAATCTCTGTGAGGCCAACCCTACGGACTTGGATGTCCACATTCCCCCATAGGGGGGTGATCGCTGAGTTCACCACAAAGACGAAAGAGGGAGGGGGTCACCTGCTCGATCTCAGTTCCATCACTTGGTCACCGGGTTACTCAGCGCCCCTGTCCTCTCAGCCCTCTGAGCACAGCTTGACGTACCGCTCACAACGAACGTAGCCTCTTGGTACAGATGGGGTCAGACCCTTGGATCTCGTTGCCTACTACAGGGTGTCTACCGACCGACAGGGCCAGAGCGGTCTTGGGTTGGAAGCACAGCGCGAGAAGGTCACCCAGGTAGCTGCTGAGCGTGGCGCAGTGGTCGTGGCTGAGTTCGTCGAGGTGGAGAGCGGCAGGAAGGACGACCGACCTGAGCTGGCCAAGGCCCTGGTGGAAGCTCGTAAGCGGAAGGCAGCCATCACTGTGGCCAAGCTCGACAGGCTGGCTCGGGATGCTGAGTTCGTCCTTCGGCTGAGCAGGGAAGCAGAGACCAACGGTCTCGCTGGATTCATCTTCTGCGACCTGCCCGACGTGGACGCCACCACTTCAGCTGGTCGACTGATCCTGTCCGTCATGGCATCTGTGGCTGAGTTCGAATCCCGTCGCATCTCTGAGCGAACACGGGACGCTCTGGCTGCTGCAAAGGCCCGTGGGGTCAAGCTGGGTGGTCTCAGGCCTGGCACCCACCGTCACAACACAGCGGCCAAGGAGAGGGCCACCAGGGAGGCTGAGAAGCTTCGAGGAGTCCTTCGTCCCATGGCCGCAGCTGGGCTCTCCCTCAGGGACATGGCGGCTGCTCTGGAGGGGGCTGGGAAGACCACCAAGGCGGGGAACCAGCTCAGCCCCACCCAGGTCAAGAGGCTCCTGGAGCGGCTGGGTATCGGGGTCGGTGAGGGGTGATCTGTCGCCTTCAGGCTTCTTGGCCCAGTTTCACCATCAGCAAGAGGGCCGAACCAGGAAGGGCGGTGACTTCTTGGGGGGTTGCAGCGGATCTGAAACTTGAGCGGAGGCGATTGGCTGGTCGTTACAGCTGGTCGTTACGTCTCACCTTTGACAGCCTGAGACTCATGTCGTGGAAAGGGGTGGACCGCCGTGCCGTCTTGCCCCAGTGTTCGACCTGGATGAACCAGGTGGGGAGTCAGGGGCGGGGCTTCGTTTCCGGCCGTGAGGCCGGTATACGTTGCCGTCGCTGAAGACTCCCCGCGTCGAAAGGGAGTCAGATCAGAAAACTGTGAAAGGCAGTCACCAACACAGCAGTCCATGGACATCCTAAGTCGGTCAGCCAGGCAGCGGCCAGATGGTCCGCACCTGCGCCAGCCGGCGTTGCCGCTCCAGCTCACGCTCGGCGTCGTTGCGGCCCTCGAGCAGCAGGGTGAGGTGGCCCAGCTTGCGACCGGCCCCGCCGCCTTGCTTGCCGTACCAGTGCAGGTGGGCGCCAGGGAGCGCCTCCAGGGCCCGGCGCCGCTCCAGCTGGTCGGCATCGCCACCCTCCGGCGCGAGCAGGTTGATCATCAAGGCACCGGGCACCACGGCGTCGGTGGCGCCCATCGGCAGCCCGGCGACGATGCGCACCTGCTGGGAGAACTGGCTGGTGCGGCAGGCCTCGATCGTCAGGTGGCCGGAGTTGTGGGTGCGGGGGGCCAGCTCGTTGACCTGCAGACCCGAGGGCCCGTAGAAGAACTCGATCGACAGGACGCCCACGTAGTCGAGGGCGGTGAGCAGGGAGGCGGCCACGTTGCGGGCGAACACCTCAACCCGGTGATCCACTGGCGCCGGGAACAGCACCCAGTCGCAGACGCGTCTGTGCTGGTGGGTCTGCACCAGGGGATAGCAGGCCACCGTGCCGTGCTGGTCGCGGCAGGCCACCAGCGCCAGCTCCTGCTCGAAGCGCACCAGCTCCTCGAGAATCCAGTCGTCGGCGTCGACCCTGCCGAGCAGCTCCTCGAGCGCAGCCAGGTCGGCCAGGGGCACCGTGCCGCGGCCGTCGTAGCCCCCGCGGCTGGCCTTGGCCATCATCGGAAAATCGAAGCCCTCGGGAAGGCGGGGAGCCGCTGGGGACGGAAGGGGGCGTGGCTGGCTCACCGGAAAGGCGGCCTGCCCCCCGTGTGCTGGGCTGGGGGCGTAGGGCTGGAGCACGTCGGCCAGGGGGAACCAGCGGGGCGCCGGCAGGTGCAGGTCGGCCAGCAGTCGCCGCTGGCCCGCCTTGCTCACCAGGGGCCGCAGCGCCTGGAGTCCCGGCAGGAACTGCAGAGCAGGCCCCTCCAGCGCCTGCAGGGCGTCAAGGGGAATCCACTCGTTTTCAAAACTGATGGCGCGGCAGCGACTGGCCAGCTCCCGGGTGGCGACCACGTCATCGATGGGGGCCAGCACCACACTGGCCGCCTCGCGGCTGGCCGGATCGTCGGCGCCGGGGGTCTGCACATGCAGGGCGACCCCGAGGTCCCGGGCGGCCTGGGCCAGCATCCAGGCCAGCTGGCCGCCTCCCACGATGCCGATGGCATCGATCGCCGTGGCTACGGCCTGGGAATCGGTGTCAGGGATGGTCTGCACCCTGCAAGGTCGTTCGAACCGGGGACCAGCCTGCCACCAGGGCGTCAAGGCCCAACCTCAGAGCCAGGGCTGTCCTCACTGCAGAGGGTTCTCGGCGGCGAAGGCGTAACGGAGCAGACTCAGCAGCAGCACGATCAGAAACAGCGCCAGGCCGACGGTGCAGGCGTAGCTGATCTCCAGCTCCGAAAAGGCCTGGTCGTAGACGTAGTACACGATCGTTCGGGTGCTGTCGGCCGGGCCCCCCTGGGTCATCAGGTACACCTCCTCGAACACCTTGGTGGCCCCGATGGCCGAAATCACCGCCACCAGGGTGATGTAGGGGCGCAGCAGGGGCAGGGTGATGTCCAGGTGGCGGCGCCAGCCCTCGCTGCCATCCAGCGCCGCCGCCTCGTAGAGATCGGCGGAGATCCCCTGCAGGCCGGCCACGAAGATGACCATGTAGTAGCCGAGGCCCTTCCACAGGGTGACCAGCATCACCGAAGGCAGGGCCAGGCCCGTGGAGGTGAGAAATCCGATCGGCGTGAAGCGATCGCCCAGCAGGGCCCCGAGCCAGCCATTGACCAGACCGTTTTCCGCATACAGCCAGCGGAAGGCGATCGCCGCCACCACGAGGGACACCAGCACCGGGGTGTAGAAGGCGCCGCGGAACCAGTGGATGCCCGGCAGCTGGCGGTTGACCAGCACGGCCAGGCCGAGGGCCCCGAGGACGATCGGTGGCACTACACCCACCAGATAGAGAAAGGTGGTGCCGGTGACCCGCAGCAGCATCGGATCGGCCACGAGCCGGCGGAAGTTGGCCAGGCCCACGAAGGTGAGCGGCTCGCTCACATCCAGCCCCGTACGGGTGAAGCTGATCACCAGGGCCATGGCCGCCGGAATCAGCACCGACACCGCCAGCAGCAGCAGGGCGGGGGCCAGAAACGCCCAGGTAGAGCGGCCGGGAGCCGGCGCAGATGGGGTGGGTGTGGCCATGGGTGCATCCTGCCGGACGTGGGGCGTTGCACAATCGGCAGCCAGGCTGGAGGCCACCGATGCCGTTCGATCCGCCATCCCGATGACGGCGAACCCGAAACAGGTGCTGCGGGATGTCTTCGGCTATGACGCCTTTCGCGGCCCCCAGGCCGCCATCGTCGCGCATGTCTGCGCGGGGGGTTCGGCCCTGGTGCTGATGCCCACCGGAGGCGGCAAATCCCTCTGCTATCAGATCCCGGCGCTCTGCCGGCCGGGAACGGCGGTGGTGGTATCGCCGTTGATCGCCCTGATGCAGGACCAGGTGGGCGCCCTGCGCCAGGCCGGCGTGCGCGCCGCCGCCCTGCATTCCGCTGAAAGCGCCGAGGCCGCAGCGGCCACCTGGCGGCAGCTCCAGACCGGACAGCTCGATCTGCTCTATGTCTCGCCGGAGCGGCTCCTGGGCGGCGATCTGATCGATCGCCTGGCGGCCCTGCCGCTGGCCCTGTTCGCCATCGATGAGGCCCACTGCGTCTCCCAGTGGGGCCACGATTTCCGGCCCGAGTATCTGCAGCTGGCGGTGCTCGCCGAGCGCTTCTCCACCATTCCCCGCATCGCCCTGACGGCCACCGCCGATCCCCGCACCCGGGCCGAGATCGTGGCGCGCCTGAGCCTGGAGCAGGCGGCGGTGTTCCTGGCCAGCTTCGATCGGCCCAACATCCGCTACCTGCTGCGCGCCAAAAACGAACCCCGGCGCCAGCTGCTGGCGTTCCTCGACACCCAGCGGGGCCACTCCGGCATCGTCTACGCCCGTTCCCGCAAACGGGTGGAGGAGTTCGCCGCCGCCCTGAAGGCCGCTGGCCACGACGCCCTTGCGTACCACGCCGGGCTGCCGCCCGAGACGCGCAGCGCCGCCCTGGAGCGCTTCCGCCTTGGCAGCGGCGTGGTCGTGGTGGCCACCATCGCCTTCGGCATGGGCATCGACAAGCCGGACGTGCGCTTCGTAGCCCATGTGGACCTGCCCAAGAGCCTGGAGGCCTACTACCAGGAGACGGGCCGGGCGGGCCGGGATGGCCTGCCTGCCGTCGCCTGGATGCTGCACGGCTCCGGAGACGTGCCGCCGTTGCGTCGCTTCATCGACGACACCGATGCCGATCCGGCCCAGAAGCGGATCGAGCACGGCCGCCTCGATGCCCTGATCGGCTTCGCCGAAGCCTCCAGTTGCCGCCGACGGATCCTGCTCAGCTACCTGGGCGAGGCGGACAGCAGCGACTGCGGCAACTGTGACGTCTGCCTGGAGCCGAACCAGGGAGCGGACGTGACCGAGCCGGCCCGCAAGGCCCTCTCCGCCGTCTATCGCACCGGAGGGCGTTTCGGCGCCGCCCACCTGGTGGACGTGCTGCTGGGGGGCGAGACGGCCCGGATCCGCAGCCTCGGCCACGACCAGCTGGGGGTGCATGGGATCGGCAAGGAACTGGATCGGGGCCAGTGGCGCAGCCTGTTCCGCCAGCTCACCGCCAGGGGCTACCTGGTGGCCGCCGCCGATGGCCATGGGGGCCTGCAGTTCGGCGACGACGCGCTGGTGCGGCCCCTGCTGCGCGGCGAGACCCGCCTGGAGGTCCGACTGCCGCCGGCGGCGAAGGCACGTCGCGGTGGAGCGCCCTGGTCTGGGGCCGGGGGCACGCTGCCTGCCGCTGCCGACGACGCCGATCCGGGACTGCTGGCGGCCCTGAAGGCGTGGCGACTGGAGCAGGCCCGCCAGCAGGGCCTGCCGCCCTATGTGGTCTTCCATGACCGCACCCTGATCGCCATCGCCGAACGCCGGCCCACCGCCCTTGAGGACCTGGCCGGCATCACCGGCATCGGCAGAGCCAAGCTCGCCAGCTATGGCGAGGCGGTGCTGGCGGTGGTCGGGAGCCAGACCGCACCGGCCTAGCCTCAGCCCACCCTTGAAACCCCGTCCGTGCCGCAGGACCACCGCACCATCACGGTGTCCCTGAGCGCCGATCCCTATCCGATCCTGATCGGTGAGGGGCTGCTCGGCCGCCTGGGCGCCTTTCTGATCGAGCGTGGTTTCCAGAGCGGCACCCGGGTGCTGGTGGTGACCAACCCGGAGGTGCAGGGGTTCCATGGTGCGGAAGCGCTGACGGGCCTTGAGTCCAGCGGGTTCGTGGTGCGGACCCTGGTGCTGGAGGCCGGCGAAGAGCGCAAGACCCCCGCCACGGTGGCGGCGATCCACGACGCCGCCTTTGCGCACCGCCTGGAACGGAGCTCCCTGATCGTTGCCCTGGGGGGCGGTGTGGTGGGCGACATGGCTGGATTTGCCGCCGCCACCTGGCTGCGGGGCATCGCCGTGGTGCAGGTGCCCACCACCCTGCTGGCGATGGTGGATGCCGCCATCGGTGGCAAGACGGGGGTGAACCACCCGGGGGGGAAGAACCTGATCGGAGCCTTCCACCAACCGAAGCTGGTGCTGATCGACCCGCAGGTGCTGGTCACCCTGCCGGAGCGGGAGTTCCGCGCCGGGATGGCGGAGGTGATCAAGTACGCCGTCATCGGCGATGCGCAACTCTTCGTCGATCTGGAGAAGGCCGCCGAGCGGGATCCCCAGGGCGCCCTGGCCAGCCGCGACGCCATCGGGCCCGAGCTGCTGCAACGCCTGCTGGGGCGCTCCGCCGCCGCCAAGGCCAAGGTGGTGGCCGCCGACGAACGGGAAGGGGGGCTGCGGGCGATCCTCAACTACGGCCACACCCTGGGCCATGCGGTGGAGAACCTCAGCGGCTACGGCACCTGGCTGCACGGGGAAGCGGTGGGCCTGGGCATGGTCGCCGCCGGTGACATCGCCGTGGCGATGGGTCTGTGGAGCCAGGCGGATCAGGACAGGCAGCGCCGGCTGGTGGCGGCCGCCGGACTGCCGATGGGCTGGCCGGATCTGGATCCCGAGGCGGTGCTGACCTCCCTGCAGGCGGACAAGAAGGTGCGTCAGGGCAAGGTGCGCTTCGTGCTGCCCACCGGGGTCGGATCGGTCACGATCCGCGACGACGTCGATCCCGCCACGATCAGAGCCGCCCTGGCGATCGCCGCTTCCAACGTGGTCTTTCGCTGACAGGGAAGGCGCGGCCCCCCCAGATCGGAGACCATCACCGGAAGGTTTTTATTCCTCACGGCCCATGAGCAGTCGTCCCAGCCGGTTCACCACCTTTCTGAGCCAGCCCCTGCGACGACTCGGCGCCCTGGCCAGGACCATGGGTCTCGGGGGCCGCGATGAGCCCGCACGTCCGGCGTCATCACCCGCTCAGGAGCCCTCCCCTGAGTCAGCGGACCCACTCCCCGCCAATCCTGCCGTGGCGGCGCCGAGCGGCGGCGGAGAGGCCTCCTGGGTCGCCTTCCTGCCCCGTGATCCCCAGTGGTCCCAGGTGCGCTGGTCGATCAACCCGACCGACAGGAGCCGGGCCCAGGCCGAGGGTGCCACCCAGCTTTGCCTGCGTGTCGCCGACGTGACCGGACTCGACGGCGGCTCCACCCATCCCCACACCCTCCAGGAAGTGGTGGTCGAAAGCCAGGCCACCGAGTGGTACCTGCCCGTGCCCCTGTCCGGTCGCGACTACAGGGTGGAGCTCGGCTTCCGCAAAGGGGGCAGCGGTGGCTGGATTTCGCTGGCGTTTTCCGCCACCGCCCACGTCCCCGTTCTGGACAGCCCGGCCATCAGCCTTCCCGACCCCTTCGTGGCCTTCTCCATGCCTCCGGCGGTCGACGGCACGCCCGCTCCTGCGCCGACCAGGGAGATCATCAATGACCTGCACGAACGGCTCTATCAGAGCGCCACGAGCCCCTGGCGCCCCCTCGGAAGGGGGTCGGAGGCGTTTCATGAGCTCGATTCCGCCTCCGGTCTCTATGGCGGCGGTGACTTCTCCGCTTCCGGTGCGGGTTCCTGGGCCTCCGGCCGCAGCGGCTCCGGCATCGGCGGCGTGCCCACGCGCCAGCGCTCCTTCTGGCTGGTGGCCGATGCCGAACTGATTGTCTACGGCGCCACCGATCCCTCCGCCCGCCTCACCATCGGCGGGGAGGACATTCCCCTCTCCTCCGATGGCACCTTCCGGCTCCAGGTGCCCTTCCGGGATGGCCAGCAGCTGTATCCGATCGAGGCCCTGGCCGCCGACGGGGAGCAGAAGCGCAGCATCACCATGGAGTTCCGCCGCACCACCCCCCACGCCAACGTCAACGCCCAGGAAGACGCCCAGTCGGAGTGGTTCTGAGCCGCCTCCATCGCGCTGCCGCCGCAGCTCGCCATTGGATGCAGAGATGGAACGTCAAGGCCGTCGATCAGGCGGGCGGCTGGCTGAGAAACAGGGGCGCTGGTTGAGGCCTGGGAGCCTGCCCCGACACCGGTGAACCCCGGTGGAAGGCCAACCAGCGGAAATCACCGAGCCCAGCGGGATCCACCAGCCGCAACAGGCACTCCCGCCGCTGCAACAGCTCCGCCAGCCGAGACGCCGGCTCCTGCTGCAGCGCATGCAGACGCTGGGCCAGACCAAGCGCCAGCAGGGCCTCTCCCTGGCGGCAACTGCCCAGGGGCTGCCAGCCGCCGGCCCGGGCCGCCGCCTCCACGGTCTCCAGGCAGAGATGGGCCGTCAGGTCCCACAGACCCGGCTCCAGCAGCGGGTCGCCGCTGGCCCGCTGGCGGCGGTAGGCCATCAGGGTGCCGCGTGAGCGCTGGGGCGCGTAATAGCGCCGGGCCTCGTGGGCGTAATCGATCACCAGCAACCATCCCTCGCTCAGCGCTCCACCGCAGGCGGCCAGCCAGGGCTCCAGTCCGGGGTGGAGCTCCGTGCACCAGCCCGGAGGCCGGCTCCCATCCAGGGGGAGAAGGCCGAGGGATTGCAACGGCTCGAGCGCGGGGCCGTCGAGGGGCTCGCCGGCCTCCAGGCTGAGGCGGGCCCCGGTCTGCACCACCCGCTGGCGGCACCACTGGTCGGCCCGGCGCTCGATGCGCTCGATGGCCAGGGCATCGAGGACTTCGTGCGCCATCACCACACCCCGCAGGGGAGCGCCGGCCAAGGCTTCGAAAGCGGTCCAGCGCACCGGCAGCGGGCAGGCATGGAGGCGCTGCCGTTGCCGCTGGGCCATGCCGGCATTCGGCTCCACCAGCACCAGTTCGGTTCGCCTGGCCAGCTCGGGCCAACCCGCATGGAGCGCTTCGGCCAGCTGCTGGGCCAGCTGGCCCTCCCCAGGCCCGGTCTCCACCAGGGCCAGGGGCCCCTCCGCCGGCAGCAGGCCCAGCCACTGGGCCACCTGGGGGGCGAGCAAGGCGGCGAAGTCCGCCCCCAGGGAGGGGGCGGTGGCGAAGTCCCCACGGGGGCCGATGCTCAGACGGCCGCTGCCGTAGGCGCCGTGCTCCGGATCATGCAGGACCCATTCCATGTAGTCGTGGAACGGCACCGACCCACCGGCTGCCTGCAGCCGCCGGCCGAGCCAATCGGGAACAGCCGGAGAGCCGGAATCGGGGGTCTGCACGCGGCGTCAGGGTGACTCGGTGAGAATGCTGACCGATGGGAGCACGAGTGATGGCGATGGCGACAGCGGCAGGGGCAGCGACACCGGCGGCAACAACCCCGAATCGCCGGGGGAGTGGCTGGCATGGTGGGCTTGGACGGCGGCTGGGCGCAGGCCTGGCCACCCTCACGCTGGTGCTGGTGACCTGGCTGCTGCCGGGTCTGGGGGCTGCCGCCTATGCCGCTGACAACCCCCAGCTGTTGCCCGATCACCCCACCCCGGTGATCGACCTGGCCAAAGCCCTCACCGATGGCGAACGGGGGGAGCTGGAGGCCGAGCTGGAGAGCTTCGAAGCCACCAGTGGCTGGAAACTGCGGGTGCTGACCCAGTACGAGCGCACCCCCGGTCTGGCGGTCAAAGGCTTCTGGGACCTGGACGAGCGCAGCCTGCTGCTGGTCGCCGATCCCCGTGGCGGCAACCTGCTCAACTTCAACGTGGGCGAGGCTCTGTTCGCCCTGATGCCCAGAACCTTCTGGGTGGAACTCCAGACCCGTTACGGCAACCAGTTCTACGTGCGTGACCACGGTGAGGATGGCTCAATCCTGTCGGCGATCCACGCCGTCAAAGGGTGCCTGGCCATCGGTGGCTGCCAGGTGGTGCCGGGGTTGCCCCAGGAGCAGTGGATCCTCACGCTCTGCACCTCCATTCTGGGCGGCCTGGTGGTGGGATTCGCCGCCTTCCCACGCCAGGAGGGCCGCCGGGTGGAATGGACCTGGGTGCTGCTGCTCTCTCCCCTCTGGGTGATCCTGTTCGTCGCCCTGGGCATGGGCCCGATCATCACCCGCACCCATGACGTGCTTCCGTTGCTGCGCAACGTGCTCGGATTCCTCGGGGCGTCGGTGCTGGCCTACCTGATTGCCCAGAAAACCATGGGAGGGGTGCGCCTCCAGGGCAAGGGCGAGGGCTGACGGTCAGGGGGCGGTGGAAGCGTCGCCCACCCGTTCCAGCTGGCAGGAGAGGCTGGCATCGCTGCAGGCCGGAGGCACCTGGCGGATCGCCACTTCTTCCCAGACCGCGGCGGCTTCGTTACGCAGCTGCGCCAGGTTCTGCTGGTAGAAGCGACGCAGGTCGTTGAGGCGCTTGACGGGTTGCCCGTAGTAGCTGCGACCGGCCAGGGTGGGGAAGGACGCCCATTCAGGGGCCAGACGGGCCGCCAGGTCGGGGCTCAGCTCACCGCGGTCGGCCAGGTGCAGGGCGCCCCGACGCTGCACCAGGAAGAGGGCGGCCTGGTCCTGGGACTCGGGTCCGAAATCAGGGATGCCCAGGGCGCGGGTGACCATGTCCCAGGTGAAGGGCATGAACTGGTAGGCGCCAGCCGCCGCACTGGCGTAGCGGGCGGTGCGCATCACCCGGTTGGGATGGCGGTCGAGGGAATCAAACAGGCTGCCGCCGAAGAGGATGCGGTAGCCAACCTGATGGCCATTGGCCCAGGTGCCTTCGGCGTAGCGGATGGTGTTGAGCAGGGCCCGGCGCTCAGGCGTGATGGCGAAAACCCGGGGCGCAGCCGGCAGGGGCGTCAACATCGCCACCCGAGCGGGGGCCACACGGGCCTCAGGACCAAGCTGCCAGGCGCGGGAGGCCTCAGCGGCACTGGCTGGGCCAGCAAGGCTCAGGCCGGCGAAGGCGAGGACGAGGTGACGGGGCTGAAGGTTCGGCAAGAGAACGGTCGTGAAGGACAAGTGGGGGAAGATTCCGTTAAATGGGCAACGGAATTAATCCGACGTGATGTGCTTGGTAGGACCAGGTCTTCTGGAGAACGGCATCAGGAAGAACCAGCGATCCCGTGACGAGGAATAGTGATTCCTTGCACCGGAACTTCGGGGTAATTTGCCGATGAAAGCGTCGAAACGATTCGGTGTTAGTGACGGTCGAATAACTGTCTACTGGTATCAGAAATGACGCTTTGGATTCGAGTTACAGCCAGGCACTGAAGTTTTTCGAGTGCGATGAACAGATGATCAAATCCTGAAGCCAGACCCCATAGGCAGTGCTGATCGTCCCTCCAGCAGCGAAACGATCGCCCGGGCGGCGGTCGACGCCCCATCCACCGGCAGGGGTCCCAGCCTGGGGGGCTCCAGGGGCTGATCCAGCTGCCAGTCGCCTTGGCGAAACGCCTCCTGGCTCAGCAGCCGGTGCCAGCCGTGGTTGCGAAGATCCTCCTCCAGCACCGGCGCTTCGGCGAATCCCGTGCGGTGCACCAGGTGGATCCCCACCCCCTGGCCGAAGGCCTCACAGAAGCTGCTGTAGCCGGGTTTGGTGATCAGCCGTCCTGCCAGGGGCATCAGGTCGAGGGGGCGCACACCCGCCGGCAGACAGCGGCCATTGGCCGCCGTGGCCAGCAGCGGCTCCGGCCCGATGAACACATGCTCGGGCCAGCGGGCCAGCAGGGCCGGGTCGATGGCCATGCCCAGGCCCCCGAAGCTCACCAGCACCACCCGCTCCCGATCGGGAGGCAGGGCCAGCTCCCGGGCCAACCGCTCCAGATCCAGCCGGGGCCTCGAGCTCGTCAAGCCAAGCCGCACCTCCGGCAGACCCCAGTCCATCGGCAGGGAGAGGGGGCAATGGAGCAGCAGATCCCCCTGGGCATAGAGCTGCCGGTGGCGGTCTGCCCAGGCCTGGAAGGGGGGGCCCATGGGGGCATGGATTGCGTCCCAGCCGAAACTGGCCAGCCACACCAGGGGCACCCCCAGGCGCTGGGCCAGAAGGGCCGCCGCCGGGGGCACATCCCCCAGCACCAGCACCGGCTGGCGCTGGGCCTCCAGCCAGCGGGCCTCGCGCTCCACCAGCGCCGGAAGCTCCTCCTCCAGCCGCTCGAGGGCCGTCAGGGTGGCGTCGGCATCGGCTCCGAGGGCATCAGCCTGGATCACCCCCACGTCCCAGCGGCAGGGGCGCAGCGCGAAGGGGACGTCGCCCATGGACAGCGTCAGGAACGCTTCGGGCAGTCCGGTGGAAAGCACAAGACGCCAGTCGGGCTTCAGGGCAGCCAGTTCAGAGAGCACCGACGCCGTGCGGGAGCCGTGGCCGAAACCATGGCTACTGATGCAGGCGTGAATCAGCAAGGACTCAGGACGCCCGCCGCCGGCAGGGCCGCCGTCCACAGGGTCTGTTCGTAGTGGAGAGCGCCATCGATGCCGTACCAGCGGTGGCTGACATGGCGCAGGTCGCCATTGGCGTCAAACACGACCCAGCTGAAGTGGCGCAGGGCCCTCCCCTGTTGATCCACCCCGTGACGGGGCACGGAGGCGGTGTTGAGGAAAGCGGTGCCATGGGCGTCGCGACGGAAGCTGAGCCTCTCCCCCTGGTGGTGGCACAGGGCGTGGTGCATGTGGCCGAAGATCACCAGGGGCAGGGGGCGTCGGCGGCGGATCTGATCCACCGCCAGGGCCAGATCCTGGTCGCCCCAGTCGCAGGCGGGGGCTTTCCAGTCGCGGGCGCAGAGGTCGTCCACCTGGGCGCCCAGGCCACTGGGGCCGGAATGGGCCAGCAGCACCAACGGCAACTGGGGATCGGCCGACAGCGCCGCCCGGGTGATGCGCTGCGCGGACTCCTGCAGGCCCACCGGTCCATAGACGGCCCTGACGGCCTTGGAGAGGTGGTACCCACCACCGGCGGTCCCGGGACGGGCCCCCACCACGGCCAGCCCAGGGGGGCGCAGCTCCTTGAGACCCCAGCCGCAGTGCCGATCACCCAGCAGCTCCAACTGGTGGCGCAGGGTGCGGCCGCTGCCGTCCTTGCCCGCATCGTGGTTGCCGAGCACGCAGGCCACCGGCAGCTCCAGGGTGGCGAGGAGTTCGGGAATGCGACTTTTGCCGTCACTGAAATCACCGACCAGCAGCAGGGCATCCGGACGGATCAGATCCAACACGTCGTGGTCGCTGCGATCCCACTGATCGTGTAGATCCCCGGCGATGGCGATGTTCAGCTCAGCCAATACCAACCGCTTCCTAGAGTGGGATCATCGTGCATGAGAAGGGGCATCGGTTGGTCTTCACGCAGACGCTGACCCAGGCACCGCCCCACAATGGCCGGCCACCGGGCGACGTCCCCGATCCGTCGGCCGCAGAGCCCGGGGCCATTCCATCCCGCCAGGAACTGGCGGCGGGCATCGAGGCGCTGAAACAAGAGCGCAACGCCGTGGTCCTGGCCCACTACTACCAGGACGACAGCATCCAGGATTGCGCCGATTTCATCGGTGATTCCCTCGAGCTCTCCCGCAAGGCGGCCAGCACCGAGGCCGAGGTGATCGTCTTCTGCGGCGTTCACTTCATGGCCGAGACCGCCAAGATCCTCAACCCGGGCAAGACCGTGCTGCTGCCCGACCTGGAGGCCGGCTGCAGCCTGGCCGATGCCTGTCCGGCCGACGCCTTCGCCGACTTCCGCCGCCGCCACCCGGACCACATCGTGGTGAGCTACATCAACTGTTCCGCCGCGGTGAAGGCCCAGAGCGACCTGATCTGCACCAGCAGCAACGCCGTGCACCTGGTGCAGCAGCTGCCGGCCGACCGGCCGATCCTGTTCGCCCCCGACCAGAACCTGGGCCGCTGGGTCGCCCGCGAGAGCGGCCGGGAGCTGACCCTCTGGCCGGGAAGCTGCATCGTCCACGAGACGTTCAGCGAGCAGGCCCTGCTGCAGCTCCGCCTGGAACACCCCGAAGCCGAGGTGATCGCCCATCCGGAGTGTCAGCAGCATCTGCTGGATCTGGCCGACTTCATCGGCTCCACCAGCAAGCTCCTGCAGCGCACCGAAACCAGTCCCGCCCCCTCCTTCATCGTGCTCACCGAGCCTGGGATCCTGCATCAGATGCGCCGCCGCTCCCCCGGCAAGACCCTCTATGAAGTCCCCGGAGCCGATGGCTGCAGCTGCAACGCCTGTCCCTACATGCGACTGAACACGCTGGAGAAGCTGTGGCAGTGCCTGCACACCATGGCGCCGGCCCTTGAACTCGATGAGGAGATCCGGCGCCAGGCGCTGGTGCCGATCGAGCGCATGCTGGCGATGAGTGCCTGAGGCACGAGCGCCGGCGCCTGGGGCTCCCCTGGCTCAATAGCTGTAATTGGCCACGAACAGGGAGGCGGCGTCATCGGAGGGTTCGGAGCCGGCCACGTAGGCGCCGCGGGCCGCCGCACCGTTGGCACGGGCACGGGCCAGCAAGGCCGCCTGACCCGCCGCCCTATCGGTTCCTTTCCAGTGGCTCAGGCAGGAGTGCTGCAGGGCGCGGCCGTAGGAGAAACCCAGGTGCCAGGGGGCGTCGGGGGCGGCATGGTGAATCGCCGAGAGGAACACACTGGCCTCCTCTTCGCCCAGGCCGCCCGAGAGGAACAGGATGGCCGGCACGGCGGGGGGAACGCTGCGCCGCAGGGTGCGCACGGTGAAGGCGGCCACCTGCTCGGGGTCGGGACGCTCGCTGCTGTCGGCACCGGGCAGGGTCATCGACGGCTTGAGCAGGGTGCCCTCCAGAAACACCCCGTTCTGGCCCAGGGCCTCGTAGACGCTGCGCAGCACCCACTCCTGAACCGCCGCGGTGGTGAGGATGTCGTGGTCACCGTCCATCAGGATCTCCGGCTCCACGATGGGCACCAGCCCCTCCTCCTGGGCCGTGCGGGCGTAGCGGGCCAGGCCCCAGGCGTTCTCGCGCACACACAGCTCCGAGGGGCAGCCATCGGCGCTGATGCGCAGCACCGCCCGCCATTTGGCGAAGCGGGCGCCCCGGGCGTAGGCCAGGGCCGCCCGTTCCCGCAGGCCTCGTAATCCGGTGCACCAGGTCTCACCGGGCAGGCCGCCCGCCAGGGGCTCCACACCCAGATCCAGCTTGATCCCCACCACCAGGCCCTGGGCCTGGAACAGCTCGAGGATCGATCCGGCCGGCTGACCCGGCAGGCTGGTGGCCTGCTGGAAAAGGGTTTCCTCGTAGAGGATCACGCCGCTGACCGTTTCACCGAGGCCGGGGGCCGTGGCCAGCAGGGTGCGGTAGGCGCGGCGGTTCTCCTCGCTGTTGGCCAGGCCGATCGCTGCGAAGCGCTTGCCGATGGTGCCGGTGGATTCATCGGCCGCCAGCAGGCCGGTGCCCGGCCGGGCCAGGGCGATGGCGGTGGCCTCGAGTTCCTCGCGATGGGTGTCGAGTGCCATGGAGCGGCTGGAATTCACTGCCCCATGGCTAGGGGGCAGCGCCCTCGCCGTCAACGGGCTGGGGTCGCCAGGATGCCGATCGTCCCGATCAGCGGCGCCGTCGTGGCCTGCCCGCACCATGGTCCTGCCAGGCGACGGCCTGATCCAACTCACCCCCGAGGGGCTCTACTGTCCGGCCGCCAAAGCCTGGATCGACCCCTGGCGCCCGGTGAGCCGGGCCCTGATCACCCACGGCCACGCCGACCACGCCCGGCCCGGCAGCGGCGCGTACTGGGCGGTGGCTGCCGGTGAAGGCGTGCTGCGTCAGCGGCTGGGGGCCGGCATCGACCTCAAGGGGGTCGATTACGGCGAGGAACGGCGCATCGGCGAGGCGCTGGTGTCGTTCCATCCGGCCGGCCACGTGCTGGGTTCGGCCCAGATCCGGATCAGCGCCGGCGGCGAGACCTGGCTGATCAGTGGCGACTACAAGCGCGATGCCGACCCCAGCTGCGCCCCGTTTGAACCGGTGGCCGCCGACGTGCTGATCACCGAGGCCACCTTCGGGCTGCCGATCTACCGCTGGCGGCCCGGCAGGCAGGTGGCGGCCGAGATCCTGGCCTGGTGGCGTGCGGCCACCCAGCACCCCTCGCTGCTGTTCGCCTATGCCTTCGGCAAAGCCCAGCGGCTGCTGGCGGAACTGGCGGCGCTTGGGGTGGAGGAGGAGGTGCTGCTGCACGGGGCGGTGCAGGCCCTGATGGCGCCCTACAGGCGTGCAGGTGTGGTTCTGCCCCCGACGCGGCCACTGAGTGAGCTCCCCCGCGGCGAATCGCTGGCGGGGCGCCTGGTGATCGCTCCGCCTTCGGCCCATCGCTCCGCGTGGATGAAGCGATTCAACGCTCCCCAGACCGCCTTTGTCAGCGGCTGGATGGCGGTGCGGGGGGCCAGGCGGCGGCGGGGTTTCGAGCGGGGTTTCGCCCTCAGCGACCACGCTGACTGGGACGGCCTGCTGCGCACCGTGCGGGACTCCGGTGCCCGCCAGGTGTACGTGACCCACGGCAACAGTGACGGCCTGGCCCGTTTCCTTCGGGAGGAGCAGGGCCTGGCGGCGGAACCGCTGGGGCGGGCGTTCGAGGGGCAACGCAGCGAGGAAGGGGACGTGGAGGTGGAGGGAGCCATGCCGCCAGGACGGCCCATAGAAAGCGTCTGAGCGGCGGACACGACCGCTCCCAGCACCAGCCACCAGTTTCAGTCAAGAATCATCAACATCTGACTTGCAGTCCGACAATGGAAGCAGTCAGATCGTTCGTGGCCACATCCATGAAACGACGTGCAGATCGCCTAAGATTCAGTTACTTAGCAGGTTGACTGGCCCCTTCGGAGCAGTCGGCAGTGCCACGATGAATGGCCGCACATCGGCGGGGTGGCCAAAGGCGCAAAAGGCACGCATCCGTGGCCAGGACAGCGCACCATTGTCAAGACCTCCGAGAGGATTATCGATGCGATAAAAGCCAAGGTCGGCATGGTGACCGGCTCCTAACATTGATCCGGTGCCAGAGGCCGCTGGATGGGAGAAATCGGACTGTCCGCCAGCCTCTCCGAGCCCGTGCGACGCCGCCTTGCCGACTACTGCCTGATCGCGGACCTCACCGGCACCGACCTGCTGGTGTCGGATGCGGTAGGCGGCGGATTCCTCGCCTGCAACCATCTGGCCCATGAACACCTCGGATACAGCACAGACGAGTTACTTGCCCTATCCCCCGAGGCGATCCAGGCCGATCCCGATCACGACGCCGACTGGGTCGCGGAGCGTCGCCGCGAGATGATGGCCAGCGGTGGCAGCCGCTTCCAGACGCGCCACCGCTGCCGCGATGACTCCATCCGTGACGTCATCGTCAGCAACAGCGTCCTTGAGGTTGGCGGTCTGACGCTGATCGTGAGCTGTGTGCACGATCAAACCCAGCAGCGCCATCGGGAACACGAGCTGGAAGACACCCTCAGCCTGCTGGACGACGGCTCAGCCATCAGCGGCATCGGCGTCTGGGATCTGCGCTTTGCCGATGGCCGTATGCGGTGGTCGCAACAGATGCGGCGCCTCTGCAGAAGCCAGACGAACGACGAGCACAGCTCACTCAGGGCCTATGTCGCCCTGGTGCATCCCGACGACCGCCTGCGCTGGCACATGGATGTTCGCCGGGCCGTGACCCGGGGAGACATTTTCCGAAGCTGCCATCGGCTGAGTCTCGCGGACGGCTTCGAGTTGATGGTGGACGTCGTGGGACACATCAGCTACGACCAGGACGGGGCGCCCCTGCGCATGGTGGGAACTCTCAAAGATGTCACCGAGGCACGGTCCCTGGTTCAGGAGCTGGCGGCCGACCGGTTGCACGACCCACTCACAGGGCTGCCCAACAAGCTCGCCACCCTGGAGGAGTTGAAGCGACGTCTGAATGGACGCAGCTACAACGCTTCACTGGCTGTCCTGAGCCTGGACGTGGATGGCTTTGAGGAGATCAACGACACCTACGGCTCCGAGGTGGGCGACCGGGTGCTCCGGACCATGGCCAGCCGCCTGCGCGAGCTCACCGGGCCAAACGACTGGCTGGCGCGGTTGAGCAGCGATCAGTTTCTGATCATCCTGGAGGATGGGATTCGCTCGATCGGCGATGCGATAGCAGCCACGCGGCGGCTGCAGCAGGACTGGGGCCAGCAACAGCAGTTGCTCAAGGATCTGCCCCTCCACCCCACCTTTGCCGTGGGCATCGCCACCTATCCCGAACATGCCCAGGACAGCCAGCCGTTGATCCAGTGCGCCAACACGGCTCTGATGAAGGCGAAGGCCCAGGGGCGCAGCCAGTTGTGTGCTTACTCCAGCACGATCAGCCGCAGAATTCAGGAACGAATGGAACTGGGCTGTCAACTGTCCCAGGCCATCGAACGGCAGGAGTTCGGACTTCTGGTCCAACCGCAGCTGAATCCAGGCAATGTGGTTGCCGGAGGAGAGATCCTGCTGCGCTGGACCAACGGCCAGAGGATCACCATTCCACCGAGCCATTTCCTGCCACTCGCTGAAGAGAGTGGTCTGATCCTGCAGTTATCGCCATGGGTCCTGCGCCAGACCCTGCAACAGCTCCAGGTCTGGCAGCAGGCTGGCCTGCAGCCCCCCCGACTGGCCCTGAATGTCTCGCCTCGGGAGCTGGAACTGCCAGGACGGCGCTATGTCAACACCTTGATTGAGGCCCTCCATGAGCACGCGCTGCGTCCGGAGCAGCTGGAGCTGGAAATCACGGAAACGGCCCTGATCCGCAATCCCCTCCTGGCCCGTGAACAGTTACGGGTGCTGGCCGAACAGGGGTTCCGGATCGTGATTGACAATTTCGGCACCGGCTATTCCTCGCTGGACCTGCTGAGGGCCCTGCCGGTGCACCGGTTGAAGATTGATCGCACCTTCGTGCGGAACATGACGGAATCGTCGTTGGATCAGACGATTGTGGCCACGACCATCACCCTGGCCCATGGCCTGGGGATGGAATGCACGGCCGAGGGGGTGGAAACGGAGGCGCAGCGTTCCATGCTGCAGGATTTGGGTTGCGATTGCTTCCAGGGTTTTCTCTGCGGCCGTCCCATGGAACTGCAAGCTTTTGAGGCCCTGATCCGGGATCCGCAGCCGGCGGCGATCCAGGGCCAAGCTCCGCCACCCGCCGTTCCCATCAGAACCGATCTTCATCACGGTGTGACTGGAGGGAAAACGCGTGTGCCAAGCACCTTTGAACAACTCGAGCTGTTGCGATCGGCTGTTGACTCAAGCAGCGAGTGCTTTCTTCTGCTGCAGACAATCTATCGGCATGACGGCAGCATTGAGGACTTTCAGATTCTGGATGCCAACAAAGCGGCCTGCTCCTACCTGGCGCAGGATGACGACCTCCTGATTGGCCAGATGCTGCTGGCCGTTGCTCCCCAGGTGAGCCACAACGGCCTGATGGACCTCTATGTGGAAGCCGCCATGCGGAACGCGCCAACGGTCGTCAGCGGCTTTGATTGCAACCAGATCGACCCTTCCCTGGAGGGCCATTTTCTTGATATCGAAATCACTCCCGATCGCGGCCTTGTTGCCGTGAAATGGCGGGACGTCACCGAGCAGAACCAGGCGGCACGAAGCCTGGGCGACGCGGCCGCCCTCTACCGGCTGTTGGCCGACAACATCGTGGATGTGATGCTGCTGCTGGATCAGCAGCAATCGGTCGTCTGGGTATCGCCGTCGCTGCAGCCGATGACGGGCTGGCAGCAGACGCAATGGCTCGGACGCCGGTTTCCGGAGTTGTTGGCCTCGGCCGATGATCCTCCCGAGTCTGTGGATCTCTGCCAATGGCTGGCGGAATCAGGTCCGATCCGCCAGGGACGCCTACGACTGGCCGATCCGGCGGGGGGCTGGAGCTGGGTGCAACTCAACGTCCGGACCCTCAGTAGCGAAGGGCTGATCAGCCTCGATACCAAAGGACTCGACACCGGTGCTGAGGTGGGTCCGGTGGGGGGCACCCTGCGGCTGTCCCATGGCTACGTGATCACCCTGCAACCCGTGGATCAGCAGGTGATGGAGGAGCGGCTGCTGCTGCAACGCGCCAACACCGATCCGCTCACGGGTCTGTTCAGCCGCGCGGCCATTCTCAGTCGATTGGAGCAGCTCCTTCAGGACCAACGGGCCTACAGCGCCCAGCCGCTGGCGTTGTTGTTCTGTGACTGCGATGGTTTCAAGGGCATCAACGACCGCTATGGCCATGCCTGCGGCGATGCCGTGCTCAGGACGGTGGCCGGGAGAATCACCACCCGGATCCGTCTCGGCGACCATGCCGGACGGCTGGGTGGAGACGAATTTCTCGTTTTACTCGAAGGTGTCCAGGGCCTGGATGAAGGGATTGCCATCGCTGAAGCGCTGCAGCGCAGCATCGGCGAACCCATCGCCTGGAACGACGACACCATCGTTCCGTCGTTCTCCATCGGCATCGCCCTGCACGGAGCCGGGGAAGATGCGGACCTCTTCCTCAAGCGCGCCGATCGGAACATGTATGCGGCCAAGGCCGCCGGCCGGCACCGGGTCGTGGCCCTGTGATCGGGCCCATCAGACTGGCAACACATCCAGACGGCGGCGATCCCCATGCGGTTCAACCTCAGCCAACGCCTGCAGTCGCTGCGGATGGTGGCCAGCCTCGCCGCCTTCCTGAAAAACCCCACGCAACTCAACAGCGTCTTCGGCGTGGCGCGCAGCCTCCAGGGCAGCCCCCTGGCCACCCAGATGCAGCGTCACCTGCTGGAGAACCCCGCCATGGCCGCCCTGGTGGCGGAAGGCTGGCGGCCCGCCCCGATCGACCTGGCCGCTCTGGCGGCCCTGCCCGAGGGCAGCCTGGGACGCACCTATGCCGAGCAACTGAAGCGTCTGAATCTGACCCCTGAGAGCCTGATGGATCCCCGGCCGATCACCACCCCGGCGGAGTACCTCACCCACCGGATGCGGGAAACGCACGACATCGTCCATGTGCTCACCGGCTTCGGCATCGACGGCCCCGGTGAGCTGGGGCTGCAGGCCTTCAATCTGGCCCAGGTGCGCTCCCCCCTGGCGGTGCTGCTGATCTTCGGCGGGCTGCTCGGCACCCTCCAGGACGACGAGCCGCTCGAACCGCTGTTGCGCGCCCTGGCCCGCGGCTTCGAGCTGGGGCTCTCGGCCCGCTGCCTGATCACCTTCAAGCTCGAGGAGGGCTGGGAGCGCCCCCTGGCCGACTGGCGACGGGAGCTGGGGCTGCCGGAGGCGCCGCTGCACTGAGCCCATGCAGGCCTTTGCCGACCTGATCCAGCAGCTGGAGCGCGCCGCCGGCACCCGAGCCCGGGTGGCCGCGCTGGCGAACCATCTTGAGGTGGTTGGGCCGGCCGATGGCGCCTGGGCCCTGGCCCTGCTGCTGGGCAAGCGGCGCCGGCGGCTGATCACCGGCCGACGGTTGCGGGAGATCTGCCTGGAGCGCTCGGGGTTGCCGGAGTGGTTGTTTGCGTCCTGCCACGCCCAGGTGGGGGACTCGGCCGAGACCATCGCCCTGTTGCTTCCCCAGCTGGCCCTGCCGCCGGCCCCGCCCCTGGAGCTGCCCTTGGCCGAATGGATGGAATCGCGGCTGCCGGCCCTGGCTGCTCTGGAGGCCGAGGCGCAGGCGGACGCCGTGCTGGCGATCTGGGCGGCCCTGCCCGAGGGCCAGTGCTTCCTGTTCAACAAGCTGCTCACCGGCGGCTTCCGGGTGGGTGTGGCCGCAGGCCTGGTCACCCGGGCGCTGGCGGCGGTGTCAGGGCTGGAGGAGGCGGAGCTGGCCCACCGGCTGATGGGCGGTTTCGACCCCTCCCCAGAGGCGATGCAGGCCCTGCTGGCGCCTGTAGAGGATGGCGCGGCCGCCCCGATCAGCCGTCCCTATCCCTTTTGTCTGGCCTCCCCCCTGGAGGCGGAGCGCCTGGCCGCCACCGACCCCGCCGGCTGGCAGGTGGAGTGGAAGTGGGACGGAATCCGCGCCCAGCTGATCCGCCGGGGCGGCCAGACCTTCCTCTGGAGCCGCGGCGAGGAGCTGATCAATGCCAGCTTCCCCGAGCTAGAGGGGATGGCCAAAGGGTTGCCGGCGGGCACGGTGCTGGATGGGGAGCTGACCGTCTGGCCGGCCGAGGCGAGCCAGCCCGCCGGCTTCGGCCCCCTGCAGCGGCGACTGGGGCGCCAGAAGCCCGGCGCTGCCCTGCTGCGGAAGTGTCCCGCGGCCTTCGTCGCCTACGACCTGCTTGAGCAGGGGGGCCGGGACCTGCGCCCCGAACCCTTGAGCCAGCGCCGCGCCGCCCTGGAGACCCTGGTGCGGCGGCTACCGGCGGCGGCCTCCACGCCCGCCGCCGGGCTCCTGCGCCTCTCCCCGGTGCTGCCGCTGGGGTGCTGGGACGACCTTGAAGCCCTGCGGCAGCAGGCCCGCTTGGTGGGCGCCGAAGGGCTGATGCTCAAGGCCCTCGATTCGGCCTATGGCGTCGGACGACGCCGCGGGCTGTGGTGGAAACACAAGCTGGAGCCCATGGAGCTCGATGCGGTGCTGCTCTACGCCCAGGCCGGCAGCGGCCGCCGCGCCAACCTTTACACCGACTACACCTTCGGCCTCTGGGATGGCGACGGACGTCTGGTGACCTTCGCCAAGGCCTATTCGGGGCTCGACGACAGCGAGATCAACGAACTGGACCGCTGGATCCGCCGCCACACCACCGAGCGCTTCGGCCCGGTGCGTGCCGTCGAACCGCTGCAGGTCTTCACCCTGGGCTTTGAGGGCCTGCAACGCTCCAGCCGCCATCGCAGCGGCCTGGCCGTGCGCTTCCCCCGCATCCTGCGCTGGCGTCGCGATCGCACCCCCGAATCGGCCGACAACCTCAGCAATGCCCAGGCCCTGCTGGAGGATCCAGGGGCCCAGCGATCAGCTGGTCAGCGGTAAACCGTGTGGCCATCACCGGGCAGCAGCACCGGGGCGGCCGGGTCGATGCGCCGGCCCAGGCTGAGCTCCGGCGGGCCGGGATCGTCCCCCTCCTCCCAGCGCTCCAACGACAGGACTCGGCCCTCCTCCCCCTCGTAATCACCGAAGCGGCAGCCCTGCATGCGCCGGTTCATCACCCGGGCAGCGGCGCTCACGGAGGCCCGGCCCGTTTCCTTGAGGTGATACAGCTGGCCGCGGCAGCGCAGGTGATCGGGGAAATCGGCGGTCAGACCCTCCAGCTCCGAGGCCGGGGCGTCCTCCAGCCAGCTCACCTCCAGCCAGTCGTCCTCGCAGACGCTGAGCCAGCGGCCATCGCCGCCGTCGCGCAGCAGGTACTCCAGCCACTGGAAGCCGCCGTCGTCGTAGAGGAGCCGGTCCTCCACCACCCAGTCGCGGCCGTCGTACTGGACGATGTCGCCGGTGGTCAGGTTGAACAGGGTGCGTCCCAGCAGCTTGGGCGCCTGACGCTTCAGGCGCGAGCGCCGCAGCAGCAGCAGGGCAACGGCGGCCAGCAGCAGCAGGGGCAGAAGGAACCAGACAGCCATCGGTGCGCAGGGGCCGGACCAGCACAGCCGGCTGGCTCAGCTTATGGAGGCTGGCACCGATCAGTTCTCCCGCCAGCGGCCCTGGCGCTGGTAGTCGGCCAGCACGGGCCGGTGCAGGCGGTTGGGCAGCACCCGCTCCCCCGGTGGCAGGGCCAGATCCCGGCTCAGGGGGAACAGCCGGTCGAGCTGCCCCTGGTCGATCCAGCGGCCATGGAAGGGAAGCACTGCCTGGGGCGGCCGCACCTGTCCCCGGTGGGCCAGCACGAAACCCCAGGGGCCGAAGCTGGGGACATCCACGCCGTAGGGCGTTGTGGTCAGGTTCAGCTCTTTCAGGGTGGCCTGGATCGAGGCCAGCACCTTGGGGCTGAAGAAGGGCGTCGAGGCCTGGGTGACCAACATGCCGTCGGGGGCCAGGCGCCGCAGCAGGCGCCCGTAGAAGGTGACGCTGTAGAGGCGCGCCAGCGGCGGCGTGGCCGGGTCGGGGAAGTCAGCGATGATCACGTCGTAGGTGCCCCGCAGCTGCCGCACCCGCTCGAAGGCATCGCCGATCAGGAGCCGCACCCGCCGGTCCTCCAGGCTGGCGCCGTTGAGGCGCCGCAGGAACGGCTGCTCCCTCGCCAGGTGCACCACGGCTGGATCGAGTTCCACCACATCCACCTGCCGCACCCCGGGCCAGCGCAGCACTTCCCGCAGGGCCAGGCCATCGCCAGCCCCCAGCAGCAACACCCGCTGCGGCTGGCCCTGCCAGGCCATCGCCGGGTGGACCAGGGCCTCGTGGTAGCGGTACTCATCGAGGCTCGAGAACTGCAGCTGGCCATCGAGGAACAGGCGCAGGTCGTCGCGGCGGCGGGTGAGCACGATGCGCTGGTGGCGGCTCTGCAGACGACTCACCACCGGATCGTCGTAGAGGCCATCCTCGATCCGATCCCCAAGCGGAACCAACCCCCAGCCGGCCAGGGCGATCACGGGGAAAGCCACGGCGATCAAGCGGCGCCAGCGGCGCCCCACCGGGAACACGACAGCGATGGCCACGCAACTGGCCAGGGGCACCAGGGCCAGCAAGCCGGCGGTGGGCAGCAGGCCCAGCCAGGGGAGCAGCACCAGGGGGAACAGCAGGGCCCCCACCAGAGCCCCCAGGTAATCGAGGGCCAGCACCCGGGCCAGGGCCACCCGCAGCTGTTGACCACACTCCAACAGCCGGGTCAGCAGTGGCACCTCCATGCCACCGAGCACCCCCACCAGCACGGTGCAGACCACCAGGCCCAGCCACACCGGCCCGCCCACCCGGAAGAGGGCGAACAGGGCCAGGGGCGCCAGCAGGCACAGGGGAGCCAGGGCCAGTTCCACGGCCAGAAACCACTGCAGCAGGGCGAAGCCGGGCTCCGCGCCAGTGGCCAGGAACTGGCTCAGCCAGGCGCCCAGCCCCATGGCGGCCAGGAACGTGCCGATCACCACGCCGGTGGCCAGGGCGTGGTCGCCCAGCAGGTAGCTGGCCTGGGTGGCCAGCATCAGTTCCAGCACCAGGCTGACCGTGGAGGAGATGGCCGCCGCCGCCAGCAGCACCCGTACCTGCAGGGGTGTGAGGGCCGCCAGGCGACGCGGTGTCACTTGGCCGGGCCCGGTCCGCGCCCCTGGAAGCCGGACCAGTCCTGGCGGCGGGTCGGAGCCGCCACCCAGCGTCCGGAGCGGTAGGTGCCGCCATAGCGCACACCGCTGCCGGCGGCGGGGGTGCCGTCCTGGCCGAGGCGCCAGAGGCCGGGGCGTGTCACGGCCGTGACGGTGCCGACGGCGACCACCGCGACGGCCAGCAACAGAATCAGCCCGCGTTCATCGGCCATCTCAGCAGCCCTCCACCGCCCCAGCAAGGGGCAGAACGGGCACCGGCCAGGCGATCATCCGACCGTCTTCGACGCTGAGCTGCAGCCATTCGATCTCCCAGACGTCGCCATCCCCCCGGAATTCCTCCGGCAGTTTCACCTGGAAGCGGTAGCTGCCACGCTCCGGAAGCCGCAGGTGCAGGGTGTGGCGCACCGACAACCAATGGTCGCCATCATCCGAGCGGTGGGCCACCGCCACCAGCTCGCGATGCTGCAGGAGAGAGCGTCCGCGGTCATCGCTCACCCGCAGCTCCAGGGCCGCCGGGCCCGGGGGCTGCCCCAGCGGCGGATTGTCGTGGGGCAGCTCCCAGCGCGCCACCACGCCCAGCCGCAGCAGACCCGGGCCACCGACCCCGCAGCGGATCGCGCCACTGGCGTCCTGGCTGCGCTGGACCCAGCGGCCGCGACTGGCGCCATAGCAGGCCAGCAGCAGCACCTGAACCACCGCCAGGGACAGCACGGCGGTGACCAACAGCAGCGGGGCGTCAACGCTGTGATTACGGACGCTGCCGCGCACGACCACCGGATCGGGCAGCGGCTGGCCCGCTTCATTGAGCAGGTCCTGCACCTGCACGGCCAGCTGGAAGCGGCCGCTCTGCCCTGGCCGCATGGCCAGCGCCAGGCCCGCATCGTTTTCCTCCCAGGTGCCGCTCTCCCCTCCCTCCGCCCAGACGCCACTGGCACGCCACCCGTCCTTGGTGAGGTCCAGCACGGTGCGGCCGGTTGCATCGAGGACGGCCACGTCCAGCTCGATCGAGCTGTTGGGGGGAATCTCGGCCGTCAGCGCCAGTCGAGGGCTGCCCAGCCAACCGTCCTGCAGCGCAAAGGGGGCACTCAGCACCCGCTGACCCTCCGGCACCACCATCACCAACCGCCGAGGCCCCTCCAGGGCCGACAGCAGCAGCACCAGCAGGGGCAGCAACGGCAGCAGCAGGCTGGCAAGGGGCCAGAGCAGCAGGGCCGGATCGCGCCGCCCACCCATGGACGCCGGCGCCATCAGGAGCTGGCCTCCTGTCCATCCCTACGGTGGTGCCGGCGTTGCAATGAGGGGATGGTCAAACCACTGCTCCAGATGCTGCTGATGGTCGGCTGGACCTTTCTGGGCATCATCCTCATCTACCTCGGGCTGCTGCTCTTCGATCGCCTCTCCCCGATCGATTACCGGGCCGAGATCCGCCGCGGCAACATCGCCGCCGGCGTGGTGCTGGGGGCGGTGATCCTGGCCATCGCCGCCGTGGTGGTGGCCGTGCTCTCCACCTGATCCGCCGCCCCCCTTGTCCCGTTCCTTCGCGGCGGCGCTGCGCCCCATCGAGGACTGGTTCTCTCGCCGCGGCTGGCGGCCGATGCCCTTCCAGCGGCAGAGCTGGCGCGCCTACCTGGAAGGAAGCAGCGGCCTGATCCAGGTGCCCACCGGCTCGGGGAAGACCTACGCCGCGGTGATGGGGCCGATCGCGGCGATGCTGGCCGAGAAGGGGGGCGCCGGACCGGATGGCGGATTGCGCCTGGTGGTGCTGACACCCCTGAGGGCCCTGAGCCGCGACCTGCTGCTGGCGATCCGGGAGCCGATCGAGACCATGGGCTGGCCGCTGCGGGTGGGGCTGCGCAACGGCGACACCAGCAGCCACGAGCGCAGCAAGCAGCTGAAGGCGCCGCCGCAGATCCTGATCACCACCCCCGAGTCCCTCTCCCTGCTGCTGGCGGGCCCCAGGGCCGAAGCCCTGTTCGCCGATCTCGAGGCGGTGGTGATCGACGAGTGGCACGAGCTGATGGGCAGCAAGCGGGGCTCCCAGAGCGAGCTGTGCCTGAGCTGGCTGCGGAGCCGCCGTCCGGCCCTGCGCACCTGGGCAATCAGCGCCACCATCGGCAACCTGGAGGAGGCGGCCCGGGCCGCGGTGGGTGTCGGCGTCGAGCCGCGCATCATCACGGCACGGATCCAGCGGGACACCCAGATCCGCAGCCTGTTACCGGACACGATCGACGGCTTCCCCTGGGCCGGCCATCTGGGCCTGCGCATGTACGAGGAGCTGGTGGCGGCCATGGAGCCGGATGTCTCCATCCTGCTGTTCACCAACACCCGCAACCAGGCCGAGCGCTGGCACCAATGCCTGCGCTTCGCCTGTCCCGAGATGGAAGGGTCGATGGCCCTGCACCACAGCGCCATCGACCGGGCCACCCGCGAAGCCATCGAGGCGGGGGTGAAGGCCGCCGCGATCCGCTGGGTGGTGTGCACCAGCTCCCTCGACCTGGGGGTCGACTTCCAGCCGGTGGAGCGGGTGGTGCAGATCGGCAGTGCCAAGAACCTGGCCCGGCTGCTGCAGCGGGCGGGCCGGTCGGCCCACCAGCCCGGGGGCACGGCCCAGGTGCTGTTCATGCCCACCAACGCCCTGGAACTGCTGGAGGTCTCAGCGATGCGCCGGGGGCTGGGGCAGGGGCTGGTGGAACACCGCCGCCCGCCGGTGGCGCCGCTGGATGTGCTGCTGCAGCACCTGGTGACCCTGGCCTGCGGTCCGGGCTTCGAGCCCGAAGCCACATTTGAGGCCGTGCGCCGCAGCTGGAGCTACCGCCAGCTGGAGCGAAGCCGCTGGGAGTGGTGCCTGCGCTTTCTCGAGCACGGGGGGGACTGCCTGGGGGCCTATCCCCGCTACCGCAAGCTGGAGCGGGAGCCAAGCGGGACGGAAGGGGACGGCACCTGGCGCTTCGTGGTGCGGGAGACGGCGGTGGCCCGCCTGCACCGGCTCAACATCGGCACGATCAGCGCCGATCGGGCCGTGACCGTGCGCTTCGTGCGTGGGGCCGTGCTGGGCCACGTGGAGGAGGTGTTCATCGGCCGGCTCAAGCCCGGGGATGTCTTCTTCTTCGCCGGCCGCCAGCTGGAGTTCGTGCGACTGCGGGAGATGACGGCGATGGTCAAGGCCACGACGCGCCGCAGCGCCATGGTGCCGGCCTGGGGCGGCGGCCAGATGGCCCTGTCCGACCTGCTCAGCGCCCATCTGCGCCAGGAGGTGGACCGCTGCGCCCGCGCCCTCGACGGTGAGACGGGCTTTGCGCTGGACACCGCCGAACTGCAGGCCCTGCGGCCGCTGCTGGAGCGCCAGGTGCTGCTCTCCGCCCTGCCCCGCAGCCAGCAGTTTCTGGTGGAGGTGTGCCACACCCGGGAGGGCAGCCATCTCTACGCCTATCCCTTCGAAGGACGCTTCGTGCACGAAGGCCTGGGCTTCCTGTGGTCGTGGCGGCTGGCCCGGCACCATCCCGGCACCTTCACGGTGTCGGTGAACGATTACGGCTTCGAGCTGCTGGCGGCTCGGGACTACCCCTTCGAGGAGCTGCTGGAGCGGCATGGGGAAACCCTGCTGGATCCGGACGGGCTGCTGGAGGATCTGGAGCGGGCGGTGAATCTCTCGGAGCTGTGTCGTCGCCGCTTCCGCTCCATCGCCCAGGTGAGTGGGCTGGTGGTGAACGGCTATCCCGGCCAGGCCCGCTCTGGCGGCCAGCTGCAGATCAGTGCCGCTCTGCTCTTCGATGTCTTCGAGCGCCATGAGCCGGCCAACCTGCTGCTGGCCCAGGCCCGCAGCGAAGTGCTGCAGGATCAGCTCGATCTCGGACGCCTGCTCAGCACCCTGCAGCGCCTGGGGGGCAGTGAATGGCTGCAGCGCCGCCTGCCCCGACCCGGGCCGATGGCCTTCCCCCTGCTGGCGGAACGGCTCAACAACCGGATGAGCAACGAATCACTGCTGGAGCGGCTCGAGAAGCTGCGGCAGCAGGCGGAACGCGCCGAAGGGCCATGAGCCCGTGGACGCAGTGACCGGGCAGGGAAGAAGGACGGAGGGGGTGGGATTCGAACCCACGGAATCTTGCGATTCGCCGGTTTTCAAGACCGGAGCCATCAACCACTCGACCACCCCTCCAGGCTGGACGGCCCGACCCTACAGCCGGTTGGGCAGCCCCTTGCAGCCCCCAGGCAGGGTGAGGCGCGAGCGGGCCCCGGACCAAGCCGCCAGGTAGGCGCGGTTGTCCGGATCCAGCTGCCGAACGCCGCTGAGATTGATGTTCTCCACCTGGGCTCCGGTGCCGATTCCTGCGCTGTGATCGGGCTCCACCAGGGCCTGGTGGGGGGTGGCCACCAGGGCATCCCCGTAGAAGAACCGGGTGGCCTGCAGGCAGGCCCCCTGGAGATTGGCGCCCCCCAGATTCACTGCGGCCAGGTTGGCCTCGGCCAGGTCGGCGCCGGAGAGGTCGGCGCCGGAGAGATCGGCGCCGTTGAAGTCGATGGCGCGCAGGTCAGTGCCGGTGAGATCGGCGCCCCGCAGCATGCTCTGCAGACGAATCACGGGAACCCCCCGCAGGCGGTCTTCTTCATAGCTGCCCTCGCCGTCGAGGATGGCGCGCCCCAGCCGCTGGTCGCGGCGCAGGGGGGTCAGCAGCCTGGCGTGGGAGAGGAAGCGCAGGATCCTGGCCTTGCCATCGCCGTCGATGCTGCTCAGCACGGCGGCCAGGCGGCCCTCCGCCAGCATCCGCTCCAGGGGCCAGTCCTCCAGCAGACCTTCTTCGTCGCTGATCAGCTCCGAGATGCCATGGATGAAGCTGTCGATCGTCTGGGCCTGGGTGATGCGGTTCTGCTGGGTGGTGAGCCGCTGATCCACCATCACCTGGCGCCAGGCGATCATCAGCGCCACAAGGGCCACCAGGATCTGGCCGACGGCCCCGATCACCCCCTCGCCGAAGGCACCGATCGCCTCCCAGTCGCCGTTGCGATAGATCTCCAGCAGCGGGTCAAGCCAGCCGAGGGCCAGGGGAATCGAGAGAAGGGCCAGCACGAGGGCCAGGGTCGCCACCAGCCGGACGGTGGGGGGATCTTCGAGGTGGCGGGCCAGCAGCTGCCAGAGCGGAGGCAGCAGTTGGCGCAGGGCCAGCACCACCGTCAGCAGGGCCGCCGGCAGGGCCAGCCAGGCCAGGCCCAGCAGCAGGGCCGCCAGCAGAACCAGAAGGGTGAGCAGCAACTGCAAGCCCGCCCCATGACGCAGGCGCGTCCAGGGTCCGCCCGAGCGCAGGGCCAGGGGCGGCGCGGCGGCACCCGCCAGGGAGCGATCGTCCGGTTTGGTGCTCATGGCAGGGGGCTGCTCTGGAAGAAGAACCCGGCGGCGAGGATGGCGTAGGCCGCCAGCAGCAGCACCCCCTCAAGCCAGTCGGAGCGACCGTCGAGACTGACCAGATTGCTCACCAGCACAGCGGTGGCGACTGCCACCACCTCATAGACGTTGAAACTGAGGTCGAGGGGATGGCCGAGCAGGGGGGCCACCAGCAGCAGCACCGGCACCACCAGAAGGCCCACCAGCAGGGTGGAGCCCAGGGCCACCGAGACCGCCAGGTCCATCTTGTCCTTGCGGGCCATGCTCACGGCGGTGAGATATTCCGCGGCACCGCCCAGCAGCGGGAGCAGCACCACGCCGGTGAACAGGGCCGAGAGACCCAGTGACTCGGTGACGGTCTCGACGACGCCCACGAACAGCTCGGAGGAATAGGCCAGGCCCACGGTGGCCGCCAGCAGCACAGCCACCCAGGGAAGCAGGGGCGGTCGATGGGCGGCCTCAGCGCCGTGACCAGGAGCCTCCCCTTCCACCAGCAGATCAGCCTCGGCAACCGCATAGAGGGTGCGGTGGGTTTTCAGGGAGAACAGCAGGGTGAGGGCGTAGACGGCCAGCAACACCCAGGCCACGAACAGGGAGAACGACTCGGCGGCGCCCGCATCCAGACCCCCGCCCTCGCCACCCACCATCCCCCGCAGGCTCGGAATCAGAATTGCCAGGACCGCCAGGGTCATGGCCGAGCCGTTGACCCGTGCCACCACCGGCTGGAAGCGCTGCTCGCTGCGGCCGATGCCCCCCACCAGCATCGACAGACCCAGGGCCAGCAGCAGGTTGGCCATGACCGTGCCGGTGATGCTGGCCTTGACGATGTCCACCAGGCCCGCCCGCAGGGCCGCCAGAGCGATGATCAATTCGGTGGCGTTGCCGAACAGGGCATTCAGCAAGGCCCCGATGGAAGGACCGAGGGTGATGGACAGTTCCTCGGTGGCGGTGCTCAGCAGGATCGCCAGGGGGATGATCGACAGGATCGACGTCACGAAGACGACCCCATCGCCCCAGTGAAGTCGGTCGGCGGCCGCCGCCACCGGCAACATCGCCAGCAGGCCGATGGCGATGCGCAGGCGAGCAGGCATGAAAGGGTGCAATTCGGTGTCCCATTGTGACCGACTGTTGACCAAGGGGGCCATCGCCAGTCAAACCATCAACGCGGACATGGCAACAAGAAGGGAGTGGATCGACCTGCGGGGCCACGGTGTTGACAGCGCCCCAGGGACTTTCTGCGCAGAATGGACTCAGCAGCCTGCTCCTGATTGCCCGACACCCTGAAGGCCACCACGGGCCCAAAGAACTCTCAGGCGTTGAAGATCCCCGTCCTGCGGCCTGAGGACGGGGAACCCGATGCCAGCAGCGATCGCGAGAGCTCGCGACGACGTCACACCTTGCCATCCCGAAGAACGGTGGCCTCCATTCAGCAGGTTTTCACCCTCATTGCCATTGTCAATGGGCTTGTTCTGCTGTATCTGGTGATCGCCGCCATCCAGTTGCTGATGGTTGCGGGCGCCCGTTCGGCGGAGATCTATGTCTCGTTGATTCTCACGTTGCTGCTGGTCATCCTGGCGATCATTTCCTATCAGATCATCGCCCGGCGCATCATTCTGCCGATCGCCCGACTGGTGCGAGAAGCCAGTGAGATCGAAAGTGATGATATGACGAGCCTGTTGACGATCCGGAGCAACGACGAAATCTCCAGGCTGGCCCAGGCCTTCAACATGGTGCTCGTCAAGATGCGCCATGCCCTGGTGGCGGGAGAGACCAGCAATCAACAGTTGATGGCAGCCAACCGACAGATTGAGGCCTCCATCAACTACGCCGGTCTGCTGCAGCGCTCGATCTTGCCGGATCGGCAGCTTCAGGACACCTTCGGCAACGACCATTTCATCCTCTGGCTGCCCCGGGACACGGTTGGGGGTGACTACTACATCTTTCACTCCGAAGGCGGGCACTGCCTTGCCGGTGTGGCCGACTGTGCCGGCCATGGCGTCTCGGGCGCCATGATGACAATGCTGGCCCGAGCGGGGATTGACCGCTCGATCATGGAAGTGGGGATCACGTCCCCCGCCGCGATTCTGAGCTGCACCGATACCGCGATGCGTACCCTGCTGCACGGAGCAAGGATGAGCAAGTCGATCGCGACCAGCATGGACATCGGACTGGTTCGCCTTGACTTTGAAGCCAGAACACTTAGATTCTCGGGTGCAAAGATCAGTCTCTATTGGAGTGATGGGCAAACCATGCACATGCTCAGAGGAGATCATCGAGCCATTTGCGATCAGCGCATCGGTGCCTACACCGATCACGACATTCCGTTGCTTCCGGACTGCACCTACTACCTCACCACCGACGGGCTTCTGGATCAATCAGGAGGCAAGGACGGATTTTCACTCGGCACCCAGCAATTCAAGGAATGGCTGATCCAGCTGGCACGCCAGCCCCTGGATCGCCAGCGCCAGGCTCTCGCCGAGGCCCTCGAGCAGTTCCGGGGCCGTCATCCCCAGCGGGACGACATCACCATCCTTTCCTTCCGTTTCTCCTAGGGAGCTGCCTGATGTCCCCTCCGACCAACACCTCACCCCTTTGGCCACTGATGGGTACCACCTCGGTGTCCATAGCGGAGGCAAAGCGATGACAATCAGCACCACCAGTCTGATCTCGCTACGGGAGTTTTTCAGCCATCAGCAGATCCTCATCTGCTTCAACGGTCCGATCTCCACCACTTTGATCGGGGAAATCGGATCGGCGCTGAAGGAACACATAGAATCCAATCACGCCCCCGAGCTGGAGGTGATGGATGTGTTCAGCGTTTATATCGAGATGAGCCAGAATATCAGGAATTATGCAACAAGTCGCGGCTTCAGCGACGCCGAATCCTCCGCGACGGTTGTGATCGCGGCTGCCGAGGCTGGCCATTACGCCGTGTGTGCAGGTAACCTCGTACAGATGGAGGACGGACAGACCCTGATCCAGCGGATCCACGAACTCGCGGACTGCGACAAGGCCCAACTGAAGCTGCTCTACAAACAGCAGTTACGCCAACCCCACGCCCAGACTCCCGGACAGGGAGCCGGTCTGGGTCTGATCGAAATCGCCAGGCGCTCGAGCCAACCCATGGAGGCCTCCCTTGATCCCCTTGAGCCCGGCCGTGCCTTCTTCAGCCTTCGGGCCATCATCTGATCCCATGAGCAGCACCGAAGAACTGAATCTCTCCGTGCCTGGCTCGCAGTCCAGCCCTTCGATCCGGGCGGACTGGAAGGCGGGAGTCGTGGTCATGAGTGGCGAATCCTATCCAGAGAATTCGTTTGAATTGTACGACCAGTTGATTCAATGGATTGACTCTTATCTGTCAAGCGCCGAGCACTCGCTCACCCTTGAGCTGCACTTGAACTATCTCAATACCAGCAGTATTCGGTTCATGATTGATATTTTTGATTTGCTGCAGACAGCCTTCGAAAGTGGCAAGGAAGTGCTTGTTCAATGGATGTACGATGACCGAAATCCTCGTTCCGCCGAATTGGGATCTGAATTCAAAGAAGATTATACGTTTCCATTTTTGATTCTTTCGATCAACGCCTGACATGTTCGACCCTTCCTCCCCCAAGTCGGACGACCAATTGGAACAGGAGGTCATGGCCGTTCTTGCCGACCAGAGTTACGACAATGATCCCGTACGCAACCTGTTGGCTCGCCTATGGCATCGGATTGAAGAGCAGGTCGACCGGCTGGAGCGGGTGGCTGATATCTCCGATCTCTACCAGTCCCATGTGCTTGAAAGCAACCGCAGCCTGACGAACCGCTATGAGAAGCAGTTGCGCCAAATCAAGCGGGTGGTACGAATCTCCGATCTTTATCAGGCCTCTCTCAAAGAACTGAATCTTTCACTTTTTGAAGCCTCCACCCATGATTCGCTGACGGGAATCTCCAACCGCCGCTTCATGGCCGAACGCTGTCTGGAGGAAGACCAACGCGCCGCACGCCACGGCTCCACCTATTCGATGATCATCCTTGATGTCGATCATTTCAAGTTGATCAACGACGAGTATGGGCACGCCACAGGCGATCTGATGCTTGTGGATTTCGTCAAGGCCCTCTCCAGCAGCTTGCGTCACTACGACATCATTGCCCGATGGGGAGGTGAAGAATTCATGGCCCTTCTGATCGACGCGGATCTTTCCACGGCTGAACTTGTTGCCAAGCGCATGTTGGCCAACATCCGCGAGATGCGGGTTTCCATTGATGACATGGAGTTGAATCTCACGGCCAGCATGGGGCTTACGGAACACAAGTCCGATGAGAACTATGACGCCACCTTCCGTCGTGCCGACAAGGCCCTGCTGATGGCCAAGAACGGCGGTCGCGATCGGCTGGTGATCATTGATCCCACCGATCTTCTCAGCCATCGCGAGATCAGCTCTCTGGTTTCCACCGCCGAATAGGCCCGGCGTCAGAAGACGCAGGGGGCAGGTTCAGGGCGGCCGAGTGGGGATCGGCCGCCTGCCCTGAGGATCAGTTGTCGGGTTTGGCCAGCGGCAGCAGGCACTTGTCGGAATCGCAGCCGGCGGGACCGGCCTCAATCAGCTCACCCCGGTCGTACTTCTGCAGGGCCAGGAAGAAATCCCCGCACTGGCGGCGTTGCTCCACCTCAAGAACCATGCGGTGATAGGTGGCCTGGTCGATCGGCTCGAACGGCAACCTTGGGAAGGTGGCATTGGCATCGAAGCGGGCCAGCAGTGCGGCGGAGATGTATCCCTCACCCTGCTCAATGGCCTGGTGGATCGCGGCGGCCAAAGGCTCGATTTCATGCTCGCGAAACTCCACCGTGGCCGATGTGTTGTGGGTGGTGAAGTGGCGTTGCACCTGCATGTAGAAGTCGAACTGGGCCAGGGCGGAGAAGTTGTTGATCTCCACCTGATCGGCACCTGGCAGATTGGCCCAGCTCACCTCGGTGGGGATCTCCACCAGCCACTCGGTGCAGCGCGGATCAAACGGGTCATTCAGCAGACGTCCCTGCTCGTCCTTGTCCGACTGGGAAGGAACGATCGCGTAGCCGTAGTCCATGCAGGCCAGCGCCACCGGATCGTTCTTGCGGAAGGTGATGCGACGGATGAAGCGCTGGGCCTTGGGGGGATGCCAGCCGGGGCTGGCGCCGGTGAGCAGGCTCTTGGTGCCCGCCGGTTGGACGGTGGTGCAGCGGTTGGGTCGGCGCATGCCGTGCCGATCGCAGTAGTCCCACACCGCGTCATGGACGCACTGCTTCCAGCGCGAGAGGTAGGCCGCTTCCTGCTCGCGGAAGGCACGCCCCGCTTCGGAGTCGGGACGGCCCGCTTCCCACCACTGCAACCAGGGGGTACCGAAGGCATGCACGAAGAAATCGAACAGGCCGGTGAAGCTGACCCCCACGATCGGATCCCAGGCCCGGCTCTGGCGATAGCGCTCCACCTCGAAGCGGTGGTTCAGCAGACAGGCCACCGCCAGGCCACCGGCCTTGAAGGCGTCGGCCTGGGCCTGGTGGTCGTCCGGGTCGATCCGGTTGAGGTGGATCTCGGCCAGGTTGCAGTGGAAATCGGCACCGAGGATTTCACCGCAGGGGTTGAGTCCGTAGCGGCCGAGCCGGTGCTCAAGCTCGGCGTCGCTGATCTGCGGGTGGTGCAGCTGCAACCAACGGCCGGCCTCTTCCTTGCCCTGGTCGCAGTAGATGCCGATGAACTCGGTGCGCAGCTGGGGGGTGGTGAGCAGGTCGGCATTGGAGCGGGCGATCGCTTCAGGGGCGAACTGGATGGCGCCCTCCCCGGACTGAAACTGCTTGTTGACCGCTTCCAGCACCACCTCGTGGCTGGGGCGAACGTGAAACACCCGGGTGTGGTTGGCCATGCGCAGGGCATCGCGCTCGGGATCAATGCGCCAGTTGCCCTGGGCGTCCTGCTGCCACAGGTTCTCCTTGGCGCCGAGGGCGGAGTCATCGTCGGCGCAGAACTGGCGCATGCCGGCGCTGCGGCGGATGTTGCCGGCCACGATCGTCACCGCCGCCTCATCGATCAGCAGACAGCACTCCACCGAGGTGAGCTGGCGGCCCTGGGCCTTGTTGAGGATCTGGGCAACACGGCCGTAAAGGTCCCTCAGCTTCACGGGGTTGGCCATGCCGCCGAAGCCCTTGAGGGTTTCGCCCACGGGCCGCACATCGGACAGGTCCACCGAGACGTGGACGGGGCCGTCGAAACGCTCATCGCTGCAGAGGTTGAGCAGCAGCCGGTAGCTCTCCACCCAGCCGGAGCGGGTGTCGCCAACCCGCACATTGACCTGCTGGCCATCGATCCGGTGGGTGGTCTGCTGCTGGCGGGAGCCGATCGGCGTCACACCGATGTCGGTGACCCCATCGATGACGAGGGTGTTGCGCACCGTCGGCAGCCGACGGATCAGATGGGGCTCGATGATGGCGCCGGTGCCGCAGCCCATCATCGCCAGATCCATCATCAGGGCGAAGGCTTCCCAGTCCACCAGATTGGTGGAGGTGCAGTTGTAGGCGCCGGAGAAATTCTCGGGTTGCTCGATCCACCCCGTACCACCGATCCACAGCCAGCGGCCGGAGGGGAGCGCCATCTGGTGCCGCTGCATGCGCCGGATCAGCTCCACCTCCTCTGCCGCAAGGGAACCCAGGACCCGCAGGCCCTCGAGGTTGCGCTCGGCCACCTCATGCCAGCTCTCCCTGCCCCCGCTTGGGGTCTTGCGGCTGTAGGTGCGGTAGAAGACCGGATAGGCCGCCGGGGCGGTGACCGGAAAATCGGCCGCCGGTGTGACGGTGTCGACGCTTGCCGATGACGTCGCCGCCTCGGCGGGTGTGGCTGGACGGGCGGCGGACAGGGTCACGGTGGGTACGGCCGGTGCGTGCTGGAAACCATAACGCCACCCATAGGGTCTGCAACGGTGCCCTGCCACCAGCCACGGTGCCTGGGGCGGCTGAGGGGGCCTTGGCTGGGTAGAACAGCGCCAGATCGGACAGGAAGGCCGAGCCGATGGAGCGGATCTGCGAACCGGAGTTGATGGAAGACCCGCTGCAGGCGGAGGCCTACGCCGCGGCCGATTTCTCCAGCGGCGACCGGGCGGTGCTGGGCAGAATCGAGACCCTTCTGGGCGACCGTGGGCAGGGGGACGGCGAGGGCCTCAGCTTTGTGGATCTGGGCTGCGGACCCGGCAACATCACCTTTCTGCTGGCCGGGCGCTGGCCTCTGGCCAGCGTGCTGGGCCTTGATGGCTCAGGCGCCATGCTGGCGATCGCCGAGCGACGACGGCGCGCTGAACCCGCTGGCTGGCGGCACCTTCGCTTCCGCCAGCAACAGCTGCCCAGTCCGCAGCTGGAGGGTCCCTGCAGTGCCGTGGTCAGCAACAGCCTGCTGCATCACCTCCATGACCCGGCGGTGTTCTGGCGCAGCGTGCGGCAACTTTCAGCGCCAGGCACCTGCCTTTATGTGCGGGACCTGCGGCGGCCAGCCAACAACGCTGAACTGGAGGCCCTGGTGCATCGTCATGCCGCCTCGGCGCCGGAGGTGCTGCGGCGGGACTACGCCCATTCCTTGCAAGCGGCCTTCAGCCGGTCCGAGGTGCTGGCCCAGCTCGAGGCCGCCGGACTCGAAGGGCTGCAGGTGCAGGAGCTGGACGACCGCTACCTGGAGATCCACGGCCCCAGCCTGCCTGGCAGGCTGGCCTGATGGTCACCAGCTCCTCCCCTGCCCCAGCTCCTGAGTTCGACGCCGCGGCACTGGCGGCGGCGGTGAGCCGGCGCCGCAATTTCGCCATCATTTCCCACCCCGACGCGGGCAAGACGACCCTCACCGAGAAGTTGCTGCTCTACGGGGGTGCCATCCAGCAGGCCGGGGCGGTGAAGGCCAAGGGGGAGCAGCGCAAGGTGACCTCCGACTGGATGGAGCTGGAGAAGCAGCGCGGCATTTCGATCACCTCCACCGTGCTCCAGTTCGAGTACGCCGGCAGCACGATCAACCTGCTCGACACCCCCGGCCACCAGGACTTCTCGGAGGACACCTACCGGACCCTGGCTGCCGCTGACAACGCCGTGATGCTGGTGGACGCGGCCAAGGGATTGGAACCGCAGACCCGCAAGTTGTTCGAGGTCTGCCGGATGCGGCGGATCCCGATCTTCACCTTCATCAACAAGATGGACCGGCCGGGGCGGGACCCGCTGGAGCTGGTCGATGAGATCGAACAGGAGCTGGGGCTGGCCTGCTGGCCGGTGAACTGGCCGATCGGCAGCGGCGATCGGTTCCGCGGCGTGATCGACCGGCGCTCCCAGGATCTGCTGCTGTTCGAGCGGGCCGAACGGGGCCGGCAGAGCCTGGAGCGGCGACTGATCCCCGGCGATCCGGACCGCCAGGAGCGGGTGGAGGCGGAGCTGCTGGATCTGGCCGTGGAGGAACTGGAGCTGGTGGAGGGCGCCGGAGCGGAGCTGGATCTGGCGCGGGTGCACGCCGGTGAGCTGAGCCCGGTGTTCTTCGGCTCGGCGATGACCAATTTCGGCGTGCGCCCCTTCCTTGATGCCTTCCTGGAGCTGGCCCAGCCGCCGGTGGCCCGGGACAGTGACCAGGGACCGGTGGATCCATTGCGGCCGGAGTTCAGCGGCTTCGTCTTCAAGCTGCAGGCCAACATGGACCCCCGCCACCGGGACCGGGTGGCCTTCGTGCGGGTCTGCAGCGGCCGCTTCGAGAAGGACATGAATGTGCGGCACGCCCGCAGCGGGCGCACCATCCGCCTGTCACGCCCCCAGAAGCTGTTCGGCCAGGACCGGGAGGTGGTGGAAGACGCCTACCCCGGCGATGTGATCGGCCTCAACAACCCCGGCATGTTCGCCATCGGCGACACCCTCTACACCGGTTCCCGGGTGGAGTACGAGGGCATTCCCTGCTTCAGCCCGGAGATCTTCGCCTGGCTGCGCAATCCCAATCCCTCGGCGTTCAAGAGTTTCCGCAAGGGGGTGAATGAGCTGCGCGAAGAGGGGGCCGTTCAGGTGTTGTATGACACCGACCCCAGCAAGCGGGATCCGATCCTGGCGGCGGTGGGCCAGTTGCAGCTTGAGGTGGTGCAGTACCGGCTGGAGAACGAATACGGCGTCACCAGCCGGCTGGAACCGCTGGAGTTCAGTGTCGCCCGCTGGGTGAGCGGCGGCTGGCCAGCCCTGGAGAGCGTCGGCCGCCTGTTCAACTGCAAGACGGTTCGCGACGCCTGGGACCGGCCGGTGCTGCTGTTCCGCAACGACTGGAACCTGCACCAGCTTCTGGAGGACCATCCCGACCTGGAGCTGCACGGGGTGGCGCCCGTGGTGAGCGGCGTCGAGCCGATCGCCCTCTGAGCCGGGGGGCCGCCGAGGGCCGCCACGGGAGGAATCCCTCCCTCGCGCCAGACGATCGGAGGGGGCAGAATGAAGCAACAATTCGTCACGCCGTAACGGACGGTCACAGCGATGCCTCGATCCGTGACGCCACCCCCGCTCTGGCTGGTGCGTCCCCGCAGCGACGGGGGCAGTGATTACGTCAGTTTCCAGCCCTCACAAGGGGCAGTGGAAATGCGCGAAGGCAGCCATCTCCCCCCCCAGATGCCCCTGCTCAAACGGCGCCGTTCGCTGGCGATCGAGGAAGCGGAGGCCTGCCGCCGCAGACTGCAACAGGAAGCGGGATATCACCGCAGTGAACCGCTTTTTTAGCCTCGCCTCGATACGCTCGGTGGCATGAACCAAGGATCCGACCAAGCCCCGCCGGCCCCTGACGCCTCCGATCCGTACGAGCGGCTCGGTGTCGCTCCCGATGCCTCCTTCGACACCGTCCAGGAGGCCAAGCTGGCGCGGCTCGACGAGGCCGGCGACGACCCCCTGGTTCGCTCCCGCATCGAAGCCGCCTATGACGCGGTGTTGATGGACCGGTTGAAGGAACGCCAGCAGGGCCGGGTCAGCAGCGCCGCCCGTTCCGCCTCCCAGCGGGAGCAGGCTTCCCCGCCTCCGAGCCGGCCGGCCCTCTCCGCCCTGCCCAGCCTGCCCCAGCTGCCCCCCTCCCGCCTGCCCCGTCCCAGCTTCTCCCTGCCCCAGCTGCAACTGGCCACGGGCCGGGATCTCTGGTTTCCCCTGGCGGCGGATGGCGTGTTGCTGCTGCTGCTCGTGCTGATGCCCGGAGCCGCACCCGAACTGCTGACCGCCCTGGCCACCGGGGTCACCCTGCTGAACCTGCAGCGTCGTCACGGTCGCTTCCTGGCGGCGGTGGGTTGGTCGTTTGCCCTGCTCTGCCTGGGACTCGTGCTGGGCGGTCTGCTGGCGGGAGGTCTCGGACCCGCCCTCAGCCAGTCCCTCGCGGTGACGACGCTGCAGCTGCAGAGCCTCCCAGCCATCCTGCTGCTCCTGCTCGGTGCCCTGCTGATCGCCTGAGTCCGGCACAGGCCCGTGCGGGGGCTCAGGCCACGGGGGCCAGCTCGTCGATCAGCTCCTGAAGCTCAGGGGCTTCCACCCGATACACCGCATTGCAGAAGTGGCAGGTCAGTTCCGCCTGGCCGTCTTCGTTGAGCATGTCGGTGAGTTCTTCACGGCCCAGCAGCTTGAGGGCGCTGACGCTGCGGTGGCGGCTGCAGGGGCAGTGGAACTGGACGGACTGCTCGATCGAGCCCGCCCCGAGGGGCTGGGGATCGAGGTCCGGAAAGATTTCCTCGAACAGGGCATGGAGCTGGTCGGCATTGGCGGCGAGCCGCTCGCTGAAGCCGGTGATTTCCCGGCAGCGCTCCTCCAGCAGGGCCACCAGTGCCGGTTCCCGCGCCGCCTTCGGCAGCACCTGCACCAGCACGCCGCCGGCACAGCGCACGCCGCTGCTGTCGATCGTCTCCCCCACGAACAGGGCCGAGGGGGTCTGTTCGGAATGGAGCAGGTAGGAGGCCACGTCCTCGCCGATGCCGCCACTCACCAGCTCGACGGTGCTGCTGAAGGGTTCCCCCTGGCCCCGGTCCCGCACCACGTGCAGGTAACCGGTGCCGGTGGCGCGGCGGAAGTCGAACTGGTGGCCGCCGGCCGCATCCGTCAGCAGATCCAGCTCGAGCTCCGGCCGGCCCACGTAGCCGCGCACGGTGCCATCCCGCCCCGCATCCACCATCAGACCCCGCAGGGGGCCATCGGACTGAATGCGCAGGTTGACCCGGCCATGGGCCACCTTCATCGAGCTGGCCAGCAGCAGGCCCGCCGTCATGGCCCGGCCCAGCAGGGCCGTGGTGAGGAAGGAGAGGCCGTGGCGGTGACTGGCCTGGCGGATGGCCGAGGTGGTGGTGACCGCCACCATCCGGATGCCGCCCCCGGCACCGGTGGCCCTCAGCATGCGATCCCCCATCCAGCCCGTCCCCTGCGATCCGATGGTCATCGTAAGGAGCCGGAATGGAGGGCCTCGAGGGGCCTGAGGGTTCCCTGCTCCAGCCGCCAGCCCCGCTCGACCACCCCCCGGAACAGTTCCGGTTCGTGGGTCACTACCAGCAGGGCCCGTTCCTTGGCGAGATCGGCGATCAGCTGGAGCACCTCCTCCCGCACCGTCCAGTCGAGGCCGGCGGTGGGCTCATCCAGCAGCAGCACCCGGGCATCGCGCACCAGCTGGACGGCCAGGGCCAGGCGACGCTGCTGGCCGCCGCTGAGGCGCTCCGGCGCCTGCTGCAACGAGAGGCTGCCGAGGCCCACCTGCTCCAGCACGGCCTCGGCCTTCTCGGCGGTGAGGCGGCGCTGGCCCAGCTTCAGTTCCTGACCCACCGTGAGGCCGAGGAAATGGCGTTCCGGAAACTGGAACACCAGGCCGCACAGCCAGCGGCGCTGACGACTGCTGAGGGCTTCGCCCTGCCAGAGGAAGCGTCCGGCATCGGCTTCGGCCAGACCGCAGATCACCTCCAGCAGAGTGGTCTTGCCGCTGCCGCTGCGGCCGGCGACCAGAGCCGGGGATCCCTGCGTCAACTGCAGGGAGACGTCGGCCAGCACCGGCGCCGGCGCCGTGGCGGGGTGGTACCGCAGACCGAGGACATCGAGCATGGCACCAGCATGCCGTCCGGCGCTGCGGCGGTGGTGCGTGTTGGATGGGGGGACACGCGCGCCATTTCCCCCTTCCCCATGGATGTCCGATTTCGCGAGGTGGATCCGTTCAACTGCTGGATCTGGCTGCACTTCGCCGACCAGCCGGGTGGCGCCGAGCGGGGCTACGTGGAAACGGCCCTCGACAGTTGGTTCTTTCTGGGCAAGCTGGGCGCCTTCAACGCCGAGAACCTGCAGACCCATGAAGGCGGCGTGGATCTCGGCTGGCTCGCTTACGACACCGAGGCGGCGGAGCGCAGCCTGCCGGCCCTGATGCACAACATGGGCCCGATGGAGTACCAGGACGACTGGGCGCGCTGCTGGGTCGACCTGGGCACCAGCGATGCCCTGGCCCTTGATGTGCTGATCAACGCCCTGCGCCAGCTCGACAACGACGTGCTGGAGATCACCGAGCTGGTGATCGGCGGGCTGAACGAAGACTGGCCGATCGAGGAGGAGCCCGAGAGCCCGTTCTACGGAGACTGATGGGGCGGGAGTTGCGCCGGTTGCTGATCGCCCCGGAGCGGATCGCCGCCCTGACGGGCGGGGGCCAGGAGCTGCCCTGGCTGGCGCTGGAACCCCAGGAAAGCCACTACCTGGAACGGGTGCTGCGCTATCGGCCCGGCGACCGGCTGGCACTGGTGGACGGTGTCGGTCAGCTGTGGACGGCAGTGCTTGAGCCGGAACGGCGGCTGCGGCTGGAACAGGCGCCGGAGGCGCCCCTGCAGCAACAGGGACCGGTCACACCGCCCCTGGAGCTGGCCATGGCCGTGCCCAAGCGGGAGGCGGATCTGGTCTGGCGCATGGCCACCGAACTGGGTGCCGACCGGCTCCAGCCCCTGCTGGCCGCGCGCGGTGCCCCCGGTGAGCGCTGCCCCCTGGACCGCTGGCGGGGAATTGTTCGGGAGGCCACCGAGCAGTGCGAACGGCTGTGGCATCCCCTGCTGGACTCCCCCTGCGAGGCCGGGGCCTGGCTCGCACGGCCGGCCCCTGGCATCGCCCTGCTGGCCACCACCCGCCGGGACGCTCTGCCGCTCTGCAGTCAGCGGCTGCGGGACCTGGCCGACGGCGCCAACCCGTCTGATCTCGCGGCTGGGATCCGGCTGGCGATCGGGCCGGAGGGGGGCTGGAGCCCAGAGGAAGAGCAGCGGGCCGAAGCGGCCGGCTGGCAGACTGTGAGCCTGGGGGCAGCCATCCTGCGCACGGCCACGGCCGCGGTGGCCGGGGTGGCCCTGCTGGCTGACTGGCGAGCGCTCAGGAGCGCATCATGCCGGCCGCCATCTCCTTGAACACGCCCAGGTTGGCTCCGGGGGTGCGGCGCTTGATCGGGGTGGCCCCACCCGCTGTGACGCAGTCGGGGGCGAAGGTGGCCAGCGATGGGGCGGGGCGCAGCGCCTCGGCGGCAGCCAGTTCGGCGGCGATCGCCTCGGCGGTGGTGAGGCCGGAGACGGGGGGAAGGGCGGCGTCTGCCTCCGAAGGCGTGGCGGGCTGGGCCTCCGCCGCCTGGGGAGCCAGCTTGGCTTCGGGCTTGGGCTCGGCCTTGGGGGGGGCCACCACGGCCGGGGGGTCGTTGCCTTCGCCGCCGCCCAGATCAAGGAAGAACTTGGGACGTTTGAAGACCATTCGGAGCACCACCGGATGCAGCGATTATCCGCCGAAGGCGGCACCCGGAAGCGGCTCGCTTAGATCTGTGCAACACAGTCGGGCTGTCGTGATGCAGTTGCTTCCGCCCCAGGATCCGTCGCACTGGCTGGCGGCCCTGGCGATCAATGGCCTGCTGATCGCGCTCGCCCAGCAGCTGCCCCTGCTGACGCGGACCGGCTGGATCCACGCCGGGGTGCTCGGCACCCTGCTGTGGGGAAGCCTGGGCTGGCGCGGCTGGCTGGCGGTCGTGGCCTATCTGGCCCTGGGCAGCCTGGTGACCAAGCTGGGCTTCCGCCGCAAGCGGGAGCTGGGGCTGGCAGAGGCCCGAGAAGGTCGGCGGGGGCCGGAGAACGTCTGGGGCTCGGCCCTGGTGGGCACCGTGCTGGCCCTGCTGGCCTGCCGGGCACCCATGGCCGCGGTGCCCCTGCTGCTGGCTGGCTTTGCCGCCAGCTTCGCCGCCAAGCTCGCTGACACCTTCGGCAGCGAGATCGGCAAACGCTGGGGCCGCCACACGGTGCTGATCACCAGTCTGCGGCCGGTGCCACCCGGAACCGAGGGGGCCATCAGCCTGGAGGGAACCGCGGCCAGCCTGGTGGGCAGCGGCCTGATGACCCTGGTCATGCTGGCCCTCGGGCTGATCAGCGGCTGGCCCCTGGCGCTGCTGGTGGGCGGTGTCGGGCTGCTGGCCACCCTGGCCGAAAGCGTCGTCGGGGCCAGCCTTCAGCAGCGCTGGGGCTGGCTCAGCAACGAGGTGGTCAATGGGCTGCAGACGCTGTTGGCGGCCCTGCTGGCCATGGGCCTGGTGCCGTGGCTTCCGGCCCCTGGATCGGGCTGAGGGCCTGCTGGCGCCAGGCGAGGGCGGCGCGCCGCAGACGATCGAGAACAGCATCGCAGCGGCGCTGGGCCTGGCGGGCCGGCATGCCGAGCTGCCGGCCCAGTTCCACCCAGGTGCAGCCCACATCAATCCGGCCCACAAGCAGCTCCCGCTCCCGGGGATCGAGATCCGCCAGCTGCTGGCGCAACCACTGGCGCTCGGCGCTGCGAACCTCGCTGGCGACCGCCAGCTCATCGTTCCCATCGGTGGGGGCGGGGGACGCCAGCAGATCCAGCAGGCAACCGGCTGCTTCACTGTCGGCGCCGCCCTGGCCGAAAGGGGCATCCAGGCTGCGTACCTTGCCGGTGGTGCGCACCTGCAGGGCCTCCTCGAGCCGGGCCGGATCACAGGCCAGCCGATCGGCGAGGGCGGCGGCGGGCAAGGGCTCCAGCCCCTTGCGGCGCCGGGCCTCCTGGAGGCTGAGCACCTGCTGATGCAGATCCCACAGGGGCCTGGGCGGACGCACCATGGGCTGGCGATCCCGCCGCTCCCTTTGGATCGCGCCCTGGATGTAGGGCACGGCGAAGCTGCTGAGGCTGACGTTGCGATCGGGATCGAAGGCCTCGACGGCGCGGATCAGGCCGAGACTTCCCACCTGGGCCAGATCCTCGAACGCCAGGCCGGTGTCGGCACCCTGGCGGCCGGCGATCGAGAACACCAGTGGCAGGTTGTCCTCCACCAGCAGGTTGCGCCAGCGCAGCCGGGTGAGCGGATCGGTGGCCGCAGCGAAGGCCTTGAGGCGGCGGCGGTTGCGGGTGCGGCGATCCACAATCGCTTCGGGGATCTCGCGGCAGCCCAGGCAGAGGTCCGGCTGCGGCGCCCGACGGGTCGCCACCAGTGCAGGGGCCGGCGGAGGGGGTGGCGGAGGGCGATCCATGGCGGTGAATCCAGCGGGGTCCGTTTCTTCAGAGTCGCCGCAGGCCGACAGCGCCGGTTCACCGGATGGGGGGAGTTCCCTTCCTCCGATCGGGTGATGTCATCGGGGCCGGCGGAGTGCAGCGCTCAGGGCGCAGGGAGCCGGACGCAGGGATCAGTGCGCCGCCGTCACGCTGCTGTGGGGGTGCAGCTCGGCCCATTGCAACAGGGCGCTCCAGGCGCGCAGGCGCCGGTAGAGCTGGCCATGGCCGTCGCCATTGAGGTGCAGACCGTCACTGCAGAGCCCTTGCAGCCAGAGGGGGTCGGCCAGCAGGCCATCGAGCAGCGGCAGGAAGGGCACATCCGCCTCCATGCAGGCTTCCTCCAGCAGGCCTTCGTAGAGCCGCACGCTGGCCAGGTCGTACCAGAGCATCCCGGCGAAGGGCATCACGGCCTCATCCACCGGGGTGAGGCCAAGCACGAACACCGGCGCGATGGCCTGCAGCCGGGGCAGCAGCTGCTGCAGGCCGAACAGGAAGGCCTCGGGCGCGAGTTGGTAACGGCCGTCGGGTCGCCCGACCCGGGCGGTGTCGTTGAGGCCGATCGACAGCAGGATCCCCTGGGGGCGCTGGCGGCGCAGCTCGCCCCGGTGGCTCACTTCCGCCTCGGCGCGGGCCGCCAACCGCTCCAGGCCGTCGCCGCGCACCCCCAGTCCGTACAGCACCGGCCCCTGGGGCAGGTCCATCCAATGGCGGCGCAGGCGTTCACACCAACCGCCCTGCTCGGGATCACCCCAGCCGTACACCCCGCTGTCCCCCAGCACCACCAGCTTCCTGGGGACCGGCATCGGTGAGCCCGTCATGGGGCGAGCCTCCAGCACAGGCGGGGCGCTCAGAGGCTCACGCCGAAGCGCCGCAGCCGATCCAGACCGTCGTCGATCGTGGCGGGTGACGCGGCACAGGACAGGCGGATGCAGCGGTCATCGCCGAAGGCGGCACCGGGCACCACCGCCAGCCCCACCTCCTCCAGCAGCCGGCCGCAGAGGGTCATCGAGTCGAGGCCCCAGGCACTCACGTCCGGGAAGGCATAGAAGGCCCCCTCGGGGGGCAGCAGCTTCAGGCCCTGGATCGCCATCAGGCCGTCGCTGAGCCGGGCGCGGCGGCGGCTGAATTCGGCCGCCATCTCCCTGACGCAATCCCGCGAGCCGCTGATCGCCGCCAGGGCGCCGTACTGGGCGAAGGTGCAGACGTTGCTGGTGCTCTGGCTCTGCAGGGCACTGGCGGCGGCCACCACGTGACGGGCCCCCGCCAGCCAGCCGATGCGCCAGCCCGTCATGGCCCAGCCCTTGGCGAAGCCGTTGACGATGAAGACGCGCTCGGCCAGGTCGGGGGCCACCGCCGCCAGACTGTGGTGCGTATGGCCGGGTGAGAGCAACATCTCGTAGATCTCATCGCACACCACCGCCAGGCCGGGATGGCGGCGCAGCACGGCGGCGATCGCCTCCAGTTCTTCGCGGCTGAGCACCATGCCGGTGGGATTGGAAGGGCTGTTGAGCACCAGCAGCCGGCTGTCGGGGGTGATCGCCGCCTCGAGCTGCTCGGGGCTGAAGCGAAAGCCGCCGCTGGCGTCGGTGTGAAGACAGCGGACACTGGCGCCGGCCAGCTGGGCCATTTCCGGGTAGCTCAGCCAGTAGGGGGCCGGCAGCAGCACCTCGTCGCCGGGATTGAGCAGAACCTGGAACAGGTTGTAGAGGGCCTGCTTGCCGCCGTTGGTCACCAGGACCTGGTCGGCCTGGGTGGGAACACTGTTCTCCTGGCTCAGCTTGGCGGCGATGGCCTGGCGCAGCTGGGGTTCGCCGGCGACGGGTCCGTAGCGGGTGTGGCCGGCCTCAAGGGCCTCGGCCGCCGCCCGGCGGATGAAGGCGGGGGTGTCGAAATCGGGCTCACCGGCGCTGAGGCTGCAGATGTCCTTGCCATCGGCACGCAGCTCACGGGCCTTGGCGGTGATGGCGAGGGTGAGCGATGGCTGCAACGCCTGCGCCCGGGCGGAGAGCGACAACGGGGCCGGCATGGCAGTGAGCGGCGTCTGGAGGGCGCGATTCGGCAATCCGGCCATCTTGCCCTACGCCCCGCGGCCATGGCCAAGAATGGCGCGATGCCCGGCGACCCCCTGCAACCGTCCCTCCTGGGTGAGGCTGTCGCCGCCGGAGGCGCGCCCGGCCTCGACGGACTGCAGCGGAGCTGCCAGGACTGCCGCCGCTGCGGCCTGGCCGCGGGCCGCCATCAGGTGGTGATCAGCCGGGGCGACCCGGCGGCACGGCTGATGGTGATCGGCGAAGGCCCCGGCGCCCAGGAGGACGCCAGCGGCCGGCCCTTCGTGGGGCGGGCCGGCCAGCTGCTGGACCAGATGCTGGCCAGTGTGGGACTCGACAGCGAACGGGACGCCTACGTCTGCAACGTGGTGAAGTGCCGCCCCCCCGACAACCGCAAGCCGACGGCCCAGGAGATGGCGGCCTGCGCCCCCTGGCTGGCCGTTCAGATCGCCGAAGTGGATCCCGCCGTGGTGTTGCTCACCGGTGCCACGGCCCTGGAAGGGGTGCTCGGCATCAAGGGGGGCATCTCCAGGCTTCGCGGCCAGTGGCACCCCTGGCAGGGCCGCTGGGTGATGCCGGTGTTCCACCCCTCCTATCTGCTGCGCAATCCTTCGCGGGAGCAGGGCTCCCCCAAATGGCTCACCTGGCAGGACCTCAAGGAGGTGCAGCGCCGGCTGGAGCTGGACCAGCCGGCGCCACCCACTTTGTGACAGGCTTTGGCCATCACCGGCCCACGCGAGATGACCGGCAGCCTGGCCACACTGACCACCTCCGCTCCGGGGACCTCCCCCCTCCCGGCCGACTGGGCCAGTGACCCCCGCTTCGAGACGGTGATCCGTCGCCGCCGCACCCGCAGCGTCCGTGTCGGCGCCATGTGGGTGGGCAGCGAGCACCCCGTGGTGGTGCAGTCGATGATCAATGAGGACACCCTCGACGTGGAGGGGGCCACCGCCGGCATCCGCCGGTTGCACGAGGCGGGCTGCGAGATCGTGCGGCTCACCGTGCCGAGCCTGGCCCATGCCAAGGCCGTCAAGGAGATCCGCCGGCGGCTGGAGGACAGCTACCAGCCGGTGCCCCTGGTGGCGGACGTGCACCACAACGGCATGAAGATTGCCCTGGAGGTGGCCCAGCACGTTGACAAGGTGCGCATTAATCCGGGCCTGTACGTGTTCGACAAGCCCGATCCCAACCGCACCGAGTTCACGGCCGACGAGGTGGCGGCCATCGGCGAGCGCATCCAGACCACCCTTGAACCGCTGGTGAGCCTGCTCAAGGAGCAGGACAAGGCCCTGCGGATCGGCGTCAACCACGGCTCCCTGGCCGAACGGATGCTGTTCACCTACGGCGACACCCCCCTGGGGATGGTGGAGAGCGCCATGGAGTTCATCCGCATCTGCGACCGGCTTGACTTCCACAACATCGTCGTGTCGATGAAAGCGTCGCGGGCCCCGGTGATGCTGGCGGCCTACCGGATGATGGCGTTCCGCATGGACGCCGAGGGCTTCCACTACCCCCTGCACCTGGGGGTCACGGAAGCTGGCGACGGCGACTACGGCCGCATCAAGAGCACCGCCGGCATCGCCACCCTGCTGGCCGAGGGCCTGGGGGACACGATCCGCGTGTCGCTCACCGAGGCACCGGAGAAGGAAATCCCTGTCTGCTACTCGATCCTGCAGGCCATGGGGCTGCGCAAGACGATGGTGGAGTACGTGGCCTGCCCGAGCTGCGGCCGCACCCTGTTCAACCTGGAGGACGTACTGCACACCGTGCGCAAGGCCACCGCCCACCTGACAGGGCTGGACATCGCCGTGATGGGTTGCATCGTCAACGGCCCTGGCGAGATGGCCGATGCCGACTACGGCTACGTGGGCAAGACCCCCGGCACCATCTCCCTCTACCGCGGGCGGGAGGAAATTCGCCGGGTGCCGGAAGCCGAAGGGGTCGAGGCGCTGATCGCCCTAATCAAAGAGGACGGTCGCTGGGTCGACCCCTGAACGGGGGGCCCAACACCGGCAGCGGCGCTACGTTGGAACCACGTTTCAGCCTCCTTGAGGATCCCCAGCATGGGAAGAGCTCGCGCCACGGTCGTGGTGCTGGTTGGTCTCGGTGCCTGCGCCGCCACCGCGGTGATGGCCAGGGATATGGTGCTGACCCCCACCGGAACCGTGTCGATCAGCGACAGCCCCAAGGAGGTGATGGATCAGGCCTGGCAGATCGTTTTCCGCGACTACCTGGACACCACGGGGAAATACACACCAGAACAGTGGCGCAAGCTGCGCCGCAGCGTGCTCTCCAAGAGCTACAGCACCCCCAAGGATGCCTATGAGGGCATCCGCGGCATGCTCGGCACCCTCGACGATCCCTACACCCGCTTCCTGGATCCGCGGGAATTCAAGGAGATGCAGATCGACACCTCCGGGGAGCTCTCGGGGGTGGGCATCCAGCTGAGTGTCGACAAGGAGACCAAGGAGCTGGTGGTGATCTCGCCGATCGAGGGCTCTCCGGCCTCCCGGGCCGGCGTGCAGCCCAAGGACGTGATCGTCTCGATCGACGGCAAGAGCACCAAGGGGATGAGCACCGAGGACGCGGTGAAGCTGATCCGGGGCAAGGCCGGCACGACGGTCAATCTGGTGTTGCGCCGCAAGGGCCAGAACCTCGACACCCCTCTTACCCGGGAGCTGATCGAAATCCACGCGGTCACCCACCAGGTCAACACCGCCCCCGACGGCACCAAGGTCGGCTACATCCGCCTGAAGCAGTTCAGCGCCACCGCCACCAAGGACATGCGGGCGGCCGTGCGGGATCTGGAGGCCAAGGGCGTGCAGGGTTACGTCCTCGACCTGCGCAGCAACCCTGGCGGACTGCTGGTGGCGAGCGTCGAGATTGCCCGCCAATGGATCAACGAAGGCATCATCGTTTCCACCAAGACCCGCGACGGCATTCAGGACGTCAAACGGGCCACGGGCCAGGCCCTGACCACCAAGCCCATGGTGGTGCTGGTCAACGAAGGTTCGGCCAGCGCCAGCGAGATTCTTTCCGGCGCCCTGCAGGACAACAACCGTGCCGTGCTGGTGGGTCAGAAGACCTTCGGCAAGGGGCTGGTGCAGTCGGTGCGGGGGCTTTCCGATGGCTCGGGCATGACCGTGACCATTGCCAAGTACCTCACCCCCCGCAACCGGGACATCCACAAGCACGGCATCAATCCGGACGTGCCGGTGAAGATGACCGAACAGGAGGTGCAACGCCTCAAGCTCGAAGACATCGGCACCAACCGGGACAGCCAGTACCGGGCGGCCGAATCCACCCTGCGCAAGCAGCTGCAGGCCAGCGCTGTGCTGCAGAAGGCGTTCCAGCCCGGCAGTGCCAATCTGCCGGCGGCCCTTGCCAAACCCTAATGTGCACGACCCGGGCGCCACGCCCGGGTCGGTCTGGGCGCTCAAGCCGTGGTGGTGTCAGCCCTGGAGCATCCTGCTCACGGGGCTGGCCATCGTGGCCGGCAGCTGGTTTGTGCTCCACCTCTGGTGGCTCAGCACGGGAGTCTCACTCGTGATCGGGGTCTGGTGGCTGCTGTTCCTGGTGCTGATGCCAGCGGCCTGGAAACGGTCGCAGGCTGGCGGCGGCAACGGCTGAGCCGCAGGGATCAGGCGACGGGCTGCATCAGCCCGCCACCGGGGGAGGAGTCATCGTCGTCGTTGTTGCCGGCATCGGCCTGGAAGAGGGCGAAGAAGCCGAGGCCGAGGACCCCCAGAAAGGCAGGCAGCAGCAGGGGATTCTGGGTGGCGCCCGCAACCTCGATCAGTTCACCCATGGGGCCGCGTAACGAAAGATGTCGCCATCTTAACGTTCCTTCTCATTCCTGTGGTCCGTTCAGTCGAAGACGTGGCCGTGCTCGTAGCGCTCCGCATGGCCCGCGGCCTCGGTGAGGGCCCCCACGTTCTCCCGGGTGAAGAAGCCGTCGTAGCCCTTGCAGCGCTCCACGTATTCGGTGATCAGCTGGGAGTAGGGGGAGCTGCGCGAGAAGATCTGGCGCAGGTTGGGCTGCTCGCCGCATTCCCCCACCATGTCGGCGAGGAAGGGGATGCCCAGCTCGCGCAGGGTGTGCACCACCACGTCCACGTTCTTCTCGCCGTTGCTGTCGCCATCCATCACTTCATAGGCGATGTGATGCATGCGCCGCCCGAAATTGCGCACGAAATCTTCGGTGGGCATGGGCAGGTTGGACAGGGAGTTGAGGTAGGAGGGGGTGTTGTTGGCCGTGAAGACGCGGGCGGGAGATAACTTGTCGTCCCCCACCGAGGGATGGCGGGTGACGTTGGTGGAGGAGTTCATCTCGGCGATGTCATAGGAGCCCCAGTAGTAGTAGGGAACCATCGTCAGGTATTCGAGGATGGCATCCTCCCGCTCACCGGCCAGCACCCGGGTGGCCAGGTGATCGATGCCCAGGATCTTGCCCTCCAGCCCGTGCTCCCGGTGGCGACGGGCGGCAGCGGTCAGCGGGGCGAGGGCCTCCTCATCGAGCAGCACGCGATCGCCCAGATCCAGGGCCGCCAGGCCATCGAGGGGCCGATCCACATAACCGACCCGGTTGTAGGTGTAGTCGGAGAGGAACGTGAAGCAGAGGTGCTTGGAGGCATAGAAGGGGTTAACCGTCTCCCCTGGGTAGGCGAAGCGGATGTTCTGGGGTTCGAGGATGGCGCGCAGGTCGTGGCAGGAGGAAACAGCAAAGATCTCGCCGATGTAGCGAGCGTTGGGCTTGTCGATCGAGAGGGGGTACATCGCGTTCCAACGCGTGACCTCATCCTCGAAATCGTCAAACAGCGGCTCCAGCACGATCAGCCGCGGAAACGCCTCGCCCCCCTTGAGCAGGTAGATGCGGTGGGTGGCGTTGATCCAGCACTCCTGATAGCGGTAGGGACCGGTGAGCGCCAGCTCCGCCAGGTAGGGCAGGCCGTTGCCGTGGTCCACCTGAATCACCAGGGCCGCCATCGGCCCCACCGCCTGCTCCAGCCCCGAGCTGGCCCGCCGGGCATAGACGCGGGGCAGGAACTCCTCGAAGAAGGTGGTGTTCCGCTTGTCGCCCTTGGGCCGGTAGGTAGCGAGATCGATCATCAGCGGGGATAGAGGCCCGGCGCCCCCATGGTGCCTTTGCTGCCACTGAATTCAAGGATCCTCCCCCGGCCACAACCAGAACCATGGCCCACCTCCGGCCAGCGACTCGGTTCGGCTTAATCTCAGCCCGGGCAGCAGCAAACGCCGACGTCCATGTTCCGTTCCAATCGGTGGTGACGTCCAAGATCCCCGTCCTGATCTGCATCGATGTGGAACCGGACGCGTTCTTCGTCTCGCGGCAGGAGCCCGAACCCTGGCGGGGCTACGAGCTCACCCATGCCTACATCCGCTCCCTGCGAGCAACCCTGCAGCAGCTCACGGGCGACGCCGTGCAAGTCAGCTGGTTCATCCGGATGGATCCCCAGGTGGCCCTGGCCCATGGCCGTGCCTCCTGGGCTGTTGAGCACTACGGGGCGTTGTTCGAGGACGTCATCGCCGCCGGGGATGAGCTGGGCGCCCATGTCCATACCTATCGCTGGTGTGAGGACTCCGGCGACTGGCTGGATGACCACGGCCACGACGACTGGGTGGCGGAATGCCTGGAAACGGCCGTGGATGGCTACCGAGCCAGCTTCGGCACGACCTGCCGTTCCCTGCGCTTCGGCAACTACTGGTCGGGAACGGAGGCCATCAATCGGGCGGAAGCCCTGGGATTCCGCTTCGATCTGACCATCGAGCCTGGCCTCCCCCGGAATGCGCTGGACGCACGCAAACCGCCCCATTCAGGCGATCTGCCGGACTACTACCGCGTGCCCAGGGAACCCTATGCCCCATCCCGCCGTGACTTTCGCCGCAGGGCCAGGCCCGGGGAGCGTCAGATCACGCTCCTGCCCCTGACCTCCGCCCACCTCAATTACGGCTGGGGCCCGCGAAGTCTGGAGCAGAGATGGCGGCGGCTACGGAACAACGGCTTCCGGCATCGGCGGCAGGACACACCGCTGTCGCTCTGGCGGGACTGGAGATATCCCAACGCGTTCAGCGTGATGCTCGACCGGGCGATCGCCCGGCAGCGGCACCCCTATCTGGCCTTCGCCATTCACTCCAACGCGCCCGTCGAGTCCGGGTCGCTGCCGAGAATCGAGCGCTGCCTGCAGGCCCTGATGGACCACCCCGAGCGCCCTAGGTTCGCGTTCTGCACCCCCGCCGAAGCCATGGCGATCCTGCAGGGGAACGCATCAGGCGGCGGATCCGGTCGAGTGCCATAGGAATCCCCCGTAATCGCATCAGCTGCCACCAGGCACGTGGCTGCCATGGTTCCGTCAGCAGATAATCCAGCAGCAGGGAGGTTGGGTAGGCACTCTGCCGATGGAAAGGCACCAATGGGCCCAGGTGCCGGATGGTGTCAGGTCGGCCCCTGTGGAGCATCCTCACCAGGCGTCTCCGTTGCCGGACGTCGCTCGAGGTGAGGGTTGGGCGCAGGTACCAACCCAGGGTGCCGATGACGAGATCCGTGGGAGCGGCCGATCGGGAGAGCTCCGCTTCGAGCTGCATCAGGGCGGATCGCATCAGCGCCGGATCGACGCCTTCCAGGGCCTGGATCACCTGCGCCATGGGGATGAGAATGCGGCACTGCTGAAGGCGCAGGTCCGCTTCCTGGGGATGGCTGAGGCCGCGCTCGCAGGCGAGGGCCTCGCAGCTCGTGCGGATGTTGAGGAAGTAATCGTGGGCCCGCTCCAGGCGCCAGCGGGTGCTGGTGGCCTCCTGGTGCTGCACGCGATAGGCGGCGGTGGCACTGGCATTGCGCACCATCGGAGCGATGGAGGCCAACTGGAACCAGGCCTGCACATCACTGCTCCAGGCGTTCCGGGCCGGCCAGCCGCCGATGGCCTCCAGGGCGGCGCGCCGGATCAGGACGAAGGACGGTGTATCGATCCGGTGGAAGGGAAAGCTGTCCCAGGGGTCGAACCGTTCCGGGCCCAGGACTGGAAGCGGAAAGTGCAGCTGGAGCTCGTCTTCGTAGGTGAGGGTGCGGGACACCGCCGCGCTGGCCGCCGGATCGTCGCGCAGCAGCGTGCTGAGCAGCTCGAGGTGGCGGGGATGCCAGAGGTCGTCCTGGTCCAGAAAGATGACCGAGGCCGCCGTACTGCGCGCAAAGCCGAATTGCCGGGTCTGGTGGGTGCCCTTGCCGGGATGGCGAAACAGGGCCACCTGGGGGAAGGATCGGACGATGGCGATCGAATCGTCGCTGGAGCCGTCGTCGACCACGATGATCTCCCGGGCCGGCAGGGTCTGGGCCAGCACCGACTGCAGTGTCTGGCGGATCCAGGCCGCCCCGTTGAACAGCGGGATGACGACGGCGATGTCCGCCGCTGTGGCGACGGAGCCCGTCGTGGTGAATGGGACCCTCACACCACCAGCACGGCCGCATTCTTCGCGCTCTGCTCCTCGGCCCGCTGGCCGGAGGTGAGGCCGTCAGCGTCCGGGATCTGGCCGGCCATGGCGGAGAGCCATTCCATCAGCTGCTCCAGTTGCTGGGCAGGGGAGAGGGCGCCGAGGCCCCGGGCCAGCACCTTGGCGGTGCTGCCGGCTCCGGCCTGGTACACCAGCCGGCCGTGCAGGTGCTGGGGCAGGGCCTGGCGCAGGCGGCGGAAGGCGGGTTCCTCCATCGGCGTTTCCAGGGCGATGTTGGGCTTCTCCGGCTTGATGCGCGAGAAGCCGCAGCGGCGTGCCAGCAGCTTCAGTTCCATCAGCTGCAGCAGGCTCTGCACCGGTGCGGGAATCGGTCCGTAGCGGTCGGCCCAGCCAGCGGCCAGCTCCACCAGGGCCGCCTTGCCGCCGCACTCGGCGGCGGCCCGGTAGGCGGCCATCTTCTCGTCGGCCTCGGTGATCCAGTCGGCCGGGATGAAGGCCGTCACCGGCAGGTCGATCTGGGTCTCGTCCACCGCCGGGATGTCCTGGCCCTGGATCTCGGCCAGGCAGTCCTGCAGCATCTCCATGTAGAGGTCGAAACCGATGGCCTCCATCTGGCCGCTCTGCTCCACCCCCAGCAGGTTGCCCACGCCGCGGATCTCCATGTCGCGCATGGCCAGCTGGTAGCCGGAGCCCAGCTGGGCGAACTCCTGGATCGCCCGCAGGCGCTGGCGGGCCGCCTCACTCAGGGCGGCATCGCCCGGATAGAACAGCCAGGCGTGGGCCTGGATGCCGCTGCGACCCACCCGGCCCCGCAGCTGGTACAGCTGGGCCAGGCCGAACTTGTGGGCGTCCTCCACCAGGATCGTGTTCACCCGGGGGATGTCGAGGCCCGATTCGATGATCGTGGTGCAGAGCATCACGTCGGCCTCGCCGGCGTTGAAGGCCACCATGGCGCTCTCCAGCTCCCCCTCCGGCATCTGGCCGTGGGCCACCTGCAGTCGCAGCCCCGGCAGCATCGCCCGCAGCTGGCCCGCCACCTCCTCGATGCCCTCCACCCGCGGCACCACGTAGAACACCTGGCCGCCGCGGTCGAGTTCCTGGCGGATGGCGCTGCGCACCGCCTCCTCATCCAGGCTGGCCAGGTGGGTCTTGATCGGGCGCCGCAGCGGCGGCGGTGTGGTGATCAGGCTCATCTCCCGCACCCCTGACAGGCTCATGTAAAGGGTGCGCGGAATCGGCGTGGCCGACAGGGTCAGCACGTCGACGTCCTTGCGCAGGGCTTTGATCTTCTCCTTCTGATTGACACCGAAGCGCTGCTCCTCATCCACCACCAGCAGTCCCAGCTGGCGGAAGCCCGTGCCCTTGCCCAGCAGCTGGTGGGTGCCCACCACCACGTCGGTGGCGCCACTGGCCAGGCTCTCGAGGATCGTCTTGCGCTCGGCGGCGGTGCGGAAACGGTTGAGCAGGGCCACCTTGAGCGGATAGGGCGCGAAGCGCTCGCTGAGGGTGCGCCAGTGCTGCTGGGCCAGCACGGTGGTGGGGGCCAGCAGGGCGCACTGCTTGCCGGCGGTGACCGCCTTGAAGATGGCCCGGATCGCGACTTCCGTCTTGCCGAAGCCCACATCCCCGCACACCAGCCGGTCCATCGGCTGGTCCCGCTCCATGTCGCGCTTGACGTCCACGATCGCCTTGAGCTGGTCGGGGGTGGGGTCGTAGGGGAAGGAATCCTCCAGTTCGCCCTGCCACGGGCCATCGGGGGGGAAGGCGAAGCCCGGCGCCTGGTGGCGCTCGGCGTAGAGCTTCACCAGATCCATCGCCACCTTGGCCACCGCCTTGCGGGCCCGCTCCTTGGCCTTGGTCCAGGCCGTGCCGCCCATGCGGTTGAGCTCCGGCGGGCTGTCGCTGCTGGCCCGGTAGCGGCCGAGGCTGCCCAGCTGGTCGGCGGCCACCCGCAGCAGCCCGTCGGCGTACTGCACCACCAGGTAGTCGCGGGCCTCGCCGCCGATGGCCAGCTTCTCCAGCTTCAGGAAACGGCCGATGCCGTGGTTGCGGTGCACCACAAAATCGCCCGGCAGCATCTTGTTGGGATCCACCGTGCGGCTGGCCGCCTTGCGGCGCCGGCGCACGTAGCCGCCGCTCGCCAGGCTGTGCTGGCCGAAGATCTCCCGGTCGGTGAACAGCACCAGCCTCCAGGCCGGCAGCTGGAACCCCTCCAGTTCGGCCGTGCCGCGCAGCTTCAGCGCCACCGGCGTCCCCTGCTCCACCAGCCGCTCGATGGCCGGGAAGTCGCGGGCGTTGGGCACAAACCGGGTGACGCAGTCGTGCTCCTCCAGCAGAGCCACGGCACGGGAGGGCTGGGCGGAGACGATCCAGAGCCGGGCCTTGTCGCGCAGGTGCCCCTTGATCTGCTCCGCCAGGCGACCGAACTGGTTGGGATGGGCCGGCAGCGGACGGCTGGCCAGGTCGAGGTCGTTGGGATGGCGGTCGCTCTCGTGCAGCTCCGCCAGATCGAAGCCGGTGAAGGTTTCCACATCCGCCAGGGCCGCCGCGATCGGCCGGTGCAGCAGGCCGGGCAGGGGAAGGGGGGAGTCGTCGCCACCGCCGTCACCGCCCGTGGCCTTCACCACCTCGCCGTGGTGGTCGGCGGCATGGTCGAACCACTGCTGGCCATGGGCCAGGCACTGGCGACGCTCATCGACCGCCACCAGGGTGGAGGCCGGCAGGTAGTCGAGCAGCGAGGCCGGCTGCTGCCAGGCCAGGCCCATCAGCCGCCGCATCCCCTCCGGTGTGCCTCCCTCCAGCAGCTGGTCGAGGGCGGCGGGCTGCAGCAGTCGCTCCAGGCCGTCGGGCATCTGCTCGCGCAGGGCCTCGGCGATCAGGGGGGCATAGCTGGTGGGGGTGAGGCGCACCCGCTCGATCACATCGAGGGAGCGCTGGGTGGCGGGATCGAACTCCCGCAGCTTCTCGAGGTCTTCACCAAAGAGCTCCAGCCGCACCGGCAGCTCGGCGCTGACCGGAAACACATCGACGATGTCGCCGCGGCGGCTCCAGGTGCCCTCCTGCTCGATCGTCGGCACCTTCTCGTAGCCGAGGCCGGCCAGGGTGTGGGCCAGCTGCTCCAGATCCAGCCGGTCGCCGCGGCGCAGGGTGAGGCAACGGGCCGCCAGCAGCAGTGGCGGCGGCAGGTGGGGCTGCAGGGCCCGCTCGGTGGCCACCACAGCGAAACGGCCGCCGCTGGTGGCTGAGGCGCCTTCCCCGTCGCCCACCAGTTCGGCGAGCACCTGCAGCTGGCCCCAGGTGATCTCGCTGGTGGGATCGAAGGGCTCATAGGGGGAACCCTCGCTGGTGGGATAGAGCTGGCACAGCGGCCAGCCCATCAGTTCCAGCAGGGAGGCCCAGCGTCCCGCCTCCTCCAGGGTGGGCACGATCACCAGCAGGGGGGCCTCGCTGGCGCCCGCCAGGGCACTGGCCACTAGGGCCCGTGCCGCCCGTCCCGCCCCGCTCAGCCGCAGCCGCTCGGGCCGCTCGCAGCGCCCCCTCACCTCGGCGGTGAGGGTGGCGGCCTGCAGCTGGCGCACAAGGGCGTGAAGGGGCATTGCAAGGAGAGACCGAACCGGAGTCGATCCTCGCAACCCGTTTGCGTTCATGCTGGGGGTCGGTTCGCCCCGCGATGGCCCGCTTCCGCTGTCCCACCTGCCGCCATCGGCCCCTGAGGCTGGAGCGACCCTTCTCGGGGGTGCCCCGCTGCGGACGCTGCGGCGATCTGCTGGAGCCAAAGCCCCGCCACGGGCGCGCCTGGGGCCTGGCGCTTGGGGTGGCCGCCCTGGTGCTGGGGGGGGCCGCCTTCCCCGGTCTGCTGGAGCAGGTCGGGAGCCTGCCCGAGCAGGCCCCTGAGGTCACGACCCGGCTGCTGGAGCGTTTCGAACCGCCTCCGGACCCACGCCTGCGACCGATGGCCCTGCTGGACGGCGGTCTGCTGGCGAACCTGCAGGAGGCCGACCGGCAGTGGATTCCCACCGCCGAGCCCCTGGCGGGGGGCGGCACCCGCTTCCTTTACCGTCGGCGCGCCGGCGAGCCCGAACTGTCGGTGCCCGAGCTGGAGGCCCTGATCGATTCCCCACCGGACCACGGCGAGAAGCACCGGGCCATCGCCGAACTGCTCAGCGTGCTGGATCAGGTGGGGGTGCAGGTGGAACTGGTGGAGCCCAGAAAGACGGGGGCTGCAGGAGAATGGGATCACGCCGCCCGCACCCTGCGGATCAAGCCTGCCGTGGTGGCCAAGGGCACTGTGGACTTCGCCCAGGTGCTCAACCACGAGGCGATCCATGTGGCCCAGAGCTGCGCAGCCGGCGGCCTGCGCGCGGTCCCCAGAACCCTCGGCCTGGGCCAGGAGGTCCCGCCGGAACTGCGGCTGCATCTCGATGATCCCCTCTACGCCGGGGCCTCCGACTGGGAGAAGGCTTTGGAGCGGGAGGCCTACGCCAACCAGCGGCAACTGGAGATCGGCACCACCTTGATCCGCACCCATTGCCGGACCCGCGCGGTGGGTTGAGGGCGGGCTCGCCCCGGGACCTCAGCCGGAGATGTGGGCGATGAGGTCGAGGCACTTGCTGGAGTAGGCCCACTCGTTGTCGTACCAGGCCACCACCTTCACGAAGGTGTCGGTGAGGGCGATGCCGGCGGAGGCATCGAAGATGGAGGTGCAGGTGTTGCCGACGAAATCGGTGGAGACCACCGCGTCTTCGGTGTAGCCGAGGATGCCGGCCATCGGCCCTTCCGACGCGGCCCGCATGGCGGCCTTGATGGCGTCATAGCTGGCCCCCCGCTCCAGGTTCACCGTCAGGTCCACCACCGAGACATTGGGGGTGGGGACCCGGAAGGCCATGCCGGTGAGCTTGCCGCTCAGCGCCGGGATCACCTTGCCCACTGCCTTGGCAGCACCGGTGGAGGAGGGAATGATGTTCTGTCCGGCACCGCGGCCGCCGCGCCAGTCCTTGACCGATGGGCCATCCACCGTCTTCTGGGTGGCGGTGGTGGCATGGACGGTGGTCATCAGGCCATCGCGGATGCCGAAGTTGTCGTTCAGCACCTTGGCCATCGGCGCCAGGCAGTTGGTGGTGCAGGAGGCGTTGGAGACGATGTCCTGGCCCGCATACGCGGTGTGGTTCACCCCCATCACGAACATCGGCGTGTCGTCCTTGGAGGGGGCCGACAGCACCACCTTGCCGGCACCGGCGTTGATGTGGGCCCGGGCCCGCTCGTCGGTCAGGAACAGGCCGGTGGATTCCAGCACCACGTCGGCACCCACCTCGCCCCAGCGCAGGGCGGCGGGATCGCGCTCGGCGGAGATGCGGATGCGGCGGCCGTTCACCACCAGGGCTCCATCGTCGACGGCCACCTCGCCGGCAAAGCGTCCGTGGGTGGAGTCGTAGCGAAGCATGTAGGCGATGTAGTCGACATCGATCAGGTCGTTGATGCCCACCACTTCGATGTCGTCGCGTCCGCAGGCGATGCGGAAGACCAGACGTCCGATGCGTCCAAACCCATTGATGCCGATCCTGATGGTCACCTGCGCGTCTCCCGAGTCAGACCAAGGGTTTCAGCGTCGCACGGGGCAGGCGGACGACAGCGGAGGCCTCCAGGCCATTGTCGCCAGATGAAACGGGCTCAGCTTCCGACTGCCTGCTGGGCCAGCTTCAGGCGTTGCCGCAACCTGCGGCTCCAGCCAAACGCGATGGCACCACCCAGCAGGGGCAGGGGTCCCGGCACGGGAACGCTGCGCAGAGCCGTGGGGTTGAAGGGCCTGCCGTTGATGACGGCATTGACCCGATTGGAGCCGGTTGTCGAACCAAACCGCAGGGCAGATCCGTTATTGATGACGATCAGGGAGCCAGTGATCGTGGAAGGATTGCCATTGCCGGAGCGATTCAGCGTGGCCGTACCGCCACCTGTCAGCAGGAAGGTGCCGAAGACATCGGATCCCGTCAGGCTGAGATTCGACCCGGGACGCGCGAAGTTGAAGATGATCTTGGCGGGATCCACATCCCCCTGCAGGGTCCAGTCCTGGTTGGTTGTCAGGCTGGCGGGCATGTTGAAGACGAAGTAGTCACGCGCTGATCCCACAAAGTTCAGATCAACGTTTCGGCCCACCGTCTGGACGTTGTAGTAGTTGATACCTCCGGTGCCGGACAGCGCACCGGTCAGCGTCAGGCTGCCCGAGAGATTGACCGCATCGTTGAACTTGCAGGAGCTGAGCGCCACGGTGCAATTGGAGGCGTTGATGCCGCCGATGTAGGTGGCCACGGCCCGGGCATCCGCTTCGGCCTGGACGGTCCAGGCATTGCTGACCACCGTGGTGCCGGGGCCGTTGGTGACGGTGGCGGACTGGGATCGGAAGATCTGATCGGCCCTGAGCGAACCGGCATTGAGCCGGGCATTGCCACCCACCAGCGCCGAGCCGTTGGATGGCCGGGCCGGCGCCGCTGGGGCGACGCTGCAGCTGGCCGGCACCGACACCGTGCTCCCCCCATTGAGTTGGTTCGGTGACCCGGTGCTGGTGCCCAGGGTCGACTGCACGTTGCGTGAGGTGATGTTCACCAGGCCGAAGCCAGCGGCGCAGCCCAGGTTGAGCCCATTGGCCTGGGCGACGTTGGCCCGGGCCGGCAGGGAAGGCTCCAGCACCAGGAGGGTGAAGACCCCGAGGCCGCAGGCGAGGACGGTGGTGGCCTTGTCAGCGATGGGTTGCGATCGGTCTCTCACCGGAAACATTCACTTGGATCAGGGGAATTCAGTCTTGAAAAGAAGGGGAACTTCCTTGTTTTTCAGGAAGTATTCTGAGGTCTCAAAGATTGAATTTCTCCAGCGGAATCTAACACTTCCTTTCTTGACCGGCATGGGTTCACACCCCGCAGGCCAACGAAGTTCTGCACACATGCCCTCACCATGGGCACAATGATGGCGACTGGATTCCTCCGGGACTGACCCCTTTCAATGAACCTGCCTGACCAAGGACATGGCCTGCGCCGTGTCAACACCGTGGACTTCCTGTCGCTCACGGCCTTGGCCCTCTTCGTCACCTTTGGGGTGACGGTGCTCAACACCATGTTGCCGCTGGCCGTTCTGCAACCGGCCTGGCTCGTGAGCCTGATCAGCGCCCTGATCGACAGCGCCCCCCTCGCCCTGCTGGGCCTGGGACTGGTGCACCTGGTGGCCTATCTGGAACCTGACGACATCAGGATCCAGGCCCGCCGCGAGACCATCGCCCGTTGGGCGGTCGGAGCGGTGATCGGCTTCCTGCTGTTGCTGCCCCTGCAGGTGGCGTCCGCCGCCCAGGGCGTTGGGCTGGTGGCCCGCAGCCAGGCCAGTGCCATGGCGGTGGCGACCGAGCGCGCCGCAGAGTTCCAGCGCGCCATTGATGGCGCCACATCGGTGGTCGACCTTCAGCAACGCATCGCCACCCTCCAGGGGCCGGGACTGCAGTTGAAGGACCAGGGTTCATCCCTGCCGGCCCTCAAGCTGATGCTTTCCGAGCGCCTCCAGGAATCCGTGAGGAGCTCCAGGGCTGTGATTCAGTCACCCTGGAATCCGGACCTCTGGTCGATCGTCCAGCGCACGCTGCGGGTGCTCGCCCTTTCCACGCTGTATGCCCTGACCTTCGCGGCCGGCAGCCAGCGCCGGGGCTCCGCCCATTCCCTGCTGCGGGACATTCAGAGGCGCTGGGAGCTCTCCAGGGCCAGGGTGGCGCCCCAACGTGGCGTCCACGCCGACATGGCCTATTTCCACCAGCTCAGCGTGGAGGTGGAGCAGAAGGAGGCGGTGGAACTCTCCTGAACCCTGCGGCCCGGCGTCAGCCGGGGGTGACGGGGCCCGCTGGCCCGTCGGCAGTGCCCAGCAGGGTTTCCTCCTCAAGGAGCATGTTGAAGCGCAGCAGGTCGGCGTCCTTGAGCTGCTGCCGGCTGCTCACGCCCAGATGCTGCTCGAGAAATCGGCGACCCATGGCGCCATCCCAACCGAGCTGCTGCAGCAACAGGTTGCATTGGTCGAGCAGGTCGGCCCGGCGTAAAGGAACGGGAACCGTGGCGGGATCACAGCCAGGCTCGAGGGCCTCGATCGCCTGCAGATAGGCGATCAGATCGGCGTAGACGGTGATGCGGTCGCGGCTGGGGTGGGAGAAGGAGCGCTGCAGATAAATGGCTTCCCGCTCCCTGTCCCATCCCAGCCGGCGCATCTGCAGATCCAGGTGGGTCAGTTCGGCGCTCCAATCCTGGGGGTCCTCCTCCTGGCTCACCGACGTGGAGGGCGCTTCCGCTGCGGGCAGCGGTTCCGTGGTGGGCAGTGGTGCTGGTGTTGGCTTTGGAACCTCGGCTGCCGGCGGTGTCGGCGGCTTCGGGGCTGAAGCTGGAGCCGGGGCCGCAGCCTGCCGCGGCAGGCGTGCCGTGCCCGTGCTCTGCAAGTTGGCCAGCAGGCGGGCCCTGGCCCGGTCCTCGGCCTCCTCGGCATCGCCCGCCTCCCCAAGGGCACTGCCCAGAAACCGCTCCCCCTCGCGGGCCGAGACCAGCACGACGCGGCGCCCGCCGTCGCAGTGCAGCAGTCGGACCTGAAGTTGCATGGAGGGCGCTGGGTGGGGCCGGCAGTCTTTCTAGAGTGCTTCTTTGAAGGCGCCAGGGCCGAGCGAACGCCAGGAATGGAAGTGGAATCGGTGGAGAGCCTCACACCCCTGCTGCAGCAGGCGGACCAGTGGGGCGAGGTGCTGCTGCTGTTGCCGCTGCTCGTGGGGCTCGAGGCCGTGCTCTCCGCCGACAACGCCATCGCCCTGGCCGCCATCTCCCGCCGGCTCCATGATCCGGCGCGGCAACGCCAGGCCCTGAACCTGGGTCTGGTGCTCGCCCTGGTCTTCCGCCTGGGCCTGATCGCCCTGGCCAGCTTCGTGCTCAATTTCTGGCCGCTGCAACTGCTGGCCTCGGCCTATCTGCTCTGGCTCTGCGGACGCCATCTGCTGGGCCAGGACGACGGCAAGAACGACGTTGCCGAGGGAGTGCAGGCGAGCCTCTCCGCGCCGGCCACAGGCACCCACGACTCCGGCCATCCCCACAAAGGCGCCTCCCTGGGCTCGATCGTGGCCACCCTGGCCCTCACCGATCTGGCCTTCTCCCTCGACAGCGTCTCTGCGGCGGTGGCGGTCACCGACCGGCTGCCCCTGGTGATGGCCGGAGGGGTGATCGGCATCATTGCCCTGCGGCTCACGGCCGAACTGTTCCTGCGCTGGCTGGAGATCTTCCCCCATCTGGAAACCGCCGGCTACCTGGCGGTGGGGCTGGTGGGCCTGCGGCTGCTGCTGCGCCTGCTGTTTCCGGCGGTGGAAGTGCCGGAATGGGCCCTGCTGCTGGTGGTGGCCGCCCTGTTCGCCTGGGGCTTCTCCCTGCGCACGGCCGCGTCGCCCCTGCCCGAGCAGGGCAGCGGCGAGGCCTGAGGGCGGCCGGAACGATGCGGATCGAGCTGCGCCAGATCGACTCGGACCGGCTGATCACCAGCCTCGAGGTCGAGCACCTCAGCGATGTCCCCCATCCCGGCCGCTGGCTGACCACGGGCGATGGCAGCTTTCTGGTGCTGCAGCGACGCCACCGTTACCGGCTGCGGCAGGGTCGCTACGAACTGGCGGCCGTGGCGCTGCAGGTGAAGTCCCAGCAGCAACCGGCCGATGCCCTCTGGTGGGACGGGCGCTGGGTGATCGGCGACCCCCACTGTCGCTTCAATGCTCTCAGCCCCCTGCTGCGCTGCGCCGTGCTTCCGGAAGGACCTTGCGAGCGCTGCAGCCACCGCAGCCCCCGCTGAGGCGATCGCGCCACCCGCCGGTCCTAGGCTGGAGGTCAACACCGTTCTCGCGCCCGATCACCGCCCCTTCCTCCAGGCCCCAGGCCAAGGTCATCCGGAGCCGACCCAGCGGCAACGGGTCCGCCCCCGCCCCTGAACCGCTCACCCCCAGCCACACCGCCACGGGCCTGAATCCGCCGGTGGCAGGCCTGGCGACGGATTTTGCCGTTCTTGGGCTGTCGGAGCCGATCCTCAAGGCCGTGGCCGCCAAGGGCTACAGCAGCCCCTCGCCGATCCAGCTGCAATGCATCCCGGCTGTGCTGGCGGGCCACGACGTGATGGCCGCCGCCCAGACGGGCACCGGCAAGACGGCCGGTTTCACCCTGCCGATGCTGGAGCGGTTGCGCCACGGCCCCCACGCCCGGGCCGGCGTGGTGCGCGCCCTGGTGCTGACCCCCACCCGGGAACTGGCGGCCCAGGTGGCTGAAAGCGTCACCGCCTACGGCCGCTACCTGGATCTGCGCTCCGACGTCGTCTTCGGCGGGGTGAGTGCCAATCCCCAGATGCAGCGGCTGCGCAAGGGCGCCGACGTGCTGGTGGCCACCCCCGGCCGGCTGATGGACCTGCACCAGCAGAACGCCCTGCGGCTCGACCGGGTCGAGATCCTGGTGCTGGACGAGGCCGACCGGATGCTCGACATGGGCTTCATCCGTGACATCCGCCGGATCCTGTCGCTGATGCCGGCGAAGCGCCAGAACCTGCTGTTCTCCGCCACCTTTTCCAGCGAGATCCGCCGCCTGGCGACGGGTCTGCTGCACCAACCGGTGCAGCTGCAGGCCAGCCCCGAGAACCAGGCCACCCCCCTGGTCGACCAGGTGATCCATCCCTGCGACATGGACCGAAAGGGGGATCTGCTCAGCCATCTGATCCGCAGCAACGACTGGCGCCAGGTGCTGGTCTTCTCCCGCACGAAGCACGGCGCCAACCGTCTGGCGGAGCGGCTGGAGAAGGAGGGGCTGGGGGCGGCGGCGATCCACGGCAACAAGAGCCAGGGGGCCCGCACCCGGGCGCTGGCGGAGTTCAAGAGCGGCGAGGTGCGGGTGCTGGTGGCCACCGACATCGCCGCCCGCGGCATCGACATCCACCAGCTGCCCCACGTCGTCAACCTCGACCTGCCCAACGTGGCTGAGGACTATGTGCACCGCATCGGCCGCACCGGCCGGGCGGGCCAGAACGGCCATGCGATCTCCCTGGTGGCGGCCGAAGAGCATGAGCTGCTGCGGGCCATCGAGCGCCTGGTCGGCTCCCCCCTGCCCCGCCAGGAGGTGTCTGGCTTCGAGCCCACCGTGCTGTCCGCCCCTCCGCTGGATCTCAGCGGCGGCCGGGGCCGCCGGAGCCAGGGGCCCCGCCAGGGCCAGGGCCACGAGCGGGGCCGGCGCCGCACCGGCTCCCGCTGAACGGCCCGGGGAATGGCAATGGTTGTGACAACCTTCGCAGCCGCCCTACGTTGAACTGAGGATCAGCCTCTTTCCGACATGCCCTACGAACCCGGATCCACCCAGTGCCGCGTGCTGATCGACTGCAAGGCCCAGATCGAAGGCATGCTCCTCGCCCTGGAACGCATCGACAACAGCCGCCACATCCGTGACCAGCTGGTGGCCGTGCACAACCAGTTGGAGGGGCTGCACGAGCTGCACCGGCGCCAGCCCGAAGAACTCGCCTCCAGCAGCGGCACCGCAGGCTGACAGCGTCCCTTCGGGCCGGTGGGATTGCCTCACCCGTCTCATCCACCCCCCGTGGCCGTTTCGGCCTGGACGTGGGGCTCCCATCCCTGGCAGGCCGCATAGGCACCGGCCAGGGTGGGGCGAACCGCCCTCTGGCCAGGCCTGAGAACGTGGCTCACCACGTAGCACCCCAGTCGGTCCCGGAAGATCTGGCACCCCGAGCCGGTGCTGTTGACGAAGGAAAGGTCGCTGGCCATTGCATCCGCATCCGATCACTGGATTTGGTCTAGCCCCTCTAGATCCCGTCCAACACTGAGACGCGCCGAAGGGAACAATTCGTCAACAGTTGTTGTCGAAAGGGGGCATCAGGGGGTATTTGCACCGATGCGCTGACCCGGAACCAGCCCCAGTTGCTGGATCAGGGCCTGACCCTCGCTGGCCCGGCGTCCCGGCAGCTGGGCCTGACGCAGCAGCACGGGGCAGCCGCTGCTGGCCACCACCAGCCCCTCCCCCTCCACCAGCTCGAGCACGGTGCCTGGGGCCACCGCCGGCGTGGCCTCCCCACCCCAGCGGGCCGTCAGAGCCGCGCCCACAGGCGTGAGCTGGTCGGCCAGGCGGCTCACCAGGGGTTCGGTGGCCAGAAGCTTCAGCCGCTCGGCCCCCCAGGGGCAGGACGCCTGGGGATGGAGCCCCATCACCCTTCGGTGAATGGCCAGGGCGGAAGCGTCCCAGCGCACCAGGGTGTCTTCCTTGGTGAGCTGACGGGCATGGCTGACCTCGCCGGCCTGGGGCCGCACCCCCAGGCGGGCAAGGCGTTCCGCCTCCAGTCCGGGGCCCTCCGCCTCGATGCGCGGCAGGGCCTCCACCAGCAGCTCGGCGGTGAGCAGGGCGAGCCGCTCTCCCAGTTCTCCAGCGTTTTGCAGCAGGGGGATGGGCAGACGCCGCTCCAGCAGCACCGGGCCGGTGTCGAGGCCCTCCTCCATCGCCATGATGCCGACGCCGGTTTCGGCGTCCCCCTCCAGCAGGGACCACTGGATCGGGGCCGCACCGCGCCAGCGGGGCAGCAGGGAGCCATGGCCGTTCCAGCAGCCAAAGGGGGGCTGGGCCAGGACGGCCGGCGGCAGGATCTGGCCGAAGGCCACCACCACCGAGACGTCGGCCCCCAGGGCCGCCAGCTCCTGCTGGCAGGCCAGATCCCGGCGGATGCGCTCGGGCGTGAACACCGGCAGGCCCAGATCCAGGGCCCGCTGCTTGACGGCCGAGGCCACCAGGGACTTGCCCCGGCCGCGGCGGCGGTCGGGCTGGCTGACCACACCCACCAGCGCATGGCCGGCCTGCTGAAGCGCATCGAGGCTGGCCACGGCGTAGGCCGGGGTGCCCCAGAACAGGATCCTCAAGCGTCGCCGGTGATCGAGAGACCCTCCACCCAGACGTGGGGGCAGAGGCCATCGGGGGTCACCTTGGCCGGACCCTCGAAGCCCAGGATGGCCTTGAGGAGGGTTCGGATGTCACCGGCCACGGTGGCCGCCTCGATGGAGCGGGGGACCCCGTCCTGCACCAGCCAGCCGTCGAAGGGGAGGGAGAAGGACCCCTGGCTGGCCTTGACGCCGGCATGGAGGGCCGAGAGGGAATCGATCACCACCAGGCCGTGGTCGTCGCCGCTGGCACCGGCGGCGAAGCGATCCAGACCGGGGGCACCGCCGCTGCTGCCGGGGGTGGGGCCGATCTCGAACCAGTCGGGGCCCACCGAGACCTTGGCTCCGAGGCCCGCATGGCCGGTGGGGGACACCCCGAAGGCCCGCGCCGTGGCCTCCGAGTGGAGGAAATGGCGCAGCACACCCCCCTCCAGCAGCGACAGGCGACGGGTGGGGGTGCCCTCCCCGTCGAAGGCGGCCGCACCGACGTTGGCCGGATGCAGGCCGTTGTCGTGCAGAGACAGGAACGGAACGGCCAGCTGCTCGCCGAGGGATTCACGCCGGCTGAGGCTGACGCCATCGAGCACGGCGCGGGCATTGAACAGGCTGCTGAAGGCGCCGATCAGATCGAGAAACGCCTCCGGACTGAACACGCAGGTGTAGCGGCCCGTGGCGATGGGGGCGTAATCAAGGTGGGCGATGGTGCGTTCCGCCGCCTCCTGCACGCAGCCGGCCACATCGAGGTCAGCGGCGCCGTAGGCCAGCCGCACGGCGCCGCTGCTGCGGGGCTTGCGGCCCGCCTCTTCGGCCCGGGCATAGAGGTACAGGGAGGCCGTGCTGAGCCGCTGCTGACGACAGGCGCCGTCACTGTTGATGTAAAGCCGGTCGCTGCTGCGCTGGGCGAGGCCGTTGTAGGGCACCGTGCCGATGGCGGGATGGCGGGCGAGCAAGTCGCGCTCTGCGTCCTTGAGGGTGTCGAGAAGGGTGAGGATGCTCAGCGGGGTGCTGAGGGGCTGCTCCAGTACCGGCAGCGGCGCCGTGGCCAGGGGGGAGAAATCAGGGATCTCATCGACGTTGCCGTAGGCACTGGCGTCGCGGGCGCCGGCCAGGGCCCGGGCCAGGCCAGCGTCGGAGAGGTCGGAAGTGCTGGTGATGCCCACCAGACCGTCGTCGTTCCAGACCCGCAGGGTGATGGCGCTGCGCTGGGCGCCTTTCATCTGTTTGGCCTCGCCCCGGTCGACCTGCACGGAGGTGTCGGTGCTGCAGGAAGCGCCAAGATCCCAGCGCCGGACGCCCTCGGCGTGGGCCAGGCTGGCGAGCCGTTGGCGCAGCACCTCGGCGTCGAGGCTGGCGCTGAGCGATGTGGTGCTCTCCATGGTCAGCGTCCTCCCACGGTGATGGTGTCGACCTTGATGTGGGGCTGGCCCACGGTGACGAAGATGCTGCCGCTGACCGAGCCGCAGAAGCCGGCGGCCAGCTCCAGATCGTTGGCGCACATGGAGATCCTGGGCATCACCTCCTTGGCATCGCCGATCAGGGTGGCGCCCTTGACCGGCCGGGTGAGGCTGCCGTTCTCGATCAGGTAGCCCTCCTCAACGGCGAAGTTGAACTGGCCCGTGGGGCCGACACTGCCGCCGCCCATCGACTTGCAATAGAGCCCCTTGTCGACGGAGGCGATCAGTTGCTCCGGCGTGTGGGGGCCAGCGGCGATGAAGGTGTTGCGCATGCGGCTGGCGGCAGCGAAGGCATGGCTCTGGCGGCGGCCGCTGCCGGTGCGTGGGTGGCCGGTGCGGCGTTCGCCGGCCCGGTCGCTGAGGAAGCGCTGCAGGATGCCGTTCTCGATCAGCACGGTGCGCTGGGGTTCCATGCCCTCGTCGTCCATCGAAAGGGAGCCGAAAGCACCAGCGGTGAGACCCTCGTCGATGGCGGTGAGGGAGGGGTGGGCAATGGGCTGGCCCACCATCTCGGCGAAGGGGGTGGTGGCCCGCTCCACCTGGGTGGTTTCCAGCAGATGGCCGCAGGCCTCGTGGAAGATCACACCACCGAAGCGGTTGGCCAGCACGACGGGGAACTGGCCGGCCTCGACGTAATCGGCGTAGAGCATGCTGCCGGCGCTGCTGCAGACATCGACGGCGGCCGCTTCCGCATCCCAGTGACGCAGGTCATCGGGGCTGTCGGAGGTGCCGTAGCGACGGCCCAGGCTGGCCCGGTGGTCGCCGTCGGTGGCCAGCACGTTGAGGCCCACCGACTGGTGCAGGCGCACATCGCGGGCGAAGGTGCCGTCACTGGCGGCCACCAGGACTTCCTGCCAGTCGCGGGCATAGCTGCCCCGGCGCACCTGCAGGTGCTGGCCATGGGTCTGCAGCCGGTCGGTGCCCTCCAGCAGCCGGCCCGTGGCTTCGGCCAGGGAGGGACAGGCGTGCAACCAACCCTCTTTGGTGGCGGCAAAGTCCCGCAGCTCCGGAAGGCCATCGAAGCGGCCACCGGCCTGCACCGGCAGCACCAGCCCCAGCATGCCGAGGGCCTGCTCGAGGGCGGCCCGCAGGCCGGCGGCGCTCAGGTCGTTGGTGGAGACGAAGCCGTCGCGCTCCCCCAGGAACACCCGCAGTCCGGCTCCGGCCCCGAAGGCGGGGCTGACGCTGGTGATGCTGTCCTGCTCGGCAAGCAGGCCGAGGTGGTCGGAGCGCTCCAGGAACACCTCGACAAGATCGGCTCCTGCCGATCGGCCACCGGCCAGAAGGGGTTCCAGAACGGACCGCCAGGCCGGATCACCGAGGGCCGCCGGCGAGGCGGACCGCTCGGTGGCGGCAAGGGCGCCGGTGGGAGGGGAGACAACCAAGCGGCGAAAAGAAGAACTGGGCCGATTCTGGCGGGTCGGCTCAGCGCACGGCGGGCTGGAAGCGCTCGCTGCGAATCGGAGCCATCAGGAACAGGCGCGCCATCTGGACACCGTTGCCGACCCAGTGGGGCAGCTTGCGCAGGGCACGCACCGGCGCCGGGCCGCCGGAACGCTCAGCCCGATCAAGGGCGGCGTTGTTCTGCACCAGCTTCTCCAGCCGCTCATAGAACTCGGGGTGCTCGACGTTGAGCACCACGGGGAACACCCGGGCGGAGGTTTCGTTGGTCTTGGCGATCACGTACTTGTCGTAGGTGCGGGCATCGAGCCCGAGGGCCTCGTAGAACTCCTTGCGGGCCACGTCACGCACATACATGGTGGCAAAAACGGCCAGCAGGAAGAAGCGGCACCAGAGGCGGGCCGTGAAGCCACGCACCGTGTCCGGTTGGGCCTTCATCAGGGCATCAAAGAAATCGCCGTGGCGGTTCTCGTCCTGGCACCAGTTCTCGAAGAAGTTGAAGATCGGGAAGATCTTGCTTTCGGGATGCTGCTCGAGATGGCGGTAAATGGCGATGTAGCGCCAGTAGCCGATCTTCTCGGAGAGGTAGGTGGCGTAGAAGATGAACTTGGGCTGGAAGTGGGTGTAGGCCTTGGTGGCCGTCAGGAAGCCCAGGTCGAGCTGCAGGCCGAAATCAGCCATGGCCTTGTTGAGGAAGCCGGCGTGGCGGGCTTCATCGCGGGCCATGTGGGCGAAGCATTCCGCCAGCAGCGGGTTGCGCTCCTTGATGCGACGGCTGAGTTCCTTGTAGAGCAGGAAACCGGAGAACTCCGAGGTGCAGCTCTGCTCGAGGAACTCGACGAACACCCGGCGGGTTTCGGGGTCGAGCTTGTCGGCGGCACCTTCAAACTGGCCGTCACGGACGAAATGGTGGCGGTTGTAGTCCTTGCGGAACTCCTCGCAGATGGCCTCCAGCTCCACTTCGTTGGGCCGCAGATCCATCGCCGCCATGGCGTCGAAATCCGTGGTGTAGAAGCGCGGGGTGAGGATCGTGTCCTTCACCGGGTCCTTGATGGCCGGGGCATCCGGGGTGCCCACCCGGGGGGCGGTGGGGGCTTGGGTGGCGGGAGGCACCATCGCGCTGGACGTTCAGAGAGCTCGGCCGCCATCGTAGGCATCGATCCCCGCGATCGGTCCGGATGTGAAGCCGTGGATGTGAAGCCGGCGAAGGGATCAGGAGCTCAGTTGGGCCCGAGCCACTTCTGGCCGTTGAGGCGCTGCACCACCCGCGACACCAGCAGCTGGAGGGTCATCTTCTTCTCATCGATCAGGAACGACTCCAGCAGGCTGGGGCTGCCCCCCCCTTCCGTCAGGGCGATGGTCTTGGCGGAACTGATGTCCGGCTGGGTGAAGCAGAGCCAGAAGCGGCGCTCGCCGGGAAGCTTGCCGCGGACCATCCAGCAGTCCGCCCCCACCACGGGCATGGCGCCCTGCTCGAACGCCAGCTCTGGGGACGGCCCTCCGTAGGCCTCGATCTCCTTGATCAAGGCCGGCAGCAGCAGCTCCGGCACGAACACCTCGAAGGGCTTGTCCTCCGGCGCAGGGGGCTTCGCCTTCGGGGCTGCTGTCTGCGCCTCCGGCGTGGCGGGCTTCGCCTCCGGCGTGGTGGTGACAGGAGCTGGCGTGTTGCTGGGGGTCTCGGTCACCGGAGCGATCCCTGGGCGCATGGGTGTGGGGACTTTAGGCAGCGTGCTCCAGCCTCAGGTGTGCGCGGAGACGGGACTCACCACTCCTCGCCATCGCCATCGCGCCAGTCGTCATCAACGGTAGCCACGGCCGCAGGGCGCGACACCGCGGCCGGTTCGGGACGAAAGGGCCTGGGGGCGCCGCCCTCGGGGCGGTGCAGCACGCGATAGGGGACCGATACCGTTGGTGCCGGTTCGCCGGGGGCACGGCTGGGGCCGGCGGGCGCCGCGGCGACCGGAGCATCGCTGGCCCTGGGGGACCTGGACGTGGATCGCGCCTCGGTGCTGTCAGTCCACGGGGCTGTCCAGGGCTCACGCTCCTGACGGCGGTGGACGGTGCGGCGCAGGGACGGCCGCTCCCCCTGGCGCAGGGCCAGGGCCGTGGCGCTGGCGCTCAGGGCCGCCCCACCCCCGGCGGCGATGGCCATCCACAGGCCGATCGGCAACGCCGGGGTCTGCCAGGTGAGCAGCCGCAGGGGCAGGGTGGGCCTGGGGTTGAGGGCCGCCACCAGCAGGGTCACCAGCAAGGGCGACAGCAGGGGAAGCAACAACAGGCGGTGCAACACGGTCCGGAGCGTCAGGAGGTGGAGGCTTCGTCCGCAGCAGAGCGGCCCACGGGCCCCTGCCAGCGCTGCAGGGAGCCCAGCTGGAGGCCGAGGGTGTCGAAGACGCGGATCACCAGGAAATCCACCATCTCACCGATCGTGGTGGGTTGGTGATACCAGGCGGGCACCGGGGGGGCGATGCGGGCACCAGCCTCGGCCAGGCGGGTGAGGTTGCGCAGGTGCACCAGGTTCCAGGGCAGTTCCCGCGGCGCGATCACCAGGGGCCGGGCCTCCTTGAGGTGGACATCGGCCGCCCGTTCGATCAGATCCAAGGCCACACCGGAGGCGATCCGCCCCACCGTGCCCATGCTGGCCGGCAGGATGACCATGCCGCGGGTGAGATAGCTGCCGCTGGCGATGGCGGCGGCCTGGTCGTTCCAGCGATGGCAGTGGAGACGGCCGGTCGTGCAGCCGGTGCGCTCACGCCAGAAACGCTCCTGGGCGTCGGGCTCCGACGGCACCCGCAGCCCCATCTCCGCCTGCCAGACGCCGATCGCGCCGCGGCTGGTCACCATTTCGACCGACTGGTCGTCCTCCAGCAGCAGCTGCAGGGCCCGCTCGGCCAGGGGCTGGGCGGAGGCGCCGGACACCGCCAGCACCACGGGAAGCGAGGCCGTCGCCATGGGCGGCTCAGGCCTCGCCCTCGGGCAGGACCGGCTCGCTGTCCGTGGGGCCGTCGTCACCGTCCTGCTCGAAGGTCTCGGGCTGGAGCACGGCCAGGTCGATCTGATGGCGCAGGGCGTCGACCTTCTGGATCTCCACGTCCACCCCGTCACCCACCATGTAGGTGCGACGGAACTTGCGGCCCACCAGGCGGTTCTGGCGGGAGCGGTATTCGTACCAGTCGTCCTTGAGGGAGCTGACGTGCACCAGGCCTTCCACCTGGGACGGGGGGACCTCGACGAAGAAGCCGTAGCTCTGCACGCCGCTGATCACCCCAGGCAGGATCTGGCCCACCAGGGGCTCGGTGTGGCGGGCCTGGGCCAGGGCCAGGGCATCGGACTGCAGTTCCTGCAGGAAGCGGCTGCGGCCATTGAGGCGCTGGGCCAGACCATGCTCCAGGCCCTGCTGGTAGGGGGCCAGCTGGCCAGGGGTGAGCAGGGGCCAGTCGGTACTGCCATGGCAGGTGTCGCTGGCCAGGTCGGTGCTGATCTTGTGGCGCACGCTGGGGCGGTCCTTGCCATCCACCAGCAGGGTCACCAGCAGCTGCTGGTTCCAGAGGTCGGCGTAGTGCAGCCCCGGGCAGCACCAGGGCGCCAGGGCGATCGCCTCGCCGGCCACCGCGCTGGGGCCGGCTTCGGCCGCCAGCTGCACCGGCCTCAGGGCATCACGCAGCTGCTGCTGCAACGGACGGCCCCGGTCGGTGGCGGCGAAGACGGCGGCCAGCTCGGCAGCGCTGGCATTGCCGTCGGCACTGAGCTCCATGGGGATGTCCAGGGCCAGGGCCGCCTTGGCGACGTCGTTGATCTCGGTGGCCTCCGGGGCCGGGTTGATGGCGAACAGGGCGGGCAGTTCCAGGGCCAGCAGGTGGCGACCCAGGGCCCGGTGGGCAACCAGGATGGATTCCCGCAGGATCGCCACCGGATCCTCGGCGGGCCGTTCCACCAGCCAGCCCTGCTGGGACGCATCCGGCGCGGGCACCTGCAGGTCGCCCAGACTGTCGATCGTGGGCATCGGCAGATCGAGATCGATCGAGCCCGCCGCCAGCCGCCGCTGGCGCAGCAGGCCACTCAGCTGGACCAACTGCTCCAGCAGGGGCAGGTGGTCCTTGAGCGCCTTGAGGGGTGCGGGGGTGGTGCGGGCCTTGGGCTTGCGCTCGGCCAGGGCCTGCATGGCAGCCCGGTCGACCCGGGCATCGGGGATGATCTGGCTCAGGCTGAAGCGGAAGTGTTCGAGGTTTCCCTCCCCGTCCAGCTCCAGGGCCACGGAGACGGCCGCCTGGCTTTCACCGGGACGGAACGCGCTGGCCTTGGCCAGGGCCGGAGGGAGCAGGGGAAGCCAGCGGCGTCCCACGCAGATCGCCTCACCCTGGTCCCGCAACCAGGTGTCCAGGCTGTTGCCCATGCCGATCCGCTCGGCGATGGCGGGGCTGTGCACCCACAGCCGCCAGCCCCCTTCCCGCTCCTCCAGGGACACGGCCGCAAGGCCGGGAGCCTCAGCACCCTCCCAGGCCTCCAGCAGCAGGGTCGGCAAGGTGGTCAGGTCGGCACGGCCCTTGGCCACGGGCTGCTTCAGGGTCGCGCGGGGACAGGCCGGCCGTTCCTGCAGGCGGTGCTTGGCCAGCAGCAGCTCGGTGTCGGCGGCCTCACCGCCATGCACCGGCAGGCTGCGGGCGACATGGCCGGCCGGGCCGAACTGGGCCACCGGGAAACGGTCGATCTTCACCTCGACCACCGCCTCCTCGGGCGGGTCGAGGTGGACCGCATCGTCCTCGGTCAGAGCCACGGTCGTCAGCAGCCTGTCGTCGAGGGGAACGGCGACCAGCTGCCCGTCCTGACGCTCGACCTGGGCCAGCAGGCTGGGGGTGTGGCGCTCGAGGATGCACTGGACCCCCCCTTCCGGAGAACGGCGCCGCCCGCCCTCACGGGTGATCCGGACCAGCACCCGGTCGCCGTTCCAGGCGTGGTTGAGCTGGTGGTCACGGATGTAGATGTCTTCACCGCCGTCTTCCCGCAGGGCGAAACAGAACCCCTTGCTGGAGCAACGCAGGCGGGCCGGGATCAACTCGGGGGTCTCGCGGGAGCGCAGGCCTTCGGCGTCCTCCTCCACCAGCCCCAGACGCTGCAGGGCCTCCAGGCCGATGCGCAGCTGCTGCTTGCAGGACTTGGTGGTGAGACCCAGCGACTTCTCCAGCTTGGCGAGGGCCACCGCATCGGTCGTGGAGAGATGGTCGAGCAGGTCGGCGACCGTGAACTTCATCGGATGGGGGGGACGCAGGGGAGGGCGCTGCCGGAGCAGCGCGGTGGCCAGGGTGGTCCGGAGCGCGACGGGGGTTCGGCGGCCCCGCTGATGGCTGGATGGCCCGAGGGGGCGCTCGCCATCGCGGCGGACGTCATGCGGCGACTCTAAGGAGCGGGGGTGTCGGCGTCCTCGCGGCTCCCGGCGCCGGAGCGGAGGATCAGGCGGCCGCCGATGATCAGGAAGCCGGCGGCGGCGGCCAGCTGCAGGCCATCGGTGGGGATGACGCTGGAGAGGGACCCACCCGCCGCCGCCCCCACCAGACTGGCCAGCACCAGGGCCGTGGCACTGCCGGCAAAGACGGCCCCAGGCCGGTTGGAGGTGCCGCTGATGCTGACGATGGCCAGTTGCGTCTTGTCGCCGAGCTCGGCCAGAAAGACCGTGGCGAAGGTGGAGGCCAGCAGGGCGAACGGCATGGGGATCTCAGGAGGTGAGCAGGTGCAGGGGCGCCAGGTGCAGGACCGCCTGGCGGCCGAGCCACAGACCCAGGGCCACCATCAGCACCCCCGCCGCCCGCTCGAGCTGGTGGGCGGGCATGACGGTGGAGAGCCAGCGGCCCAGCAGCACCCCCACCAGGCTGGAGCAGATCAGGGCCAGCGATGCCCCCACGAACACCGTGAAGGGGCGGCCCGACTGGGCCGACAGCAGCAGAGCGGCCAGCTGCGTCTTGTCGCCCAGTTCCGCCAGGAACACGGTGGTGGCGGTGCTGAGGAACACCGTGATCCAGCTGGAGGGACCCGGGGTGTCGGTCGGCTCCGGCGCCGGCGTGGGCTGATCGGGGGCGTCGGGGGCGCTGCTCATGACGGCTGACGGATCGTCCGCAGGAAACGGTGCATCACGGTGTGGCGGCCGCCGAGCTCGGCACGGATCTGCTCCTTGCAGGAGGCGATGGCCAGGGCCTCGGGATCGTCGCCGGGCTGGCCGAACAGGGTGACCAGCTGATCCACCCGGCAGAAATCGGGCCGCTCCGCATAGATGCGGCAGCGACGGGAGCCGGTGTCGAAGTGGCGGCACCAACCGTCCTCACCCACCATCGAGAGGTAGAGCTGCTGCTGCTCGGGGTCGAGGGCCTCAATCGCGTCGCCCCTGAGGGCCGGATCGAGTCGGCAGCAGGAGCCGCAGCCGCTGATGCAGTGCCAGTGCTCGGATCGGGGCAACGGAGCGCAACAGGTTGTCCCATTCACTCACACCCCACGGCCGGCGCCAGCCATCACAAGCGATCACGGCTGCGAAGCCCGTGGTTGGAACAGGCGCACAGGCGACCTACACTCCATGCCGATCGTCCCCTTCGCCAGCTGTCGCCCCATGGGTATCGACTTCCATCTCATCTCCAACTTCGGCGCCCTGGCCCTGATCACCCTGGCCGGTCCTGCCGTGATCTTCATCCTCTACTACCGCCGCGGCGCCCTCTGAGCCCACGGGCATCAGCAGGTCTGCGAGGGCGTGATACACCGGCCGGCCCTGAATCGCCTGGCCGGTGTACGCCGCGATGGCGGAGGCGGCCACCAGGCCCGGAAGCAGCTGTTGATCGCCCGCCATGCGGATGGCGAAGGCCACCGTCATCACCGGCAGCTGGGTGGCCCCGGCCAACCCGGCCGCCATCCCCAGGGCCAGTCCCAGGTGGGGATCGCCCGCCAGGGCCCGCACCACCCCCGCTCCGAACACACCTCCCAGGGCAAAGGCCGGATCGATCAGGCCGCCGGGAATTCCCGCCGACAGGGCCAGCACCGGTCCGAGCAGCCGTGAGGCCAGAAGGGCCACCCAGTGCCAGTCGAGCGCCGTGTCGGCGTCCTGGTCGAGAACCAGGCGCATCAACGCTTCGCCATCGCCGCCACTGGCGCCGCCGGTGAGCAGGGCCATCAAGGCCAGAGCCAGCCCTGCGGCCAGGCCGAGCCGCAGGGGCCGCCGGCGGGCGATGGGGGTGATCAGGGCCGTGGCCCGCACCAGCAGCCAGGCGAAGCCACCTCCGAGCAGGCCGCCGCCGAGGCCGATGGGAATCGCCCACAGCAACTGGTCGAGTTCCGTCACGGGGCTGGCGTTGATCCCCAGGGCGAACATCGGCTGACCACCCAGGTTGCTCACCAGTGCCGCCGTGCTCGCCAGGACGAGGGCCGGCCACACCAGCCGCTGCTGAAAGCTGCCGGTGAGCTCCTCCACCACGAAAATCACCCCCATCAGGGGCGTGTTGAAGCCGCCGGCCAGGCCGGCACCGGCCGCGCCCGCCAGCAGATGGCCGCGGCTGGTCCGGTGCAGCAGGCCCGGCCAGCGACGCAACAGGGCCTGGCCCACCGAAGCGCCCACCTCCACCACGGGACCCTCGCGGCCCAGGGGCAGCAGGGCCAGGCTGGCCACGGTCCACAGACCCAACCGTTCCCCCGTGGGGGCGGCACTGAGCAGCTGGGCGCCGCGATGGGGATCCTCCAGGCAGAGGATCACCTGGGGGATGCCCGAGCCGGCGCCGCGGCGCCAGGGGCCCCGCTGGAACCACAGCAGCAGCGGCACCAGGGGGATCGGTGCCAGGGCCAGCAGCCAGGCCAGGCCGCTCCAGGGGCCGCCGCTGAACGCCGGCAGGGCCGAGAGCAGCCGGTCCTGGAGCAGGTCGATGCGGTTGAGGGGCCAGCAGGCCAGCCCCACCAGGGCCCCCAGCAGCGCCAGCTGGGCGAGGGAGCGCACCAGGCCGAAGCGATGGCGGCTCATCCTTCCGCCATTCCCAGGGCCATCGCCGCCTCCCGCAGCAGTCCCTGCACGTAAGGGTGGCGGGGATCCTCGGAGGCCACGAGCGTGCCGGAGTCGGGATGAATGGCCGAGCGCAGCTCCTCGCCGGCGGCGTTGCGGATCACCAGGCTGTCCCCCTGGCGCCGGCACCAGTAGGTGCGATCCCGCCGCTGCAGCACGACGCCATCGCCGCCGCTGCAACGGATCGCCTCCAGCTCCAGCTGGAACCGTTCCACCCCCTGCCAGTCATCGCGGCGCAGCCGGAAGGCCACATCCACCGAGCCTGACCACTGGTCGGGTCCCTGCCAGCGCCAGGCGATCGCCCGCAATCGCGCCTCCCCCTGGGCCAGCTGCAGCTGCAGGTGGCCGCCCCGCAACACCTTCTGCTCCACCACCTGGCAGCGACTGGCCCAGAACAGGGGTGTGGGGTGGCCGATGCCGAAGGGGGCCAGCCGTTGCAGCTGGTGCCAGAACTCCCGATCGATGCGCTCCAGCCGCAGCAGGGCCTCGGGTTCGACGGCGCGCCCATCCCCCGCCGTCTCCAGCCAGGTGCCGGCCAGACCCTCGAGGCGGTCCTGCAGGGCGGCCACGTTCTCGGCCCGCACCGTGAAACCCCCAGCGGCCGGATGGCCGCCGTGGCGCTCCAGCAGGTCGGCGCAGGCGGTCAGGGCCGCATCCACGGCGAAGCCCTTCGGCGACCGCACCGAAGCCCTCAGGCGGCCGCCGCCTTCCGCCGCCAGCAGGGCCACCGGTCGACCGAAACGCTCCACCAGCCGGGAGGCGACGATGCCGATGACGCCGTGGTGCCAGTGGCCCTGGGCCAGCAGCAGGAAGGCCGGCCGGCGGGGACCGTCGGCCTCCAGCAGGGCCAGGGCCTCCGCCTCGATTGCGCCGCAGAGTTCGCGGCGTTGGCGGTTGAGGGCTTCACAGGAGCGGGCCAGCTCCAAAGCCCGGTCCGGATCCTCCGTGGTGAGCAGGTCGACCACCAGCTGGGGATCGCCCAGCCGGCCCACGGCATTGATGCGGGGGGCCAGCTGGAAGCCCACCGCCTCCGCATCGACCCGGTTCTTCTCCAGACCCGCCAGTTGCCGCAGGGCCTGCAGGCCCGGCAGGGGGCTGTGGCCGAGGCGGGGCAGGCCATCCAGCAACCAGCGGCGGTTCACCCCCTGCAGGGGCGCCATGTCGGCAATGGTGCCGATGCAGAACAGGTTGAGGGCAATCTCCAGCCCCTGACGGTTCTTCAGCCGCCGGCAGAGGGCGGTGGCCAGCAGGTGGGCCAGCCCGACGCCCGCCAGGCCCCGGTAGGGGGAGCCGTCCGGGGTGACGGCCGGGTGCAGCAGGGCCAGGTGGGGCGGCAGCCGGGCCGGCAGGGTGTGGTGGTCGGTGAGGATCACCTCCACCGCAAGGGCGGCGGCGCGCTCAAGGGCCTCGGTGGCGGCCACCCCGTTGTCCACGGTGATCAGCAGCCGTACCCCCTCGGCCGCCAGCCGCTCCACCATGGCCGCGTTGAGTCCGTAACCGTCGTCCATGCGGCTGGGGATGGCGGCCCGGGGCCGGGCGCCGAGGCGCTGCAGCACCCCCACCAGCAGGGCGGTGCTGGTCATGCCGTCGGCGTCGTAGTCGCCGCAGATGGCCACCGGCTCGGCCGTCTGGCAGCACCGCACCAGCCGCTCGACCGCCAGCGTCAGACCAGGAAAATGGGCCTCGGGTTCGGGGGCAGCCTCGGGGTCGAGCAGCTCACGCACCGCCGCCGCCGTCAGCAGGCCGCGACGCCGCAGGATCGCCAGCAGTTCTTCCGGCAGCTCGCCGCCGGCATCCCGGCCGACCGCCGCCGGGTCATCGCCGTCCAGCGGAGTGGGCAGCAACCAGCGGCGCTCGTCGACGGCAGGCAGCAACGAACGACGGGCGGGGCCTTCGCATTGTGGCGGCGGGGCAGCGCGGCGCACCCTCTAGCCTTGTGTTGGCAACACGTGTGGCATCCGATGGCCCCGGCCCTGACGGCCCTGCTCTGGGACGTGGATGGCACCCTGGCCGAAACGGAGTTCGAGGGCCACAGGGTGGCGTTCAACCGCAGCTTCGCGGCCTCCGGTCTGCCCTGGCGATGGGACCGGCCCACCTACGCCCGGCTGCTGGACGTGAGTGGCGGCCACGAACGGATCACCCGTTTTCTGGAGCAGGCGGAAGGCCGCCCCCCCGAGCCGGAGCGGGTGGCGGAGCTGCAACGCCACAAGCAGACCCTTTACACCGATCTGGTGCGTCAGGGCGGTCTGGCCCTGAGGCCGGGGGTGGCCCGCCTGGTGCGGGCGGCCGCCGCAGCGGGCCTGCGGCAGGCGATCGTCACCACCAGTGGCCGCCGTGCCGTGGCCTCCCTGCTCGAAGGCGCGCCGCCCGAGGTGGCCGAAGCCTTCGACTTCTGGATCTGCGGCGAGGACGTGGAACGCAAGAAGCCCGATCCGGAGGCCTACCGGCTGGCCCTGGAACGCCTGGAGGCCGGTGGTCAGGGGGTGCTGGTGCTGGAGGACTCCCCGGCCGGCCTGGCGGCCGCCAGCGGTGCCGGCCTGCCCTGCCTGGTCTGCCTGAGCGTGGCGACCCGGGAGCAACCGGCCAGCGCCTTCAGCGCCGCCCGGGCCGTGGTCGCGAGCCTGGAGGAAGCCGGGGCAGAGATCGTGGTGCACAAGGGGCCGGCTTGCCCCGGCCCCCAGGTGACGCTGTCGTGGTTGCAGCGCCTGCTCGATCCGCCATGACCCGCCTCCCCGCGCAGCGCACCCGTTTCCAGGGCCTGACCAGCCGGCTGGGGACAAGGGTGGCCGGCCAGGTGCGGCGCAGCTGGCGGACCGGCAGCCTGGCCGCCCTGGCCCTGCTGCTGGGATTCTTCTCCGGTCAGAACCTCACCAGCTTTCTGCTCATCGCCTCTCCGGGGGGGAGGCCGGCCGTGGTGCTGGGCCTGCTGCTGGTGATCGAAACACTGGTGCGGCTGCGAAGCCGCCTGGTGCGGGACGAGCCCCCCCTGGGCTGGGTGATCGTCGACAACCTGCGCATCGGCGTCACGTACTCAATCGTGCTGGAGGCCTTCAAGCTTGGGACCTGAGCCGGCGGCGGCCTGGGAACGGCGGCTGGAGCGGGCCGGCGACCTCGGGCCGGTGCACCCCAGCCTGCTGCGGCACCTGGCCCTGCCGCTGCTGGGGCGGCTCGAAGACGGCCTGGAGAGCGGAACCGCCCAGCGGCGACCGGTCCTGGCCCTGAATGGGCCCGTGGGTGCCGGCAAGACCAGCCTGGGCCGCGCCCTGGAGCGCCTTGCCGCCCTGGGCGGCCTGCGGCTCGTCGTGGCCTCGATCGACGATCTCTACCTGCCCGCCGAGCAACGGCGCCAGGTGCTGGCGGGGAACCCCTTCGGCGTCAGCCGGGTGCCGCCCGGCAGCCATGACCTGCCGCTGCTGCTGGCGGCGCTGAACGGCTGGCGAGCCGGGGGCCCGCTGCGACTGCCCCGTTTCGACAAGACGCTGGCCGGAGGCGAAGGGGAGCGATCCGGCTGGCGGGATCAGCCAGCGGACGCCCTGGTGATCGAGGGCTGGCTGATGGGATGCCGATCCCTTGGTCCGCAGGCGCTGGAGGCAAGCCTGCAGAGCGGGGCTGGTCTCGAGGAGCTGACGGCCGACGAACGGCTGTGGCTGCCCATCTGGGACCGCCATCTGGCGGGCTACGGGGACCTCTGGGCCGCCTGCGATGGGCTCTGGCTGCTGCGCCCGCAGCGCTGGAGCCTGCCGCGACGCTGGCGCTTCCAGGCCGAAGCCAGACAACGGCGAAGCGGTGGGGGCTGGCTCGCGGCCGACAAGCTCGATGGCCTGGTTCGGGCCACGATCCAGTCCCTGCCACCGGCTCTCTACCAGGACCCGCTGCTCAAGCAGGAGCCTTCCCTGGTGCTGCAAGGTGGTGTGATCCTCGATGGCCGAAGGCGTTGCCGCCCCCTGGGCACTCAGCTCTCTTCGCTGGCTTCGGCCTCTTCGGCGATCGGGTAGACGAAGCCCTGGGCGCGACCGCTCAGGACGGCCTTGCCGAGCGACATGGCTTTCTGGGCCGCCACACCGGCCTTGGCCTTCCAGTGGGCATGGCGCTGGTTGCGCTTGCCTTTGGAGGTTTTCTTCTTGGGTACGGCCATCCGGCTATCTCGTTGCCAAACGATGATCCTGCGCCGCCGACTCGCCTTTCGTCAAATGGCTACAGTCCATTCCTGATCAGGATGCAAGGCCCGTGAGCAGCAGTTCTCCTCCGGAGCCGGCCAAACCAGCCCCACCGGTGCAACCGGGCTTCAGCCTCGGGGGCAACAGCTCCGCTGCGCCCTCCTACAGCCAGCTGCTGCGGGACATCGAAGCCGGCAAGGTGAAGAGCCTGGAACTCTCTCCCACCCAGCGGGTGGTGACCGCCACCTTCGCCGACGGCCGCAGCCGTCAGGTGGCGGTTTTCAGCGACAACCAGCAGCTGTTGCGCACGGCCGAACAGGCCCGGGTGCCCCTGGCGGTGCGGGATGAACGACGCGACGACGCCATGGCCGGGCTGGTCACCAACGGCCTGCTGGTGGCGCTGCTGATCGCGGGCCTGGTGCTGCTGGTGCGGCGCTCCGCCCAGGTGGCCAACAAGGCGATGGGATTCGGCCGCAGCCAGCCCCGTCTGCAGGAAGAGGGGGCGATCACGGTGCGCTTCGAGGACGTGGCCGGCATCGCCGAGGCCAAGGAGGAGCTGCAGGAGGTGGTGACCTTCCTCAAGACCCCGGAACAGTTCACCTCCATCGGCGCCCGCATCCCCAAGGGGGTGCTGCTGGTCGGTCCCCCCGGCACCGGCAAGACGCTGCTGGCCCGGGCCATCGCCGGTGAAGCCGGCGTGCCCTTCTTCTCGATGGCCGCCACCGAATTCGTCGAGATGTTCGTGGGCGTGGGTGCCAGCCGGGTGCGGGATCTGTTCCGGCAGGCCAAGGCCAAGGCCCCTTGCATCATTTTCATCGACGAGATCGACGCGGTTGGACGCCAGCGGGGGGCGGGGATCGGCGGTGGCAACGACGAGCGGGAGCAGACCCTCAACCAGTTGCTGACCGAAATGGACGGCTTCGAGGACAACTCGGGGGTGATCCTGCTGGCCGCCACCAACCGCCTCGACGTGCTGGACACGGCCCTGCTGCGGCCGGGTCGCTTCGATCGCCGCATCAGCGTCGATCTGCCGGACCGCGCCGGGCGCGAGGAGATCCTCTCGGTCCATGCCCGCACCAGGCCCCTGGCCGAAGAGGTGTCGATGGCCGACTGGGCCCGCCGCACCCCCGGTTTCTCCGGGGCCGACCTGGCCAACCTGCTCAACGAGGCCGCCATCCTCACGGCCCGGCGCCAGAAGAGCCAGGTGGATGACCAGGCCATCGGTGACGCGCTCGAACGCATCACCATGGGGCTGGCCGCCGCCCCGCTGCAGGACAGCGCCAAGAAGCGGTTGATCGCGTACCACGAGATCGGCCACGCCCTGCTCACCACCCTGGTGCCCCACGCCGACAAACTCGACAAGGTGACCCTGCTGCCCAGGGCCGGAGGCGTCGGAGGGTTTGCCCGCACCATGCCCGATGAGGACATCCTCGATTCCGGGCTGATCAGCAAGGCCTACCTGCGGGCCCGGCTGGTGGTGGCCCTCGGCGGCCGGGCCGCCGAACTGGTGGTGTTCGGCCCCAGCGAGGTGACCCAGGGGGCCAGCAGCGACCTGCAGCTGGTACGGCGCATCTGCCGTGACATGGTGATGCGCTATGGCTTCTCCAGCCTCGGCACCTTCGCCCTGGAGGAGGAGGGGGAGGAGGTGTTCCTCGGCCGTGACTGGATCCGCTCCAGTCCCCACACCTCGGTGCGCACCGGCAACCGCATCGACGAGCAGGTGCGTCTGCTCGCCTGCGAGGCCCTGGAGAGGGCCATGGCGGTGCTCACCCCCCGCCGGGAGCTGATCGATGAGCTGGTCAATCGGCTGATCGAGCTGGAAACCATCGACGGAGACAGCTTCCGCTCGCTTGTGGAGGCCTATGAAGCCTCTGGCGGTTCAGCCCTCGCCGCCCAGGCCGGAGGCAAAGCGGATGTCGAGGCTGCGCAGGTGGGTGTGTAGGCCGGCGTCCTGAATCGGCAGCAGCCGTGCCATCCGGCCACTCTCGTTTCCATGGGAATGCCAGTGGCCGGGTGGCGTGATGAAGGCGCCCCCCGGCTCCCACTCGATGCGGGTGGGATTGAGGATCGTGCCGTCGGCGCGGAGCTCGGTTCCCACCAGGCTGTAGCAACCGGGGTCGCAGTCGATGATCAGGTCGAGGGCCACCGACTGGTGCCGGTGGGGCGGCTGGACGGCACCATCGGGCACCACCCCGAGCATGGCCCAGAGGGTGTGGCTCACGGTGCGGGTGGCGGGCAGATCGGCGTGGGCCAGCAGGATGCTGAGCCGGTTGGAGCGGGCGGCGCTGGGATCGGCCAACAGCTGCTGCAGGGCTTCCTCCTGGCGGGCGGCCGGGTAGTGGACGGCCGAGAAGCGGGGGCCGGCGGGCAGCACCCCCAGATAGCGCAGCAGGGGGGCGTCATGAACCCAGTAGAGAACGCTCTCCTCGGTGGCGTGCAGGAGGGGATCGGCGCCGGCGGGCAGCACGAACAGATCGCCCCGGGCCCAGCGGAGGCTGAGCGGGGCGCCGAGGGCGTCCGCCGGGCGCTCGAGGGTGCCGGCACCGCGGAGCACATAAAACAGAGAGCTGGTGGCGGCGGCCGCCGCCTTGAGCCCCTCACCGGGCAACAGGCGCAGGAAGTGGGCCGCCAGACCAGGGCTGGTGGCGGGGCCCTCGCAACCGAGGGCGGTGCTCAGATCAAGGGGCAACACCGCCGTCGGGCCCTGGCCATGGAGCTCGGCGCCCCACTGGTGGTAGCGGATCGGTTCGGTCAGCCCCGGCCGCACGGGGTTGGCGGCCTGGCGGTAGTCGAAATAGAGACCGGCCGACAGCCAGTCGTGGGGGGGGCCGCTGCTTCCGGCAGGAACCGTGGGGCTGGGGGCCTGGATCGGTTCCATGGGACGGAAGCGGATGGGTACAAAAGCTTATGGACATCCGAAGCCCATCGGCGGGCCGGTGGCGAGCGGCCCCCGCCAGCGCACTCCCTACGACCGACTCAGCCGCCAGCGACGGCCGGAACGATGCTCACCTCGTCGCCATCGCTGAGCAGCGTGGCCTGGTTGTCCAGGAAGCGGATGTCCTCGCTGTTCACGTAGAGGTTGAGGAAGCGGCGCAGCTTGCCGTTCTCATCACACAGACGGGCCTGGATGCCGGGGTAGCGGCCTTCGAGGGCCACGAGCAGGCCGTCGATGCTGGCTGCCTCAAGGCTGACGCTGGCCTCGTCGTTGGTGAACTTCTGCAGGGGGGTGGGAATCAGAACCTGGATGGCCATGGAAAGCGTCGGTGGGGCAGAAAAGGAGGGAAACGGGCGACGTCAGGCCGGCGCGGCCTTGCTCCCATGGGAGGCCTGGGACTGCTCCCAGGCGGCATTGAAGCTGGCGAGCTGCGGCTCGATGGTGTACGGCGCACCGATGCAGGAGGCGATCGCTTCGGTGGTCTTGAGGCCGTTGCCGGTGATGTAGGCGACGGTGGTTTCCGAGGGGTCGATCTTGCCCTGCTCCACCAGCTTCTTGAGCACGGCGATGGTGGTGCCACCGGCGGTCTCGGTGAACACCCCCTCCATCTCGGCCAGCAGCTTGATGCCGTCGATGATCTCCTCATCGGTGACCGCCGCGATGGTGCCGCCGGTGCGGTTGGCGATGTCGATGGCGTAGGGGCCGTCGGCGGGATTGCCGATGGCGATCGACTTGGCGATGGTGTTCGGCTTCACCGGGGTGATGAAATCACGGCCGGCGGCGAACGCCTGGGCGATGGGCGAGCAGCCTTCGGCCTGGGCACCGCTGAAGCGCACGGGCTTCTCCTCGACGAGGCCCACCTTGATGAACTCGTCGAAGCCCTTGCGGATCTTGGTGAACAGGGAGCCGGAGGCGAGGGGGGCGACGATGTGGTCGGGGAGCCGCCAGCCGAGCTGCTCAATCACCTCGTAACCGAGGGTCTTGGAGCCCTCGGAGTAATAGGGGCGCAGGTTGATGTTGACGAAGCCCCAGCCGTAGGTGTTGGCCACCTCGGAGCAGAGCCGGTTGACCTGGTCATAGTTGCCCTTCACCGCCATCAGGGTGGGGTTGTAGACGAGGGTGCCCAGCACCTTGCCCAGTTCGAGATCACTGGGGATGAAGACGCAGCATTCCAGGCCGGCGTGGGCGGCGATGGCGGCGGTGGAGTTGGCCAGGTTGCCGGTGGAGGCACAGCTGACGGTGGTGAAGCCCAGTTCGCGGGCCCGGGTGAGGGCCACCGAAACGACGCGGTCCTTGAAGGAGAGCGTCGGCATGTTGACGCCGTCGTTCTTGATGTAGAGCGAAGACAGGCCAAGGCGCCTGGCCAGACGGTCGGCCTTGAGCAGGGGGGTGAAGCCGGTGCCCACGTCGATGGGGTCGCCTTCGACGGGCAGGAATTCGCGGTAGCGCCAGATGGAGGTGGGGCCGGCCTCGATGGTGGCCCGGCTGACCCGGCTGCGGATGGCGTCGTAGTCGTAGACCACCTCAAGCGGGCCGAAGCAGACGTCTTCACAGACGTGGCGCGCTCCAGCCTCATAGGGATGACCGCATTCCTTGCAGCGCAGGCCCGTGAAGGTGGAGCGGGAAAGGGTGGCGGTCAAGTCGGTCCCGGTCACTGAGGGGAACGCTAACAGCGGCGGCCAGCGCCTGCCTCTAAAGCCGACCTTCGGGATCGGGTATGACGTCGCCTGTCAGGATCCGGCCGTCACCGCGGCGGCTGTCGCTGGCCTGGTGGGGGGCAGCTTGTCGCCCGCGGGGTTCTGCCTACGCTCCGCTTGTGCCCGATTCCTCCCCCCAGCCGGCCCGTGTGGGGCCACGCCTTGCCGCCGGCCTCGCCATCGCCTTCGGGCTGCTGCTGGCCCTGTGGGCCGCGGCTCGGCTGGGCATCGAATGGCTCTGGTTCGCCCAGTTCGATTTCCAGGGAATCCTGCTGCGGCGCTGGATGCTGCAGATCTCGGCCTTCGCGTTGGTCTTCGGCCTCGGCCTGGTGCTGCAGCTGGCCCAGCTGCAGCGCTGCTGGCGCCTGCGGGAGCAGGGCAGCGAAGACCCCAGACCCAAGGAGCCGATGCTGCGGCTGGAGAACGGCGCCCTGGTGGTGGTGCTGATCGGGCTGGTGCTGCTGCTGGCCGGCGGCCTGAGTTACCTGATGGTGCAGGCCAGGGGACTGATCGAGAACCCCTTCAATGGCGATGTGATCACCGGCTTCTCCGTGCTCCGGGATCTGCCACCCCTGCTGGTGGCCGGCCTGGCGGGGGGCCTGCTGCTGCCGTTGCTGCTGTGGCCCCTCACCACCCTGCGGATCACCATGGCGGCCTCCCTGGCGGGCTCGGCCACGGCGGTGGCAAGGGGCTGGAGCCTGTGGCTGCCGGCCCTGCTGGCGACACCGTTCGGCGAGGGGGATCCGCTCACCGGTTTCGATCTCTCCTTCACCGTGCTGCGGCTGCCGGCCCTGCGGCTGGTGCTCAGCGTGATCCTGGCCCAGGGAGTGGTGGGGCTGGCGGCCTGCCTGCTTCTCACCATCGGCAAGAGCCGCATCCTGTCGGATCTGCGCTTCGATGGCCTCAGCAAGGCCCAGCAGCGGGTGTTGCAACCCCAGGTAGCGGCGCTGGCCGTCGTGATGGCGTTGAGCAATGCCCTGGCGCCCTTCGATCTGATGGTGCAGGGCAGCGGCGTGGCCTCGGGGGCGGGCTACGTGGATCTGCACGTGCGCCTGCCGCTGCGGCTGCTGTTCGCCGTGCTGCTGTTGCTCACGGCCTTCGCCCTGCTGGTGCCCCTGCCCAGGGGCTGGTTCCGGCGCGGTGCCCTGCTGCCCCTGGCCGGTGCCGCCCTGCTGGTGCCCATCAGTGAATGGGTGCTGTCGCCGCTGGCCCAGCGCTTATGGGTGCAGCCGCGGGAGCTGTCGGTGGAAGCCCCCTACCTGAAGCGCAGCATCCAGGCCACCCGCCGTGCCTTTGGCCTGGAGCATGTACGCACCATCCGGCTGGAACCCCGCCAGGGCCTGACCAAGGCGGATCTGGCGAGCGCCCCCGGCACCCTGGATAACATCCGCCTCTGGGACAGCCAGCCCCTGCTGGCCGCCAACCGCCAACTGCAGCAGCTGCGGCTTTACTACAACTTCCCTTCGGCGGATGTCGACCGCTATCCGCTCCAGGGCAAATCCGCCCGCAACGGCTCCCAGCAGGTGCTGATCTCGGCGCGGGAGCTCGACAGCAGCGCCCTGCCGCCCGGCTCGCGCACCTGGCTGAACCGCCATCTGGTGTTCACCAATGGCCACGGCTTCACCGTTTCGCCGGTGAACGCCTTCGGCGCCGACGGCCTGCCCCTGTTTTTCGTCAAGGACCTGGGCAGCAGTGGCCGGGTGCAGGGAATTCCTGAACTGGGCATCACTGATAAGGAAGCCCAGGCGGCCCTGCCGGTGGGCAGCCCGAGCCTGTACTTCGCCTCAGGCCCCTCCCCCTACGCGATCGCGCCCACCAAGGTGAAGGAGTTCTCCTATCCGGAAGGCGAACTGAACGTCTACACCCACTACACCGGCACCCGGGGCATCTCCCTGGCCCATCCCCTCAACCGGCTGGCTGCCGCGATCTACCTGCGGGAACCACGGCTGCTGTTCACCGGCTCGTTCACCGACCGCTCGCTGTTGCTGCTGCGGCGGCAGGTGAACCAACGCCTGTCGGCCCTGGCGCCGTTCCTGCGTTTTGAAAGCCAGCCCTATCTGGTCACGGCGCGGGTGGCCGGCAGCGCGGGGTACCGGCCGGAGCAGTATCAGTATTGGCTCCTGGATGGCTTCACCACCAGCCGGTCCTACCCCTACAGCGATCCCAATCCACAGGGCCTGCGCTACTTCCGCAACCCGGTGAAGGCGGTGGTTGATGCCCACGACGGCCGGTTGTGGTTCTACGTCAATGACGCCAGAGATCCGGTGCTGCGCACCTGGGTCCGGGCCTTTCCAGAACTGTTCCGGCCGCTTTCGGCCATGCCGCGGGCCCTGCTTGCCCACATCCGGGTGCCGAAGAGCCAGTTCGACATTCAGGCGGAGCGGCTGTTGCGCTACCACGTCACCGACGTGCGCACCTTCTACAACGGCGACGACGTCTGGTCGGTGCCCACCGAGATCTATGGCGAGAGCAGCGTGCCGGTGTCGCCATACCACCTCACGATGCAACTGCCCGGCGAGGACCGCTCCGAGTTCGTGCTGCTGCTGCCCTTCACGCCGCTGAAGCGCTCCAACCTGGTGGGCTGGCTGGCGGCCCGCAACGATCCGCCCCACTACGGCGAGCTGACGCTGGTGCGCTTCCCCCAGCAACGGCTGCTGCTCGGCCCCCAGCAGATCACCGCCCTGATTGATCAGGACCCGACGATCAGTTTCCAGTTCGGCCTCTGGAACCGGCTCGGTTCGCGGTTGTTCCGCGGCAATCTGCTAGTGCTGCCGGTGGGCGAGGGTCTGCTTTATGTGGAGCCGATCTACCTGCAATCCAAGAGCAACGACCTGCCCACCCTGGTCCGGGTGGTGGTCACCGATGGCCGGCGCTTCGTGATGGAGCGCAGCCTGCGCCGGGCCCTCGACCGGCTGGTGGACGAGGCACCCACAGGCAAGGAGGCCGGGGACACCAGCACCCCCCTGCCGCTGCCGGCCGGAGCGCCGGTGCCCCTGCCCCTGCCCTGAGCGCCATGAAAAAGGGCCCCTGAGGGGCCCGGAAGGATCGCTGGAGGGGCGGGACGCCGATCAGGCGGCCACGGCGGTCTTGGGATCCAGGGCGCCTTTGGCGTAGAGGGCGGCGTAGTAGTTGATGTCGCGCTGCTTGATCTTGCTGGCGTTGCCGGCGCACCAGAACTGCTGGTAACGGTCGAGGCAGACCTTCTTCATGTAGGCCCGGGCGGGCTTGTTGAAGTGGCGGGGATCGAAGTTGGCGGGATCCTTGGCGGCGGCTTCCCGCACGGCGGCGGTGAAGGCGAGGCGGTTGTCGGTGTCGATGTTCACCTTGCGCACGCCGTTGCGGATGCCTTCCTGGATCTCCTCGACGGGAACGCCGTAGGTCTCGGGGATGGCACCGCCGTACTTGTTGATCATGTCCAGCCATTCCTGGGGAACGGAGCTGGAGCCGTGCATCACCAGGTGGGTGTTGGGGATGGCCTTGTGGATCTCGGCGATCCGGGAGATGGCCAGCACTTCGCCGGTGGGCTTGCGGGTGAACTTGTAGGCGCCGTGGCTGGTGCCGATGGCGATGGCCAGGGCATCCACCTTGGTCTTGGCGACGAAATCGGCCGCCTCGGCGGGGTCGGTGAGGAGCTGGGAATGGTCGAGGGAGCCCTCGAAACCATGGCCGTCCTCGGCCTCACCCTTGCCGGTTTCCAACGAACCCAGGCAACCCAGCTCGCCTTCCACACTCACGCCGATGGCGTGGGCCACGTCCACCACTTCCTTGGTGACGGCCACGTTGTAGTCGTAGCTGGCGGGGGTCTTGGCGTCGGCCTCCAGGGAGCCGTCCATCATCACCGAGGTGAAACCGTTGGCAGCGGCGCCGTAGCAGGTGGCGGGGCTGTTGCCGTGGTCCTGGTGCATCACCACCGGGATGTCGGGATAGGTTTCCACCGCGGCCAGGATCAGGTGGCGCAGGAAGCTTTCGCCGGCGTACTGACGGGCGCCACGGGAGGCCTGGAGGATCACCGGGCTGTCGGTTTCGTAGGCAGCCTCCATGATCGACTGCACCTGCTCCAGGTTGTTGACGTTGAAGGCAGGAATGCCGTAGCCGTTTTCTGCGGCGTGATCGAGCAGCAGACGAAGCGGTACGAGCGCCATGGGAAATCTCGCGGTTTTTGGGTGGGTACGGTTGGGGAGAACCGTGGTCGGAGGACGGCTGGCGGGGTCGTCCCGCCGGGTCTGACGGGGAGTCTAGGGGATGCCCTACGGGCCTCCAGTTCCCAGGCGGGCCCAGTCGCAGCAGCGCTGGCTGGTCACGGCCTCGGCCAGTCCGGGCACCATCGGCCGGCGCTCCCGCACCGCCTGCGACCACCAGCCCAGCAATCGCCGCACCGGGGCGATGCGGCCGTCCTCCCAGGTGCGGCCATAGGCCAGGGCCGGGTCGGCTGGAACGGGCCGCAGGGCCTCACCCGGCCGCGCCATCCACAACTGCATGCCGTGCACGTAGTCGGCCTGGTTGCTGGACCCCAGCACCAGGGTGGCCTCGCTGCCGTAGAGCTCGATCCAGAAGCCCCGTCCCGCTCGGGCCACGGAGGAGAGGGTCAGCTGGGCGGGGACGGCCCGGCCGCGGTGGTCGCCGAGGTCAAGCTGGATCAGGGCGCTGTCCTCGGCATCCACCAGCCCCATGGCGCCGGAGCCGGGGATGGGCCGCTCGCCGATGGCGGTGCTCAGCCGGGCGCTGAGGCTGCGGCTGGGGCCGATCAGCCAGTGCAGGGTGTCAAAGGCGTGGGTGCCGAGGGCACCGAGCACGCCGCCGCCGGCCGCCGCCAGGGAATACCAGGTGTGGGGGCGGCGGGGATCGGCGCGGCTGCTCATCAGCCAGTCGAACTTGACCAGCCACGGATCCCCCAGCACCCCCTGGGCAACCAGGGCCGCCAGCTGCTGGACATGGGGCACGGCCCGGTATTCGAAGTCGACCGCCACCACCAGGCCCCGTTCGATGGCGAGGCGCTGCAGCTCCTCCACCTGCTCGGCGTTCAGCGCCACCGGCTTTTCCAGCAGCAGGTGCTTGCCGGCCTCCAGGGCCGCCCTGGCCAGGGCGAAGCGGGGCTCGGGGGGCGTGGCGATCACCACCGCCTCCACGGCCGGATCGGCCAGCAGGGCGGCGAAGTCGTCGAAGGCGGGCAGCTCCGCCGCCTGGCCGGCGGCGGCGGCCCGCTCGGGGCGGGGATGCCAGAGGGCGACAGGTTCGGTGCCCGGGCAGTCGCGCAGGGCCGGCAGGATCACCTTCTCACCGAAGCCGAGGCCGGCGACGGCAACCTGCAGGGGGGCCTCAGGCCGTCGCATCGCTCTCCTGGCTCAGGCGGGCGGCCGCGCAGGCGGCGTGCAGCACCCGGATCGTGAGGGTCTCACCGGCGGCGGGTTGCCAGGTGGCGCCCCAGCGGGGCAGGCCGTTGACAGCCGTGTCGCGGTAGAGCTCCTCGTCGCAATCGAGCTGCATCACGTAGAGCTGGCCGACGGGGGGGCGGGCCTCGTCGGCCGCGTCCTCGGCGGCGGCGGGCTGGAAGCGGCTGAGCACCGTGAGGCGCCCCTCGCGATCGAAGCGGAGGCTGCCGGAATCCCACCACTGCCTGCCCTCGGGGCCCGCTTCCACCTCCTGCCAGTCGACCGGACCGGCCCAGGCGGCGGTGGGAGCGGCCAGCCAGAGGCCGAGCACCAGCAGGGCAACCAGCAGCCGGCCCACAGCGCGTCTCATGGTGCGATTCAGAGCGCCCCTCACGGTGCGACCGACAGCGGTGTGCGCACGCTGCCGTGCAGGCGCAGCAGGGTGGCCAGGGTGCCGCGCAGTTCGGGCCGGGGCACGATCGTGTCCACGAAGCCGTGGTCCTGGAGGTACTCGGCGGTCTGGAAGCCATCGGGCAGCTTCTCGCCCAGGGTCTGCTCGATCACCCGCCGGCCGGCGAAGGCGATCATCGCCTTGGGCTCGGCCAGGATCAGATCGCCGAGCATGGCGAAGCTGGCGGTGACCCCGCCGGTGGTGGGATGGGTGAGCAGGGGCAGGTAGAGCAGCTCGGCGCTGCGGTGCCGCTGCAGGGCCCCGGACACCTTGGCCATCTGCATCAGGCTCAACATCCCCTCCTGCATGCGGGCGCCGCCGGAAGCGCAGACGATCAGCAACGGGTAGCGGCGGGCGGTAGCCAGCTCGATCAGCCGGGTGAGCTTCTCGCCCACCACCGAGCCCATCGAGCCGCCCATGAAACGGAAGTCCATCACCCCCAGGGCCAGGGGCATGCCCTCCAGGCGGCAGAGGCCGGTGACCACGGCATCCCGCAGGCCCGTGGCCCGCTGGGTGTCCCGCAGCCGGTCGGCATAGCTGCGGCGGTCCTTGAAGGCGAGGGGATCGGTGGGGGCCAGATCGGCATCGATCGGCTCGAAGCTGGCCTCATCGGCGATCAGGCGGATGCGTTCACTGCTGTCGATGCGGTGATGGTGGCCGCAGCCCTTGCAGACGCTGGCATTGGCGATCAGATCCTTGCGGTAGACCACCAGGCCGCATTCGGCGCACTTGCTCCAGAGGCCATCCCCCTCGTCGGCTTCAGGCCCCTTGCTGGCCCGCACGGCCGGGGCGTTCTTGCGGCGATCGGCGAACCAGTCGAACAGGGACATGGGGCGACGGAAGCAAGGGTGACGGCTGACCAGTCATTAAAGACCCAGGCCCCACAGGCGCAGCCAGGGGGCGTGGCCACCGATCCAGACGGCCAGGGCAGCGGCGGCGAGAAAGGGTCCGAAGGGGAAGGGCTGCTGGCGGCCGAGCCGGCCGGTGAGCCGGGCCAGCCCGCCGATCAGGGCGCCACCGAGAACGGACAGGCTGACGGCCAGACCCAGACCCAGCGGTCCGAGCCAGGCCCCCATCAGGGCGGCCAGCTTGGCGTCCCCCAGCCCCAGGGCCGGACGGCCCATCGCCTTCTCGGCCAGGGCGCTGAGGGCCTCGAAGCCCAGCAGGCCGGCGGCCACGGCCAGCAGGTGGGAGAACAGCAGGATCCGGCCGACCTCGGCCCCCTGCTGGAAGCCGACGGCGGCGGTGACCGCCAGGCCGAGCAGCACCCCCCAGCGGCAGAGGGGTTCCGGCAGCCAGAGGCTGTCGAGGTCGATCAGGGCCAGGGGCAGCAGCCAGCTGGCCAGCAGCCAACCGGCCACCAGCAGCAGCCAGGGGCTGGGATCGGGCCCCATGGCGGCGGGGCGGGCGAAGAGCATCGCCACCCAGAGGCCGGCGGTGAGCAGCTCCACCAGGGGGTAGCGGACGGCGATGGCGGCGTGGCAGTGGCGGCAGCGGCCGCGCAGCAGCAGCCAGCTGAGCAGGGGCAGGTTCTCGAACCAGGCCAGCGAGGCGCCACAGCGGGGGCAATGGCTGCCGGGGAAGACCAGCGACTCCTCGCGCGGCAACCGCCACACCACCACGTTCAGGAAGCTGCCGATGCAGGCACCGGCCAAGGCCACGAACGGGGCCAGCAGGGACAGCGGCAATGCCGGCGACAGGAGGGGGACTGGGGTCATGGGAGCGGGCGGCTGACTCCCCCGCGGGCGCTGCGGCCCCGGGCCGAGCGGGGACGCAGCAGATCCATCGGCACGAACTGCTCGTCCGGGAGCAGGATCGGCGCCTCAAACACCACCCGTCCCTGGGGGCCGGCGCCGAGCAGCACCACGCCCAACGGCTCAGGAGCGGTGGGGCAGGATTCCAGAAAACGGAAATAGACGCGGCGCCCGTGGCGCAGCAGCTCGGCGCTGTTGATGCGATCGAGGCGCAGGGAGCCTTGGGCCGGTGACGCCGAGGACTCGCCGCCGCGGATCTGGAAGGAGGGACTCCCGGATCCGGACGAGGTGATGGTGGGGGGCTGGGCGGTGATGGGATTCACCGGTTCCTTTCGGGCGATCTTAGGGCCGAAAGGAAGATCAAGAGGCTGATCTTCAGCTGAGTTTCTTCTGCTCCTCGATCATCTTGTGGATGATCGGAGTGAGGATGATCTCCATCGCGAAGCCCATCTTGCCGCCGTTCACCACGATGCTGGTGGGGCTCGACATGAAGGAGCCGTTGATCATGCGCAGCAGGTAGGAGAAGTCGATGCCCCACTTCTCCCGGGCGCCCTTGCGGAAGTGAATGATGACGAAGCTCTCGTCAGGGGTGGGGATGTTGCGGCAGATGAACGGGTTGGAGGTGTCCACCGTGGGCACCCGCTGGAAGTTGATGTCGGTGAGGCTGAACTGGGGGCAGATGTGGTTGATGTAGTCCGGCATGCGGCGCAGGATCGTGTCGACGATCGCTTCGGCCGAGTAGCCGCGCTCGGCGTTGTCGCGGGAGATCTTCTGGATCCACTCCAGGTTGGCGATCGGCACCACGCCGATCAGCAGATCCACCATCGAGGCCACGTCGTAGCCATCGCCCACCACGCCACCGTGGAGACCTTCATAGAAGAGAAGCTGGGTGTCGGAGGGGATTGGCTCCCAGGGGGTGAACTGGCCGGGCTCCAGGTTGGTGCCCAGGCGGGCGTTGTGCTCGGCCGCCTCCTCCACCGAGTGGAGGTAGTAGCGGCGGTCGCCGCTGCCGGTTTCGCTGTAGGTGCGGAACAGCTCTTCGAGCTTGTCGAAGATGTTGGCCTCGGGGCCGAAGTGGGAGAAGTTCTCGCCGCGGGCCTGCGCTTCGGCCATGGCCTGCTTCATCGGGCCGCGCTCGAAGCGGTGGAAGCTGTCGCCTTCCACCACCGCCGGGATGATGCCCTCGCGGGAGAAGATGTGCTCGAAGGCCCGTTTGACGGTGCTGGTTCCTGCTCCCGAGGAACCGGTGACTGCCACGACCGGGTGACGCTTCGACATCGACGCAGGGGGGTTCAGAGGGTGTGAGTTTGGCAGGTCGCCGGTCCGCACCCCCAACGGGCGTTACCTGACGGGGGCGTTCAGGCGGGCAGGGCCGCCAGCAGCTGCGCGCCCATCGCCTGGCAGCCCACCCGGGTGCAGCCTTCGCCCATCAGCAGGTCGCCGGTGCGGTAGCCGGCGGCCAGCACCCGGTCGACGGCGGTCTCGAGGTCGGCGGCGGCGGCCTCCTGCTGCAGGCCCACCCGCAGCAGCATGGCGGCCGAGAGCACCATGGCGATCGGGTTGGCCAGGTCCTGGCCGGCGATGTCGGGGGCGGAGCCGTGCACCGGCTCGAACAGGCCGGGGCCATCGGAGCCGAGGGAAGCGGAGGGCAGCATGCCGATCGAGCCGGTGAGCATGGCGGCCTCATCCGAAAGGATGTCGCCGAAGAGGTTGCTGGTGAGGAGCACGTCGAACTGGCGCGGCTCACGGACCAGCTGCATGGCGGCGTTGTCGACGTACATGTGGCTGAGCTCCACCTCGGGAAACTCGGCGTGGATCGCCTCCACCCGGTCGCGCCACAGCTGGCTGACATCAAGCACGTTGGCCTTGTCGACCGAGCAGAGGCGACCGCGGCGACCCGCCGCCAGACGGAAGCCAACCCGGGCGATCCGGTCGACCTCATGATCGGCATACACCATGGTGTTGAAAGCGCGCACGCCGCCGTCCACCTCGATGCGCCCCTTGGGTGTGCCGAAGTAGATGCCACCGATGAGTTCGCGCACCACCAGCAGATCCACCCCCTCGATCACCTCGGGGCGCAGGCTGCTGGCGCCGGCCAGGGCCGGGATGATCTTGACGGGCCGCAGGTTGGCGAACAGCCCCAGGCCGGAGCGCAGGGCCAGCAGGCCGCTCTCGGGACGCTGCTCCCGAGGCAGGGCGTCGAAGCGGGGGGCACCGATGGCGGCCAGCAGCACCGCATCGGACGCCCGGCAGGCCTCCAGGGTGCTCGCCGGCAGGGGCTCACCTGTGGCGTCGATGGCGGCACCGCCGACGGGCTGCGGATCGAAGGCAAGACTGAAGCCATGGCGGGCGCTCACCGCCTCCAGCAGGATGCGGGCCACTGCGGTGATCTCCGGACCGATACCGTCCCCCGCGAGCAGGGTGATCCTGTAGCTGGTCATTGCAAAGGGGCCCGGGCAGCAGGCGAGGCTACTTCTGCAGCTGCCGCAGGGTGCGGGCCATCTCGGGCAGCTTGTTGAAGACGGCGGAGCAGCGCAGCCAGAGCCGGTTGGGGATGGCGGGGTAGCCGCTGACCACCTCGCCGGCGGCGATCTCGCCGTGGATGCCGGACTTGGAGGAGGCGATGGCCCGATCGCCGATCACGGCCCGGTTGGCGACGCCCACCTGGCCGGCGAGGATCACACCGTTGCCGAGCACGGCGCCGCCGGCGATGCCCACCTGGGCGGCCAGGGCACAGCCCTTGCCCGTCACCACGCCATGGCCGACGTGCACCAGGTTGTCGATCTTGGTGCCGGAACCGATGCGGGTCTCGCCGACGGAGGGGCGATCGATCGTGGAACCACAGCCCACCTCGACCCCGTCTTCGAGCACCACCCGGCCGGTCTGGGGCATCTTCACCCACCCCGTAGCGGTGGGAACGAAACCGAAGCCCTCGGCGCCGATCACCGCCTGGGACTGCACCACGCACCCCGCCCCCAGGCGGCTGCCGGGATGGAGCACCGCGTTGGCGTGGATCTCGCAGCCCTCGCCGAGCTGGACATCTTCATAGAGGACAACGCCGGGATGGAGCACGCAGCCTGCGGCCACGACGCTGCCGGCTCCGATCACCCCATGGGCCCCCACATGCGCATCGGCGGCCACAGCCGCGCTCGGATCGACCACGGCGCTGGGGTGGATGCCCGGGGGCTTCGGGGTGGGCGGATGCAGGGCGGCGAGGGCCTCGGCAAAGCCGAGCCGGGGATTGGCGAGCGCCACCCAGGCCAGGCCGCGCTCGCTGGCCAGCTGCTGCAGCTCCTCGTCGAGGGGCAGCAGCAGGGCGGCGGCACCGCTGGCGGAGAGGGCGGCCGCCAGGGCGTTGCCGGGTTCGAGGAAGGCCAGCTGGCCGGGGCCGGCCCGATCCAGCGCTTCGGCGCCGGTGATCTCCGGATCCCCTGCCAGGTGCCGCGGGCTGCCGTCCTGCACGGCGCCGATCCGGGTGAGCAGGCTGCTGAAGCGCATTCCCCGGGGGGCGGACGGCCCGGATCGTAAGCCCCACTCAGGTGGAAGGATCCAGCAACTCCGCCAGGGGCACGAAGCGGTAGCCGCGGCGGCGCAGGTCGGGAATGACGCAGCGCAGAGCGTGCAGGGTGCGGCCGCTCAGGTCCGGGGTGTCGTGCAGCACGAGGATGCCGCCGGGGTGGGCATTGAGGCGTACGAACAGGCGCACGAACCAGAGGGGCGGCCGCAGGGTGTCCCAGGGGAAGATCGAACCCAGCACCAGCCGGTAGCGCCGGGCCGCAAGGGCATCGAGCATGGCCCGGTGAAACCAGCCCCGCCCGGGGCGAAACCAGCGCCAGCGCAGTTTGGCGGGGGCAGCGGCCCGGGCGATCACCCGTTCGGTGTCGGTCAGCAGCTGCTGGAACACCTCGGGCGGAAAGGCGGCGGCGGACGCGTCACTCCAGAGGTGGTTGCCGAGGTCGTGGCCCTGCTGCAGGGCGCGGCGGGGGAAACGGGGGTCGCGCTCCAGATGGGAGCCGATCAGGAAGAAGGTGGCCGGCACCTCGAGCTCCCGCAACAGGGCCAGCAGGGCCTCCGATCCGGGGCTGGGGCCGTCATCGATCGTGAGGGCCAGCGTCTTCTGCCGGCCCGGACCGCACCAGACCACGTCGGGACAGAGGGGCACCAGCAGCAGGCGGATCAGCAGCGAGGGCAACAGCACCACCAGCACCACCACATCCAGCAGCAGGACCAGGGCCAGAACGGTGAGGAGCAGGGTCATGGGCGGGGGCGGCCTCAAGAACGATGACACCAGTGCCGCGCTGTGGTCCGGCGGCGTCCGGGCTGGCTAGGGCGGAGGGCGGTTCCCTTCTTCTCCGCGCCACCATGACCGCTCCGAAGAAAGCCGCCGCCACCGGCAGCGCCAGCACCCCGGCCGCGCGGGGGCAGGCCCGCACGGTGATCTACTGCCACGGGATCTCCAACATGCCGCCCGAGGGGGTGCTGCGCTCGGAGTGGGACCGGGCCCTGTTCGGCGCCGACCAGGGGGAGCGCACGCGCATGGCCTACTGGGTCGACCGGGAGCGCTACCCGGAGACGGCGGGCCTCTCCACCCGGGCCCTCGGCGAGGACCGGGCCACGCTGCAGCCGGAGGCCCAGGGGCTGCTGGCCGCCTCGATCCAGGACAGCGATTCGCCGGAAGCGTCGCAGGCCTTCGTGGACGCCCTGACGGCCCAGCTGGACGCGGCCGCCCAGACGGCGGCCCAGCGGGGGGCGCCGATGGGGGGCCCGGCGACGCTGTCGATGGAGGCCAAGGGGCTGTGGAGCCCGGTGACGGCGATGTTCACCCAGGCGTTCCTGGCGGATGTGAACGACTTCCTGTTCAACGCCACCAAGCGCCAGCGGATGGTGCAGACGGTGAAGGAACGGGTCAGCACCGGCGGCGGCCCCTTCGTGGTGGTCGGCCACAGCCAGGGGAGCATGGTCACGTACCAGGCGTTGATGGAGCTGGGCGCCAGCCTGGAGGTGGATCTGTACGTCACGATCGGCTCGCCGCTGGGGCTGCCCCAGGTGACCGACGTGCTGCAGAAGTGGCACGGCAAAAAGCTGCCGATCCCGGCCGGTGTGAAGCGCTGGGTGAACATCGCCCAGGACGGCGACATCGTTTGCCTCGACCAGAGCCTGGCCGACGAGTACAGCGCCGCCGGCAAGCCGAAGATCGTCGATGAACGGATCCAGGGGGTGGTGTGGCCGCCCAGCAAGGCCCATTCCGCCAGCCGCTATCTGTCGCGCCAGTCGACCCAGGAGAAGGTGATCGCGGCACTGGATCGCTCCCGCTTCCAGCCGGTAAGTCCGATGACGGTGGCCCGCAGCCTGGCCGATGCCCTGGATGTGGAGGCCACCGCCCGGGTGCCGGTGCTGATCGAACTGGCAGATCGCTCCACGGCGGACCCCGAGGAGGGCGATTCGCTCCAGAAGGCGCGCGAAGCGGTGCTGGGGTGGATCCAGGCGAATGTGCTGCAGGGTCCGATCACCGCCGAGACGGTGTTCCTGGAGGACCAGCTGGATCGCTACGTGGCGGTGAACCTGACCCGCGCCGAAGTGGAAACGCTGGCGGGGGCCATGAGCCGGCAATACGGCACCACCTCACCGGCGGTGTACCGGATGTTCAGCAACAGCCGCAAGAAGGCATTGATGTTCGATTCGATCCACACGGTGCAGGCCCGCACCGCCCAACTGGGCTACAACGCCTGCGGCCAGGGCATCACCTGGGCGGTGCTCGACACCGGCATCGACCGGCATCATCCCCATTTCCACAACAACACCTTCGCCCCGGACGGAACGATCGCCGCCGAATGGGACTGCACGGCGCGGGGGCCGGTGCAGAAAGGCAGCGGCAACGACGCCAACGGCCACGGCACCCATGTGGCGGGGATCATCGCCGGCGGGCTGCTGACGGTGGGCGGCGAGGGCGGGCCCGACCTGCTGGCCATGGCCCCCCGGGCCCGGATCGTGAGCTACAAGGTGCTGGCCGACAACGGCGGCGGCTACGACGCCTGGATCATCAAGGCGATCGACCACATCTGGAAGCAGAACCAGGACGGACGACGCCTGGCGATCCAGGGGGTGAACCTGAGCCTGGGGGGACCGTTCGATCCGGCCAGCTTTGGCTGCGGCGATTCACCGCTGTGCGCCTCCCTGCTGCGGCTGGTGCGCCAGGGGGTGCTGGTGGTGCTGGCGGCGGGCAACGAGGGCAGCGGCGACATCGTGGTGGACGGCTTCAGCGCCACCCGCTCGTTCGATCTCTCGATCGGCGATCCGGCCAACCTGGATGAGGCGATTGCCGTGGGATCGGTGCACCCCACACTGCCCCACCGCTACGGCACGTCCTACTTCTCCTCGCGGGGCCCCACCGCCGATGGCCGCCTCAAGCCCGACGTGGTGGGCCCGGGAGAGAAGATCCTGTCGTGCCGCAGCAGCAGCGACCCCAAACGCAGCCCCAGCCGGGACAAAAGCAAGAGCCTCGATGAGCTCTATGTGGCCCTCTCCGGCACCAGCATGGCGGCGCCCCACATCAGCGGACTGCTGGCCGCGTTCCTGTCGGTGCGCACCGAATTCATCGGCTATCCCGACCGGGTGAAGCGGATCCTGCTGGAGCACTGCACCGACTTGCAACGGGACCGCTACCACCAGGGGGCGGGCCTGCCGAATCTCTCGAAGATGCTGCTGGAGACGTGAGGGGTTCATGGGTCCGTGAACTGCGGCTACGATCCTGCTGCAAAAGGATTGAACAGGCTTGCCCGTGGGGTTTTCAGCCATCGCTGCAGGTTGTTGGCTTCTGGTTCACGGAATGGGCTGGGCGACAGGAGGGGTTCACGGAAACCGTCTAAGAACAAGTTTGTCTGTGATTTCTTCTGATATAGTTCCACTCCATGGTGACTAAGGGCAATTTCCATGGGTGCACGCGACATTATTGCTCATCCAGTGCATCTGGGTCTTGGCGCAACTGCCGAGGTTGAACCATTATTCACCGGTGCAATGGATTGGTACGAGGAATACGTCAACCGGCATGCCGAGGATGGCGCTGAGGGGCGTCTCGTAAGCATGCACAAATTCAACGTGTCGTGGGAAATGTGGGAAATGCACCCGCATGGAAGCGAAGTCGTTCTATGCACGTCCGGATCGATGATCCTCCACCAAGAGGATCCTGATGGTGCCCGTTCGGCCGTAACTTTGGGTCCTGGCCAGTACGCAGTCAATGCTCCTGGCACCTGGCACACGGCTGACGTGGAGCACGAGGCAACAGCAGTGTTCATTACCGCAGGATTGGGCACTAAGCACCGTCCGCGATAAGAAGTTTGTCTTACACACGCGGGACTTGTTCCATGGTCGATTCAGGCGAGAAATCAAGTGCCGTATAACATCAAGATCCACCTGACACGCCTCCTAGGGGGCTTTGATTTCTACCTGAGATTCATCATTCAGGTGATCTTGGCGTTGGGCAGGCCTAAGCTGTGGAGGTGACTTGGCGGATTTGGCAGCTCTTTGATGGAATGGTTAACGCTGCTATCTCTACTAGCTGCAGTCACTGCCGCTTATCTTTCTTGGCGCCAACTTCGTACGCAGCAAGAACGATGGGCGATTGATGACGCTCGCATTCGCCCTAGAGGGTATGTAGGCTCTAGTGAGGTAATCTCAGATGAAGGCTGGTTTCACGGAGTATGGCAAGTCACTAATCGCGCGCCCTTCGAGATCGAGGTGATTGAGGTTGTTGCGACATTCCCCGAGTCTCTAGAGATTGCCGAGCTTGAGCCTGGCTCTGATGGACCTGTACAGCTCATGAGAGCCATAGATCGAGGGAAGATTCTTAAAGTAAACCAGATTATGCCACCCTATGAATCTCCAGTGAAGTTCGGCATTATCGGCTCAAACTTTATGTTTCGCATCTCAGGGTCGCCAAAGTCTAATCGAGGCAGGTCGATTCGCTTGCAGATTAACTGCAGAGAGCTTGATAACCCGAAACAAACATACTCGGTCAAGTGTGAAGCAAATGTCCCTCAGCAACTATAGCCGGCTACATGCGTCTAAGCACGTCGTAATAGCTTCCAGTTTTCATGCTCGGCGTACTTCAAAGAAGCTTACTGCTTGTTGGCCTGTCCAACACCACCATCCACCTGGGCCGCCTCCGAATGGTCTGTGTGTATCCCTCGATCTGTCTGCGGCCAGGTGATGGCGAGCGTTGGGCTGCTTCATGCCTTAGACACGAGTTTTGGGAACATTTCCAAAGAATCTCGACCTAGTCGATTGCGGTGATATGTCATCCAATGATTCAAATACGGTCAAGGACCTTCCTTGAATGATTGGAGAGCATGTTAAGTCAAATCAAGGCGAAGGCTGTGCCAGTACAGGAACTGAAGCCGAATTAAAAGGCAGTTGAGGCTTTATCTATACAGGAGATACAGGAATGCGGAAGTCGCCCTAAGCATCGGGCCAGACTACGGCTGATGAGCACCTCTAGAGCTGGTACAGTTACCAGGAGCCGAGAATGTGCCTCGACTTCGGCCCTCATCCCAACGTTCATACAATACGACCAACATCAGGATGATCTCATTCTTGCAAAGGATTGGAAGTTTAGCGTTCGTCGCCGGTCTTATTGCTCTTGGTCTCCGGTTCTGCTCAGGATATAATCCAGGAATAGTGGAATCAATAACAAAGCCTGGATGTCTTGTGAAAGGGAATGTATCCATTGAATCCGGCAGGAGAATTTACCATGTAGTTGGCATGGAGGATTATGAGATCACAAAGATCAGCCCTGAGAAGGGAGAGCAGTGGTTCTGCACCGAACAAGAGGCGATCTCGGCTGGATGGATTAGAGCACCCAGATAGGTCGAACAGTCCAACATCCCACTACAGCAGATGGGAAGCGCTACTGCTTGATCCGAATAAAGTTCTTGAACATGACATTTCTGCCCGCGGCTGAGTGGGGTGTTAGGCGTCGGAATCCACTACTCAGCCATTCCGTCATTGGAGAACCATGATCGGACCAGACCGTGCGGCATTCGCCGCTGACCCCATTGGATACAGTGGCCTTGCCTGGCATAAGTGGCAGACGGCGTTACTGTTCGCTGGCATGATCGAACGGCCAAGCGAAGAGCCAACGAGGGAAGACCTTAAGTCACCGATTCTTTGGCTCAGTCAAGCAAATGCACTTAGCGAAGCGGCAAAGGTACTTGTTCAGTTCGAGCCGACGTGGGAATCGATGCCTCTGTCTATCCGTGGTATGTGCGATTGCCAGTACTCCGCAGTCGCGCTGATGCTTGTTGGCTATAGCCTCGAAACATGCCTCAAAGCAATGCACATATTGAGGCATGGCGTCGAAGAGCTCATCGCGCGGGAGAAAGACTATTTTCACCACGACTTGGTTGAACTTGCCGAGTTCCTGCCGCAGGTTACTGACAAAGAGCGAGCTACGCTCAAGGCGCTAACGCATTTCACAACCTGGGCCGGTCGATATCCGGACCCGGGCTCGCGACGGATTGATCATGCTGAAGAAGTGTTCGCTCTTTCCGAGAGCCATCAAATCTCTGGACACGATCTCTTCGCGCTTGCAGCCCGTGTCATGAAACATGTTCAGACCTTCACTGCGGAGTAAGCTCTCGTCGCCGACGCCTAACCCCTCGGTCAACCGGAGCGCCAATGGCAGGCCACCAGAGCCCGGTTACCTCGAACGTTAGGCCACGTTAGCGGTTCCATAAAGGAGTAATGCCACATGTCAGAGGAGAACAAGCATCTCGTTCGACGACTCATAGAAGAAGGATGGAACGCGCGCGACTTTGCCGTGATCGATGAGCTTTGCTCAGCCGACTTCACCATGAACGACCCTTCGGCTCCCCATCTTGCGAACGGGCCAGAGGCCGCCAAGGCCTACATCGGAGCGCTCGTCGCAGCGTTTCCCGACCTGCACATGCAGGTCCACGATCTGTTCGCAGAAGCAGACCGAGTCTCCCTGCGCTGGTCGGCCGAAGGCACCCACCAAGGTGAATTCAACGGAATTCCACCAACAAACAATCGAGTCTGCGTGTCCGGTCAGGCGATCTACCGCATCGCGAACGGCAAGATTGAGGAAGACTGGATCATCGTGGATACCTACGGGATGCTTCAGCAGCTCGGCGTGATTCCAGGCTGACCGAGCAACATCGGAGAGATCTCGATACCGTCATCCGTGAGTGTCCTCAACCATGACGACAGCCCTGTTCAGCCCGGCGATGCTGGTCGATCCGTACCCGACCTACGCCGCGTTGCGGCGGACCGACCCCGTCCACTGGCATGAACCGTTCGGGGCCTGGGTGCTGACCCGTTACGACGATGTGGTGGCAGCCACCCAGGACTCACGGCTGCGCTCCGATCGTGCCGGCGGAATGGGGGAACGCGCCGGCTGCCCCGAACTGCAGCGCCTCTTCGAGGTCATCGGGGCCCAGATGAACATCACGGACCCGGAACGGCACCATCGGCTCCGTGCCCTGGTGGCCAAGGTGTTCACGCCACGGGCCGTGGACCACCTGCGGCCGGCCGTCGAGACGCTGGTCGATGAGCTGCTGGACCAGCTGCCGGAGCAGGGACGTTTCGATGTGATCGCCGACTTCGCCTTCCCATTGCCGGCCCGGGTCATCGCCCGCCTGCTCGGGCTGGAATCCGGCGACCTGGACCAGCTGAAGCGCTGGTCGGACGACTTCTCCGCCATCTTCGGCACCGATCCCTCCGCCGTGACCCCCGAGCAGTACCAGCGGGCGTTGCAGAGCACCCACGAGCTGACCGCATTCTTCGGAGCTGAATTCGAAAAGCGCCGGGCAACTCCCAGCGACGATCTCCTGAGCCTGCTGGTGCACGCCGAAATCGACGGCGATCGGCTCAGCGAGACGGAGCTGATCGCCAACGCCAATCTGTTCCTGGCAGCCGGCCACGAGACCACCACCCACCTGATCGGCAACGGCCTGCTGGCCCTGTTGCGCCACCCCGACCAGCTGCAGCTGCTGCGCGACGAGCCGTCCCTGATTCCCGGCGCGATCGAGGAGTTTCTCCGCTACGACGGCACCGTCCAGTTCATGTACCGCGAGGCCGGGGAGGATCTTACGATCGGTGGCCGCTCGATCCGCAAGGGCCAGCTCGTGTACCTGATGTTCGCGGCCGCCAATCGCGACCCGGCCCGCTTCCCCGACCCCGACCGGCTCGATGTGCGCCGCAGGTCCGACGTGCACCTGGCGTTCGGCCATGGACCCCATGTCTGCCTCGGGGCGGCCCTGGCACGGATGGAGGCCCAGGTCGCCTTCACGGCGCTGCTGCGGCGCTTTTCGCGGCTGGAGCTGGCCGGTGAGCCTTTGGAGTACCAGGACAACCTGGAGCTGCGCGGGCTCAAGGCGTTGCCCGTGATCTTCCAGCACCGTTCGGCCTGAGCGCTCAGCCAGCCTCCGTTTCCACCGACGCCATCGCCGGGCGTCCGGCCAGCACCCGCCGCAGCCGCTCGCGGAACCACTGCAGGGGGTGGCCCATGTCGGCGTCCTCGAGCAGGCCGCGCTGGCGCAGACAGTCTTCGTAGCTGCGCAGCACGTCGCTGCGGCGGGCCACCTCCCGGGCGACGTTGTCGGCGAATTCGGGCCGTGAAGCCAGCAGAGCGCGGAAGCTGCCGCTGGGCACCACGAACAGCGTCGTGTCCTCGGCCGCCACCATGGTGGTGGGGTAGGGCACCTGCAGCAGCAGCGGCAATTCGCCGAAGAACTCCCCGGCCGTGAAGGTGAACAGCTTGCGGCTCACCCGGTCGGTTTCGTGGATCGCATCCACCGCGCCGCTCAGCACCAGATGGAAGGAGCGTCCCTCATCACCCTGCCGCACCAACACCGTGCCGGCGGGCACCAGACGGCGGGCGCCGCTGCCCACCAGTTCCCGCAGGCGCCGATCATCCATGCCGCTGTAGCAGGGATGGTCGGGCAGGGACGTGCGCAGGGGGCGCCAGTCCGGGGCGGCTCCGTCCTCTTCCTCGGCGCGCCGGGAGGAGAGCAGCTGGATCTGTTGGCGCGACCCGGCCAGTTCGATGCGGCGCTCGCGCAGGCCCTGCTCGATCGCGTAGTTCAGAGAACTCCGCAGGCTGAGGCTGGCGTGAATCGCCGAGGTCCAGGCCCAGAGCTCGAACGCCATCCCCTGGCCCTGGAGCCCATGCAGCAGCACCTTCGGCGGCGGATCGGCCAGCACCGAGGGCTCAGCGAGGGCGGCCTCCAGCAGCACCTCGGTCACGGCCAGGGGGTCGCTGCCGTGGGCCACCGTCACCTCCACATCCACCCGGCCATCGGAGCTCAGGTAACTGAGGTTCTTCACCGGCGCATTGGTGATGGCCGAATTGGGCACCACGATCTCGGCGCCCTGGAAGGTGCGGATCACGGTGGAGCGGATCGAGATCTCACGGATGAAGCCGCTGGTGTCGCCGAACTCGATCTGGTCGCCCACCTTCAGCTTCCCCTCCATCAGCAGGGTGAGGCCACTGGTGAGGTTGCGGGTGAGCTCCTGCAGGCCGAAGCCGATGCCCACTCCCAGCGCCCCGAAGATCACGGCGAGGGCACCGATGTCGAGCCCCATCCCCTGGGCCACCACCACATAGCCCAGGGCGGCCAGCCCCATGGAGAGGAGGGTGGCCACCGCCTCGCGCCGCCCCTCCGGCAGGGAGAACCAGCGCAGCACCCGTCCGGCCAGCAACCGCTTCAACCCCCGCGCCGCCAGGCTCACGGCCAGCAGCAGCAGCAGCACCTCCACGATCCAGAGCAGGGAGAAGCTCTGGCGGCCCAGGGGCAGCAGCGGGGCCGTGAACAGCTTTTGAAGGCGCTCGAGTTCCACCCCTTGTGCTCCACCGTTGCTTCCTTCTAGCCCGAGGGGCCGGGATGATGCTGTCCGCGGCGGGCCGCTGCACGGACGACCGCCCCTACAGTCCCCCTGGACGCCAGCCATCTCTGGAGCTGCCCATGCGACGCCGACTGCTCACTGCGGCAATGGTTTTGACGCTGGGCTCAACGCCCTCCTGGGCTGCCCCGGCGACACCACCCTGTGAGGCGGCGCTCGGCACCTGGGACTACGTGGCCCCCAGCAAACCCGGCCGGGCCGTGGTCACGAAGCTGGCGGACGGGCGCCACCACCTGGTGTGGATCGTGTCCGAGGCCGGTGTCACCGCCGCCGGCGCCTGGGAGGCAACCTGCGAGGGCTCCCGCAGGACCTGGCGGATCCTCTTCCCATCGGATCCAGCCACCCTTGGAAGGAAAATCCTCGAGGAGTTTGAGGTGAGCGGCGATGCCATTCGTTTCTGGCTTCTGGGGCCCGATGGCAAGCGTGGTCCGATGGGTGGCGCCCGTCGCCTGCCCTAGAGCAGCCGCAACGGGCGTGCTCACCTGGACCTGGCCTACAACCCGCCTGGCAGCCCAACCTGCACACTCTGCTCATTCAAAACGTAGTTCGGATCAAACGCCCTGAGCTTTCGATCCATCTGGACGTCCTGCTTCTCAGAATCATCCAGACGAAGACAGTCGCTTGCGTTGCCTTCCATGCAAAGCAAAGGAATGACGACAGAACTCTTGTCGTAGCCCCATTCCAAAATTCTGCCACCCAACAGACCGTGCCCCTTGGGTGGCTCCCGGGTCAGGACGGGAACCAAAACGTCGACTTGGGCGGCATAGGACCCAGAGGGCAGAGAAACGATCAGGGACCGATGAATCGTTTCACCGGGATTGATGTGGTCGTCCACGAACAACTTCCCAGCTGCTTCGGTTGGGTAGGGCTGCAGCTCGGCGCCCCGTTCCACATGAATGGCATCAAAAGGTCCTTTGGCCCGCTCAGTAAAGGTGGATCGATTCAGCACCTGGCGGCGAATCGGGAACAACTCCCAGAAACTGCTGAGCAGATAGAGCCTGCGATTGCTGGCATTGGTGGCACTGACTTTCAGCTCCCGTTGCAGTGATGGTTGCGGTTGATCGCTCTGTCCATCAGCGGCGATCGGCGTCAGGCTGATCTGAAGACTGATGCTGGCTGGCTCCTGGGAAGGCACATACATCTCCTTCCAGATGAAGGTGTAGACCCCCCAGGAGGCGGCGATGATGATGCCGAGCGTCCGGACCCATTCATGCAGCGATGGCGAGCGCATCCAGGCCGGGATACGGAACGGGCCCGCATCAGCACCGGCGCCAGGCATCCCCTTCTTGGGCAGCTTCTCACTGGCTCTTGGTGGCTTGATCGGTGATTCGCTGCTCACGGGCTGAGGTCTCGACTCACTTCTGACCGGTGAAGCTGGGCAGTCGCCTCGGGCAGGGGGAGTTGGGCAACCTCCTGCAGCGGCGATTCATCACCGCCATCGTGTTGAAGGCAGCCCGATCCCTTCCCTTGGCCAGTTCGCTCAGCAGGGCTGGATCGGGCACCCGGTCCTTGGCGAGCTGGGCCATCGCTTCATCGGAGCAACCAGCCAGATCCGTCATTCCTAGGCCGGTGAGCAAGGCATAGGAGCGCTGGCTGCGGGTTCCCATCTGCTCGGCCATGGCGGTGCCGTAGGCCCCATTGGCGGGGGCCACGAGTTGATCGGGCTTGGGGGGATCCTGGGGCCTGGGTTGCAGGCTGGTGCCACCGATCAGCACCCCCGCCAGGCAGTTGGCCTGAAGGTTGGTGGCGGCTGGCGGCTGGAGCGATGCAGAGCGGTTGCTCAGGATGGCGGTGCCCAGACCGACCCCGACCCAATAGACCACCCCCCATTCCCCATGGCGGCTGGCCTCCTTCGCCAGCCTGGTGCGATCGAGCAGCACTTTGCCGCTGGCGGCGCAATACAGGGCCGGAGTCTGCGCTCCCATTGCCACGAAGGCCGTCGCGGTAGCCCCAGGGCAGATCGATAGGGGCGTCTGGCCGGCGGGAAGCACGTTGATGGCCGGCCAGGGCAGCTTCGCGGTGGCTGGGTCCGCTTTCCAGCTCTGGCGGAGCTGGCTGGCGATGGACGCCACCGTGCTGTCCAGTTCAGCGGCAGCGGCTCCAGGGGCCACCGACACGAGCAGCGAGGCGGTGACCAGCACAGCGCCCAGGGCCGCAGACCCCCGTTGGTTTCGCATCGGTAGGGAACAACAACAGCCAGCCACCGCATCAGTTTGCCTGGTGTGCAGAGCTTGGCTCATAAGCCTGGTATCGGCCCGCCATCCCCGGTGAGTTGCCAGGCCGCCCAGAACTTGTGGTCGGCCCAGTCCGGCTCTGGCGGATTGCTGCGGAACTCCTGCTGCACCGTCGCCAGCGCGTCCATGCGACCGATCCCCTTCTTGAGCAGGGCGACGTAGCGCTGCATGAACGCCGCCGTGGCGTCATCATCCACTTTCCACAGCGACAGCAGGGTGGAGCGGGCGCCGGCCACGGTGAGGGCCCGCTGCAGGCCATAGACCCCTTCGCCGGTCTGCAGGGTTCCGGAGGCGGTGTCGCAGGCGGAGAGCACCACCAACTCGGTGCCATCCAGCTGCAACTGGGCCGCCTCCTTGGCGGTGAGGTAGCCGTCGTCGCTGGCCATCGCGGCGGGGGTGGCCGGGCGGCTGCGGTTGGCGCCCGCCAGCACGATGCCGCTGTTCAGCAGCGGGTCGCCGCTGCCCGTGGTGAAGAACCCGTGGCTGGCGATGTGCAGCACCCTGGGGCCGCGCGCCTCCTGCAGCACGGCGGTGGTGGCGGCGGATCCCTGATACAGAGCCGCCCTGAGCCGTTCGGCGATCCAGCTCCCCTCAGCGACCGTCGCGGGGAGCGGCTGCCACTGGCCTGGGCCACCGAAATCAGGGGCGGCGAGCACCAGGGAACGCTGGCCGCCTGGCACGGGGCTGCCCAGGCTGAGCAGGTCACGGCCACTGGTGAGGATCCGCAGCTGCACCCGCTGGCCCAGGGTGGGCGATGAATCGGCTTCAACTCCGCTCAAGCTGTCAGCGGAAGCCGGCAGGGCTGTGAACGGGATGCGGCTCAGCTCACCATCGGGTGAAACGAACCAACGCCGCCGCCCCACCAGCTGCGGCAGCAGGGGCCCCAGCACCTTCTGGCTCACCCGGGCCCAGAACGGTCCAGCGGGGCGATTGCGGTCCAGGCTTTCGGCCAGGGCCTGCTGGATCAGGGGATCGGTGGCCGCCGCCGGGCCGAGGTCCACCGCACGGGTCGCCCCATCGGGGAACAGCAGCATCGCCAGGTAGCGCGCTTCCCCCCAGCTCCTGGCCTGCGGTTGACGGGCGTCGTAGGGGCGGAAGCGCTGGAATTCGATCAGCACCCCATCGGCCGGCAGGGCGGCGGCCACCTGGGCAGCGTCCACCAGCCGTGGGGTCAGGGCCGGCAGCTGGCGGTAGAGCTCCTGCTCCAGCCGATCCCGCTCCTGCTGCAGGCTCTGCCGCTGCGGGTCGCTGAGGTTCACAGCGGCCAGCCGGCCTGTCAGGGCCGTTATCTGGCTCACAAGCTTCTGCTGGCCAGGGGAGCCGCGGCCAAGCTGGGCCTGACGCCGTTCGATGTCCTGCAGCAGGCCATGACGGTTCAAGCGCGTGAACAGGGCCAGTGGGGCGCTGGCCGGATTTTTGGCCACAAGGGAAAAGGGGATTTCCCAGACATTGCCGAGGGCCTTGATCTGTTGCAGTCGACGCGCCTGGGGCAGCAGGGGAGCCTCCCGTTGCAGAAACAGGGACTGGCTGCCGACGCCACGGCGCAGCAGGGGCTCCGCCTTGGCGTCGGCCCCCTGGCTCAAGTGCAACTTGGCGAGGTTGCCGAGGCTGATGGCCGTCGTGGGGTGATCACGCCCCAGCACGTTCTCGTAGATCGCCAGGGAGCGGAGAAACTGGGGCTCAGCCTTGGCATCGGCGCCCTGAAGACGATAAAGATCCGCAAGATTATTGAGGCTATTGGCGGTATCGGGATGTTCAGGACCCAGCACCTTCTCCCGGATCGCCAGAGCGCGAAGGTGGAGCGGCTCGGCTTTGTTGGAGAAGCCCTGATTGTCGTACAGCACGGCGAGGTTGCTGAGGTTGGTGGCCGTGGTGGGGTGATCGGGCCCCAGAGCCTTCTCATGGATGTCCAGGGCACGACGCAGCAGGGGCTCGGCCTTGGCGTAGGTGCCCGGATCGTCGTAGATCATGGCGAGGTTATTGAGGCTGGTGGCTGTATCGGCGTGGTCGGAGCCGAGCGCCTTCTCTTTGATCGCCAGGGCGCGACGCAGCAGGGGCTCGGCCTTGGCGTAAGCGCCTTGGCTCCGATACAGCGCGGCAAGGTTACTCAGGCTTGTGGCGGTTGAATGATGCTCGGTTCCAACCGTCGTCTCATTGATCACCAGGGCGCGGAGGTAGAGGGGTTCGGCCCTAGAAAAGGCGCCCTGGATCTCATACAAGAAAGCAAGATTGTTGAGGCTGGCCGCGGTATCGGGATGATTGGCTCCCATTTCCTTTTCGACGATCGCCAGGCTGCGCCGAAACAAGGGCTCAGCTTTGGGATAGGCACCCTGGGCAATGTACAGCTTCGCAAGGTTGTTGAGACTGACGGCCGTCTGGCGGTGATCGGGGCCCAACGCCTTCTCACTGATCGCCAGGGCGCGGAGATAGAGGGGCTCAGCCTTGGCGTAGGCGCCCTGCCTCTCATACAGAGCCCCAAGGCTGTTCAGGCCAAGGCCTATACCATCATGGTAAGGCCCGAGCACCTTTTCGGCGATCACCAGGGCGCGTAGATAGAGAGACTCGGCCTTGGCGTAGGCGCCTTGGTTGGAATACAGCTGAGCGAGATTGTGGAGGCTCAGGGCAGTCAACGGGTGATCAGGTCCCAGCACCTTGGTCCTGATCGCCAAGGCGCGGATTAGGAGGGGCTGGGCTTTGGCGTAGGCGCCCTGGTTGCTGTGCAGCCGCGAGAGGATGTCGAGGCTGGCGGCCATGTCGAGGTGATCGGGACCTTGCACCTTTTCGCGCCAGGCCAGAATCTTTTCCCAGAGCGCCGCCGCCTGCCCATAGACCCCCTTGGCCTCCAGGGCGTTGGCCTGGTCGATCCACTCCCACACCTGCGCCGGGATCTGGGTGTAGCGCTCGCCCAACGGTTGGGCGAGCCACTGCCGCTGCCGTGGCACCGGTGGCTGGCCCTGGCGATCGACGGCCGCCGACGGCTGTCCATCGGCCAGCAGGAGCATGGCGAGGGTTGTTCCCCAACGGAACAGGGCCACCAAGGAACGAGCGGACCGCGTCATGGGGGTACGGGGGGTTTCCAGCTTCCGGTACGGGATCCAGCATGGTCTGGACATCGACAAACCCTGCTGGAACGGGTCCATGAAACTGATGGTGGTGGGGGCCAGCCGCGGGCTTGGCCGTGCCTTTGTCGAGGGTCTGGGCAGCCCCGGCGACACGGTGATCGGTGTCTCGCGGCGACGGCCCGATGGTCTGAGGCTGCCGGCGGGCGTCGAGTTCACCTGGATCGAGGCGGATCTGGCGGAGCCGTTGCCGGCGGTGCGGTGGATCGAGCAGCAGGCACCCGCCAAGCTGGATGTGCTGATCTACAACCTCGGCGTCTGGGAGGCGAACGCCTTCAGCGAGGCCTACAGCTTCCTGGAAGATCCCGACGACAGCATCGCCACCATGGTGGCCATCAACATCACCGGTGCCCTGATGCTGCTGCGGCGGCTGATTCCGCGGCTGCTCGACTCCCGCAGGCCCCAGCTGATCCTCACGGGCTCCACCTCCGGCCTGCGCCAGAGCGGGCAGCCGGAGGTGACCTTCGGCGCCTCGAAGTTCGCCCTCACCGGGATCGCCGATGCCCTGCGGGAGAGCTTCCGGGACCAGCAGCTGGCGGTGACCTGCCTGCAGCTGGGCTACCTGAACACCGACGACGGCCTGGAGGTGCCGTCCGAGGCGGCCGCCGGGCGCGGTGAGGGCCGGCAGATTCCGCTCCACGACGTGATCAGGATCGTCTCGTCCCTGCTGCAGCTCTCCCCTGCCTCCTTTGTGCGCGAGCTGGTGCTGCCCGCCATCGGCGACGAACGGTTCTGACGTCCGGGGCACCCCTACGGTGCGGCCACCCCAGCGACGGCACCGGAGCGATGAACACCCTGCGCCCGGGACATTGGCTGTCCAGCCTCCTGCTGCTGCAGACCGCCCTGCTGCCGAGCTTGCTGGCGCTGGGGGGGCCGGCGTCCGCCCAGCCGGCGGACCCGGCGGCGGGCCTGGTGCTCCAGCCGGCCGCCTACCGCGCCGTGATCGGCCAGCCACCAGCCCCCGGCAGCCGCCTGGAACTCGATGATCTGGCGATCCTGCGCTGGAACCAGCGCACCCGCACGCCGGCGGGGATCGTGCACAGCTGGCGCTTCCTGAACCGCCAGCTGAGTGTCTTCGATGCCGCCGTGGGCGCCGACCTGGCCCGGACCGCCCCCCTTCTCTACGCGGGCCTGCCGGCCTTTCTGGAGCGGGCCGATGGGCTCAAGGATCAGCTCAAGGATGGGGTGGCCCGTCCCCGCCCCTTCCTGAGCCACCCGGATCTGAAGCCGTGCCTGCCCCTGGAGGGCTCCTGGTCATTCCCCAGCGGCCACGCCACCTGGTTTGCCACCGCATCCCTGCTGCTGGCCGACCTGCTGCCGGAGCGCCGGGAGCGGCTGCTGCCGGTGGGTCTTCAGGGGGGCTATGTGCGCGCCTACTGCGCCCTGCACTACCCCAGTGATGTCCTGGCCAGCCAGCGCCTCGCCGAGGCGGTCAGTCAGGAGGTGATCGCCTCCCCCCAGTGGCGGCGCTTCAAGCAGCAGGTGGCCGGTGAGCGCCTCCTGCTGCTCGCGGTCCCACCGGCCGGCCTGCCCCTGCTGGCGGATTGATCGCGTTCCACGCCACGGTGCGCGGCGCCCGGCGCAACGGACTGGGCCTGCTGCTCACCCCGCTGGTGCTGCTCCGCCGCGTCGTGCAGGGGTTGGCCCTGGCCCTCGAGCGCATGATCTGGCGGGAGCTGATCGAGGACGAGGCCCCCGCCAACCCGCTCGTCAGCCTGCTGGCCTTCCTGCTGTTCTCCGGCCTCTGCCTGCTGGCCAGCCTCCAGGGGGCCGTGGCCTATGTGATCGCCCTGCTGCTGTTCCTGCTGCCGATGGAGTGGCTGATGGCCAGCTTCGGCTACGCCGCGCCGGTGCAGCGACGGGTGCTGCTGCAGAGCTGGGGCGAGCGGATCCGCCTGTTCGCGGACACGCCCGGGGGAAGCGAGCGGCTGGAGTTGGACCGGGCCGCCATCACGGCCGTACGGATCCGCCGGGCCAACCTGGAGCTGCCGCCGCTGGGGGAGCGGCCCCTCGGCTGGGATCTTTGTCTGGCCGTGGCCGATCCCGCCGGGGAGCACCTGCTGGCCCGCGCCCCCAGCTTGTCCGGCGCCTGGCAGCAGGCCCACGCCCTGGCCGCCGACCTGGGGGTGCCCCTGCAGCTGGCCGGCGCCCTCAACGCCCGGCAGCTCGCCGGGGCCCGGCCGGGCGGGCCGCAGCCGGACGATGTCTGGAGACTGGAAGCGGGGGCTTCCGCCACACGCCTGGTCCGCAGCCGCCGCGGCGTGGGCGCGGCGCAGTGGTGGCGCTCCTTCGCCGAGCAGGGCAGCTACCTGCTGTTCGTCGCCGTGCTCAACACCGTGATGGTGAAGTACGGCGGCTTTCTGGTCTGGATGTTCGGGCCGCGCCTGGGCCTGAGCGAACCGACCACCCTGGTGCTGGATCTCTCCCTGCCGGGCCTGCTGTCGCTGGCCCTGCCGGAGTGGACCGTGATCCAGACCCTGCTGGTGGTCGCCGCCCTTGGCGCAGCGGGCATCGGCAGCTACCGGCAGTGGAGCCCGCAGGAGCTCTGCCTGACGGACGACCAGCTCAGCCTCCGCCGCCCTGGCCAGCCCAGCCGCAGCCTGCCGCTGCGGCTGATCACCGGGGCGCTGCTGCTGCCGGGTCCGACCCCCCGGGTGATCCTCTGGAGCGAGCGCCGGCCCCCGATCGTGGTGGACGGCCTCTCCGGCGAGCCTGAGGCAGCCGAGCTGCTGGAGAAGCTGGAGTCCGTCCTGGGTCCGCCGCAGGGATGATGAACCCGATGGACCCCCTCAACACCCTGGCCCTGGCCGCAGCCCTGGTGGCGGCGGCGCCCGCCACGGCAGAAGCCGGACTGGCGGCCCTGGAGGCCCGCTCCGGCGGCCGGCTGGGGGTGTTCGCCATCGACAGCGCCAGCGGCGCCCGGATCGGCCACCGGGCCGACGAACGCTTTCCCCTCTGCAGCACCTTCAAGGCGATTCTGGCGGCGGCCGTACTCGACAGGAGCCAGCGGGAGCCGGGCTTCCTGGAGCAGCGGATCCGTTTCCGCCGCCAGGATCTGGTGACCCACTCGCCGATCGCCGAGCAGCACCTCGAGGACGGCCTGACAGTGGCCCAGATGGCCGCCGCCACCGTCCAACACAGCGACAACACCGCCGCCAACCAGCTGATGGAACGCCTGGGCGGCCCCGCCGGCCTGACCGCCTTCAGCCGCTCCATCGGCAACCGGACCTTCCGTCTCGATCGCTGGGAAACCGCCCTCAACTCCGCCATCCCCGGCGATCCCCGCGACACGGACACCCCCTCGGGCATGGGCACCAGCCTCCAGGCCCTGGTGCTCGGCACCGCCCTGGGCCCGCCCCAGCGCCAGCATCTTCAGGACTGGCTGATCGGCAACACCACCGGTGACCGGCGGGTGCGGGCCGGAGTCCCGCCGGGTTGGCAGGTGGGTGACAAGACCGGCACCTGTGGCGCCTTCGGCACCGCCAACGACGTGGCCGTGCTCTGGCCGCCGGGCCGGGCACCGATCGTGCTGGCGATCTTCCATACCCAGGCCGATCCGGCCGCCAAAGCGCAGGATGGGGTGATCGCCGAAGCCGCCACGATCGTGGTTGAGGCGTTCACGCATTCGCAGACCCCGCACTGAAACCCAGGCATGGGTCAGGCTCTGGCCGCGAAATGTTTGTTGCTGCAAGGGACCTCAGCGATGTCGGCATGCGGAACCAAGCCAGAACAGGGGCATTGATCAGATCTTCTGACCAGTCCTCGCAAGATCCTTCGAATCCATTTGAGAGCTTGTGATCTGAGCCATCGAACCTATTGGGTCTTCGAAAAGATGAGCCAACACACTGCTAGTGATCCGCTGCATCGTGATAGGGTTAATTCACTGGAACAACCCAGCTTGCACGATGGTCGTCCTCAGGACTTCCAGGCTCAGGAAACAGCTCTTCCTTGCCTTGATCACGTGCTCTGCCCCTTCCTTTACGAATTCGTCTTTCGTTTCGCTTGCGCATTTCGCCTGTCCTTGTGAGCAGGCCAACGGCCCTTAAGGCCGTTGCGAAAGGGGTGTCGGTCGTTCCGGTTGTCCTAACGCAGGAGAATCCATCCATGACCACCCAACAACCCACCATCAACCGCTCCTCCCAGGAGATGGCCAACGTCGACGAACGCCTGCGCCAGGCCATTCTCGACAAGCGGCAGTCCCAGATGAAGGAACTGTCGGACAAGATCGATCAGCTGCAACACCAGGCCAAACAATTGGCTGAAGGCGTTCGCGACGAAGCCGAGAGCAAGCTCGAGGAGCTCAGGGCCGCCCGCGATGCGGCCAGCTCACGGTTGCAGGAGCTGCAACACAGCACCCAGGACGCCTGGGCCAACGTGCTTGAGCAGACCGACGAGGCGTTGCAATCCGTGTCCGATCGCTTCCACGCCTACGTCAACAGCCAGAGCTGATTGCGGATATCGCTCGTTCTCTCCAGCTTGCCATCCGATCTCCGAGTTTCACCCGCCCACTCCACGTCCTGCCTATGTCCAACACCACAACCACCAAACCCATCACCATCCATCCCCTGAGCCTGGAATCCCACGACCAACCCCGTGTGCTGTGCTTCGGCGAAGCCCTGATCCATCGCATCAACAGGCCCGATACCGAGAACGAAGCGAACACACAGGATCGTCCGGGAGGCACCCCGGCCAGCGTGGCCTGCGGAGTCACCCGCCTGGGTACTCCGGCCAGCTTCCTGGGCCGGATCGGCGACGATCCGCTCGGCCGGCAACTCCTGGAGCTGTTCGAACGACGACGGGTGAGCACGCCGGCACTGCAGATGGATCCGAAACGTCCAACACGTGTCGCCCGTCTGCAAAGGAAGCCCGGTGGGGATCTTTGCCTCGACGACTTCCTGGGCGACAGGGGCCAGGGCTTCGCCGACAGCGCTGTGGTTCCCGCCACACTTGCTGAATCGGTGAAGCCCCTGCTCCGGGAAGCCCGCTGGCTGCTCATCAGCACCAATGCCCTCGTCGGCGGTCCCAGCGCCATGGCGCTGGATCTGCTGCTCAAGCGGGCCACGGCCCAGGGACTTGGCATCGCCCAGGACATCGATTGGTGCCCCGGTTTCTGGGGCCTTGCCCCGAATGCGCCCCCATCGGCTGAAGTGCTGCGCCGTTTCCGGCCCCTCGGCGAGAAGGCCACCCTGATCCTGGCTTCCGTCGAGGAAGCCGAGGCCTTCTTCAGCAGCGCCGATCCCGCGACCATTCACGGCGCGCTGGCCAAGCGCCCGGCCGTTCTGGTGACGGGCCGCAATGGAACCGTGCGCTGGTGCATGGGAGGTCGCCAAGGCACCCTTGCGCCCGATGAGCGGCATCCTCCCAGCCATCCTCTGGGCGTCCGTGAAGCCTTCACGGCAGGCCTGCTGGATGGCCTCTGCCGCCGGCCTGAGCTGCTCGAAGCTCCGGCACCGGGCGGTGCTGGGGTCGCCGGACCTGGTCCGATCGAAGACCTGCTTCGCTTTGCCTCGGCCTGCGCCACCCTCGTGGGCCGCACCGAAGGGGCTATCGAGCCCCAGCCCAGGCGAGAGGCCGTGAAGGCGTTCCTCAAGGCCTGATCTCCAACCTCCCTCAAGGCGCTTCGCAACGCGCTTTGTCCCCGGCCCCCTGGCTAAGCCGGGGGCTTTGTTGCGGGAAGCCTCAGGCCGGCAGGCAGGTGAGCACCAGCTGATCACGGTGCACCACCGCATCGCCCACCGGCCCCAGCTGGCGGCGCACCTCGTCGCTGCTGAGGCCCATGATGCGGCGCAGCTCCTCGCTGCTCAGGGTGCTCAGGCCCCGCCCCAGTTCGCGGCCATCGCTGGCCAGCACCCGCACCGCATCGCGCCGGGAGAAGTGACCCTCCACCGCCCGGATGCCCACCGCCAGCAGGGAGGCCCCCTGCTGCAGCAGGGCCCGCTCGGCGCCCGCATCCACCCGCACGCTGCCCTTCACCAGCAGGGCATGGGCGAGCCAGCTCTTGCGATCGGCCAGGGGGGTGGTGCTCGGCTGGAACACCGTGCCCACCTTCTCGCCGGCGAACAGGGCGTCGAGCACCGCCGGATCGCGGCCATCGGCCAGGCGCACCCGGATGCCGCTGGAGGTGGCGATGCGGGCCGCCGCCAGCTTGGTGGTCATGCCGCCGGTGCCCCACTGGCCGCCCCCCTCGGCCACGTGGCTGAGGCGCTCCAGCTCGGCCAGGTCGCGCACCTCCTCGATCGGGCTGGCGTCGGCATCGGTGCGGGGGTTGCCGGAATAGAGCCGATCCACATCCGTGAGCAGCACCAGTTCATCGGCGCCGATCGCCACCGCCACAAGGGCCGAGAGGGTGTCGTTGTCGCCGAAACGCAGTTCGTCGGTGGCCAGGGTGTCGTTCTCGTTCACCACCGGCAGCACGCCCCACTCCAGCAGCTGCTCCAGGGTGCGGCAGGCGTTCTGGTAGCGGCGCCGGGAGGCCAGATCGCTGCGGGTGAGCAGCACCTGGGCCACGGCCAGCCCCCGCACGGCGAAGGCGTCCTGGTAGAGGGCCATCAGCCGGCCCTGGCCCACGGCGGCGGCGGCCTGCAGGGCCACCACTTCGGTGGGGCGCTTGCTGAAGCGCAGGGCCTCGCAGCCCAGACCCACCGCCCCGCTGGTGACCAGGGCCAGGCGATCCCCCTGGCGCTGCTGCCGGCTGAAGCTGGCCGCCAGATCGGCGATCACCGCCGCCGTGGGCCGCTCGGGGCTGCCCCGCAGCAGGCTGGTGCCCACCTTGATCACCCGCCGAAGTCCTCCACAGGCGCTCGCGGGTGTGCTGGAGCTTGCCATCAGCCGGGAACCGAACCCACCCAGCGGGCCATGCGCAACTCCAGGTTCTGCAGCCGGTCCTGGCGGCAGGGCTCGCCATCGGGGTCGATCGGCTTGACCAGCACGGTGAACAGGCCCATGCGGTTGCCCACCAGCACATCGGTGAACAGGCGATCCCCCACCAGGGCCACCTGGGCGGGGGGCAGATCGAGGTCGAGCAGCACCTTGCGCAGGGCGGCCCGCCGCGGCTTGCCCGCCGAGGTGGTGTAGGGGAGTCCCATGGTGTCGGCCACCGCACCGATGCGGCGGCGGGACGGATTGTTGCTGAGCAGGTGCAGGGGCATCCGCTCACGGGCGTGGCGCAGCCACAGCTCAGCCTGGACAGGCATGGTGGCCTGGCGACGGGGCAGCAGGGTGCGGTCCACGTCCAGGACCAGGCCGCGGATGCCACGGTCGACCAGCTCCTGCAGCGGCAGGTGGGCCAGGGACGTCCCTGCCAGCCAGTCGGGCGTGAGCAGATCGCGCAGCATCAGTCGTCGCTCTCCCGCTCATCGAGTTCGGCCTCGATGCGGGGCTGGACCCGCTCGAATTCCTCTCCCTCCACCATCACCGCGTCGGCCCCCTCCATGCGGGCCACCACGAAGAAGGGATCCAGGGGGATGTACAGGCCGTACTCCTCATCGCCGGCCATGAAGCTCACCAGCAGCTCATAGGTCTCGCTGTCGTCATCACCCTCCTCATCCTCGAGTTCATCGGGATCGGGCTCCTCCAGTTCTCCGCTGACGGTGAGGGTGACGGCGGAACGCACCAGGGTCAGGTCGTGTTCCTGCAGCACCACATCCGCCACCGACAGGATCGGTTCGGTGGCATTGAGGGTCTCCACCAGCTCGGGATCGTCATCGTCGCTGAGGCGGAACAGGCAGACCGGGGTGTCCACCGGTGTCAGCAGGGCGTAGTCATGGCCATCGAGGGGGATCAGCTGCTCCAGGAAACACAGCAGCTGCCGGCCGCTGCCGTCCCGCACCTGCACGGTGGGCACGTCGCCGGAGCCCGTCATCGCAGGGGGGTCGGAGGCCATCGAGGGGGAGCGGGTTTACTCAGAATGAATCAGCACCGGCCCGAGTGCCCACGGCGATGGCCGCCGGGTCGACCGGATCGTCGTTGATCGCGCTCAGGTCCAGGGGTTCGGGGCCTTCACGCTGCCATTGCTCCAGCAACAACACGGCCGCCGCGCTGTCGAGGCGGCCGCTGCGGTCGCCGTGCAGAGCGAAACGCTCGCCCGCCGCCCAGCTGCTGGCGTGCTCATCCACCCAGGCCAGGGGCAGGGGCTGGCCGAGGGCCGCCAGGGCCCGGGCCAGGCGCAGGCCGTAACGGCGGCAATGGATCCCCTGGGTGGTGGGCCGCTGGCCTGCATCGAGGGGCAGCCCCACCACCAGCGCCGCCACCCGCCGCTGTCGCACCAAAGCCAGCAGCCGCTCGAGGTCGGCCTGGAACGCGCCCCGCGCCAAGGCCGGCAGTGGCGTCACCGTGACCCCAAGAGGATCGCAGCCGGCCAGGCCGATGCGGCGTCGCCCCACATCGATGGCCAGCACCGATCGTGGCCGGGGTGGGGCCATTCAGCGGGGCAGCAAAGGCGCGGTGGGCAAGCTGCCGAGGGGACCGCTGGGGGTGGGCATGGGCCGCCGCCGGGGCTGCAGCTGCTCGAGCACCGCTTCGAGGCGCCGCGCCGCCCGCTTGGCCGGCTGGCCCTCCTGGCGCCGCCAGACACTGCGAGCCATCAGCACCTCTTCGCCGTGGGCCTCGGCCCCCAGGGCCTGCAACCAGCCCTGGCGCTCGCCGTCGCTGACCTCGCAACGCAGCCACAGGCTCGTGCCCCCCTTGGCGATGCGGTGCAGCAAGGATTCCGCCGCCGTCCCGAGCAGGTGGGCCCAGCCGGGATGGATGCTCAGCTCCACCGCCTGGCCGCCGCCAGGGTGCTCATCGAGCCAGCGGACCCCAGCCACCGCCTCATTGCGCACCGCATCCACCAACAGCCAGCCATGGCTGCGGCTCTGATCGAGCAGGTCTTCGATGCGGCGATCCTGCAGCTGGCGCAGGTGGGCTGGGCAGGTGGCCTGCTCCAGGTGCCACAGCAACGGCGCCGTGCGGCGGTTGAGCTGGCGCAGCTGCAGATCGTTCGGGGGAAGTGGGGCTGCGCGATCCGCCGCTGGCTGCCAGCGCCAGAGGCGATCGGTGCGTTGGGGCTGGAACCCCTGTTCCCGCAGGGTGGCCAGCCGGGAGGTGTCGAGGCTGGAGGCGGTGGCGATCCAGCTGGCGGCGCCCTTCACCCGGCCGATGGCCTGGCGCAGCAGATCCCCAGCCAGGGCCGCCCGGCTGGGCGCCAAGGCCTCTGGAGTGGTGGCTTCGGTGGCGGCCAGGGCGAGGCGCAGGTGCTGCACCTGCCAGCAGGTGCCGCTGCGGTTGAGCCGGCGGGAGACAATCAGCCCCAGGGCCTGCTGGCGGGTCAGCCCCTGGCGCTGCAGGGCCACCAGCACCTGGGCGGCCAGGGGGCGGCGGCTGGTCACTGCCGTCAGCAGCTGCTCCGGCAGGGCGAGCAACAGCGAGCGCTGCAGCAGGGGCTGCAACGGAAGAAAGGCGGGGTCATCGAGCAGGGGAAGGTGCCAGCCCTGGAGCGCCTCCACCGTCCAACTGGGGGAGGGTCTGCCCTGGGCAGGCACTGGCACGGCAGGCACTGGCACGGCAGACGACGAAGGAATGGGGAGAGGCGCGGTAACGCGGAACGGGACGGCGGCGCAGAACGCACCATCCTCAATTTCATTCTACGCGGGCCGCACCAGCACGAGAGGGGTGCGTTCGTTGGCATTGCCGGCGGGGTTGGGACGCAGGGCCCGCATCAGCAGGGCCTCGTCGGTGCTGCTGCTTGCGGCCAGCACCTTCACCCGCCCCAGGTCGTTGACGTCCACCACCGCCACCGCCACCCCGAGGGCCGCCGCCATCTGCTCGCACCAGGCCTCCGGCGCCTCAGGGCCCAGAACGATCGTCTGGTCGTAGGGGGGTGTGGTGCCGGTGATGTCGTCAATCAGGCGGGCCTGCTCCCCGGCCAGGCGATAGAACCAGCCCTTGCTGCCCACCAGCTTGAGGGCGGTGCCCACCATCCACGCCCCCAGCACCCGGGCCGGGCCCGACACATCGATCAGGCTCTGCAGGCCGCAGGCGGTGGCCAGGGAGCTGGTGGGGTGAAACGCCCGGCACAGCAGACGTGCCAGGAAGGAGGGTTCCACCGTCGACGGGTGGTGGTAGCGCCCCTGGATCACCGCCAGGGGGGTCTCGCCGATGGTGAGGACGTCGCCGGGCTGCAGCAGGCCATCGGTGTAGCGCCGCAGCACGTCCAGGGAATCGTCGAGCACCCCGAGCAGGTGGGTGCGCACCGGCAGCACCCGGCAGCCTTCCCCTTCGCGCCAGCCGGGGGCTGACGGATCACCCGGTTCCGGCTTCTGCAGGGGCATCAGGATCCCCTGGCGCCGCTGCAGCCTTCCGAACGGTCCGTAGTTCACCCAATGGATGTCCATCCAGAGGGTATCGAGCACACTTTCGAGATCCACTCCGGCGGGACCGGAGAGGTTCAGACGGATGTGGGCGGCGGTGGTCTTGCGACCTTTCACGATGTACGCGGCCCAGTAACCATCCGGGCGGGCTTCTTCGTCCGGGTGCAGCGGTGTGATGCGCAGCTCGTGGCGCACCTGGCTGGCGTCACTGCGGCCCAGCACGGTGGGCACCAGGGTGATTTCCGGAACCATCACCTCCATGCGGGGATGGGGGTTGCGGATGCGGATCTCGCCGGTGATCTCCAGGCCCTGGGCCCGGCGCCGCACCTGGAAGGCACCCGGCAGCAGCTGCAGGGGGGAGGCGGGCCGCAGGCGATGGCGGAGTTCGAGCACCACCAGCCCCAGGCCGAGGAGCAGCAGCAGAACCAGCAGGAAGGAAACGGGAAACGGCAAGCCGATACGTCAGGGAATGTCCGGCCGGAGCGTAGATGCACCCGTGGACCTAGTTTCGGCCCCATGCAACCGGCAGGGCCCTGGCATGCGCAAGACCTTCGTGCTCGACACCAATGTGCTGCTGCATGACCCCCAGGCCCTGAACCGCTTCGAAGACAACCAGGTGGTGGTCCCGATCGAGGTGGTCGAGGAGATCGACCGCTTCAAGCGGGACCCCTCCGAGAAGGGCCGCAACGCCCGCCAGGTGTCCCGCCTGCTCGACCAGCTGCGCGAAAAGGGCAACCTGGCCGAGGGCGTGCCGATCAATGACAACAGCGGCGGCACCTTGAAGGTCGTGTTCTGCCGCAGTGAAACCCTGCGCCAGCTGCCGCCCGAGCTGAAGGCGGGCAACGGTGACAACAACATCCTGGCGGTGGCGCTGGAGCAGCGGCTGCAGGAGGTGGTGGGAGGCCAGGCGCCGGTGGTGCTCGTCACCAAGGACACCAACCTGCGCATCAAGGCCGATGCGGTGGGCCTGATCGCCCAGGACTACACCACCGACAAGGTGGACATGGCCGACCTCTATCCCGGCTTCAGCGAGCGCTGGATGGGCGCCGAGCTGATGGACCAGGTCAAGGCCGGCGAGGGCCTCTCGGCGGACGCCATCCCCTCCCAACCGATCCCTGTTTCGCCCCTGCAGGCCAACGAGGGGGTGACCCTCGTCGACCTGGCCCAGCCGGCCCACACGCTGCTGGCCCGCTACAACGGCCGCACCGGAACCCTGCAACCGCTGCAGAAGTCAGCCAAGGCCAAGATGGGGCGCATTCAGCCCCGCAACCGGGAGCAGTCCTTTGCCCTCGATCTCCTCCTGGATCCGGCGGTGGCCCTGGTGACGCTGGTGGGCAAGGCCGGCACCGGCAAGACCCTGCTCGCCCTGGCGGCGGGCCTGCATCAAGTGGCTGATGAGCACCTCTACGAGCGCCTGCTGGTGACGCGACCGGTGATCTCCCTGGGCAAGGAGATGGGCTTCCTGCCAGGGGATCTCGAGGAGAAGATGGCCCCCTGGATGCAACCGATCGTCGACAATCTCGACTTCCTGCTCGGTAGCGAGGACACCCAACCGGCCCGGGGCAGCCACCGGCCACCACGCAGCAACTGGAGCGATCTCAAGGGCATGGGCCTGCTGGAAGTGGAGGCGATCAGCTACATCCGCGGCCGCTCGATCCCCCGCCAGTTCATGGTGGTGGACGAGGCCCAGAACCTCACCCCCCACGAGGTCAAGACGATCGTGACCAGGGTGGGGGAAGGCACCAAGATCGTGCTCACCGGCGACCCCTACCAGATCGACAATCCCTACGTGGATGCGGAGAGCAATGGTCTCACCTGGCTGGTGGAACGCTTCAAGGGCCAGCTGCTTTCGGGCCACATCACCCTGATGCGGGGGGAACGCTCCGAGCTGGCGGAACTGGCGGCCAATCTGCTCTGAGACACCTCGCTGCTGAAGTCACGGAGCGCTGCAACGCCACGCATTGAGGTCAATTGAGAAAGGTGCAGGTGATGGCGCCTGTCACGGTGACACGCAGCCTGGCCTGGCGGTGCGACTGTCCCGCTGACAATCCCATGCAGAGGACTCCTGTGGCGTCCCCCGACCAGCGGCGACTGTCAATCTGTCGGGTTGATGCACCGTTACAGAACTGGGTCGCCCCGCCGGAGGGTTGGGCAACCATCACCGGCAGACCGGATTTGTGGGCCACGGCGCACCGTTCGCCGAAGGAGATCGTTTCCAGCACCCGGCTGGAAGCTTCGGCCACGGCCATGGCGCGACGGTACTGGGGGAGTGCGACGGCACTGATGATGCCAACAATGCTGAGCACGATCATGAGCTCCACGAGTGTGAACCCAGAAGCTCGTGGGACATGGAGGCGACGGAACGTCCGGGAAACCCACCTTCTGGAATGGGGAGGTCGATCGTCCTCCTGACAAACCCGCGCAGGTTGCTGTCTTGTCGCCGGGGGATGGAAGGAAGACATCTCAGCCAGGCCTCGATCCTTTCGAACCATCGGATGGGACGCCGATACCCGCGGCGTCGCCCACGTCAGGGGGGCAAGCGTGGGTGGGAATCCTCGCCTGCACCCAGCAGTGAACGGCGTGAACGCGGGTCTTCGAAAGCGCGGATGAGGGGAGTACCAACGTCTGAATCCGTGCAGAGCCACCAAGAAGAAATGAAACGCACCGGGGAAAGGTTCCCCAGTGGGTGCATCCATTCAAAATTCCTGCAAAGTTTACGGTTGATCCAAAGGAAATCAAGGGAGGCCTCCCTCAGACCATCTGCTCTGGCCTGACCCAGCGATCGAATTCCTCGCCGCTGATCTCCCCCAGCAACAAAGCCGCTTCCCGCAGGCTGAGCCGGTGCTGGTGGGCATGGCGGGCGATGGCGCAGGCCCGGTCGTACCCGATGGCCGGCGTCAGGGCCGTCACCAGCATCAGGCTGCGGTCACGTTGGGCTTCGATGTGCTCCACATCCGCCCGCAGTCCTTCGATGCAGAGTTCCCGGAAGGTGCCGCAACTCCCCGCCAGCAGGTCGATGCTCTCCAGCAGGTTGTGGGCGATCAGGGGCTTGAACACATTCAGCTCAAAGTTCCCCTGACTGGCGGCCATCTGGACGGCGGTGTTGTTGCCCATCACCTGCACGGCCACCATCGTGAGGCTCTCGCACTGGGTGGGATTCACTTTGCCGGGCATGATGCTGGAGCCCGGCTCGTTCTCCGGCAGCACCAGCTCCCCAAGGCCACAGCGGGGCCCGCTGGCCAGCCAGCGGATGTCGTTGGCGATTTTCATCAGGCTGCCCGCCAGCACCGTCAGGGCCCCATGGGCCGCCGCCAAGCCCTCCTGGCCGGCCAGGGCCTGGAACTTGTCGGGGGCACTGGTGAACGGCAGGTCCAGCCGTTCCGCCAGCCGGGCCGCCACCGCTTCACCGAAGCCGGTCGGGGCATTCAGGCCGGTGCCCACCGCCGTGCCACCGATGGCCAGTTGCAGCACCTGGGGCAGGGTGGCCCGCAGGCTGGCCAGCCCGAGCTCCAGCTGGGAGGCGTAGCCACCGAATTCCTGGCCCAGGCTGAGGGGCACCGCATCCTGCAGATGGGTGCGCCCGATCTTGATCAGGCCGGCGTAGGTCCCCGCCTTGACCCGCAGGGCGGCGATCAGATCCTCCAGGCAGGGGATCAGTCGTTGGTGCAGCGCGATCGCCACAGCGATGTGCATCGCCGAGGGGAAGGTGTCGTTGCTCGACTGGCTCAGGTTGACGTGATCGTTCGGGTGGACCGGCACCTTGCTGCCCAGCACGCCGCCCGTTGCGGCGATCGCCCGGTTGGCGATCACCTCGTTGACATTCATGTTGGTCTGGGTGCCCGATCCGGTCTGCCAGACCCGCAGCGGGAACTCGCCATCGAGGCGGCCCCCGCTCACCTCCTCGGCCGCCGCCACAATCAGGGCCGCCAGATGGTCGGGGAGCACGCCCCGGGCGGCATTCACCTCGGCGCAGGCGGCCTTGAGCTGGCCGAAGGCGTGCACCAGCGCAATCGGCATCACGGCGCCGAAGGGGAAGTTCCGCAGTGATCGCTGGGTCTGGGCGCCCCAGTAATGCTCAGCCGGCACCTCCACCGGGCCGAGGCTGTCGGTTTCGGTGCGGGTGGCCGGCATCAGCGGGACGCCACCACTTCGCTGTTGAGTTCGTTGAAGCTCAAGGTGGCGCTGTTGCCCGAGCCGGGTGCCATGGGGATGCCGCTGGCCTCGCTGACGGCGGCGTTGATGGCATCGACGCTCACCTGACCGTGGCGATCGAAGACCACCCGGCCATCGCCGTTGATCACCACCACCTGGGGGATCAGGCCGTCCCAGTAATGGGCCGGGTCGGCCACGCCACCATCGGGCCGGTCCTGGAGCGGATCGGTGACCAGGGGGATCAGGTCGACGGCATTGCCCCAGACCCGCTGCAGCTCCGACACCACCGGCGAGAACTGCTTGCTGACGCTGCTGTCATCGAGGTAGTAAACGATCACCGCCACCCGATGCTCCGCCAGGGACTGGCCCAGGCTGCTGCGGGGCGGCACCAGGGAGCCGTTGCCGGCGTAGAGGGCGAAGATGTTGCCGTCGTAGCGGTCGTTCTCGAGGCTCGCCGCCGCCGGGCCTGGGGCCCAGAGCAGGCCCATCGCCACGATCAGCAACAGGGCCCAGAGGCTGGCGAAGGGCCGGGACTGCAAACGGCGCAAGGGGTCATGGGCGTCTCGGCTCATTGTGCCCTGCACGGCGGCCATCTCAGCCGCGGTTGAGGCCCCGCCCCATCCCCTGGACGATGCCGCGACCCACCAGGCCGATGGCCTTGCCGAGCACCTGGGTCAGCAGCACCACCAGCAGATCCCCCAGGCGCTTCAGCAGGCTCTGCAGCTGGGGGGCCAGGGCATCACGGGCTTCCAGGGCCAGGGTGACGGCCTGCTGCACCCAGCCGAGCTGGCGCAGTTCGGCGTCGCGGGGCTCGGTGAGATCGACGCAGTCGATGGCTCCGGCCCCGAGGCGAAACAGGGGGCGCCGGCTCTCGTAAAGGTGGATCGGACGGTCAAACCAGCTGGTCCAGCGCTGCTGGGCATTGAGCTGGTTGCGCAGTCGCTCCAGGTTGCGGGTGGCCAGCAGCTCGGGACGAAGCAGGTAGCGGCGCAGTTCGGGCCATTCGGCGCAGGCCGCCAGCACCTCGGCACTGATCAGCTCGGCGCTGCGCACCAGCCAGTTGCTGAGCAGCAGCTCCAGATAGAGGACGGCCTGGGGCTCATCCGGGGCCAGCAGGCGGCCGTCCACCAGCAGCGGACGGGCCTGCAGCAGGGGCGTGAGCATGGCCACCGGGTCGGGCAGCTCCTGGTCGTCGGCGGCAAACTCGCTGCGCTGCAGGAGCGTCTCCGCCACTGGGCAGAGCTTGCCGTCCATCGGCAACTGCACATAGGAGCCGGCCATGTGGCGCAGGGCCTGCTGGCGCAGCTCCGGCTGCAGCTCTTTCCAGAGCAGCTCCAGCTGCTCGCCGCGGGGGTCGTCCTGCAGCAACCGTCGGCGCAGCAGGTCGAATTGCTCCAGCAGCCCCAGCAGCAGATCGCTGCGGCGGGAGACATGCAGACCATCAAGGGCCAGAAGCTGGCCGCTGTTGTTGCTGGGACCGGCGGCGGCGGCCTGCTTCAGCCGCTCCCGCAGGGCCTCCCAGAGTCCCTCGGCGGTGCGCTGCCGCAGGGTGATCGCCACCCCATGGCCTGTGGCGGAGGCCTGGCTGTCTGACGGAGCAATGGGCTCAGGACCGATGGGCTCACCCCAGGCCAGGCTGAGCGGACCCCAGAGCCACAACAGCAGACGCCGGGCCCACCGCAGCTCCCGCACCCGGCCCTCCAGCAACAGCAAGGGCAGCAACTGGGCTGGTGGGGGATCGAGCAGCCGCTGACAGAGGCGCAGCTCGGCATCGATCTGCTGCAGCCCACTCAGCAGCAACCACTGGCCCAGGCCCATGGGAATGGTCGAGGCGGTGGCAGGGGATGGGTGAGCGGCACCGATGGCCAGCACCCGGCCGCCGGCCAGCACGGTGCCGACGGCCTCCCGCAGGCTGTCGGCGTCGGCCTGCTCGATCAGGCCCTGGGCCGGCAGCTGCAGCAGAACATCACTGGCGTAGGGATGGTGATCCGGCAGCAGCAGCAACAGTGGCGCCGGATGCCAGCGTTCCAGCAGCCGGCGGCACTCGGCATCGAGCGCCTGGGGCTCGGGTGGGACGCCAAGGCACCAGACGATGAGCTGGGGCGAGCCCTGCAACGCGTCGCTGTCCACCACCCGACAACAGCTCCAGCCGGTGGTTCCACTGCCGCTGGCGGGGGCCTCCAGCCAGCTGGTGAGGCCCGCTCGCTGCAGGGGTTCGGCGAACAGCAGCAGCTGGGGGAGGGGCTGTGCCGGACGTCGAGGCACGTTGTCAGGGGAAGAATGGGCTGACCTTAACCAAGCCGGCCGCTTTTCTCCAGTGCTGGCCGGGGATGGCCGGACAGGTGCAAGGTGTACGACTCGATCGCGAATCCGGTCTGCGCTTCGATCTGCTGCAGGAGATTGGCGGGAAGCAGCACATCGAGATCAAGAATCTCGCCCGATTGGGTGCAGGTGAGATGGCTGTGGGGGTCGGCGCGATAGCCATAGAGACGGCCATTGGCACGTTCAAGGCATTCGATCACGCCAGCCGATTGCAAGGCTTCAAGATTCTGATAAACGGAGGTGTGGCCGATGTGGCGACCCTGATCGTTGAGCTTCTCAAAGATGTCCCGGGCGGAAAGATGGCTTTTCTCGGCCCACAACAGATCAAGCACCATGCGTCGCTGGCGACTCAGCCGCATGCCCAGATCACGGCAGCGCTGATACACCTCTTCGACGTGGCTCAGGGCTGGGGCCACCGGTTCACGGACACCACCCTCGCCGCGGCTGGCGCCGGCTGCGGAAGCGGGGGTGGTCGTGGAGGGATGCAACCGCTGCCGCCGTAAACATTGGTTCTGTTATAGGGCAGTTGCACCAACACCGGCACGGGCCAGCCTCCCAGCGGCGGCGAGGGTCAGGCGATCGGCAGCTGCAAGGGATCCTGCAGCCGCTGCTCCCCGATGGCCTGCAGGGCCTCGGCCAGATCCACCCGGCCGTCGTACAGCGCCCGTCCCACGATCACCCCTGTCACACCGTGGGGTTCCAGGCTCAGCAGGCTCAACAGATCGGTGAGACAACCCACACCTCCTGACGCGATCACCGGCAGGCAGGAGGCCTGGGCCATGGCCCGCAGGGCCGCCAGGTTGGGGCCTTCCAGGGTGCCGTCGGTGGCGATGTCGGTGCTGATGATCGCGGCCACCCCGGTGCCCTCGAGGCTGGCGGCCAGGACGGTGGCTTCCACCGTGCTCTGCTCGATCCAGCCGCGGGTGGCCACCATCCCCTCCTTGGCGTCAATTCCGACCACGATCCGACCGGGATGGCGACCGGCCAGGTCGCGCACCAGCTCCGGGTTCTCGATGGCCACCGTGCCCAGGATGACCCGATCCACACCCCAGCCCAGAAGCTGTTCGGCCCGTTCCGCCGAGCGCACGCCCCCCCCGAGCTGCACCGGAATCGCCAGGGCCGACGTGATCGCCTGCACGGCACCGTCGTTGCAGGGGGTTCCGCTCCTGGCTCCATCGAGATCCACCAGGTGCAGCCGCGTGGCCCCCTGGCGCTGCCATTCCAGCGCCTGGGCCACGGGGTCGTCGTTGAAGCGGGTCACCCGGTCGTAGTCGCCCTGATGCAGACGCACGCAATGCCCATCGAGCAGATCGATGGCGGGAATGACTTGCATGACCAGGGGACAGGGCCGCTCAGGGATCCATCCTGTGCCATGACGCTGCCCAAGGGCCCGGCCCCGATGACGCTCCCCCCTCCCGTGCTCGCTCCCGACGACTGGCGCCGCCTTCGGGATGCGCTCCGCTACCAGGGCAGAGATCTGCATCACCGCTCCTATGCCGTCACTTCGCGGCGACGGGAGCTGCTCTGGGAGGAGATGGACCGCTGTCTGGCGCTGGCCGATCGCATCGAGGCCCACCTGGAGCAGCACAGCGCGGCCGGAGCCGACCCGGAGCCGGAAACGACGTAACTTGCCCCCATCCGCGGGCGACGGCATTCGCCAGGCCTCCGTCTCTCCCCGATGTTGCCGCTGCGGCCGCTTGCTGTTCTGCTGCTGATCGGCTGCTGCACCCCTGCCCTGGCCCAGCCGCTGGCACCGCCTCCGTTGGCGGCGCCGTTGCCTCCGCCCCGCTCCCTGCTGGGTCCTGATGGCCCCGATCCCCGCGACAGGCCACCCCCGCTGGCGCCGCCCGGTTCGGTGATTCCACCGATCAACCGCTCCGATGCCCGCCTGGAGGCGGCGTTGCGGGCCCGCCTGTTCGCCGGGCCGGTGGCGACCAGCCCGGCGGCGGCCGGCGATCCCGACCAGACCGAATGGGAGCAGGCCCGCGCCACGGCCCAGCGCCCCGTCTGCGCCGATGTGGGACCGCTGCGCTACCTGCATAACCGCATCGATCTCGATGGCGACGGCCGGCTCGAGATCGTGGCGGTGGTGGTGGGCTCCTTCGCCTGTGCCAGCGGCGGCTGCAGCCTGCTGGTGTTCCGTGACGTCGACGGCAGCCTGGAGCTGGTGGCGGAGAACGGCCTGTTCCAATCGCCCCTGAAAGTGATCAGCAATCGCCATCGCGGCTGGCTGGATCTCACCCTGCCCGCCAGCCTGCACGGCGCCCCCGATGGGCTGAAGGAACTGCGTTTCGATGGCCGCACCTACCAGCCTTTGCGGCTGCCAGGGGCAGAAGGCCCCGCCTCAGGGCCACCGGGGACGGTGGTGCTGGAACTGCTGCCCCTGCCCTTCGAGCAACTGGGCCATCCCCTGCCCTGCGGCCCCTGATCCCGGCCGGCCGCTTGAATGGCCCTCACCGATGCGGCTTGGCGATGAGGATCCTGGTGATGGGCGGCACCCGCTTCGTGGGACGACCCCTGGTCGGCCGGTTGCTGGCCGCCGGCCACCAGCTCAGCCTGTTCACCCGCGGGCGCCAGCCCGTCCCCGAGGGGATCGAACACCTGCAGGGCGACCGCAGCAGCGCCGAAGGCCTGGCGGCCCTGCAGGATCGCCCCTTCGATGTGATCGTCGACAGCTCCGGCCGCACCCTGGAGGACACCCGCCAGGTGATCGCGCGCACCGGCCCCCCTTCCCACCGGCTCGTGTACGTGAGTTCGGCAGGCGTGTACGCCGACAGTGAGCTCTGGCCCCTCGACGAGGACTCCCCCACCGATCCCCAGAGCCGCCACGCCGGCAAGCTGGACACCGAAGCCTGGCTTCGCCAGGAGGGCATCCCCTTCACCAGCTTCCGGCCCACCTACATCGTCGGCCCAGGCAACTACAACCCGGTGGAGAGCTGGTTCTTCGATCGGATCGTGCACGGCCGGCCGGTGGCCCTGCCCGGCGACGGCAGCACCATCACCCAGCTGGGCCATGTGGCCGACCTGGCCGCCGCCATGGCCCGCTGCATTGAGGTGGACGCCGCCGCGAACCGCATCTACAACTGCACGGGCTCCCAGGGCATCAGCTTCCGAGGCCTTGTAGCCGCCGCCGCCCGGGCCTGCGGCACCGATCCGCAGGCGGTGGAGATCCGCAGCTTCGATCCCGCCGGCCTCGACAAGAAGGCCCGCAAGGCCTTCCCCCTGCGCCTGTCCCACTTCCTCACCGACACGCACCGGGTGCGGCGGGAGCTGGCCTGGGAGCCGGCCTTCGACCTGGAGGCCACCCTGGCCGACAGCTACACCAACGACTACGCCCTGCGCCCTGCGGGGACACCCGATTTCAGCGGCGACGAGGCCCTGCTGGGCTGAGGGATTGACGATCTGTTGCGGAACCGGACATTTCCCCCACGGTTCTGATCCAATTCGGCTGTGGTCCCCAGGACGGCCGGGTTTTGTTCGCCCACGCAGAGGGGCCGCCCCATCGGCGTTGCCAGTGGTCCGTGGTCATGACCAGCCAGACCACCCTGCCGATCACTGCGGGATTCACCCCAGCAAGTGAAGACGAGGTGGTGTCATGAGACGTCTGTTGCCCTTGGCGATGCGTCAGGAGATCCGCCATTGCTGCCGCCTTTGGAAGGATCACCTGGGCGGGATCAGGTTCGACCAAGCAACGGGACCCTTGGAGAGGCGCTCCGCCGTTGGGCTCACCCAGCCGATCCTGCCGAGTGACTTCTTTGACAACAAGATCGCCAACATCACCCGGGGGGCCGCCTTGCTTGATGGCGGGCTGATTGGCGCCAAAAGGTCATGGTCCTTCTGGCACCACATCGGCCGTCCCCATGCAGCCAATGGATTTCGTCCGGGACGAAACATTGTCAACGGCAAGCTCGTTGTCCTCAGCGGAGGTGGACTTTGCCAGCTGTCTTCCATGGTCTACCACCTGGCCCTGCTGGGTGGATTGACCGTGCTGGAACGTCATTCCCACAGCTTGGACATCTACGAAGAGGAGCAACGCTTCACTCCGTTGGGTGCCGACGCCACGGTGGTGTGGGGATTCAAGGACCTGCGACTTCACAATCCCCACCCCTTTCGTATCGCCTTTGGATTCAGAGTCGAGCAGAACCGTTTGCTTGGCGAGCTCATCTCCGATGCCAACCTGACGGCGCGCCACGTCGCGTTTGTTCGGGTCAACCTCGAAAGGCCATGGATTCAGGTCAACACGATGGTTGACCAGCGCCTTCAGGCCTCCACGGTGTATGAACAGAAACAAGGCCTGCAGGTCATCTCCTAACCCCAGGGTCTTGCGCTCGTCGCTGTCATCGCTGACGGCAGGCGCTCCTCTCAGCTGCGCGCATCGGCCCGCAGATAGCCAAGGGCCGAGCTGAGCGCCAGCAGCAGCGACGGCCAGAACAGCCACCAGCCAGTGCCATGGAGCAGGCGCACCAGCGACGCGCCCAGGCCCAGCCCCCAGGCCGGCGGCCAGAGCAGCAGCAGCAGGGACAGGAACTGCAGGATCGTCTTGGCCTTGCCCCCCAGGGAGGCGGGGCCGCCGCTGCCCTGGCCGGCCCGCCAGCCGGAGATCAGCAGCTCCCGGGCCAGCAGCAGCCACACCGCCCACAGGGGCAGACCGCCCGTATGGGCCAGCCAGAGCAGCGGGGCGCTGATCAGGATCTTGTCGGTGAGGGGATCGAGCCGTGCCCCCCACACCGACCCGCCGCCGGCACGGCGGGCCAGGGCGCCATCGGCCCAGTCGCTGAGGCCACCCAGCAGCAGCAGCACCCAGGCCAGGGCGGGCCGGCCGCCGGCCAGGGCCAGCAGCAGCGGCAACCCCAGCACGGCCCGGGCAAGCGTCAACTGGTCGGCGAGGCGTCGCAGGGGAGGGGTCCCGTTCAGCAGCAGAATGCCATCACCGAGGAGATCCGCATGGTCGTCGAGCGCAGCGTGGCCGAGGTGATGACCAGCCCCGTGCTGAGTGTCACCACCACCACGCCCCTGCAGGAGGCCGTGCAGCTGATGAGCGACCACCACGTCAGTGGCCTGCCGGTGCTCGACGGGCTGGGGGCGCTGGTTGGGGAGCTCACGGAGCAGGACCTGATGGTGCGGGAGAGCGGCTTTGATGCCGGGCCCTACGTGATGCTGCTCGATGCCGTCATCTACCTGCGCAACCCGCTCGACTGGGACAAGCAGGTGCACCAGGTGCTGGGCAGCACCGTGGGCGACGTGATGGGCTCCCAGCCCCACAGCTGCCCCGCCACCACATCCCTGCCCCAGGCTGCCCGCCAACTGCACGACCGGGGCACCCAGCGCCTGTTCGTGCTCGACGAGCAGGAGGCCCTGGTGGGGGTCCTCACCCGCGGCGACGTGGTGCGGGCCCTGGCCTCCGAGGGCTGAGACCCGTCCGGGGTGGGGTGGTGCTCCAGGGCACCACCGTGCCTTCGGCCACCAGCCAGAGCACCTCGTCCGGCGGGCAGGGATGACCTCCTGTCAGCTGGCCGAAGGCCGGTAGGACCAGCTGCTCGGCTGAGGGGTCGTAGGCGAAGCAGGGAAGGCGCAGACGGTCGGCCCCGCCACCGATCAGGGCCACCGGGTGGCGATGGCCACAAAGATTGAGCAGGCCGGCCCGCGGCTCCGGGGCGTGGCTCAGCCAGAGCGGCCCGAGGGCCAGCGAGGGCTCCTGCTCCAGCCCCTCAAGCCAACAACCGCGTTCGTGGTTGCCGCCGATCAGCCGCAAAGGGCAGCCCAGCAGGTCCGGCAGGGCGCCCAGCTTCTGGCGCAGGTCCGCCGTCAGGCCCAGCCGGCTGTGGATCAGATCCCCCAGCACCAGCACCTGGGCAGGCCGGTGGCTTTGGGCCAGCGCCAGCAGGGCGTTGAAGGTGGCCCCGTCGCCATCGCTGGGCAGCGGGATGCCCTGGCTCTGGAAGCTCTCCGCCTTGCCCAGGTGCAGATCCGCCACCAGCAGCAGCCCCTGCTGCGGATCCCAGATGGCCCGCTCCGCCAGCAGCTGCAGCCGGTAACCCCGCCAGAGGAACTCGGCCGAACCCGACGCGTTCATGGTGAATCCGTCAACGTGACGATGGGGGCGGGCCAGGGAAGAGCCCACCCATCGTCTCCGACCACAATCCATCCCGTGCGAGGTCCCCGATGACGTCAAGCCAACCGGAGGCCAGCACCGACCCGAGGGCCTGTCTGCTGCGGCTGGCGCCCTACCTGCTGGGCCGCACCCGCCGCGGGGTCGTCGGCAGCAGCCGCTATGCCCAGAAGCTGCGGGACGCCATCCGCGCCGCCTCCGCCGATACCAGCGGACAGGCCGTGCTGATCAGCGGCGAGCCAGGCCTGGAAAAGGACAACCTCGTCGCCCTGATCCACTTCGGCTCAACGGCCCGCAAGCAGTTGCTGGTGCGCCTCAACTGCGCCCTGCTGCGCCCCGACGGTGCCGAGCTCTTCGCGGCCCCCGCCGGCGGCGTCGCCCTGATCGACTGCATCGGCGCCGGCGGGCTGCTGCTGGATCAGATCGACCGCGCCGCCCCCGCGCTGCGACCCGCCCTGCTGGAGCTGGCCCGCAGCGGCCGCTGGCGCTCGCCGGATGGGGACCAGGCCGAGCATGTGTTCACCGGTCGGGTGTTCCTCACCGCCGAGGCGAGCGCGCCGGATTTCGACGCCCTCTGCCGCCACATCCGCGTGCCACCCCTGCGGGTGCGGCGCCAGGACCTGGGCGAATGGCTGCGTTACGGCGTGCGCCAGAAGGCCCGCAGCCTTGGCTGGAACCAGCCGCCGACCGTGGGGGAGGGTCTGGTGAAGCGCCTCCAGACCTATGACTTCCCTGGCAATGTGCGGGAGTTGCTGGAGCTGATCGAGCGGGCCTTGCGCCAGTGCAGCTCCGACCATCCGGAGGAGCTGCCCGAGGACGTGTTCTGGACCCTGCGTCGTCCCCAGCGGGCCCGCTTCGACCTCTGGCGCTGGAAACCCTGGCTGCGGGACGCCGTGCGCTCGCCCCGGCTCTGGAACGCCCTGCTGTTCGGGGTGGTGAGCTGGGTGTTCGTGCTGGTGAACCTGTGGCTCTGGTGGGGGCCCCAGGACCGCACCCACAACGGCGGCCTCAACCTCTTCTGGGCCTGGTGGTGGCCCCTGATCCTGCTGGGCTACCCCCTGGTGGGCCGCCTGTGGTGCTCCTTCTGCCCGTTCATGGTCTGGGGGGAGATCGGCCAGCGGCTGGCGAAGCGACTGGGCTGGCAGCCGGCCCGCTGGCCGCGGGGCGACAGCGATCGCTGGGCGGCACCCCTGCTGGCGGCCGGCTTCGCGGCGATCCTGCTGTGGGAGGAACTGGGCGACCTGCGCAACAGCGCCCGGCAGAGCAGCGCCCTGCTGCTGCTGATCACCGCCGGTGCCGTGGTCGGCTCGCTGCGCTTCGAGAAGCGCTTCTGGTGCCGCTACCTCTGCCCCGTGGGGGGCATGAACGGCCTGTTCGCCAAGTTGGCGATCAGCGAACTGCGGGCCGAAGCCGGCACCTGCAGCGGCAGCTGCACGAGCTACGCCTGCTTCAAGGGGGGGCCGGCGGAGGGGGAGGGGCTGGCCACAGCCGGTTGCCCCCTCGGCACCCATCCGGCCCACCTCGCCGACAACCGCAACTGCGTGCTGTGCCTCACCTGCGCCCAGGCCTGCCCGCACCGCTCGGTGCAGCTGCGGCTGCGGCCCCCCGCCGCCGACCTGCAGCGCGACATGGCCCCGCCCGCCGGTGAGGCAGGGTTGATCCTGGTGCTGGCGGGCGGGGTCTGCCTGCGGCACTGGGAGCGACTGCTGGGCTGGCTGCCCCTGGCGCCAGACCTCCTGGAACAGGGGCCCCTGCTGGGCCGTCTGGCCTTCGCCGCCCTGGCGCTGGCCCTGCCGGCGGGGCTGTGGCTGCTGCTGCGCCCTCTGCTGGGGTTGTGGCGCCCCGCCAGCGCCAGCTGGCTGCTGCTCTACGCCCTGCTGCCGCTGCTCTGGGCCCTGCTGCTGGCCCAGCATCTGCCCATGGGGATGGCGGAGGGGGGCCGGCTGCTGCCGGTGAGCACCGAAAGCCTCTGGCCCTCCCTGGCCGCGCATCTGCCCGACTGGAGCGCCGATGCCCATGTGATCGCCTTCTGCCAGAGCCTGGCGGTGATCGTGGGGGTGGGCGGCTCCCTGCTGCTGGTGCGACGCCTGCTGCAGCTGGCCTTCTGGAGTGGTCCGTCCCTGGCCCTCTCGGGCCTGGTGATCGCCCTGGGCACGGGCGGGCGCTGGCTGGTGACGGGGGGTTAACGCCCGCAGACCCGCTGCAGGTCGCTGTCGCTGTAGAGCGCCACGGGGGCCTCGGGCGGGCTCTCCTGCAGCCGCTGCTTCTTGGTGAGGTAGTGGGCGGCGCCGAGGCTGTTGCCCAGCACCACGCGGGCGCTGCCGTGGCTGCGACGCCAGGCATGGCAGGTGGCGAGGGTGTCGAGGGCCAGGACGGAGGGGGGAAGAGCCGATGCCAGCAGAGCAGCCCCGCCGGCGGCCAGCATCACGGCCAGGCCCATCTGGCTGCGGCGCACGGCGGCTCCCGGCGCCGGGCCCCGCCAGCAGCCGTCGGCGATGGCGGACACATGGCGCACCTGGTGGGGCCGACCCAGGTACACCCAGGCGCGGCGACCATCGGCCAGGGGCAGGGGCCGGCGGTCGTAGAGGCGGGGGTAGCCCTCAAGGCGATCGAGCCGGGCCAGGCCGGTGGCATCCACGGCATACACCTCACCCTGCACCAGCCCCTCTCCCGGGACGGCCATCGGGAAAGGGCCCAGGTCATGGAGCACCACATCCGGCAGAACCGCCTCCCCCTGGAAGGGCGCCTCACCCAGCCAGTGGTGGTTGCCGTGGCCACGCTTGAGGGTGCCGTAGACGAAGACCAGCTCGGGATGGCTGTGCACGGCGTGGGCCAGGTCAGTGGGGCCTGTGGTCATAATGCGACCAAAATGCACCCGATTCCATGACGATCGCCCTGCTCGCGACGCTGCTGGGTTCGCTGGTGTTGATGGGCTGGATCGTCAAGCGGCTCGAGAAGGCCTCCTGAGTCGAGGCTCCATACAGCGCACCTGGCCCGCCACCCGGATCGAGCCTCGCGGCTCCGCGGGGATTTCTGCCTCCAGCAGCGAGCGGCAACCCATGTCCTCCCCCTGCAGCACCGCGACGCGGCCGCCATGGGGCCACCCGAGGGCCTGCAGGTGGCCGGCCAGGGCCGCGGTGGCCGAACCCGTGGCCGGATCCTCGTAGACACCGATCGCGGCGGCGGCATTGCGGCTGTGGAACGTCTGGGGACCCTCCGCCCAGACCAGCAGCAACGTCAACAGCCCCGCCGCCGCCATCAGCCGGGCCCCGTCCTCCATGGCGTAGCGCATGGCCGCCAGGTCCTCGCGGCGGCGCAGGGCCAGCAGCAGGTGGTCGGCTCCGCCGTTGACGATGGCCGGTGGCAAAGCGGGATCCAGGTGCTGCGGGCCGTAACCGAACAGCTCCAGGGCGGCCTTGAGCAGCTCCGGCGCCACTGAGCGCTGGTGGGTGGGAGGCGACTGCAGGGCGGCGCTCCAGCGTTCCCCCTGCCGCCGGCCCTCCACCGTGATCGCGGCCTGGTTCAGCGTCAGCGGGAACACCCCATCCCCGCAGCGTTCCGCCAGGGCGGCCCCGAGGGCGACGGTGGCATGGCCGCAGAAAGGCACCTCGGCAGCAGGAGAGAAGTAGCGCACCCGCCAGCCGTTCCCCTGCGGGGCGGCAAAGACCGTTTCCGAGTAACCCACCGCCGCAGCCGTGGTCTGCATCGCGCTGGCCTCGGGCAACTGATCAGCGATCAGGACGCCGGCGGGATTGCCGCCCTGATCCCCGTCACTGAAGGCCGCCAGGCGCCGCAGGGTCATGACAGGTTCAGGCGTTCGTCGTGCTCAGAGCAGTTTGCTGGCCAGGCCGACAGAGAGCGCGATCGGTTGGTGGAGGGTGTCTAGCACCGGCAAGCTTCAGTCGTCCTCCCGGGCCCGCACGTAGACGATCGTGCGGTTGCCGCTGGGGGCCTCCCGCTCCTCCATCACGAACAGCGACGGACACCCCCGCACCAGATCAGAGAGCTTGCGGAAGCCATAGAGCCGGGTGTCGAAATCAGGCTGGATCTTCTGCAGGTAGCTGCCGAAGGTGCCCAGCTGGGTCCAGCCCGATTCATCCACCGAGCGGTCGAGGGCCTCCATCAGGAAGTCGGCGGGGATGACGGGATGGCCGCCGGCGGCGGGATCCCGCTCCGGGGGCCGGCGGGCGCTCTCCGCAGCAGCGGCATCTTCAACGTGGCGGGCGGCGGTCCGCAGCACTTCGGTGAACAGGAACTTGTGGCAGGCGTTGCGGAAGGCCGCCGGGGTCTTCTCCTCACCGAAGCCGTACACCAGCAGGCCCTCCTCCCGCAGGCGCACGGCCAGACCGGTGAAATCGCTGTCGCTGGTCACCAGGCAGAAGCCATCAAAACGGCGGGTGTACAGCAGATCCATCGCGTCGATGATCATCGTGCTGTCGGTCGCGTTCTTGCCCACGGTGTAGGCGAACTGCTGCATCGGCTTGATCGAGAACTTGTTCAGCAACTTCTTCCAGGAGGCACTCTCCGGTGAGGTGAAGTCGCCATAGATGCGCCGCACGATCGCCTCGCCGAAGCGGGCCACTTCCTCCAGCACCGCCTCGATCACCGCCGCCCGGGCGTTGTCGGCATCGATCAGCACCGCCAGGCGCTTGCCGTTGTCCTCTCCCAGTCCGCCGGCCGATGGGGTCTTCATGGCTCACCCCTGGGCTCTTCGACCCTAACCGCCCTCAGCGCGTGTCCCCGGATGCCGCCGCCACCCCCCGGCGACGGGAGAATTCCGCCCATGGTCGTGCCCCTGATCGCTGTCGCTCCGCCTCCGTTGCTGCCCTGCCCGGCGGAGGCGGGCTGGGAGCTGGTGGCCAGCGCCCGCCTGCCGCGGAGGGACGCGAACGGACAGCCTTCGGGAGGCTTCTCCGCCGCCAGCTACCGGAGCGACACCGATGTGATGCTGCTGCTCAGCGATGCCCCCCAGGGCCAGGTGCGCACCTGGAGCGGCGTGGGGCGGTTGGGGCGCGTGCCCCTGCGGCCCCTGTTCCAGCTCGACCTGACGGGATCCCCCGGGGCGCCGCTGCCGGCGGAGATCGATGGCGAAGGGCTGGTGGTGCTCGACGGGCGGCTGTGGGTGGCCAGCGAAGGCCGGCGCCGCACCGACCGGCCGGCCCAGCTGCTGGCCTTCGATCGGGCCAGCGGCCAGCTGGAGCGTGCCTTTCCCCTGCCCGCCGACTGGCAGCCGGCCCCGGGGAAAGGTCTGGGTGCCAACCAGGGCCCGGAATCCCTGGCCCTGCTGCGCCGGCCCGGCCAGGCCGATGGGCTGCTGATGGCCGCGGAATCGCCCCTGCTGCAGGACCCTCCAGGCCAGGTGCGGCTGCTGGGCTGGACCCTCGATGCCACCCGTGCCATCTCCCGGCCCCTGGCCCGCCTGGCCATTCCCGCCGGTGCTGGCTGGGGCCTGACCGATCTGCTGGTGGTGAACGCGGCCTCGCCGGCGCCGGGGCTGCTGGCCCTGCTGCGGCGCTTCCAGGCCCCCGATCAGTGGCAGATCCTTCTGGCCCACTACCCGCTACCCGATGGCCGGACCGACCCGGACATCGTGCTGCAGCCGCTCCGCCAGTGGGATCTGATCGAAACCGGCCTGCCGCCCGACAACTGGGAGGCTCTGACCCCGGGGCCCACCCAGGCCGATGGCCGCCCCAGTCTGCTGCTGGCCTCGGACGATAACTTCAGCGCCTTGCAGGACAACCATCTGGCGCTGCTGGTGCCCCGCCAGAGCGTCCCCTGCCCCCCGAACCGATGAACCGCCGCGATCTGCTCTCCCTGCTCGGCATCGGCGCCTGCTCCTTCGCCAACGCGACTCTGCCCTCGGCGGCTGCGGGTTCGGCGGCGACGGGGCTGTCAGCGGCTCCGCGAAAGGGAGACAGCCCTTTCCCGGTGGTGCCCACCCCCTTGCCGGTGCCCAGCGACGGACTCGATGCCGACAGCCAGCGCCGCACCTACGCCCGCATCGAGCTGGAGGACCGGCTGGTGCTCCCGGACGGCTTCCGGGCCGATCTGGTGGCGGTCTGGGGGGATCCAGTGGCCGACGGCCGTTTCGGCTTCAACAACGACCACCTCTCCTTCCTGACCCTGGCGCCGGACCGGGCCCTGCTGACGGTGAACTTCGAATACATCAGCGCCAGGGCCTGGCGGCAGGGCTACGACGAAGCGGTGGGCGGCGCGCTGCCGTTCGAGGCCGTGATCGAAGCCCTTTCAGCCAGGGGCGGCCGGGTGGATGCCGCCAGCCTGCCGGCGGGCGATCCGCTGCTGGAGAGCGTGCGCCAGCTGGCGGCGGCGGCGATGGCCGATCTGGGCGTCGGCGTGATCGAACTGGAGCGGCCGCCGGGTGGCCCCTGGCGGCGCCGGCCTGGAGCGTTTGATCGGCGCATCACCGGCCTGAGCGGCTGGCGCGACCCCGCCCGGCGACTGCGGACCTCGGGCCCGGCGGCGGCCGTCTTCCGCCGGCGGGAGCGGCTCGGCTACGACGACGGACTGGGTGAGGCGATCATCGGCAGCTTCGCCAACTGCGCCGGCGGCGAGACCCCCTGGGGCACGGTGCTCAGCGCCGAGGAGAACATGCAGAGCCAGGTGGCCGAGGCCGTCCATGCCGACGGCTCCTCCGTCGCTCCCGCCGCCCGTCCCTTCGCCTACGACGGCCAGCGCCTCGACGGCCTCGGCAACCCCTTCGGCCTGGCGGGCAACAAGTACGGCTGGATGGTCGAGATCGACCCGCGCCGGCCCGAGCGCGCCGCCGTGAAGCACAGCTGGCTGGGCCGCTTCCGCCACGAGGCGGTGGCCGTGAAGGCCGTCGCCGGCCAGCCCCTGATCGTTTATTCCGGCTGCGACCGCCACGGCGGCCACCTCTACCGCTTCGTCAGCGATGGGCGGATCCGCGATCCGGCCGACCCGACCAACTCCGAGCTGTTCAGCGCCGGCCGGCTCGAAGTGGCCCGCTTCGATCCGCCCAGCTCCAAGGGCGGCGAGGGCCGGGGGCGCTGGCTGCCCCTGGAGCCCAGCACCCCGGTGGCTCCGCTGGGCCCGGGCCATTTCGCCCGCTTCGGGGTGGAGCAGGCCGTGCTGCTGCCCCACAGCGACCGCCGCAGGCCCGGGGCCGAAGCCCTCGCCAGCGACGCGGCCGTGGCGGCCTACCGGCGCCGGTACGGGACGCTCGCCGACCTCTACCCCGGCACCGGGGAGGAACGGATGGGGGCGATCCTGATCGATGCCCACCTGGCCGCCTGCGCGATCGGGGCCACCCCCGCGGCCCGGCCCGAGGACACGGTGATCGATCCGCTCAGCGGCGACCTGCTCATCGCCTTCACCGCCGGTGGCGGCAGCGACGACGGCCGGGCCGACCCGGCCATCTTCCGCGGGCCCAAAGGGCAGGCCACCTGGCCCTACGGCTGGATCATGGCCCTGGCCGACGACGGGGCGGAGAAGGCCGGGGCCTTCCGCTGGCGGATGGTGGCCACCGGCGGCGCCCCGTGGCATGGGGGCCTGGGCTTCGCCAATCCCGACAACCTCGCCATCGACCGGCTGGGGACCATCTGGATGGTGACCGACCGATCGACGAAGTCGGCGGATCTCGATCTGTTCGGCAACAACAGCTGCTGGGTGCTGCCGTCCCGCGGTCCGGCCGCCGGTGAGGCCTTCTGCTTCGCCACCGGGCCGATGGAATGCGAGCTCACCGGCCCCTGCTTCGATGCCGGTGAATCCACCCTGTTCCTGGCCGTGCAGCACCCGGGCGAGGACCACGGCACCCGCCCCTCCCCGGAGGCCCGTGAGGCCCAGGCCCACCGGCTGGTGGATCGCTCCGGCCGCGCCTTCGAGCAGCTGCGCTGGGTGCCCCAGGGCTCCAACTGGCCCTCCGGCGTTCCCGGCCGGGCCCCCCGCCCCGGGGTGGTGGCGATCCGCCGGCTCGCCGGCGGGCCACTGCTGCCCGATCAGGCTGTGCCGGCGTCGAGGGAGCGCTCGATCTGATCGATCGCCTCATCGAGCGGCTCGATCGCCGTCGCCATGGCGGCGTCGCTGGCCTCGGTGCTGGGCCACTGGTGATCGATCTGGCGCCGCAGCTGCTGCAGGCCGCCATCGATGGCCTCCAGCCGGGTGGCCAGGGCCAGCAGCCGGGCCTCCCGCTCATCCATCCCCTGGCGCGCCGCATGCAGGTTGCGGCGCAGCTGGTCCACCAACCGCCGCCGTTCCTGGCGCAGGGGGCCCTCCGCCTCCCGCTGCAGGGACTTCTCCTCCCGGGCCAGGCGGCGGGCCAGGTCGTCGGGATCGAGGCGCCGCCCCCCGCCCGACTCCAGCAGGGGACGCCGTTCCTGCAAGCGTTGCGGCAGTTGCTGCAGCCGCTCGCAGCAGAGCTGGACACTGCCCAGGGCCTCCAGGTGGCCCGGGTCCGTGAAACGGGCCACGGCCTCCTCCCGCAGGGCCAGCGCCGCCACCGCCAGGCCGCTGGCCCGGTCCAGAGCCTCTTCGAGGCCCGCATCAAGCCGCTGGGCGTGGAGGCGCTGGCTGCGGCTGCGGCGCCCGGCCGCTCCCCCCCGGCCCAGCAGTGCCGCGCTGGCCACGCTGAGGCCGACGGCCGGCAGCAACGCCAGGGGAAGGGCCACCCCGGCGCCACGCACCAGCACCACCAGGGCGACCCCGCCGGCGGCGACCGCCAGGGGGTGGTCAAGGGGGTTGGTCCAGCCCGGCGCCGCCATCAGAACGCCATCTGCAGATCTTCCATGCGACGCCGGATGCTGTCGGCCGTGCCGGTGGTGAAATCGCCGCCGTTGCTCTCGGCGATGCGGCGCAACACAGGGGCATCGAAATCGCCCTGGTTGCCGTAGCCCATCGTGAACACGCCGATGCGCTCATCACTGGCGAAGCCACTGCGTTGCAGTTCGCTTCCCAGCCCCTCGAGGGAAAGCCGCGAGCCGTTGTCCTGGCCATCGGTGAGCACCACCACCGCCAGGATCTCGCCGGGGCGTCGGGTGAGGCGCAGCCAGTCGCGACCCTGCTGGATGGCGTCATAGAGGACTGTGCCGCCCTCCGCCTCCAACGACGCAATGAAACGGCCTGCGGGTTCACGACCCGTGCCAGCCCCGGTCACCACGACCGGAGGCCGAAGCCGGTTGTCGAAATCGAACAGACCCACGGTGTCCCGTGGACCGATCTGGGCCAGGTAGGCCTGCAGGGAGCGCTGGGCCGCCGGCAGCTTCTCCCCCTTCATCGAACCGGAGCTGTCCACCACCAGGGCCACCCGGGAGGGCTTCTTGGCCTGGTTGCGCCACAGGGTGATGATCGCCTCCACCACCTCCGGCTTCGGCGCCCGCAGGGAGTCGTAGACGGCCCGGGGATCGGCGCCGTAGGCCGCCGTGACCCGGCTGGGGGGCACCGCCGGGTTGGCCGGCCGTAGCCCCTGATCGGCCGCCAGGCGCTGCACATCCTCCCGCTGGAGGCGCTCGATGATCAGCAGGGCCGCCTGCTTCTCCTTTGGGGACACCCAGGGGGCCTCCGGGAGGATCGCCCGCATCGTGCTGGCGTAGGTGGCCCTCGGGTACACCGCCTTCAGGGGCTCCTGGTCGGCCTGGCGGGAGGCGTTGACCGCCACCACCGACGACTCATACACCGAACCCACCGAAGCCCAGAAGGGGCCGTTGCGTTGCATCGCCCGGGCGAGTTCGTCGGTGGAGCTGCCGTAGCGGGTCACATGGCTCTCGATCGCCGCCACCTTCGTGCCGTGGGCCTGCACATCCGCCAGGGTCAGCGCTTCGGGTCGCTTGCCGGCCACCTCGGCCACCATGGCCACCAGGGTCTGCAGACCCGAATTGGAGCGGGTCGGGGCGGTGTGGACGTACCGGATCGGCTGGGAGGGTGCGGACGGATCCAGCTGACGGTGGTCGCTGCTGCGGGCCAGGGCGGTGAAGGGATCGGCACGGTCGAGGCCCTTCGCCAGGGCCGGGGTGGTCATGAACACCATCGGACTGGAGGCCAGGGCCGGCGCATCGGCCGGCGGCGGAATCAGCTCACGGGTGGGCGCCAGGCGCTGCAGGCGGTGCCGCAGCAGATCGAGATAGATCTCGCCGTCCACCGACACCAGGGTGGGAATGCGGGGATCCTCGGCCGCCTGGCCGCCCTGGAGCACCCCTCGGGCATGGGTCTCCATCTCACTGACCACATCGCCACTGCCGGCGGCCCGGCAGCGCAGCAGCACCGGGGTGCGATCAGCCAGCCGTGGCGGTGACTGGGCGATGGCCTTGGCGGCCTCCTGGCAGAAGCCCTTCAGGGCACTGCCCACCAGCATCTCCAGCTCCAAGGGCGGCGGGGCCCCAAGGTTGCAGCCGCTGATCGGCAGGCCGAGGAGTGCGGTGGTGAGGGCGGCCGACCGCAGGGCCCGTGCCATGGAGCGGGACGGAAAGGTGCCGTCATTCTGCTGGCAAGGTCCGGTGGTTTCAGCGCGCCAATGGCGGCTGCCGCCGCCGCCTTCAGACTGCCCGGCACCCGGACCGCCCCCCTTGGAAGCGACCCTGAGCCCCAGGCGCCTGCTGTCCCTGTTGATTGCCGGTGCCTCCCTGGCCCTGGCCACGGCGCCCCTGCCCGGGCTGCGGCGGCCGCTGCTGGTGGCGGTGGGATCGGAGCTGGCCGGCGCCATGGTCGCTATCGAACCCCTGTTCGAGCGCCGCCACGCCGGCATCGACCTGACCTGGAGGGTGCAGGGCTCCCAGGACATGGTCAACCGTGCCCGGGAGGAGGGGCCGGAGCGCCCGCGGGTGCTGATCCCGGCCAACCGGGACCTGCTCAACCAGCTGGCCGGCGAGCTCCAGACCCAGGGGATGCCCACCCCGTTCCTGCAAGCCCCAGTCCCTGTGGCCCGCACCCTGCTGGTGGCCGTGGCCTGGCCGGAGCGGGCCCAGCGACTGTTCCCGGACGGCCGCTTCTCCTGGCCCCAGCTGAGGCGCGCCACGGCGGCGGGCCAATGGGGGGCGCTGGGAGCTCCGGCGAGCTGGGGCAGCGTCGATCTGCGCAGCTCCGATCCGATGCGTTCCAACTCCGGCCAGCTGACCCTGGCGCTGTGGTGCCGGGGCCAGCAGGGAAGCGACTGCGCCGCCGGCCTGCGCCGCGCCGTCTACCGGCCGGCCCGCTCCACCGACATCCTGCTGCAGGAATTCATCAGCGGCGGTCCCAACGAGGGGGACCTGGCGCTGGTGTACGAGGCCTCGGCCCTGACGCGGCAGCAGGAGGCCGGCCGCCAGCGGCCAGGGGGCTATGTGCTTCTGGTTCCGGATCCCACCATCGAAACGGTGCTGGCGGCGGCCGTGCTGCGGGGGGAGGCGGCCGGCGGCACCCAGGACGGCGAGCGTTTCGTGGCGTTCCTGCTCTCCCAGGACGGTCAGGCTGTGCTCAGGCGCCTGGGGTTCCGCGGCGCCGACGGCGGCGGCGGCAGCCCGGCCGCCAGTGGCGTGAAGCGCCTGCCGCCCCCCTCGCCCCAGGAACGGGAGGAGCTGCTGCGGCTCTGGCAACAGGCCGGCTGAGCATGGGGCGGTGTTGCCGCTCACCTGAGCAGGTGCGGCACATCACGGACATGGGCCAGGGGACGGCCGTCACCGCAACGTTGCCCAGACCATGGGATTCGAGCGGCTTTTCTGATGCTGACTCCGCCGTGATCCACGCCTGGATCGTGTCACCATGGCGGAGCCAAAAGCCAGCGTGCGCCCTGCCTCCGGGCGCCGATCCACCTGCCGGAAGGTTGTGCTCCGTTGCGACGCCCTGTTCATCTCGGATCTGCATCTGGGCTCCAATCAGTGCGAAGCCAGCCACCTGGCGGCGTTCCTGGAGTGCATCCGGCCCCGGCAGCTGTTTCTCGTCGGCGACATCATCGATCTGCAGGCGATTCGCTTCAACGCCAACGTCGATGCCGACTTTCTCACCAACCTGATCGATTCCCTCCTGGCCCGGGAGGAGGACGATCCCCTCACCAGCGAGACCCTGCTCAAGGCCCAGCTGCTGCGGGCCTCCCACCGGCGGGTGCTCGAACGGTTCCAGGCCCTGCACAGGGACGGGGTGACGATCACCTACATCCCTGGCAACCACGACGCCTATCTGCGCCGCCATGCCGGCCTGGAGCGGCCCGGCTTCGCCATCCGCCGTGAGGACGTGTACAGCACACCCGCCGGCCAGAGGTTGCTGGTGCGCCACGGCGATGAGTACGACCGGCTGATCCGCTTCCACACGGGTGCGGCCGAGGGTCTGGCCCGGCTGCAGGAGCACTACAGCGCCGGCATCAATGGCCTGCTGTCCCCATTCACACGGCCGGCCCACGGGCCATTGCCGGCCGGCTGGAACGCGGAGGGAATCCTGCAGAACGCCGTCGATCTGCTGGCGAGCCATCGGGAATGGCCGATCCCGATCAGCCGGGGGCTCAACTCCTCCGGCGGCTTCTCCCTGGCCTTCGTGCTCGAGAGTGCCCTCAAGAGCCGCACGGGGCACGACCGGCTGATCAAGCGCGGGATTGTCCAGCACCTGCAGCGGGAGGGGCGGGGTCCCCAGGCCTTTGACGGGCTGATCAACGGCCACACCCACATCCCCGAAGCCACGCCCCTGGGTGTGCCGGGGCCGATCAACGAGGCTGGTGGGCCCTGCCACATCACCTACTACAACACCGGCAGCTGGGCCCGCAGCCAGCGCCGGCTGGGGCGCACAGCCCTGGTGGTGGCCCCCAACGGCACCATCGGGATGGTGCGGTTCGATCGACGCCAGGGCATTGAACCCTTCCAGCCCCCCCGCTTCCCCTTCAACACCTATCCGATGCGGCCCTGCCCAGGGTGTGGGGTAGGGGTGGCGGACCTGCAGACAGGGAGTGTTCCGATCGGGGCTCGCGTGAATCTGTCCTAGATTGATGGATTGAAAAACAGGAGTTTGATGCCTCTCAGTCAGGTTCCGGAGGGTGCACGGGTCTGGGTCAACTGTCTGCCCCTGCATCCGGAATTGCATCGGCGCCTGCTGGCGATGGGTGTCAGGCCGGGGGTGGAGATAGAGGTGCTGCGCCGGGGGAAACCCGGCGGCCTGCTGCACCTTTCCAGTGGCCTGATGGACTTCATGCTTCGCCAGGAGCAGGCCGCTGAGATGGAGGTCACGCTGGTCGCTCCTGGCTGAGTCGCTCTCTTCAGCGCAGGGACAGGATCCAGCCACCTCCCTGGAACACGACAAAGGCCATCACCCAGGCGAGCGACAACGACCAGCCCAGGGACAGCAAGGCGAAAGTGCGACTCCTGGATTCCTGGAGCTGGGCCGCCACGGTTCCCAGGCAGGGGGTGTAGAGAAGCACGAAGGTCATGAAGCTGAGCGACTGCAGCGGCGTGATCGCGGTCTGGATCGCACCACCGAGGCCGGAGGCGGTGGTGCCGTAGATCACCGCCATCGCCCCCAGCAGGATTTCCTTGGCGATGAAGCCGAAGAAGAGGGAAATCGTGAGCTCGGGGTTCATGCCGATCGGCCCCAGCAGCGGCTGGAAGAACTGGCCGATCCCCGCCGCCAACGACGTGCCGGAGGCCTCTGTTGCCCCCGGGGGCAGGTTGGTGAGCAGCCAGATGGCTGCCGCACCCACGAGGATGAACACCCGCGTGGTGACCATGAAATTCAGCATCGACGTCCAGCCGCGGCGCAGGATGGTGGTGAGGCTGGGGGCCCGATAGGGCGGCAGTTCCAGCACGAAGGCCCCATCACCGGGGTAGGCCCGCTTGAACACCAGGCCCGTGATCACGGCGGCCGCAAAACTGAGCAGGTAAAAGCTGAACAACACCAGTCCGGGCGCCCACCAGGGCCTGGGAAAGAACACCCCGGCCATGAAGATGAACACGGTCAACCGGGCCTGACAGAGGGCAAAGGGAATGCACAGCATGGCCAGCAGGCGCGGGCCCCGATCCCGGATCACCCGGGTCCCCAGGATCGAGGGAACGTTGCAGCCGAAGCCCATCACCTGCAGCACGAAGGCCCGGCCATCCAGCCCCAGCCAATGCATGAACCCATCCATCAGAAAGGCGGCCCGCGGCAGATAGCCCGAGTCTTCGATGCTGGCGATCAGCACATAAAAGACGAAGATCAGCGGGAGGAACGTGGCCACCGTGCCCACGCCCAGCCAGAGGCCATCCACCAGGAAACTCTGCAGCCCGTCCGGACAGCCCAGGCTCTGCAGACCCGGCTCCAACCAGCTCGTCTGGATCCAGTCGAGAGCGGTTCCCAGCAGATCCTGCAGGGGTGTCGTCACCGCGTAGAGCAGCTGGAACACTGCCAGCACCAGCACCAGGAAGGTGCCCAACCCCAGCAGCGGGTGAAGCAGCAGACGATCAACCAGACGGGTGCGCTGGTTGAGCAACCCTTCCGGCATGGTCACGAAGCGGGTCACCAGCTCCTGCTGCCACCCCTCCGGCACCGGAACCTGCGGCTGGGGGGAGTCTTGGAGGGCCAACGCGGAACCTTTCGACCCTTCCCCCCATTGGTGCAGCTGGTCGAGCAGTTCGGCGATTCCCTGGTTCCGCTTGGCGCTCACCGGCAGCACCGGCAGGCCAAGGGCCTGGGACAAGCCCTGATGGTCGATCGCGATGCCGAATCGCCCGGCTTCATCGCTCATGTTGAGTGCCGCCAGCAGCGGCAGACCCAGCGGCTGCAGCTGCAGCAGCAGCCGCAACTGGCTGTTGATCTGGCTGGCATTCAGAACCACAACCACCAGATCGGGTGGGGTGTCGCGCAGGAAGCGCTGCACCACGGCCTCGTCCTCACTGCTGCCGCTGAGGTCGTGGATCCCCGGCAGGTCCACCAGCTCGTAGGTGCTGCCGTGGCCGTCGTCGGGCAGGGGACCCCGTTGCAGCTCCACCGTCAGGCCAGGCCAGTTGGCGATCTGCGCATGGCCGCCGGTGAGTCGGTTGAAGAGCGTCGACTTGCCGGTGTTGGGCATCCCCACCAGGGCCAGCTGAAAGCCAGGAGCATGGCTTTGGTCCCCGTGCACCGAGGGGCCGTGGCAGGACGGGGAAAGGGATGACGGCATCGGCGCGTCAGGCCCCCCTGGTGCCACTGAGACCGCCCTTGACGTGGGTCAGGGCAGTCCCTTCGAGGAACTGCTGGTCGAGCAGCAGCAGGGCAGCACTGTTGTCGCCGGCCAGGCGCAGACGCTTGCGCACGAAGCGGGCTTCGGCTTCCTCCTGGAGCTGTTCGGCCACGAACCAATCGAGCATGGCGGTGGCGCTGCGCTCACCCACGGTTTCGGCCATGGCGTAAAGCCGGTTGATCGAGGCGGTGACCCCCTTTTCCATGTCATAGACCTGGTCGAACAGGGTCTGCACCGACGGCCAGCTGCGTTCCGGGGCCTCGATCGTGGGCAATTCCACCTGTTCGTCGCTGTCCACCAGGTAGGCAATCATGCGGGCTGCATGGTCGCGCTCCTCCTGGCTCTTGTCGTGCATGTAGGTGGAAAAACCAGCCAGATCCTTCTCACGCAGCCAGATCGACATGGCCAGATAGGTGTGGCCGGCCTGAAACTCAGCGGCCAGATGTTGATTGATGGCGCTGGTGAGCTCTTTCACAGCGATGGCAGGGACAGCATTCCTACACCTAGCCAGGGCCAGATGATGCCGCTGGTCAATCCACACATTCTGATGTGACATTGGCTACGGGCTCCATCCAGGGTCAGCAAAGACACCGTCTGCTGTGTACTTCGTGAACCTCAACTGGCGAGCGATCAACAGATTGGTGGTTGCCGATCCGCTGTCGATGATCACAAGTGTTTCCTGGTCAGACGATGACGCCCAGCTGCAACGCCTCCTGGCCCTTACCCAGCAACGGGACTGGTGCATGAACCGTCTGTCCCACTTGTCGCTGAATGGCCGCATGGACGAGGCCAGGGCCGTCACGGCCGAGCACCTGGAACTGCTGGAAACCCTGGAGCCCAAGCGCAGCCTGTGGGTGCGGATCGAGGCAGACGAATCCTGAAGATTCCTGGTGTCGGTGGCCCCTCCCGGCCCCGACGGGACGAACCCACGGCTGTCGTGCAGCCCCCGGCGATGCGCAGCCCCTGCCGGTTGCCGAGGATGTGGTTCAGCAGGTGGTCTTGCCGGCACCGGGGCAACCGACAAGCACCGTGACGGGGATCCGGGACATGGGGTGGGCGGGCCCCTCCGCCCGTGGGGAGTGGTGCCCACGGCGGATCCAGGCGTGGGTCGTCATCCCGGATGCAGGAAGGCATCAGGCCAGAGCCATCCTTCAAGACCCGTTAACCTGCCCATAACACGAATGGGTGGAGTGGGTTGCTATTCATAACCTGCTCCACAATTGGCATTTCTGATGACCTTCGCGAAGAAGGCCCTGATTCTCTCCGCCGCCGGTGCTGTCACCGCTGGACTGGCGGTTCCGGTGATTGCCCAGAGCAATTCCATCAGTGGAGCCGGGGCCACCTTTCCCGCTCCGGCCTACCAGCGCTGGGCCGTTGAGTTTGCCAAGCAAACCAAGAGGCAGGTCAACTACCAGTCGGTCGGATCCGGCGCCGGCGTTCGCCAGTTCCATGCCGGCAGTGTCGACTTCGGCGCGACCGATGAGGAGCTGAGCGCCTCCAAAGGGGAGTTCACCAAGGGGGTGACCGCCCAGCGCGGCGCCCTGCAGATCCCGATGATGGGCGGCACGGTCACCCCGGCCTACAACAATCCCGGCTGCAAGAATCTGAAGCTCACCCAGCGCCAGGTGGCCGATATCTTCCTTGGCAAAATCAAGACCTGGGACCAACTGAAGTGCGGCAAGGGCCCGATCACGGTGGCCCACCGCTCCGATGGTTCCGGCACCACCTACGTCTTCACCAACTCCCTGTCCTGCTTCTCACCCGAGTGGAAGAGCAAGGTGGGCACCGGCAAAGCCGTCAAGTGGCCCGTGGGCGTCGGCGGCAAGGGCAATGAGGGTGTGGCTGGTGTGATCCAGAACACTCCTGGCTCGATCGGTTACCTCAACCAGGCCTTTGTCAAAGGCAAGATCACGCCTGCTGCCGTGCAAAACAAGGCCGGCAAGTTCGTGATGGCCAACGACATCACCGGTGCCGCCGCCCTCAACAGCGTCAAGCTGGATGCCCGCCTGGGCGGTGAAGACTGCAACCCGGCCGGTGCCAACGCCTTCCCGATCGCTTCCTTCACCTGGGTTCTGGCCTACCAGCGCGGCAATGGCGACAAGGCCGCGACCGTTCGGCAGTTTCTGACCTGGGGCCTCTCGCCCAAGGGTCAGGGGATCGCCAAGTCGCTGGATTACGTGCCCCTCACCGGTGCGGTGCTGGCACGGGCCCGCGCCGAAGTGGCCAAGATCGGTAAGTGAAGCCGGTCCATGGCCTCACCCCTGGGGGGTGAGGATTGGGGGGGCTTTGCCCCCCTTTTCGTGGCTTACCACGACGGCCATCGCAGCGCTCTGAGGATCTGCCTGTGTGCCCAGGGACGACCTCTCAGCGCTTCTGAAGGACGTCCATGCAGTACTCCTTCTCCATCTGGTGATGCACACTGATCCAGGGGCGATCAGGCCAGTCGAGAAAACTGCGGTGCACTTCGGCTGCCGTCAGGGGATAACTGGTTGCACCGGTGAAATGGACCAGCAGAAGGTGCCCCTCGGCGACCAGAGAATCAGCAATGCTGGCACGCAGGAGTTCAAGGTCATTCGTTGAGAAATAATAGCCAAGTTCAGACACGACAATCAGATCGAACTCACCTTGGGGATAGTGATGGGGAAGTTCGTAGTGTTCACAGCGGACGTTCGGTAAGTTCTCGCATCGGGAACGGGCTGTTGACAGCGCCAAGGCGCAGACATCCGTGGCGAGCAGATTCCAACAACGCTCCGCCAGCAGCTGGGTGAGCACACCGATGGAGCAACCAAGTTCCAAGCCATTCACATAGTTCGGCAGCGGCAGTGAAGCCAACGTTGCGGCATACTTCTCAGCTTCATAGGTGCTGGTCTCGAAGTCCCAGGGATCCGCATTGGCGGCATAGAGTTGATCGAAATGATCCGGAACCACCGACCCGCTGGCCCCCAGCACCGGCTCAATGATGGGTGTGTCGTCAGCCATGGTGTGGCACCAGATAGAGCTCCCAGGGTTTGTGGAAATGGGCAAGCATTGACGGTTCCAGGCTGAAGCCGCTCGCGTCGTCTTTGACCACAGTTCCCAGCTGTGATCTGTATTGGGCAATGGCGAGCCGTTTGCGCTTCTGCGCTGCAGCGATGTCCAGAAGCCATACATTGGCTTCCGTGGCCTGGGGTGGAACAGCGTGGGCATCCGTTGACGCCCATGCCCAGACGGGGTACTCCAGCCAGCGGAATGTGACCGAGAGCCCGGAGGCCGCCGCCCGGCACAATTGCCAGGTCGATTGGTGGTCCGCATGGGCATCACGACGCCAGGGCAAGACGATCGTGTCCGGTGAATGCACGATCAGCAGTTCCCGCAAGCGGGAAGCCGCAGCCCCGAAGCAGGACGTGTCATCGGCAGGCAGCGCACCGTCTTCGAAGCCCATGAACGTCACGGCACTCGGTGGGTAACCCAGCACGGCCAGAGCCGCCAGTGTTTCTGCGCTGCGCAGCGCAGCCAGGCGGGCGGCTGGGTAGACCCGTGAGTGGGGGTGGGAACGGCTGCCATCCGTCATCACAATGACGTGGGCCCGTTGGTTCCCGTCCGCCAGCAGGGCCAGCAGACCACCGCAACCCAGCGCCTCGTCGTCGGGATGGGGCGCCAGGAGCACAACACGGCCCAGCGTCGCCACGGCCTCGCAAGGAACCAGGGGATGCCGCTCCACGTCGGCAAGCAGGGAAAGCTCCTTCATGCCAGCACCCGGCCCCGGTCCGCAGGGGCCTTCATCCACAGACGGACAGCGGCCAACCGAGCCCTGAAGGGGAGCCGCAACAAGGCCGAACTTCTTGTGCGCAACCCCCTGATGGCCGCACCGATCTCCTGTCCCCTGCCGGCCATCGTCACCTCGGGCGTGACGGTCAACGCGGGCGGCGGGTTGACACCGGGATGGTGGAAGCACCAGAGGCCAAGCCGGGCCAACCGTTCCTCGGCAGCATGGGCCGGTTCCACGAACACCGGGGATGCCGCGCCGACCAGGCCATTCCACGCCTGGATCGCATCCGCCAGGCCGCGCTGGGCTCTCCCCACCATGCGCGCCGAGGTCACCACCCGCACCCGAAAGCTGTGGCGAAAGCGCCCGCCGCTGTCCAGAACGGCCTGGTACAGAGCCACGTCTTCGCTGGAAGCCCGCAGGGGCATACCGCCGGCACGCCCGTAGGCCGCCGCCGTGACGGCGATGCTGGCGCCGAAATGCTGATGGTGGCGCGGGAAGGGATCATGAAGCTGCGGTGCGTAGAGAGAGCGCAGCTCCTCAAGGGCACGGCGATACATGACATCCAGCGAAAACAGCCGGCGGACTCCGGCGGGCAGTTCCAAGCGTTCGACGCGGTCGAGGCTGATCCAGCCCCCCACACCGTCGACGCCGGCCGCGACCTCCAGCGCGTTCTGAGCAATCCAGTCGGGGGCCGGACGCGAATCCGCGTCGGTGGAAAGGATCAGGCCGGCGGGGCGATTCAGTCGCTCAAAGCGCTGAAAAGCGACATCAAACAGGGACTGACGCGCCCGGCCCACATGGGCCTCATGGGGGTCAAAGTTGACCTGGGCGACATGCAGCGCCAACTGGGGAAAACGCTGCTGCAAAGACTCGGCCACAGCCGCCGTGGCGTCGGTGCAGTTGTTGAGCAACAGCAGGACTTCGAAATCGTGGGCGTCCAGCGCCTCGCCCTTCAAGTCCCGCTGGGCGGCAAGGGCAGCGATGACGCCGGAAAGAACCGCCTGCTCGTTGCGGACCGGTATGACGACACAGGCACGCAGGCGCCCATGGGGAACAGGGAACGCAACCGTGTTGGCGTTGAGCCTTGCGGACAGCGTGCTCATAGGAGCCACCCATCCACGTGGCCCGCCACGCTGCGCCCGAGGAGCGCACCATCCCGTTCGGCATGGCTCTGGCGCAGAAAGACGGGAAGATCCGCGCAGCGCTGCGCATGCACGGCCATGGCACAGAGCGGCGCGGCCCCCAGGGCGCGACCGGTGCGGCCGATCACCTCGCTCGCCGCCGCTTCGACGCTGGCCCTGACGCGCAAGGCGGCGGCGAAGGCATCGGTCTGGGGATGGGCATCGATCCAGGCGGCCGTCTCCACCAGCAGCGCCCGACTCCCACGCAAGACGGCATCGACGGCACCGAGATGGGCGGCGGCGTGGGGATCCCGTTCCACCAGCGTCGATGCGGCCAGGGTCGAGGCGATGGCGCAGGCGGCGCCGTACCAGACGGCGGCGATACCCGCGGCTCCTTGCCAGAAACCTGGACGCGCGGCGTAGTCCCCGGCCAGACCAACAGGGCTGGCAGGGACCCCGTCAAAGGTCACCACCCCGCACTCGGAGGCGGCCATGCCGACGGCCTTCCAGCCGTCGCTCTGAAGGGTGACGGCACTGTGATCCAACTTTACCTGCAGCAGCAGCGGCTTGTTCGCCTCTGTCCAGGCGGTGACAAGGGCGTGATCCACCACGGAGGCACCGGAACACCAGGGCTTCTGACCAACCAGTTGACCGCTCTGGCCGTCCTGGCGGTAAACCAACCGGAAGCGCGGGTCTTCGGCAGCCCAGACGCCCCACAGGCCGTCGGCCGTCCTGCCGCGCAGCTCGGCAAGAATGGCCGCCGCGTCGGTGTGGCCCTCATAGAGCTTGGCCAGAGAGAGGTCGAGCGAACCGATCTCCGCCAGGGCGCGCCAGCGCTCCAGGGTGGCCCCGCTGCCCGGCAGCGGCAGCGTGTCCAGGCCAGCGGCGATCAGTTTGAGCATCACTTCACGGACACTCAATCCATCGGGCAACGGGAATGGGACGGGCCTGACGACGGTGGCAATGGCGGGGGCGAGCCGCGACGGCGTGTCAAGCATCAGCCCCCTCCTCGCCAGCCAGCTCGCGATCCCAGAGGCGGCCATGTTTGGCCGCGTTGATGTAACCAGCCACGCTGCTGGCTCCGGACAGCAGCACCACGCCAGAATCGGGAGCGATGTGGGTGCGATCAAGGATGGTCTTGGCGCCCGAGCTGTAGGCCATCACCTTGCGGTGGTTGAACGCCTTCTCCAGCCATTCGGTGGTGACAGCGGCCAGGGGCAGCGCCTTCGGTGGATCCTTCGGGGCCAGGATGGCCACCGAGTCGAAGAAGACGGACGGGGAGCCGCTCAGGGCACCATCGGCTGGCACAAGCTTGCCGCTGGCGTCCGTCGCACCGGCGATGGAGTTGGCGACAAGGAAAAGCGACGCCTTCTCCCGTTTGACACTGTCCTTCAGGGCCGTCAGCAGGGCGGGATCAAATCCATCCAGCAGGAGCACGCCCACCTTGCGGCCCTTCAGGGTCGGTTCGGCCTTGGCCAGGATGCTGAGGGCCGGCGAGGGCGTCAGATCGCGGGGCTTGACGGCGGGGGTGATCGTGTCCGCCTCCCCTTGCATGCCGATTGACGCCTCCACCTGGGCGTGAAGGTCCGGGTCAATGATCGCGAGATGCCCCAGCATCCTGGTTCTGATGGCCTTCACCTGCACCTTGGAGAGTTCAAAGGCGAAGGCATCGATGATGTGGGCTTGTTCTGGCTTGGTGACCGAACGAAAGAAGAGTCGGGCTTGGGAATAATGATCAGCGAAGGTGGAGGCGCGCTGACGCATCTTTTCACCATCCATCTGCTCAGGAAAGCTGGTCACGCCACGATCTGGATTTTCGCGAGGCACCCCTTGATCGAGCGAGTTCGGTTCATAACTGACGCGACCCTCAGGTACTTTCATCTGATGCATGCCATCTCGCTGAAAGTTGTGCATCGGGCATCGCGCCGCATTGATCGGGAGCTGATGGAAATTGGGTCCGCCCAGGCGCGTGATCTGGGTGTCCTGGTAGGAATGCAAGCGTCCCTGGAGCAGGGGATCATTCGAGAATTCAATACCCGGCGGCAGATTGGTGGGCAGGAACGCCACCTGTTCCGTCTCCGAAAAGAAGTTGCCCACATTGCGGTTGAGCACAATCTTGCCAACGATCCTCACGGGAACGCGTTCCTCTGGGATCAGTTTGGTTGGATCAAGCACATCGAAGTCCAGGGATGTCGCTGTTGCTTCACTGATGACTTGAACGCCAAACTCCCATTCGGGGAAATCGCCCTGATCGATCGCCTCCCAGAGATCTCGACGGTGATAATCGGGATCGGCGCCATTGATGGTCACCGCTTCGTCCCAAAGCACGGATTGCAGACCAAGCTTGGGGCGCCAGTGAAACTTGACAAAATTCGACTCACCGGCCGCGTTGACCATGCGGAAGGTGTGGACACCAAAGCCCTCGATCATCCTCAAGGAGCGCGGGATCGCACGATCCGACATCGTCCAGAGCAGCATGTGCATGGACTCCGGACTCAAGCTGACAAAATCCCAGAAGGTGTCGTGTGCTGAGGAAGCCTGCGGGAACCCCCGATCAGGCTCCGGCTTGACGGCATGGGCAAGATCAGGAAACTTCATGGCATCCTGAACAAAAAAGACAGGAATATTGTTCCCAACCAGATCGTAAATACCTTCTGATGTATAGAATTTGACGGCAAAGCCACGCACATCTCGCGCCAGATCTCCTGAGCCTGAACTGCCAGCCACCGTGGAGAATCGAGCGAAGACATCCGTCTTCACAGCCGGGTCGCTCAGGAACGCGGCCTTGGTGATATCCGCCAGCGACTCGTAGAGCTCAAAGTAGCCATGGGCTCCGGATCCTCGTGCATGGACGACCCGCTCGGGGATGCGCTCGTGGTCAAAATGGGTGAGCTTCTCACGCAGGATAAAGTCTTCCAGCAGCGCCGGACCACGCACTCCGGCCAGGAGCGTGTTCTGATTGTCGGCAATCGGAATCCCGTGATTTGTTGTGATCGTGTCAGCCAGCACTTCGACGCTTTGATGGGTCTCAGCCGGCTGCGACAGATGGTTGGCGGGCGCGTCGCCTGGGATGGGGGCGTTGGACTTGGGATCCATTGTCTTCGAAGTGTGGGAGGAAAGATCTCGAACAAGGTCGCCACAATCCCGCCAGTCCGGGTGATCCCAGGACACGGTCTGATGACCTCAGGGTGGACGCATCCAGCAGGTGCATCCAGACATCACGTCAACGTGAGCTGAGCCAGCCAACACGTGAGGTGATACGGAAGAATCCGGGGAGTAATGGACTCCCCGGCATGGTCTTGGCCACAGATGATTAGGTACTACTGAACCTGATGGCGAATTATGAACTGGTCACGGGTTGACTGACGCCTGTCAGAATCCTGCTATGGAGACTGGTCCCTATGGGATCCCAACAGGTGCCGGCTGGCTGACTATTCGGTGGCGTCTTCAACCTTCCTGGCAGCCTTCTTGGCTTCGTCTTTCACTTTGGCGTCCGCCTTCATGGCATCGGCCTGAACTTGCTTGGCTTCTCCTTTGATTTGCTGGCCCTTGTCGCCGGTGATGGAGCCGACGGCGGACTGGATTTTGCCTTCAGCATCTTTGGCTGCGGCGTCGATTTTGTTGGACATGGTTCTCAGTGGTGTAGGGAGTGAAGCTGGGTTGATCGTCCATGCCATTGCAGGTTGCTGAGATAGCAATGAAGTCATCAGCGTTGCCTCAGACTTGACGGCGATGAGTTGAGCCTGAATGTCAAATCTCACGGTTCTTTCCCCGTGCAATGGCACTACTCAGTCCTACGCAGGAATCGGTGCAGAAGACGGCGGATCCCCCGTCAGCGGGGGATCCGGCCACGGCCATGACGGCAAACCTCAGCGCCCACGGCCCATGCGGAGATTGTTAAGAGTTGTGTGCATATGGGCATGGGTCATCTCAATGCAGCGCATCTGCTGTTATCGACTGCGGCTTCAATCAGAGCTCGCCGGAACTGACGCCTCCTCCCCCCCCCACCACCAGGCGAGCAGCGGGCTCGGCATCCCAGGAGTTCCTGCGAAACCGGCACCCGGCCCGTGGGCCTGATCGATCAGGCCTCCTTGGTCACCCCCTCGATCCGGTCCTCGATCTCCTGGTAGATCTCCTGCAGCTGGGCGATGTTCTCGTCGCTGGTCTCCCAGTAACCACGGCCGTTGACCTCCAGCAGGGTGCCGACGATGCGGCGAAAGCTGTGGGGGTTGAGGTCCATCAGCCGCTTGCGCATCTCCGGATCGTTGATGAAGGTCTCGTTGGCCTCCTCGTAGACGAAGTTGTCGACGGCGCCACTGGTGGCGCTCCAGCCCAGGGTGAAGTTGAGCCGCTTGGCCACCTCCCGCACCCCTTCGTAGCCGGAATCGAGCATGCCCTCGTACCACTTGGGGTTGAGCAGCTTGGTGCGGGAGTCGAGGCGGATGGTCTCGCTCAGGGAACGCACCTGGGCGTTGGCCGTGGTGGTATCAGCGATATAGCTGGTGGGGGCCTTGCCGTCGTCGCGCAGGCCGGCGATCAGCTTGGTGGGGTCGGAGTCGAAGTAGTGGCTCACGTCCGTGAGCGAGATCTCCGCCGAATCCAGGTTCTGGAAGGTCACATCGGCGGTCTTCATCGCCGACTCGAACACCTCACGGTTCTGGTTCATCTCGCCGGGGTTGTCGGCGTTGAAGGCAAACGTCTTGCGGGACAGATACATCTCCTGCAGCTCGCCCTCCTCCTCCCAGGTGCTGTTCTCCACCGCCAGGTTGACGTTGGAGCTGTAGCTGCCGCTGGCATTGGAGAACACCCGGGTGGCGGCGTCCCGCAGGGAAATGCCCTGCTCGGCCGCCTGCTCCTGACTGTGCTTGCGCACAAAATTCATCTCCAGGGGCTCATCGGCCTCGGCGGCCATCTTGACCCCCTGGTCGATCAGGGCCATCTGGTTGATGAACAGGTCGCGGAACACGCCCGAGCAGTTCACCACCACATCGATGCGGGGCCGGCCCAGCTCCTCGAGGGTGATGAGCTCCAGCTTGTTGACCCGGCCGAGGGAATCGGCCATGGGACGCACACCGATGAACCAGAGGATCTGGGCGAGGGACTCGCCGTAGGTCTTGATGTTGTCGGTGCCCCAGAGCACGCAGGCGATCGTTTCCGGCCAGGTGCCCTGCTCAGCCTTCTGGCGCTCGATCAGCCGATCGACCACCACCTTGGCGGCGGCGATGGCCGCCCGGGTGGGAATGGCCTGGGGGTCGAGGGCATGGATGTTCTTGCCGCTGGGCAGGACGCCGGGGTTGCGGATCGGGTCACCGCCGGGACCGGGCAGCACGTACTCGCCATCGAGGGCCCGCAGCAGGCTCTCCATCTCCATGTCGGCGCAGATCTGCTCCAGGCAGAAGCGCAGGTAGGCGAACTGGCGATCCAGCTCCGTGACATCCACATCGGCGAAGCCCGCCTGGCGGCAGGCGCTCAGCCAGGGGCTGGGGAGGCGGTAGCCGAAGCGCTCCAGCAGGTCGAAGAACCAGCCGAAATTGCGGCGCAGGGTGACGCGGCCATCGGCGCCGGTGACCTCCCGGACCATGGCGCCCACCGCCGAACGGCAGGCCTCGGTGATCACCCGGTTGAGCTCCACATCCGCCAGCACGCCTTCATCGTTGCCGCGGTACACCTCGGCGATGGTGCGGCCCAGGCTTTCCGCCAGCAGCCCCGGCAGGGAACGCAGGCCCTCCTCCTCCCGCTCCAGGGCGGCGATGCTCACCAGGGTGGCGACCGCCTCCTCGGCGGTGGGCGGCTTGCCAATCGTGTGCAGGCCGCAGGGCAGCAGCCGGCTCTCGATCTCCATCAGCTGGCGGTACACGGCCCCCACCACGCCATCCCGGCCGTCGAGGTCGAGGGCCGCCGCATCGGCATCCCCCTCGGGCAGGACCACGTCCTTGTCGAGGTTGCACTGGCGGGCGGTTTCGATGATCGCGTTGACGATCTGCACCCCCCTGGAGCTCTCCCGTAACTGCTGGTAGGACCCCACCAGCTCACCCAGCTCCTTGAGCCCCTTGTAGAGGCCGGCGTTCTCGGCCGGAGGGGTGAGGTAGCTGATGGTGGAGGCGTAGCCGCGCCGCTTGGCGATGGTGGCCTCCGACGGGTTGTTGGCGGCGTAGTAATAGAGGTTGGGCAGGGCACCGATGAGCGAATCGGGGTAGCAGGTTTCGCTCATGCCCATCTGCTTGCCCGGCATGAACTCCAGGGAGCCGTGGGTGCCGAAGTGGAGCACCGCATCGGCTCCCCAGACCTTCTCCAGGTAGGTGTAGTAGGCGGCGAAGCCGTGGTGGGGGCTGGCGCTGCGGGAATAGAGCAACCGCATCGGATCGCCCTCGTAACCGAAGGTGGGCTGCACCCCAACAAACACGTTGCCGAAGTGGCGGCCGTAGATGAGCAGGTTGGTGCCGTCGCTGTTGAGGCTGCCGGGGGGCTTGCCCCAGTTCTCTTCAAGCCGTTCGGAGTAGGGGGTGAGCCGTTCGTACTCCTCGACGCTCATGCGGTGGGCGATCGCCAGCTCAGGGGCCCCTTCCAGGGCTTCCGGATCGCTCAGCACCGCCTGCATCAGCTCCTTCGGGGTGCGGGGCATGGCGTCCACCGTGTAGCCCTTCGCCTTCATCTCCTCCAGCACGCGGAAGATGGAGCCGAACACGTCGAGGTAGGCGGCGGTGCCGACGTTGCCCTTGTCGGGGGGGAAGCTGAACACGGTGATCGCCAGCTTCTTCTCGGCCCGGGGCTTGATCCGCAGCGAGGCCCAGCGGATGGCCCGCTCGGCAATCGCATCCACCCGGTCCTGCAGGGTGTGGGCTTTGCCGGTGGCGTCGTCGCGGCCCGACAGCACGATCGGTTCGATGGCGCCGTCGAGCTCGGGGATGGCGATCTGCAGGGCCACCTGCACCGGGTGCAGCCCCAGGTCGCTCTCCTCCCATTCCTGGGTGGTCTGGAAGACCAGGGGCAGGGCCACCATGTAGGGCCGGTTGAGCCGCTTGAGGGTCTCGATCGCCTTGGGGTGGTCCTGGCGGGCCGGACCGCCCACCAGAGCGAAACCGGTGAGGCTCACGACCCCATCCACCAGGGGTTGGTCTGGCTGAAGCGGGTCGTAGAAAAAGGAGGAGACGGGCCGGGAGAAGTCGAGGCCGCCGCAGAACACAGGAATCACCGTGGCGCCCCGGTACTCCAGCTCCTGAATGATCGCCACGTAGTGGGCGTCGTCACCGGTGACGATGTGGCTGCGTTGCAGCACAAGGCCGATCACCGGGCCCCGGCGGGCCTGCTCGCTGAGATCGGCGCGGCTGGCGCTCCAGTTGAGGTACTCCTTGAGGTCCTCGAACATCCCCGGCGCCATCGGGTGCCAGATGCCCAGGTCCGGGAACACCACCGGGTCGGCCACCGTCAGCTGGGGCCGTCCCAGCTCCGCTTTGCCGAACACGTAGCGGTCGGCCAGCATCAACAGGAAGTTGCGCAGGTTGTCCGGCGTTCCCCCCAGCCAGTACTGGAAGCTGAGCATGAAGGAACGGGCGTCCTGGGCCTTCTCCACCGGCAGGTACTTGAGCACCGTCGGCAGGGTGTTCAGCAGCTTGAGCATGGCGTCCTGGAAGCCGGCGCCATTGGCCTCCTTGCGCTTGCGCATGAACTGGGCGATGGCGCTCTTGCTCTGGCCCAGCTGGGCCATCGAGAAGGTGCCCAGCTTGTTGAGGCGCATCACCTCCGGCATCGACGGGAACACCACCACCGCCTTGAGCCGGTCGCGGTGGGGGGCCACCGCCTCGACCACTTTCTGGGCCAGGTCCTCGATGAAGATCAACGAGGCGATGAAGACGTCGGCGGCGGCCACGTCGGCGCAGAAGTCGGCGTAGTTGGCCGGGTCGCGCAGCTCCTCGATCAGGTAGCCGCTGAGCTCCACCGCCAGGGGACCGTTCTGATCGTTGAGGCCGGTGGCGGCGGTGGTGAGGGCGTTCTGGTACTGCGGTTCGAGCACCACATAGACGGCCTTCATCACCACCCGGTCGTTGGCGCCAGTGGTGGGGGCAGGGCTGACCCGGCGGCTGGCGGAACGGACCTGCGTGAACATGCGGCGGATGCGTTGAGCAATGTGAAGCAGCCTACGGAGCTCCCGCCGGGGACGCGATCGGTTGCAGCGCAGCGTTACAGGCCAGCACCCCTGCCGGTGGGCCGCGCCACATAGGCTCGCCTGGAGTGCCAGCCGCCCATGACCGCGACCTCCCCGTCCCCAGCAGAGCCGGCGCCGATCCTGGTGGTGGTGGCCGGGGCCCTGGGCCGCATGGGGGCTGAAGTGATCAAGGCTGTGGTGGCGGCCCCCGACTGCAGCCTGGTGGGAGCCGTCGACACCACCCCCGGCCACGAAGGCGAGGATGTGGGACTGGCCCTGGGTCTCGGCGAGCTGGAGGTGGCGCTGAGCGCCGATTTCGAAGGCACCCTCTGCCAGGCGAGCCAGTCGGTGCGGCGGGCCGGACCGGGCCGCGGCGCCGTGCTGGTCGATTTCACCCACCCCAGCGTCGTCTTCGAGCACTGCCGCGGCGCCTTCGCCTACGGCGTCCATCCGGTGATCGGCACCACCGGGCTGCGTCCCGACCAGCTGGCGGATCTGGCCGCGTTCGCCGACAAGGCTTCGATGGGGGGCGCTGTGGTGCCCAACTTCTGCGTGGGGATGGTGCTGCTGCAGCAGGCGGCGGCGGCGGCGGCCCGCTTCTACGACTACGCCGAGCTCACCGAGCTGCACCACAACCGCAAGGCCGATGCCCCCAGCGGCACCTGCCTCAAGACCGCCGAACTCATGGAGGAACTGGGCAAACCGTTCAATCCCCCCCAGGTGGAGGAGCACGAGAGCCTGGCCGGCTGCCGGGGCGGGCTGCGGGAGAGTGGCCTGCGGCTGCATTCGGTGCGGCTGCCGGGGCTGGTGGCCCACCAGGAGGTGATGTTCGGCTCCCCCGGCGAGACCTACACCCTGCGCCACGACACGATCGACCGCAGTGCCTACATGCCCGGGGTGCTGCTCACGGTCCGAAAGGTGCGCAGCCTGGGGGGACTGGTCTATGGACTGGAGAGGCTCCTGTGAGCTGCCCCCCCAAGAGTCGATGCTGATCCCCCTCAAACCCGGCGAACTGGTCCGCCTGATCCCTGCGGTGGCCACGGGCTCGCAGTTCAGCGCCAGCAGTGGCGATCCGCGCAAACTGCTGCAGCGGGTGCTGATTTCGGTGATCGGCGGGGTGATCGCGCTGCTGATCAGTCAGGTGCTGCTGTTCCGCAGCCAGGCCGGTCCGGTGTTCCTGGTGGTGGGCTTCGTCTTTCTCCTCTATGTGCTGTGGGGGCCGATCCTGGAAGCGGGCCGCCGCAACGCGCTGCTGCGGCGCTACCCGGCGGCCGCGATCTTCGAGGGGGTGGTGGCTGACCTGTTCCGGCGTGAGGTGGTGGAGAACCGGCGGGAGCAGGCCAACCGCGAGGGACGGCTCGAGCTGGTGGAGAACCGGCGCACCTGGCTGTGCCTGGAGCTGGAGGACGAGGACGGCTACCTGGGCCAGATCCGCTTCCCCCTGGAGAAGAAGCATGAGCTGATCCGGCCGGGGATGGTGATCCGCTGCCTGGTGCTGAGCGAGCGCAAGGACTTTTCCCGCATCGGCGCCCTCTCCGATGGCTGGCTGCCCCAGCTGAAGCAGTGGGTGGGGGAGTACCCCTACCTGCTGCGGCCGGCCTTCGAGGAGCTCTGCCTGCGGCGCCTGGGGTGAGGGAAGCTGGACGGATCCGAAACAATGCGTTACAATTCCCGTAACACTTCTCAAGGAGTCCTCCCATGACCGCCGCCACCCCCACCGCTCCCACCGCCCTCGATCGTTCCGCCATCCGCGGCGCCACTGTGACCACCGAAGACGGCGGTCGCCTCAACGCCTTCGCCACCGAGCCCCGCATGGAAGTGGTGAGCGCCGAGAGCGGCTGGGGCTTCCACGAGCGCGCCGAGAAGCTCAACGGCCGCATGGCCATGCTGGGCTTCATCGCCCTGCTGGCCACCGAATTCGCCCTGGGCGGCGAAGCGTTCACCCGCGGCCTGCTCGGCATCGGCTGATTACGGCTGACCCCATCGCCGCAGCAGACTTTCTGTTGCGGCTTTTTTGTGGCCATGCGCCCTTCGCTCCACGCCCGGATCAACGGAGCCGGCCCCACCGGCGCCCTGACGGCCCTGGCCCTGGCGCAGGCCGGCTGGCAGGTCACCCTCCACGATCCCCTCGGACCTGAGGCGCTGCAGGACCGGGAGCGGGCCTACGCCTTCACCCATTCCAGCCGCAGCCTGCTGGAGCGGCTGGGCCTCTGGGGCGAGCTGGAGCACCAGCTGGTTCCCTTCCGCCGCCTGCGGCTGCAGGACGTGGCGACCGAACGTCGCGTCAGCTTCGCTCCCTCCGACCTGGAGCATGGCGGCGCGGTGGGATGGATCGGCTCGCACCGGCCCCTGATGGCGCTGCTTTTGCGGCGCCTGGGCCAGCACCCCACCATTGCGCTGGCGCTGGGGACAGCGGCACCGGTTGCTGCCTGCGAACCCGACCTGCTGGTGGCCGCCGACGGACCCGACTCCCCCACCCGGCGGGCCCTGGGCATCGGTCAGTGGAGCCACCGCTACGCCCAGGCCTGCCTCACCGTGCAGGTGGAGATGGGCGGCGGTGCCGACGACGAAGCCTGGGAACTGCTGCGCCCGGAAGGGCCCTTTGCGGTGCTTCCCCTCGGCGAGCGTCGCTTCCAGCTGGTCTGGAGCGCGCCCACGGCCCGCTGCCAGCAGCTGGAAGCCCTGGGCGGCCCCGCCTTCCTGGACCGGCTGGCGGGGGCCCTGCCGGACCAACTCCAGCCCGAGGCCCTGCTGGTCCAGCCCCGCCGATTTCCGGTGGCTCTGCAGCTGGCCCACCGCCTGCATCGCGGCCGCACGGTGCTGGTGGGGGAAAGCGCCCACCGCTGCCATCCGGTGGGCGGGCAAGGGTTGAATCTCTGCTGGCGGGATGTGGCGGTGCTGCACCAGCTCGCCGCACAGGCCGCCCAGGGAACGCTGTCCCCGCGTCGGCTGGCGGCGGCTTACGGGCGTCGCCGCTGGCCCGATCTGCTGCTCACCCTGTTGGCGACCGACCTGCTGGTGCGACTCTTCTCCAACCGTCAGCCCCTGTTGCTGCCCCTGCGCGGTTTGGCCTTCGGGGTCCTGTCGCGGTTCGGCTGGAGCCGGGCCCTGGCCCTGCGGGTCATGACCCAGGGCCCTTGCCGACTGCGTCAGACGCTCCCAGCATGGGGAAATGGTGATCAGCAGCTCTCCCCAGCCCCTGCCCTCTCCGGCCATGGTGCGCTTCCTGCGCCATCAGCTCGGCCTGAGTGAGAACGCCCTGCAGCTGGGCATCAAACAGTCCCAGCTGGAGCAGGCGCCGCTGCCGGCGGTGCTCTGGCGATTCGGCCTGATCAGCCTCGAGCAGTTCGACACCGTCCTCACCTGGCAGGACCAGCAGGGCTGAGGCTCAGCTGTAGATGATCAGCGACTCGATCGGCTGCTCCTGCGGCAGCCGGCTGCGGCCCTCCAGGGCCGCCAGTTCGGCCAGAAAGCCGAAGCCGCACAGCTCCCCACCGGCCTTGAGCACCAGCTCGGTGCAGGCCGCAGCGGTGCCGCCGGTCGCCAGCAGGTCATCGACGATCAGGACCCGCGAGCCATCGCCGAGGGCATCGCTGTGGATCTCCAGCCGGTCGGTGCCGTACTCGAGGCTGTAGTCCACCCCGATCACCGCGCCGGGAAGCTTGCCGGGCTTACGCACCGGCACGAAGCCGACGCCGACGACGGTGGCCAGGGCGGTGCCGACGATGAAACCGCGGGATTCGATGCCCACGATCAGGTCCGGCTGCACCCGCTCACAGAGCAGACCCAGCAGGCGGATGGCCTCGCCCCAGCCGTCGGGATCCCGCATCAGGGGAGTGAGGTCACGGAAGAGGATGCCCGGCTTCGGAAAGTCGGGAATGTCCCGGACCCAGGTGCGCAGATCGATCGATGAAGGGCTGCTGGGCATCGTGCTGGTGAAGGGACCGGTACCGGCGACGTGACGGATGGACGGCGCCGCTGGCATCATCGCAGTCATGGCCAAGGACACTTCGGAAGCGGCAAACCCGGACCGCCCCTCCCGCCCCCTGCCCCGCAGGGGACTGGAGCGGCTTGATCTGATGCTGCTCTGCATGGAGGCGCTCGACCTCAACGGCGGCGAGGCGATGGTCTGGATGAGCGAGCAGCTGGGCTATGGCGGGCTCTTCCCCAACCGGGTGGAGCTTTGGAAGCGGCGCTGCCACAACCCCCTGCGGCGCACCTGCCGGCGCGGCGAGGTTCCCGTCGACGAAACCGATGCCCTGATCCGCATTCTCTGCGTGATGGCCGATCGCCTCTACCCGATGCTCCGCTCGCTGCTCTCCAGCAGCGAGCCGGAGGCGGTGGCCAGCGAGCGCTGGGCGCTGTTCCAGGGGCGTCTGCTGGAACTGGTGCAGGAACGCATGAATCCCCGCCGCAGCGGGGTGCAGAAATTGCTCGATCCCACCGATGGGGCCGCCCAGCGGCTGCAGCTGGTCCAGGGCCTCAGCCTCTGCGCCGGCCACGGCGGTTTCGAGCGCATCAAGGCCAGCCTGATGGACGCGGTGGCCTGAGCCCGTCCCTGACACCCCCATGGTTCAGAGTTCCGTGATGAAGCAGAGCCTCGTCTTCGATCAGCTCAGCTGCCGCCTGCAGGTGGAAGGGCTCCCCGACGTCTCCATCGGCCAGAGCGGTGTGGCCCTTGGCATCATCACCGGCTGGAGCCTGCAGTGGGTGGGCCGGCCCCTGCTGGAGGGGCGGCGTGAGCATCTGCAGGCGCTGATGCAGGTGGTGCTGCCCTACGCCCGCCACCTGATCAGCGGGGTGCGCCGCGATTTCAGCATCGCGGGCGAACCCGTCGACATCGGCCCCCACCCCGAGGGTGGCCACCGGTTGCTGTTGCGCAGCAGCCAACCCGACACCCCACCCCTGGAGATGCATCTCGATGATGCGGAACTGGCGGATCTGGTGCGGGTGCTGGATCTGTTGCGCCTCGATTCCCGCATCCAGCTCACCCTGGATCTTCCTGAGCCGGAGCCCCTCGGTCCCAGGGAACTGCTGGAGCGGATCCCCCTGCATCGCCGGCTGACGGCCCCCCTGGGCGGGGCGGCGGCCCTGGCCGTCTCTGCAGCCCTGGTGGTGCTGCTGCCCCTCCCCGCCGTGCCGCCGGCGCCATCGCCCCAGGCCCCAGCCCCCCAGGCCGCTCCGGAAGCCCCGCGCCCATGAGCAGCCGCTCCGCGTCCTGTTGACTTCGGCCCCGCTCTGGTCACACTGGGGACGACATCCTTTCTTTTCCACTGCCGTGCCATGGGCATGACCTGGTCGGAACTGCGCCGCCGGGTTGCACGGCTGGGAGCGGCACTGGATGTGGTGGTGCGCAGTGATCCGGAGGTCTGTGGCCTGAGTGGTTCCCAGTTCCACCTCACACTCCACCATGGCGGGCAAGGTGACTGCACGGTCAACGACCTGTCCCTGATCGATTGCCCCAACGAGCTGGTGCTGATGGAATTCGAGCGGTGGATGCGGGGTGCCGGCTATCCGCTGGAGCTCTGACCCCCCAGCCATGCCCCACACCCCCTACCCGCTGCATCTGCCGACACCGAGGGGACCGACGCCGGGAAAGGGTCTGCAGCTGCGCACTCGCCGCCGCCGTCCATCCTCCCGATGGCGCCAGGTGCTGGCGGGCCTGCTGCTGATCGTGGCGGGCGCGCTGATCCTCGTGGGGCTGATGCAGTTGCCGGAGCGGCTCGATGCCCTGCTCCTGGTCAGCAATGCCATCGCCAACCTGATCAGCGGGCTGAGCCGGCTCAGCATGGGGATTCTGCAGCTGGGCAGCGTCATCGTGGTGGCCCTGCTGGCCCTGATGGCCCTGCTGCTGCTGGTGGGCGGCGGCGTCCGGCTGGTGCGGGGCCTCACCGCCCGGCCGCGACGCCCCTCCTGACGCGGCCGCAGGCTCAGGGGTGCAGCTGCTGAAACCAGAACCCGGCCAGCTGCCACGACGACAACAGGAAGATTGCCAGGATCAGCCAGTTGACCCAGGCGGGCCGTTCGCGGTTCTCGAACATGGCGGCAGGGGAGTCGCGTCCTTCCCGCCGATCCTGCCAGTGCGGCCGCCCCAACGGCCGCTTCGTGACGGGCGGTGGCACCGAAGGGATGTCAACGTCCCGTTTCCGCATGGCTCCCGGCACCGCCTCCGGCGCCCTTCTCTCCTGTCTGGGCTTTCCCGGCTGGGGGGGATTGCACCTGGTTCTCCCCAGCAGGGGCGATCCCTCCGCCCTGGCCCGGCGCCTGCAGCTCTCACTGGCCGAGCCCGGGGCAACGGACCAGAACGCCTGGGGCCAGGGGATCCCCGCCGGCCAGGTGCTGCCGGCCCTGCTGCGCCGCCATCGCGATCTGGAGCCTCTGCATCCTGACCACTGGCCCTGGGCCAGGGGGACCGCCATGGCCTGGCCCCCGAACTGGGGCCATCGTTACCTGCTGATCTGCCGCTGGGGAGCCGTCGATTCGCTGCGCCTTTCCGCCTGGCGACACCGGGGCAGCGGGGGCTGGGTCCGGCTCTGTGAACCCATCCCGCTGCCCTGTTTCCAGGAACGCTTCGCGGGGAATCAGGAGATGACCAAAGCCACGCCCAGTCCCACCACCATCAAGGCGATGGCGCCCACGGCCCAGTAGGCATGGCTCTGGGCGTCTGCCCTGGTCTCACCGATCACCATCGTGCCTTCGTCGGCGTAGAGGTTGTCGTGGTTCTCGAGGTCGTGGGTATGCATGGGGCCTCCATCAAGCTCGTTGGACCTTTCAACCGTAGGGGCGTCCGGCGGCCTGGTCCGCCGGCGCGACGAACCGACATCCCCGTCCGTGGACGGGCCTTCGACAGCGGCCAATAATGCGTAGGTCTGCAGATGCCCGTGCCTCCCTGGCTCCTGATCCTCATCACCCTTCTGGTGGTGACACTGGTGATCAACCCCTCGGAGCGGGATTTCTCCTGGTATCGCACCCTCAAGCGGCCGGATTGGATCAGCATGCAGCCCTGGATCCCGGCCGCCTGGTTCGTGATCAACGTCAGCTTTTACTTTTCGGCGCTCTCCTTCTGGCGCAAGAACGGCGATTGGCGTTGGATTGGCGCCTACGCGGCCCTGATGGTGCTGCTGCGGATCGATCACCTGGTGATCTGCCGGCTGCGCAGGCTCAGCGCCGGTCTTCCCTTCTGGCTGCTGAGCTGGGTGGCCACGCTGGTCCTGGCCCTGGTCGTGCGGCCCGCTTCGCCCCTGGCGGCGGGGCTGTTGGTGCCTGTGCTGGTGTGGACGCCGGTGGAAGCCCTCGTCAACCTGCAGATGGTTGGATTGAACCGCAAGGAACACCGGAGCGGCCGTGGACCCAATGATCGCCGCCCTGCTCGATCCCGCCGCCTATGACCATCCGGTCGAGCGGGTCGACTGCCTGGAAACCCACATTTCCTGGGTCCTGCTCACCGGGACCTTCGCCTACAAGATCAAGAAGCCGGTGAATCTGGGCTTCGTCGATTTTTCGACGCCGGAGCGGCGGCGCTGGTTCTGCCAGGAGGAGCTCCGGCTCAATCGGCGCCTGGCTCCGGACCTCTACCTCGGTCTCAGCCCCATCCATGGCCCACCCGAGCAGGCCGCGTTTCACGGCTCCGGGCCCACCGTTGAACTGGCCGTGCGCATGCGCCAGTTTCCCCAGAGCGCCCTGCTGGGAGCCGTGCTCAAGCGCCATGGCCTCAGCGAGGCCCAGCTCGAAGGGCTGGCGGATGATCTGGCCGCCTTCCATGCCGCGGCCGCGGTCGCCGGCCCGGACGATCCCTATGGGACACCAGAGCTGGTGAAGGCGCCGGCCGTGGCCAACCTGGAGGTGCTGGAGACCTGCGGCTCGGTGCCAGAACGGGACGTCGCCGCCCTGCGGCACTGGACCGAGGATCAGTACGAGCGACTGCGGCCGCGCTTCGCCGGGCGCCGAAGCGACGGCCGCATCCGCGAGTGCCATGGCGATCTGCACCTCGGCAACATGCTGCTGGAGGGGGAGCGCCTTCGGGTCTTCGACTGCCTGGAATTCAGTCCGGAGTTGCGCTGGATCGACGTGATCAGCGACCTGGCCTTCCTGGTGATGGACCTGGAACACCGCAACGGAGCCGATCTCGGGGCGGTGCTGCTCAACCGCTGGCTGGGTCACTGCGGCGACTACGCAGGCCTGCTCACCTGGAACTGGTACCGGGTGTACCGGTCGCTGGTGCGGGCCAAGGTCTGCGCCCTGCGCCTCGGCCAGCAGACCCTCGACGCCGATGCGTCACGTCTGCTGCAACAGGACCTGGAGCGCTATCTGCTTGGCGCCAGCCGTGCCACCGCCACCCCGGCCCCGGCCCTGGTGATCACCCACGGGGTCTCCGGCAGCGGCAAGAGCCACCGGGCTCACCAGCTCTGCCGGCGGCAGGGCTGGATCCAGCTGCGTTCCGACGTGGAGCGCAAGCGCCTCTTCGGCACCTGGGGCCAGGGCCCAGTCCCACCGCTCCTTGGCGACCCCTACCGGCCGGAGGTGAGCGCCATGCTCTACGAGCAGCACCTGCCCGAGCAGGCGGAGCGAATCCTCGCGGCAGGGCTGTCGGTGGTGGTGGATGCCACCTTCCTGCACCGCGATCAGCGGCTGCGGATGGAAGCTCTGGCCCGCCGCCGCGGGGTCCCGTTCCTGATCCTGGCCTGTGTCAGTACCCAGGAGCAGGCCCGGCGGCGGCTGCTGGAACGACAGGCGCGTGGCGGCGACCCCTCCGATGCGGACGGGGCCGTGCTGGAGGCCCAGTTCAGGGCCGTGGAGCCGCTTGACGCGCACGAACGGGCCCATGGCCTGGAGGTTGGAGCGCAGCTCACGCCCCGGGACCTCATCGCTGCCGTGGCGGAGCGGCTGGCGGGGCCATGCCAGCCGCCTTGCTGAGGCCTAGAACCACTCGGCGACCGAGGCTTCGCGGCTGTTGACGTTCGCTTCCGGCGTGGAGCGGCGGAACTCCATGGTGATGCTGCGCTTCTGCTCCCCATCGGCGGCCACGGCCTCGATCGGATAGAGCTGCTGGCCATCACGGAAGGGGACCTGCACCCGGAAGGTGCCATCGGCCGAAAGGGGCACCTCTTCCCCGCCGATGCTGAGGCGGGCGGCCGGATCGGTGGCGCCATAGACAATCAGCTCGGCATCGGCCACCAGCCAGAAGGAGCGCTGACGGGAGCCCACCCCGCCCATGCCGGAGGCGCTGCGGCCCGAGGCCCAGGGGCCGGCGCCGGAGGCGGAGAACGCACCGCCGCCCTCGAGGCCAGCGGCGGCATCGATCTCGTGGAAGGCCTCGGAGCCGCGGCCCAGGCGGCGCCACTGGCTGGTGGCGCTTTGGTAGAGCCGCTCATGCAGGCCGGAATCGACGGCCTCGACGGGGGTGGGCAGGCTGGTGCTGCCGGAGGAGGGGAAGGCGTCGAGGGAGAAGGGAACGAACTGATCGAGGATCTGCTCGGAGGGATGCAGCGACGGCACCCGGGCGACCGAGGAATAGGCCAGGGAGATCCACCCCCCGCCGGCGCCTTTGCGGTAGCCGAGCTCGACCCGGTAGTCGCGGTCGGAGAGGGGAACGGGGAGGTACCACTCGGTGGCATGGCTGTCGACCACCACCTCCTGGAGGGTGTGGGGATGGGCGGAACCACCGGCCAGGCCGGTGACGTCGGCGACGCGCAGGCAGAGCTGGGAGGCTCCGGCATGGAGGGCGCCTGTGCGGTCGTCCTCGGAGATGTCCCAGAAGACGTAGGCCCACTGGGGATCGCGGGGCAGGAAGACGACGCGGGTCTCGGCGGCGGGACGGGGGGCCGGGGCCATCTCCGCCTCCAGCGCCGCCACCGTCCGTCCGGCCTGCACTGGTGTCTCCGGCGGAACCGCTCCGGCCTCGCCCGAGCGATCGGCGATGGCCTCAGCCAGGCCATCCCTGTCCTGGGCGCTGTAGCGCTGGATGCCCAGGGTTCTGGCCAGCTCGCGCAACTGGCGCATGCTGAGGTCGGCCAGGTTCGCGAACGGGTTGGTCCTGGCCATGGTATTTCAAGAATCGTTACATCCCATGATCGCCGATGGGATCAGGCTGGGATCGCATCTGTCAGCGGATGGCGACAGCCCCGAAGCGGCCGGGATCACCGTGCCGCAGCGGCACCGGGCCCTGCGTGAGGTCGGCGCCACGGCGCTCCGGCGGCCGGCTCGGGCGCTCCGGAACGCTGGCCAGCAACGCCGACACCGTGAGCAAGGAACCCAGCATCAGCCAGAGGCCCCAGCGACGGGGCAGGGCCAGGGCATGGCCGCGCCCCTGCCCCCGGCGGCGCGTGCCGCTGGCGATCCCACGGGCCCTGCCGATCCCCAGCGGCTCGCCACAGCGGGCACAGACCATGCGACCCGCCAGGCTGCGGTCGGCGCGCACGGCCCAACTGCCGCACTTCGGACAGCCCATCCCTCTCCCGATCCAGCACGACTCCATGGTGGCGGAACGGGCTAGAGCAGTGCCGGATCGGCGCCGGCCGGCCGCTCCGGCGGCAGGAGATCAGCCATCAGACGGAAGTCCTCGAACGCGAAACCCGGCCCCACGCAGCAGTGCAGCAGGCTCCATCGCCCCCGGCTGCGGGCCGCCTGCCACCAACCCGCCGGCACGACCTGCAGGGGGCTCGGCTCCGTGCCGCCGCTCGCCTCACCGGCGAGGGGACCGAGCACCAGCCGTTCGGCCGTGCCTCCCTGCGGTGGCAGCCGCCAGAGGTCGAGGGGGTCACCGCCGGCGTGGTGCCACACCTCATCGGCCCCCTCAACCCGGTGCCAGCGGCTGCGCTGCCCCTCCGTCAGCAGGAAAACGATCACCGTGAGTCCGGCGCGTTGCCGCCCGTCCTCGCTGCGCTGCACCTGGCCGGCGGAGCGGTGCAGCTCCCGGTACCAGCCCCCCTCCGGGTGGGGCTGCAGGGCGAAGCGGGCGATCAACGCCTCCGGACTGGAAGCCATGGCCTGACGGCAGGGGGTCGCCGCCGATGATCCCGCGGCAGGGGCCACCCGGAGTAGAACATCTGTACTGTCATGGGCCGATGCTGTCCCTCCCTCCCCAGGTGCCGCTGCCCCCACGGCAGGGAGCCGCGGCGCTCCTCTGTCTTCTGGCCACCGAAGCCGTCAGCGCCGGCTTCCCCAGCCCCGCCGACGACTACGTGGAGGGCCGCATCGATCTCAACGTGGAACTGATCCCCCGTCCGCTGTCCACCTTCTTCATGCGCGTCAGCGGCGATGCCATGCGGGGGGACGGCATCGTCGACGGCGACCTGCTGGTGATCGACCGCAGCGTCGATCCCCGTCCCGGCATGGTGGTGGTGGCGGTGCATGCCGGCGCCTTCCTGCTGCGGCGCCTGGCCCGCCGCGGCACCGGCCTGTGGCTGGTGGCCAGCGACGGCACCAGTCCGCCCCTGGTGCTCCTCAGCGACGACGGCAGCAGGGACAGCGGCGATGGTGGTGGCGCAGATCTCTGGGGTGTCGTGATCCACGCCGTGCATCACCTGGCGGGCGCCCCCTCCAGGCGGCGCTGATCGGGCTCAGGGATCGGCGCGGTGGGGCAGGGCGCGCGCGTCGCTGGGAAGGGCGGGAGGCGTCATCAGCAGGCCGCGCCGGCGCAGCTCACGCCGGAATTCACCGGCCAGCCCATCCGCCATCCAGAGCTTGCGCAGATGGCCGAAGATCACCATGCAACGCAGGGCGATGGTGACGCAGACGAGCACCTGCAGGCAGAGTTTCAGCACGGTGGGAGCAGCTGCGGCGCTGTGCTGGACCCAGCCTAGGGGCGTTGGCGGCGAGCGGCCGCCGCGGGCCGGCGGGAAAACGCCGTCCAGGCGTCATGCTGGGGGCGATGAGCGGCAACGCCGCCCCAGCCTGCTTCGATGATCGAGCCCCTGCCGGAGCTGAGCACCGCCGAACTGGAAACCTTGCTGGCCGCCCTCGATCCGTTGCTGGATGGCTTCGGCGAAGGGGGCTCCTGCCTGGACGATGCCAGCGCCTTCCTGGAACGGCTGGGCATCGGCCAGAGCGATGGCGCGGAGACGACCTCGCCGCTGCTCCAGTGGCTGGAAAGCTGGCGGGCCGCCGGCGGCAACCGGACGACCCTGCGGCTGATGGTGCAGACCCTGCTGACGGGACGGCAGGAGGAGCCGGCGGACTGATCCGGCCTGGGTCAGGGGCGCCAGAGGGCGTCGGCCATGCGGGCCGTCTGGACGATCGGCCCGACATCGTGCACCCGCAGCACGTCGGCACCGGCGGCGATGGCCTGGCCGCAGACCGCCGCGGTGCCCCACAGGCGGGCCCGGGGGCGGGGCTCGGCCAGCACCTCGCCGATGAAGCGCTTGCGGGAGGGCCCCACCAGCAGGGGGAAGCCCTCGGCCCGCAGCAGGGCCAGCCCCCGCAGCAGGCTGAGGTTGTGGGCGGTGGTCTTGGCGAAACCCAGCCCGGGATCCCAGAGGATCCGCTCCGGACGCACCCCTGCCGCCAGGGCCCGGTCGGTGGCGCGCAGCATCTCATCACGCACCTCCACCACCACGTCGCCGTAGCGGGCCAGGGCGTCCATGGTGCGGCTGTCGCCGCGGCTGTGCATCAGCACGCAGGGGCAGTCGGCGGCCGCCACGACCGTCAGCAGGGCGGGATCACGGCGGCCGGCGCTGACATCATTGATCCAGTGGGCGCCGGCCGCCAGGGCCGCTTCGGCCACCGGGGCGAGGAAGGTGTCGATCGAGAGCAGGGGACCGCCGGCCGCCGGTGGGGGCAGGGCCGCCAGGATCCGCCCCAGGCCAGGCAGCACCCGGGCGATCTCCACGTCGGCACCGACCTCGGGGGCCCCGGGCCGGGTGCTCTGCCCCCCGAGGTCGAGCAGGTCGGCCCCCTGGCCATGCAGCAGCCGGGCCCGCCGCACAGCCGCCTCGGGGGCCTCGTAACGGCCACCGTCGCTGAAGGAATCGGGGGTGAGGTTGAGAACCCCCATCACGAGGGTGCGATCCCCCCAACGGAAACCGGGCGGTGTGGCGACAGGCGGGGCGACGCCCACGGGGTTCAGAGCGGGAGCAGGCAGCTCAGACGGGCACCGGCACCTGGTAGTTGGCGATGCGGGCGAAGCTGACCGGATCGAGGGAGGCACCTCCCACCAGCACGCCGTCGATGTCGCTCTGGGCCATCAGCATGTCGATGGTGGCAGGGTTGACCGAACCGCCGTACTGCACCACCACCTCCGGGTGGCCCACCCAGCCGCGGATCAGGCCACAGATGCGGTTGGCCTCCTCGGCGGCGCAGGTCTTGCCGGTACCGATCGCCCAGATGGGCTCATAGGCCACGATCAGGCGCAGGGGATCAACGCCCTCCAGCCCCTGCTCCACCTGGCGGTGGATCACCCGCTCGGTTTCACGGGCTTCGCGCTGGTCGTCGCTCTCGCCCACGCACAGGATCGGAATCAGCCCTGTCTTCTGGGCCGTGCGGGCCCGGAGGTTGATCTGCTCGTCGGTTTCGCTGAAGTACTTGCGCGGCTCGCTGTGGCCCACGATCGCGTGGGTGACCCCATGCTCCAGCAGCATCGGGGCGGAGATCATGCCGGTGTAGGCGCCGCTCTCCTCCCAGTGGACGTTCTGGCCGGCGATGGCGACGCCGGCGCCGGCCAGGTGCCGGCAGAGGGTGGGGATGGCCGTGAACGGAGGGGCCAGCACCACCTCACGGTCATCGGGCAGATCGGCGATCAGGGGCCGGAAGCTGGACGCAAACGCCCGCGTCTGGGCGCAGGTCATGTGCATCTTCCAGTTGCCTGCGATGACGGCCTTGCGCACGTGGTCTCCCGGCAGCGACATTCGAGGCAGGTTAAGGCGTGATGCCGCCATCGCCCCCACGGCCCAGGCGAGGGGAGAGCATCAGCACCTCATGGCCGTCGATGGCCACCGCGTCGCCAGGGGCCAGCTGGCGGCCGCGCCGGGTCTCGATCGAGCCGTTCACGGTCACATCGCCGCGCTGGATGCGTTGCTTGGCCTCGCCGCCGGTGCCGACAAGGCCCTGCCATTTGAGGAACTGATCCAGCTTCACCGTCTGGGGACGCCCGAAGAGCGCTGATAGGGTTCGTCGATGCTTGCACCCTCGCCGGCCGGCTTCCGCAGGCTCTGGCCGCTGCTGAAGCCCCATCGGCGACCCCTGCTGCTCGGGGGGTTATGCATGCTCGTGTTCGTGGGCTGCTGGCCCCTGCTGGCCTGGCTGGCGGGCCAGCTGATCCCAGCGATCGGTGCCGGCGATTTCACCAAGGTGCTGCGCAGCGTGGCCGCCGCCCTGGCGGTGTTCCTGGTGCAGAAGATCGCCCAGTTCGGGCAGGACACCCTGCTGGCGGGTCCGGCCCTGCGGGTGAGCCAGGAGCTGCGTCGGCAGCTGTTCGCCCGCCTGCAGCGGCTTGATTTCGGCGCCCTCGAGAAACTCTCCGCCGGCGACCTCACCTACCGGCTCACCGAAGACGCCGACCGGGTGGGGGAGGTGATCTACAAGACGATCCAGGACACCACCCCCAGTGCCCTGCAGCTGGTGGTGGTGCTGGGCTACATGATCTGGCTCGACTGGCCTCTGGCCCTGGCCACCCTGCTGCTGGCGCCGCTGGTGGCCTTGATGGTGAGCGCCTTCGGGGCCCGGGTGATGAACGCCGCCGAGCGCAGCCAGAAGCAGGTCAGCGAGCTGGCGGCCCTTCTGGGTGAAGCGATCGGCGGTCTGCCCCTGGTGCGGGCCTTCGCCGCAGAACCCTGGCTGCAGCAGCGCTTCGACACCGAGATCGACCTGCACCGTCGCGCCAAGTACCGCACGTTGGAATTGCTGGCCCTGCAGCATCCGGTGGTGGGCTTCATCGAAGCGGCGGGCATCCTCTCGGTGCTGCTGATCGGGGCGGCGCGGATCAAGGCCGGCGGCCTCGACAGCCAGGGATTCAGCAGCTACGTGGCCGCTCTGCTGATGCTGATCGATCCGATCTCCCACCTCACCACCAATTTCAACGAGTTCCAGCAGGGCCAGGCCTCGCTGAAGCGACTGCGGGCGATCGAGAACGAGCCGGTGGAACCGCCCGACCACCCCGACGCCAGGCCCCTGGGGAGCGTCTCCGGGGAACTGCGGCTGGACGGGGTGAGCTTCAGCTACGGGGGCGGCAGCCCGGTGCTGCGCCAGCTCGATCTCCACGTCCTTCCAGGCCAGGTGGTGGCCCTGGTGGGACCCTCCGGCGCCGGCAAGAGCACCCTGTTCTCGCTGCTGCTGCGCTTCAACACCGCCCAGAGCGGCCGGGTGCTGCTCGATGGCCAGAACCTGGCCGACCTGCGGGCCCGGGACCTGCGCCGCGCCGTGGCCCTGGTACCCCAGCAGAGCAGCGTCTTTTCGGGCACGGTGGCCGAGGCGATCGCCTTCGGACGCCCCGCCAGCAGCGAACAGATCCGCCAGGCCGCGCGGCTGGCCAATGCGGCGGCCTTCATCGAAAGCCTCCCCGGCGGCTACGACAGCCGCCTCGAGGAGCGGGGCAGCAACTTCTCCGGCGGCCAGCTGCAGCGGCTGGCCATCGCCCGGGCCGTTCTGGGCAATCCGGCGGTGATGCTCCTGGACGAAGCCACCAGCGCCCTGGATGCGGAGGCCGAAGAGGCCGTGCAGCAGGGACTGCAGCAGGCCATGGCCGGTCGCACCGTGCTGGTGATCGCCCACCGGCTGGCCACCGTGCAGGAGGCCGATCTGATCGTGGTGCTCGACGGCGGCCGCATCGTCCAGCAGGGCAGCCACGACGAACTCATGGCCAGCGGCGGCCGCTACCGGGAGCTGTGCGAACGCCAGTTCATCCGCCTGGAGGCCTGAGTCCGCCACCTAGGCTCACTCCCACTTGCGCCTTTCCCCCTTGGAAACACCCAGCCAGCAACCGCCCGTGCTGACCTTCGAGGGCCTGCGCTACGACCTCAACGGCCTGCCGGAGGACGTCAAGGAGCTGGTACGCGGGATGCAGGTGGCCGATGCCCAGCTGCGCATGCACGAAGACACCCTCAAGGTGCTGGCCGTGGGCCGTCAGGCGATGGCCAGCCAACTCAACGACAAGCTGAAAACCATCGAACCGCTGCCCTGAGCCCAGGGGGAGGCCGGCCTCAGCCCACCACCTCCGTGGCCTGCTGGAGCAGCTCCTCCGGCAGGGTCACACCGATGGCGGCCGCCGTGGCCCGGTTCACAAGCAGTTCGGTTTTGGTGAGGGGCTGGAAGGCGATCGCGGCGGGGGATTCCCCCTTGAGCACGCGCACCGCCAGCTTGCCGGCGTCGTAGCCGTCGTCGAAGTAGGCCCAGCCGATGGTGGCCAGGCAGCCCGGCATCTTGATGTCATCGGCATCCACCGAATACACCGGGATTTTCTTCTCGAGCCCCACCTTGGCAATCGATCCGAATCCCTGGATGGTGGCGTAGTCCCCGATCTTCACGAAGGCGTCCACCTGCTTCTGGGCCAGCACCTGGGCGGCCTGCAACACCTCACCGGAGTTGGCCACCGACTGCTCGACCACCGTGATGTTGCGCTTGGCTGCCTCCTGCTTGAGCACCTTGGCCTCGTACTCCGAGTTGGGCTCGCCGGGGTTGAAGATCAGGCCGACGGTCGTGAGGTCGGGGTCGATCTGGCGGGCCAGATCGAGTTCCTTGCCCACCGGGTTGGTGCCGATCGTGCCGACCACGTTGGGGCGGTGCTGGCCGACGCCTCCGGGCGGCGTGCCCGCTCCGGCACCCCAGGGGTTGGAGCAGTAGCAGAAGATCACCGGGGTGGTGTCCGGAGCCACCTTCATGGCGGCCTGCAGCGGCGGCGTACCCACCGCCAGGATCATGTCCACCCCGTCGCCCACGAACTGCTTCATCACCAGGGTGGTGTTGGCCAGCTCGCCGGCGGCGTCCTTCTGAATCAGGTTGACCGTTTTGCCGGGGATGTAGCCGGCGGCGGCCAGGGCCGCCTCGAAGCCCTTGCGGGTGTTGTTCGGTGGCGGAGCATCCACCATCTGCAACACACCGATGGTGGGGCCCTTCACCCGGGCGCCGCCCCCCCGATTGCCGCAGGCGGACAGCACCAGCGTGCCCAGCGCCCCCACCCCCACCAGGCTCAGGAATTCACGGCGCTGGAGACCCATCAGGGACGGTGCAAGGGGCCTCTTTCACTGTGGCGGCGCCATACATCGCCCGCAAGGACCGCGGATCGAGAGCTTCACGCTCTGCAGCGCTCCAGTCGCCGATGGGGCGGCCGTCGTGGAGCATCACCAGCCGATCGCCATGGCCCAGGGCCTGCTCGAGGCTGTGGGTCACCATCAGGGCAGTGGTGCCGAGCTGGCGGATCAGCCGGTTGGTGAGCTCCATCACCGTGGCCTCGGCGCGGGGGTCGAGGGCGGCGGTGTGTTCATCGAGCAGCAGCAGGTCGGGCGACCCCAGGGTGGCCATCACCAGGCTGAGGGTCTGGCGCTGGCCGCCGGAGAGCTGTCCCACCGGCTCATCGAGGCGATCCGCCAGGGGCAGGCCCAGGTCGCCCAGCAGCTCGCGGTAGCGGCGCCGATCGGCCCCATTGGGATGGAGGCCGCCCAGGGCCCCCAGCAGGGCCCCGCTAGCAAGAAAGGCCGGCCGATGGCGCCGCTCTGCCAGGCGGAGATTTTCTGCCACCGTCAGCCCCGGACAGGTGCCCTCCAGGGGGTTCTGCATCACGCGGCCGATCCAGCGGGCCCGCTGGTGATCCCGCAGGCGCTGCAGGGGGCGGCCTCCCAGGTGAATCCGACCGCTGGCGTCGGGCAGGGTGCCGGCCACCAGGTTGAGCAGTGTCGACTTTCCGGAACCGTTGCTGCCGATCAGCACCACAAACTGGCCCAGGGGGCAGGTGAGCGAAAAGGAGCGGAACAGCTGCCGCCAGCCCGAGCCCGGGAGCGGGTGGCCCCAGCTGAGGTCCTCGATGCTGAGTCCAGGAGCGCAAAGACCCTGGGCCGGAGAGCTCATCGCTGCAGCCTGCCGTGGTCGGAGAGCCCGGGGATGCGCAGCCGGCCGAAGGCCAGGGCGACGAGCAGCAGCAACGCCGTGGCCAGCTTGAGGTCCACCGGCTCCAGACCCAGCTGCAGGGCGATGGCGATCATGGTGCGGAACAGGATCGCCCCCAGCGCCACCGCCAGCAGGGCCCACGGCACGGAACGGGGCCGCAGCACCGACTCGCCGATGATCACCATGCCCAGGCCGAGAATCAGGGAGCCGATGCCCATGGTCACGTCGGCGAAGCCCTGATACATGGCCACCAGGGCGCCGGCCAGGGCCACCAGACCGTTGGCGGCGGCGATGCCCACGGTGAGTCCCCGGCGCTGGTTGATGCCGTTGGCGCGGGCCATGGTGGGGTTGTCGCCCAGGGCCCGCAGGGCCAGGCCGACATCGGTGGCCATCAGCAGGCTGATCAGCAGGATCAGGCCCAGCATCGCCAGGGTGAGCCCCACGGCCCAGCGGCCATCGAGCCCCAGGCCCAGGTCGGGCAGGGCCTGGATGCCCGCCGGGGTCTCCGGCAGGGGAATGTTGGAGCGCCCCATCAGGCGCAGGGTGATCGAGTAGAGCCCGGTGGTGGTGAGGATGCCGGCGAACAGATCGTTCACCCCCAGCCGGGTGTGGATCAGGCCGGTGACCAGGCCCGCCAGGCAACCGAACAGGATCGCCACACCCAGGGCCAGGGGCACCGCCGTGCCCCGGCTGATCAGCATCGCCGCCGTGCCGCCCCCCAGGGCGAAGGAGCCGTCAACGGTGAGGTCGGGAAAGTTGAGGACGCGCAGGGTCAGGTAGGTGCCCAGGGCCAGGCCGGCATAGGCCAGACCCTGGTCGTAGGCACCGAGCCAGAGGGAGAGCATCGGCGCATTGTGGCCGTCCCCCGACCCAGCTCCTAACCCAGGGGGGCGAGATCCTCGAACCGAAACACCTGGCGGCCGGCGGGCGTGTCGCCGTGGGCGTCCGTCTCCACCACCCGCTCGCTCAACACCCAGGGGCCTTCGCCCGCCAGGGGCACGAAGGTGTCGGTGAAGCGGCTGGTGCCGCCGCGGGCCTCTCCGGTGGCGGGGTCGCTGTAGCGGCTGGTGTAGCGGTGGCTCAGGTAGCCGCTGCCGGTGTCGGTGGTGCTTTCGGTGAAGATCGTCACCACGGTGCCGTGGATGTGGCGGTGCACCATCGTCACCACGTTGTCCTTGATGCGGTAACGGTCGCCTTCGGCCTTGCCGCCCATGATCACCTCGGTGCCCACCGCATCGGTGTCTCCGGCGGTGAAGGTGTTGGCGCCGTGGGTCTGCTCGAAGGGGCGGCGCACCCGGTGGATGGCCACTTCCCACAACTGGGAGGCGACGGCCTTGTGCACCTCCTCGTCGGCGATCCCTGCCACCGTCGCCTTGAGGTCGGCGCCGACCTGGAAGGTGCCCTCAAGGCAGCGGTCGTCCTGCTCCCAGACGCAGCGGCCGCCATAGCCGCCGAAGCCAGGCTCCCAGGTGTAGCGGTTCTCATAGGCGGCGCGGAAGACCTCGCGCAGGTCGGTGCCGGGGGCGACGGACTGGGCGGCCAGGGTGCTGGTCACAGGGGAGAGGGACGATCGGGCGATCACCCTACCCAGGGTGGGTGGATGTCCTGCAGGGCGGCCACCTCCACCTGCTGCTGCTGCTGCAGGGCGGCGATGGCCTCCACCGCCGCCCTGGCCGCCGCCATCGTCGTGACCGTCGGCACGGCGTAGTCGAGGGCCGCCAGGCGCAGGTAGCGGTCGTCGTGGGCGGCCTGGCGCCCCACCGGCGTGTTCACGATCAGCTGCACCAGGCCGGAGCGGATCGCGTCCTCGATGTTGGGGCGGCCCTCATGCACCTTGAGCACCGGCTCCACCGCCAGGCCCGCTTCGGCGAGCATCGCCGCGGTGCCGGCGGTGGCGGTGAGGGCGAAGCCGGCCGCCAGAAGATGGCGGGCCACCGGCACCAGGGCGGGCTTGTCGCGGTCGTGGGTGGAGAGGAACACGGTGCCGGCGGTGGGCAGGGGTTCACCGGCGGCCAGTTCGGCCTTGGCGTAGGCCAGGCCGAAGCTGGCGGCGATCCCCATCACCTCGCCGGTGGAGCGCATCTCCGGGCCCAGCAGGGTGTCGGCGCCGGGGAAGCGCTTGAAGGGCAGCACCGCCTCCTTCACGGTCTGGCGGGGCGGCTGGGGCTCGGCCAGCAGGCCCAGCTCCGCCAGGGTGCGGCCCGCCATCAGCTGGCTGGCGATCTTGGCCAGGGGCACGCCGGTGGCCTTGGCCACAAAGGGGACGGTGCGCGAGGCCCGGGGGTTGGCTTCGATGATGAACACGGTTTCGGTGCCGGCGCCATCGTTCTGCACCGCGAACTGCAGGTTGATCAGGCCGCGCACCTCCAGGGCCAGGGCCAGATCCCGGCTCCAGCGGCGGATCGTGGCCAGGGCCTCGGGCCCCAGGGACACCGAGGGCAGGGCGCAGGCGGAGTCGCCGGAGTGGATCCCGGCCGGCTCGATGTGCTCCATCAGGCCGCCGATCACCACCGTCCCCTCCCGGTCGCAGAGGGCATCGACATCCACCTCGATGGCGTTCTCCAGGTACTGGTCAATCAGCACCGGGTGGTCGGGTTCCACCTGCACCGCCTCCACCATGTAGCGGTTGAGCTCCTCCTCGTCGAAGACCACCTCCATGGCCCGGCCCCCGAGCACGTAGCTGGGACGCACCACCACGGGGTACCCCACGGCCGCCGCCACCGCCCGGGCCTCGCCATCGGTGCGGGCCAGGCCGTTGCGGGGCTGGCGGATGTCCAGCTGGCGCAGGATCGCCTCGAACTGTTCCCGGTCCTCGGCCCGGTCGATCGATTCCGGTGATGTGCCCCAGAGGCGGGTGCCGGTGGCGCGGCCCTCCTCGCTCGCCAGCCAGCGCAGCAGGGGAAGCGCCAGCTTCAGGGGGGTCTGGCCGCCGAACTGGACGATCACCCCCTCGGGTTTCTCCGCCTCGATGACATTGAGCACGTCTTCGAGGGTGAGGGGCTCGAAGTAGAGGCGATCGCTGGTGTCGTAGTCGGTGGAGACGGTTTCCGGGTTGCTGTTGACCATCACCGTGGCGAAGCCGGCTGCCCGCAGGGCGAAGGAGGCGTGGCAGCAGCAGTAGTCGAACTCGATGCCCTGGCCGATGCGGTTGGGTCCGCCGCCCAGGATCATCACCTTGCGGCGGGTCTCGGGGGTCACCTCGTCCTCGGGGGCGAGCACGGTGAGGGAACCGTCGGCCTCGAGCCGCTCCAGGGGCCGCTCGTAGGTGGCGTAGTGGTAAGGCGTGGAGGAGGCGAACTCGGCGGCGCAGGTGTCGACGGTCTTGAAGACGGCCCGCACCCCCAGGGCCTGGCGCCGACGGCGCACGGTCAGTTCATCGCTGCCGGTGGCCCAGGCGATCTGCCGATCGGAGAATCCGCACTGCTTGAGCTCCAGAAAGTCGCCGGCGTCGATGGCCTCCAGGGAACGGCCCCGCAGCAGGGTGGTTTCGACCGTCAGGATCCGGCGCAGCTTGGCCAGGAACCAGGGATCGATGGCGCTGAGCCGGTGGATCTCGTCGTCGCTGCGGCCGGCGACCATGGCGGCGCGCACCGCATGAATCCTGTCGGGGGAGGGAATGCGCAGCTGGCGCTCCAGATCAGCCGGATCCAGGGGATGGTCGGGGCGGTCGCAGCCCCAGCCGGCATGGCCCGTTTCCAGGGAACGCAGCGCCTTCTGGAAGGATTCCTCGAAGCTGCGACCGATGGCCATTGCTTCCCCCACCGACTTCATCGACGTGGTGAGCACCGCCGGCGAGCCGCGGAACTTCTCGAAGGCGAAGCGGGGGATCTTGGTGACGACGTAGTCGATCGTCGGTTCGAAACAGGCCGGGGTGGCGCCGGTGATGTCGTTGACGATCTCGTCGAGTGTGTAGCCCACCGCCAGCCGGGCGGCGATCTTGGCGATCGGGAAGCCGGTGGCCTTGCTGGCCAGGGCCGAGCTGCGGCTGACGCGGGGGTTCATTTCGATCACCACCACGTCGCCGTTGGCGGGGTTGATGGCGAACTGGATGTTGCTGCCGCCGGTGTCCACACCGATCTCGCGGATGATGGCGATCGACTGGTCGCGCAGGCGCTGGTACTCCCGGTCGGTGAGGGTCTGGGCGGGGGCGACGGTGATCGAGTCACCCGTGTGGACACCCATCGGATCGAGGTTCTCGATCGAGCAGACGATCACCACGTTGTCGGCGGTGTCACGCATCACCTCGAGCTCGAACTCCTTCCAGCCCAGCAGCGACTTCTCGATCAGGATCTGGGAGACGGGGCTGGCCTCCAGGCCGCTCTTGCAGAAGGCCTGGAATTCCTCGGGGTTGTAGGCGATGCCGCCGCCGGATCCCCCCAGGGTGAAGGCGGGCCGGATGATGCGCGGGTAGCTGCCGATGTCCTCGCCGACGCGGATCGCCTCCTCAAGGTCGTTGGCGATCCCCGACGGGCAGACAGCCACGCCGATGCGGGCCATCGCCTCCTTGAACAGCAAGCGGTCCTCCGCCTTGCGGATCGCCGCGAGGTCGGCGCCGATCAGCTCGACGCCGTAGGCCGCCAGGGTGCCGTTCTCCGCCAGGGCGACCGCCAGGTTCAGGGCGGTCTGGCCCCCCATGGTGGGCAGCAGGGCATCGGGGCGTTCCACCTCGATCACCCGGGCCACCACCTCGGGGGTCAGGGGCTCGATGTAGGTGCGATCAGCCAGGTCCGGGTCGGTCATGATCGAGGCCGGGTTGGAATTCACCAGCACCACCTCGTAGCCCTCGGCCCGCAGGGCCTTGCAGGCCTGGGTGCCGGAATAGTCGAATTCGCAGGCCTGGCCGATCACGATCGGTCCCGACCCCAGCAGCAGGATGCGCCTCAGATCCGTGCGGCGGGGCATAGGGCGTGGTCAGGCAAACCCGCCCAGCCTCTCACGGTCGCCGTCCCGACCGGCCTGTGCGGCCCTCTGGCACCGCAGGCAATCGCTAATCTGAGTGGATACCTACTGCCCGAGACGCCGCCGATGAGCGAACTCCAGCGCCTGAAGGGGTTGCTGCCCCCTGAGATGCAGAGCTGGGTGTTCGTGGAAGCGGCCGCCTCCGTGGACCCGCCCCTGGTGACGATCGAAGAGATCGGCCGCGACGAGGTGGAGATCCAGGTGGATCTCGAGAAATGGGATGGTCTGGCCCTCGACCACCGCAACCTGCTCTTCTGGCACGAGGTGGGCCGCATCCAGAACGACGCGATCCCTCGGGATGGCTGGGAGATGGCGGCGCTGGCCATCGGTCTGGGCGGCGCCATCGGCGAACTCTGGGTGCAGGACGGACTGCTGCTGGTCATGGCCCTCGGCCTGTCGGGCTTCGCCGGCTACCGCCTTTACCTCAAGAACAACTCCGAGAAGCGTCTTCAGGACGCGATCCTGGCTGACGAGCGGGCCATCGACCTGGCCTGCCGCTTCGGCTACAGCCTGCCCAATGCCTACAAGAGCCTGGGGGGAGCCCTCAAGGAGCTGGTGGAGCAGACCCGCAAGAAGCGGCGCCGCACCTTCTACGAAGATCGCCTCGAGGCCCTGCGCAAGAGTGCCGGCAAGGCCCGTGCCGAAATGGCGCAGCAACAGGGCTCCCGCCAGTCGGTCACCAGTGAGAACGTCTATGGATAGTCGCGACTTCGCCCTGCTCGCCGCCGAGGCCTGTGATGACCGCAAGGCCGTCGACATCCGCCTGATCCGGGTGGATGAGGTGTCGTCCCTGGCCGACTTCTTCGTGATCTGCAGTGGCCTCAGCGACGTGCAGGTGCGGGCCATCGCCCGTTCGGTGGAAGACCGGCTCGAAACCGATGCCGCCCGCCTGCCGCTGCGGCGCGAAGGCCAGAGCGAAGGACGCTGGGTGCTGCTCGACTACGGCGAATTGATCGTCCATGTGCTCACCCCCCAGGAACGCAGCTATTACGACCTCGAATCCTTCTGGGGCCACGGGGAGCAGGAGCGCTTCGTCGGCACCCCGATCGAGGTGAGCGGCGGCAGCCAGGTCGGCGGCTGAGGGGAGGGCAGATGGCCGCCGGCATTCCCAGCCTGCCCAGCCAGGACACCCCCTGTCCGGTGCCGCCGGCCCAGCGCCCCCTGCAGGAATACGACCAGCTGAGCCGCTCCTGGTTCTTTCGCTGGCCTGCCGCTGGCCCCACCGGCCTCTGGCGCCCCCTCGCACTCACCTGGTTGCTGTCCCTCCCCCTGGCGCTGCTGGTGGCGGGCGGCAGCATCCCCCTGCGCCACGATCCAGCCCAGCTGGTGATCGCCGCCGGGGCCGCCGCCGTTCTGCTGCCACTGTTCCTGCTGCTGCGCCAATGGCTCGGCTGGACCTACGTCCAGAGGCGGCTGGTGTCGGAGCGGGTGGAATACGAGGAATCGGGCTGGTACGACGGCCAGGTGTGGGAGAAGCCGGTCACCTGGCGCCAGCAGGATCTGCTGGTGGCCCGCCACCAGGTGCAGCCGGTGCTGGCCCGCCTGCGCCAGGCCATCGCCGTCGCCCTTGCCCTGATGCTGCTCGGGACGGGGCTCTGCCAGGCTCTCTGAACTCGGCCTCCATGGACTTTCTCGCACCGCCATGACCCTGTCCTCCAGCTTCGCCGGCCCGGGCCGCCCCGGCATTCCCCCCCTGGAGGTCCGCCTGTTGCGCAACGGCATCGTCGAATCCCGGCACCGGGTGCATGCGGTGGTCTGCGACCAGCGGGGCCGGGTGCTGATGCGCGCCGGCGACCCGCAGCAACTGAGCTTCGTGCGCTCGGCCCTCAAGCCCTTCCAGGCCACCGTGTTCGTGGGCAGCGGTGCCGCCGATCGGATGGGGGCCGGCGAGCGGGGCCTGGCGATCGCCTGCGCCTCCCATGCCGGCACCGCCCAGCAGGCCCGGGAGGCGTTCAAGCTCCTCTGGGGCGCTGAGCTCGACACCGAGGACCTGCAGTGCCCGACCCCCGCCGGGGGCAGCAGCCCGCTGCAGCACAACTGCTCCGGCAAGCACGCGGCCTTCCTGGCCGCCTGCCGGCAGATGCACTGGCCCCTCGAGAGCTATCTGCAGGCCGACCACCCCCTGCAGCAGGCAGTGATCAAGCGGGTCGGGGAACTGCTGGGGCTGCCGGGCGCCGAGCTGATCAGCGCCCGGGACGACTGCGGCGCCCCCACCCTGCAGCTGCAGCTGGCCCAGATGGCGCTGCTGTTCGCCCATCTCGGTGGCGGGGAGCAGGCCGACCTGGAGCGGCTCAGCCGGGCGATGCTGGCCCACCCCGAACTGATCGCCGGCGACGGGGAGTTCGACACCGAAGTGATGCGCCTGGGCCACGGCCAGGTGCTCAGCAAAGGAGGGGCGGAGGGCATCCAATGCCTGAGCCGCGTGGGCGAAGGCATGGGGGTGGCCATCAAGGTCGATGACGGGGCGAGGCGCGCCAAGCAGGCCGTGGCCCTGCATCTGCTGGAACAGCTGGAATGGCTCACGCCCACCACCCTGGTGGACCTGCGCCAGCGCTACCTGGCCCCTGCCGACCACCTGCGCCTGGAGGTGATCGGCGAGCTCCGTTTCGATGGCGCCCGCCCCTGAGGCGGGGGCATCGCCTGATACACTTTCCAGGTGCGACGCGGACATCCGCCGTCCACTTGTGCGACGCGGGGTAGAGCAGTCTGGTAGCTCGTCGGGCTCATAACCCGAAGGTCAGGAGTTCAAATCTCCTCCCCGCCACCAACTCCGAACCCCTGCCAAGGGCTTTCATCCAACAACCCTCCAGCCATCGGCTGGGGGGTTGTTGTTTTGTGGCCAACTCCCACGCAGGCCTGCAGTGCGGAGCCGCCCGACCGGCAAGCGGCCCCCGGCCAGCCGCCGTTCCTGCATGATGCCGGGACCGGTTCGCCTGCTGATGTCCGCCGCCCCATCCCCCTGCACCGGCAGCGAGACCCCCTGGGACGCTGTGGTGGTGGGGGCGGGGGCCAACGGATCGGTCGCCGCCATGGTGTTGGCGGAAGCCGGGCTGCGGGTGCTGGTGCTCGAAGCGGGGCCGGAGCTCTCGGCCCGTCGGGCCCTGGGCAGCGAGCCGCTCAACAGCCTGCGGCGCCTCGCCCACCTCAGCAGCGGCCGCCAGCATCTGCAGCGCCACCATCCGGGGTTCTGGAAACACAACCCCGAGCTGTTCGTCGACGAGCGCCAGAACCCCTACAGCACGCCGCCGGACGCCCCCTTCCTGTGGACCCGTGGGCGCCAGGTGGGCGGCAAGAGCCTCACCTGGGGGGGGATCACCCTGCGCCTCTCGGAGGGGGAGTTCCAGGCGGCCCGGCGGGATGGCCACGGCCCGGCCTGGCCGATCGGAACCGCCGAGCTGGCGCCCTTCTACGACCGCCTGGAATCCCTGCTGGGGGTCCACGGCCAGCGGGATGGCCTGAGCCAGCTGCCGGACGGCCAGTTCCTGCCACCACTGCCGTTCACCCCGGGGGAGCGACACCTGCAGGGGGCGATCGCCAGAGATCTGGGCCTGCCCCTGATCCATTCCCGCGGCTTCCGCCTGCACACACCCACCCCGGCGGCCCCCTGGCCTCCCTCCAGCGCCCAGGGCTTCAGCCTGGCCCGCGCCCTGGCCACGGGCCGGGTGCAGCTGCGCAGCGGGGCGGTGGTGAGCCATCTGGAGATGGCGGCCAGGGGCGGCCTGGCCGAGGCGGTGGTGCTGGTCGAGGCGGCAAGCGGCCGGCGGGAGCGGGTCGCTGCCCCCCTGATCGTGCTCTGCGCCTCGACGATCGAAACCGTGCGCCTGCTGCTGCATTCCAGCGACACCCTCCGCAGCGGCGGCCTCAGCGACCCCTCCGGCAGCCTGGGCCGCTTCCTGATGGACCACATCTCCACCAGCCGGTTCTTCTCGATCCCGTCGATCGCCGCGCCGAGCGAACCCGCCGAACTCTCCGGTGCCGGCAGTTGCTTCATCCCCAACACGGTGAATCTGGACGAGGGCAGCCAGGAGGAGGGATTTCTGCGCGGCTACGGGATCTGGGCGGCCCTGCAGCGCTTCGATCCCCCCGCCCTGCTCCGGCGCCGCCCCGGGGAGGCGGTGGGGTTCCTGATCGGCCACGGGGAGGTGCTGGCCCGGGCGGAGAACCGGGTGAGCCTCGATGGCGGCCGCACCGATGCCTGGGACCTGCCCATCCCCCACATCGACTGCCGTTGGGGCACCAACGAGCGGGCGATGGTGGCCCACATGCAGGGGCGCATGGAGGCGGTGGTGGCCTCGGCGGGGGGCCGCATCCGTCCCATTGAGGAGTTGTTCGTGCTGCCCCTGCTGGAGCCCCTGATCCGCAACAGCCTGGCCGTGCGGCCCGAGGCACCGCCGCCCGGGTATTACATCCACGAGCTGGGTGGGGCCCGCATGGCAGGCAGTCCGGAGGGGGGCGTGGTTGATGCCTGGAACCGCTGCTGGGGGGCCCCCAACGTGCTGGTGACCGACGGCTCCTGCTGGCCCAGCGCCGGCTGGCAAAGCCCCACCCTCACCGAGATGGCGATCACCTGGCGCGCCTGCGCCGCCGCCGCGGACCGCATGCGGCAAGGCTGAGCGAGCCGGTCAGGGAGCCGTCACAGAAGGGGGAAGGTGGTGTCAATCACCACAGTCTTCCCAGCGGAGCCTGCGCACAATGACGGGGCGACCTCCAAAGGGTCGGGCAAGGGAGAAAACCATCGGCGGGGGTTGGCACCCTCGCTTTTTTTTGTCTCAGGGTTTCTGGAAGAGTCCGTCGAGGTAGTGCTGGGAAACGACGGGCTCCTGGCAACCGTTCTGAAACAGGAATCCAGCCAGGGCTGAGGTGATGACGCTGTATTGATCCCAGTGCGGATGGGTGTTGATGAAATCCCGCATGCCGTCGTAGAGCACCTCCGGCACCTCCGCTTCCAGGCTGACGCTCGCCTCGTCGCCGGTGCTCCCCGGGCACTCTGGATCCATGGCCATGCTGGTGGTGGTCGGCTGGGGGCGTCCCAAGTACGCCACAGGGAAAGCTCAGCGTCAAAAACGCCTTGATCGCCGACACCATGGGCCTGGGTCGATGAGACTCGTTGCCCCGGCTGGGCCATGGCCCGGGTGTCCTGCAACACCCCGACGGCCAATGGCCCCTGGCGGGGACTGTCAAGGCTGTTCCGAGCAATCACTCGCTTTCCCCAGGCCCCGCGTCCCAGCCCAGCCAAGAGGGCCCAATCTGTGGAAAAAGCCCCATGAATCGGGGGAAAACGGCAAGGACGTGGGGGAAAGCCCCGATTCATCGGAAACGTTGATCTGATAAGAGTCTCTTTGGACTCAATCTTGGATGAGATCAGCGAGGCCAGCGGACCCTGACGCGCACACTCAGTCGGCCCCTCGCCGCAGGGTGAGGGGACCCAGGGGGTGGTCGGCGTGGGGATAGATCGGATGGTGGTGGTGGCCCCCATGGCCGTGGTCGTGGGCATGGTCGGGGCCGCCGGCCGAGCCACCCACCGGCAGGGGCACCCCATCGGGCTGGCAGGCTCCGGTGCACTCCCGCTCGCAGAGGGTGCAGCTCTCCACCAGCCCTTCCACGTGGTGGTGGTGGCTGTGCTGGGGCGCCCCCACCTCCCGCTCGAAACCCAGCACCTGGGCCCTGTACTTGCACAGGGAGCAGTTCATGTTGGCCTCACCCCCCAGCACCTCGGCGACCCGCTCGCGGAAGGTGTCCAGCACCAGGGGATGGTCGCCGAGGTAGCCGGCCTGGACCATCTCCAGCTCGGGATGGTCAGCGGCCACGCGCTCACTGTGCTGCCGGATCCTGCTCACCAGCACCCCGGAGAAGAGGAAGTAGGGGAAGACCACGATGCGCCGGTAACCCAGCTTGACCGCCTGGCGCAGACCCGGCTCCACCAGGGGGAAGGTGACACCGGAATAGAGCGTCTCCCCCCAGCCGAAACCGAAGCCCTCCACCAGCATCCGGGTCACCTTGGCCACGTTGGAGTTGGCATCGGGGTCGGAGGAGCCGCGCCCCACCACCGCCAGAAGCGTGTCGTGCAGGGGAACGGGACTGCGGCCGTCGGCGACGGCGGCGGCATCGGCGGCCTCGAGGCTGGCGCGGATGCGGGCGGCCGCGGCCTGGATCATCTTGAGATCCACCCCCAGCTCACGGCCGTAGTCGATGCGCAGCCCCGTTTCGGCCGCGTAGGTGTTGAGCACCGAGGGGATGTCGTTCTTGGCATGGCCGGCAGCGAACAGCATCGCCGGCACCGCCAGCACGTGGCGCACGCCCCGCTGGCGCAGGGCGTCCAGGCCGTCGCGCAGGATCGGGCGGGCGAACTCCAGGTAGCCGTGGTCGACGGGCACCGGATCGAGGTGGTGCTGGAGCTGGTGGGCCAGGGAGGCGAATTCAGCCACCGCCAGACGGTTGCGACTGCCGTGGCCGCAGACCAGCACACCGATCGGGCCGTGGGGTCCGGCCAGGGCGCCGTCTCGGTCAGGGGCGGTGGTCATGGACGTCTGCACGTGGATCGACCCTATTCCCGCGACTGGGACCAGCCGGGATGCCGCCAGGATGGGTGCGAGCCACCGGCACCCATGAGCCTGCACCTGCCCCCCTACCGGCCCCTGCCCCCACCGGGACCCAGGGCGGAACTGCTCAGCGTCGCCATCGCCGACCTCCAGCCCACCCAGATGTGTGTCGGTCTGGCGGAGGTGCGCAGTCGCCAGCAGGACTTCTCCCTGGAAACGGCCGAGCAGCGGCTGCGCTACCTGCGCGGCAAACCGGTGCCCCTGGTGCGCGGTGGGGCCGGCGAGCTCTGGATGGTCGACCGCCACCATCGCCTGCGGGGGCTGATCGAGATCGATCCGGCCGCCCAGGCCTATGGCTACCTGGTGCTGGATCTGCCGGGAGCCCCCCCGGAGGCGGTGCTGGCCGAGCTGCAGGAGCGCGGCTGGCTGTACCTCTATGACGGCCGCGGCCATGGCCCCCTGGCGCCGGCGTCCCTGCCGCCACGGCTGCCGGATCTCCAGGACGATCCTTACCGCTCGCTGGTGTGGCGACTCAAGAAGGAAGGAATGATTGATCCGGCGCCCCTGATCCCCTTCCACGAGTTCCGCTGGGGAGCCTGGCTGCGGCGCCGCCCCCTGCCCCCCTTCAGCTCCGGCAACCTGGCGCCGGCCCTGGCCGCGGCCCGTTCCCTGGTGCGCTCCGGATCCGCCTCCCACCTGGCCGGCTGGAAAGGCTGAGTTCGCCTCTGCGGGCGGCTCAGTCAGACCTGTTGCGGGGCGGGGCGCCATCGCCGGCCAGCAGCAGCCGCTCCCAGCGATCGAAACGCTGGGCCAGCAGCAACGCGGCTCCGGCCAGCAGCAGCGCCACCACCAGAGCTTGGGGGGTCTGCCACCAGGCGACCGCCAACAGGGCCAGCCAGGGAATCGCCTGCAGCAGCGGCCGCCAGCGCCGCAGGCCGCCCAGGGCACCACGGCAGGCGGCGCAGTGCTCCCCGTGGCTGTGCCAGCGCTCCATCAGTGCCGACTGGTCGAGGCGGGGGGGCAGGGGCTGGCCGGGGAAGGGGTCGCCGTCGTGGTGGTTGACCCAGTCGTGCAGCGCCTTGACGTAGACATCGGCGCCGGTGGCCAGGAAGAACGCCCGTTCGGCACCGCCGCTGCGGCCGCGCTGCTCCAGCACCCGTTCCTGCCAGTGCAGGAACACCTGGTCGTCCTCCAGCACGGTGTGGTTGGCGATGTGCTGCAGCCACAGGGGACGCAGACCCAGCAGCAGGGCGGGGAGGCGGGATTCGAACTGGAAGGGGAAACGGGCGAACAGGCGGCATTCGCCCCGGCGGATCGGCGTCGCATAGACGACCGTGAAGATGCGGGCAAAGCCCGACGCCGTGAGCTCATGCCACATCAGGCCGGGGGCGGCGAAGGTGGTGGACTGGCTGCCGAGCGTGCCCTTGCGGGGGCCTTCCTGCCACAGGGCGGTGAAGCCCTCCGGACCGGCGCTGGTGACCGTCGCGGCCACCGGGGCGGCGTTCTCGCGCTTGCCGACGGTGCGGTGGTGGGTGAAGGGCACATGGCTCACATCGAGCACGTTCTCCAGCAGGGTGAGGGCATCCATGGGCAGGTCCCGGAAGGTGTCCTGCACAAACCAGCCCGGCTCCTCCAGCACCGGCACCAGGGGCAGGGGCACCGCCGCGGCCCCGTCCGCCTCGCCGGCAAACACGAACAGCAGGCCCTGGCCCTCGGCGGTGGCGTAGGCCCGGCAGCTGGAGCGGAGGGCGCTCGGGGTCGCCCCCGCCTCGGCCTGGGGGATCGCGGTGCAGTGGCCATCGCCGGCGAAGGTCCAGCCGTGGTAGGGGCATTCGAGCTCCCCGGCGCCGTTGAGGCGGCCCTGGCTGAGGGGCACCAGGCGATGGGGACAGACATCGGCGAAGGCGCGCCAGGCCTGGCCGGGGCCATCCCACCAGAGCACCAGGTCCTCCTCCAGCAGGGTGAAGGCGGTGGGCCTGGTGCGGTCGAGGTCCCGCAGATAGGCCACCGGATACCAGTGCTGGCGCCAGGCGGAACTCGTCATGCCATCGATTCTGCTGGGGGGCGCGGGCGGGTGCGGGCCCGTTACGAGACGCGATCAGGGCCGTTGACGGCGCCGGCGGCGCTCCTAGGACGGCCTGGAGGACATCCCTGCCATCCCTCTCCATCCCCGTGGGCACCTTCCTGGCAGGCAATCCCCTGGCGATCTTCGCCCTGCTGCTGGTGCTCAGCGTGGTGGTGCCGCCCCTGGTGCGGCCATTGCGGCTGCCGGATCTGGTCGGACTGCTGGTGGCCGGGGTGGCGATCGGTCCCCATGGGCTCGCCTGGCTCGCCTCCAGCAACGAGACCGTGCGGTTGCTCTCGGACGTGGGGGTGATCTACCTGCTGTTCATCGCCGGACTGGAGATCGACCTGGGGGAGTTCCAGCGGATCCGGGCCCGCTCCTTCCGCTTCGGCCTGCTCACCTTCACCCTGCCGATGCTGGCGGGCACGGCGCTGGGATTCGCCTACGGCTACCCGGTCGTCAGCGCCGTCCTGATCGGCTCGATCCTGGCCTCCCACACCCCCTTGGGCTACCCGATCGTGCGCAGCTTCGGCGCGATGCGGGAGGAGTGCGTCACGGTGGCGATCGGCGGCACGATCTTCACCGACATCGCCGCCCTGGTGGTGCTGGCCCTCTGCGTCAGCCTCGGGCGGGGCCAGCTGAGCGGTGTGGGGGTGGTTGCCCTGCTGCTCAAGGTGGCCGTCTACGCCGCCGCCGTGATGCTGCTGATCCGGCGGCTGGGCCGGGGCCTGATCCGCCGCAGCGTCGACGGCGACAGCCGTCTGTTCGTGGCGGTGCTGCTGGCCCTGTTCCTGGCGGCGGTGGGGGCGGAACTGGCCGGTGTCGAGAAGATCGTCGGCGCCTTCCTGGCCGGACTGGCGGTGAACGGCGTGCTCCCGGAGGGCCGGGTCAAGGAACAGGTGGTGGTGGTGGGGGCGAGCCTGTTCATCCCGCTGTTCTTCATCGATCTGGGGCTGCTGCTCGATGTGCCGGTGTTCCTGAGCACCATGACCGGCTCGGTCTTTGCCATCGCCCTGATCCTGACCCTGATCACCAGCAAGGGGCTGGCCTCCTGGTGGTCGGGTCTGCTTTACCGCTACGACGGCCCCCAGATGCTCACGCTGTGGTCGCTGTCGCTTCCCCAGGTGGCCGCCACCCTGGCAGCCACCTACGTGGGCTTTCGCCAGGGTCTGCTGGATGAGCGGATGCTCAACAGCGTCCTGGCCCTGATGGTGGTCACCGCCACCCTGGGCCCAATCCTCACCTCGGCGGCGATGACCCGCATGGCCAGCCGCCGGGCCCGGGATCTCAGCCTGCAGGAGAGTGGCCAGCTGGCCCTGGTGCGACGGGCCCTGCGGGTGCTGGTGCCGATCAGCGAGGCCCGCAGCGAGGAACCCCTGCTGGTGCTCGCCGGGCGGCTCATCGACGGGGACGCGGGCCGCCAAGGCACAGTGCTGCCCCTCTCGGTGGTGTCGCCGCGCCAGGTCGAAGCGGGCCGCGGCGCCCAGGCGGTCTTGCACCGGGCCCTGGCCGAGGGGCGCCAGCTGCTGGAGCGGGCCGATGCCTTCACCGCGGCGGCGGGGGTGCCCAGCCGGTCCCTGCTGCGGGTCGACAACGACATCCCCGGAGGCATCGCCCGCACGGCTCTGGAGCAGGGGGCCGACCTGGTGCTGGTGGGCGTGGCCGCGGCCCCCCGTCTGGGGCGCTGGCTGTTCGGCGATCTGGTCGCCGCCATCTGCCGTCAGGCCCACTGCCCGGTGGTGATGGCCCGTCTGCGGGACGACCCGGCCAGCTTCCGCCGGCTGCTCGTCCCGGTGAAGGACCTCTCCGCCGGCGCCCTGGAGCAGTACCAGCTGGCGGAACGCCTGCTCAGCGCCTGCCCCGCCGGTGAGGGCGCCGCCATCACCCTGCTGCACATTCACGAGCCCTGGCTGCCCCAGGCGGAGCAGGAGCAACTGGCCCGCCAGCTCCAGGGCTGGGTTCCCTCCTCCTCCAGCCCCGGTGGAGCTGTGCCGGTCACCGTGGAGCTCCTGGCCCACCAGAACGTGGCCGAGGCGATCGAGCGCGGCAGCGAGAATCACGATCTGGTGATCCTGCGCTCCCTGCGGCGCCTGGTGGAGGGCGTGCCGATTCCCGCCAGCGACCAGGCCACCAGCCTGCTGCGGCGCCTGCACTGCTCGGCCCTGGTGATCAGTGATCCACTCCACTGATTCACTCCGCTGATCCACTGCACTGATCCAGGGCCTTGACTAGACAGAGAGGAGACCTGCCGCTGCCATGTCCTTCAACCATCTCCTGGTGCCCAGCGACGGTTCCGACCTCTCGTTGGCGGCCGTGCGCCAAGCCGTGGCCCTGGCCGCCTCCCTCGGGGCCCGCATCACCTTCTTCCATGCCCAGGCCAGCGTGCCGGTGCAGGTGGTGGGACTCGGCGAGATGCTCGATGCCACCACGATGGAAGCTCTGATGAGCGCCGGCCGCAAGGATGGGGATCGGATCCTGGAGGAGTCCCTGGCGGTGGCCAAGCAGGCCGGCGTCAACGCCACGGCCGAGCGTGTGCTGAGCGACCTGCCGCACCAGGCCATCATCGAGGCCGCCACCCGACTGGGCTGCGACCTGATCGTGATGGCCTCCCACGGCCGCCGCGGCCTGGTGGGGATGCTGATCGGCAGCGAAACCCAGCGGGTGCTGGTCCAGTCCCCCTGTCCGGTCCTGGTGATCCGATGAGGTCGATCCCCTCCGGCGGGGGCGGCGCCGCCGCAGATCGGGCCTACGACATCCTGCGCTCCCAGCATCAGCCGCTGGCGGCCCTTTTCTCGCCGCGCAGTGTGGCCGTGATCGGGGCCTCCGACCGGCTGGGCAGCGTCGGGCGAGGCGTGCTCTGGAACCTGATCAGCCACCCCTTCGGCGGCACCGTCTATCCCATCAACCCCAAGCGTCCGAGTGTGCTGGGAATCCGCGCCCACGCGTCGGTGGCGGAAGTGCCCGAACCGGTGGACCTGGCCGTGATCGCCACCCCCGCCGCCACGGTGCCGGCCCTGATCGAGGAGTGCGCAGCGGCCGGGGTGAAGGGGGTGATCGTGCTGTCGGCGGGCTTCCGGGAGATCGGCGCCGCCGGCATCGCCCTGGAGGCCCGCATCCGGGATGGCCTGCGCCGCACCGGCATGCGACTGGTGGGCCCCAACTGCCTGGGGCTGATGAATCCCCGCACCGGACTCAACGCCACCTTCGCCGGCGCCATGGCCCGCCCTGGCCACGTGGGCTTCCTGAGCCAGTCGGGGGCGATCTGCACCGCCGTCCTCGACTGGAGCCTGCAGGAGAACGTGGGCTTCAGCGCCTTCGTCTCGATGGGCTCGATGCTGGATGTCGACTGGGGGGATCTGATCACCTACCTGGGGGACGACCCGGAGACCCACAGCATCGTCATTTACATGGAATCGATCGGGGATCCCCGCTCGTTCCTCTCGGCGGCGCGGGAGGTGGCCCTCACCAAGCCGATCGTGGTGATCAAGGCCGGCCGTACCGCCGAGGCGGCCCAGGCGGCGGCCTCCCACACCGGGGCCCTCACCGGCAGTGACGCCGTCCTGGATGCCGCCTTCCGCCGCTGCGGCGTGCTCCGCGTCGACAGCATCGTCGACCTCTTCGATCTGGCCGAAGTGCTGTCCAAGCAACGGCGCCGGCCCCTGGGGCCGCGGCTGACGATCCTCACCAACGCCGGCGGGCCGGGCGTGATCGCCACCGATGCCCTGGTGCGCCATGGCGGACAGCTGGCCACCCTCCCGGCGGCCACCCTGGCGGACCTCGATGCCGTGCTGCCCCAGCACTGGAGTCGGGCCAACCCGATCGACATCCTGGGGGACGCGGATCCGGACCGCTACGAGCGGGCCATCCGCCTCGCCCTTGCCAACCCCGACAGTGACGGGTTGCTGGTGGTGCTCACCCCCCAGGCCATGACCGACCCCACCAGCACGGCTGAGCGGCTGGTGGCCCTGGCGACAACCACCACCAAGCCGCTGCTGGCCAGCTGGATGGGGGGCCAGGACGTGGAGGCTGGGGAGCGCCTGCTGAATGATGCCGGCATCGCCACCTACCGCTACCCGGATGCGGCCGTGCAGCTGTTCGATCTCCTGTGGCGCTACAGCGACAACCTGCGCGCCCTCTACGAAACCCCGGCCCTGGTGCCCGAGACCGAAGCGACCGGAGCCGCCGAGCCCCACGCAGATCGCCAGCGGGTGGAAGCGCTGCTGGACGGGGTGCTGGGCCAGGGACGCACCCTGCTCAACGAATGGGAAGCCAAACAGGTGCTGGAGGCCTATGGCATTCCCACGGTCTCCACCCACATGGCCACCAGTGCCGAGGCGGCGGCGGCGGCGGCCGACGCCATGGGCTACCCGGTGGTGGTCAAACTGCTGTCCGCCGAGCTCACCCACAAGAGCGACGTCGGTGGGGTGCAACTGAACCTGCGCGACGGCGCCGCGGTGGCCCAGGCCTTCCGCACCATGCAGGAGGCGATCGTGGCGCTGCACGGCGAGAGCGCCTTCGGCGGGGTGACCGTGCAGCCGATGCTGGAGCTGACGGGCGCCTACGAGCTGATCGTCGGCAGCAGCATCGACCCCCAGTTCGGCCCGGTGATCCTGTTCGGCACAGGGGGCCTGCTGGTGGAGGTGTTCCGCGACAGCGCCGTGGCCCTGCCGCCACTGAACACCACTCTGGCCCGGCGGCTGATGGAACGCACCCGCATCCATGCGGCGCTGCAGGGGGTGCGGGGCCGGCCGCCGGTGGACCTGGCGGCCCTGGAGCGGTTGCTGGTGCGCCTCAGCCGGCTGGTGCTGGAGCATCCGGCCATCCTGGAACTGGACATCAATCCCCTGCGGGTGGCACCTGGGATCGGCAAGGGTTCACTGGTGGCCCTGGATGCCCGGGTGCTGCTTCAGTCGTCCTCCGGAGCCACCTGTTTCACCCCCAGACCGGCGATCCGGCCCTATCCGAGCGAGTACGTGCGCCCCTGGCACCTGCCCGACGGTTCACCCGTGACGCTCCGGCCGATACGGCCGGAGGACGAACCCCTGCTGGTGACCTTCCACCGCACCCTCTCGGAGCAGAGCGTCTACTTCCGCTACTTCCATCTGATGACCCTGGGCCACCGCATCGCCCACGAACGGCTGACCCGGATCTGCTTCACCGATTACGACAGGGAAATGGCCCTGGTGGTGGAGCGGCCGGGGCAGAACGGCAGCGCCGCCGAGGTGCTGGGGGTGGGTCGGCTGAGCCGGATCCACGACGACAACGCCGCCGAGTTCGCCATGCTGATCGCCGATCCCTGGCAGCGGCAGGGGTTGGGCACCGCCTTGCTGGGACTGCTGATCACGATCGGCCGCGCCGAGGGGCTCGAGCGCATCTGCGCCGAGATCCTGCACGAGAACAGGGGCATGCAGCACGTCTGCCAGAAGCTGGGCTTCCGGCTCCGGCCCACGGCCGAGTGCGTGCACGCCGAGATCAGCCTGCTTGATGCTGCAACTGCCAGGCCCGCTGCAGATCCACCCGGGTGACGCGGAACCCCAGTCGGCGGGCGGCCAGCAGCAGTTCCGGACTGGAGCGGCAATGGCGCAGCCCGCGACGGATCTCCTCATCCGTCTCGGCCTCCTCAACGAGGCGTTCCAGTTCGCTCCAACTCATCGGGTCATCCCGCCCTCGTGCCCACGCTGGCAAGGGCAGGGCCATCTGACCAGGGGTCGACAACAAGCGATGCAGAGGGGGGCCAGGCGGCGAGTCGCATCTTGTCGGACATCAGCGGGAGACCATTCATGGATCGGTCACATGACTTCGCTTGATTGATGTCATCCCCACCTCAGGGGTCGCTCCTCACAACGCGAACCACCATGAACACCATTCTTCGCCTGGGTTCCCGCCGCCTCGCGGGCCTGCTGGGCACCACCGGCGCCCTGGCCCTGCTGGCCACCCCCCTGCAGGCCTGGGCGGGTCCCTGGGGCCCGTCCGGCGTCCCCCGTCAGGTCGACAGCCGCCGCGTTCCCTACCCCGTGCAGACCCTGCCCAGCCCCTCCTCCTATGGGGATGGCTACGGCGGCGGCTACCGGGCCGACTACGACGTCGACCGCTACCGGGCCAACCTGCCGGTGGCCCCCGACTACATCCAGGCCCAGACGGCCCAGCGCTGCAACGTCGGCCGGCTGGTGGGCGGCATCATCGGCGGTGGCCTGGGCTACGCCGCCTCCCGCCAGGACGGCCGCACCTGGGCGGTGCCCCTCGGGGCCCTGCTGGGCCAGCAGATGGGTTGCAGCATCGGCTCCCAGCGCGCTCCCCTGCCCTGGTGAGCCCCCGGCTCAGGAAGCGGTCCCGAAAGCCACCTGACAGGCGGCATTGAGGAGCTCCGCTTCCTGGGCATTGCCCGGCACCTGGCCGTTCAGCAACCCCGACTGACAGTCGGCCGAGAGCTGATAGACGCTGCCGTTGGCGCTGACGTCAAAGGCCACCGTGGCGGTGCCGGTCGGCTGGACCGTGCCGAACAGCAGCTGGTACTCGGTGTTCGGGACCACGATCACCGTCTGGCTGCTGGCCACCGCCGCATCCACCGCACTGTTGATGATCGCGGCCGTCGCCAGGGCTCCCACCCCCCAGGCGGCGGCACTGGCCCCCCACCATCCCCAGGAGGGGGTGGCCCAGCCGCCATACCAGCCATGGTTCCAGGGTCTGGCAACCCCCCAACCGGGACGGGCCCAGCCCGGTCTGACGCCGATGGCGTTCACGTTGACAGCCCGGTTCCAGTTCCGATTGACGTTGACGTTCCGGTTGATGGTGCGGTTGACGTTGACGTTGCGGTTCAGGTTGGCGTTGACATTGCGGTTGAGCGACCCGGTGCCGGCGGGCCTGTTCAGGCCAGGAGTGCCGACCAAACCACCGGGGCGCGCCGCAGGACGGTTGATTGAGGGACCCCCCAGCCCACCTGCGACCCCGCTGCTCCAGCCGCCGGCGGGCCGGGTGACGCCGCGGTTGAGGCCGCCGGCTCCGCCGGATCCCTGGAAGCCGGTGCGGCCCAGGGATCCGCCGCCGCCGGCACGGCCGAGACCACCGCCACCGCCACCACCAAGCCTGGCGCCGCCACCACCACCGCCCATGCGGGCCCCGCCGCCACCGCCCATCCGGGCCCCACCGCCGCCGCCACGGGAGATCAGGACGGGAACCTCCGAGACCGTGGAAGCGTCAAAGGCCAGGGCAGCCCCGACCGGGGAGGCGATCACACCGGCCATCAACAGGGCCACTCCGCTCAGGTTTTTCATTTCAGCAACAGCGCGCAGGCGTCGTCGTAGCAGCTTGCGTCCACCCGGCCATCGGCGCCGAAATGCACCATCACCAGGTCCCTGCCCTGGAGGCGGGTGTCGGCGCGGTCCTCCCGGACACTGTTGAGGTAGTTGGGGTTGACCACGCACAGGTCCTTGCCGTTGAAACAGACCGTGTTGGTGGAGAAACGGGCCGAGGCGCCGCGCAGGGGACGCCAGCTCCTGGTGTCGTGGGCCCAGATCGCCATCGTCACCGGATCGGCGCTGATGCGAACCGTTTCGACGCTGCTGCCGATGCGATGGCGGTAGAGGGTGGCGCCGCCGCTGTCCACCGCTTCCACGCTGCAGGGCACTGGAGCCGCCCCCTGAAGGGAGCACTGGGTGGAGAGGCGATAGAGCACCTTGGCGGCCGGATCCTGCGGCGCGGCCCCCACGGGCGGAACGGCCAGCAGAGCGCCGACCATCAGGCCAGCCAGGAGGGAGCCCTTCGCCTGGATCAGGTCCTGGGGCCGCCAGCCCGTGGGCTGACCGATGGGGAGAAGGGGATTCCGGCGCAATGGCATGGGATGTCAGGACCGCGGCCATCGCCGGCGGAGGGTAGCGATGAACACATCGTGGCCATGGGGCGCCATGGCTGGCAACAACAAAAAGGTGCAGGATTTCTGTAGCCAGCCACGGCGCCATCGGCGTGGGCGGCCGCGACAGCTCCCGTCTGGTGTGTTCTCCATGCTCACCAGGGCGGGCCTCGCTAGCTTTCAGGCAGCGACTGACAACCCATCGATGGCCGTTCTCAACCGCTGCGCCATCGCGGTGGCACCCCGGCAGCCGATGGTGGACTGGACCCGGCCCTTCTGGACCCGGGAGGACATGGAAGGCCTCGGTGACGACCACAGCCTCTACCTGATTCCCACCTACGACAGCGAGCTGGAAGCCCAGGACCGGTTGCTGGACAGCTACGGCCAGATCTTCTCCGCCGAACTGGAACTCTGGTGCCGCGACCGCAGCCGCTGGCCCCAGCCCCGCAGCCTGGAACTCTTCGAGGCCTGGTTCACGGTGCGTTTCTTCCCCCTCGTCGAGGACCTCGACAGCGAGCCGCTGCACACCTACGTGATCGACGACGACCTGCAGGACGCCCTGCGCGAGGCCCTGGGCTGATCCATGTTCTTCCGCATCCACCACCGGCTCAGCTACCGCTACGACCGCCCCGTCTTTCTGGAGCCCATGACCCTGCGGCTCACCCCCCGCCAGGACGGCAGCCAGAGGATCCTGCAGCACCATCTGCAGCTGGTGGATCCCGCCGCTGGCCTCACCCGCGTTCTCGAGCCCGATGGCACCGACGCGATGGTGGCCTGGTTCCAGCAGGAGCGAGACCAGCTGACGATCGAAGTGGACATGCTGCTGGAGACCCTGCGCAGCAATCCCTTCGACTGGATCATCACCCACAGGGAGGCCCAGCACCTGCCGGTGGACTACCCGGCGGCGGAGGCCTGCTCCCTGGCGGGCTGCCGGCATGGCCAGATCGACCCGGCTGTCCGTGCCTGGGCCCAGACCATCGCCGAGAGGGTCGAGGGATCGGCCACCGCCTTCCTTGGCGCCCTGGCCGATGAGATCCACCACGGCTTCCACCATGTGGGCCGGCTGGAGGGGGAGCCCACCTCGGCGGCGGAGACCCTCGCGACGCTCACCGGAGCCTGCCGGGACACGGCCGTGCTGTTCATCGCGGCCTGCCGCAGCCAGGGCCTGGCGGCACGCTTCGTCAGCGGCTACTCGATGCACCATCCCCCCGAGGTGAGCGAGCACGAGCTGCACGCCTGGGCGGAGGTGTACCTGCCAGGGGGGGGTTGGAGGGGCTTCGATCCCAGCCTGGGTCTGGCGGTGGCCGATGGCCATGTGGTGCTGGCCGCCGCACCGGATCACCACCTGGCGGCCCCGGTCAGCGGCAGCTACCGGGGGACCGGGGTGGGCTCGAACCTGGACTACCTGATCCGGCTGCAGGCCGCCTCCAACCGCGAGGAACTGGAGGGAACGGCTCAGCCGATGGTCCCGAGCTGAAGCCAGCACCCGGCCGGGGCCAGTTTCTCGACGATCACCGGTGTCCGATGGGTCAGCACCAGGTTCTCGGCATAGCGTTCCGCCTCATCTCGGTGGTCGAAGAGGGGGCCGAGCACCTCGTTGGGAACGGTCGTCTCGTTCTGGTCGGCGGGTCGGACCCGGTAGCGGCCACGAGGGCTGGGTTCACTCATGGCCCCAATCTGCTCCCCAAGCTCCGCAGGTCGCTCCAGCAGCAGAGTGTCTTCCAATCCGTGGCCGACTCCCCATAGGAACCAGAACAGCCGGACCACGATCGAGCCTGAAAAAAACCGCCCCGGAAGAACCGGGACGGCCAGAGAGAACACGGGGGTCAGGGAAGACCCGGTGAGTTCAGTAGCGGCTGCGGCCGCCGCCGCCACCGCCGTAGCCGCCGCCACCGCCGCCGTAGCCGCCGCCACCGCCGCCGGAGCGACCACCACCGCCACCGCCACCGGTGCGGGGCTCAGCCTTGTTGACGCGGATGCTGCGTCCCATCCACTCAACGTCCTGCAGATCGTCGATCGCCTTGGTTTCGTCGGCGTCGTTGGTCATCTCAACGAAGGCGAAACCCCTCTTGCGGCCGGTGTCGCGGTCAAGGGGAAGGGTGCACTGGCGCAGTTCGCCGTACTGGGCAAAAAGATTTTTGACGTCTTCCACTTCGGCGTCGAAGGAAAGATTTCCGATGTAAATGGTCATGAACCTGAAAAAAACTATGAACCGATCCTTCGACAGCCCTTTTAGAAAGTGATGAGCTCGCTGGAGAGAAATCTTGGAATCTTCCCTACCTTACAGCCCCTGTGGTCCCAGAACACCCCCGTGGACCGGGGGCGGGACGATCGGCGGGGCCATTGCCGCAGCAGCGCTGCCCATCTGCAGCTTGCCTGCCCAGGCGCTGCAACATCGCTGAGGCCATCCCAGGCCCTCGGCCCTGACAGTCATCAAAAAAGCCCTCGCAGGCCGGGGTCGCGCGAAAAGGAGCGATGCCGTTTGTGTTCCAGAACGCCGTGGCGATCTGGAACACAAACGGCCCCCTGGTCTCACATGCGGGACATGGCCGCGATCTTGTTGAGCTTGTCCTTATCCAAGCCGTCCAGTTCTTCCACCTGGAGCAACCCGTCTTTCACCAGACTGGCGAAGACGAACAAAAGTCCTGCCAGGCGGAAATCGAAGCGACCTTCGATTTCATGGCGTTGAATGCTGAGGAAATCATGAAGCTTCCAGCATTCCTCAACGGTGTCCATGCGGCTGGCATGGGCCTGGGCGGCCCGGATGATGCCGAGCACCGCTCGGGAGTGGGCTTTGTCAAAGGCGCGGCGGGCCACATCCTGTTCCTGCTCCGTCCACTCCAACACCGCTGTCACCATTGGACCCAACATCTGTTTTTTGACCTTAACGCCCAAGCCCAAGCCGCCGCGAGCCGTTCCCTTAGCCGTGATCAAGAGACACGCGGCGCCGCAACTCCGGCAGGCCGAACCAGGGCACGTCCGGGTAGGCGTGGTGCTCCCAGTGGTAGCCGAAGTGATAACAAGCCAGCAGGGAGAGGAGGTGGGAGTACCCCAGACTGCGCACCGCATGGTTGCCGGAAGGGACAGGCCCTGATCCTTGGCCGCGGTGGGGGAAATAGGTGCCGAAGAGGAACAGCTGGAACGAGCTCAGCACCAACGGCAGCACCCAGAAGGCGACCACATTCATCGCCCGTTGGGGGTCCAGATCCAGCAGCAGTGCCGCTGAGACGATCCAGGTGATCAGGAGCAGGGCCAACTGCATCCAGGAGAGATAGTTGCCCATGAAACGCACATACCAGCGCAGGGCTCCATCACCACTGGCAAGACGGAAATCGGGATCCCGGAGGCTGCCAGGGGAGCGGTGATGGCGCAGATGCTGGCGGCGACAGGGGCCAAAGGGCAAGCCGGCGTAAAGCACCAGGGCCAGGCGGCCCAGTCCGTCGTTGAGGACACGGCGCCCGGGCACCAGCGTGCGGTGCATGGCGTCATGGCCCAGGATGAACAGGCCGGTCTGCAGGAACGTGCGTCCTGCGATAGCCAGCAGTACGGCCGGCACAGGCCACTGGGCCGGATGGGCCAGCAGCAGAGCGATGAGGCTGGCCAACCAGCCCAAAAAGATCACGATCCCAAGCCAAAAACCCCTGCCCAGGGGGGCAGGGGAAACGGAGCAGGCCATCGCCTCGTCCGACATCGGGCCAGGCTGGATGGGGGAGCCCGTCAGCGTGCGAATTTGAGCAACTCGGCCGGGGACGCCAGCAGGTCGATCGCCACGAAGTAGATCCGGTTCTCGGGATCCAGAAGGAAGCGCCAGGCCACGTTCATGCCGACGCCAGCGCCGAACCAGGGGGTCTGGACCTTGCCGGTGACCTTGATCTGGGTGAAGCCGCCATCGGAGGGCTCACTCACGCCACTTTCGGGGAGAAGCTTGAGGTTCTGGCAGTCCTCGCGGAAGAAGCGCAGCACGGCATCGGTGCCGACAATCGGACGCTGGAAGGGGGGCTGCAGGGCGCCGTCGGGAAGGAACAGCTTGATCAGCTGGTCGAAATCGTTGGCGTTGAGCAGATCCATGTAGGAGAGGATCGTTGCGTTGTCGATTCCCGCGATCGACACCTTGGTGCGCTGCTCAGGAGCCGTGGGCAGCACGATCGGCTCGGCGATGCGCTCGGCCCCGTCCACCTTGCTGGGGTCGAAGCCCATGTCGACGACGAAGTTGCGCAGCACGGTGATCTGCTGACCGGCATCAATGCCCTTCAGCGAGGACAGCACCGAAGCGGCGTTGGCGGAGAGCTGATATCCCTCGGGGATCGGGGCGACGAGGCCTTCCTCCATCCACTCGCCCAGGCGGTACCAGAACCCGAGCTTGATGTTGACCGACCAGATGGCATAGGTGCGGCAGATGTCGGTGTCGGCCCTGTTGGCCAGATCCACCATCGCCTGGCTCTGCTCGGCGAAGGTCATGGCCTTGATGCGGTTGAGCACCGGCTCGGCGAACTGCATGCGAGCCGCCCCGGGCGCCGCGATGGTGATCGTCTTGCCCATCTCGAGGTAGGCGAACCAGATCAGTGCCAGCTGATCTTCCGCGCTCAGCAGAGCGAACCGGGCGGTGAGGGCGGGCACCACATCGGCGGAAAGGGTGTCCGGAAAAATCTGGGACGCTTTTTCGAGCGTGAACATGACAGGAAGCCTCCGGAGGTCAATAAATCTTTACAAATCCTAATGCATGGCGGCGCCGACGCTGGCGTTGAGACCACCTGTGACCAAGGAAAGCACGATTCCGTGTCCGTCATCACAGCGAGCAACAGGCGGATAACCCCTGCAGGGATCCGGGAAAGTCCCTGGGGACAGCTGTCCCCAGGGACCCTCGCTCACTGCGCCGCGGTGCTCAGCATCGCCGCCGCGGTCCACAGGACCAGGCCCGTGATCGCAAAGCCCCCAGCCGTCACCAGCCCCTGCCAGATCTGACGCGCCAAAGGTGAGGGCTGCTCCCCAAGCCAGGCGGCGCGGGGGGTTCCCGGTGTCCAGGGGCTGGTGCCACGGGGCGCCCTGAAGGCGACCACGTCGCGCCAGCGGCCGTCATAACGGGGGGCCTGCTGGTTGAAGGGGCGCTCGCCCTGCGCCCGACCCGGCAACACCCGGGAGCGCTGGTAGGGCACCGTGTCGTAACCGAAGGCCTCGAGATACTCGGCCGAGTCGAGCAGGGCATCCACCAGGGTGACGAGCCCATGCTGGGCAATCAGGATCGAATAGCTGATGCGTTCCTGTTCGCCATAGACGGGCCTGCCCAGAACCCTGCCGACCAGCTGCTCCACCAGCCGATAGTTGCTGTTGCAGTCATAGAAACCCTCACGGAATCGCCTGGAAAGCAACAATCCGCGGATGAAATCCCTCATGGTGATCTGTCCGCTGCGGAGCTGGGATTCCAGCACCACTTCGCGATCCACCTTGAAGGCATGAAAGAAGATCTGGCGGTAGGCCTGCTCAATCTGAACGTCCAGACCGAGGCGATCCCCGGCGGTCTTGCCCGTCTCCAGGCTGGCGACAGCCTGGCGGGGAGATTCCTCATTGGCGATCGCGAAACTCGGCACCCTGGCATTGAGGCTCAAGGGTCGGGCGGCGAGCAGGGGAAGGGCCATGAAGGGCATCAGGGAGAACGACCCGGAAAGATACCGAAGATCAAAAGTGGCCTTGGGCCTGCGCTCAGATCCCTCACACAGCTTTACTTTTCTGGCCGACCGCAGGTGGCTCCTGGGGCGCCCGGGCCAGCGGTGGCGTGGGTAGCACGGAGGGCTCACAGTCCATTCTGAGCACGCGCTCCAGGGTCTGGTTGCGGTAATTGCGCAGACAGTACTTACAACCACCGGTGGTCTGGAGATGGCGCTCAGGCGTGATCACGACCTCCCGGACGGGATGCTCAACGCAACGAATCTTGATAGGAGTGCGATAACTCTTATAGGTCATCTGTGAATAATCGTATCTTGTGCCGAAACGGGAAATGGCTCTCTCAAGAAACGTGGCTTCATCAATCCGTAAACCCATTGTTCCATCCGTAGAAATCTATTCGTAATGCCCAAGCAGACCATTGTCCTGACATTCCATCCCAGGGATGGGGCACCGATGGGCACCGTGGGCAGGACGGTCCCGGAACTGTCGGGATTCTGCACCCTGCATCAGACAGGCAGGCCCGGCGCATGATTTCTCCACATTTCAACCTTGCCGCCGGCCGCTTCAGCGGCCCGAGCTGATCGCTTCTGGACTCAGCGGGGGGCGCTTTCGGAGGGGGCCAACGCCTCGGTGATGACCCGGAACCCGGTGAGCTGGTGATCGCCGAAGGAGCGCAGGAAGGGCACATCCGCCGCGTCCCGGCCCCGGGCGATCAGCACCCGGCCGATGCGGGGGGTGTTGTAGCGGGCATCAAAGACATGCCAGCGATCCTCGAGGAACGCCTCGAACCAGGCGGAGTAGTCGATCGGATCCGGCCGGGCCTCGACGCCCGAATAGCCCAGATAGCCGGTGCAGTAACGCGCCGGAATGTTGAGGCAACGGCAGAGGCTGATGGCCAGGTGGGCGAAATCCCGGCAGACGCCGCGGCCCTCCCGCAGGGCGTCGTGGGCGGTCTTGTCGCTGCGGGCGGAGCCGTAGTCGAAGCGGAGCTGCTCATGCACCCAGTCGCAGATCGCCTGCACCCGCGACCAGCCGGGCCGGACCCCACCGAAGCGCCCCCAGGCCACCTGGGCCAGACGATCGGTGTCGCAGTAGCGGCTGGGGTTGAGATAGGGATAGGTGACGATCGGCAGCGCCGCCACCGGGCACTCACCCACGTCTGCTGCCACCGGATCGGGATGGCCGCCATCGGCCACCACCACCTCGAAGCCCAGGGTGGTGCTGCCGGCAGAGGCCATGAAGCGGCAGGCACGGTTGCCGTCGGCGTCGGTGAGCACCTCGGCGATGCGGTCCGGACTCAGCCACAACCGCTCCGGGCCGCGCCGATCCTCCAGGCGGCTGCCATGGGGATGGACCAGGGCCAGCACCGGCGTCGGGGCCCAGCAGGAGAGGGTCAGTTCGCAACCGAGCCGGATCAGCATGGAGAAGGCAAGAGAAACGGCGCGCGACCCCAAGCTCGATTGTGGACCCCCGGCAGGGAATCCGTGGCGGCTCAGCCAGGAAAGTGTTAGTACGGTTGTACTGCACACATGGCCATGTCCGTCACCCCGCAAGCCCCCCTGGCCCTCACCTCATGGCCCTATCTGGGGCGGGAGCGTCTGCTGCCCAGCCGCAGCCGTCAGGTCTGCCTCACCTGCCACTGGTTTCGTCACCACGCCGACGCCGACAGCCTCCCCCTGCTCAGCTGCCAGTGGCACCAGGCCCTGGTCAGCCACGGTGACCACCTCACCCAGCGCTGTGCCTCCTGGATCGAGCCGCTCCAGGTCGGCGGAGGCTGGTGCCCTGAAGCCTCCTGACGCCCTCCTTGAACCCACACCCTCGATAGGGTGGATTTCGCCCCCAAGCCCGTCCGCATGGCCATCGTCCGCGCGCAGGGCCTCGGCAAGACCTACCGGGTGGCCGACAAGCAACCCGGACTGGCCGGCACCCTGCGTCACTTCGTGAATCGCCGCGAGCGCACGATCGCCGCCGTGCGGGACGTGAGCTTCTCGATTGAGCCAGGCGAGTTCGTCGGCTTCCTGGGGGCCAATGGCGCTGGCAAGACCACCACCCTCAAGATGCTCACGGGGCTGATCCACCCCACCAGTGGCACGGTGGAGGTGGCCGGCTGCCTGCCCCATCGCCGCCAGGCGGCCTTCCTCGGCCAGATCACCCTGGTGATGGGTCAGAAACAGCAGCTGATCTGGGATCTGCCCCCGCTGGATTCCCTGCGCGTCAACGCGGCCGTCTACGGCATCCCCCCGGCGGAAAGCCGGCGGCGCATCGACGAACTGGCCGAGATGCTCGAACTCGGCGACGAGCTGCGCCGGCCGGTGCGCAAGCTCTCCCTCGGTCAGCGGATGAAGGCGGAGCTCCTGGCGGCCCTGCTGCACCGGCCATCGGTGCTGTTCCTCGATGAACCCACCCTGGGCCTGGACGTGAACGCCCAGGCCCGGGTGCGCAGTTTTCTGGCCGATTACAACCGACGCTTCGGCGCCACCGTGCTGCTGACCAGCCATTACATGGCCGACATCACCGCCCTCTGCCCCCGGGTGCTGCTGATCCATGAGGGGCGCCTCTTCTACGACGGCGGCCTGGAGACCCTCACCCAGCGCCTGGCCCCCTGCCGCGAGGTGCGCCTCGAGCTGCAGGCGCCCCTGGGGGCCGAAGCTTTCGCCAGCTACGGCGACGTGGAGGCCATCGAGGGCCGGGAGGTGCGGCTGCTGATCCCGCGGGAACGGCTCACCGAGCAGGTGGGACGGCTGCTGGCTGACCTGGCCGTGGTGGATCTCTCCGTGTCCGACCCACCGATCGAGGACATCATCGGCCGGCTGTTTCATCAGGGAGCCCTGGCATGAGGCGCCCCCTCGCTCAGCGGCTGGCCCATGCCCGCCGCATCGCTGCTGTGCTGCTCTCCAGCCAGTACGCCTACATGCTCGAGTACCGGGCCGAGATCGTGCTCTGGGCCCTCTCGGGGGTGCTGCCCTTCATCATGCTGGGCCTCTGGAGCGCCGTCGATGCAGGCGGCGGACTGGGCATGAGCTCCCTGCAGCTGGCCCGCTACTTCCTGGCGGCGTTCGTGGTGCGGCAGTTCACGATCGTGTGGGTGATGTACACCTTCGAGGAGGACAACCTCAGCGGCCGTCTGTCGCCCTACCTGCTTCAGCCGCTGCCGCTGGTCTGGCGCTACGTGGCCGCCCACCTGTCGGAGCAGGCCACCCGCCTGCCGTTCGTGGTGATGCTGGTGGGTCTGTTCTTCCTTCTCTATCCCGCCGCCTTCTGGTGGCCCTCGTTCTCATCGCTGCTGCTGACGGTGCTGGCCACCCTTTCCGCCTTCGCCCTGCGCTTCCTGATGCAGTTCACCTTGACGATGGTGTGCTTCTGGAGCGAGAAGGCCAGCGCCCTGGAACGGCTCCTCTACCTCCCCTATCTCTACCTCTCCGGGCTGGTGGCTCCTTTGGCGCTCTATCCCGAGGCGGTGAGGAACGTCGCCTTCTGGACCCCCTTCCCCTACATGATCGATGTGCCGGCCAGGATCCTGGCCGGCGAGCCAGTGCCGATCGGCCCCAGCTTCGCGGCGATGGCTGCCTGGGCCGCCCTGCTGCTGCCGATCAACCTGCTGCTGTGGCGGCGGGGCCTGCGCCACTATTCGGCCATGGGGGCCTGATGGGCAGGTATTTCTCCACCCTGCGCATCTTCTGGATCGCCTCGCTGACGGCGGAACTGGAATACCAGGCGAATTTCCTGATCGAACTGGTGGCCACGGCCGGCAACCTGGTCGGCAGCATCTTCGTGCTGTCACTGTTTTATGGGCGCGGCCAGTCGCTCGGGGGCTGGAGCTGGGAGGGGGCCCTGGTGGTGCTGGGGGTCTACACCCTGCTGGAGGGGGTCACCAGCACGCTGCTGCAACCCAACCTCAGCACGATCGTGGCCCACGTGCGCACCGGCAGCCTCGACTTCGTCCTGCTCAAGCCGATCGACAGCCAGTTCTGGCTGTCGGCCCGCACGTTCTCCCCCTGGGGTCTGCCCGGCATCGCCCTGGGGGCCGGCCTGATCGGCTACGCCGCCTGGAAGGCCGGTGCCAGCCCGGCGCCCCTGACCCTGCTGGCGGCGGCCCTGATGCTGGTCGCCAGCCTGCTGATCCTCTACAGCCTGTGGTTCGTGCTGGCGGCCAGCAGCATCTGGTTCGTGAAGATCTGGAATGCCACCGAGGTGCTGCGCAGCGTGCTGGTGGCGGGCCGGTTTCCGGTGAGTGCCTTCCCGGCCGGGTTGCGGGCCTTCTTCACCTTCGTCGTGCCGGTGGCCTTCCTCACCACCGTGCCCGCTGAGGCGATTCTGGGACGGGCCTCCGGTCCCTGGCTGCTGGCCGGCGGCATCGTGGCCGCCGGCTCCCTGGCGGTGAGCCGTTGGTTCTGGCAGTTCGCCTTGCGCTTCTACACCTCCGCCTCCAGCTGAATGGAGCCGCTCCTCCCCCTGCCCCTAGCGGAGCTCCCGGACCTGCCGCCGCTGACCCTGGCGGTGGTGGGCCATGTGGAGATGGTGAGCTTCATCGGCGTTGGGCACCTGCCGGCGGCCGGGGAGATCCTCCATGCCAGCGATTTCTGTGAGCTTCCCGCCGGAGGTGGTGCCGTGGTGGCGGTGCAGATGGCCCGCCTCACACGGGAGCGCATTCCGTTCTTCACCGCCCTGGGCAACGACGCGCTCGGGCGCCGGGCCGCCGCGGAACTCGAGGTGCTGGGGCTGGAGCTGCACATTGCCTGGCGAGAGGCCCCGACCCGGCGGGGGATCACGTTCATCGACGCCGGCGGCGAGCGCACCATCACCGTGATCGGCGAGCGGCTGATGCCCACCGGCGCCGATGGGCTGCCGTGGCAGCGTCTGGCCGGGGCCGATGGCGTGTTCGTCACGGCCACCGATGCGGCTGGCCTGCGGCTGGCACGGCGGGCCCGGGTGCTGGCCGCCACCCCGCGGGTGCGCCTGCCCAGTCTGAACGCGGCTGGCGTGCACCTCGATGCCCTGATCGGCAGCGCCGCCGATCCCGGCGAGGCCTACCGGCCGGGGGATCTTGAGCCGGCCCCCTCCCTCTACATCGGCACCGAGGCGGAGCGGGGCGGCGTTCTGCTCCCCGGTGGCCGCTATGCCGCCGTACCGCGCCAAGGCCCCGTGCTGGATGCCTACGGCGCCGGCGACAGCTTCGCCGCCGGCGTCACCACGGCGCTGGCCGCCGGCTGGGATCTGCGGCAGGCGATCAGCCTCGGTGCCCACTGCGGCGCCGCCTGCCTCGATGGCCGCGGACCCTACGCGAGTCAGCTGCAGCTCAGGCCGCGCTGACCAGGAGCAGCAGTCGGTTGCCCTCCGGATCGGCCAGCCAGGTCTCGGCGCCGAAGGGTTCCTGGCGCGGCGGCTCCAGCAGCGCCGCCCCCAGGGGCAGGACGGTGCTGATCCAATCATTGAGCACCTGCAGGGGGGGGGCCTGCCCCGCTGGGCGGGAGAAGCAGAGGGCCAGCCGGCCCTCACCGCGGGGACGGGGACGCCGGCGGGACGGGGCGTAGATCTCCAGCCGCCCCTGGCCTGGCCCCAGCAAACGCCAGTGGCGGGCACTGGCGCCCACCAGGGGAGTGGTCTGCAGCAGGGCGCCGTAGAAGACGGCCAGACGCTCGGGGTCGTCGGCGGCCAGCACCAGGAAGGGGGGTGGAACGGCAGGGGGCATGGCGGAAAGCGCCGCCTCGGGCGCCGCGATTCGCCACCATGGCAGCAGAACGGATTCCCGAGGGCCATGGCGGTGCTGGTGCTGAACGAGGCGGAGCGGCGCAAGCTGGACGGCTCCGACGACGCCCTCTTCTATGCCGAGCCGCGCTACGTGCAGCACCTCGACGGCGCTTTCCGCCGGCGGCTCACGGCGCTCTACCGCGAGCGGATCCCCCCCTGTGCGGTGGTGCTGGATCTGATGAGCAGCTGGGTGAGTCACCTGCCGGAGGAGATCCGCTACGAGGAGGTGATCGGCCACGGCCTCAACGACACCGAACTGGCGGCGAACCCCCGCCTGGATCGGCGCTGGCTGCAGAACCTCAACCAGGACCAGCGGCTTCCCCTGGAGGACGCCAGCGTGGATGCGGTGCTGATGGTGGCGGGCTGGCAGTACCTGCAGCGGCCGGAACCGGTGGCGGCCGAACTGCTGCGGGTGGTCCGCCCCTGCGGTCAGGTGATCGTGGCCTTCTCCAACCGGATGTTCTTCCAGAAGGCACCGCAGGTCTGGACCGACGGCAGCGACCGGGATCACCTCGCCTATATCAGCCGGGTGCTGCAGGCCCAGGGCTGGCCGGCGCCGCAGCTGATCGCCGAGTCGACGCGGGCCGAGGGCCCCCAGGGCTGGCTGGGGGGACAGGGCGATCCGTTCTTTGCCGTGGTGGCCGAAAAGCCTGCGCCGTAGGCCCGCCCCATGCCCGACGCCATGCCCGCACCAACCCAGGACGAGCCCCTGCCCCCGTGGCGCCCACTGCTGCGCGGGGCGCTGGAGCGGCAGGGGCGCTCCCCCCAGGCCCGCTGGCTGCAGCTGGCCAGCCTGGCCGAGGACGGCACCCCGAGGGTGCGCACCCTGGTGTTCCGCTGCTGGTCCGGGGGGACGGCCCTCGATCTGCTCACCGACCGCCGCAGCGCCAAAAGCGGCGAACTGAACGGGCTGGCACCGCTGGAGCTTTGCTGGGTGCTGCCGAAGGCCCGCTGCCAGTTCCGCCTCAGGGGGCATCGGCTGCCGCTGGCTGGTGGGGAGGAACGGCAGGCCCTGGATCGCCACTGGCAGGCCCTCACCCCCAGGGGCCGGGCTCTCTGGGGCTGGCCGGCGCCGGGGGAAGCGCTGCAGGCCGAGGCAGCGTTCCCGCGGGAACTTGAAGACGGCGCCCCAAGGCCGGAGCATTTCGAGCTGCTGCGGGTGCAGCTGCAGCGGGTGGAGCTGCTGGAGTTGCAGGGCCATCCGCACAAGCGCCGCTGCTGGCGGGCTGCCAACGGCTGGCAGGAGGAGCGGCTGAATCCTTAAGGGTCCGCGCCCAGGCGAGCGCCCACGTTTAACAGATCTTTACATTAGCCTGGGCCAAAGCGAGAGACCAATGCTGGAAGCCCTGTTCCCCATCGTTTACATGGTCAGCTTCGCGGTGATTGCCGGCGGCGCCTTTGCCCTGATGACCCAGAACCTGCGCAACGCTTCAACCATGCAGGCCAGGCGGCCATCCCACCCCGAAGCCCCCGCCCCGGGCGAAGAGGTGCTGTACGTGGATCTCAGCCGCGAACGGCTCGAGCAGCTCTACGAACAGGCCAGCTGATAGGGGCTTTCAGCCTGGAAACACCGTGATGCTGGACATTTCCCGATAGTTGTCATCCGCCATGCTGTCGACCCGGAAGGAGGTCCAGGTGGCAAAGGGCTCGGGGTCACTGGCCGTCACCGGCCATTCGATCCGTCGCCTTTGGTAGGTCAGACCAACGCAGGTCAAGGCCTGATCGTCGGCCATCAGCGACCAGAGCAGCCGCAGGTCGCTGCGCTCGTAAGCAATACTTTGCTCCTGAATGCACGGATCAGCGGGATACCCGGGGCAGAGCTCCAGCGAACGCTGGTTTTCCCAGCAGAGGTAGTCGCCGTTTTCGGTGGGATAGAACCAGCAGGTTTCGTTGTCGGCGTCTCGAAGTGAAAACTGGTCGAGACAGCGAATCGACGTGATGGTCAGGCGATCCGCCGGGTGGCCGGTGCGTCCCTCCAGTTCCGGACCAACGAGTTCGTAGGCACCGAGCCAGAGGGAGCGTGGCTCCAGATGGGGCACCAGAGCGTCACAGATCAGTCGGTGGGCTGAACCCGTCGCCTCTGAGCGGGTCGAATCGTCCTGGCAGGGATCGGTGCGCAGAGGCACGAACGGATCGGCGCCGCTGACGTTGGCCTGTCCCGAAGCGACGAGCTCATCGAGGCTCTGCTCGGGTGGCGTCGCTGTGCGGAACATGCGCAGGGCAATGCCACTGCCGACGCCAAGACGCTGGGCCGCCAGGAGATCGGCCCAGGCGGCGCCATCGCCGGGCAGGGCACCGTCCGGGGCCAGGACAAAGACAAGAGCGTGCGCCATGGCGGATCGGGGTGAACGCTGCAGACATCAAAGCCCGGATGGCAGAACCATCCGGGCTGAGACAGGCGAACCTTCCGGTGAATCAGCCGAGGCCGATCTGGGCAAGGATGCCCTGGCCGGTAAGGATTTCGGTGCCGAGGCCGATCACGAAACCGAGCATGGCCAGACGGCCGTTCCAGGTTTCAGCGAAGGCAACGAAGCCGAAGCGGGTGGTGGAGTCGGTCATGGAAGGGTTTGTTTGCGAAACTTGAAGGGAGTGTAAACGATCGTGAAGCGTTGTGACTGTCGTCAGCGATGCCGTTGACGACCCAGGGGCTCGATCCATTCCTCCAGCACCCCTGGGGTGGGCTCCTCACGGCACGGGGCGTCGGGAGCGACCAGGCGGCAGCCCAGCTGGATGTCGCCCTGATCGAGCAGGCGACCGAGCCTCAGCGCCGTGGCTTCTTCCAGACGGGAGAAACGGTCCTGGCCATGGGTGAGCCAGGACAGTTCAGTGGGAGTGATGATCCCGGTGGCCAGGGATTCCAGGTAGAGCTCGCCGACCGTCATGGCTGATGTAACGGAACGTAAAGATTCTGGCGCGCGGCAGCGGGCACCGCGGCAAATGGGCTGATCGGGAGCGTGAAGCGCCTGCGGAGGTCGGAGCTTTACAATTCTTAAGACGTTCTTCGGGGACGGGTTCGCTGACCCGTCCTTTTTTTTGCACCGGTGCCTGGTCCCAGGGGCAGGATGAACACGCAGTCGTCGGGGACGCCCATGGAGACGGAAACGTTGCTGCCCCTGGCCGGGGCGGCGGTGCTGACCCTGATGGTGGTGGTGGGAGTCGTGGTGGTGGTGCTGCGGCCGAGCGACCTGCCGAAGCGCTGAGCGCACTTCCTAACCTGCGTCGATGGCGCTTCAGGTGGTCTGGTTCAAGCGCGATCTGCGCCTCCACGACCACCGCCCCCTGGTGGAGGCGGCGCGACGCGGCCCAGTGCTGCCCCTCTACGTCGTGGAGCCGCGCCTGTGGCAACGCCCGGACACTTCAGCCCGGCAGTGGAGCTTCTGCCGGGAGGCGCTGCAGGAGTTGTCAGAGGCTCTGGCCGACCTGGGCCAGCCCCTGGTGGTCCGCATGGGAGAGGTGGTGGCCGTGCTGGAGGCCGCCCATCGCCGCCATGGCATCGATGGGCTTTGGAGCCACCAGGAAACCGGCAACCTCTGGACCTACGACCGGGACCGCCGCGTGGCCGCCTGGGCCAGGGAGCGGGGGATCCCCTGGCAGGAGTTCGCCAGCTTCGGCGTGATCCGGGGCTTGAAGGATCGCCGCGGCTGGGCCCGCGCCTGGGAACAACGCATGGCCGAACCGCTCCTGGCACCTCCCACAGCCCTGACCCCGCTGGTCGGAATCGCTCCGCGGACCCTGCCCACCGCTGCTGATCTCGGCCTGGCGCCTGACCCCTGCCCCGGGCGACAGCGGGGCGGACGCCGGACCGGACGGGAACTGCTGGAGGGGTTCCTGCGCCAACGGGGACGGGGCTACCACCACAGGCTCTCCAATCCCCTGACCGCCTTTGAGGCCTGTTCGCGGCTCTCGCCCCACCTGGCCTGGGGCACCCTGTCGATGGGGGAGGTGGTGCAGGAGGCACGCGCCCGTCGGCTCGCCCTGGCGGCCCTGCCGGCCCACGCCGGCGCCGGCTGGCCTCGGGCGCTGGACGCCTTCCTCTCGCGCCTGCACTGGCACTGTCATTTCATCCAGAAGCTGGAACGCCAGCCCTCGATCGAAATCCAGGAGCTCCATCCCGCCACCCGGGGGCTGCGCCGCACCGATCCCGAGCGGCTGGCGGCCTGGAGCGAGGGGCGCACGGGGGTGCCCTTCGTCGATGCCTGCATGCGCGCCCTGCACCACAGCGGTTGGATCAACTTCCGCATGCGGGCGATGCTGCTGTCCTTCGCCAGCCATCACCTCTGGATCGACTGGCGCGACAGCGGCCTGCACCTGGCCCGCCAGTTCGTGGACTACGAGCCCGGCATCCACTGGAGCCAGTGCCAGATGCAGAGCGGCACCACGGGCATCAACACCATCCGGATCTACAACCCGATCAAGCAGGGGCTCGACCACGATCCGGACGGCGTGTTTCTCGGTCGCTGGCTGCCGGAACTGGCGGCCGTGCCCGCCGCCTGGCGCCACGAGCCCTGGCGGATGGATCCGATCACCCAGGACGCCTGCGGCTGCCGCATCGGACAGGACTACCCCGCCCCGATCGTGGATGTGGCCGCCGGTGCCCGGGAAGCCCGGGAACGGCTCTGGGGCCTGCGGCGTCAGCCCGGCTTCAGTGCGGCCGCCGACGCGATCCAGGAACGTCATGGCTCCCGGCGCTCGGGACTGCCCCCCTCCGGCAAGGGCGGTGGTTCCCGGCGCCGGCGGGTCGCCGAAGGCCAGCTCTGCCTGGATCTGGCCCTGGACCAGGGGGGCTCTTCACGTTCCGTTACCTAACGCGGCAGAATTTTCATAATCCTCCCGCCGCCATGACCACCACTGTCTTGCTTGAAGTCTTCGCGGGCTTCTTCACCGCCTTCATCGCCCTGTGGATGCTGGCGCTCAACCGCCCGACGCTCAGCGCTGCCGTGCCCATCAGCGCCGAAGACAGCGCCCCTGCCCAGGGCCCTTCCATCGCCGCAAGCGCGCGGCAGGGCCTGTCGTCCTACTTCCTGCGGGAAGGGCGCCTGGCCAACACCGGCCTGCTGATCCTGCGCCTGGCCATCGGCGCGATGATGATCCACCACGGCCAGGACAAGCTGGCCGATCCCCAGGCGTTTGCGACCAACTACGTGGTGCCCCTGCACCTGCCTTTCCCCCTGTTTTTCGCCCATGTGGCGGGCTACTCGGAGATCCTGGGCAGCTGGCTGCTGATCCTGGGCCTGCTGTCGCCCCTGGGGGCGCTGGCCCTCACCGGCACCATGGGGGTGGCCGCCTACCACCACATCCTCACCAGCGGCCTGAACATCTACGTGCTCGAGCTGGTGGTGCTCTATCTCGGCGGCAGTCTCGCCCTGCTGCTGGTCGGTCCAGGCCGCTACTCGTTTGATGCCGGCATCGTTGCAGGGCTGCTGGTCGATTCCAGCGCCAGCGCAACGGGCACGTCAGGCAGCAAGGCCACGACGTCGACCTACGAGCTGCTGCCGGAAGCCAGCTGAGCACAGCCGACGTGCCGTCGGGGTCAGATCTGCGTGTTCAACCGTGGCAGGCTGGATTCCAGGCTCTTCCATGACCATGACCCGCGAGCACGACCCCTTCCGCATCCCCCGCGCCGGCTGGGAGGCCGCCCCCCTGGCGGGTCTGGCCTCGGTGGATCTCAACCACAACGGCGGCAGCTTCAGTGGCGGTGAATTCGTCTCGGAATCCACCGTCGGCGGGGTGCTTCTCTACGCCACCTACCAGGCGTTGCTCACCGCCCTGCGCACCGAGGCCTTGCGCAAACGCGGCGAGATCGACCGGATCACCCAGGTGAAGCTGGTGCTGGGCACAAGCCTGGAATCCGCCAAAACCGGTGTGGCTGTGGGTGCTGTTCTTTCCGTGGTGCTGCTGGTCTTCCCGTGGTTGACGGCACCGATGGCGGTGATGGGAGTTGTCGGCAGTGCCAAGGCTTCTCTGGACCTGTTCCATGCCTTCTGGGATGGGCTCGATGGGGAGCAGAAGCTCCAGGTCACCGTGGCCGCCCACGAAGCCGGCGTGAACCTGCGTCGGTTCTTCAGCAACACATCCGATGGCGTCGGCACTGTGGCAGGTTGACGCCCCTCACTTCCCGCCGAACAACTGCTGCAGCAACCCACCAAGGGCCTGCCCCAACCCTTCAGACTCGCCGCCCTGCACCACCTGGCCATAGGCGTCCACCGGCTGCAGGGCTTGATTCAGTTGGGCGGTGGTCGCCTGGGTGGTGCTTCTGAACCCCAGGTTGAACACGTTGCTCCAGCCCAGCTGGATGTCGGTGCGGTACTGGTCGGCATTCACCTTGGACACAACGGCCGCCGTGGAGCCATTCGGCAGCTGAATGTTCCATGGGTTGTTGGCCTGGGCCGTGAATCGGATCGTGCGCAGCTGGTTGGTCACCGGCAGCCTGTCAAAGGTGAAGGCCAGGGTTTTGGAGCCGTTGACATTGTTCTGGACGATCTCGTAACGGCAGGTTCCGTTGTAAATCGAGACTCCCCCATTGGTCCAGGCGCAGGTGCCGTTCTGGCGGGTGCGCGTGTAGGCGGGGCGGAAACTGTTGCCGGGTTGCTGGCCTGGGTTGATGCCGCTGCCCTGCCCCCAGTTGGATCCGGAGCCACCGATCACCGTGCCCTGGCCGCCCTGGTTGCCACCCGTGGCATTGGTGCCGAACACCCAGGGATTCAGCCGTGGGTCGAAGCTGGTGCGCTGACTGTTCGTCCAGCAACCGCGCATGTTGAAGTTGCAGTAGCGGCCATCGGAGAAGGTGACGTCAACGATGGGATTATTCACCAGGTTCCGTTCGAGATTGCGAAGCGCCCGACGGCCGAAGACCCGCTCGGTTTCGCTCAGTGCCGCACCGTTGGCATTGAAACAGACGCTCACGGAGCTGTCGCAGATCACCCCCTGCATCGGGAAGGAAACGGATCTGGCGCCAGGCCGGCCATAGCCGGGACCCGTGGCTCCACCGCCGCCACCCCATGGAGACGTCTGCTGCTGTGGCTGTTGTGTGGGGGACCCCCAGGGATTGCCTTGAGCGAAGGCTTGCGGTGATGAGGCAAGAACAGGGAGGGCGACAAAAACAGCCGTCGAACGCCTGAAAGCCCTGGTGAAAGGGTGAGACAACGTGTGATTGAACAATTCGCAAAAACAACTCTTCATCATGCCTTGATCATTGGTTACCATGCTAACAGAGTAGGTCATTCGCTCCTCAGTTACCTGGCAATCTGCAGCATCAAAGCAGAAGAAAGATCAACCAATTGGATCAGCCATCAAGGTGGCTCTCCGCGGGCCAGAGGGGGCCTGTCTGCCCACTCACTCGGCTTCGATGCTGCCGCGCACCATGTTCATGCCGCAGTGGAACGGGTAAGGCCCCGGTCGGCTCGGCAGCAGCTCAATGCTGGTGGTGGCACCGAGGGGGAGGTCGAGGGTGCGCTGGAAGTCCGGGAAAATCACCTGGGCCACACAGCCGCTCGGATCGGTGCGGTGAAACCGGAGCAGCACGGGCCGACCCGCCTTGACCCTGATCTGGGACGGGGTGTACCCGCCATCCACGGCGATGGTGATCTCCTGCACCCCCTGCTCCCCTTCACTGGCCACCACGCCACCACCATGGCGGCCCAGAAACCACCACAACTCGAGGGCGATCAGGGCCAGGCCAACCGCCGCCACCAGCATCTGCAGGGCCAGGGGCTGGGGAATCGTGCGCCAGAGGGGCGTCATGCCAACGCCCCCACGGAGCGATGGGCAGGGCGGAAGCGGCGCAGCCGCAGCGCATTGCTCACCACCGACACCGAGCTGAAGGCCATGGCGGCCCCCGCAAGCATCGGGTTCAGCAGCCAACCCGTGAGCGGGAACAGCAGGCCGGCGGCGATCGGGATCCCCGCCACGTTGTAAGCGAAGGCGAAGAAGAGGTTCTGGCGGATGGTGGCCATGGTGCGGCGGCTGAGTTCGATCGCCGCCGGCACGCCCCCCAGGTGGCCCGAGAGCACGGTGATGTCACTGGCGGCGATCGCCACATCGGTGCCCGTGCCCATGGCGATGCCCACCTCGGCCCGGGCCAGGGCCGGAGCATCGTTGATCCCGTCGCCCACCATCGCCACCGGCCCCTGGCCCTGCTCCTGCAAGCGCTGCACCACCGCCGCCTTATCGCCGGGAAGCACCTCGGCGATCACCCGCACGATGCCCACATCGGCGGCCACCACTTCGCTGGTGCGGCGGGCGTCACCGCTGAGCAGCACCACCTCCAGACCCAGCTTGCGCAGGGCCGCCACGGCGGCATGGGCTTCGGGCTTGATCGGGTCGGCGATGCCGAAGCAGGCCTCGATCCGCCCGTCCACCGCCACGGCGGCCACGCTGCGGGCGGCCCGCTCCAGCCGCGCCACCACCGGATCCAGGGGGGCGGTGTCCAGGCCTGAGGCTTCCAGCCAGCGGGGGCTGCCCACCCGCACCTCCTTGCCGGCCACGGCGGCCAGGACGCCAAGACCGGTCATGGCCTCGAAAACGTCCACATCCGGTGGCACGTCTTCGCCGCAACGGCTTGTGGCGTAGGCCACGATCGCTTCGGCCAGGGGATGTTCCGAGCGTGATTCCACCGCCGCCACCAGGGCCAGGAGGCTCTGGGCCGGCATCTGACCGCCACGCAGACGTTCGAAATCGGTCACCTCGGGCAGGCCGGCCGTGAGGGTGCCCGTCTTGTCGAGCACGATGGTCCGCAACCCACCGGCCGTTTCCAGGGCCTCGGCGCTGCGGAAGATCAGGCCGTTTTCCGCCCCTTTGCCGGAGGCCACCATGATCGCCGTAGGCGTCGCCAGGCCCAGGGCGCAGGGGCAGGCGATCACCAGCACACTGACCAGGAACAGGGTTGAGAGAACCACGTTGCCGCTGATCAGGAACCACACCACAAAGGTGGCGATGGCAATGGCGATGACTACCGGCACGAACCAACCCACCACCTGATCCGCCAGGCGCTGCACCTGGGTGTGGGAGCTCTGGGCCTGGCGCACCAGCTCTACGATGCGGGACAGCATGGTGTCGGCACCCACCCGGGTGACACGGAAGCTGAAGCTGCCGCTGCGGTTCATCGAGGCGCCGATCACCCCATCCCCGGGGCCCTTGGCCACCGGCGTCGGCTCGCCGGTGAGCATCGATTCCTCCACCCAGGAACTGCCGTCCACCACCACGCCATCGAGGGGCAACTTCTCCCCGGGGCGCACCTGCACCAGATCACCCACCACCACCCTCGCCACGGGAATCTCCACCGCGGTCCCGTCCCGCAACACCCGGGCCGTGGGGGGCTGGAGCTGGAGCAGCCGGCGGATCGCCTCGGAGGTCTGGCCGCGGGCCCGGGCTTCGAGCAACCGGCCCAGCAGCACCAGGGTGAGGATCACCGCGGCGGTTTCGTAGTACACATCGGCCGGAAGGCCCTCGGCGGTGAGGACCCCCGGGAAGGCGGTGGCCACCAGCGAGGCCAGCCAGGCGATGCCGGTGCCGGCGGCCACCAGGGTGTTCATGTCGGCGCTGTGGCGGCGCAGGGCCGACCAGGCGCCGGTGAAGAACTCCCGGCCGCACCAGAACAGCACAGGGGAACTCAGCATCAGCTGGGTCCAGGGGCTGGTGAACCAGCCCGGCAGCCACTTGAGGTGGACGCCGAGCATGTGGGGCAGGGTGGCGACCACCACCAGCAGGGTGAGCACGGCCGCCACCGACAGCTTGCGGCGCAACACGGTGAGCTCATGGGCCAGCTCCCGTTCCATGGTCGTCGTCATGTCCGCCGCCGGCTCGGCGTGGCAGCAGGGGGATACGGCGATGGAGTGGCTCATCAGGGACAGACCGGCTCCTGGGGCGAGGGGTTCACCCTATGGGCTCCCCTCGGCTGGAGAGTCAAGCCATCGGGCCAACCAGACGCGCCGCGGGGTTCATACCTGGGGGAGCAGCGCCCCAAGGCCCATCTGCCCCAGGATTCCGGAGCCCGTGAGGGCCTCGATGGTCAGGCCAATGACGAAGCCGAGCATGGCCAGACGGCCATTCAGCCGCTCGGCACGGCCATGAAACCCCCAGCCGCTCTCGCTGCCGGGGCTGGCCACATACATACGTGGCTCGATCGGCCGGGGATCGAGCAGCGGGGAGGCGTCGGAATCCCACCGTCCGCCCTCCGATTCGGCGAAGTGGTTGATGTGGAGCTTTTTGGGAACTTGTGCAGGAATGGCCATGTTGATGTCTCGTATTGGAAGTGTTGAGGTTTGGGAAGAAGTGGAGACCGAGGCAGGTTGGCAGAACGATCGACTCTGCACCTGATCCGTGATGGTCTGAGGCCTGCTTCCTTTCCACAACCTAAGGAGAAAATGCTGGGGACAATCAGCCGCAGCGAATTGATCCTGGCTTTGGGCGGATGACCCAACCGTCCGATCAGCCAGAAGCCGCAGATGCGGGTCCATCAGGGTGAAACCCGTACGCCCACGACGGTGTGCCGCGATCCACACATGACGCCGGAAAGGTCGCCAGCAAGCACCGCACCTAGGCTTGATTTGTGCACACACACCGCAACTGGAGTCACCTGGAGAAGCAGGCCCGGAGCCTGCTCGACGGCCTCAGCCTGGAGGAAAAATTCGGCTTGCTGGACGGAGACACCCCGTTCTGGGGCGGTCTCGCTGAGATCGCCCTGCAGGATGCCTCCCACCGGCGACCCTGGCCGGCCGGGGTGCTGGGACGCCTGGGCATCGCTGGACTCCACTTCGTCGATGGACCCCGGGGTGTGGTGCTCGAAGGCGGCGCCACCACCTTCCCGGTGCCCATCGGGCGCGGGGCCAGCTGGGACGTCGATCTGGAAGAAAGGATCGGTGAAGCCATGGGCCTGGAGGCGCGTTCCTTCGGCGCCAATCTGTTCGGCGGCATCTGCGTCAACCTGCTGCGCCACCCCGGCTGGGGCCGGGCCCAGGAAACCTTCGGCGAAGATCCGCTGCATGTGGGCGCCATGGGGGCCGCCACCACCCGGGGTGTGCAGCGCCATGCCATCGCCTGCGTCAAGCATTTCGCCCTCAACTCCATCGACAGCGCCCGCTTCCGCGTCGATGTGGGCGCCAGCGAGCGGGTGCTGCAGGAGCTCTACCTGCCCCAGTTCCGCGACTGCATCGAGGCCGGGTCCCTGGCGGTGATGAGCGCCTACAACAGTGTCAACGGGGCCTGGTGCGGCCAGCATCCCCACCTGCTGCAGGAGATCCTCAAGCAACGCTGGGGTTTTCGCGGCTTCGTGCTCAGCGACTTCATCTTCGGAATCCGCGATGGCGAGGCCGCCATGCAGGCCGGCCAGGACCTGGAAATGCCGTTTCGGATGATCTTCCAGGCCACCCTTCCGGCGGCGGTGGCGGCTGGGCGGGTTCCGATGGCACGGATCGATGACGCCGTGCTGCGGCTGCTGCTGGCCCAGGGCACGGTGCCCGGAGGCTTCTACCCGGAGTCGCTGCGGGGCTGCCGCAGGCACCAGGAGCTGGCACGGGAAGCGGCCACCAAATCGATCGTGTTGCTCAGAAACGAGGGCAACCTGCTGCCCCTCAGCGGGATCGGCTCCCTGGCGGTGATCGGGCCCCTGGCCGACACTGCCAACCTGGGGGACCGGGGCTCCTCCGACACCCGCCCCGCGCCGGGGTCGGTGGTGACGCCCCTGGCCGGACTGCGGGAGGCGGCGCCGGACCTGCAGCTGCGGCCCTGCGATGGCAACGACCTGGCCATGGCCACGGACCTGGCGGCCCGCAGCGACGCGGCGCTGGTGGTGGTGGGTCTGGACTGGCGCCACGAGGGCGAACACATCCACCCCGGCGACCTGGCGCCGATCCTGGGCCAGGCCCCCCCTCCCGAAGGGCTGCTGCGCCTGGTCGGTCGCCGGCGCCTGCTGCCGCTGTGGTCGCGGCTGGCGGCCGCGGCTGCCCAGGTGACGCGCCTGGGTTCGGCCCGTGCCGGCGGCGCCTTCGCCTCGGGTGATCGCACCAGGCTGCAGCTGCCTGCCGACCAGGAGGCCCTGATCCTGGCCGTCGCCGCCGCCAATCCGCGCACGGTGGTGGTGCTGATGGGGGGCGGGGCCGTGCTGTGCGAAGCCTGGCGCCAGCAGGTGCCGGGCCTGCTGCTGCTCTGGTATCCCGGCCAGCGGGGCGGGGAGGCCCTCGCCGATGTGCTCCTGGGGCGAGTGTCACCGTCGGGACGGATGCCCTTCGCGGTGCCCACCGATCCCAGCCACCTGCCGCCGTTCGATCCCCGCGCCCGGCGGATCACCTACGACCTCTGGCACGGCTACCGGCGGCTGGCACACCTGGGCCAGGCGGCAGCTTTCCCCTTCGGTTTCGGACTCTCGTACACCACCTTCCGGCATACCGATGTGGTGATCGACGATCCCCCAGGCCCAGGAGGCCCCGAGGAACTGCGGCTCACTGTCACGGTCCACAACAGCGGCACCATGGCCGCCGAGGAGGTCGTTCAGGTCTACGCCGAACCGCCCGGCCTGGCGGTGGAGCGCCCACGCCGCACCCTTGTGGGCTTCGCCCGGGTGCGACTGGAGCCTGGGGAGAACAAGCCCCTGTCGCTGGAGATTCCGCTGCGCCGGCTGGCCTGGTTCGATGCGGCCAGTGACGCCTTCCGTCTCGAAGCGGGCCGGCACCGGCTGGTGGTGGCCCGCCACGTCGAAGACGACGGCATCGGCGTGGCGCTCGAGCTGCAGGACCAGCTGGTGGGCCGCTGAGCATTCAGGGCTCGGCGCTGTGTCGACCCTGCATGGCCAGAAGCAGGGGCTGGAGCCGCAGGCGGTTGTAGCGCTGCAGCCACAGGCAGGGAAGGTTGAACAGGGTCGCAAAGGTCAGGTTGATCAACACACCGACGGGCGGCAGCCACAGGGCCGTCACGATCCAGAAGGGCCAGATGGCGAGGTGAACGAGTTCGGCCCGGCGGGTCTCCGCCACCAGGCGCTGCAACGTGGCTGGATCACGACTGACCAGGCTGTTCTTGCGCACACCTCCAGGCAGGGCATCGCCGGCATCGGGCAGCAGGCCTTTCCAGCGCTCGATCCCCAGCCCTTGCTCGTAGGACTCCTTGCTCTCCGGCCAGGGGCGTTGGCCCGTCAACCAGCTGTCGCCCTCCAGGGCCGTCTGGGGCAGGCGCTGGGCCAACGCCCCGACCAGCACCGACCACCCCAACCAGCCCAACGCGCAGGCCAGGGCCGCTAGCGCGTCGGAAACTGCCTGCCTTTCCATTCAATCGTGCCCCGCTTCAGATTCAGGATCGCCAGGACGAACACCCCCAGGAAGAACAGAACGGGGATTGGAAACACCAGGGAGATCCAGGCGAAGTTCCCCACCCGCCTGGTCAGGGCGATCAGCTGAACCGCAAAGGCCAGATACAGGAGCAGGTTGGGCAGCACCGCGGGCTGCCCCATCAAGGGCCAGCCCAGCAGGGCCGCCGGCAGGCACCAGGCGGCCCAGAACAGGCCGGAGAGCCACAGGAGCACGGCCAGCATCCACAGCCAGCGCACCTCACCGGCGGCGGTGGCGAAATTCTTGGCGAAGCCCATGACCATGTCATGGAAACCACCGGGATACATGCGGTACTCGATCAGGCCGTCGCCGATGTAGGCACTCACCGGCAGCCCGGCCTTCTCATACAGGTGACCCATGAACCAGTCCTCCACCACCTTGCCGGCGACGGCCTCATGGCCGCCGACCCGGTCGTAGTCCAGCCGGCTGGTGGCCATGGCCGGTCCAAAGGCCACCCCGCATCCCGGACCCATCGGCACAGCCATCAGGCCCACCAGGCTGAACAGCACGGAGAGCTGCTCGTAGGCCTTCTCGGTGCGATGGAACGGCTGCACCGACACCAGACCCCCCAGCTCCTGCTGGGCCGCCACGAGTCGCTCCAGAAACCCAGGAGAGGGCTCGGTGTCAGCGTCGAGGAAGACCAGGATCTCGCCCTTGCTGGCCCGGACGCCATGGTGCAGGGCCCAGGTCTTGCCGCACCACCCCTCGGCGAGGGGGGGCGGTTGCATCACCCTGGCCCCGGCCGCTTTTGCGATCGCCGCCGTGCGATCGCTGGAGTGATCGTCGATGACGATCACCTCCAGGGGGGTGAGGCTCTGGGCCTGGAGAGCCGGCAGCAGGTTGGGGAGCGTTCCCTCCTCGTCTCGGGCCGGAATCAGCACCGAGACCCTTGGGTGTCCCTTGGTCCTGCCCAGGGGGAGGCGGAAGAGCCGCAGGCAGAGGGCCCAACCCAGCAGCCAGCGCACCAGCACGGAGATGGCGACAGGGTCCATGGGTCGTCGCCGATTGGTATGGATTCAAAAGATAAACGCAGTCCATCAACAGGATTCCGTGCCGCCGCTCACGGCTCAGACCGCAGCAGCTCCATCACCAGGGGTTGCAGCGCCCCCGGGTGGGTCAGGAGTTGATGGTGATAACGCACCGGCAGGTTCTTGCCCGGACCGATCGGCAGCACGGCCCGCCAGGCCGGCACCACCATCAGATCCGGCTCGCAGTAAAAGCTGCAGCAATCAACCATCTGCAGGGTGGTGAGGTTGGCGTTGAGCCGTTGCAGCAGCTGGCTGCCCGTTTTCAGGTCAGCGATGCCGGCCAGGGGCCAGCGGGGCCAGGGCCCGGCTGTGAGGGTGCCTTGTTGGGGGCTGCCGACGCTGATCAGGCGCCGGGTGCGCCGATGGCCGCCGAGCAGCTGGATCCAGGTGCGGGCGATCACCCCTCCCATGGAGAAGCCGAGCAGATCGATGGGTTGCTCCGGACCGAAGCAGTCGTCGATGTGGCTGCCGAGCAGGGCGGCCTGCACGGTGATGGGCGTGAGGCCAAAGCGATGGGGCAGGTGCGGGATCAGCAGGGGTCCGCGGCGTCCCGCCAGCTCCAGTCGGAGGGGGTCGAACACCGCGGGGGTGTCCCACATGCCGTGGATCAGCACCAGCGGCGGCGAAGGGGCCGGCCGGCTATGCCGCGGGATGTCGCCTACCAGACCAGCTCCGGCAATTCCCGGAACACCTGCCGCACGCCCGCGCTCCATTCCCGGCTGAGTTCCTTGAAGTAGGCATCACCCTCGCTGAATCGACGCCGCTGGGTGATCTCGAGGCGATCCCGCTCGTAGAGGAGCAGGTCGATCGGCATCCCGACCGACAGGTTGCTGCGCATGGTGGAGTCGAACGACACCAACACACACTTGGCCGTTTCTGCCAGTGTCGTGTCGGAATGGATCACCCGGTCGATGATCGGTTTTCCATACTTCGCCTCCCCCGTTTGCAGGAAGGGCGTGTCCTCGCCCGCTTCGATGAAGTTGCCCTCGGCATACATCCGGAACAGCCTGGGGGCCTCGCCCTTGATTTGTCCGCCCACCAGAAAAGACGCATTGAAACTGGCGCCGGACGCTTCAAGGTAAGGGCCGTCGCGCTCCTCGATCGCCCGCACCGCATCCGACACCAGGCCCATCACCTCGAACATGGTCTGGGCCGTCCAGACGGAAGCGCCGCCATCGCCGGCTTCAGCCCGTTGACGCAGCAGGCCGATCACCGCCTGGGTGCCGGCCAGGCTGCCGGAGCTGAGCAAGACGAGCACCCGATCGCCCTTGCGCTCGAACACGGTCATCTTGCAGAAACTGGCGAAATCATCCAGGCCCGCATTGGTGCGTGAATCGGAGGCGAACACCATGCCGCCCTCCAGCAACACAGCCACGCAATAGGTCATGCCGTCCACACCTGAAACGATTCCAGCTCCGACGGGCCGAAGGTGGTGGTGAGCGCCACATCCGCCGCATCCCGGCCCCTGGCGATCAGGATCCGCCCGATGCGGGGCGTGTTGTTGCGCGGGTCGAACACGTGCCAGCCATCACCGAGATAGGCCTCGAACCAGGCATGGAAGTCCATGGCCGTGTGGGGCGGCGGCACCTCGATGTCACTCAGATAACCGGTGCAGTATCGCGCCGGGATGTTCATGCAGCGGCACAGGGCAATGGCCAGGTGGGCGAAGTCGCGGCACACCCCCTCCCGGCTTTCGAAGGTCTGCAGGGCGGTCTTCGTCGCGCTCGAACGGCCGTAATCGAAACGCACGTGCTGGTTGACGAAATCGCAGATCGCCTGCACCCGCCGCCAGCCCCCAGGCCCCCCGTCGAACCGCGACCAGGCCATGGGCGAGAGCAGGTCGGACTCACAGAAGCGGCTGGCCAGCAAAAACAGCAGCGCCTCCTCCGGCAGCTCCTCCACCGGCTGCTGCTCCAGCCAGGGCAACACCGGATCGGGACGGCCGGAATCCGCCACCAGACCGCTGCTCCGCAGACGCAGCACGCCGGCCGGGGCCACCAACCGATGGCAATGGTTGCCGTAGGAATCCACATAGACGCTCAGGGGCACCTGCGGCTCCACCTGGAGCGGGTCGGCCTCCAGCAGATCGGCGTGGCGGCTGGCATGCACCCCCATGGTGACGATCATGGGGGTCGGCGCAGGGAAGCGCAGGGCCACATCGAATCCCACCCGGATCTCGAGGGGTTGGGTCGGTGGCGGCGAGGCCGGTTCAAAAGAATCCATGCATCACCCTAAGAACGGTGGGCGAAGCTGAAGAGGCGGAAATCCCTCTGCCAGGGCCACCTCCAGCACACCGGCGAGGCGCTGTGCCCACTCCTGCTGGGCGGCCTCGGTAGCCAGCAGGTCCTGGCGGATCTCCAGCTCCACGTGGGGAATCCGGCGCCGCTCGCCATGCACCACCAGCGTGTAGTCGCTGGCGTCGCTGACGGCATAGGGCTGGTTGTCGCCCACCTCCAGACCGTGCTCGCGCTCCAGCCCCAGGCGGATCCTTCGGGCCAGGCGGTCATCGCGGCCGTAGAGCACCCCCACATGCCAGGGGCGCACCTCCGCGCCGAGCACCGGCGTGAAGCTGTGCAGGGTCACCAACACGCTGGGCTGGCCTCGCGCGCTGCGGGCCTCCAGCTCCGCCCCGATGCGGCGGTGGTAGGGGTGGAAAAGCTCATCGAGCCGTTGCAGCCGCTCAGCCGGGGAGAGGTTGGCGTTGGCGGCGATGGCGGCGGCCTCGCTGTGGCTGACGATGGAATCGGGCGCGTCCGGCGGCCGGTTGGCATCGACCACCAGCCGCGAGTAGTTGTGCAGGATCAGGAAGGCATCGAGCCGCGCTGACAGCTGCAGGGCCAGGCCGGCCACGCCCAGATCCCAGGCCACGTGGGTGTCGAGCACCCGTTCATTCAGGCCCAGGCTGGCCAGACGACGGGGAATGGCGCGGCCGGCATGGTCGGCCGTGAGCAGCACGGCAGAGTGACCGGTGGGACAGACGATCCGGAAGACGGCCGGATCAGCGGCCCCCAGCAGAGGTTCTAGGGGCACTGTTGCAGCCTGGATCGGAAGGGGTCAGGCAGGCAAGCACGGCCGCGTGACAGTCAGGGCTCAAGCGGGGTGTTGATGCCCTGGAGCTCGGTGATCCAGACGCCCACCTGCATCGACAGCAGGGAAGCTCCGCCGAAGCTGCCGGCGATGGGTGGCACCGACTCGGGCCGTCGGGCCACCGCGACGGGGATGTGGGTGTCGCCGACGATGCCGGCATGGGTGGGATCGAACCCCTTCCAGCCAGCCCCCGGCAGAAAAACCTCCGCCCAGGCATGCATGCTGCCGGCTTCCTCCGGTGGCAGCGCCGTGAAGCTGTAACCACTGACGAAACGGGCGGCGAATCCGAAACACCGGGCCGCCTCCATGAACAAAAAGGCCATGTCACGGCAGGACCCCCAACCGCAGTGAAGCGTTTCGGCGGAGCTCTGGACGCCAGGCTCATCGCGCTTGCGGTAGGAGACACGCTGGTGGGTCGCCAGATTCAGCCGCTTCAACAACGTGTAGCTCTGGATGATCTCGCCTGGCTTCCAGACCGTTGACATCCATTGCAGCAAGGCCTGGCAGGGCTGTTCAGCGTCCGTTGGCGTGAGATAGGCCTCCAGAATGGGGCGGTCCTTGGACGCATACTGAAAGGGATAGTGGACGGCCTCCTCATCGACAAGGAAGTCAAGAGGAACTCGGTCGTATTGCTGAATGATCAAATTGCTTTCAATCAGCAATCTGTCTGCAGACTCTCGAAACGACACCGTGGCAAGACAATTGCCCTCGACATCACGGTGCCAGCGCAGCTTTGCCGCCGGGATGATTGACAACGAGGAGGTTTCGATGCGCAGGTCGTGGCCCTCTCGGGGACGAAGACGCAGTGTATGGATGCCAAGTCGCACAGGGGCGCTATAGCTGTAGGTGGTGAGGTGATGGATGTTGAAGCGTCTCATCGGCTCGCCATGCACAGAAAGAATGGATCACTGGGAATAGATCAGAACGCTGTACGGACCTACACCGAAAGAGCCGTGATAGGGGAACCCATCCCACTCCCCTGAAACAGCCGCGACGTCAGCGCTTGGGTAGCCGTCAAAGCACTCACTGTAGCCATGCCAATCACTGTTGAAGCGAAGTTTCCATGCCTCAGCCTCCGGAAAGCCCACGACGTAGTGCTCTTGGGGCTGGTGAGACAAATTGGCGATCACGACAACATCATCTCCGGGCCCTCCCCGGTCCCATCGGTGAAAGGCCAGCAGGCCTCGATCGGTATCGACATGAAACACCTGGGTGAACTGACCACAGAGCCCATGGGAGACGCCCTCTCGATCCAGCCGAAGGTGGATCAGATCCCGGTAGAGGCGCACGATGCCGCGAAACTCCTGGCGCTGGTCCCAGTCGACGGGAACCGTGTCACGGAACCAGCCACCCTCGAGAAACTCCTGTCCCTGAAACAGCATGGGAATTCCGGGTGCCGTGAACACCATCGCGGCCGCCAGGGTGGAACGCTTCTGGGCATGCCAACCGGTGGGATCCGAGGGGTTGACGTCCTGGGGAATCCGGGACTGGCCATTGGCAACGTCATCATGGGATTCGCTGTAGATCACCCGCTCAAAGGCGTCGTCGTTGTAGCGATAAAGAATGGCCTCACGGATCTGCTCCAGGCCGCGGTCTTCATCCCTGGGCGCAATCACGGCCTGACGGATGGGTTGGATGAAGTGGGGATCCCATTGGGAGTCAAAGCCCGCGCCCCCAGCCCCCACATCCTTGGTCAACCAGTCATTGCTGCGCAGGTCTTCGGCGATGGTGATGCGTCCAGAGTCATGACGGGCCACGGTTTCATTGATGGCCTGGAGGAGACTCCAACCATCGGGAATCTCTTCTGTCTCGGCATCTCCAATGGTGCGTATGTAGCCCGTGCTATCAAATCGCAAGCCATCCAGGTGGTACTCATTTAGCCACATCTCCACGTTATCAAGAATGTATTGACGAACCTCCCCCCGGCCGTAATCGGGCCGCGTCTCCCCCCAGGGTGTCAGGGCACGATCATCGTTGTAGAAATAGATTCCCCCCTTGTCATTCTCAGACCAGCCGTCGAATCTCCAGAGGTCAAGGTCGCTGGGGCCAAAGTGATTGAAGACCACATCCAGGATGACAGCGATGCCAGCTTGATGGGCACGCTTGATGAACCGCTTGAAGACCAGGGAACCGCCATAGTCTGAATCGACGGCAAAGATGTGAGATGGGTTGTAGCCCCAGGAGCGTTGGCCGGCAAACTGACCTACCGGCATGATCTCAATGGCATTGATACCCAGCCGCTTCAGATGGTCCAGACGAGCGGCGATGGAATTGAAGCGGCCTGGCTGGGTGATGTCATCATCATTGAACGTGCCGACATGCAACTCATAGATGACAAGCTCATTCCAGCACTTTATGGAGAAGTCATCATCATCCCAATCGAAATCAGGATCATGAATGATGGCATTGCCCACCGAGCTGGTCACCTCGCGGGCATAGGGATCAATGCGCTTGATCACCCCCCACGGCGTGGAGAGTTGATACTTGTAATGGTCACCGATCCTGGCACTTTCAATCCTGATGGACCAGAAGCCGCGCGGCTCGGGGTCCATCGGATGGGCGGCACCATCCCAATCGTTGAAAGAACCGATGACGGAAACCCCGTCGGCATGGGGCGCCCAGACCCGAAATGCCACCCCGGCAGCAGAGGGCATGGATCCCATGCCAGCAATGATCGGCGGCTTGACCATGGTTCAACCCCCACCAACCACTTTTTCACAGCCATGCCTTTTCAGGTCAAGCGATTAAAAAACATTGAACATGAAGTTTGAGCCAGAGGCGGATCCGCCGCCATGGCAATGCAGGCTGATGCAGAAAGCCGCAGCCGAGCCCTTTCCGACCAAGGCGTTACACGTCCTTGCCATCCTTCGCCCTGTGTGCGGTGTGCATGGCAGACGTCTGGCGATCTGAAAGGACTAGGCTGGGAGGGCAGACAAGAAGAGGCGCGAATGATGTGAAGGAAGTCGATTTCACCTGCGATGCTGTTACCACAAGGTGACCCATCGCCACCTGCTGATTCCCATCGCCACTTGAACCATGTCCAACAAAATCGACGCCGCCGCCAAGGATGCCGAAGGCAAACTTGAAGCGGCCCTGGGTGAACTGACCGGCGACACGGGCCACCAACTCAAGGGCAAGGCCAAACAGGTTCAAGCCTCTGCCATGAATGCTGCAGAAGATCTCAAGGACAGCGCCAGGTCCATGGCCCAAAAGGTCAGCGACGCTGCCGCGAAACTGGCTGACGGCCAGGGCTGAGCGGGCCGGAAGGCCCGGAGACTCGCCGCAACATCCCCCCGGATTGCCTGCGGCGATGTCCCCCCAACAATACCCTGAGAGGCCGTGTCGCCGCTGATTCCCTTGTTCGTTGTCCACACAACCAACTCCTTTGAGCAGGCGAGCACCAACCTGCAAACCGCCATTGACGACGTCTGCAGCCCAGGGCAAGCAGCCAGGGTGCTGATCAACGCCATCACGCTGAACACGGCCCTTCCCTGTCGAATCCGCCACGACAGCCATCATTGAAGCGGCGGCCTCCTGATCGATCAGTGGGCTGAATGGGCGGGCCTCGTCGGGTGCGGCGACCAGAGCCGCCACTAAAGTCTCCCTATCAGTGGAGATTCATGCCCATGGCGGCCGTCAGCGTCAACACCGGCATGAAGATCGGCGTGTTGGCTGGTCGCAGCGGATTGCCCGTCAAGACCCTGCGTTATTACGAGGATCTCGGCCTGTTGCCCGCCATCGGTCGCAGCGAGGGTGGCTACCGGCTGTTTGCCGAGGAGAGCCTGCGGCGGCTCGAATTCATCCGGCGACTCAAGACCCTGGGACTCAGCCTGGAGGAGATCCAGGGCTGTCTGGCGGTGCATGATGCCGGCGACCTGCCCTGCGGCGACATCCACATGCAGCTGGAGCGGCAGATTGAGCGGATCGATGTCCAGATCAGGGAGCTGGGGCAGCTCAGACAGGAACTGCAGGGCTTGCTGGCCGGCTGGCAGAGCGACCCGGCCAAGCAGGGGGATGTGATCTGCCCCAACCTTCAGGTCTGAGGCCTGGCAACAGCGAACGGCAAGGCCATGGGCCCCAAGGTGAAGCCGTGTACCGGACCCCGACCGGCCCCCTGCTGCCTTCCCATGCTGAAGACAGCCACAAGCAAGGGAGCCGAGCTGATGGACCAGTCCCGATGCAAAGGCGGCAGGACCCGGGCGGCGTCGCGCCGGTTTGCTGCCGTCGCCGGTCTGGGGGTGCTGGTCCTGGGGCTGGGGGCGCCAGCGCTTGCAGCGTCGCCTTCCATCGCTCCTCCCATGGGGAGCGGGATGGGTACGGGCCCGGCAGGTCACGGCCGCATGGGCGCCCAGTCGATGGATCAGCACTTCATCGTGATGATGATTCCCCACCACGACGGGGCCATCGCCATGGCGGATCTGGCCCTGAGCCGGGCCAAGCGGCCGGAGATCAAGGCCCTGGCCCGCAGCATCAAGGACAGTCAGACGCTGGAGAACGCCCAGATGCGCACCTGGTACCGCCAGTGGTTCGGCGGCGCTGTGCCGGCGTGGGGCGGCGGCATGGGCCACGGCGGCGGCATGGGAATGATGGGAATGGGAGGAACCGGCACCGATGTCGCCTGGCTGCAGAACGCCTCGGATTTCGATCGCGCCTTCATCCAACAGATGATTCCCCACCACCGCATGGGCGTGATGATGGCCTCCATGGCCCAGGCCAACAGCCAGCATCCCCCGTTGCTGGCCATGCAGCAGGCGATGGTGAAGGTCCAGAGCCAGGAGATCGAGCAGATGGCCCAGTGGTACCGCAGCTGGTACGGGACTTCTTGACTCTCCAGCCGAGTGGAGACCATACGGTGATCCCAGTTCTCCTCTCGCCATGCACCCGCGCCGTTTTGCCACCGCCTTGGTCGGGCTTCTTGGCGCCCTGACACTGGCGGCGCCCGCCCAGGCACAGGACCACGGCGGCATGCACCACAACCATCACAATCACGCCGCCCCGAGCCAGCCCGGTCCTTCGGGGCCGTCGGCCCATGCCGCCCACGCCCACGACGTGGGCCCCGCCGGCGCCACCTACGACCTGCGCTTCATCGACGGGATGGTGCAGCACCACACCGGCGCCCTGCGGATGAGCGAATTCGTCTTCGGCATCGGGGCGCCCGGGGTGGGGGCCCTGGCCACCACAATCTGGCGCGATCAGGCCAACGAGATCCGGGCGATGGGGCTGTGGCGCAAGGCCTGGTACCCCCAGGCCCCCGTGTATCCCGTGGCTTTGGCCAAAGGAGGCGATCCCAACAGCCTCGCCGGCCTGAGCCGCATGAGCCAGGCCCAGATCGACGGGATGCGCATGATGGGCGACGCTCCCACCCCGGACAGCCGTGTGGTCTGGTTCCTGGAGGGGATGCTCCACCACCACGGCGGGGCGCTGATCATGGCCCACGACGCCCTGGCCAAAAGCACCAACCCCACCATCCGGCGCTTCGCCAGGGGCGTGATCGTGGCCCAGCGCGCCGAGATCATCGAACTGCGTCGGATGCTGGCGGCCGATGGCCTGCGCAAGCCGGAGTACGGCCGTTACGACGCCCTGTTCGCCCTCTGAACATCAGAGCTGCTGCAGCCAGCCCAGGAGCCAGCGGCGCTGCTGCGGAGCCAGGGTCGTGAAGCGCTCCCTTGCGGCAGTGGCCTCTCCCCCGTGCCAGAGGATCGCCTCCTCGAGGCTGCGGGCCCGGCCGTCGTGGAGGAACCCCACCGAGCCATTCACCCGCTTGGCCAGGCCGAGACCCCAGAGCGGAGCCGTGCGCCATTCCCGCCCCGGGGCCCCCTTCTCGGCCACCCCGTCGTCGAGGCCGGCGCCCATGTCGTGCAGCAGCAGGTCGGTGTAGGGCCAGAAGGTCTGGCCGTTGATCACCCCGGCCACCGCTGCCGGTGAACGGCCGGTGGCCAGCTGCGGCACATGGCAGCGGGCGCACTGCAGGGTGTCGAAGAGCTCCCGGCCCCGACGCACCACCGGGCTTGTGGCGGGCAGGGCGGTGCGCGGCGCCCCCAGGGTCTGGCTGTAGTAGGTCACCAGCACCAGCTCGCGCCGGCGGATGTCCCCCGGGCTGGTCAGCCCCATGTCGTTCAGGAGAGCCGCCGCGGTCTGGTCCTGAAGCGACGGGGAGATCGCCTTCCAGCCGAAGCGCCCCAGCCGTTGCTTCCCCCCGGGTTCCTCCAGCCAGTGGGGTCGGCCCGAGATCCCGTCACCGTCGCGGTCATCGGGATCGGCGTGCTCCAGGATCGCCGCCTCCGGCACCGCCTCCAGCAGACCCAGGCCCAGCAGCGGCGGCGCCACCCGCAGGGAGCGGGCCACTGCCCGCTCGGAAAGGTCGAGGGAAGGGTCTGCCTGCAGCTGGACCACCGGCCGGCGCAGGCCATCCCGCTCCTGCCAGGCCACCGTGACGGCCGCATCCGGCCGGGCCCCCAGCACGGCGCGGTCCCGCACCTGGCGGCCAAGCTCCGGCACGGGCTGCCCATCCCGCAGCGCCACCCGCACCAGGGATTCCCCCATCAGCGGGCGGCCACGACCGTTGCGCACATGGCAGGCGACGCAGGAGGCGGCATTGAAGCGGGGTCCAAGACCTGCCCCGGGGGCCCCCTCCAGGGGCACATGGGTGCGATCGAAGAGCACATCGGCCGCCTGGTGGCGCTCCCGTTCCGCGGGGGTGAGGCCGGCAGCGGGTTGCTCGAAGGAAGCGGACGTGCGGTTGGTGACCGTCATCGCCCCGGCGGCTCGCTGGGGGTCGGCCGCTCCCCACACCTGCCGCAGGCCGAGCCCGAGCACCACGGCCAGGGCCAGGGCCGCCAGGAGCACATGCCGCAGACCCCGTTCCGGACGGGCCATCAAGACACCAGGGGCACCGAGCGTTCCACCAGCGTCGCGGTGCCGTGCAGCTGATTGATCAGGTCCTCCATCGCCTGGCGGGAGGCTGGATTGTCGAGGTGGTCGTTGATGGAATTCGGCAGGGCCCTGGCCAGGTCCACCGCCCGGGCCGTCTGGGTGTCGATCTGCTGGCCCAGTTGGGCATCCTTGCTGCGAATCAGCTCGAGCAGACCGGTGGCCAGCAGGACCTGCCGGGCCCCTTCCACGTTGGCCAGGAGGTCGGCCCGGGTGTTGCCGCTGTCGGCGCTCTCAAGGGTCTGGGGATCGCGGGTTTTCAGGGGCTGGCCGAGTTTCTCGTCGCCCCCTTCCTGCAGCATTCCGATCACCCCCTGGAGCATCTCCTGCACGGCGGCGCCGGCTTCCCCAGGGCTGCTCAACCGGGCACCAAAGCCCTGGGACCCCGACCAGCTGGTCTGTAATCCGGCCGCCTGACGGTGCAGATCATCGGCCGCGAGGCGCAGGTAGGCGCGTTCGCCGGGGGTGAGCTGGGCGGCGGTGGGTGGTGTGCCGGTGCGACCGCCGTAGAGCACCCACTCAATGCCGTGGAACCCCTTGGCGGTCTCGCTGAGGGCGGCGAAGCTGTCGGAATCGATGCGTTGGCTGCCCAGGGCCGTGGCCAGGTCCTTGCGGTTCACAGGCCAGTCGTCCATCGCCCCGTCGAAGCCTTCCGTTTCCGCCGGACCGAAGGCCCAGCTCTCACTGGTCTCCCAGGTGCGGCGCGCCGCCAGCCAGGCCTGCCGGGCCGCGTCGAGATGGGCGTCGCTGGGCTCCTCGCTGAGCCGCTGAATCGCCGCCTGGAGCGCCGCCGTCTGCAGCACCAACCGGGCTTGGTTGGGCTGCACCACCTTCTCCACGAAGGTCTGCACCACGGCCTGAGCTGTGGGTGCTTCCGTTCGGTTGGCTGCGACGCACCCGGAGATCGCCAGGCTCAGAGACAGGGGCAGGCCCAGGGCCAGGGTGCGGCTCCAGCCGGTTGCTCGGGTCACGATCAGTCAGCAGGCGTCTCCAGGCACTGTCCCCCGGCCGACCCCGGGACCGCTGGCCCCCTGGCACCCGATGGCGTGACCGATGGCACCGGCGGATGTCCTTTGTTTGGGTGCCGTTCGATCGGGGCCGGCCACAATTCAGTCGCGCCGGGCTGGCAGCGGAGACGCTGGCCCGGACGGCGGGACAACCGACCCAGCCGGGCGGCTCAAGTGCTGATAATTATTATCATTCTCGCGATGAAGCCAGGGTGACGGCTCCTGGCACGTGCTCCCCATTCCCTCGTCCTGCCATCCCATCCATGCGTTTCCCTGTGCGTCACCTGATTCCCGTCGCCACCGCCAGCTTGCTGGCCCCCCTGGCGCCGCTCGGGGCCAGCGCTGGCGAGCTGAACCTGGAGGGCGTCAACCGCTACGCCCGGTCCGGAACGGGCCAGAGCCAGGAGCAGGTCACCAGCATCAACCAGTTCTCCGACGTCAAGCCCACCGACTGGGCCTTCCAGGCTCTCTCGAACCTGATCGAGCGCTACGGCTGCGTCGCCGGCTACCCGAACGGCACCTACAAAGGTGGCCAGGCCATGACCCGCTATGAAGCGGCGGCCCTGCTGAACGCCTGCCTCGACCGGATCACCGAGGTGACCGACGAGCTGAAGCGCCTGATGGCCGAGTTCGAGAAGGAACTCGCCGTGCTGCGCGGCCGCGTCGATGGCCTGGAGGCCAAGGTGGGCGAGCTTGAAGCCACCCAGTTCTCCACCACCACCAAGCTCTCAGGCCAGGCCACCTTCGTGATCGGCGCCAATGCGTTTTCGGGCAGCGACACCCCCAACGTCGATGCCGCCCGGGCCGCCGTGGGGGCGACCACCTTCAGCTACGACGTCCAGCTGACCTTCGACACCAGCTTCACCGGCAAAGACCTGCTGCGCACGAACCTGCGGGCCGGCAACTTCGCCGATTCCGCCTTCGGCGGCGCTGGCCCCACGGGTGGGCTCTCCACCCTGGAGGCCGCCTTCCAGGAGGACTGCGGTGGCCCCGCCGACTGCGGCGACGTGGTGGCGATCGACAAGCTCTTCTACCAGTTCCCGATCGGCAGCCAGTTCACCGCCACCGTCGGCGGACGGGTGGGTCAGGAGGACATGCTCGCCCTCTGGCCGAGCGCCTACCCCTCCGACACGATCCTCAACCTGTTCACCCTCAACGGCGCCCCGGCGGCCTACAACAAGAACCTCGGAGCCGGGGCCGGCCTCTGGTGGCAGCAGGGAGGCTTCAGCATCAGCGCCAACTATGTGGCCGCCAACGGCGATGTGGGCGATCCCAACATCGGCGGCATCGGCACCGTGGCCTCGGTCGGCACCGGCACCGTGCAGATCGGCTACGCCAAGGAGCAGTGGGGCCTGGCGGCGATCTACTCCCGCATCCAGTCGGGCGTGGGGGTGCCGGGCACCACCCCCTTCACCGGCCTCACCTACGAAGCCAATCCCAACAGCCGCACCGATGCCTTCGGCCTCAGCGGTTACTGGCAGCCGGCCAACTCCGGCTGGATTCCCTCGATCAGTCTCGGCTGGGGCCTCAACGGCACCAGCGTCGACACCGCCCAGGCCCCCGGCGCCCTGCGCACCAGCCAGTCGTGGATGGTGGGTCTGCAGTGGGACGACGCCTTCATCAAGGGCAACGCCCTCGGCATGGCGGTGGGTCAGCCCGTGTTCGCCACGGCCCTGGCTGACGGCCAGACGCCCCAGGACGGGAATTTCGCCTGGGAATGGTGGTACAAGTGGCAGGTCACCGACAACATCAGCGTCACCCCGGCCCTCGTCTACCTGAGCCGGCCCCTGGGCCAGGACACCACGCCCGGCACCACGTTCCGGCAGCTGGGCGGGTTGGTGAAAACCACCTTCCGCTTCTGAGGGCCCTCGGGCACGGATGATGAGAGGGACCTGGATGGCCTGGCCACCATGGATCTCACGCCGTTCCTGGGCAGCCTGGAGGGGAACACCTTCGATGAGGTGCTGCTCACGGTGGCTGCCGGAGGGAAGGTGGCCATCGCCATGAAGGGCCGCTTCCTGCTGCGGGCCCTCTGCGAGAGCATCAGCGATCGCAGCCTGATCGGCTGCGCGATCACCCACGAGCAGGGCTGCCTCGACTACCTGAAGCGGGAGGCCTACGACCTGCTGCTGTGCACCGATCACCTGGAAAGCGGCAACGGCTTCGAGCTCACCCGTCGGGCCAAGGAGCTGTACCCCGACCTCAAGGTGGTGATGCTGGCCCTCGGCGATGTGATCCCCGCTGAATACGAGCACGCACCCTGGCTGGAGGCCGTGGTGGCCGAAGCCGACATCGTCGACGACCAGAGGCCCCTGCAGGCCGCCGTGATCGCCGTGATGGGCCACCACTCCTACCGCAGTCCCTCGCTGCGCTCCGGCAAGCTTCCCTACCTGAGCTGTCCGCGCCTGACCCCACGGGAGTACGAGGTGCTCGACCTGCTGGCCAGCGGCCTCAGCGACCGGGACATCGCCCGGAAGCTGGTGGTAAGCGACGCCACGGCCCGCACCTACACCAAGCGCCTGCTCCAGACCCTCGGCGTCAACAACCGCCTGCAGGCCGTCCTCAAGGGGGTTCGCTGCGGCATGGTGCAGCTGGGCTGAAATGACTCCATGGAGGCCGACGCATCGGCCCTACCGGGAAGCTGTGTCAGGGAAAGGGATGGGTCGCCTGAGATTCGAACTCAGGACCAGTCGGTTAAAAGCCGAATGCTCTACCGCTGAGCTAGCGACCCGTCGCTTGGGAAGCTATCACCCGGCGGCGACCCTCTCCAAGCCCGCCACCCGCACCACCCATGACCAGCACCGACGCCTGGCCCAGCCGCTGGGACGCCCCCCGCATCGCCGCCGCCGCCTGGGTGGCGCCTTCGGCTGTGGTGATCGGTGATGTGCGGCTGGCGCCGGGGGCCAGCCTCTGGCCCACCGCGGTGGCGCGGGGGGATGTCTGCACGATCGCGGTGGGGGAGGGCAGCAACGTGCAGGACGGAGCCGTGCTGCACGGGGATCCGGGCCAGCCGGTGACCATCGGCGCCGATGTGACCATCGGCCACCGGGCCGTGGTCCATGGCGCCACGCTCGAGGACGGCTGCCTGATCGGCATCGGCGCCATCGTGCTCAACGGCGTCACGGTGGGGGCCGGGGCCCTGGTGGCGGCCGGCTCGGTGGTCACCCGCGACGTGCCCCCCGGCGCCCTGGTGATGGGGGCCCCGGCGGTGGTGAAACGGCAGCTCGATGCCGGCGCGATCGAGGCCCAGCGCCAGCACGCCCGCCTTTACCGCCATCTGGCGGAGGTTCACGCTGGACTCCGTTAGGATCCCGCCATCGTTTTCCCCTGCGTCGCCATGGACCTCCGGCTGCTGCTCGTCGCTGCTCCGATCCTCCTGGCCGTGGGTTGGGCCGCCTTCAACATCGGCCGCGCCGCCGTGGGCCAGCTGCAACTGATGCTCAAGCGCGCCCGCGCCTGATGGTCGTCGTCATCGGTGCTGGCCTGGCCGGCACCGAAGCCGCCTGGCAGATCGCCGAGTCCGATGTACCGGTGCGGCTGGTGGAGATGCGGCCCGTGCGTCCCTCCCCGGCCCACCACAGCGGCGATTTCGCCGAGTTGGTGTGCAGCAACAGCTTTGGCGCCCTCTCCCCCGATCGGGCCGCCGGCCTGCTGCAGGAGGAACTGAGGCGCCTGGGATCCCTGGTGATCCGCACCGCCGACGTCCATGCGGTGCCCGCCGGCGGCGCCCTGGCCGTCGACCGGGGCCGCTACAGCGCCGCCCTCACGGCCGCCCTTGAGGCCCATCCCCTGGTGACGGTGGAGCGGCGTGAGCAGTTGGCGCTGCCCGACCCCTCTGAGGTGGCGGTGCTGGCCACCGGGCCCCTCACCAGCACCGACCTGGCCGAGGACCTGCTGCGCTTCACCGGACGGGAGTCGTGCCATTTCTTTGATGCCGCCAGCCCGATCGTGGAGGGCGAAGGCATCGACCTCTCGGTGGCCTTCCGGGCCAGCCGCTACGACAAGGGCGACGCCGACTACATCAACTGCCCCATGGATCGGGAGCAGTACATCGCCTTCCGCACGGCCCTGCTGGAGGCCGAGAAGGCGGAGCTGAAGGATTTCGAGCAGGAGACCGCCACGTTCTTCGAGGGCTGCCTGCCGATCGAGGAGCTGGCCCGCCGCGGCGAGGACACCATGCGCTACGGCCCACTCAAGCCGATCGGTCTCTGGGATCCGCGCTGGGGCGACCTGCACGACCGCGACGTGCGCCGCGCCAAACGGGCCCATGCGGTGGTGCAGCTGCGCCAGGAGGACCGGGACGGCCAGCTCTGGAACCTCGTCGGCTTCCAGACCAACCTCAAGTGGGGCGAACAGCAGCGGGTGCTGCGGATGATCCCCGGCCTGGAGAACGCCAGCTTCGTGCGCTTCGGGGTGATGCACCGCAACACCTTCCTGGAGTCCCCCGAGCTGCTGCAGCCCACCCTGCAGTTCCGCCAGCGCCCCACCCTGCTGGCCGCCGGGCAGATCACCGGCACCGAGGGCTATGCGGCTGCGGTGGCCGGTGGCTGGCTGGCCGGCACCAACGCCGTCCGATTGGTGCGGGGCCTGCCGCCCCTGGGCCTGCCGGCCACCACCATGGCCGGCGCCCTGCTGGCCTTCATCTCGGATGCGGAGCGCAGCCACGGCGCCCGCAAGGGGGGCTTCCAGCCCATGCCCCCCAGCTTCGGCCTGATGCCGGAGCTGCCGGAGCGCATCCGCGACAAACGTCGCCGCTACGGCGCCTACCGCGACCGGGCCCTGGGGGATCTGGCCACCTGGGAGAGCGAGCGCCTGGCGAGCAACCGTTGCCCGGTTCCCGCAGCCGGCTGAGGGGGGCCGCTTCCTAGGGTCAGGCCGCTTCCGTTTGCCTGGTTGCGGTGACCATCACGGCCCGTTCGTCCGCCGACGCCCCCCTCACCGCGGCCGATGGCCGCCCCTGGGACGCCGTCGTGATCGGCTCGGGCATCGGCGGGCTGGTCACCGCCAGCCAGCTGGCGGCCAAGGGGGCGAAGGTGCTGGTGCTGGAGCGCTACCTGATCCCCGGTGGCAGCGGCGGCAGCTTCCGCCGCGAGGGCTACACCTTCGATGTCGGCGCCTCGATGATCTTCGGCTTCGGCGATAAGGGCCACACCAACCTGCTCACCCGGGCCCTCGCCGACGTCGGCGAGCACTGCGACACGATTCCCGACCCCGCCCAGCTCGCCTACCACCTGCCCGGTGGCCTCGAGGTGGCAGTGGATCGCGACTACGAGCGCTTCCTGGCCGATCTCACCGCCCTGTTTCCCCATGAGGCGAAGGGGATCCGCACCTTCTACGACACCTGCTGGCAGGTGTTCCGCTGCCTTGATGCGATGCCCCTGCTGTCGCTGGAGGACCCGGCCTACCTGGCCAAGGTGTTCTTCCGGGCGCCGCGGGCCTGCCTGGGGCTGGCCCGCTGGCTGCCGGTGAACGTGGGGGCTGTGGCCCGCGCCCACATCAGCGATCCGGATCTGCTCAGGTTCATCGACATGGAGTGCTTCTGCTGGTCGGTGATGCCGGCCGATCGCACCCCGATGATCAACGCCGGCATGGTGTTCTCCGATCGCCACGCCGGCGGCATCAATTATCCCAGGGGCGGCGTCGGGGTGGTCGCCGAGAAGCTGGTGGCGGGCCTGCGAAGTCACGGTGGCGCGATCCGCTACCGGGCGCGGGTGGTGAAGGTGCTGCTGGAGGGCGAGGGAACGCAGGCCCGGGCCGTGGGGGTGAGGCTGGCCAGCGGCGAGGAGATCCATGCCCGCCGGGTGGTGAGCAACGCCACCCGCTGGGACACCTTCGGCTCCCTGGTGGACGCGGAGCACACCCCGGCGGCCGAGCGCACCTGGCGGCGTCGCTACAAGCCCTCGTCTTCCTTTCTTTCGTTGCACCTGGGCGTGAAAGCGGAGGCGATCCCGCCGGGCAGCCATGTCCATCACCTGCTGCTGGAGCGCTGGGAGGACATGGAAGCCGAGCAGGGGGTGATCTTCGTCTCCATCCCCACCCTGCTGGATCCCTCCCTGGCTCCGGCCGGCCACCACATCGTGCACACCTTCACCCCGTCGGCGATGGACACCTGGCAGGGGCTGGCCCCGGGGGCCTACAGGGCCGCCAAGGAGGCCGCCGCCACCCGGCTGATCCGCCGTCTGGAGGCGATCCTTCCCGGCCTGGAGGGCGCCATCACCCACCGGGAGACCGGAACCCCCCGCAGCCATCGCCGCTTCCTGGGCCGCCACGGCGGCAGCTACGGACCGGTGCCGGCCCTGCGGCTGCCCGGCCTGCTGCCGATGCCCTTCAACCGCACCGCCATTGCGGATCTCTACTGCGTCGGCGATTCCTGCTTCCCGGGCCAGGGGCTGAATGCGGTGGCCTTCAGCGGCTTCGCCTGCGCCCACCGCATCGGCGCCGACCTGGGCCTCAATCCCTGGAGCCTGCCGGCCTGAAGCGGCCGGTGACCATCAACCCTTCCCCCCCCCCGCAAGCCATGGTTCCTGAGCATCGCCTGCACTGCGTCGTGCGGCCCGGGGTGCCGGCCTTCGGCGAAGGGCTGCGGCTGGGGATCTGGCAGGGCACCGGCACGGCTGGCACTCCAGCGGCCATCGCCGAAAACCTGGAGCGGCTGGAGCTGGTCTGCGGCCTGGCGGCGGGCCATGGGGTGCAGTTGCTGGCCTTTCCCGAGCTCTACCTCACCGGCTACATCGTCACGCCCGCGATCGTGCGGGAGCTGGCCGAGCCGGTGGACGGCCGCAGCCTGCGACGGGTGGCCGCCGCCGCCCGCCAGCACGGGCTGGCCGTGGCCTGTCCCTACGCCGAGCGGGCCAACGTGGCCGGGCAGGAGCGCTTCTACGACGCCATCGCCCTCTTCGACCGGGACGGCACGTTGCTGCGCAACTACCGCAAGACCCACCTCTGGGGACCGGATGAGAAACGCTGCTGGAGCGCCGGCTATCACCATCCCGAGGAGGGGCCGGCGTTCACGGTGCAGCCGGTGAATGGGGTGGGGGTGGGCCTGCTGAACTGCTATGAGGCGGAGTTTCCCGAACTCAGCCGGCATCTGGCGCTGAAGGGGGCGAAGCTGGTGCTGATCCCCACGGCCGCCGATGCCTGGGCCGAGCTGAGCAGCGGCGAGCGCACCGACAGGCCCTACCCGGATGTGTCCCGCACCCTGATCCCGGCCCATGCGTTCCAGAACGGCTGTTTCGTGGCCTACGCCAACCGCTGCGGCGAGGAGACGGTGAACGGCCGGGTGATGGCGGCCTACCTGGGCAACAGCCTCATCTGCGGACCCCATGGCGACGTGCTGGCGGCCGCCCGGCCGGAGCCGACTCTGCTGATCGCCGACTGCCGGCCCGGCGAGTACGGCCCCACCCACCCCGCTGCCACCAGATATCACGAGGACCTGCGGCCGGAGCTCTACTGAAGCGGCACGCCACACTCCAAGGCAGGCGTCTGTACAATTTGTAAACAATTGTTTCGCGTCCATGGCGGCTCCGATTCCCAGTTCCTCCGACCTGGCCCTCTACCTGGAGGCCCGCGGCGAAATGGGCAAGCCCTGGGTGTGGCACCTGCTGCGCCTCAGCAAGCTCAAAGAGGCCAAGGACACGATGGAGCCCAACGAGTACGTCGAGCGACTCGGTGAAGCCCACGCCGATCTGATGCGCCTCGGCAGCTTCTGGAAAGGTCGGGAGGCGGAGGTGTTCGGGGGCCGCTACCAGCCCTCCCAGGTCATCGAACCCCTGCCCGGATCCCCCGAGGACCGATGAGCGCCGAGCCGTCGTGCCATCGCTACCCGATGGCACCGCTGATCCGCTGCACGCTTCTGGGCCTCTACCTGGCCCTGGTGCTGCCGCTGCCATTTCTGGCACCGGAGCCGATGCATCTGCCCCTGGGGTTGGCCTGCTCTTCCGGCCTGCTGCTGGTGGTGGCGATCACCAGTGAGCGGGTCGAGCTCGATGGCCAGGGGCTGCGGGTGGGCCACCCGCCCTGGTGTTCCTGGCTGCTGCGCCGCGGCTGGCAACTGCCCTGGAACCGCATCACGGATCTCACGCCGGTCACCACCAGCCAGGGGGGCCGGGTCTATTACGTGCGCAGCGCCCCCACAGAGGATGGCCGCAGCGGTGCCGCATGGTTGCTGCCCCAGCGGGTGGTGCGTTTCGACGACTTCCTGGCACGCTTTTCAAGCGCCACGGGCCTGACCACCGAGGGCATCGGACGCATCAGCCCCCCCTGGACCTATCAGCTGCTGGCTCTGCTGTCCGCCGTGCTGCTTGTGGGTGAAGGGCTGGCTCTGCTTCTTAGACCCACTTGATGGTGGGTGTCTGAACCACTGGCTGGTGGGGCCTAGTTCAGGCGGCTGGAGCTGCTGGGAGAGGTGAGCAGCAGCCCGGAACCGGCGGCCCCGGCAGCCTCCTCGCTGAACTCAGGCAAGGTGTCGAGACTGAAGCGGTAGCCCTGCTGGCGCATCGTTTCGATCGCCCCCCCCTCGCCGAGACCGGCCTGCTCAAGCTTGCGTCGCAGGGTGAGCACCTGGGTGTCGACTGAACGGGGCCCGCCACTGAAGGGAGGCCAGGCCATGCGCAACAGTTCCTGGCGACTGCGCACCACACCAGGGGGCATCAGCAGGGCGCAGAGGAGGGCGAACTCGCGAGGGCTGAGCTCCACCGGCTGATCGCGCAGGGTGACCTGGCGCAGCAGCAGGTGCACCTCCAGAGGACCCACACAGACCCGCTCCTGCAGACCACTGCCGCTGCGGCGCAGCAGGGTGCGGCAGCGGGCGGCCAGCTCTTCCAGACCAAAGGGCTTGCGCAGCACGTCGTCGGCACCGGCATCAAGGAGAGCCACCACGGGCTCGGAACCGGAACGGGCCGTGAGCACCATCACCTGGCAGTGCAGCTGGGCCGCCAGGCGCAGGGCGGACGTTTCCTCCAGCAGCTCGGCACTCACCAAGAGGTCGGGGGATTGCTCCTGGCAGATCTCCAGGGCTTCACGGGCTGTGGCCACCGCTGCTGCCAGGTGGCCGTCCTGACGGAGGCGTTGGGCCAGGACGGTGCGGAGGGTCGCGTGGGGGTCGACCACGAGCACCCTCCGAGGGCTGCCTCCGGGGTCGGTCAGTTTGTCCTGGGCCACGGGCATCTCCTCGGCATCACGATGAAATCAGAAGCGGAAGTGCCGACAGCCGATTGAGTGAGCCAACGCTAACTGGAAATGTGCGTGGACGCCGGTGACGGGCGATGCCTTGTCAACTGTCTGCTCCCGGAAGGCGGTCGCGGCACGGCAGGATGGGGCCATCTGCCGGCGATCGCCGCCACAATGACGCCAAGGGGCCCGACCCCAGCCATGACAGCACTCCAACATCCCGACGCCATCCGCCACTTCCAGTCCCTGTGTGATGCCTGCCAGGCCCTGGCCGATCGTCACCACGGGCCCTCGGAGCTGCGGCTGTACGCCGACGGGTATCTGCATGCGTTGCGCCGCACAGCCGTGCTGGATCACCATTCCCAGCGACGGCTGGAGGAACTGATCGACCGCTGGATCCAGGACCCATCCAGCTTCATGGGCCCAGACGGCCAACCCCGCCTGCTGATGGAAACGAGCCGCTACTGAGCGGCTCGCAGCGCGTGGCTGGCCAGGACAAGACTCAGGAAGCCAGGGCGACTTCCAACTTCTCGCGCAGTTCGCCGCTGTTGTACATCTCGATCAGGATGTCGGAGCCGCCGAGAAACTCCCCTTTGACATACACCTGGGGGATCGTGGGCCAATCGGAAAACTCCTTGATCCCCTGGCGGATCTCCATGTCCGAGAGCACATCGAACGTCTCGAAAGGCACACCCAGGGACTGGAGGATCTGGACCACATTGTTAGAGAATCCACACTGAGGCATCAACTTGTTGCCCTTCATGAAGACCACCACGGGGCTGGTCGTGATCAGGTCGTCGATGCGTTGACGGGTGCTGGCGTCCATTTTGACGGAATCGGGGAAGGAAATCAGGAAGGAAGGGCGGTCTGCACCGCCAGGGCATGGATGGCCTCGCTGGCCAGCTCACTGCGCAGGGCGCCATAGACCAGCTGGTGCTGCCGTACCCGGTTGAGCCCGGCGAAGGCGCCGGACACCACCTTGACCTGGAGGTGGTCACCACCACCGGTGAGATCCTCGACCTCGACGGCGGCATCGGGAAGCGCTCGGCGGATGGCGTCCTTGACCTGCTCCGGTTGCACCATGGCGGCGGGGATCGGGGGGATGACGGGAAGCTGGAATCTAAGGACGATCAACCGCCGGTGGACGAACCAGGTGCGGTGTAGGGGGTGACGACGAAACCCAGTTCCACCAATTGCTGGTAGGCCTTGCGCCCGCCTTCGTTGGTGGGAGTCATGATCTTGACCACCTCCACCAGCAGGGGGATGGCCACCTCCGGCTGGTTCTGGCGGCGGAACAGGGCCGCCAGCCTCAGGTTGGTATCGGCCAGCAGGGTCAGGGCTTCCCGGCCCTTGTCGTCCATCTCCCGGGGGATGCGCGCATCCAGGCCGCGGAAGGAGCCGCTCAGGTCGCGGTAGAAGCCCAGCAGTCGCCGGCTCGCATCCCGGGCCAGGTCATAGAGGCGCCGCCCCTCGGCCAGGTTGCCGCTGGCCACCGCCGCATCACCTCTGGCAAGCAGGGTCTTCACCGAGGAGAGGTTGAGATCAGTGCCGGCGGGCTGCACCGTCTGGGGCGTCGTGGCCTGGGCCCGGGCCGGTGGTTGGAGCAACGGCTGGGCCAGGGCGAGCAGGGCCAGGGCGCCTCCGCAGACCCCGGCGAAGCCCGATGGCCGAGCGGATCGGAGGGAAAGGATGGCGGAAGGCCTGATCACGTCGACGCCTGACGGGTAACGGCCGAACTTTACGGGGAGCCGATCGGGCGGCCCACCACGGCGCGGGCCGCTTGCTCGGCCGACTCCATCGCAGCGGCGACTTCAGCTCCGAAGGTCAGGGCCGCCTGGCGACCCTGGCCCGCCGCCCGCAAGGGGTGGCCGAAACACACCGCAGCCCCATCGCCGGGGCGGGGATCGGCGTGGCCGTAGGCGAGGCCCACCGGCACCACAGGCACATCCACGCCCTGGCTGGCGGCCAGCAGGGCCAGGCGGGCGAGCCCTTGGTGCAGCCGGATGGGGCCGTCCTCGCGCCGGATGCGGCCCTCGGGAAACACCACCAGTTGCTGGCCTGCGGCCAGCAACTCCACGGAAAAACGCAGGCTGGTCAGGGTGGGACGGCCCTGGTCGACCGGGAAACAGCCGAGGCGGTGCAGGAACCACCCCTGCAGTCCTTTCATTTCATCCGCCGTGACCATGAAGCGGCAGTCGCGACCGGTGATCCGGCGGCCGGCGGCCCAGGGAAGCATCAGGGCATCCCAGCGGGCCCGGTGGGTGGGGGCAAGCAGCACGGCCCCCTCAGTGGGCAGGTTCTGGCGATCGAGCACCTGCAGCTCACCGAAGTAGCCCTTCAGCACAAGGTCGATCGTGACCACCATCGCCAGTGGCGACAGCCAGGGGCTGATGCCGCCACACAGGGAACTCTCCCGCGGGCTGATCGCCAGGGAGGAGCCTGGTCCGGAGGGCGTCTGCGCCGCCAACACTCTCGATCCGGCAGAACGTCGGTTCAAAAGCTAGGGGCTGGATCCCCCCCTGCCTGGCAGCGGCGGGCAGTTGGGCCTGCGGCCGCGGCCGCAGCGACCGATACGGTTCGGTCAGGATCGCTTCAGCCACCTGCCGCCCATGGCCAGCCTCGGGGTCAACATCGACCACATCGCCAACGTGCGGCAGGCCCGCCGCACCGTGGAGCCCGATCCGGTGCGCTTTGCCCTGCTGGCCGAGCTGGGCGGCGCCGACGGCATCACCGTGCATCTGCGGGAAGACCGGCGCCACATCCAGGACAGGGACGTGGAGCTGCTGCGGGCCACCGTGCGCACCCGTCTCAACCTGGAGATGGCCGCCACCGCGGAGATGGAGGCGATCGCCCTGCGCCTCCGCCCCGACATGGTGACCCTGGTGCCGGAGCGTCGCGAGGAGGTGACCACCGAGGGCGGCCTGGACGTGGCCGGGCAGGTGGAGAGCCTTGCTCCCCTGGTGGAGCGCCTGATGGGGGCAGGGATTGGCGTCAGCCTGTTCGTCGACCCGGACGACGCCCAGCTGGAGGCCAGCCGGAGCTGCGGAGCCCGCTGGGTGGAGCTGCACACCGGCGCCTACGCCGAGGCCGCCTGGGAGCAGCAGCCGTTCCAGCTGGCCCGGATCAGCGAGGCCACCGCCATCGCCAGGGGCCTTGGCCTGCGGGTGAACGCCGGCCATGGCCTCACTTACCACAACGTCGAGCCGATCGCGGCGATCGAGGCCATGGAGGAGCTCAACATCGGCCACACGATCGTGGCCCGTGCCCTGGCCGTCGGCCTCCAGGAGGCGGTGCGGCAGATGCGGGCGCTGGTGCAGAATCCCCGCCGCGACCCGCTGTTCGGCGACCGCCAGCCCTGAGGCCCCACCCGCCATGACCCGTTACCACTTCGTCGCCGCCAGCCGCGCCTTCCTGCTCGAGGAGGAACCCCTGGAGGAGGTGCTGCGCGAACGCGTGCGCAACTACGCCGAAAAGGACAAGACCATCGACTTCTGGCTCCTGGAACGTCCCGCCTTCCTCGAATCGCCCGAGCTGGCCACCGCGGTGGCCGCCGTTCCCCGGCCCGCCGCGGCGGTGGTGTCCACCGACGAGAAGTTCATCACGTTCATGAAGCTGCGACTGGAGTTCGTGGCCCTGGGAAGCTTCGAGGCTCCAAGCAGCACCATCCCCGACCCTCTCGCCACCCTGGGCTGAACAGCCCAGACCCTCAGAACAGACCCAGGAAGCGACGCCGGGGTGTCTCGTCCTCGGATGAGCCCTCGGGCCGCGGCCTGCCCTGGCCGCCGTCCTGCTGGTAACGGGGCTTGCTGTCGCCGATGGTCAGGGGCGCTTCCTTGTTCTTCCACCAGATCCAGTCCCGGATCGGCGGCGTGTTCTCCAGTTCCCAGCGGGTCAGACCCAGACCCAGCCGGGAGGAGGCATTCAGGAGCACATCCAGCATGGCTTCGCCATCACTGCAGCGGGCCAGGGCCTCATTGGTGCGTTTGGCCCCGTCCAGCGCCTTCACCAAAGCGTTGACGCGCTGCGTGACCGGCAGATCCTTCAGGTCCATCGCCCGTTGCCTCCTGGGGTGCACGGTGGGCGCACCGTATCAGCGCTGGAGCCCTGCCGGAGCCGGCGGGGGTGACAGAAGCCCACTTCAAGGGCAACACTTGGGAGGAAACTTCCTTCTTGATGACGTTCCCGGACCAACGTCCTCCGCGCCACTGGGTGATCGGGGATGTTCATGGCTGCGCGGACGCTCTGCAATGGCTGGTGGCCCGGCTGCCCCCTGGCGACCGGCTGGTGTTCTGCGGCGACGTGATCAACCGCGGTTCCGGCATCGAAGCCGCCATGGAACTGGTCTGGGACCTGGTGCGCCGTGGTCGGGCCGTGTGGCTCAAGGGCAACCATGAACGGGATCTGGTCACCCGGCTCGACCTCGGCCTGGCCCCCACCAGCCACCCCGACCTGAACGGCAACGACACCTACCGCCAGCTGGGGGTGGCCCGCTGCCGCCTCTGGCGCGACCGGCTCGACCAGCTCCCCCTTGCCTACTGGGGTCAGGGCTGGGTGGCGACCCATGCCGGCTTCGACCCGCGCACCTGGCAGCCCGATCTCAACGTCCGACTGGCCTTCTGGCAGGCCTACGACAACCGCTTCGGCGAGGTGATCGTCGGCCACACCCCCGGGCCCGGCCTGCGCAGACTGGGGTCGATCGTCCTGCTTGACACCGGTGCCTGCTACGGCGGCGACCTCACGGCCTATTGCCCCGAAACCCAGGAGACGCGACGGGTCAGCGGTCTGCCTGCGACAGGCAGACACTTGCCCGCCCTGGTGCATGGCTCAGCCCTGAGCTGCGTCCTCTGAGCCAGCCCCCTTGCTGACCGTCTTTCGCAGCAACCGGGCGGAACTGCTGGCCCGGGTGCTGGCCACCCAGCTGCGCTTGCAGCCCCCCGATCCCTTCGAGCAGGTGCAGGTGGTGGTCAACACCTGGCCCACCAGCCGCTGGCTCGGCGAGCAGCTCGCCGAACACCTGGGCGGCATCGCCGCCAACCTGCGTTTTCCTTTCCCGGGCAGCCATCTGCGCCAGCTGGTGGACCAGTTGCTGGCCGGGGCGGAACCAGGGGCCGGTGGCGGCACGGCCGATCCCTGGCGCGCCGACCAGCTGGTCTGGCCCCTGCTCGACCTGCTGCCGGCGGTGGCCGCCGCGCCGGAGGGGGGGCCGTTGCGCCACTGGCTGGCGGAACGGGGCGGGGGCGACCAGCTGGAGCTGGGCCACTGGCAGCTGGGGCGCGCCATCGCCGATGCCTTCGATGACTACGCCCTCTACCGGCCGGAACTGCTGGGCGCCTGGGAGGCGGGGCAGGCGATCGATGCCAACGGCCGGGCCCTGCCGGCAACCCAGTGCTGGCAACCCCTGCTTTACCGCTCCCTGCGCCAGTCCCTGGGCCAGGAACCGTTCGGCCGCCGGGTGCAGGAGCTGGTCAGCCGGCTGCGCCGCGGCGAGCTCTGCGAGGAGGCCCGCGGCACCCCCCTGCGCCTCTTCGGTCTCAGCAGCATGGCGCCGATCCAGGTGCAGCTGCTCCAGGCCCTGAGCCTGCATCGCTCGGTGGACCTCTACCTGCTCACCCCCTGCCGTGACCTCTGGCAACGCTGCGGCGAGCGTCGCCGCCAGCTCAGTGATGCCCTGGCCCTGCGCCAGCCGCTGGAGGCCGCCTGGCTGCTGGAGGCCCCGGGCCTGGAAGCCCGCTTCGGCCGTCTGGGGGGGGAATTCCAGCAGTTGCTGGAGGGAACCGGCGAGGCCCAGCTGGGGGAGGAGCAGGCGAAGGATCTCTTCTTCGCTGCGGCCGGTGGCCCTGGGCCGGCCCCCCTGCTGGCCCAGCTGCAGGACCAGCTGGCTGACGCCAGCCGGATTCCTGCCCTGCAGGTGGATCACCAGGATCGCTCCCTGGAGTTCCATGCCTGCCCTGGCCGGCTGCGCCAGGTGCAGATCGTGCGCGACCGCCTGCTGCAGCTGCTGGCGGCCGACCCCAGCCTCGAACCACGCGACATCCTGGTGATGACGCCGGACATCAACGGCTTCGCCCCCCTGGTGGCCTCGGTGTTCGGCGATCGCCACGCCACGGGGGTGGACCTCCCCTGGCGACTGACCGACCGCAGTCAGGAGGAGGGGGCCGGCCTCGGCAGCACGTTGCTGCTGCTGCTGGAGCTGGCCGGCAGTCGCCTCACCGCCTCAGGACTGGAGACCCTGCTGGGTTGCCCGCCCCTGCTGGTCCGCTTCGGCCTCGAGGCCAGGGAGGCGGCCCGCCTTGTGGAGGCCCTGCAGGAGGTGGGCTTCCGTTGGGGCCTCGACGGCCAGGAGAAGGACGGGGCCTGCCACAGCCTGGCCTGGGCGATCGACCGGCTGCTGCTCGGCCTGGTGCTGCCCGCTGGTGCGGGCCTGGCGCCGGGGGACACGGCCCCCTGGGAGGGGGGCGTGCCGCTGGAGCTGAGCGGACGCTGGCTGCATCTGCTTGGCCGTCTGCGCCACTGGCTGGGGGAGCTGCGCCGCGGCGGCGACGTGGCCGACTGGGTGGAACGGCTGCGGCGGCTGGTCGACGACCTGTTCGGCGATGGGGGCGAGGCCGCCGGGGAGCTGCCGGAGCTGATGGGGGCGATCGATGCCTGGCAGACCGCCGCCGGCAGCTGTTCGCTGGGCCTGGAAGCTCCGGTGGTGGCAGCCGTGCTGCGGGAGCTGCTCGGAGCCGAAAGCGGCCGCTTCGGCCATCGCAGCGGCGCCCTGACGATCAGCGCCCTCGAACCGATGCGGGCCATCCCCTACCGGGTGATCGTGCTCATGGGGCTGGAGTCGGGCCTGTTTCCCCGGCCGGGCGACCGTCCCGCCTTCCACCTGATGGAGGGCCAGCGCCAGCTCGGCGATCCCCACCCCGCCGACCAGGACCGCTACGTGCTGATGGAGGCCCTGCTCTCCGCCCGGAACCACCTGCTGCTCAGCTGGAGCTGCCGCGACGACCGGACCGGCACCGCCCTGCCACCCTCCGGCCCGGTGAGCCAATGGCTGCAATGGCTGGCCGGCCAGGTGGGGCCTGAGGCCATGGCACGTCTGCAGGTGGAGCACGCCGCCAACCCCCTCGACCGGCGCAACTTCCTGCCAGCCGCCGGACGGGAGGCCCCCAGTTGCGACCGACGCCTGCTGGAGGCGGTGCGCCGCCTCAGCGGCGATCCACCGCCGCCGCCGGCGCCACTGCTGGCGGGGCCGAGCCCCCTGGAGGCCCCCACCGCCCCCGACGCCGACGCCTTCAGCGACCTGCGGGACTGGCTGGCGGCCCCCCAGACCCACTGGCTCCGATCCCTTGGCCTGCGGCCCAGTGAGTGGGAGAAGCGGATCGACGACCTTGAGGCCCTGTCCCTGGGGGAGCGGGAACGTGCCGCCCTGTTGCGCGGCAGGCTTCAGCGCAACGACGGCGACCCCGGCGACGGAGACCCGGGCACGGCGGAAGACTGGCTCGCGTGGCACCGCGGCCAGGGCCTGCTGCCCCCCAGGGCGGCGGGGGGCCTGGAAGCGGGCCTGCTGCAACGGCGCTGGACGAGCCTGGCGGAGACCCTTGAGCGCCTCGGCCCCCCGCAACAGCTCAGCCACGCGTGGGGACCCTGGCAGGCCCCGGTCCCCTGGCGCGGCGACACGGTCGTACTGGTGCAGACGGCCCAGGCCCGCGTCGGCCACCGGCTGGGGCTCTGGCTGCAGCTGCTGCTCGCGGCCGCCGCGGCCGGAGACACCACGGCAGGCCAGGCTCCGGCCCGCGGCGTTTTGATCGCCCGTGATGGCGACGTGTTCGCCCCGGCCCTGGAGCTCAGGGCGCCGGCCCCCCAGGCCGCCCGCGACGAACTTGAACGACTGGCCGGCCTGCAGCGCGACTGGCGCCGCCGCGGCTGGCCGGTGCCCCCGGAAACGGGCTGGAGCTACGTGACGGGCGAGCGCAAGCGAGCCGGCCAGGGGCGGATCAAGGCCGCCGGCACCTGGGAGGGTTCCAACTTCCACAGCGGTGAGCGGGAGCGGGCCGAGATGGAGGCCTGCTTCGGCGCCCGCCTGCCGGCGGAGGCCCTGCTGACACCGGAGCTGCTGGACCTGGCCGACGCCCTGTACGCCCCGCTGCTGGCGGCGGAGGGGGAACCATGACCACCAGCGAGGCCCCAGCCCCGGACAGCTTCGATCCCAATGCCGTCCCCCTCGATGACGGCGTGCTGCTGCTGGAGGCCAGCGCCGGCACCGGCAAGACCTTCGCCCTGGCCCACCTGGTGCTGCGGCTCCTGGCGGAGCGGCGGCTGCCTCTGCGGCAGTTGCTGGTGGTGACCTACACCAACGCGGCGGCGGCGGAACTGCGCGACCGCATCGGCCGTCGGATCCAGGAGGCCCTCACCGGCCTCCAGCCCCCCCCCGGCTGGCTGGCTCCCGATCCCGTGCTGGAGCAATGGCTGGAGCACCAGCCGAGCGAGGCCGGCGCCCGCGGCACGGTGCAGGGCCTGCTGCTGCTGGCCCTCGAAGAGCTCGACGCCGCCGACATCACCACCATCCATGGCTTCTGTCAGCGCACGCTGCGGCGCCAGGCCATGGAGGCCGCCCGGCCGCCTGAGCTGACGCTGGAGGCCGATGCCGCTGAACTGGTGCGTCAGGTCGCCCACGATTACTGGCAGCAGCAGGTGCTGGCCCTTCCCCTGCATCTGGTGGAAGGGCTGGCGGCGGGCACCGGCCTTGACGACCTGGAGAGCCTGTTGCAACTGCTCGACGGGGATCCCGGCCTGGTCCTTGAGCCCCTGCCCGCAGGCCTGAGCCTGGAACGGCCGCTGGTGGAGCAGCAGGAGACGCTCTGGCACCAGCCCTGGAGAGACTTCAAGCAGGCCTGGGCGACCCAGGGCCAGGCCCTGGATCAGGCCTTCCGGAACGCCGCCGTCGACTGGCGTGCCGCCGGTGCCAGCGGCACCACGCCCTATGCCGCCAAGCCCAGAACCGATCACTGCGGGCGGGTCGAGGCCTGGCTCGCTGGCCAGGACGCCAGCGGCAGTTACGCCGCCGTCCGTGCCGAGAAGGAGCTGGGGAGTTACTTCCACCCCGAAACGTTCTGCCGGGTGGCCCGGTCGGTGGAAGGCCCTGAGCGGGACATCCGACTGCCCTGCCCGGACCTGCTGGAGGCGGTGGCCGCCCTGCGGGAGGGTCCGGCCGAAGCGGTGCTGCTGCACGCCTGCCACTGGGGACGGGCCGAGCTGGCTCGGCGTCGGGCGCGCAGTGGCAGCATCGGCTTTGCGCAGTTGCTCGAGGGCCTTGACCCGGGCCCCGAGGCCACGGCTCCCACGCCCCTGCTGCGGGCGGTGGGGGAGCGGTACCGGGCCGCCCTGATCGACGAGTTTCAGGACACCGACCCCGTCCAATGGCGGATCCTGCGGCTGGCCTTCGCCGATGACGCCCACCTGCTTGTGATGGTGGGCGATCCGAAGCAGGCCATCTACCGCTTCCGGGGCGGCGACCTGGACACCTACCGGCGGGCCCGGTGCAGCGCCGCGCGGGTGCTCGCCCTGCAGGAGAACCGGCGCTCCGCGCCGCCGCTGATCGACACCTTGAACAGGCTGATGGCCCCGGCGGGCCTGCCCCGGTCCCTCCTGCCGGTGCCGGCGGTGCAGGCCCGATCCCGGCGCCGGGGCCCCAACGGCCTGGCCCCGGTGCGCCTGCTCTGGCTTGGCCTTGAGCGGACAGCCGAGGTCCCCCTGCCCAGCAGGAGTGCGCTGGAGAGCCGGCTGCCCGACCTGGTGGCCGGCGCCATCGCGGAGCTGCTGGAGGAGGCCCCCGCCCTGGTGGCGGGCGACGGCCAGCCCCCCCGCCCCCTGCGTGCCGGCGACATCGCCCTGCTGGTCCACAACCACCACCAGGCGGAGCAGCAGCGCAGTGCCCTGGAGCGCCAGGGGATCGCCAGCCGACTGGTGAGCAAGGCCGATGTGTTCGCCAGCCCGGCGGCGACCGCCCTGCAGCGGCTGCTCGATGCCCTCGCCGATCCGGCCGATCCCAACCGCCTGCGGCTGCTGGCTGCCTCTCCCCTGCTTGCCTGGTCGGCCGAGCGGATCGCCGCCGCCGAGCCGGGCGAATGGAGTGAGCTGGCCGGGCGGCTTCAGGCCCTGGCCAGGAATCTGCCCGATCAGGGACCGCTCGGGGTGCTCTCCCAGCTGGTGGACGGCGAAGGTCTGGCCCGGCTGAGTGCAGGCGGCCGCCTGCTGGCGGATCTGCAGCAGGTGGCCGAACTGCTGCAGGAACGGCTGCACGTGGAGCACCTCGCCCTGGTGGCCGCCGCCGACTGGCTGCGGCGGCTGCGGCTGGACCCGAGCCGGGCCTCCGGAACGATCCCGGACTCCCACCAGGCCCACAGCGACAAAGTGGACGAGGCGGTCACGGTGATCACGGTGCACCGCAGCAAGGGTCTGGAGTTTCCCGTGGTGGTCTGCCCCTATCTCTGGGAGGCGGCCGGCACCGGATCGACCGGCCGGCACCGGCCAGGGATCCGCTGGCAACCGCCCGGCAGCGCCGAGTCCCACCTCGACCTCCACCTGCGTCCCTCCTGGGGCCAGGGATGGCAAGCGCTCCGCCAGCAGCGGCAGGCCGAACGGGCCGAGCGGGAGCGGCTGGCCTACGTGGCCGTCACCCGCGCCCAGCACCTGCTGGTGCTGGCCTGGGCGCCGGCGAAGGGGCAGCAGGCCAACCCCCTGTTCCCCTGGCTGTTTCCCGGCGAGCCCCTGCCCGACCCCGATGATGAGGCCTCCGTCGCGGCCCTGGGCGACGACGACTGGCAGGCGCGGCTGCTCCAGGAGATCGACCAGCGGTCGCTGGACCTGGAACTGCGCCACCCCCCCCCGCAGCGGCCCAGCCGTCGCCAACGGCCCCAGCCCCCGGAGGCGATCGCCGCCCTGGGTTGCGGCCCTGTCCCCCTGCGCCATCTGGACACGGCCTGGGGCCGCAGCAGCTACACCGCCTGGACCCGCGCTGCCCACAGAGCCCCTGTGTCAGTGGCGGCCCTCGACGAAGGCCGTGACACCAGTGATCCCAGCCCCGCGGAGGAGGCCCCGGAGGAAGGGGACGGCCTGTGGCCCGAGCAGGGCCCCCTGGCCGGTTTCGCCCGGGGTGCGGCCGCCGGCGACTGCCTGCATCGGATGCTGGAGCAGCTGGACTATCGCCATCCCACCGATGCGGCGGCCAACAGGGAGCTGGTGGAGCGGGAGCTGCGCCGGGCCGGCCTGGAGGCGGACCCCCTGGAGCCGCTGCTGCAGGGACTGGAGCAGGTGCGCCTCACCCCCTTCGGCGCCGAGCTGGGGTCCCTGCGGGTGGCCGACCTGGGGCCGGAGCGACGGTTGAACGAGATGAACTTTGATCTCACCCTTGGCTTCGCGCGGGCCGCCGCCCTGGCGGCGGCCTTCGCCGACCATCCCGGCGGCGCTTTCGGGGCCGCCTATGCCGCCAGCGTCGCGGCCCTGCCGGTGGCCAGCCGCGGCTTCCTCACCGGTTCAATCGACCTGATCTTCACCGCCACCGGGGCCGACGGACAGGAGCGCTGGTGGGTGGCCGACTGGAAGAGCAACTGGCTGGGCCGGCGGGACAGCGAGGGCAGGCCCCTGGCCTGCGGCCCCCGCCACTACGGCCAGGAGGCGATGGCCGCCCTGATGGCCCACAGCCACTACCCCCTGCAGGCCCACCTGTATCTGGTGGCCCTGCACCGCTATCTGGGCTGGCGCCTGCCCGGCTACGCGCCGGAGCGCCATCTGGGCGGCTACGCCTACGTCTTCCTGCGCGGCGCCCCCGGAGAAGCGGGAAGGCAGGCGCTGCCCGGAGCGGTGCCGGGCCTGTTCGTGGAACGGCCCCCCCTGGCCCGGGTCCTCGCCCTCGATGGCGCCCTGGGCGGCCACGCGGCGGCCGGCATCGGAGCGGGGTCGCGATGAGGGACCCCGGCCACAGCCCCCAGCCCTGGGTGGCGGCCCTCGGCCCCAGCCTGGCCGAAGCCCTGCCACGTCTGTACGGAAAGGCCTGCGATCCGCTGGTGGGCGAGTTGATCATCGCCCTCACCGCGGCCCTGGCGCGGGGGGACCTGGAGCTGGATCTGAACGGACCGGCACCGGCTGACGTGAGCGCGGTGTCCTGGCCCGAGGGGCACCGTGGTGCCCTGGCGAACAGTCCGCTCTGCCGGGATCCGGACGGCCCCCTGGCCCTGGAGGACGGGCGACTGCAGTGGCGCCGCTGGCTGCGGCAGCGGCAGGAGGTGATCGAGGCCCTGATCGCCCGTGTGGACTCGCTGGAACCACTGGCCACCAGCGGGTCAGCGGCCATCGAGACCCTCTCCATGATGGTGGGCCTCGATGGCCGCCAGCGGCAGGCGGTGGCCGCGGTGCTGAGCCACGGGCTGGTGCTGCTGGAGGGGGGTCCCGGGACCGGCAAGACCAGCACGGTGGCCGCCATGATCGCGGCCCACCGGGCCGTGGAGCCCGGCGGCCGCCTCCACCTGGCGGCACCCACCGGTAAGGCGGCGGGCCGCCTGCGGGCCGCCACAGGCGGCACCCTCCCCTGCACAACCCTGCACCGGCTGCTGGAGAGCCGTGGCGACCGCTTCGGCCGCCACCGCGGCCGCCCCCTCGACCTCGACCTGCTGGTGGTGGATGAGGTGTCGATGCTGGACCTGGGCCTGATGGCCGCCCTGCTGGAGGCCCTGCCCACCCGCTGTCGGTTGGTGCTGGTGGGCGACCCGGGCCAGCTGCCGCCGATCGCGCCGGGGGCCGTGCTCCAGGAGCTGCAAGGGCCCGACCGCCGCCTGCAGCTCGGGGACGCTGCCATCACCCTGACCACCACCTACCGCAACGCCGGGGCCATCGCCACGGTGGCCAGCGCCCTGCGCCAGGGCCAGGGCCTGACCAGCGGCGCCAGCGACACCGACCCACTCGCCTCCATCCTGCCGCTGCTGCAGGCGCTGGCGCCCACCGACAACCTGCAGTGGCGTCCCTGCTCTCCCCGGACCCTGCCGCCGGAGCTGCTGGAACGGCTGCGACGCCACCAGGCCTCCCTGGCGGAGCAGGCAGCACGCTGCCGGCCAGGAACCGAGCAAGGCTGCCGCGAGCTGCTCTCCGCCCGCGACCGGTTGCTGGTGATGGCCCCCCAGCGCCAGGGACGCTGGGGGCTGGAGGCCATCCACCGAACCATGCTGGGGGGGCGGCTGGACGGCGACCTGCAGGATCTGCCGCCGGGCACCCCCGTGCTCTGCCGCCGCAACCTGCCGGAACTCAACCTGGCCAACGGAGATGTGGGGTTGCTCGTGGGCGGTCCGGGGCCGTCGGCGCGGCTGCTGTTCGGCGACGGGAGCGGGGAGCTGACCTGGATCCATCCCGGCCAGCTCGCTGGGTCGGCCGAGCCCGCCCTGGCCCTGACGGTGCACAAGGCCCAGGGCAGCGAAGCCGAGGAGGTGATCGTGCTGCTGCCCAGCGGCGGGTCCCAGGATGGCCGCCTGCTCTACACCGCCCTGACCCGGGCCAGGCAGGGCGCCCTGCTGTTCACCGATGCCGAACTGGCCTGAGCGTTCCGCCTGGATGGCACCTAGGGGGCTGGCTCAGCGAAACGTGAACCGTTGCAAGGGGATACCACCTTCCGGATCGATACTTCATCCCGTTGGCAGGGTTTGGATGCGGGTCGCACATTGATGGCCATCGGCACGGCGCGCGTCCACCGTCCCTGGGGATGGTTCGAAACCCTGGCGACGGGCCCCGGCTATCTCGTCAAGCGGATCCTGATCACGGCGGATCAACGCATCAGCCTCCAGCGCCACCGGCACCGAAGCGAGCACTGGGTGGTGGTGAGCGGAGCCGGTGAGATGGAGTGCGATGGCCATGGCATCGTCGCGGTCCCTGGCGCGACTTTGTTCGTTCCCTGCGGTGGTGTCCATCGGGCGGCGGCGGCGGCCGCCTCCGACCTGGAAATCATCGAAGTGCAGCTGGGCACGGAGCTGCGGGAGGATGACATCGAACGTTTCAGCGATGACTACGGCAGGGTGGTAAAGTCTCATTTCAACCTTTGAGCAAGGGCAAGGCAGCCCGGGTGCAGAGCACCCATTTCCCACGGTCCACTGCCGGCCTGCGTTGAAGGACTCACCAGGCTTCAGCATTCCGTGACCCAGATCATTGACGGCAGCACCCTCATCGGTGCCGCTGATTCCCAGGCGGCCATTGAGCAGCAGCCTTGCGAGGACACTGTCCTCTCGTCCGTCGTGGCTCCCAAGGAGGACGACCTGACCATCTCCATTCCCGATTCCATGGCCTCCTCAGGCCCGGAAACGGAGCTGGAGATCGCCCTCCCCGAGGTGGAAACCTCCGTCCCCGTCAGCGCCTTCGCCGCGTTCGGCCTGCGCCGTGAACTCCTTGACGGCCTGGCGGCCATCGGCTTCGAGGAACCCTCCCCGATCCAGAAAGCCGCCATTCCCGAGCTGATGCTCGGCCGCGACCTGGTGGGCCAGGCCCAGACCGGTACCGGCAAAACAGCGGCCTTCGGCCTGCCCCTGCTGGAGCGCCTTGATGCCGGCCAACGCACCCCCCAGGTGCTGGTGCTGACCCCCACCCGCGAACTGGCGATGCAGGTGGCCGAGGCCTTCAACAGCTATGCGGCCTGCATGAAGGGCGTCAAGGTCCTGCCGATCTACGGCGGCGCCGATTTTCGCGACCAGATCCAACATCTGCGCCGGGGTGTGCAGATCGTCGTGGGTACCCCCGGTCGGGTGATGGATCACATGCGCCAGGGCACCCTCGACCTTTCCGGTCTGCGCAGCCTGGTGCTGGATGAGGCCGATGAGATGCTCCGCATGGGCTTCATCGACGACGTCAAATGGGTGCTCGAGCAGCTGCCGGCCGAGCGTCAGGTGGTGCTGTTCTCCGCCACCATGCCCTCGGAGATCCGCCGCATCTCCCAGAACTATCTCAAGGACCCGGCCGAGGTCACCATTCGCCAGAAGGCCGCCGACGGCCGCCGCATCCGCCAACGTCACCTCGTTGTGAACGGGCCCCAGAAGCTGGAGGCCCTTGAGCGGGTGCTCGAAGCCGAAGGCAGCGAAGGGGTGATCATCTTCGCCCGCACCAAGGCCATCACCCTCACGGTGGCCGAGTCCCTGGAGCAGCACGGCTACGACGTGGCGGTGCTCAACGGCGACGTTCCCCAGACCCAGCGGGAGCGCACGATCGAGCGTCTGCGCGATGGCCGCGTCAACGTGCTGGTGGCCACCGACGTGGCGGCCAGGGGCCTGGACGTCGACCGCATCGGCCTGGTCATCAACTACGACATCCCCTTTGACGGCGAGGCCTACGTGCACCGCATCGGCCGGACCGGTCGGGCCGGACGCAGCGGTGAGGCCATCCTGTTCCTGACGCCGCGGGAGCGACGCTTCCTGGGGGGTCTCGAACGCGCCGTGAACCAGCCGATCGAAGCCATGGAGGTGCCCGGCAATGCCAGCATCAACCAGCACCGCCTCGATCGCCTGCGCCAGAAGCTGACCACGGCCCTGCAGCAGCCGGTCTGCAACCCCGAGGAGCGGGCCCTGCTGGCCGAAATCCTGCAACGGGTGGCCCAGGAGCAATCCTGCAGCCCCGACCAGCTGGCCCTCGCCGCCCTGGAACTGGGGCTGGGCGGCAAACCCCTGCTGCTCCAGGGTGAGGAGCGCTGGGGTCAGTCCCGTCCCGGTGCCCCCACCAGGGAGCGCGATCGCGAGCGTGGCGACAGGGAACGGGGCGGGGATCGCCGCCCCTTCAACGACCGCAGCCAGGAACGCGGCGAGGACGGCCCTGAGGACAATATGGAGCGGTTCCGCATCGAAGTGGGCTGGCGCGATCGGGTCAAGCCCGGGAACATTGTGGGTGCCATCGCCAACGAATCCGGCCTCGCCGGTCGTTCGATCGGAAAGATCCGCATTTTCGATGCCCACAGCACCGTCGACCTGCCCAAGGGCATGCCTGACGACGTCTTCGCAGACCTTCGTCGCCTGCGGGTGATGAACAAGGAACTTCAGATTTCCCGACTGGGCTCCTGATTCCCCTCCGCCGGCGTTCACCACGCCAACTCACCATGCCTTCCCAGCAGCGGCCCCGTTCGCGTTCCCCCCGCGCTCTGCCAGGTCCTGCCTGGCTGAGCCTCAGCCTGGTGGCCCTGGCGGCCTTCGGGCCGACGGGGGGGCCGGCTCTGGCGGCTTCCGGCCCCATCGTCGAGGTGGTGCGCTCGATCTGCCTGTCCGCTTTCGAAACGGAGCTGGCCCAGTCCGGCAAGAAGGCCCCCGACGGGATGGCCAACTACGCCTGCAGCTGTGTGGCGGATCGCATCACGAGCGGCAGCAGCATCGCCTCGGCCCGCAGCAGCTGCAAGGACGCCACCTCGAAGCGGTACCCCATCTGATTCAGGGGCCCTCAGGCACACATCCGGGTCACCTCCTCGCAGGCCGTCACCTGGAAGTCGCTCACCGTCAGCTGCTCCACGGCGGTGATCAGGGACATCTGGACCTCGTGACTTTCGTTGGCTACGAGGACCTGGAGCAGGTCGAAGAGATCCTGGGTTCCGAGCTCGCCATCCTCACGCCAGGTGAGGCTCCAGGGAACGGGGGCGGTTTTCATGGGATCAGCTTGATCAGGGTTTGCTGACAATGGAGCGTCCTGGTGGGGTGACGGGGAAACTTCCGGAATTGCTTCGCTTCCGCTTCAAACTTCTCCATAGAGCCAAAGGGCTCGGTTGTAGGCTTCCGGCAGTTCCATGCCGCTCTGGCTCCCTTCGGCACGCACCGACGGCTCAGGCCCAACAGATCAGCTCCCCATTCCTGGGTCTGCTCTGCGCTCCGCGCCGACCGCCTGCTTTCCCTGGGATTCCCGACACCGGAGGAATCCGTTCCAGCTTTTTCATTGAATGACCATCTACGTCGGCAACCTCTCGTTCCAGGCTGAACGCGAGGACCTTCTCGATCTCTTCGGCCAGTACGGCGAGGTCCGTCAGTGCAGCCTTCCCCTCGACCGGGAAACGGGTCGCAAGCGCGGCTTCGCCTTCATCGAACTGGCCGACGATGCCTCCGAGCAGAAGGCCATCGACGACCTTCAGGACGTCGAATGGATGGGTCGCATGATCCGTGTCAACAAGGCCACACCCCGTGAAGGCGGTGGTGGGGGCGGTGGCGGCGGCCGCTCCGGTGGCGGTGGCTACGGCGGCGGCGGTGGTCGCCCCGGCGGTGGCGGCGGTGGTCGCTCCGGTGGGGGCGGCGGCTACGGCGGTGGTGGTGGTGGCGGCTACGGGGGTGGGGGCGGTGGCGGTGGCAATCGCTGGTGACGCCGGCGGCCTCCATGGCCGTTGATGCCGCCAGGTCGCCGACCACCCCAGCACCGGGACTCTCGCGTCTGCTGACCAGCCTGAGGCCCCACCGCAGGCTGGTTCGGCTGGCGGCCACCTGCTCGGTCCTGAACAAACTCTTCGACCTCGCCCCGCCCGTCCTCATCGGCCTCGCGGTCGATGTGGTGGTTCAACAGCGCACCTCCTGGCTGGCCGGACTCGGCTTCAGCACCGTTCCCGGCCAGCTGGGCGTGCTGGCGGTGCTCTCGTTCCTGATCTGGAGCGCCGAATCCCTCTTCGAGTACCTGTACGCCCTGCTGTGGCGTCGCCTGGCCCAGACCGTCCAGCACGAATGGCGCGTCGAGGCCTACGACCACCTCCAGCACCTGGAGATGGGCTTCTTCGAAGCCGGCAGCAGCGGTCGTCTGCTCACCGTCCTCAACGACGACATCAATCAGCTGGAGCGCTTCCTCGATCAGGGGGCCAACGAGATCCTGCAACTGGTCACCACCGTCCTGGCGGTGGGCGGCACCATGCTCGTGCTGTCCCCGACGGTGGCGGGCGTCTCCTTCCTGCCGATTCCGCTGATCCTCTGGGGGTCCCTGCGGTTTCAGCGGCGCCTGGCACCGCGCTACCGGGAGGTGCGCGAACGGGCCGGTGATCTGGCCAGCCTCCTCAGCAACAACCTCGGCGGCATGCTCACCATCAAGAGCTACGCCGCGGAGGCGTGGGAGAAGCAACGGCTGGTCGCCCAGAGCCAGGCCTACCGCGCCAGCAACGGCCAGGCCATCCGCCTGTCGGCGGCCTTCATCCCCCTGATCCGGTTCGCGATCCTGTTTGCTTTCATCGCGATCCTCGTGATCGGCGGTCTGCAGGCCTGGAGCGGTGCCATCGCCATCGGCACCTATTCGTTTCTGGTTTTCATCACTCAGCGGCTGCTCTGGCCGCTCACCACCCTGGGCCGCACGCTCGACGACTACCAGCGCGCCATGGCCTCCACTCACCGGGTGATGGATCTGCTGGACACCCCGATCGCCATCCCCAGCGGCCACCGGCCGCTGCCTGTCGCCGCCGTCCGCGGTCACATCCGCTTCGAGGCCGTCGACTTCGCCTATGCCGGCCGCGACAGGCTTCTGGAAGGCTTTGATCTGGAGGTGCCCGCCGGTTCCACCCTGGGGATCGTGGGGGCCACCGGCTCCGGCAAGAGCACCATCGTCAAGCTGCTGCTGCGGCTCTATGCGATCCAGGCGGGCCGGGTCCTGCTCGATGGCGTGGCGATCGAGGAGCTGGAACTGCAGGACCTGCGCCGGGCCATCGGTCTGGTGAGCCAGGAGGTGTTTCTCTTCCACGGCAGCGTCGCCGAGAACATCGCCTACGGGAGCTTCCAAGCCAGCCGCGGGGCGATCGAAAGGGCCGCCGGCCTGGCCGAGGCGGCCGCGTTCATCGACGAGCTGCCCCTGGGTTACGACACCCTGGTGGGGGAACGGGGCCTGCGCCTGTCCGGTGGCCAACGGCAACGCATCGCCCTGGCCCGGGCGATTCTCAAGGATCCGCCTGTCCTGGTGCTGGATGAGGCCACCGCCGCCGTCGACAACGAAACGGAAGCCGCGATCCAGCGCTCCCTCGACCGCATCACCGCCTCACGCACCACCCTGGTGATCGCCCACCGCTTGAGCACCGTCCGCCACGCCGACCGGATCGTGGTGATGGAACGGGGGAGAATCGTTGAGAGCGGCGAACACGACGACCTGCTGGCCAGGAACGGGGCCTATGCCGCGCTGTGGCGTGTGCAGACCGGGCTGAGGCCGGAGGAAGCCCTGCGCTGAGCCGGGGGGCTTAGTTTGGATTGAATGAAGATGTCCCAACCCAGGCCGGCGCGTCGGCGCGCGCCCGTCCTCATCGCCGTGGCCTGTGGTCTTGGGGCGGGCCTGCTGCTGGCGGGGCCCCTGGCCCAGCTGATCTCGGCGCGGTCAAGCGTTGGGGGCGGCGCGGCGCTCACCAACCCCTTCGCCGCCTGGAGCGGCGGCATGGGCCGCCAGGATGTCCTGATCCTCGGCACCGACGTCGGCGGCGGTAACACCGATGTGATCGCCACCCTGCGCATCGATGGCAACCGCACCAGCATCACCCAGATCCCGCGCGACACCTACATCGAGGCCGAGAGTTTCGGACCAGTCAAGATCAATGCCCTCTACAACCTGGGCGGCATCGAAGCGGTGAAGCGGGAGATCTCCCAGCGTCTGGGCCGTCCCATCCAGCACCACCTGGTCGTCAATCTCTCCTCCATTCGCCAGATGGCCGACGTGCTCGGGGGGATCGAGGTGGATGTGCCCAAACGCATGCTGTATGAAGACCGAAGCCAGGGGTTGTCCATTGATCTGCAGCCCGGGATGCAGACCCTGCGGGGCAAGGATCTGGAGGGCTTCCTCCGCTTTCGCCACGACGAAACCGGCGACCTCGGCCGCATGGACCGCCAGCAACTGGCCCTGAAATCCCTGTTCCGCAAACTCACCCGACCCGAGTATCTGGTGCGCCTGCCGGCGCTGATGATGGCCGCCCGCAAGGACATCCGGACGGACCTGGGGCCGATGGAGCTCGGCGGCCTGATCACCGCCATGGGCAGCACCCAGCTGGACACCCAGAGGCTGGACGGGCGCCCCTTCTACAAGGACGGCATCAGTTACTGGGACGCCGTCTGGCCGACACCGGAGGAGGATCCCCTCGACGCCGAAGGCGACGGCCAGGCCAACGCTACGAACGGCCGCCACCGTTTCCTTTTTTGAGATCGTCGGGCTGGGGCGGAGTCGCCTCACCGCTGTCGACGGAATGGCCGTTGCGATCCGAAAGGGTGATCAGGGCCAGGCCGAGGGCCATCAGCACCGGAACCGGGCTGGAGACGGCCACCGTGATGCCGAGGGCGGCAGTGAACCAGATCGAGGCGGCGCTGCTCAGTCCGCGCACCTCCGGGATGGCGTGCTTCTGGCGGACCGGAGGCACCAGGATCTCGCCGGCGCCCAGGAAACCGACGCCCGTCGCCACCCCCTGAATCACCCGGCTGCGGGCCTGGGGATCGGGGCCGGCCGCCAGCACCATCAGGCAGGCACTCATTCCCACCAACACGTGCACCCGCAGCCGGTTGGGGTGGGCCCGGCTGCCATGGTGCGCCCGGTTGATGCCCACGGCCAGTCCGCAGAGCACCGCCATGCCAAGCCGCAGCAGGGCTTCCAGATCCGGGCTCAGCGAGAGGACCATGGCTGCCCGCAACACGACAGGGGTCTTCAACGATCGCGCACCGGCCGACAACCCTGGCGCATCGGCCGACGGCCGTGGACCATGAACGTCCATAGGCTCCAGCCAGTTCAGCGCCTTTGAGGTCCGTGCGATCCGCCTTGCTTCGCAACAGCCTGAGGCTCGGGGTGGCCGCCTTCGTGACCGCCGCCCTGTCGCTCTGGTTCGAGCGGATCGCCTACGTGTGGTACCCGATGCTGGCGGTGATCACGGTCATGGAGGACGGTGATGATCTCAGCCTCAAGGCCGCCAGGGTGCGGGTGTTCGGCACCATCACCGGTGGGCTGGTGACCTTTCTGGTCCACACGGTGCTGGCTGGCTGGCAGGGGGTGCTGGTGTCGCTGCTGCTGATGCTGCCCCTGCTGCGCTGGCTGGGCTGGCAGTCGGCCGCCGGGACCGCGACGCTGGTCAGCCTGATGTTCCTGATGATTCCGAGCCACGTGGCCCTGAACTGGGACTACGTGTTCAACCGCACCCTGGACACGGCCGTCGGCTGCGTGATCGCGATTCTGGTGGGCCTGCTGTTCTGGCCCCGGCGGGGCATCGACCGGCTGATGCGCCTGGAGCTGGGCCTGCGCAACGGGTACATCGGCCAGCTGGAGCGCCAGCGGGACTGGCTCGAGGGCCGGGGGGAACGGCCCCTGCCACTGCCCCCGGCCCAACTCAGCCACGACCTGGTGGCCATGGAACAGCTGGTGGCCGAGGAGCGCCGGGGCCCCCATGGCCAGCGCCTGCAGGGACAGCGGTGGTCCCAGCGGCTGCAGCTCTGGGCGGCGGTCCAGCACCACTGGGTGCAGTGGGAGCGGCTGCTGGCTGGTCTTCCCGACCGCCTCCGCCCGGAGACGGCACCGGGCAGCGCTGGCGGCAACGATCCGCTGGCGGCGGGCATGGCTCGCATGGGGGCCTTGCTCCAGGGGGGCTCCCTGCCGGCCCCAGCCCCGGATCCCCGGCCATGGCAGGCCCTGGCCCGACAGCGGTCGCTGCCCCTGCTGCCGCTGCTGGCCCTGGCCCAGGAGCAGCACCCGCTGCTGGCGAGCCTGCGCAGCCTGAGCCTGGTGGCCCGATGCTGATCCGCCGCTCCGAGCTGCGCCTGGCCCTGACGGCCGGCCTGATGAACGGCTTCGGCGCCCTGGCTCCGCTGGCCTACGGCTTCTACGCCCCGATGGCGGTGCTGGTGGTCTGCACCGGCACCTATGGGGGCTCCATCGGCCTCGGTCGCCAGCGGCTGCTCGGGTCGGTGGCGGGAGCCCTGGTGCTGGTCGTGTCGTTCATCGGCCTGAGCCACCTGCCCCTGCCTCTGGGGCTGAGCCTGGCCCTCGTTGCCATGCGGCTGCTGGGGGCGGCCCTGGGGCTGGAGGTGGGCTACAAGGTGGGCAGCAACATCATCGTGATGGGCTGGCTGGTCCACGACGGTGAGCTGGGGATGTGGGTCCCCGTGCGGCTGTTCTGGACCGTGGCCGGCATCCTCGTGGCCCTGCTGTCCCTTCGCCTCTTCTGGCCCGACCTGGCGGTGGAAGGCAACCGGCAGCGGCTGCGCAGGTTCCTGGCCGACCTGGGCGCCGCCCTCCTCAGCCAGGCCGACCGGCTCGAAGCCCCCGCCGTCCCCGCCGCCCCGGGGGCCATGGCGGCCGCCCAGCGGCTGGAACTGCAGACCGCCCAAGGGTTGCGTCGTCAGCTGGTGGCCCTGCGCGAGGCCATGCCGGCGGTGGCCGATGAGCTGGGCAACAACCCCACCAGCCACGCCACGTACCGCCTGTTCCAACTTCTGAATGGGGCCGGTTCCCAGCTGGTCGGCGTCGTCGACGGGCTCAGGCTCCTGGAGCACACGCCGTCGGAGCATGGCGCGCTGGAGGGACTGCATGGTGCCCAGGCGGAGCTGCTGCGGGCCGTGGCCGCTCGCCTGGAGCAGTGGAACCACTGCCTGGAGGCGCCCCACCGGCACCGGCCGGCACCGCCGGCCACGCCCCTGACACCACCACCCCGTTGGGGAAGCCTGGAGCGTTGGTTGCACAATCCGGATCTGGACGGCTTCGAACTGATCCGTCTGCAGCGCAATGCCAGCCGGCTGATGCTCTGCGGCCAGGCGCTGCGCAGCCTTGAGCAGGCGGAGCACCGCTGGCGGGCCCTGGGGGAGGCCCCCCGCTGAGCCATGGGCGGACTGCGCTGCACCCCGACCAAGACATCCCGGATCCTGCCGCCTCTCCTGCTGCCGCTGCTGCTGGGCGGCGCCACAGCCGGCGCCGCCCAGCCGCTCGACCCCGAGGCAAGCCCGCCACCAGCGACGGTGCCCCTGCTCAAGCTCGAGCCTGGCTGGGGCCGCCTCCAGCAGACGCTGGGCCTGCCCGCCTGGGTCGATCTGGAGCTGCAGGTCCTGGCCGAACCGATGGGCAACCCCGCCGGTGGTCTGGTCCGGCAGGCGAGCTGGATCCAGCAGACCACCCTGGCGCTGACGTTGAGGCCCCCCACCGACCCGGCCCGCCCAGCGGGGCGGGAATGGGACCGGTGGTCGATGCGGGTGGCCCTCGCCGCCTTCAACGGCGACCCCCTCTACGCCCAGCGGTTGGGAGCCGTGTTGCCCCTGCAGGAGGTGGCCAATCCGGTGGGGCTCTGGCTCACCCGCGCCAGCCTCCAGCGCCGTTCCCCCGACGACCGCTGGAGCCTGGAGACGGGCTTGGTGAGCATGAGCCCCGATCTGTTCAGCACACCGATCGAGAACTACTACGTGCACGACGCCCTCAACGGGGCGCCCGTGCTGTTCTCCATCCCCAACTTTCCCGTCTTTCCGGTCGCTGCCCCGGGTGCCCTGCTGGTGCTGCGGCCGACCCCAGCCAGCACCCTGCGGCTGGCCAGCTTCGATCTGGCCGCCACCGACTCCGTGGCCGGGCTCCTGGGGACCGCCAGTGGCCTTCCGCCCGGGCGGGGCTGGACCCATCAGCTGCAGTGGAGCTATGCCGCCCCCTGGCTGAACCGCCACCTGGCCGCCCCCATCGCCGCCTGCCGCGAAGGGACCGGCCTCAGGCTGCGACGTCCGGCCTGCTCCCAACCGGTGCATGTGGAGCGCCAACTGCCTGGGGGACTGCTGCAACTGGCGGCCTATGCCGGCACCGGGCCGAACCGGGGGCTGTACGGCAGCGCCACCGTGCCTGTGGCGTTGCCCTGGGGCCTCGACCACCGGCTCTGGGCCGCCGCCGCGGCGGGACTCGACACCGCCGCCAATCCGACGCCCAGCTACATCGGTGGCGGGCTGGTGAGCCAGGGGGTCCTGCCCGGCCGCCCCTTCGACCTGCTGATCCTGGGCGTGGCCCGCACAGGTTTCAGCCCGATCACCACTCCCGGTCTCAGCCACGAAGGCGTGCTGGAGCTGGGCTACCAGGTGCAGATCAACCGGTCCTTCAACCTGCAGCCCAGCCTGCAGTGGATCCTCAATCCAGGCGGGGCAGGCCAGGTACCGGGGGTGTTCGCCGCGGGCCTGCAGCTGGGTTTCAGCTTTTAGGGGCCGGTGCGGCCGATGTCGAGCAAACTGGGCGCCGGATGGGGGAGACGGCGGGCCATGGGGGGCAGCGGAACGGTGCGGCCCCTGGCCAGAGGGATGCTCCTGGGGCTGGCGCTGGCTTTCGGCCTCGGGTCCGGCCCAGGGGCGGGCCAGCCCCTGCCGGCGGCCAGCGGGGACGATGGGCGTCGTCTTGAGCGCCGCTGGGAGGAGCTGGATCGCCAGATCCGGGCCCTCGAAGAGCTGCTGCCCGCTGAAGACGGCGTCCTGGCCAACCCATCGCAGCCGCCGCAGGACACCGAGCCCCTTCCACCGCTGGCGTTGCCGGAGGCCGCCAGCCTGCGGGAAGGCCCGCCCCAGGCCCTCAGCCTGGAGCAGACCCTGGCGATCGGCTTTGTCAACAGCCCCACCCTGCAGGCGCGCCGCGAGGAGGTGGCGGCGCGCCTGGCCGAGCTCCAGAGCCAGATGGGCACCTACTGGCCGCGCCTCTCGGCCTACGCCGCCACCGGCACCGACCAGGCGAGCACCAGCTTCTTCTCCCCCACCGGCTCGGGGACCCTCTTCGCGCCCAGCAATCCCTTCTTCATCCCCCCCGGCGGCAGGGGCTCCCTCAACACCAACGCCAACGGGGTGGCCACCGGTCTGCAGCTCCGTTACGAGCTGCTGGATTTCGCCCGCACGCCCAAGGCGCGGGCCGCCCTGGCCAGCCTGCGCAGCGGCCGTCTGGCCTACGCCGATGCCCTGCGGCGGCTGCAGCTGACCCTGAGCGAGACCTACTACCTGCTGCAGCGGGCCGACCAGCTCGTCCGCATCCGCGAGGCCGTGGTTCGCAACGACCTGCTGATCCTGCAGGACAGCCTGGATCTCAAGCAGGCGGGGCTGGTCCCCCGGCTGGATGTGCTGCGGCGCCAGGCGATTGAATCGGACGGGCAGGAACAGCTGATCGCCGCCCTGGCGGACCAGGCCATCGCCCGCCGCCGGCTGGCGGCCCTGCTCAACCTGCCGCCCCAGCTGACGCCCGCCGCCGGCGACCCGATCCGTCTCCAGCCGCGCTGGCCCCTGGATCTGGAGGCCAGCCTGGTGGCCTCCTACCGGGACAACCCGGAACTGGAAGCCCTCCTGGCCACCCGCGAAGCCCTGCTGCAGCAGAAGGATGCCGTCGCCGCCGGGCTGCTGCCGAAGCTGTCGCTGTTCGCCGCTGCGGGGGCCAGTGCCAGCAATGCCAACAACTGGAATGTGCGGGTCGCCGACGGCGGCTGCTGTGGTGCCACCGTGGCCACGTCCCTGAACACCTACGGCAGCGACTGGTCGGTGGGCCTGGCGGTGAGCTGGCTGCTCTTCGACGCGGGCACCACACGGGGCCAGGCGCGGGCCCTGGCCCGCCGGGGGGCGGCCGTCGCCCAGCAGTACGCCGCCCAGCGGAACGACATCCGGCTGCGGATCGAGCAGGCCTTCTTCGGCCATGAAGCCAGCCTGGCGCGTCTGGTGGCGGCCCGACGCGGAGTGAAGGCGAGTCTGGAGGCCTTCCGTGATGCCCGCCTCCGCTACCAGGCGGGGCTGAGCAGCGAGCTGGATCTCTCCAACACCCAGGAGCGGCTGATCAGCAGCCTGGTGCAGCGGCTCGAGGCCACCGTGAACGTGAACGTCACCTACGCCCAGCTGCTGCGGGAACTGCTGCCCATGCCCACCGACCCGGAGGCGCCGGTTCCGTCCCGCCTGCAGTGGACGCCATGACGCCAAGCCGCGAAGCGATCGACCCCTCCCTCAGCCGCCAGTCCGGGAGCCTGGGGCGGGGCCAGGTCATCGCCCTGCTGCTGGCCGCGCTGCCGCTGCTGCTGCTGCTGCAGCCCTACCAATGGCTCTCGGCCCTGGGTTTCCGTCTGCAGCGGGCCTGGCCCCTGGGCGACGGCGGTGGCATCCCCGGAGGCAGCCTGCTGCTGGTGTTCGCCGGCACGGCACTGCTGGCCCTGCTGGCGAACGGCCCCCTGAAGGGCGGCAGGGGGGGCGGCCTCACCGGGGTGCAGGCCCTGCAGCTGGAGCGGGTGCAGCAGGGTCCGGCCCGCTCCGCAGCCCTCACCTCCCTGGATCTGAGGCGCCAGCTGACCCGCCTGCCGTTGCTGCTGCTCACCCATGGCGCCAGCCTCACGGTGGGCCTGGAATCCCCCTCCGCCTCCCTGGGGGCGAGCCTGCTGCTGGCGCTGCGGGACAGGCTGGCCCCGCTCCGGCATCTGCCCCTGCCGGTGCTGCTAGCAACCGGTGCCGGAGCCGGCCTGGGCATCGCCTTCAACTCCGTGCTTCTGGGGGTCACCTATGCCGTCGAAGAGCTGTGTCAGCAGCGCTCGGCCGCCCTGATCAACGGCACCCTGCTGACCACCGGTCTGGGGGTGGTGATCGGAGCCACCACGGGCCTCTGGGAGAACTCAGCCGAAGCCGCTCCCGCCCACCACGCCGGCGTCTCCCTGCTGGTGGCCGGAGGCGGGCACCTGATCGCCCCGGCCCTGCTGCTGACCCTGGGGGCCGGCTGGTTGGGGGGGGTCTTCACCGCCTGCACCGCCTGGATGGCCCGCCGCTGGAGCCACTGGATCGCAAGGCCGGCCGGTTCGGGCGGAGCCGCCCTGTCCAGCCCCCTGGTCTGGGCCCTGGGGGCGGCGCTGGTGATCAGCCTGGCGGCCGTCGCCAGCGATGGCTGGAGTCTCAACGACGGCCAGCTGCTGATCCTGCGCATGGCCTACGGCGAGGATCGACCGGGCCTCGACGTCCTGCCCTGGCGCCTGCTGGCCTCGGTGCTGAGCATCGCCATCGGAGCCCCCGGGGGTGTGATGCATGACGCCATGTCCCTGGGAGCCCTGCTGGCGGGACCCTTGATCGGCGATCTGCCTCCCCTGGAACGGCAGCTGCTGGTGTGGACAGGAGCGACGGCCCTGTTCAGCGGCGCTTGCCGCACCCCGTTGTTCTGCGCCCTGTTCGTGGCCCAGATCGCCGGCAATGGCGCCCTGGTGCCCCTGCTGCTGCTGGTGGCCGCCCTGGCGGCTCCGATCGGTCGCTGGGTGCGGGCGGACACCTGGAACGAGGTGCAACTGGAACGCTGGCTTGAGGCCCATGGAGCCGAGACCACAGAAGAGATGAAAGCAGACTGAGTCTTGGCACGACACCAAGTCTTTCCATGGCTGAATCGCTGAAGCCTCAGCGAAGGGCAGGTGAGTCAGGGGGTGCCTGGGCAAAAGAGGCTAATGTTGACTATGATTGATGCGGTCTGTCAGCTCATTGCTGACCGAAGGTGTGGCTTATCACACAACGCTCCTCTTACTTAGCTGGCCTTTCCACGCTGGTTTCGTCCCCTCCCGATTGACACCGCAGTCCAGCCCATGAATTCCAGAGGGATGCATTGAAATCGCCCGAAACCCCAGAAGACGAGAAGCTTCGCCTGGCCAAGCTTCGCTCCCTGCAGCTCCTAGACACGGGGGAGGATGCCGAGCTTGACCGGTTGACCCGAATGGCCGGGCGCATCTTCAAGGCTCCGATCAGTGTGATCAGCCTGGTTGATGACGAGCGGTTGTTGTACAAATCCTGCGTCGGACTCACGGTCTCCGAAATCGACAGAAGCATGTCCTTCTGTGGGCATACGATTGTGGCTTCCGATGTCATGATCGTTGAAGACACCCTCAAGGATGAGCGCTTTTTTGATAATCCCATGGTTGTGGGTGACCCCCACATCCGTTTCTACGCCGGCTGTCCGCTGATCATTGATCAGCGCAAGATCGGCACCCTCTGCATTGCCGATCAAGAGGTCCGTTCCCTGGATCCGGCACAGATCGAAACCCTGAAGGATCTGGCTTGCCTTGTGCAGCAGCAACTGGCTGCGACCTCACTGGCCACAAGGGATGGGCTCACCGGTCTTGAGAACAGACGCGGTTTTCTGGCCCTTGCCCAGCAGAGCCTGCAGCTGTGCACCCGTCAGGGTTTGCCTGTGTCGCTGCTCTATCTCGATCTGGAACATTTCAAGACGATCAACAACCTCCATGGCCATGGGGAAGGCGATCGGGTCCTGATCACCTTTGCTGACCAAATCAAGCATGTCTGCCGTGATTCCGATGTCGTGGCCAGACTGGGTGGTGATGAATTCGTGGTGTTGTTGATCAACTCCACCCGTGAGCAATCAGAGGCAGTCATTCATCGCATCAAGGCCGCTTTGATGCATGAAAATAGACTTTCCAACAAGACGTACAACATTGATTTCAGCTATGGAATCACGTCCTATCAGCCTGAAAGGCATGAAACCATCGCCGAGCTTCTTGCCGATGCAGATGCCCTGATGCACGAGATCAAGCTGCTTCGTTCTGAAGATCAGGGCGCTGGTCGGGCAACAGCATCGGCTGCGACGGAGGCCTCTTGGTCGGGGTTCACCCATCGCTTCCAGGAGACCGCCGGCTGAACCCGAGACGCCTTCGGGCGGCGCCGGCCCGTCGGGGGGACAGGACGAAGGAGCTCATTCCGGCCGGGAGGAGATCCAGCGCTCGATCCTGTACCCCAGGATCACCACCAGCACCACCAGCCAGAACCACAGTTCCGGCGGATTGGCGTTGCACAGCACCACCAGCAGCACCACCTCACTGATCAACCAGGGAAGTTCCTGGCGCAGCAGGGGGTTACGGATCTGCCAGCGTCGCTGCTCACTCATGGCAACGGCCCGCTCTGGCGCAGGGAGGGGCGATCCCAGAGACGATCCATGCGCAGCGTGCGGTAGCCGCCGGTGAGGGAGCGCAGCCCGGGGAGCACGTAGGTGATCGGCGTGCGCCACTCGACGTAGGCATGGGCAGCGATCGTGAGGCCTTCCCGCACCGGGAACACACCGCTACCCCCCGAAAGCGTCCAGCGGTAACCATCCCGGCTGGTGGGATCCCGCTCCAGCTCAATCTCCGTGCGCATCACCGGGCCTCCCTTGAGCAGATCCCTGGCCAGTTGGGGATTGCCGATGGTGGTGGAGATGTCCTCCTCCGTGGCCGGCAGGGCCAGCACCTGGGTCACCTTGCCCACGATGCCGCCGAACCGGCCCCGTTGGTCCCACAGGGGCACGACTTCCACCGGCAGGCCCGCCGGCAGCCGCCGGGCATCGGCAGGGGCGAAATAGGCGACCGCCCGCAGCAGCGGCGGCCGCTCACCGGTGGGGGCGGCGGCACGACCGAGGGTGCCCAGTCGCTGACCGGTGGCGACCGTCTGGCCCTGGATCACCTGCAGATCCAGCACCGTGCCGTCCCGGTCGGCCAGCACCTGGCCGTCGTAGGCCAGGCGTGCCTCGGTGACGCGGATCTGGCGGCGCATGTCGTCGATCTGATAGCGGCGCCGCAAGGCCTGGGTCTGGATGTCGAGCTTGACCTGCTCATAGCTGGTCAGCAGCTCCTTCTCCTGGATCCTGACCGCATCGAGACTGACGCTGGTGTTGGTCAGGCCCTGCTCGGCCGCCACCACCTCGGCGGCCAGGGGAGCCACCACCTCCCGCTGGCTGAGCCAGCGCAGGTTGCGCACCTTTTCCGCGTACGTGGCCGCCAGCTCCTCGTAGCGGCGCCGATCCTGGGCCAACTTGGCCAGGGAGGTGTCAAGACTGAGCTTCTCGCTGGCCAGCCGCAGGGCATCCCGGCGGTCGAGCTCGCGGTTGTCGCGCTCCAACTGGGCCAGGTTGCCGCGCTGCTGCTGCAGCTGGCGGTCGAGCACCGGCAGATAAAGCTCCATCAGCACCTGCCCCTTGCGCACCTCCTGCCCCACGGCCACCCTCAGCCGTCGCACCTGACCGCCGGAGCGGGCATCCAGCAGGCCAGCCGTGTTGGGGTAGAGCAGCACCCCCTGCCCCATCACCTCCGTGGGCACGGGCCAGAACAGGACCCACAACCCGAGGGCTCCGCCCATCGCCACCAGGCACGCCCCCACCTGGCCCCGATCATCGAGGCCCCGCCAGCGGCGGCGCAGGCCGCCAAGCGGCCGGCTCGGCGGCGCTGCACCAGTCGGGGGAGCGGAGGTGGCCATCGCCGCCAGCATGCTGGATGGGAGCCCACCTGTCAGCCCGCCAGCACGCCCAATCGGGCCAGGGCCGCGCCATCGGCCACACCGGCGATGACATCGGCCAGCAGGGGAGCCAGCACCGGCACCTGGGCGAAGGCCCCGCCAAAGCCGCTGAACACCCACAGGCCGGCCGCCCCCGGCACAGGTCCCACCAGGGGGAGCCCGTTGCTGCAGAAGGAGACAGGCACCTGCCGATACGGGCCAGCCAGGTCTGCCAGCAACGGGTCGAGTCCGGCCAGCCCCTGGCGCAGACGCTCTTCCATGGCTGGCGCCTCTGGTGGCTCGCCGCAGTCCAGGCCCGGCCGCACCAAGCTGATCTGGCCCAGCAGCAACCCCTCGCCCCAGGGGGCGCAACCGGCATCGACGATCCAGCGCTCCTCCCCCAGCCCCGGCGCCGCCCGCTCCAGGACGGGACGCTGCCAGTGGCGTGGCTGGACGATGCGGCGCTGCACGGCATGCCGCCACCAGGGACGGCCCGAGGATGGCAACAGCGGCGGCCGTGCCGGCAGGGCCAGCACCCCGGCCCAGCTGATGCGGAGGCGATCCGGCAACGTGGGGGCCAGGAAGCGGCAACCGGCCCCGGCCGCCAGCACCACCTGCTCCGCCAGCAGGGAGCCACCGGGCTCCAGCTCCAGCTGCCAGCCAGCGACCACCGGCCGCGGCGGGGCCACGACCCGCGCCCGCCGCCGCTCGACCCCAGCGGCTTTCAACACCCGGGGCAGGGCCTCCATCAGCACGGTGCTGTCCACCTGGGCGAAGGGCGGGCGCAGCAGGGAACGGCCCCAGCCGCCGCCATGGAGGCGCAGACCGCAGCGCCGCCAGCCAAGGGGTCCATGGCGGGCCTGCAGCCGTCGCCAGCGCTCGGGGGCCTGGTGCAGCAGCCGGCCCAGGCGGCCGGGGGCCCCGGCCCACCAGGCCACCCCGCCATAACTGAGCGCCGTGGCCGTGGACTCCGCCGCATCCACAAGGGTGACGGGCAGGCCCCGCTCCACCAGTTCCAGGGCCAGCAGGCTGCCGGCCAGGCCACCCCCCACGATGGCCAGCCGGCCAGGGCCAGCCATGCCTAGATCTGAAGCGTGAAGGAGCCGATCACCACGGCGAACAGATCCTTCACCTTGTTCCAGCGGGCTTCGTTGGTGCTGGCGGCGAAGGTGTACAGCCGGCCACGATCCACCACCACGGTGGCCAGCTCGTGGCGGTCCCGGTCGGCCAGATGGACCGTGTACTCCAGGTCGTAGTAGGTGCGGCCGCCCTGCTCTCGCTCATGGGCCTCCACCAGTTCGGCGTCGCGGCCGCTGCCTTGCGGTGAGATGACGCTGCGGCGCAGGGTCTCGCCCACCTCGACGGCACTGCCCAGCTGGCTGAGATCCCGGTCGGGGGTGACCTCGGACACCACCAGGCTGAGGGTTTCGTCGCTGTTGATCAGGTCGTGGAAGACCACCTGGGGACCATTGCTGACCTGCACCCGGGTCCAGCCCGTGGGGTAGAGGAAGGCATAGCGGCCATCCGGGCTCTGGAAGGAATTCAGGCCAGCCGCGGCGGCGCTGCAGCCCACCAGCATCAGGCTCAGCAGCAGGGCCGCGACCAGAGATCCGCCCCAGCGGGAGCGCCCGGCGGCGGCGGTGGGAACGGGCGGGTGGGTGGCAGGGAAACCCATGGCACGGAGCGGGGCAGGGGAGCTGGCGAGAGCCGCTGCCATCCTCACCCGGCGCCCTGCCCGGCGCGAGCGGGCCGCCTAGATTCCACCCACCTGCAGCCGGTTCGCTGAGCGGTTTCACCCGACCCCTGGCCCGGCTGATCGACCAGTTCGAACGACTGCCGGGCATCGGACCCCGCACGGCCCAGCGCCTGGCCCTGCACCTGCTGCGCCAGCCGGAAGAACAGATCCGCAGCTTCGCCGATGCCCTGCTGGCGGCCCGCAGCCAGGTGGGGCAATGCCGCCGCTGTTTCCACCTGTCTGCCGAGGAGTTCTGCGAGATCTGCCGCAATGAGGAGCGGCGCAACGGCCAGATCTGTGTGGTGGCCGACTCCCGCGACCTGCTGGCGATGGAACGCAGCCGCGAATTCCATGGCCACTACCACGTGCTGGGCGGACTGATCTCGCCGATGGATGGCATCGGTCCGGAGCTGTTGCAGATTCAGCCGCTGGTGGAACGGGTCGACCGGGAGGGGATCATCGAGGTGATCCTGGCCCTCACCCCCAGCGTCGAGGGGGACACCACCAGCCTCTACCTGGCCCGGCTGCTCAAGCCCTTCACCAGCGTCACCCGCATCGCCTACGGACTGCCGGTGGGGGGTGAGCTGGAATACGCCGACGAGGTGACCCTGGCGCGGGCGTTCGAAGGACGCCGCCGGATGGAATGACGCGCTCGCCATGGTTGCCGACCGCCGGCACGCTGCCGCACCTCAGTCAGAGATGGGAAGGTCACACCATCGGCACGGCCCTGACCAGCGCCCTGCGCAGCCTGGGCCAGGTGATCTTCATCAACAACCCGATCAGTGGCATGCTGCTCTTGCTGGCCCTGCTGGCACAGGGGCCCGTCATGGGCCTGTTCGCGGCCCTGGGTGTGGCCACAGCGAACCTCTCCTGCTGACCTGAGGACGCAACCCTCGCAGGGAGATCACTGGCCGCAGTGAAGCCCCTATTGTCAGGTTCTGCCGGCCGGAAATGCCGTTCGGAGCCCTCAGCGAGCGGTTGCCCTGCCAGCGATGCGACCCACCAGCCGCTACAGCGCCACCCCCCCCACGGAGCGTCTGCCGGAGTGGATCCGTCGCCCCCTTGGGGAGGCCTCAGCCACCGAACGGGTTCAGGGGGTGGTCCGGGAGCAGCGGCTGCACACCATCTGCGAGGAGGGGCGTTGTCCCAACCGGGGCGAGTGCTACGCCGCCGGCACAGCCACCTTTCTGTTGGGCGGGCCCATCTGCACCCGCAGCTGCGCCTTCTGCCAGGTGGACAAGGGCAGGGCGCCGCTCCCCCTCGATGCAGACGAACCGGAGCGGGTGGCGGAGGCGGTGCAGGTGCTCAACCTGCGCTATGTGGTGCTCACCGCCGTGGCCCGCGACGACCTGGCCGACCACGGCGCCAGCCTGTTCATCGCCGCCATGGCAGCGATCCGCCGCCGCGATCCGCAGGTGATGGTCGAGGTGCTCACCCCTGATTTCTGGGGCGGCCATGCCGACCCCGAAGCGGGCCGCCGGGCCCAGCGGCAACGGCTGGCGGCGGTGCTGGCTGCCGCGCCGGTGTGCTTCAACCACAACCTGGAAACGGTGGAGCGCCTGCAGGGGGAGGTGCGCCGCGGCGCCACCTATGGCCGCTCCCTGGAGTTGCTGGCAGCGGCCCGGGAACTGGCGCCCGAGATTCCCACCAAGTCGGGACTGATGCTGGGACTCGGCGAGACGGCCGCGGAGGTGGTGGCCACCCTGGAGCACCTGCGGGCTGCCGGCTGCCAGCGCCTCACCCTGGGCCAGTACCTGCGCCCCTCCCTGGCCCACATCCCCGTGGCCCGCTACTGGACACCGGAGGAGTTTGAGGAGCTGGGCATCACCGCCAGCGCCATGGGATTCGCCCAGGTGCGCAGTGGCCCATTGGTGCGCAGCAGCTACCACGCCGCCGGATAAGCCCCAGCGCCATGGCCGACGTTCTCAGAGGCGCAGCAGGAACGCCTCCCGGCGGTGAAAGTCGGGCTCGGCCACCGGGTGGGCCAGGGCCCAGTAGCTCAGTCGCCCGCTGCGCTCCTCGATCACGCTGGTGATCCCCACCTGCACCGGCACCTCCGCGCCGAGCCCCTGCGGCAGCGGCAGATCCAGGTGCAGCGCCAGCTCGCTTGCGTCGCGGACGACACGATGGGGCGGCAGGTCGTAGCCGGGCTCGGGCCGCAGACCATCGCGATAGTCCTCCAGCCGGTAGAGGTTCCAGTGGCCGGCCGGGGAGAGGTTGAGCTCCCAGTAGGGCCGCGTCCCCTCGATCCCCCAGAAGCACTCGAAACAGGTTGTGGCCCAGAGGCCATCCCGGCGCGCGGGGGTCGCCACCGGCGCCGGCAGATGCACCGACTCGATCGCCCCTGCCAGGCGAAAGCGGAGCCGCAGACGCCGGCCCTCGCGGTTGATCTCACCCCCGAGCTGGAGAGCCGGCGACGCGCTGCCACCATCGAAGGGGCGCAGCTCGAAGCGCTGGGACAGGGACGCAGCCATCAACGGACGCTGGCGAGGTCAGCCCTGAGCTCAGCGATCAGGTCCTGGATCCGGGTCTCCTGGGCCTCGATGCTCTCGGTGAGCCGGAATTGCACCAGGGCGCGTTGCAGGTTGTGGCCCGGTCGGTCCGTCCTGAAATAGACATTGCCCGCCAGATGATCGGTGAAGAAACGCAGGCCGAGCTCAAAACTGATCAGGCGCATCGCCACATAGAGGTGGTCGTAGTCGGCTGCGGTGAGAAACCCTGAGGCGGCGGCCAGATAGCCGCTGAGCACCTCCCGGCAGAGGTCGACATCGAAACAGACGGACTCCAGATCTCCCGTCTCCTCCCCCAGGGAATTGCAGCAGGAGCGCAGACAATCGCCGATGTCGTAGTGGATCAGTCCGGGCTTGACGGTATCAAGATCCACCAGGGCGCAGGCCCGGCCGGAGCAGACCTCCATCATCACGTTGTTGACCTTGGGGTCCCCGTGGATGGGGCGAAGGCGCAGCTGGCCGCTTTCCCTGGCCGCCTCCAGCACCGACGCAAAGTCCCGCCGCTCCTCCACGAAGGCCCGGCACTGCAGCTCCTCGCTCTCCGCACCGTCCGGTCCACCGGCCAGCACCGCGTCGTAGTGCTGCAGATACCGGGGCGTGACGTGAAAACCCTCCAGGGTGTCGGCCAACCCGGCTGGGGGCAGGTCACTGATCAGGTGGTGGAACACGCCCAGCCCGAAGCCCACCTCCCTGGCTTGCTCGGCGCTGTCCACCACATCAAAGCTTCGGGAGGATTCGATATAGCTGATCAGCCGCCAGAAGCCACCGTTCCGCTCCACCCAGGGGCGCCCTTCGGCGCCGCTCAGCAACACCCGCGGGTGTTCCCATCGGCGCTCACCCAGCAGGGCACAACCCCCGTTCAATCGCGCCTCGACATGCTCGGCGACGGCCATCATGTTGGCCATCACCAGTTCGGGTTGCGCAAACACCGTCCGATTCAGGCGCTGGAGCACAAAGCGCTGCAACGGGGCCCCGTCACAGACGACCAGGAAACTGTCGTTGACATTGCCATTGCCCAGCCGCTCCAGACCAAGGATCGGGCCCGGAAGTTCGAACGCGGCGGCGATGGCGGCCAGCTCACCATTGGTGTCCCCCAGGGTCATGGCTGGCTGCAGCGGTGACCTCTGGATGCTCGCATGCCCTTGTGGTGTCGCCAACGCAGGCAGCGCGCTGCCGTTTGGAGCGAAAGAACGTCACAACCATCACCCTGGTTCTCCGGATGTCGCTGTCTTCAGGGTGGTCCAGCGGAGCAACGTCGTGCTAGAAGGTTGGGGCTTGCCGTTGAGGCGAGCCTCATCTCAGGGATTCTGAGGTTCACCATGAATCACGACGTCGCCGTCCTCATCGGGCGCTTCCAGCCCTTTCATGAAGGGCATTTTTCATTGATCACTTCGGCCCTCGAGCGGGCCGATCGCCTGCTGCTTCTGCTGGGCAGTCATCGCTGCGCCCCCGACACCCGCAACCCCTGGAGCAGTGAGGAGCGGGAACGCATGATCCGCGCCGCGCTGCCAGCCGACTGGCAGCGCCGGCTGGAGGTGATCCCGATCCGGGATCACCTCTACTCCGACAATCTCTGGCTGGCGGAGGTGCAGCAGAAGGTGCTCGCCGCCACCGATGAGGAGGACCGGGTGCTGCTGGTGGGGCACCGAAAGGACCGCAGCAGTTACTACCTCGACCTCTTCCCCCAGTGGGACTTCCAGGACGTGCCCCTCAAGAACGCCGTCCACTCCACGGCCATTCGCCAGGCCTACTTCTCCGGCGCCGATGACTCCCCGTGGGCCGCCCATGTGCCGGAAGCCGTGCGGGCTTTTCTCACGGACTACCGGAAGACAGGCCGCTACCGCTGGCTGCGCCAGGAGGCCGACTACATCGCCGGTTACCGGCAACTCTGGTCGGTGGCGCCCTACCCACCCACCTTCGTCACCACCGATGCGGTGGTGGTTCAGTCGGGCCACGTGCTGGTGGTGCGCCGCCGGGTGCGGCCCGGCCAGGGACTGATCGCTCTCCCCGGGGGCTACCTCGACCAGCAGGAGCGGGTGGTGGAGGGGATGCTGCGGGAGCTGCGCGAGGAGACGGGTCTGAAGGTGCCCCGGCCGGTACTGGAGGGGTCGATCGCCGACCGCCACGTCTTTGATGCTCCGGGCCGCTCCCAGCGCGGCCGGGTGATCACCCATGCCTTCCTGATCCAGCTCAAGGGGGGCGTCCTCCCCAGTGTGCGCGGCGGCGACGACGCCGACAAAGCCTTCTGGATGCCCCTGGCCGACATCTATGCCCACGAAGACACGTTCTTCGAGGACCACGTCCAGATCATTCAGCACTTCATCTCCCGGATCTGACCGCAGTGCCGTCGGCGACGGCTGGCCCATCAACGCTTCAGGCCTGGGGAGACCGGGCCGGAGCCCCCTATCCACATCGTGCGGAGCGCACACCATGGACGTCAATCTTCTGCTCGACACCGACAGCTACAAAGGCAGCCACTGGCTCCAGTACCCCCCCGATCTCACCGCCATGGGGGCGTACCTGGAGAGTCGTGGCGGCGAAAACCCGGACACCCTGTTCTTCGGGTTGCAGATGCTCCTGCAGACCACCCTGGCGCGGCCCGTCACCCAGGGGGATCTCGAAGAGGCCGCCGACCTCTGGAGCGCCCACGGCCTGCCCTTCAACCGTGGGGGCTGGCAGCGCCTGGTCAGTGTCCATGGCGGTCGGCTGCCCCTGCGCATCCGGGCCGTTGCCGAAGGCAGCCGCGTGCCCACCGGAAACGTGCTGATGACGGTGGAGTCCACCGATCCCGCCCTCGCCTGGCTGGTCACCTGGGTGGAGACCCTGCTGCTGCGCCTCTGGTACCCCACCACCGTGGCCACACGCAGCTGGCACTTCCGCGAGCTCCTGCGGGTGGCCCTGGAGCGCTCCGCCGACGACCCGGCGGCCGAACTCCCCTTCCGCCTGCACGATTTCGGCTCCCGCGGCGTCTCCAGCCACGAGAGCGCCGCCATCGGCGGTCTGGCCCACCTGGTGGCCTTCCGCGGCACCGACACCATCGCCGCCCTGGTGGCGGGCCGGCGCCACTACGACTGCCCGATGGCCGGCTTCTCGATTCCCGCCGCCGAGCACTCCACGATCCTGGCCTGGGGGCAGGAGCACGAGCTGGAGGCCTACCGCAAGATGCTTGATCGCTTCGCGCAGCCCGGCGCCGTACTGGCGGTGGTCTCCGATTCCTACGACCTCTGGAACGCCGTCGACCATCTCTGGGGCGAGCAGCTGCGGGAGCAGGTGATCACCTCGGGCGCCACCGTGGTGATCCGGCCCGATTCGGGCGATCCGGTGGCGATCGTGCCCGAGCTGCTGCGGCGCCTGGAGGCCCGTTTCGGCAGTCGGCGCAATGGCAAGGGCTACCGGGTGCTGCAGCACGTGCGGGTGATCCAGGGGGATGGCATCACCGCCGCCACCCTGCCGCTGGTGCTCGAGGCGATTCTGGCGGCCGGCTTCAGCGCCGAGAACGTGGCCTTCGGCATGGGGGGCGGCCTGCTGCAACAGGTCAACCGGGACAGCCAGCGCTTCGCCTACAAGGTGTCCTGGGTGGAGCGGTCCGGCCGGATCCGGCCGGTGCACAAATGCCCGATCACCGATCCGACCAAAACCAGCAAGGCCGGCGTGCTTGACCTGATCCGGGACGAACGGGGGTACCGGACGGTGGTGCTGGAGCGACCGGAGCCCCATCCGGCCAGCTGCCTCCAGACCGTGTTCGAGAACGGGACGCTGGAGCGTCCCTCCAGCCTTGAGGAGGTGAGAGCCAGGGCGATGCAAGGCTGAGCGTCTGCCCCCCTGGGATCCCCAGACGCCCATGCCAGGCCTCCGGCTGCTGCCACTGCTGCCGCCACTGCTGCCGACTGTGCTGGGCCTGGCGCTGGGGCTGGCGGGGCCCGCCTGGGCGGCGCCGGCCTTCCGGGCCACGGTGCTCTCGGTCGGCGATGGCGACACCCTGCGGGTGCGCAGCGGCCAGCAGCGGATCACGATCCGGCTGGCCTGCATCGACGCCCCCGAGACCGCGCAACGCCCCTACGGCCAGCAGGCGCGTCAGGTCCTCCAGTTGCGCCTGCCTGTGGGGCGACCGGTGACGATCCAACCCCAGAGCACCGACCGCTTCGGACGCACGGTGGCCGAAGTCATCAGTGACACCAACATCAACCTGGCCCTGGTGGAGGACGGTCTGGCCTTCGCCTACCGCCGCTATCTCGCCGCCTGCGACGGGGCGGCCTACCTGGAGGCCGAGGAGCGGGCCCGGCGCCAGCGGCTCGGAGTGTGGCGGGTGCCGGGGGGCCTCACCCGGCCCTGGGACTTCCGGCGCGGTCGCCGCTCCGCCCGGATCCCCGATGGCACCACCCCCGACGGACGCCGCCATCTCTGCAGCCAGATCGGCTCCCGCGCCAAGGCCCAGGAACTGCTGCGCCTGGGCCACAGCTACCTGGACTCCGATGGCGATGGAGAGGCCTGTGAAAGCCTGCCCTGATCAGATCTTCGGACGCGCCGGAGCCATCTAGGGTCAGAGAGCCACCGGGTGGCCGCCATGTTCCCTCCCGAGGCCACGGCCTGGCAGGCCCTGACGGGAGCCGAATGCCTGCGTCGGCTTGAGGTGGGCGAAGCGGGCCTGAGCGAGGCCACCGCCGCCGACCGCCGCGCCAGCGCCGGACCCAACCGGCTCGCCCTGCCACCGGGCCCGGGACGCTGGCGGATCGTGCTGGATCAGTTCAGCAACGTGATGCTGGTGCTGCTGCTGGCGGTGGCGGCCGTGTCCGCCGGACTGGCGGTGCTGGACCACGCCGTCCCCAAGGACGCCATCGCCATCCTGCTGATCGTGGCCCTCACCGCCCTGCTGGGCTACCTGCAGGAGAGCCAGGCGCTGCTGGCCCTGCGCAGCCTGCTGAACCTGGCCCAGCCCCTGGCCCGCGTCCGCCGGGACGGACGTTGGCAGCGCCTGCCCAGTGACCAGCTGGTCCCGGGGGACCTGATCCGCCTGGAGAGCGGCGACCGGGTGCCCGCCGATGCCAGGCTGCTGGAGGACAGCGAACTGGGGCTGCAGGAAGCCGCCCTCACCGGCGAGGCGGAGCTGGTGAGCAAGCGCGCCGAACCGCCGCTGGCGGCCGGAACCCCCGTGGTGGAGCGCAGCAACTGCCTGTTTCTGGGCAGCGCGGTGGGGCGGGGGCGGGGGCTGGCCGTGGTGACCGCCACGGGCAATGCCACCGTGCTCGGCGGCATTGCCACGCTGATCCACACCGCCCGCCCCGAGCCGACCCCCCTGCAGAGGCGGTTGGCGGATCTCTCTAGCCAACTCGTGGCCTGGGCCCTGGTGCTGGTGGCCGTGGTGGTGCTGGGGGGCTGGCTGCTGGGCGGATCACCCCTGGGCCTACTGGAGCTGGCCCTGTCCACCGCCGTGGCGATCGTGCCGGAGGGACTGCCGGCCGTGATCACGGTGAGCCTGGCGATCGGCACCCGGCGCATGGTGCGGCGGGCCGCCCTGATCCGCCATCTGCCGGCGGTGGAGGCCCTGGGCGCCATCACCGTCATCTGCACCGACAAGACCGGCACCCTCACCCAGAACCGCCAGGTGGTGGTGGAGATTCGCTGCGGCACCCAGGCCCTGGAGCTCAACGGGAACGGCTTCGGGTTCAGGGAGCTGGTGGCACCGCCAGGGGCAGGGACCGCCATCGCCCCTGGCCATCTGGATCTGCTGCTCCAGGCCGGCGTGCTTTGCAACGACGCCGAACCAGGGCAGCAGGAAGGCATGGGGGATCCCACCGAGCTGGCGCTGGTGGAGGCCGCCGCCCGGGCGGGGCTGGTGGCCTCGGATCTGCGTGCGAAGCACCGCCGCACAGCGGAGATCCCCTTCCGCGCCGAGCGCCAGAGGATGGCGGTCTGGGTGGGCGACCCCGACGGCAGCCTGGCGGCGCCCCTGGGTCCAGCGTCCTTCCACTCCCCCAAGGCAGCGGGCTCAACGCTGCTGATCGTCAAGGGGGCCCCGGAGGCGATCCTGCAGGACTGCGACCGCTGGCTGGATGGGACCGGGGCGCAGACCCTCACCCCAGACCAGCGGGATTGGTGGCTGGCGGAAGCGCGCGGGCTCGCCTCGTGCGGCCTGCGGGTGCTGGCCTTCGCCTGCGGCCCGCACCACCCGGGCCCGCAAGCCGGACTGGACGGCCTGGTGCTGGTCGGCCTGATGGCGCAGCGCGATCCGCCCCGGCCGGAGGTGCCCGTCGCCGTGGCCCGCTGCCTAGGGGCCGGCATCCGGCCGGTGATGGTCACCGGCGACCATCCCCTCACGGCGCGCGCCATCAGCACGGCCATCGGCCTGGCGGAGCCGGGCAGCCCGATCGTGCTGGGTCCGGAGCTGGAGATCCTCGACGAGGCCGCCCTCGATGCGGTGGTGCGACGGACCAGCCTGTTCGCCCGGGTGCTGCCGGAGCAGAAGCTCCGCATCGTGCGGGCGCTTCAGGCCACGGGCGCGGTGGTGGCCATGACCGGTGACGGGGTCAACGACGCCCCGGCCCTGCGCCAGGCCCATATCGGCGTGGCCATGGGCATCAGCGGCTCAGACGTGAGCAGGGAGGCGGCCGATGTGGTGTTGCTCGATGACAACTTCGCCTCGATCGTCAATGCCGTGGAGGAGGGCCGGCAGGTGTACGCCAACATCCGCCGCTTCGTGCGCTTCATCCTTGGCTGCAACCTGGGCGAACTGATCACCATCGGCTCGGCGCCGCTGCTGGGTCTGGCCCTGACCCCCCTGCAGATCCTCTGGATCAACCTGGTGACCGACGGCCTGCCGGCCCTGGCCCTGGCCCTGGGTCCACCCGGGGAGGATCTGATGCATCAGCCTCCAATCGAACCTGGCGAGTCGCTCTTCGCCCGCGGGCTGGGCGGCGCCATCCTGCGCATCGGGCTGGTGTTCGGGGCCCTGGTGGTGGCGCTGATGCTGGTGGCGTCCCGCCTCGGCCGTCCCTGGCAGACCATGGCCTTCACCACCCTCTGCCTGGCCCAGCTGGGCCATGCCCTCTCCGCTGGCAGCGACCGGCCCCTGTGGCGCACGCCTCCCCTGGCCAACCCCTGGCTGCTGGGAGCGGTGCTGGCCACCGCCGCCCTGCAGCTGACGCTTCTCTACGTGGCGCCAATGGCCCGCCTTCTCGGGGTCACCGCCCTTTCGGCGGTCGATCTGGCGGCCTGCGCAGGGGTGAGTCTGGCCTTCGTGGGCTACCTGGAGCTGGAGAAGGGGATGGCACCGCGGCTGCGCCATGCTGGCCATCCACCCCACCCCCACGCCGGCGCATGAGCCTTGATCAGGCGCGCTCCTTTCTGACCCGCATGCAGGACGATGAGGCCCTGCGCCGCCAGGTGCTGGCCGCCGCCACCGCCGACGATGTGGCCCAGATCGCCGCCGGCAAGGGCTTCGACTTCTCGGGTGATGAACTGCTGCGCCTGTCGGGGAAGAAGGTCGGTCGGGTCACGGTGACCAAGCAGGACATCCCAGGGGAATACAACTGAGGGAGCTCATCGGCCACCGGTGGCGGCAACAGCGCCGGGGAGCAGGCTCTCTCCGCTGAGCTGGCGGGGCGGTGCCTCCCCGAGCAGCGCCAGGATGGTCGGCACGACATCGAAGGTGCTGCGCAGGCCAAGGTCCCCCGGGGTCAGGTCCTGCGAGCGCAGCAGCGCCATCCCGTAGGGGCCGGTGTGTCCCCCGGTGCGGCGGTAAGGCAGCGGTCCGAGGGTGCCGTGACGGGGATGGCTGAGGGCCAGGGCACCCCGCCAGACGATGACCAGATCGGATTCGGTGGGCCCCAGGAGACGGGGATCCCGCCCCTGCCCCGGCCGCTCCACGGCCTCCACGAGGCCCTCGCCGCTGCGCGGATCGTGGCACTCCTGCAACAGGGCGACCAGCTCGTCGCAGACCGCCGTGTAGTCCTCAGGCCTCACCAGGCCATGGGATTCGCGACCCACCAGATTGATCCGGATCCTCCCGTCGTAGAAGGACGGCAGGGCAAAGGCGCGCATCGACGACCAGAACGGCTGGTAGCGGGTTGCCGGCATCCAGTCCAGGGCAAGGATCTCCGGCTGCCCCCCCTCGGCGGAAGGGTGGCCGCGACCGGGAAGAAACGCGCGCAGGCGTTGCCCGATCCGGTGCTGCAGCCGGGCAGCCGGGACAGCTGGCGCCGGGAACAGACGTCTCACGGCGGCATGCCAGTTCTCCTCCGGCGCAAGCATCGGCAGGCCATCGGGGGCTGCCGCCCAGTCGCTCCGTTCCCCCATCAAGGGCGTGCCGAAGGCCTCTCTGTGCAGAAGCTCACTGAGCAGGGCCATGCTGAGCACGTCCGAGTGGTTCGCCCCCATGCCGCCGGTGGAGAAGGCCACCACAACGGCATCGGGGAACGCCGCCAGGAAGCGCTCCACCAGCCGATCCACCGCCCGATAGACCTGGCGCAGTCCCTCTCCGGCCGGGGCCGCGGAACGGTGCTGCCGGAGAGGATGGCCGGGATCGATGCCATGCCACAGGCCCTCGATGGCGGAATGGAGCTCGCTGACGACCACCACACCCAGCTCCCAGTCGGGACAGCGCTCCTGGAGCAGCCAGAGGCTGGCGTCAGCCCGGCGCTGTACGGCCTCGACCAGGCCAGAAGCCATGCGCCGGCAACGCTCGGGGCAGGGCCAGGGAAGTCCGTAGATGTGTTCCTTGGCCGGGTAGGCGCCGAAGCGGGCCACCATCTCGCCGAACAGGGCCGCCGGACGGGACGACGGGGGGATGCCTGGATCATGGGCGCCCCAGCCGACCAGGCCCTGAACCTGATCGGCGCGCTCCAGATCGAAGTAGGGGGTGTCGAACACCACCGTGCGTGCCTTCAGGCCGTGGGGGAATGGGGTGAGCACCGTGCCCTCCTGCCAGACCTGGTAGGTGGCCGGATCGAAGCCAACGGCTGACCAGCGCCCGGCATCCTCGGGGGAGAGGCCCGAGGCCACGTGCTCCCAGGCCAGTCCCGTGCGCTGGGCAGGGCCATGGTCGAGCAGGGCATGGGTGGAACTGTCCCGCAGCGCCGCGAGGGCCGGAAGTTCTCCGGCCGCCATCATCGCGTCGCCCAGGGAGTTCTCGTAGCCATCAAGGCCCAGCACGAGCACTTTGCTCCTCGCCATTGCCATCACCGTCGAGACAACGGAATCATCTCGCCAAGAGCCGATGGGCGACCACCTCTGGCGGCAACCCTGGGGCCAGCCATCCCGCCGTTCAGGCCACCGCCAGCCGCCGCCACTGGCTGCGCAGCTGGTGCGGCACCGGCAGGGGCCGGTAGTCCCGGGGGTCACTGGGGCCGTGACGCAGCACGGCGTTGACCAGCAGGGCGGGGATCCGGCCCCGGTTGATCGCGCCGTGGGGCACCCCGGGGGGGATGCGGACCCAGAGGCCCTCGTCCTCCCGCAGAGGGATACGGCGCAGCTGGCGGTTCTGCAGCACCACCAGATCGATCGATCCACGCAGCACGAGCAACTGATCGGTCTGGAAGCGGTGGCAGAAGAGCTCGAAAGCGTCGCCGCTGGCGATCTCGGCGATCAGGGTTTCATCGCTGGCACGGGGGGCGGAGAACACCGCCTCCCCATGCAGCGAGCGCTCCATGGGGAGGAGCTCCACGTTGCGGGACAGGGCCATGACGTTCGCAGCAATATGGTGAACTTTCGCGACCGTTTTCCCGGGTGATCGTCGCATCGGCTACCGACAACTGGTGCTGTCAGGATTTACTGGCGCTGACTTCAACTCATGCGGCGCCGAAGCCATCAGCGAAGCGCCGATTCACCTCGTTCCAGTTGACCAGCGACCACCAGGCGGCGATGTAGTCCGGCCGGCGGTTCTGGTAGTTGAGGTAGTAGGCGTGCTCCCACACATCGAGTCCCAGCAGGGGCACGCCCCGCTCGATGCCCGGCAGATCCATCAGCGGGTTGTCCTGGTTGGCGGTGCTGGTGATCGCCAGGCTGCCGTCGGGGCGCCGGATCAGCCAGGCCCAGCCCGAACCGAAGCGGTCGGCCGCCGCCTTGGCGAAGCGCTGCTGCAGGACGTCGGACGAACCGAAGGCCGCCGTGATCGCCGCTTCCAGCTCCGGCGACGGCGCCCCCCCCTGGCCGGGCGGTGCCATCACCCGCCAGAAGAGGGAGTGGTTGTAGTGGCCGCCGCCGTTGTTGCGCACGGCGGCCGGATACCGGGAGATCCGCTCCTGCAGGTCCTCCAGCGGCAGCCGCTCGAGTTCGGGATGGTCAGCGATCCGGGCATTGAGGTTGGCCACATAGGCGCCGTGGTGGCGGTCGTGGTGGATCGTCATGGTGGTGGCGTCGATCGACGGAGCCAACGCATCGACCGGATACGGCAATGGCGGCAGCACATAGGCGGCCATTGCCGGCCGTACGCCGGCGCTGCACAGCGCCAGAGCCAACAGTCCAGCCAGGCCACAAGCCCTCAGGACACGCAACAACGGCAACAGAGCCATGGGCCGGGCGGGGAGCATCGATGTCGGTTCTAACCGGCCTTGCCGGGGACGGCTGACCGCCAGTCCAGCCAGGGCAGGCCGGGCACGATCGCCGGGGTCGTGGCGCGATAGGCCTCGTACTGCGGATGGAGGCTGCAGAGGCCGAGTTCCTCCCGCCGTGCCTTGAACCCCAAGACAACGACCAGGCCCAGCAGCAGGGCCAGATGCAGCAGGCTGCCCAGGGCCACGGTGACGCCCAGCGAGCAGAGGATCACCGACTGATACAGCGGGTGGCGGCAACGGCCGTAGGCGCCACTGGTCACAAGGGCCGCCTCCGGCATCGGTTCGGGCAGGGGGCTGAGGCTGGCGCCCAGGCTCAGGGCGCCCCGGGCGGCCAGCACCAGACCCAGTGAGAACAGCACCAGCCCCCCAAGGCGGAGCGCCAGCGGCCAGTGCAGATCCAAGGAGGCGGGGGAGGGGGTGGCTGGCAGCAGATGGGCCACGATCAGGACCATCTGGGCGATCAGCCACCACTCACCACGGCGGTTGTCGCGCAGTCCTGCCCAGGACAACCCCCAGGCGGTGAGTCGTTCGGCCAGGGCGTTGAGCATGGTGATCCAACCGATCGGCATCCACCTCCATGCTGGTCCGGAACCACGTTCACGCGCGCAGCAGTTCCTCCACCAGGGCATCGAGAGCCGCCGGGTGGCGCAGCAGTTGCTGGTGGCTCCAGACCGGCAACATCCGCCGCGGTCCGATCGGCAACACCCCATGCCAGCCCGGCACCACCATCAGATCCATGGCTGTGCCATAGCTGCAGCATTCGATCGTCTGCAGGGGATTGAGATCCGCGTTGAGCTGGCTCAGCAGGGCGCTGCCCAACTTGAGATCGGCGATGCCGGCCAGGGGCAGGCGTGGCCATGGTTGGGCCGTCAGGGTGCCCTGCTGGGGGCTGCCCAGGCTGAGGAAGCGGCGGGTGCGGGCATGACCGCCCATCTGCTGAATCCAGGTGCGGGCAATGACGCCACCCATGGAAAAACCCAGGATGTCGATCGGCTCGTTCGCACCGAACGCCGACTCAATGTGTCCGGCGAGCCGCTCGGCCGACGTCTGGATCGGCGCGATGCCGAAGCGCAGGGGCAGGGCGGGCAGCAACAGCCGATCACGTCTGCCGGCCAGATGGCGCAGCAGGCTCTCGAACACCTTGGGCGTGTCGAACAGTCCGTGCACCAGCACCAACGGAGGCCGGGCAAAGGATCCCGGACCTGGGGACATGGCAAAGCAGGCGGAGCGGCACCATCCTGGGATGGAAGGGCTCTCGGTTCAACGTTGGAGACCGCCCACTGGCGATCTGGTTGCCAGGGGTGCGGCGGTTGCGGCTTGAAAAACTGGTGGGGGGCACGGCTGGTGACGGGACACAGCCTGCGGTGGATGATCAGGAGGGCCGCCTTCAGGGGCTCCAGGCTGACGTGATCGAAAGGCCCGCTGTCAGAGCGGACGGCGACGGCGGAGCCTTACTTCAGAAACGGAGAGACCGTGGACTCCATGGGCTGGATGGTGGTGCTGCTCTGGGACGGCGCCGTCATGACCGCGGAGGAGTCGGCCTTGGACTCGGGGAAGGGGATCACCACCATCGAAACCAGGAAAGCTGCGCCACTGATCGCGGCTACCGCCAACTGGGCTACGGGACTTACAGGATCCATGGCCGTCGCTTCACTGCCCCTTAAGAGTACATCAAGTTATCGCTCATGACCAAGGCGGGCGCAGCGCTACTGCTGCAGCCGTGCCGCGCACGTCCACCCGGGTCAGGATTCAAACGCTGACAGGGCTTTGGGGGGTTGACGATCCCCTCCAGAAGCCCCCAGCCCACCCTGGAGACCCTCCCTGGCCAGCGCTCAGGCCGCAGATAAGCTGAGAGTGAGAGGAAAACTTGGATGAGTTGCCCCAGATGAACCGCTACGACGCGCTGGCGGAACGGTGGCGGCTCCAGAGCAACAGGACCGACGAACTGCAGGACTCCCTCCGCACCCACTCCTATCTGTTGCTCACCGAGCTGGCGACGGAGCTGGGGGTGGAGGCAAAAACCTGGAAGGAGCAGAAGAACCCCTTCCACCGCCGCTACGTGGAGTACCGGCTCTCACCCTTCCCCGGCTCCGAAGGTGAGACACGGATCGACCGGTACACCGCTAGGGGCGAACTGGAATTCGCCATCGTCGTCACCTTTGACCACGGCGAGGACCAGTTCCCGAAAACCCGCTTCCTGCTGCCCCTGGCCACCCGCATGTACCGGCAGCATCCCCAGTTCTGCCTGTGGGACCCCCTTCAGGCCGCTCCCCTGGAGGGCTTTCTCTGGGTGGCCACCCGAGCGGCCGTGATCCAGGACATCGTCAGCCTGCTGGATCGGGAACTGGCGATCGATCCCTTTGAGGGGCCGCCGACGCCCCCCAGGCTCGGTTGCCTCTGATCGGCGCCGCAAAAGGCCCGCGGCCGTTCAGGCCAACACCGGAAAACAGCCCCGCAGGCCACTGACGAGCATCTGGACGGCGATGGCACTCAGCAGCAGACCCATCAGGCGGCTGATCACCTTCTCCTGCAATTCCCCGAGGGCCTGACGCAGGGGCATCGAAGCGATCAACAACAGATAGATGACGATGGCCAGCAGGCCGATCACGGCGCTGAGGGCCGCCTTGCCCTGCCAGGCCGACGGGGCATCGGCCACCACCAGGGAAATGGCGCCGGGGCCCGCCAGCAGAGGCAGGCCGATCGGCACCACGCCGGCGCTGTCCTCGGTGCCGTCCAGCGAGCCATGGCTGACTTCACGCCCATCGATCAGGCGCAGGCCGATGGGCAGCAGGATCAGCCCGCCGGCCACCCGGAACGCCTCCAGGGTGATGCCGAACAGGTCGAGCAGGGCCTGGCCCCACCAGCAGGCGGCGATCAGGGCCGAGAGGAAGGTGAACACCGCCAGGCGGCTGATGCGTCGGATGCGGACGGGATTGCCCCGCCCCGCCTGCACCACCACCGGCAGCAGACCGATGGGCGAGCTGATCGCCAGCAGGCCGACGGCCGTATTGATCAGGGACATGGTGGCCCCGGGGACACCGGGAAAGCGATGACCATCATCGGAGCGACGGCCACACCGCCACGCCGGACACATCCGGTCATCACCCCGTGGCCCCGGCCCCATTGCGCCGGTGGCGAGCGCCGATTGACTGTCGGGGCCCTCCACGCTCGACCCATGACCGTCACTCGAGCCCGGCTGCGACGGCGCGCCGGCCAGGCCTCCCCGCTGCTCCTGGCCCTGCTGCTTCCCGCCCCGGCGGCGGCCACCACCTATCAGGCCCTCTGCGGCAACAACCCCTGCAGCATCAACCTCGATGCCAACGGCATCGGGAACAGGAACAGCTTCATCCCCATCGGCCGGATCGCCCGCTGGTATGCAGGCGGACAGGAGACCTACGACAGCACCCACGGCACCGTGGGGGCCGTGGGTGGCGGCACGGCCGGTGCCATCGCCGGTGGTCTGCTGCTGGGCCCGATCGGGCTGGTGGGGGGCATGGTGGGCGGCGCCCTGGCCGGGTCCAAGGCCGGCAAGACCGCCGATCTGCATTTTTCAGTGGTGGGCTACGACAGCGGCGGCGACAAGACGACGCTCAACTTCCGCTTCATCAATCCCACGCCCGCCAACCAGCTGAAGCAGGAACTGGCGGTGCTGACAGGCCTGGCCATGGGTGAAACCCGTTCCCTCGCTGAACTGCAACGTCAACGGGATGGCCTGCCCCAGCGCCTCGGCAGTGGACCGTCACCCCAGGCGATTCCTTCCCAGTCCTATGGGGCCCCCTCCCGTTACCGCTGAGCCTCGACGGCCAGCCGATCCAGGGCCTCCTGCATGGTGTGCGTCACCTGCCCGTAGCACTGCTGCACATAGGCCCGATCCCGGCTGGCGGCATGGCCGCTGCGCTCGAAGCGGATCGGCGGGCACACCCGCGTGCGGATCCGCACCGGCAACGGCAGGTTGAGCAGGGGCCCCAGGGCCAGGCCCCAGGGGAGGCCCAGGTAGAGGGGCATCACCTCCGGATCGATGCCAAAGAGCCAGGGCATCCCCCGCTCGTGCAGGGCCCGGAACTGGGGATAGAAGTTTTCGAGCACCACCAGGGTGTCGTGGGCGCCCCAGGAGATCAGGGGAACGATCGGCAGGCCATGCCAGATCGCCAGCCGCAGGAAGCCGGTGCGGCCGGCGAAGTGGATGCGGCCCCGGTCCCGGTGGGGGCGGAAGGTGTCCTGACCGCCACCGGGGTACACCAGCAGGCTGTTCCCCTCCTCCAGGGCCGCCAGGGCCAGGCGTGGGTGGTAAGGGATGGCGCCGGTGCGGGAGGCCAGATCTGCCAGCGGCGGGTAGCCCAGCCAGACCTTCGGGTGCGCCAGCCCCAGCACCGGGCGCTCCAGACCGAAGCGGCGGAACCAGTCGTACATGACCATGTGCATGTCGGGCGCCGCCAGGCCGCCGTTGTGGGTGCCTACGAACAGCACCGGGTCCATGGCGGGGATGTGTTCCCAGCCATCGGAGACAACGCGGAAGTAGTGGTGGTAAAGCCAGCCCCAGAAGGGCATCAGTCGCTGGATCAACTGCGGATCCCTGCGTTGCCAGCGGTGCAGCGCGGCCTGGCGGGACACGGGCATCGATGAGAGGAGACAGGGCTGGAGTCTGGTCACCCGGTGGCCTCCCGCGGGCGGACCCGACCCCTTGGCCGCTCTTTCTAGGCTCGCCAAGGGGGTGAAACCTCTCAAACTTCTGTCCGAGTTCCCACTTGCGCCCCATGGCCGAACTCACCCTGCTCTTCGATGGCGGCTGCCCCCTCTGCCTGCGGGAAGTGAAAATCCTCCGCCGTCGCGATGCGGAGCGGGGCCGCCTGGCCTTCGTGGACGTGGACGAGCCCACCTACGACCCGGCCCGATACGGCGGCATCACCTACGCCGACGCCATGGGCCGCATGCACGCCCTGCGCGCCGACGGTGAGGTGATCCGGGATGTGGAGGTGTTCCGCCAGGCCTATGGGCTGGTGGGGCTGGGCTGGCTCTACGCCCCAACCCGCTGGCCCCTGCTGCGGCCACTGGTGGACGCTCTTTACGGACTCTGGGCTCGCTGGCGGCTGGCCATCACCGGCCGGCCGTCGATGGAGGTGCTCTGCCAGGGACGTTGCAATCTCTCCAAGGCGGCAGACATCAAGACGCTGGAGGCCTGAAGGGCCGGGCCGGAGGATTCCGGCAGAACAGCTTTCCTTCAAATGGGCAAAAAAGGCATGGGGTCTTGGAGGCTTCGCCGGCTCGGTGGCGAGCTGGGGAGGGGCTGCCTGGGCTGCGAGCGCCATCCAATCACCGGGGCTTATCAGGTGGATTGGCAACGCTGCCCGATGGACCCACCCATCGGCAGAAACTCGTCATTAACGTTCCCGGACTTCAACACGCGCCTCTTCTGAGGTTCTCCCCCAACAGAAGAACTCTGACGCCATGCCTGCCCTCGTGCCATGACGATCGCCATGCCCGCCCGCCCGTTGCGCCTGACCCTTCGCTCCGATGATCATCTGCCGCCCGACATCAGCTGGCGCATCGATGATGGCTATGTCCGTGCCAACACCTGGAACGTGGAAGGTGAGTCCATCACCCTCGGAATCTGGGGTCCCGGTGATCTGATCACGCCCACCGGTTGTGGGATGAGGCCCTACGAGCTCATCTCCCTCGCCCGGGTGTCCCTGGAAGAGCACCATCCAAACGAGAGCGATGTCCTCGACTTCCTGCGCGACCAGATCACCCAGACCACCCAGCTGCTGCAGATTCACCGCATCAGGCCCGCCGAGGCGCGCCTGATGCGCCTGCTGCACTGGATTGGCGGCCGTTTCGGTCGGATCAGCAGCAGTGGCACCACCCTCTCCCTGGAGGACATGAACCTGACCCACCGTCATCTGGCCGACATCGCCGGCATGACCAGGGTCACGGTCACCAAGGCCCTGACGCGCTTCCGCAGTCAGGGATTGGTGGTGCGCGTCAGTGACGCTGATCTGCTGGTGCCACGCACCGACGGCCACGGTCTGCTGAGCACTGACCTCGCCCCCTTCAGCGGCACCTCCCTCCCCTTCCCGAGAACCCTGAGCCAGGAGCCTCCTGCCCACCGCAACGCCGGTTTCCTGACCCCCTGAAGCCATCCCTGAGGCATCGGCTGATGCCCGGCAGGGTGACGTCGTGGCCAGTCAAGTGTTCATTCTGTCGCGGATGCGGCGGGATTTCCTCCTGCTGGAGTGAACACATCTGATGCAGCTCAAAGCACACAGAATGGACAACGGCGTCCATTTCCAAGACAGGTGATTGGAGCATTCCCAGAGAGCAATCGCACCATTCCCGGATGGATCAGCTTCGATTAGCGGTCTCCCCCACGGCGTCTGCCAGGGGATTCGTGTCTCGCCCAATCACACCTGATCGCCATGATCAGCCCCCAGGCCAGCTGGCGCGCCGCCCTCGACGTCCTCTATAAGCGCTTCGCCCACGACAACGTGGATTGAGCTCCGGCATCCGGGGCCAGAACTTGCCGCCTCTGTCAGGATGCGCCCCCGCCCCAGGGGTTGCTCCGTTGACGCAGGCTGCTCCATCCCGGGTCCCGGCAGCCCTCGCCCTGGCCGCCGCGATCGGCCACGCCTCTCCAGCTCAGGCGCTGGAGCAGATCGAGCTGAAGCTGCCGCTGCTGGACACCACCTTCTCCATCCGGCTGGCCGAACTGCGCGATCCGCGCAGCTTGCTGGCCGGCAACAGCGACCTGGCCGAACTTGACCAGGCCACCCAGGGTGCCATCGGGCGACGGATGGTGGAACTGTTCAACGCTCCCCTGCCCCTGCAGGCCCTGGACGTGGCCCGTCAGGTGGTCCCAGCGCCCCTGGCCCAGCAGGCGCTGCTGCTGCTCTCTTCCCTCGGTGGCGTCGACGGGCTGCCCGCCGATGTGTCCAGTGAAATCGTGCTGCAGGTCCTCGACCGGGCCTCTGGCCAGGGGGCCCTGACGATGCTGGGGGTGCTCCAGGCCATCCCAGGCCGCACGGCCACGGTGGATCTCGGCAAGGGGGTGTTTCTGCTCCAGCGGATGAATGGCCAGCTGCAGACGGCCACCCGGCTGCTGGAGGGGCAGCCGCCTGCGGCGGTGGATCCCGCCCTGGCCGGGCCGGGTGGGCTTGCCGTGCGGCGCGACATCCTGAACCTGCCGGTGACCTATCGGCCCTTGCCCCTGGAGGTGGTGGTGATTCGTCCGGCCCAGCAGGCCTCCGGTCGGCTGGTGGCGATCTCCCACGGACTCTGGGATGGGCCGGAGAGTTTCGAGGGCTGGGGGCGGCATCTGGCCAGCCACGGCTACACGGTGTTCTTGCCCCGCCATCCCGGCAGTGACTGGACCCAGCAGCAGGCCATGCTCTCCGGCAAGGTGCCCCCGCCCGGTCCGGAGGAGCTGCGCCTGCGGCCCCTCGACATCTCCGCCCTGCTCGATGCGGCGGCGACGGGGGAGCTGGGGCTGCCGCCTGGGCTGGACACCCGTTCGGTGGTGGTGCTGGGCCAGTCCTGGGGGGCCACCACCGCCCTCCAGCTGGCTGGCGCCCGTCCCCGTTCCCAGCTCCTGCAGAAACGCTGCCGCGACCTCCAGGACCCCCAGCGCAACCTCAGCTGGGTGCTGCAGTGCAGCTTTCTCGGCGCCACCGACCAGGCGGCCCTGGCCGACCCGCGGGTGAAGGCCGTGGTGGCGGTGAGTCCGCCGATGGCGCTGCTGTTCGACGTCGAGGCCGCCTCTGTGTTCCAGGGTCGGGTGCTGCTGGTGAGCGGCAGCCGCGACTGGGTGGTGCCACCTGGCCCTGAAGCGATCGCTCCGATGGCCCGCATCGCCCGCCAGGGGAAGCAGGGCCATCGGCTGGTGCTGGCGGGGGGAGGGGACCACTTCAACCTGGGCTCCACCTACGACCAGGGCGGAGGGCCCCTGCGGGCTCTGCTGCTGGGCTGGGTGAACGGCGCCTTCGCCGCGGGTCCAGGGGTCGCCCCAGGGGTGGGCGCCCCGGCCCTGTTGCCCCCGAATGGCTGGGGGGATGGCGTCCTGTCCCTCAGCGACGTGAGCGGCCGGCTGCCGAGTTGGAACCCCTGACCCTTGCGGGCCCGCCGACTGACCCACACTTGGCCCTTATCGCTCCCACCCCTCATTGATGTCGCCCCGGCCTCTCCTCCCACCAACGGCCCGCGCCTGGGGCGGAGCCGGGCTGGCCGCCCTGCTGACCCTGGCGGCCCCTCCGGCCCGGTCAGCCGAGCAGGTGGTGTTCGTCAGCGGAGCCTTCCGCCGTTCGATCCCCGTTGCCGACCTGGAGCGGCTGGCCCGTACGGGGGAGGCCGTGGGCCTGCTGGGGGATGCCCTGCGCCTGGGCGGCAAGGACCCCGCCGAGGTCGGCAAGCTGCTGAACCACCGGGTGACGCTGCCGTTGGTGCTGACCACACGGCTGTTGAGCACCGGCTTCGGGGAGAGCGCCCTGGAGAAACTTGCCGTGATCATTTACCCCCTCAAGGCTCCCGGGGTGGGGATGGTGGCCCTGCGTTCAGCGACGATCCGGGGAATCGAGACCGGCTCGGGCAGCCTGTCGGCCGTGGGGTTCCTGCGGGCCTATCCCAACGAGGACGTGGCGATCAACCTGCCGGCCCTGCAATCGGCCCTGCAGGGGCTAAGCGGCATGGGCAACGTCGTCAAGGAGTTTCTCGAATCGGACCTGGGCGCCAACCTCGAGCGGGTTCAGCCTCCCGGGGCGCCGGCCAGACCCTGAGGAGACTCCCTGGCCCTTAGGAGCGGACATGGACCCTTGGGGTGCGGCTCTTACGCTGCAGAGTGCTTCCGTCGATTGATCCGCCGTGACCTGTCGCCCCGCCTTTCCCGCCAGTGCCTGCAGCCTGGCGACCCTGGCCCTGCTGACGCTGGCGTCGCCGGCCCAGGCGGCCCCGGTGTGCACCTTCCTGGCCCCCATCGGCGCCAGCAGCACCAGTCCGGTGGTGGCCAAATCGGTTGGTCCGGGCAAAGCCATCGGCAGAACCAATTGGAACACCGACTTCATCGTCGACCAGCCCTACAGCAGCTTCAAGTTCTTCTTCACCGCCAACTCCTCCGACACCAACGCCCAGTACCCCGTGGAGGGCTTCATGAAGTTCACCGACGGCAGCAGCCTTCAGGTGATCAACCAGACGATGAATCCACCGATCGGCACCGGCCGGATGTTCGGTCCCTTCCCCGCCATTCCGGGCAAGGCCGCCAGCCAGATGAACTTCAAGGTGGGGGCCAGCAATGACCCGGGCTCCCTGGGCTTCAGCTACCGGATCTCGGTGCAGGGTTGCCGCTAAGCGGCCATCGCCGTCTGCGCTTCGGGTTGCGGCAGCGCCAGCCGCCTCAGGATCGCCACCAGGGCCCCCAGTTGGGGGCCTTCGAGATGGAACAGACCCTGGTCGACACTGGCCCCACGAGCCGCCAGCACGTCGTGGATGGCCTCACAGATCGCCCGAGCCTGGGAGTCCGACTCGACGCCACACACCTGGACTGTCTCCGCCAGACCGCCGGGAGTGGCAGGGCTGTCCGTGATCTGGAGCCGAAACCAGCGCAGGCGATCCGGCATCGGATGGGCCGTCAGGTGGATGTAGTGGTGGCAGTCAGAGAGACGTCGGTCCACCGCCCGGCCCAGCTGCAGCGCCAGGTCGCCGTCGTGCTCGTCACCCAGGCCGATCTGGGCGTGGAAGGCGGCTTCCAGACGCTGCTGCTCGGCATCCGTGGCTTGCCTCAGCCCGCGGCACGCCTCGGAATGGAGGTGCTCCTGCCAGCCGTGGGCCACGAACACCGGCAGCAGGCTGAGGTCATCCGCGTCGAAGGCCCGCTGGAGATTGCCCGGCAGGGTCGACGGGGTGCCATCGGAGGCGTGACGGAGCAACCATTCCTGCAGGGCCGTGAGCGGTGCCGCCATGACGTCAACCTTTTATTCAAGTTGCCTTAAGCCTAGCTTCATTTTGTAGCTTCGCCAGGCTCGAGCAGCCACAGGGCAAGGCCCCCGCCCCGTCCCCGGGCCGCCAGCCACCCTCTGGACGCCCCCGTTGTCGAATCCGGCCCGCCTGGACCAGGACGTTCAGCGGCGATCAGAGCGAAGAACGGCCGGCGCAGGGGATCTGGTGCAGGCAGGGGACGCTCGATCAGCACCCGACCACCCAGCATCACCCGCAGGCGATCGAAGCTGAAGACCAGAAGGGGACGGCGCCCCTGCAGCCGGCCAACCCCGTCAAAACGAAGCTCCAGGGCACCGAGCCGAACGCTGTTCGCGATCCGCATCGTCTCGCCGCCGGCGTCCGCACCATCGTTGGGTGCCAGCTGCAGGCGTGCCGCCAGACCCCGCAGCAGGGCCGCACCGAACGCGGCGGGTCGCAGGCTGCCCTTGCTCCAGATCCGCTCGAGTCGCCAGGAGCCGATCAGCGCAGCCTGGCTCAGACCGCTGCCCTCGCGGCGGCTGCGTCGCTCTCGCTCCAGTAACCACTGGGCCTCGGGGATCACGGCAAAACGCCTCGGGTGGCAAGAGGCCAACGGTAGGGACGGCCCGCCGCCCAGCGGCCTGCCGCTTCGCAATCGCCAGCTGCTATTGAGAATCGCTTGCAAAAGGGGCCCTTAGGCGTCTAGGTTGCGAGCAGTTCGCAATAAGGGCGCTCCTCTCCGATGCGCTATCGCTTCCTTCCCGATGACCCCGTCAGTGCCGTGCGCATGCCGGCCGGCCAGACGGTGCTGCTCGATCCCACCCCCAGGCCCGGTGGGTCCTGCCTCGAAGTCCTCGATGGCATCGCCCGCGTCTACTGCCCCTGCGAGGAGACCGAGGGCATGACCCTGGCCTTCCTCCAGGCCGGTGATCAGCTGCGCACCGACCGGCTCTGCAGTGACGGTGTCTGCGTCGAGGCCCTCACCCCCCTGTGTTTCCGCAGTGATGCCGAACCGCTGGAGGGCCATGGCTTTGATCCGGTCAACGAGTGGACCCTGCAGTTGCTGCGCATCCGCCACCTCGGCAGCGCCGAGCAGCGGCTGCATGCCCTGTTCTCCTTGCTCGTACGCCGCCTCGGCCGCCGTTGCGGGCCCTGGTGCGACCTGCCCTTCCGCCTCACCCATGAGCGCATCGGTGAACTGATCGGCACCACCCGGGTCACCACCACCCGGCTGATCTCCCGCATCCGGGCCGCCGAGCTGCTGCAGGTCCCCAATGGTGAATCCGGCCTGCGCCTGGCGCCGGCCCTGGTCGATGGCGCTCCCCTGGCCGCCTGACACGTGAGACCAACCACCACCACGACATCCGACAGCCTGATCGGCAGCCTCTGCCGCGAAATGGACGCCCTGCGCCAGAGCCTGCAGCAGCTCAACGGGCACCTGTCCAGCTGCCGCGACGCCCAGCTGCACCTGCGCCTCCGCCGCGAAGCCGTGCGCCTGCAGAGGCGCCGTCGGACCATCCAGGGCCTGGCCCGCACCATGGCGCGCCTGCCGCTGCGCGATCCCCTCGGGGCGAGCTTCCTGCTGGAACTTGCCGGCAGGCCCCTGCCCAGCTGACGCTCCGATCAGGCCACGGCGGCCGCCGGCTGCTGGGCCGCCGCCAGTTCGCCATCGATGAGCAGCATCGACGCCGCCTCCAGACGGCCAAAGCGGACCCGTCCCAGCAGGTGAGCGGCTTCGTTCTCGGCACCGATCTGGCCCTGGATCAGGGGGTCGAGGAAGACGGTGCTGCGCACGTCCCCGGCACGCTCGGCCATGGAATAGAGGAGCTGCAGGGACGTGGTGACGTCGGCCTCCAACCGGAAGGCGTCAGCCAGAAGCGCCTCCGCATCGCTCCACGGCTGGCCAGGGGCGGGCAGGGCCCCCAGATGCACCGTCTGACCGCGGGCGATCAGGTAGTCGGCCACCAGACCGGCATGGTGTTGCTCCCCACGGGATTCCTGCATCAGGTAGGCCGCGAATCCGCGCAGTTCCCGTTCGGCGAACCAGAGGGCCATGGCCCAGTAGGCGGCGCTGGCCTTGCGTTCAAGACCCAGATGCTCCTGCAGCCCCTCCAGCAGCCCGGCGTCCATGGGTTGGGCCATGGCCCTGCCGGCGGGACCAGTGGCGACGGCGTTCTGGGGCAGGGAGGAGGTCGAGAAGGTCATGAGGATCGGCCTGGGGGGAAAGACCCATTCACCGCCCGCTCAATGTAAAGAGCTCGGCGACGAACCGACCCTGTCCTGTCCCCGGGGGCTGGCGGCCCCCAGCAATGTGGCCACGTGGGCGACGCTGGACGACGCCAGACCCTCCAGGTCGTAACCGCCCTCCAGGACGGACACCAGTCGCCCCTGCGCCGTCGCCGTGGCGATGTCAAGCAGCACCTGGGTCAGGGCGGCGAAATCGCCATCGTCCAGCCGGAAATCCCCCAGGGGATCACCGCCCCTGGAGTCGAAGCCCGCCGAGATCAGCACGAACTCCGGCGAGAAGGCCTCGGCCAGGGGCAACAACTCCTGCCGCCAGGCGGCCAGCAGCTGGCGGCCTGTCGTGCCGGCCGGCAGGGGGCAATTGCGGGTGAAGCCGGCTCCGGGCCCCTCGCCCTGCTCGAGCCGGGTGCCGGATCCCGGGTAGAACGGGGCCTGATGGCTGCTGAAGAACAGCACCGAGGGATCGCGCCAGAAGATGTCCTGGGTGCCGTTGCCATGGTGCACATCCCAGTCGACGATGAGGATCCGCGCCAGTCCATGCACCGCTTGAAGATGGCGGGCGGCAACGGCGACGTTGTTGTAAAGGCAGAAACCCATGCCCCGGGTGGCGCTGGCATGGTGCCCCGGGGGCCTGACGACCGCAAAGGCCTGGCGCACCCGCCCCTCCATGACGGCCTCCACCGCCGCCAGCACGCCGCCGGAGGCCAGTCGGGCCGTGCGTTCGGAGTGGCGGCTGATGGCCGTGTCGCCGGTGGAGAGTTGGTCGCGGCCCGCCAGGATGTCTTCCTGAACCCGCTGCAGGTACTGAGGCGTGTGGCACCGCAGGAGCTCCCGATCCGTGGCCGGGCGCGGCGCAATCAGCTGACACTGGCCCAGCAGGCCGGCGCGCTCCAGCCCCTGGATCACGGCGTCCACCCGAGCAGGGCATTCCGGATGCCAGGCTCCCGTGTCGTGCTCCCGGTAGGCGGCACTGCAGACAAGGCCGATACCAGGTCCTGGGGCCAGTTCAGCTGCCTTCAGCGGGGCAGCAGGCACACCGAGCTGGCATTGCCCTTGACCCCCACCGCTCGGCTCGGGACCTGGGGCAACCATTCAGGACTCGGCGACGCCCCATCCTGCTGCATGGCCATGGCATCGGCGGAAAGTTGCTCAGTGAGAACGATGCCCACCGAATCCTTCGCCCAGACCTCCACATCACTGGCAGGGGGACAGTGAAACGTGAGTACCTCAAACGGGAAAACCACCCGTTCCAGAAAGAAATCATCCGGCCCACAGCAGCGGATGATCCGCATGCGTTCGGAACAGTTGCGATAGCTACAAAGCAAAGCGTTCATGGCAGCCTCCTTCCCGTCTCAGACATCCACACACGGTCAGAGTCGGCTGTCAGTCACGGATGTGACGAAGGCTGGTCAATGAGTGTTTGTACCGTGTCAGAAGCCGCTCAGCTCCGCCGCAGCCAGTTCGGCGCACCGGAGAACCAGTCGCCCAGGTCGTCACGGCTGGGATCGAAGGCCTTGGTGTCACTGGTGTCTCCCAGATCCATCTGCGCCATGAAGCGTTCGAGATCGTTTTCGGGTTCCCCCCCGCGTTGCTTCCGCTGCGCCCGCCGCAACCAACTCCAGACGCTGGCATCGCGGTCAGCGAACTTCTGAACATAGATCCGCTCACTTAAACTGATTGGCTGGGAATCGGCAATCCTGCCGATGATGTCCTGCAGCCGCAGACGGGTGCTGGGTGTAAGCATTTTTCCATCATCCAGTGGGAGAAGATCTAGCGGTTCTGGGGAATCAGATGGTGCCGAGGACCACAGAATTCGGTGGCCTGTCAGGACTTGCGGAAAGACGCGCGCGGGCTTCCCCGCGCCGTTGAACCGCCGCCGAGACCAGAATCGAAGCGTGGGTCAATGCACCCTTTCCCCAGCCCTTTGCCCCGTGCCCACCCCCTCTGAGCTGAGCGGTCCATCCACCCGATCGCTGGATCCGGACCAGCCGTTGCTGCTCGTCTATGACGGCGGCTGTCCGTTCTGCCGCCATTTCGCCCTGAGCAGCGAACTGCGCAGCGGCATTGCCCATCTGCGCATCGTCGATGGGCGTGCCGACACGGACCTGCGCCGGGATCTGCGGGCGCGGGGGCTGCCGCTGGCGCAGGGGGCGGTTCTGCTCCAGGCCGAGAGGGCCTGGCATGGGGCCGATGCGGTACGGCACCTGTGCGGCCTGATGCGCCCCAGCGATCCCCTGCTTCAGATGCTGGTTCCCCTGTTCAGTGGTCCGTCCCGCAGCGAGCGTCTCTACCCCCTGCTGCTGGGCGCACGGCGCCTGGCGCTGGCCCTGAAGGGTTTGCCGCTGGATCCGGACAGGCCCTGAACGGCAAGGCCCGCAGGGGAACCGGCCCAGCGGTTCAGGGCAGCGGCGGCAGGGGCGCCCGTCCGGCCACGGAGGATCCCGTGCCGATGGGCTGCAGCAGGGGCGAGGGATCCACCGCCACCAGCCGCCCCTGCCGCCTCTGGCGCCACTCGAAATGCAGGTGGGCGGTGCTGGCCGAGCCGCTGCTGCCCACCCGACCGAGGCTCTGCCCCGCGGCCAGGGTGTCACCCGGCAACACCGCCACATCCAGCAGGTGGGCGTAGAGGCTCTGCCAACCCAGTCCATGGTCGACCACCACGAGCAACCCGTAGCCACCGACCTCATCCACCAGACGCACCGTGCCCGGCAGCACCGAGAACACCGGTGTGCCCTCCGGGACGATCAGATCGAGGCCGGTGTGCAGCCGCCAGGCCTTGCGGGAGTCGGCCATCCGCCAGCCGAAGGAGGCCAGTTCCGTGGGTTGTTGACCCAGTGGGTACCCGAGAGCTCCGGCCTGCACGGCCGGCACCGCCCCGGCGGTCGCCGGGCGGTAACGGGCACGCAGCGACTCCGGCAGGCGGTCGTTCTGGCCAAGATCTCCCACCGGCACCTCCAGGGGAACCTCCGTCGGCCGGGGCGGCAGCTCGCCCGTGGCCAGCACGGGCAGCGGCTGCAGCGACAACGGCACCAGCCAGGGCAACGCCAGTGCGCTCAGAACGCGTCGATACCGGGATGCCATCCGCCTGTTGCATGGGGCCGTGAAGGCCTTGGTAACGCCCCCGGGCGTTGCTGCCAAGGCGCCGCCGCCGTCGGGTGGGCAGCTCAGGATCCGGGGGGGACCTCCTGGCTCTCCGGCAGGATCACCATCGCGTTGGCGATTGCGGTGTCCATCACGATCCGCAGGGACAGACAGGGATCCATCACGTCCCGCCCCATGGTGATCGCCTTCTGGGCCAGCAGGCCGTACAGGATCGGCCATTCGGCCGGGTCCGGGCAGAAGCGCAGCACCACCGGCAGCAGGGCCGGCCAGAGGCTCGCCAAGGACTGCAGGGAATCCGGCGAAGGCCTGTGCCGGCGAGGCACCTGCGGCACTCCGAAGCTGTCCTGGCCCAGGCTGTCCATGCCGTGACGCCACAGCGCCATCGGATCCGGCAACGCCGTGCAGCCCGCCTGCTGGGCGGCGGCCGCCGCCAGGCCCCAGGTGGAGTAGCGGTCCTGGAACAGCCCCTGGGCCAGACCTTCACCGACGAGAAACGAGCCCCCGTTCTGGGTACCGATCACGTGCAGTCCCTCCGGCTCCATCCGGCCGGCCGCCCGGGCGCGGGCCCTCAGGCTGGCCTGCCAGGCGTGGCCCGCCAGGGCGCCGCAGACGGCCAGGAGCGATTCGACATGCACCCCCCTGTCCGTGGCCATGGCCTGCAGCAGCCGGCGGCTGACCTCTTCGGCGCCGATCTTGGCGCCCACCAGGGGATCCTGGCTTCGGCGGGCGGCGATCGCCTCATCGAGGGGATCGCGGGAGGGAGCGGCCATGGCCAAGGACGGAGGGAGGGGATCCAACACCAGCATTCCCGACCTGCGTCGTGGGACGGCGGGCCAAGGCGTGGCGCCGTGGTGAATGGATCACCACCGTGCCGGCAAGCTTGTCGTGCCAGCCCTGGCGACGCGGATCCCAGAGCATCCAGAAGAAACCCAGCAGCAGGGGCACGGTGGAGAGGACATAGCCGACATAACGCAGGCACCACTGGCGCAGAACGGGCTCACCGCCGGTGTCGGCATCCACGATCCGCAGGCGCAACAGCAATTTGCCTGGGGTGCCCTGCTTCCAGCTCCAGAACACGATCACCAGCAGGGCCGAGAACGCCGTGCTGAGGCCAAGAATCGCCGTCTCGCTGGGAAGGACAAAAAGCAGCAGAGGAAACGGTGCCGTGATGAGCACCATCAGCACCGAATCGATCAACGAGGCGGCCGTGCGAATCCCGAATCCCGCGTACACCACGGACGGGGATGGGGACGGAACACGGCTGGCCATGACGCCATCTTCCCTGCCGACAGCGGGAACGACCAGAGCGGTGTTAGGACAGAGTTGATTTGCCCTCCCTGGTCCATGCGAGCCCTCTCCTTCTTCTTCGCCCTGATGGTGGGTCTGGCTCTCGCTTTCTTCGCCCCGGCGATGGCTGGCGGTCGTGGTCAGGCACCTGAAGCGGTGATGGCTCCCGAAGCTGCCCTGATCAGCTCCGAATCCAGCGATCAGCTGGCTGCCGATCTGCTGGCCGAACTGACCATCGATCTGGCTCCCGCCCCCGACGCCTCGGTCTGAGGCACGACCACCCACCAACGCACCGGCCGAGCTGGCACCTGAGAACCCATGGCTCGCACCTTGTTCGAACCACGCGTTTCTTTGGTGTCCCTCCGGCCGGCAACGGTCAGCCCCCCTGCCGGAGAAGGTCCCCAGGATCCCCCAAAAAAGGGGTTTGCCATGCGCTCCGGTGGCAAAGCCAAACCGGCCGGGACCAAGGGTCGGCGCAAGAAAGGCACGGGCCTCTCCGCCGCCGACCATGGTCCCCTTGGCCGCAGCCCAGGCCTTGAGGCCATCGAAGCCCGCTCCAGACTTGGCCTGGCCCTATCCGGCCGGCTGCGCGAATCCGACGTCACTGTGGCCTGGAAGCTGGCCGCTGCCGAGCATCACCCTGACCGGGGCGGCCGCCACGACACCATGCAGGCCGTCAACGGCGCCAGGGACGTGCTGCTCGGACGCGGTCTCAACTGAGGCCAAGCCTCAACGGACGCCTAGAAGACACCTGGCACCAGCCACCAGCTGCTTTGGCGGTAGGCCTCGAAACCGGGGTACCGCTCAGCCATGGAAGCCTCTTTCTGAATCATGCGGGGCAGGTACAGCACCAGCACCGAAGCGGGCAGCAGCCAGGCCCAGGGCGAACCGGCGATCACCGCAAAGCTGCTGTAGCGCAGCAGGTCTCCCAGGTAGTTGACATGGCGGACGCGGCGCCAGGCCCCGTCCGCCACCAGGGTGGCGCCCAGCTCCTTGGCCGTTCCTTTCTGCACATCCGCTGCGGTGTTGAGCAGCGATCCGAAGATGTAGAAGCTGAGCCCAAGGGCGATGGTCAGCGGCTGCAGGGGCTGGTCGTTGGCCATCGCCAGCCACCCAGGCAGGGCATAGAAAACCCCGACATAGAGCACGACCACGGCGGCCTGCAGCGGCTGAACCACCTCGGTGAAGAGCTGGCGGGAACGCCAGGGGAACAGCACCTCCTCGAGCAGCCACCAGAGGCAGTAGCTGAGATGCAGGGAGAGGTAGATCACCACCCGGGGGGACGCCAGCCCCAGCACCAGGGCCGGGACCAACAGCGCCACCATGGTGGTCACCTTGGCCATGTTGATCGCCTGCAGCTGGGTCATCCAGGCCGGAAGAGGGCCATCCATGCTGGCAGGGTGCGTCAGCCTCCGGGAGCGGCCGACCCGGGGAAGCGCTTCAGGTAGGTGGTGACCGGCAGGGGTTTGGGCTGGTTGTACCCCACCGGCAGCCAGAGGTCACCGGCGGCGGAGTTGTAGTGGATCTCCCAGTGGTAGAGGCCTGTGAACGCCTGGGGGTCCTGGCGGAGCAGCTCGGCGTAGTGAAGAACGCCCCGCACATAGCGGTTGCTGTTGTTGTACCCCCACAGCCCCTTGCGGATGTCCTTGAGGCCCCCGCGACGCACCAGGTAGCGGGCGGCGGCATGGATCGCATCCTCCGGGTCGCGGATGTCCCCCTTGCCGATGCCACGTTCCGCCCAGGTGGTGGGCAGGAACTGCATCGGTCCCCTGGCATCGGCGACGGACACCCCATCGATGCGACCCATGCCCGTTTCCACCAGGTTGACCGCGGCCAGCACCTCCCAGGGGATGCCGGTGGCGGCCGCTGCTTCGCGGTAGTAGCGGAGCAGATTGGCCGCAGGCTCCGGTTCCCTGATCCGCCAGGCGGGCACGACGGCCGAACGCGGCCCACCACGGTGCATGGCCAGGAACTCGCGGCGGGCCGCCAGGTGACGGTCGAAGACGTCCTGCCAGCGGACCGGGAGGAAGCCACGCACAAGAGCCGAAAGGACCGGATCGGTGGAGAGCCGGCGGTAGATCACCTGCTGGCGGTGGGCCAGTTCGGGCAGCTGATCCGCCGGTGTGGCCGTCGAACGCAGGGCCGGCTCCAGGGCCGCCAGCTCGGCGGCCATGGCGGCAGGGTCCCGCGGCAGGCGCGGGTAGGCACGGGGCAACGCCGTTGGTGTCGTCAACGGCGCGGGCAGCGGCTGGGACGGGGCCGCAGGGGCGCCGGCCTCGGGGGGCCGCTCCACCGTCACCGTCGTCACGGCCACGGCGGCGGAGGCCAGCAGCAGGGCCAGCAGAACGGGGGTGACGACGCGCATGGGCAGTGGAGCCATCGGGCGTGGTGGCTTCAGGTTCTGGACAGCCAATAGAACTGGTAAGCCTGCAGCACGATGCGACTGGAGGACTGGGACGGGCTGCGGCCTGAATGGAGATCGATGAGGCGGTCGTGGCTGCTGAAGACCGAGGGAACGAGGCTGTCGAGGTCGAAGAACTGGGGCTGGTTGTTGAAGTTGGCCACCACCAGGACCAGCTCCGAAGGTCTCAGGTGATTGAAGCGCACAAAGCCCAGAAGCTGCTGATTGTCGAGCTGCAGAATCTCACGGTTATTGAAATCAGCGAAAGCAGAAATCTCCTTGCGGATCGCGATCATCTTCTGCATGGCCGAGAAGATGGAAAACTCCACAGTTCCCTGCTTCCGCCTGAACTCAGCCTTAGCCCAGTTGATCTTGGGACGATGCACCCAGCGGCTGTCGTTGCACTTACTGGGATCGTCGTAGAAGCTGTAATCGTTCAAAACGCCCAGGGCATCGCCGTTGTAGATCAGTGGGATCCCACCAAAGGAAAGGATGATGCCGTGCATCAGCAGGATGCGGCTGATGGCCGTGGCGATCAGTTTCTGATCCTTCGACTCCAGCGCCGATTCCAGGCCGACCAAAGAGGCGAGTGAGCCACAGATGCGTGCGTCCCCGGTGGTGTCGTTGGGCATGAAAGTCAGGCCACGGGGAATCGCATCGAAATCCCCCTTGAAGTAATCGATCAGGAAGCGACGGTGGGCCCGGGGTTCATAGCCCACCTGCTCAATGTCCTGATCATCGAAGCCGAAGCCGATGTCATCGTGGCAGCGAACGTAGTTCAGCCAGGTGGCCCGCTCCAGCTTTTTCGGCAGACTCTTGAGACCTTGCGACAGCAGCTTGGTATTTCGGGTGGCCACACTGTCCCATAGCAAGGCCATCAACGTGGCGTTGTAAGCGATCTCGCATTCCTTGGCCACGATCGCATCTTCGCCGAAGTATTTGGTGATCTCGGTGGGCGCCACGATGGCCTCAGCGATGAACAGCACACCAGGCGCCGTCACCTGGCAGCAGTCCTTCATCAACTGCAGGATCAGATGGGCTTTGCGTTCGTTCTGGCAGGTGGTGCCAAGCTTTTTCCAGAGAAAAGCAACGGCATCGAGACGCAGAACATCCACACCCTGGTTGGCCCAGAACAACAGCACATCCAGCATTTCAATGAAAACAGCTGGATTCGAATAGTTCAGGTCCCACTGGTAGTCATGAAACACCGTCATGACCCATTGGCCCATTTCCTCATTCCAGGTGAAGTTGCCGGGGTCAGACTCCGGAAAGACTTCGGGCATGCTTTGCTCGAAGACGTCAGGGATGTCCCTGCTGTCATAAACGTAGTAGTAATCTCGAAAGTGCTGCTCTCCAGCAATTGCCCGCTTGGCCCACTCATGTTCATCCGAAGTATGGTTAAGAACGATATCCAGTACCAGCAGGATGTCTCGCTTTCTGAATTCTTCAGCGATGTGGCGCAGATCAGCGATCGTGCCGACCCTCTCATCGATCTGGCGAAAGTCACTGATCGCGTAGCCGCCATCACTTTTGCCGGCAGGACACCTCAAGATGGGCAGGATATGCACCATGTTGATGCCAAGTTCCTGAAAATAGCCAATCTTGCTTTCCAGATCCGGCAGATTTTCGGCAAAGCCATTGGAGTACACGGCCATCCCCACCCACTTCTGGGAGAGAAACCAGTTGTAGTCGTCTTCTCTCTGGATATCGAGAGACTCAAGATCTCGTGATCGATCAATGTAGCCACGCGCCATCGTCTCCACCAGGCGCAGAAGCTGGAACTTGAAGTCGTCTCGGTGACCGTACAGGGTGACGAACAGGGAATGAATGGCGTAGAAGTTGGCACCCAGCCTGGTATAGAAGTGGCGCAGATCCTGACGCCGGATCTCAGGGCGGAGATCGTCGAGGATGGAATTCAGAAGAGAGTGGGAGATTTGTTCGTACATCGCGTCAGTTTGAGCTCCAAGCCATCAGAAACTGCTCGTAAACACCCACATCATCGATCGTGGCGCCCCGGCGCGACACCAGTTCAGCAGCGAAGTCCCGGGCATGCTCAAGACTCTCCAGCAGGGGCCACTGCTGGCCAAGACCGAGCAGAAAAGCGGCGGCAAAACCGTCCCCCGCCCCCACCGTGTCGACCACATGGGTGCAGGCGGCTGGTCCAACGGAGACGATCTCACCGTTACTCCAGACCAAGGCTCCCTGGGCACCACGGGTGAGGATCAGGGTCTCGAGATGGTGGCGCTGGGCGAAGCGATCCACCGACGCCGACAGGTTGGCAACATCCACGGAAGGCAAGCCCTCTGACGTCAGCAGGGCCAGCTCCGCCGCGTTGAGCTTGACGTGATCAGCGTCAGCCACCAAAGGCAGAACCGATTCCAGCGACCACCAAGGGCTGCGCAGGTTCACATCCAGGAAGATCTTACCTCGATGCCGGGCTTTGAGGGCCGCCAGTGCCGCTGCCGAAGCGGAATGACGCAGGGCCAGGGTGCCGTGATAGAGAAGATCGGAGACTGGCAGTTGTTGGAAGCCTTCGGACTGGATGACGTCGTAGGCACTCCCCGGCACGATCTCGTAGTGGGGTTCGTCGTCCTCGAAAGTGACGGCCACCTGGCCGGTGGGAGAGGAGGCGTCTGTTTGCAGAAACGACGGTTCCAATCCCCAGGACGTCATGGCCGATCGAATCGCCTCACCGCGTCGATCCGCACCAACCCGGCTGATGAAGCAGGGAGCCAGACCAAAACCCCGCAGATGCCATGCCACGTTGAACGGGGCACCGCCGAGGACCTCCGTGCCGTCCGGGAAGCAATCGAAAAGGACTTCTCCAAAAACGGTGATCGGACAGTGCGTCAGCATCAGATCAACCCAGTACCCGGAGGGCATCGGCGTGAAAGTGGCCCATCCCTTCCAGGATGCCCGCACTGTAGTTGCCATTCATGCCCAGAAACCCACCCCTGGCGAGATACAAACGATCCTCCATGCCATTGCGCCGGACCTCCTCGGAAGCCAGCTTGATGACAGCAGGGTGGGCATTGGCCACCAGCACCGCAGGCAGCGAACTGGTGAGCACCGAAAGATCATTGCCGCTGTCGCCGGCAAACAGCGTCTGCTCAGGGCCCAATCCTTGCTTCCGCAACAGGAATTGGATGGCCTGGAGCTTGCTGGCCCGCTGCGGCAGGATGTCCAGCAGACCGATCGCGCCCTGCTCATCCACGCTGTGGATCAGATTGGCCGCCAGAGCCCGTTCCTCGAGTCGTCTCTCGATGGCCTGCACCAAGGAGGGCAGATCAACATCCAGAGACACGAAATAACTCAGCTTATGGATGTTCTGCTTGTCATCCGGCTGCAACTTCAAACCCGGTAGTCCCGAGAGAAGAACGGCCAGATCCTTGGCCGCAAGCCCCTTCCAATCGGCGGCAATGTGCCGGGTCCATGGGGCCAGCAGGGACCAGCCATCGCCTGCTCGCTGATAGACGGAGCTGCCGACATCAGCCAGAATCCAGTCAGGCTGGGGCAGCCCATACACCTGAATCGACTCTTCCACCAATGCCAGATGGCGGCCACTGACATAGGCCAGGGACATGTACGGCTGGGCAACCACACGGGCGAACATCGCCCGGGCCCCAGGGGATTCCGGAGCCTCGCCGTTGGGGAGAAGGGTGCGGTCCAGATCCGTACAGAGAAGCAGCCGCTGCTCCCGTGCGGCCCGGGAGCCCAGGTGATCAGCGAAAGAAGTCATAGTGCTCAATCGCCTCCAAAATGCCCGAGGCATGGGATCCCGAAGAGAAATACACCCGTTCAGAATCGCTCAGCTGGGCCAGTTCCTCGCGGAATCGGCTGTCCACCACCACGCCGAGGGTTTGGCCCCGCAACATGTCCTCGTCACCGCGGGATCCGCCGTTCACCAGAACACGCTCCAGGGGGATCTTCCATTTGTTGACGACATAGCGCAGCGCCTGCCCTTTGGAGGCACGGGCAGGGACAAAGTCAAGAAAGTGCCCGAAGGAGAGGCTGGTATGGGTGGAAAGTTCATGCTGACGCAACAGCGTCTGAATCTCTTCCATGGGAGGAGCTTGCTGTTCATCGTAGAAGTAGGACAGCTTGAAACGGCTCTGATGCTCCTTGGGCTGCAGGATCAGTCCCGGCAATGGATCCATGAGCCGCTTGATCACCTGAGGGGTCCATAGATGATCAATGTGATACGTCCAGGAAATGTCTGTCGTCAGCTGTGGTGGAGTATAGATTTCTGTCCCCAGGCTTGTGATCAGCACATCGGGCATCGGGATGGAATGGACCTTCAGGATCTTCAGTACCGAGTTCAGACGTCGGCCAGTGGCAATGCCGAACAGAACTCTGCGATGCTGCTGCCGCATCAGTGACACAAGCTGGGCAAGGGCCTGGGGATCGCCAAGGAGGGTGTTATCGATGGCCGTGAACAGGGCGCAGGTCCGTGCCTGGACGGCCGGAAGCTTGGACAGGGGGGCGGGTCGGGAAACGTCCTGGCTCGGAAGGTCCAGAGTCTTCAAACTCTCAAGATATTTCTGTGCATGCGCTTCCCAGGAATAGAATCTGGCGACATTCTTCAGGCCATTGGCTGAAAATGTTGACCAAAGATCTGGATCCTCCAGAATCTGGATCAAGGCACCGGCGATCGAAGCCTCATCCAGGGGATCAATCAGCAGACCATTTTTGCAGTTTCCGATGATGTCCACCGGTCCGCCGACTTCTGTCGCCACGAGCGGCAGTCCACTGGCCGCCGCTTCAAGCAGGGTCAGGCCGAAAGGCTCGGTGAGGGCAGGATTCACAAACACACCCTTCGAGAAAGCTGCCAACCGGTAAATGTCCGCCACATCGTTGGATGAATGGTGCTTTGGCAAAGCTACAAGTCCATTCAACTCGTGGCAGTCAATGACAAGAAGCAGCTCCGTCAGAACTGCCTGGGCGCCCTCATTGAGTTCACGAATGTCATTGCGATTACCCGCCACAATCACAAGATTGGCCATCCGCTGGAGGCGTTTTGAATGTCCGTAGGCCTCCAGAAGTGAGACGATGTTCTTACGTTGATCCGGCCTCGAAAGTGCCAGGATCATCGGCTTTTCAGGCTCCCTGAGATGCTTGCGCAGGGTGCTTGCGAAGGCGACAGGTCTGTCGCTTGAGGTGGGAGGATGGAAATGATTCAGATCGGTTCCCGGTGGGATCACCTGCATCTTGTCAGGGGTGTAGCAGTCATAGAGCTCGTATTGATCTTCGATCTCATTGTACGTGCTCGTGATCACGAGGTTGGCACTGTTCAACACGTCCTCTTCCGCACTGATCCGCTCGGACATCTTGTAACGTTGCTGGATCTCCTCAACGGACATACCAAGGGCAAGCAGCCGGCGAACCTTGTCTCGCCCGAGAGAGTGTCCGGTATGGATGAGTGGCAAGCCCATGAGATGGGAAAGTCGGACGCCGACATAGCCGGCATCGGCGTAGTGACTGTGGAGCACATCAGGCAGACGGGGCTGACGATGGAGCCATGTAAACAGCTCATCGGTGAATGTATCGAGATGGCACCAGAGTTCTTCCTTGGGAATGTAGACGTCCGGTCCGGCACTGATGCGAATGATGCGTGCCTTCGGGTCCAGTAGCTCCGTCGGCAATCCATAATCCGCCGAAATGCCGGGATCCTTCACGCACCGCGTGACAAGATCGATTTGATCAACAGAGTCTTGTCGGGCCAGGGCCCTGGTTAACTCGACCACGTATTTCGTCTGGCCACCGGTATCAGCATCACGCCCTAGTTCCAGATCAACTCCTCGGATCAGGCCATGAATGCTGATCATCAAGATGTAGAGAGAATGGTCCTTGACTCCCATCGTCATGTCTCACGTTGTCTTCCTTCTCCCTTCCAGTGTGACCACATAACGCCCCATGGCGCCTTGGCAGGGAGACTCTCGCGTCGTTTGTGGTGGCCGATTTCAATGGGGGTGCCTTGCCAAGCCGTGGGCTGGCGCTCGGACGCCCACCGGATGAGCCCTCAGCCCAGCAGCCAGCGCAGCATCAGGGCCAGCTGACCGAGGACTCCCTTGCCGGTGAGTTCTTCGCCGATCAGGGCCGCCACAAAGCCCAGCATCGCCGCACGCCCGTTGAGCCGCTCCACCCCAGCCAGGGCGGTCAGGTTCCAGGGGCGCGATGTGGTGAGCCCTTCCCCAAAGCGCTCCAGGGGCTCGTAGTGAAAGGTCTGGTCGCCGTCTTCCCTGCCGATGTCGGCCATGGTTGTCGTCGCGCACTGCGTCCAGCCTATGCGCTTCCCAAGGCCCATGGCGCCGCCGCGCTTTCGGGCTACAGTACAGGTGTACCAGAGCACGGCCATGGCACCCGGTCAGATCGATCCCGCGGTGGCTCCCCTCAGGCGGGCCAACCCCCAGCGTTTCCGTGAGGCCCGCCCGGGCCACCTGGCCGTGGTGGCGATGGCCGGCCGGCCCTGGTTCATCGGCCGGATCTGCGACCTCAGTGGCCCGGCCCCGACGGACTTCGCCCGGGTGCTGAACATCGACACCGGCGACATCGAGCGGATTCCGGCCCCCTGGATCGTTGAACTGATGGGCGACGGAGGACTCGGAATCAGCCGGTCTCTGCGCCGGTAACCACCCCGTTCTCCAGCAGATTGATGCGGTAGAGCACCTCTTCGAGGGCATCGGCTGCACGGATGGCGCCGTAGCGCTGCGGGTGGTCGGGCCCGCAACAGGAGGCCACCGGCGCCAGAACCGTCCAGGGCCTGGCATGGCAGAACTGCACCACGCTGTGGCGTGCAGCGTTGGCCCCGGGCGGCGCCACCACCCGGTGCCAGCCGGTGGGGATGCGGCCGTTGGAGAGGCGCTCCAGCATCAGTCCCGTGTTGATGATCACCCGCCCCTCCGGTGGGGCAGCCTCCAGCCATTCCCCGGCCACCCGCACCTGCAGGCCGGGTCCCGTGGCCCGCGGCAGGGCGGTGATCAGGTTGATGTCCCCATGGGCCGCCGCCCAGAGGTGGCCCTGCGCCGGGACCTCGGCCATGGGCGGGTAACGCAGGGCCCGGGTGAGGGTGGGGGCCTCGGACACCATCTCCTCGAAGAAGTCTTCGGCGCAGCCCATGCCCAGGGCAATCACCCGCAGGAAACGCCGCTGCAGATCGGCGATCGCCCGGTGGAAGTCTCCCAGCAGGGCCGTGATGCCGGGAACGGCCGCTTCCGGCAGGACCTGCTCGGGATAGAACTGCGGGAACTGGCGTCGCAGCGGATGGCCCAGCGGCAACGGGGCCGACCAGTTCAGCATCTCCTTCCAGTCGGGATGCGCGCTGCCGGCGGCGGTCTCCACCAGCAGGTCCGTGTAGCCCGTCTGGCCGTTGGCGCCCGGGACGTGGAAGCGCCGCTTGGCCCCGGCCTCCAGGGCGAAGAACCGCTGCAGCAGGCCGTAGGCGGAATCCAGCAGATCGACGGGGAGATCGCTGTTGGTGTAGACGAAACCGGTGGCCAGACTGCGTTTGACGCCATCGACCACGGCCTCCCTGGCCCGTTGGCTGCCCCGCTCGAAGGCCAGCAGATCCACGTCGAGAATGGCTTCAGCCATGGAGTACGGGATCAGCGTCGACCGTTGACGATCACCGGGTTGCCGCCCCCGGCGGCCCCAGGCAGGGCGGGCACCACCGACGTCTGACCATCCCACTTGTCCAGGAACAGCTTGTAGAGCACCTGGTCGTCGAGGCTGGAGTTGAGGGTCTGGTACCGCTTGGCCTCCTGCTCGGCGATCAGCACCTCCGTCTGGGCCCGCAACAGCTGCTGTTCGGCGATCTGCTTCTGCTCGATCGCGGCGCGGTATTCCTCGGCGATCTGCAGGCCGGTGAGATCGAGGCCCTGCACGGTCACATAGTCGAACTTGCGCAACTCCTCGGCCACCTTCTCCTGCACCAGTTCCGAGATGGAGTTCCACTCCGTCGCGATGGTCACCAGTTCGTACTGGGAGAACACCGACTTGAGGGCCTTCAGCAGGGACGGCTGGATCACCCGCGGATAGATCTGCTGGTCGTCGGTGGCGATCGTTTCGTAGATGCGGCCCGCCTCGGCGGGCTTCATGGCGTACTTCACCGTCGCGGTGGCCTGGATCACCTGCAGGTCCTTGGTGAGGGTGGAGAACTGCTCCGGCCGCACCTGGGTGCGGACATCAAAGAGGGAGGTGTTCTGGGCCAGGGGGACCTTGAAGTTGGCCCCCGGCTGCCGCGGTGCGCCCGTGACCTTGCCCAGGGTGGTGACCACGGCAACGCTGCCCGCTGGCACGATGAAGACCGTCTGGGTGAGCAACACCAGTCCTCCCAGCACGGCGGCGAAGATCAGCTGCCAGAGGCCGCCGAAGCCGTTGTCTGCGCCGGAGCGCATGGGGGATTGCATCGGGAGCCTGGGAACCATGGGGGTGCCACGACCCTAGGCAGCGTCGGCGGCCCGGGGCCGCCATCGTGGGACGACCGGCAGATGGGGGAGGGCTGGTGCTGCGCTTCCTGCTTGAACTGGTGCCGGCTCTGGGGATCGGCGTGTTGCTGGGGCTGCGGTTCCCCGGGCTGCCCGGGAGGCTGGCTCCACCGCTGATCTCCTGGGGCATCCCGATCGGCCTGGTGGCCCTGCTGCTGCGTTCGGGCTTCCAGGCCACCCTGCTCACAGCGGCGCTGATGGCCGCCGCCGCCTCGGGCCTGGGCCTGCTGCTGCTGCGTCTGCCGGCCCTGCACCGCCGGATTCCCGATGGCAGCCTGCAGCTGGGCTGCATCGTGGGCAACACCGCCTACTGGGGACTTCCGGTGGGGCTGGCCCTGCTCCCCGCCGAAGCCATCGGCTACACGATCGCCTTCGATCTGATGGCCACCCTGATCACCTGGAGCCTTGGCCCGCTGCTGGTCGACCGGCACGCCGGCAACATCCGCCAGCAGCTGCGCGTCCTGGCCACCAGCCCGGCCATCCGGGGGCTGCTGCTCGCCTTGCTCGTGCACCAGACCCCCTGGAGCGTCACCCTGGCCCAGTGGCTGTGGTGGCCGGCACGCCTGGTGGTCCTGGTGGCCCTGACAATGGTGGGAATGCGGCTGGGCCTGGTGCTGCGGCGTCGCCATCCCAGCCCTGACAGACCCCCCTGGCTGGGGATGGCGCTGGCGGGCAAGCTGCTGGCATTGCCCCTGGCCATGCTGCTGCTGGCCAGCCTGCTGGGGTTGCCATCCCTGCTGCGGGATGCGGTGGTGCTTCAGGCGGCGGCACCCACCGGTGTCTCGGTGCTGCTGCTCACGGAAGCAGCCGGCGTGGGGCGGCAGGAGGCGGCCGACGCGGTGGCGGCTCTGGTGTTGTGGAGCACGGCCCTGGCCCTGGTCTCGGTTCCGCTGTGGTGGTGGCTGCTGAGCGGTCCACTGGGGAGCTAGGACTGGCCCGGAACGTTCTGCCCATCCGTTGGCGGCCATGGCCGGATCTCTCGCCCAGCGGCTTGACCGCAGCCTGTCCCATCTCAAGGGTGTGGCCGTGCTGCCCCTGCTGATCCTGGCGGTGCCCTGGGTTCAGGAGATCATCGACCAGCTGGTCTTCGGGGGGCGTTGGAACCTGCCGATGGTGCCGGGAGGGCCCTTTCTTGGCGTGCTCACGGCCCCCTTCAGCCACGGTGGCTTCGGGCACCTGATCAGCAACAGCCTCTGGTTCCTGCCCCTGTCCTGGCTGGTGCTGGCCAAGAGCCGGGGCGACTACCTGGCCGTGTGGCTGGGGGTCTACGCCACGGCCATCCCGGTCTGGCTGTTCTGGCACCAGGCCAGCCACGGCCTGTCCGGGGTCATCTACGGACTGCTGGGCTATCTGCTGCTGATCGGCTGGTTGGAGCGCCGCCCCCTCTCGATCCTGCTGTCGCTCACCGCGCTGTTCGCCTACGGGGGGGCGCTGCCCAGCCTGCTGCCGTTCCTGAGTCCCCCCGGGGTGAGCTGGATCGGCCATGCCTCCGGATTCGCCGGGGGGGTGCTGGCCGCCCTGGCCATCCACCGCGAAGGGGGGAGCTAGCGACTTGGTGCTCCTGCCCCAGCCAGGGCTGAGGCGGCCACCCCAGCGCCGCCCCCGCTGGCCTGCCCTGCTGCTGGCCATCGGCGTCCTGGCACTGCTGTTCCTGCCCCTGGCCAGGGCGGCCCTGGCCCAGCCGGAGCCGCCGCCCCCCACCAGCTATGACCTGGCCTGGAGGGCCCCCTTCAACCGTCCGTCGCACTTCCCCCTGGGGCGTCGACCGGACACAGCCCTTTACCGCCCCCATGGCGACTGGTTTGGACGGCTGATGCTTCCCCCTGCCGCCGCCATGGCCCAGGGCGACGAAGACTGGGTGTGGCTGGAGGTGGAGCAGGCTCCGGCCGGCCATGAAGCGTTGATCGGCCGGCGTCTGCGCCTGGGCTGGCAGGACGACCCGAAGCTGCGCGCCCAGGTGAGCAACGTGCGAACGACGGTGCGGCTCGGGGCCGAGGCCCGCCTGGCGGCCCAGCAGGGCAACGTGGTTCCTACCCGGCTCAACGGTCGCGCTGCTGTGGGGCCGCTCCAGTCCCTGGCCGGGGCCCACCCCCACGACGACATCACCGTGGCGCTCGAAGCGGTTCAGCTCGAGCAGCGAGACGGGGAGCCCATGCTGCGCATCGGCCGTCCGCCCCTGCAGAGCACCGGCCGCTGGGTGGGCCTGGTGCGACTGCTCTCCCGCGATCCTGCCGACCCTGAACGTTTCAGGGTGCAGCATTACGACCAGAGCCGCGGCAGCTTCAGCGGCGCCATCGAGACCGTACGACTGCCTCGCCAGCCACCCGATCGGCACGGCCGGCGCTTCTTCGACCCGGAGGGGCTGCTGGAGACGCCAGCGGGCGCTGAAGGCTGGTACCTCTACGGCGCCCCGGATGGCGCCGGGATGTTCACCGCCCAGGCCCTGGAGCCCCGCCTGCTCACCTCCCTGGCGAACGACCGGCTCCTGCGGGGCACCACCGCCGGGCTGAACCACCTCAGCCGGGTCAACTGGAGTGACGACCAGACCCGCCGCGGCCGGATCAACCGGGTGGATCTGCTCCCAGGCGGTGCCCACACCCCGTGGCAGCCCGGCGATCGCTCCCTGGTGATCCACAGCTTCGGCGGCATCGGTGGTCCGGACGGCGAGCCGATCAGCGGCTTCACGGTCACGGGCCATTTCGCCTTCGGCGCCGCCCGGGTGGTGGTCGATCCGTTCACGGGACAGCCCCGTTTCGACCTGCGCTACCACCAGATCTATGCCAACAACCCCAATGGCATCGTCTCCGGCAGCCAGGACTGGAGCGCCTACACCGGCAATCTGCAGCGGGGCTGGCTGGGCACCCGTCCGATCTCCGACGTGCTGGTGCGCACCGAGCCCCTGCTGCTGGAGGAACTGGCGATCCAGGCGGAAGTGCTGATGGCCCGCTACCGCAGCGGCGACGGCAGCGGCGTGTCCCTGGTCAGTCCGGCCATCTCCTGCGTGCAGGATTCCAGCCAGGTCCTCTGGATCGCCATCGACCAGCTGCGTCGCCGCCGCCGGCAGCTGAACGGCGGCGAACTGCCCCGGCTGGCATCGCTGGCCCAGGCCCTCGATGCCCTGCTGACCCCCTTCGGCATGGTGCGCGACGACTGGCGCCACAACGCCTCCCTCATGGACAACCCGGGCGATGGCCCGGACCGGTTCAAGGCCAACCGGAGCCTGTGGGATGGGGTGCTCAGCTGGCGCTCGATGCTGCCCCGCCGGGCCCACGATGAGATGGCCGGGGTGTTTCTGCGCCACGGCGACCGCCTGCGTCTGTTGCGCACCAACCAACTACCCGGAGCTGATCAGCACCTGGCCCCCCTGGCACCGACCCAGCTGCTGGGCCAACTGCCTGTGGTGGGGGTCGTGTTGCCCCGGCTGATGGACGCCGTCTTCGCCCCCCTCACCGGCCGCGGGCTGGCCCTTGCCGCCCTGCTTCTGGGGACCTACGCCGCCGTGGCTCTGGCCATGGGGCGAGGCACGGGGTTCCTGCCGGCGCAGCGTCAACGGGTGCGACCGCTGCTGATGGTGCGCCAGGCGTTGGTCCTGCTGCTGACCCCGGCCCTGGTCGAAGAGACCCTGTTCCGGGCGGCCCTGCTGCCCCACCCGCTCGAAGGGCTGAGCGGATGGGACAGCGTTGCCTGGGGAGCCCTGAGCGTGGGGCTGTTCGTGGCCTGGCATCCGCTGGCCGGCCGGCTCTGGTACCGCCAGGGGAGGCGCCTGTTCGACGACGGCCGCTTCCTGCTGCTGGCCAGTCTGCTGGGGGTGGTCTGCGTGATCGCTTACCTCGCCACCGGTTCGATCTGGCCGCCGGTGCTGATCCACTGGCTCGTGGTGCTGATCTGGCTGGAGCTGCTGGGCGGCCGCTCGCGGCTTGGCCAGGCGGGTCAGGGATAGGCGTTGGGGACGAAGAACTGCTCGTTCATCGGGGGCCGCTGATAGTCACCGCCGCTCTTGCGGGGGGGCAGTTCGATGGCGGCCGGCGTCATGTCCTCGTAAGGGACCTTGCTGAGCAGGTGGCGGATGCAGTTGAGCCTGGCCCGGCGCTTGTCATTGGCCTCCACCGTGAACCAGGGGGCCTCCGGGATGTTGGTGTGGGCGAACATTTCATCCTTGGCCCGGGAGAACTCCACCCAGCGGTCGCGGGATTCCAGATCCATCGGGCTGAGCTTCCAGCGTCGGGCGGGATCCTCGAGACGGGAGCGGAAACGGATCTCCTGCTCATCGTCGCTGACGGAAAACCAGTACTTGATCAGAGTGATGCCGCTGCGCACGAGCATGCGCTCGAATTCCGGGCAGGACAGCATGAACTCATCCACCTGCTCCGGCGCGCAGAAGCCCATCACCTTCTCAACACCGGCCCGGTTGTACCAGCTGCGGTCGAACAGCACGATCTCCCCGGCCGAAGGGAAGTTCTCGACATAGCGCTGGAAGTACCACTGGGACTTCTGCTGGTCGGAGGGGGTGCCCAGGGCCACCACGTTGCAGCCGCGGGGGTTCAGGGGCTCGGTGATCCGTTTGATGGTGCCGCCTTTGCCGGCGGCGTCACGGCCTTCAAACAGCAGGATCATGCGGTAGCCCACATGTTTCACCCAGTACTGCATCTTGACCAGCTCCACCTGCAGCCGGGCCAGTTCCTTCTCGTAGAACTTCCGATCCAGCTTGGTGGGGCGACCTTCTGGATGGCAGGCGAGGTCGTCGAAGAGGGGAGAGGGGTGGTACAGATCCGACTCACTGATACCGCCGGATCGGTGGCCGTTCGCCGCCTTCTTGCCTGACTTGTCCTTGCTGCTCAGCTCCTTGGATTTGGCTGCCGACTTGTCGGATTTGACCTTGGAACCACTTTTGTCTTTCTTACCCATGCCACGGCGGAAGGTGAGCTGTTGACGGAATAGCCCATCCAGGGCCAGTTGACGGCAACAATGGTCACCCTGGGACAAACACGCCACGCAAAGGCAGCTTGCTCAGGAACGGCGGCCGGCATCACCGAAGCCGGCCGGCGTCGCTGCCGCAGCTTCAGTTGGGACCATCGGAGGTCTGGACCCACTGGGCGATCAACTGCTCCTGGCGCACCAGCCGATAGCGGCTTGTCTCGCAGGGATGACGCCGGTATTGGTCCTTGAGGCTTTCCAGCCTGGAGATCAGGGAGTGGTAAACGGGATGATTTTTATGCATGACCTCGACCGTGATGCATCAATGTCTTAACAGAAATTAACCTTTGGGCGCTCAGGCGGCGAAACGGAATCCAGGCGCCCACTGGGCGATCAACTGCTCCTGACGGACAACGCGGTAGCGGTTGATTTCGTTGGGAAGCTGGCAGTACTGCTCGTTGAGGGAGCGGAGCTGCTGCAGCAGCGCGTTCAGAACGGGATGGTCAGCGTTCATGGCTGGTGTCGATCTGTTGCCAAAACCTTAACTGAATCGGAAGGGGTGCAGCACCTGCGCGGCGTTCGGGTCAGCGAACCCCCATGCCGATGCCGCCGGCAGGAATGTCCCCGTTTGGGGGGCGCGCCACGGCCGGCCATGAACGACAGTGGAAGGATCTCTGCGGGGCCTGCCCCGAAGGATGGCCGATGATCGCCCGATCGCTTCCAGCGTCCCTGCCGAAGGCCACGATCCCGAAGGTCACCATCGGTGAACTGGAGGCCAACTATTCGATGTACTGCAAGGCCCTGCGCCTGCTCGTCCGTGAAGGACGAACACTCAAGAAGATTCAGCGAACGGTCTGTTGGCACCGCCTTGAGCAGCTGCATCAGTGCCTTCCGAGCCAGTACAAGGATCCTGACTACCTGTTTCTGCTGTTGCGCCGCGAAACCAACCGAAAAGCGGCGGGTCTCCCCTGCCCCACCTGAACCGACCAGGGGGTTCCGGTAGCAACCGTCACAACAGTCAGCCCCATGGGCCTTCACCATGCCTGGGCGGACATTGCTTCTAGGGTTCCGATCCACCACGGCTGGCTCTGCCGGCCATGGGATGGATGCCTGGTCCGAGAGAAGCACATTCATGGTTTTGTCGGGCCCATGCCCCCAAAGCAGTGAATGGCACGGAGGGACAAAAGCCCGGGAGACCGCCCTATTCCCACCGTGCCCAGAGGACTGAATGAACGAACCGTCCAGCGGCAGCACTGCTGATGCGGCCGACGCCTTTGCGCGGGGTGGTCACCCCGCCGGCAGCGAAGGGGCCCGGGCCCTGGAGAAAGAAGCTGCCCTGCCCCTGACGGGCTGGCAACAGGAAGTCGACCAGGGACTTCGCTATGGCCTGGAGGCGGCGAGCAGCATCGTCGATCGGCGCATCTCCACCTTCTCCCGCGGCGAACTGCCCCACTACGCGGGCATCAACACCTTCATGAAGGCCCCGTACCTGGAGGATGTGAACCGGGTCGGGGAGTTTGACGTGGCGGTGGTGGGCGTGCCCCACGACAGCGGCACCACCTACCGCCCCGGCACCCGATTCGGCCCCCAGGGCATCCGGCGCATTTCCGCCCTTTACACCCCCTACAACTACGAAATGGGGGTCGACCTGCGCGAGCAGATCACCCTCTGCGACGTGGGTGACATCTTCACCATCCCCGCCAACAACGAAAAGAGCTTCGACCAGATCTCCAAGGGCATCGCCCACGTGTTCGCCAGCGGCGCCTTCCCGATCATTTTGGGCGGCGACCACTCGATCGGCTTCCCCACCGTTCGGGGCGTCTGCCGCCACCTCGGCGACAAGAAAGTCGGCATCATCCACTTCGATCGCCACGTCGATACCCAGGAGACCGACCTCGACGAACGCATGCACACCACCCCGTGGTTCCATGCGACCAACATGGCCAACGCCCCGGCCGAGAACCTGGTGCAACTGGGCATCGGCGGCTGGCAGGTGCCGCGCGAAGGGGTGAAGGTCTGCCGCGAGCGGGGCACCAACGTGCTCACCGTCACCGACATCTGCGACATGGGCCTGGAGGCGGCGGCCAAGTTCGCCATCGAACGGGCCACCGACGGCACCGACTGCGTCTACATCTCCTTCGACATCGACTGCATCGATGCCGGTTTCGTGCCGGGCACCGGCTGGCCAGAGCCGGGGGGGCTGCTGCCGCGTGAAGCCCTCAAGCTCCTGGAGCTGATCGTGCGCAACGTTCCGGTCTGCGGCCTCGAGGTGGTGGAGGTCTCCCCCCCCTACGACGTCAGCGACATGACCTCCCTGATGGCCACCCGGGTCATCTGCGACACCATGGCCCACCTCGTGGTGAGCGGCCAGCTGCCCCGCAAGTCAGCCCCTGCCTGGCTTCACAGCGACTGCAACATGCAGGTCGACCGCGCCTGGAGATAGGGGGGTGCACGAAGTCGACATGACCCGCTGCCTGCTCCTCTCCATGCACGAATGGAAGCAGCAGCACGCCCCCCGGGAGCCCCGGGTGGATCGGGTCCACCTTGAGGTGGGCAGCTTCACCTGCGTCGAACCCGACCAGCTGGTGGTCACCTGGTCGGATGCGGTGAAGGGCTCCTGGCTCGACGGCTCCGAACTGGTGATCGAGTCGGTGCCCCTGGTGGGGCGCTGCGTCCGTTGTCAGGCCACCTACAGCCCCGATCCGGCTGACGGCTTCCGCTCCCCCTGCTGTCAGCACCCGATGGAGGAGATCGTCAGCGGCCGCGAGCTGCGGATCCGCTCCGTCGCCTACGGCTTCGAGACCGCCACCACACCGCCCACCGCACCCTGCCCCACCCCCGCCTGCTGATCCGCCATGCACATGCCCCTCGAAGACACCCTCGGCCTCAACCTGCTGGCAGCCAACCAGCACCGGGCCGACCACAACCGCGAGCACTTCGACGCCTGGAACCTGCTGTGCCTCAACGTGATGAGCAGCCCCGGCGCCGGCAAGACCTCCCTGCTGGAGCGCAGCCTGGCCGCCCTCGCCGGACGCTGGGCCATGGCCGTGCTCGAAGGCGACATGACCACCCTGCTCGACGCCGAGCGGCTGGAGGCCGTCGGGATCCCGGTGGTGCCGATCACCACCGGTCGGGCCTGCCACCTCGATGCCGCCATGGTGAGCGGTGGGCTGAAGCTTTTGCAGCAGCGGCTGGACCCTTCGGATCTGGATCTGCTCTGGGTGGAGAACGTGGGCAACCTGGTCTGCCCCGCCGAGTTCGCCATCGGTGAGCACCGCAAGGTGGCGCTCCTGAGCGTCACCGAGGGGGACGACAAGCCGCTCAAGTACCCGGTCATGTTCCGGGAAGCCGACTGCGTGCTGATCACCAAGGTGGATCTGCTGCCCCACCTGCCGGTGGATGTGGAGCGGATCGAAGCCCACATCCGCCAGGTCAATCCCCGCTGCGCCGTGTTCCGCCTCTCCGCCACCAGCGGCGAAGGCTTCGACGCCTGGCACGACTGGCTCGCCACCCAGCTCAACAGCCTGCCAACCACCCCCGCCCTGATCCCCGCCTGATGAGCCACCAGCATCCAGCCTCCGACCCGACCGCAGCTCTGCAGGCCGACCTGCGGGCCAAAGGCGTCCGTTACGCCCTGGCGAGCTTCGTCGATCTGCACGGGGTGAGCAAGGCCAAGGCCGTGCCCCTGGAGCACCTGGCCCAGATGATGGCCGGTTCCGAACTGTTCACCGGGGCGGCCCTCGACGGGGTGCCCCAGGAGGTGAGCGACGACGAGGTGGCCGCCGTCCCCGATCCGGCCAGTGTCACGGTGCTGCCCTGGCAGCGGGAGGTGGCCTGGTTCGCCAGTGACCTGCACCTGCACGGCCAGCCCTTTGACGCCTGCAGCCGCCACATTCTCAGCCGGGTGCGCCAGGAGGCCGCCGCCATGGGCTTCCGCTTCAACCTCGGCATCGAGACCGAGTTTTTCGTGCTCAAGAAAGGCGCGGCGGGCGGCTGGGTGCCCTACAGCGATCGCGACACCCTCGACAAACCCGCCTACGACGTACGCGGCCTGCTCGACAACCTGCCCTGGCTGGACGAGCTGGTGCAGGCCATGAACGATCTGGGCTGGGGGGTCTATTCCTTCGATCACGAAGATGGTCCTGGCCAGTTCGAAACCGACTTCGATTACGCCGAAGTCCTCACCATGGCCGACCGGCTGACCTTCTTCAAGCTGATGGCGAAGGAGATCGCCCATCGCCACGGGTTGCTGGCCACCTTCATGCCCAAGCCCTTCGGCGATCGCACCGGCAGCGGCGCCCACTTCAACATGTCCATGGCGGATGCGCAGACGGGTGCCAACCTGTTCGCCACCCCCGACGCCACCCCGGGAAAGGTCACCCGGCTGGCCGAGCACTTCATCGCCGGCGTTCTCCGCCACGCACCCGCCATCTGCGCGGTGATCGCTCCGACGGTGAACAGTTACAAGCGCTTGGTGGCGCAGGGAAGCATGTCGGGATTCACCTGGGCTCCGGTCTTCGTGTGCTACGGCAACAACAATCGCACCAACATGCTGCGCATTCCCTCACCGGGCGGACGGGTGGAGTGCCGGGCCGCTGACATCTCCTGCAACCCCTATCTTGGCGCCGCCTTGATGCTCGCGGCCGGTCTGGAAGGGATCCGCGAAGAACTCGATCCCGGCGCGCCCAATCTGGTCAATGCCTACACACTGAGCGCAGCAGAGCGGGCCGAACGGGGCCTGACGATGCTGCCGCGAACCCTCGGCGAAGCCGTCGATGCTTTCTCCCAGGATCCACTTGCCAAAAGCGTATTCGGTGATGCCATGTTCAAGGCCTTTATCACCTACAAAAGAGAAGAATGGGAGTCCTACCACTCTGCGGTTTCCGAATGGGAGCAGCAGCGTTATCTGGAGTTCTTCTGACCCCCTCTGCAAAGGCGCTTCAACCATCACCAACCCCGCGGACACCATCGTTCGCGGTGATTGCCCAAAGCACCGAACTCAGCTCTGAGCCCCATCTTCAGACGCCACCCTTTCCCCGAATCTCCTGATGTTGAAACCCTCCTTCTTTCGTCGTCAACGCCGGGCGATTTCCCTCGTCCTGATGGCCACCCTCGGGGGAGGGTTGCTGGCCGGTTGCCAGCAACCCGCGAGCCAGGAGGCACCCGTCAAGATCGGCTACAGCGCCTGGCCAGGCTGGTTCCCATGGAAAGTCACTGAGGTCAAGGACCTGTTCAAGGCGCAAGGTGTGGCGGCCTCGATGCAGTGGTTCGACGGCTACCTCGACTCCATCAATGCCCTCAACGCCGGCCAGCTTGACTGCAACAGCCAGACGTTGAACGACACCATCAGTTCCGTGGCTGGCGGTGCGGATCTGCAGGTTGTGCTGCAGAACGATTTCTCCACGGGCAATGACCAGATCATCGCTGCAGCGGAAATCACCTCCATCCCTGGTCTGAAAGGTAAGAAGGTGGCCGCCGAGGAAGGCACCGTCGACCACTTCCTGCTGCTGAAGGTGCTCAAGGAGGCGGGGCTCTCCGCCAAGGACATCACCTTCGTCCCCCTGGAAACCGGCGCCGCTGCGGCGGCCTTTGCCGCCGGCAAGGTTGATGCGGCGGGTGTCTATGCCCCCTTCACCACCCAGGCCCTGAAGCGTCCAGGCAGCCGGGCCCTGGCCACCTCCAAGGACCATCCGGGAGCGATCAGCGATCTGCTCGTCTGCCGCACCGACTTCGTCGCCAAGAATCCGGAGAAGGTCCAGAAGATCGTCAACGCCTGGTTCGCCACCCTCAAGACCATCAAGGACGATCCCGCCGGCACCCTGCCGATCCTGGTGGAGCGCTCCGGTGTCAGTGAGGCGGAGTTCAAGGAGTACAACGCCGGCACCACCATCCAGACGCTCGCGGAAAACCGCAGCAACTTCAAACAGGGCACCACGATGCTGTCGTTGCCCTATGCCGCCGAGCAGATCAGCGCCTTCCTGGTGGAAACGGGCCTGGCCAAGACCAAGCCTGATCTGACCAACCTGCTGAATTCCCAGTTCGTCGACAACGCACCTTGACCGCCATGGTCCGGTCTCCTGCCCTGCGCCGCTTCCTCCATCACCCCTGGGTCCTCGGGGTTCTCGGCATCCTCATGGTCTTTGTGGTGTGGTTTCTGACCACCTCCAGCGGCATGGTCGACAAGCTCTTCCTGCCCGGGCCCGGGGCGGTGTGGCAGGCGGGGACCGACCAGTTTCAGCAGGGGATTCTGGTCAAAGACGCCATCGCCAGCATCCAGAGGGTCTTCCTGGGATTCGTGATCTCCGCCGGGCTGGCCTTGCCGATCGGCATTGCCATGGGCACGAACCTAACCATCTGCTATCTCCTTGAGCCGCTGATGGGGTTGATCCGGTACATGCCGGCCCCGGCCTTCATTCCCCTGTTGATCATCTACTTCGGCCTGGAAGAGCTGCCCAAGGTGATGCTCATCTTCATCGGCACCTTTTTCTTCAACACGCTGATGATCATGGATGCTGTGAAGTTCGTTCCCTCCGAATTGGTGGAAACGGCACTCACCCTCGGAGGCCGTGGTCTGCCGATCCTCACCAGGGTGGTGGCCCCGTTCATTGCCCCCCAGGTGCTCGACACCTACCGGATCAACATGGCGTCGGCCTGGAATCTCGTGATCGTTGCTGAACTGGTGGCGGCCAACGAGGGCCTGGGCAAACGCATCAGCCTGGCCCAGAGATTCCTGCGCACCGATGAAATCTTCGTCGGCCTGATCGTGATCGGCCTGATCGGCCTGATCATCGATCTCGGCTTCCGGTTCCTGATGCGTCGGGCCTGTTCCTGGGCCAACTGAACCCCATGCATCTCCAGGTTTCCAACGTTTCCAAGAGCTTCGGTGAGGGGCGTGATCGCAAGCTTGTACTCGAGGACATCAGCTTCGAGCTGGTGTCCGGCCAGTTCATGGCCTTGGTGGGAAGCTCGGGGTCAGGCAAATCCACCGTGATGCGGCTGATCGCCGGCCTGGAGCGGCCCAGTGCGGGCACCATCCACCTGGATGGTGAGCAGGTGCGGCGCCCCGGCTCCGACCGGGGCATGGTGTTCCAGAAGTACAGCCTCTACCCCTGGCTCACGGCGGCCCAGAACGTCGCCTTCGGCCTGTCCCTGCAGGGCAGGGGCAAGGCGGAGATCCGGGAGCGGACCGCCTACTTCCTCGACGTGGTCGGCCTGGCGGATGCGGCCCGGCTGCTGCCGCGGGAACTCTCCGGGGGCATGCAGCAGCGGGTGGCGATCGCCCGGGCCCTGGCCACCGAGCCGAAGGTGCTGCTGCTGGATGAGCCCTTCGGGGCGCTGGATCTGCAGATCAGGGAGTCGATGCAGGAATTCCTCCACGACCTCTGGAAGACCACGGGACTCACGGCCCTGCTGATCACCCACGACATCGAGGAGGCGCTGCTGCTCGCCGGCACCGTCCACATCATGGCGCCGCGGCCCGGCCGGATCGTGCACACCGTGTCCGTGCAGCTGGACCGCTCCGATCTGCGCCACCTGCGCGTGTCCCAACCCTTCCTGGAACTGCGTGAGGAGCTGGCGGGACGCCTGCGCAGCCTGGACGGCTCCCTGCTCTGAGCGCCCCTTGATGTCGTCTGCTGCCACAACCAGTTTCCTGCCACCGGAGCTCTACCGCTCCGAAGCCGTCGCCGCCCTCGAGCGGGAGCGCTACGCGTCGCGCTTCTGGCATCCCGTCGCCACCGTCTCCGATCTTCCCCAGGGCCATGTCCGGGCGGTGGAGCTGCTGGGCCTGCCGGTGCTGCTGAGCCATGGCCGTGACGGCGTCGTTCGGGCGTTCCATAACCGTTGCCCCCACCGGGCCGTGGCCTTCCGGGAGCCTGCCGACGGGACCGTGGCCTGCCGCAGGCTGGTGTGTCCGTACCACGGCTGGACCTACGACCTGGGCGGTGCGCTGCTGGCGGCCGCCCGGGAGGCGGAGTTCATCGAACCGTTCGATCGCGAAGCCTGGCCGCTGGAGACCCTCGGCTGCCGGCTGCGGGCCTCCCTGATCTGGGTGGCCTTCGGGGCCGATCCGATCCCCCTCGACGACCAGCTCGATCTGCCGCTACGGGAAGCGGCGCCGGACCTCGCACGGCCCCTGGTTTCCCTGGCGTTCCATAGGCAGATCCTGGCCTGCAACTGGAAGATCGCCCACGACAACACCCTCGACGACTATCACGTCGCCATTGCCCATCCCACCACCCTGCACCGGATGCAGGGGCCAGTGCGCCACTACAGCCATCGCTTCGGCACCTGGGCCAACGTGCTGGCCACCCCCTGGCTGGAAGGGGACACAGAATTTCTCACCTTCGGCCTGCCGCCCTGGAACCACCTGCTGCTGTGGCCCGACGGACGGCTGGCCCTGATCCAGTTTCTGCCCAACCGTCTCGACAGCTGCACCATGCAGGTGTGGCTGCTGGGCCCGCAGGAGCGCCAAGGCGAAGGCGAGGCCCTGATGGCGGAGATGGTGCAGTTTCTCGCCGAGGACCGCGCGCTGGTGGAGTCCGCCCAGCGCGGCTACGGGGAGGGGTTTCGCACCGGGCCTCCGCATCGGTTGGAGGCCCGGATCCTGCACCAGCAGGCGATCTATGCGGCGTTGCTGGAGCCCTGGTACGCGTCGGGGCGGATGCCCAGATAGGCGGCTTCCTTGAACAGGGCCCGCTTGGCCTCCGCGTCCTGACGTTGCTCGGCGATGGCGTAGCGGGCGCGCAGGGAAGCGACCAGGGTGGCCTGGCGGGGATCGGACCCTTCGTTGGAATGGCTGGCCGACGCTGTGGCGGCCGGGGCGTCGATCACGTTCATCACGACGTAACTCTGTTCACGTTGAACACATCTTATCGCTGTTTCCGGCTAATGGCTGCCTACGCAACCACTGGGCCATCGCCGTGTTGATTGTCAGCAGATCGGCCACCGGCTGGTCGGTGAAGGGCAGGGTGGGCATGTAGCCATCCGGTCCGAACTCGGGCGTGAAGCTGGGCGGCGGCGCACCGCGCTGGAGCGCCCTCTCGGTGAACAGCTGCCAGCAGGCCCGATGGGCCGCCAGCGCCTCCGCATGCTCGGGGGCGAAGGGATGGGACACCTGGGGACCCTGGGCGTGGCCCACCCGGGCATGGATGTGGTCGACCCGGTCGGCCATCAACCGCACCGGCTCCAGATCCGGGGTCATGAGTCGCTCGGCCACGACGCACCAGTGGCTCAGGTCGGCCGTGAGCCGCAGCCCCGGCACGGCCTGCAGCAGCGGCGCGATCGTCCAGGGCATCCCCAGGCAGCGGGACCGGTGGGTTTCGAAGCTCACCGGCAGGCCCGTGGCCTCCGCCAGCGCCTGCGCCTCGGCCAGGAAGGTCCGCTGCCGCTCCAGGGGCCAGGCGTCACTGCCGGTGAGCACGGTCACCCGGTGCGGGTTGAGCCCGACGCAGCCGTGGAGCAGCTCACCCAGCTCCGCCAGGTGGTGCTCCGGCGTACACCCCAGCTCCGGCACGTAGCCGCCACCGGTGACCACCTCCAGCACCAGGGGCCTGCCGCAGGCCAGCAGACGGGCGGGGCTGTCTGCATCGGCCACCAGGCAGGGATGGCGGATGCTCAGCTCCAGGCCATCGAAGCCCCCACGCTCGGCCGTCTCCAGGGCCAGGGTCAGGGAGCCTTGGAATCCCCAAAGCGAGAAGAACAGAAGGGGCGTCACCGGACCTGCCTGGGGCGCCTTCCACTCTTCCCTGCCGCAGGGCGAGGACGGGTAACCGGATGAACCGGACGCCACACCCGGAGCAAATGTTCAGAGCGAACGGTGACGGGTCGACCGCGAGCAGGAAAATGGACTCTGGCCTTCTCTGTCCGCAGGCCAGTGGCCCACTTTGTGACCGTTTCACCCTCCTCCGCGCCTGCGGCGACCGGCCCGGGCGCCGCTTTGCCGTTGCTGTCAGGCCCCCTGCTGCAGCGTCTCAACGAACGCCGCGATGGGCCCGGCTGGCGGCGGCTGGCCTTCCACCTCTCGGTGCTGGGGCTGGGGGCTCTGCTGTGGGGATGGCCCATGCCGCCGGCCCTTCCCACCGCCGCCCTCTGGGCCCTGCGGCTGGTGGGTCTGCTGCTGCTGGGCTGGGGTCTGACCTTCGGCTTCTGCGCCATGCACGAGTGCGGTCACCGCACCGCCTTCGCCAGCAAGGGCGCCAACGACACCGTGGCCTGGTGGGCCGGTGTACTGAGTTTCTACAACGCTGATTTCTACCGCCGCTACCACCAGTGGCACCATCGCTTCACCCACCAGCCGGGCCTCGATCCCGAGCTGGAGCAAGCCCCCCCCGGCAGCCTGGGTGGTTACCTGCTGGAGCTCAGCGGACTGCCCTGGTGGATCGGCAAGATCCAGGGCCACGCCGCCGGCCTGCGGGGTGACTTCGGCGGCAGGCCCTACATCCCCGCCGAAGCTGCAGCGGCCGTCACCCGCTCGATCCGGCTTCAGTTCGCCGTCTACGCCGTGCTGCTGGCCGCCTCCCTCTGGCAGGCGAACGGCGCCCTGTTCTGGTTCTGGCTGCTGCCCCTCGCCGTCGGACAGCCCCTGCTGCGGTTCGTGCTGATGGCCGAGCACGGCGGCTGCAGCACCGGCACCGACGGCCTCAGCAACACCCGCACCACCCTCACCCTGGGGCCCCTGCGCTGGCTGATGTGGGAGATGCCCTTCCACGTCGAGCACCACCTCTACCCTTCGCTTCCCTTTCACGCCCTGGCCGAGGCCCACGGCCATCTGGCCCCCCATGAAGTGCACCTCGATCCGGGTTATCTGGCCGTGCATCGCACCTTCGTAAGCGACCCCGCCCGGCTCGCCCTCCCCTGAGTCCCGATCCCTTGCCACCCACCCCCGCTGCCCCGCGCCGCTTCGCGCTCGGGGACTTCCCCCTCGCCGGCGGGGGAGAGATTCCAGCCGCCTGGCTCGACTACCGGGTCTACGGAACCCTGGCCGAAGACCGCTCCAACCTGGTGCTTTACCCCAGCTCCTATGGCGCCTGGCCCGAGGACATCGACTGGGTGGTGGGTCCGATCCTCGATCCGGAGCGCTGGTGCGTGGTGCTGGTGAGCCAGTTCGGCAACGGCCGCTCCAGCAGCCCCAGCAGCGGTGATCCAGGGCTGGCAGGCGGCCGCTGGCCCGTCGATCACCGCGACAACGTGGCCGCCCAGCGACGGCTGCTGGAGGAGGTGTTCGCGGTGACCACGCCCGCCCTGATCTATGGCTGGTCCATGGGCGCCCAGCAGGCCTACCACTGGGCGGTGCTGGAGCCGGAGCGGACCCAGCGGATCTGCTGTGTCTGCGGCACGGCCCGCACCACCCCCCACAACCGGGTGTTCCTGCTCAGCCTCCGCCAGGCCCTCACCGCCGATCCCAGCTGGGATGGGCGCCGCTTCCGGGGCGTTCCCGAACAGGGGTTGCGCACCTTCGCCCTGATCTACGCCAGCTGGGCCGCCAGCCAGCCCTTCTATCGCCGCGGCGCCCATCGCCAGCTGGGCTACGCCAGCGTGGAGGCCTACGTGGAGCAGGCCTGGCTGCCGGCCTACCGCCGCCACGACCCCCACGACCTGCTGGCGATGCTGGACGTCTGGCTGGCGAACGACGTGGCCACCGCAGCGGGCTTCGCCTCAGGGGACGCCGACGCCGATCTGGCCGCAGCCCTGGGCCGGATCCGGGCCCGCACCACCGTGATCGCCGGCCGCCACGACCTCTACTTCACCCCCGACGACTGCGGCGCCGAGGCCGCCCTGATCGGCGGTGCCCACTTTGAGGTCCTGGAGTCCGATCTGGGCCATCGGGCTGGCAATCCCCGCGACGCCTTGGCCGAGCAGCGCCAGCTGCGGGCCGCCATCGACCGCCTCTGCGCCGACTGACGGCTCTGCACCGACTGACAGCTTCCGCCCCCACGCACCCTTCCCTCTCTCCACCCCCGATGACCGATCTGGCCCGCTTCGCCGCCACCCATGGCATCCGGCACTTTCTCTTTTCGTTCTGCGATCTGTTCGGGGTGCAGCGGGCCAAGCTGGTGCCGGCGGCCGCGGCGGCCGAACTGGCCCGCTCCGGAGCCGGTTTCGCCGGTTTCGCCGCCTGGCTCGACATGACCCCGGCCGACCCGGACGTGCTGGCGATCCCCGATCCCACCAGCCTGATGGTGCTGCCCTGGCAGAAGGAGGTGGCCTGGGTGGCCACCGATCTGCTGGTGGAAGGCGTGGCGCTGGAGCAGTCCCCTCGGCGGGTGCTGCAGCGGCAGATTGCCCGGGCCGCTGCCCTGGGCCTGCAGTTCCGCAGTGGCGTGGAGGCGGAGTTCTTCCTGATGGACCCGGAGCGGGACGCGATCGCCGATGGCCTCGATCGGCAGTCGAAGCCCTGCTACGACCAGCTGGCCCTGATGCGGCACTACCCGCTGATCAGTGAGCTGCTCGAGGGGATGGAGAGCCTCGGCTGGGGGCCTTACCAGGCCGACCACGAGGACGCCAACGGCCAGTTCGAGCTCAACTGGACCTATGCCGAATCGCTGCTGACCGCCGACCGCCATGCCTTCTTCCGCGTGATGGCGGCCGCCCTGGCGGAACGCCATGGGGTGCGGGTGAGCTTCCAACCCAAGCCAATTGCGGCCCTCACCGGCAACGGCGCCCACCTGCATGCCTCCCTCTGGGACGAAGCGGGGCACAACGTGTTCCACGACCCGGCGGGGGAGAAGGGCCTGTCGGACCTCGCCTACCGGTTTCTCGCCGGCCTGCTGGCGCACGCCCCTGCCCTGTGCGCCCTCACCAATCCGGTGGCCGGCAGCTACCGACGCCTGGCCCGCTCCGTCACCAGCTCCGGGGCCACCTGGTCCCCCTCGTGGATCAGCTACGGCGGCAACAACCGCACCCACATGGTGCGCATCCCCGACGACCAGCGGATCGAACTGCGCCTCGGCGACGGCGCCGCCAACCCCTACCTGCTCCAGGCCGCCGTGCTGGCGGCGGGGCTCGACGGCATCGAACGGCAGCTCGACCCCGGCCCCCGCAGTGATCGGAACACCTATGTGCAGGCGCCGGAGGGTGCGGCCTCCCTGCCCACCTGCCACGCCGATGCCCTGGAGGCCTTCCGGCACGACGCACCGCTGCGGGACTCCCTGGGGGAGGCGTTCTGCACGGCCTACGAAGCCCTGGTGGCCCAGCGCAGCGAGGGCTGAGCCGGCCAGGGGTCCGACCTCTCCGGGGCCGTGGAAGATCAGCAGAACTGCCTATAGCCAGGACGCTCCAGAAGGGAGAGAGTGACGGCATCAACCAGGAGGCTCCAGCGATGGAAGAGACACCACCCGGTCAGATGTCAGGAGTTCGTTGACGGCAGGCACCTGCTCCAACAGTCTTGTTCCTACAACGGTTTCCCGTTCTCTTGCAGTTCACCCGACGCATCGTTCAGGTGCCCACGGGTTCATGGAAACCGGTTCCTGGATGCCCCGGCCCCAGGTGCCACCCTCGGCTGCTCCGACTCCGAAAACCACCCCCCCGGGGACCCCACGGATCCCCAGCACAGCTGACCTCTTTTCGATGGCGCGTTCATAACGAAACGGGCATCCTCGGCCCCATTCGTTATCACCCATCCGCGGTCCCCAAGGACCTGATCGTCAGCCCCTCTGATCGTCCAGACACCCATCGACATCAGACCCATCAACACACGACAGGAACGGTCTCCGTTCCATCCCAAGCCCGGCTCTCCTGGAAGCCGGGCTTTTTTATGGGCTCTGCAGACCTCAAGGGGACGCCGCGGCCGGGGCCAGGGGAAACCACCTAGGTTTGCTTAACAATTGGTCAGGGTCGATGACGCGCTTGCCCTGGGCCGTGTTGCTGCTGACGGTGCTGGGGGCCCGCTACCTGAACTGGCGCCTCAGCGCAAGCCTCAACCTGGCCACCCCCCTGTCCACCGCGCTGAGCCTGCTGACGCTGTCAGCGGAAATGGTGCTGCTGGCCGGCTTCTTTCTGCAGCTCTGGTTCACCCTGTTGCCCGAACGGCCCGCGCCTCCGGCAGGCCCGATCCCGATCCCAGCCCCGGCGGTCGATGTGCTGGTGCCCAGCTGTGGGGAACCGGCCGATCTGGTGGAACGCTGCCTGCGCGGCTGCCTGGCGATGGATTACCCGGCCCTGACGGTCTGGCTGCTGGACGACGCTGGGCGGCCGGAGCTGGCGGCGCTCTGTGAGCGCCTCGGCTGCCGCTATCTCGCCCGGGAGGACCACCCCCATGCCAAGGCCGGCAACCTCAACCACGGCCTGCGCCACTGCCAGGGCGATCTGGTGGCGGTGTTCGATGCCGATGTCGTGCCGCTGCGACCCTTCCTGAGCCGCACGGTCGGCCTGTTCAGCGATCCGTCGGTGGGGTTCGTGCAGACCCCCCAGAGCTACATGAACGCCGATCCGGTGATGCGCAACCTGCGTCTGGAGCGCTGGCTGCTGCCGGATGAGGAGAGCTTCTACCGCTGGATCCAGCCCACCCGCCAGAACCTCAATGCGGTGGTCTGCGCCGGCACCTCCTTTGTGATGCGGCGCGAGGCTCTTGATCGGGTGGGGGGCTTCGAAACGGCCACCCCTTCGGAGGATCTCGCCACCGGCATCCGGATCACCGCCGGGGGTTATCGCAACCACTACCTCTCTGAGAAGCTCAGTGCCGGCCTGGCCCCGTTCACCGCCGCGGCCATGGCCCGGCAGCGCTGCCGCTGGGGCAGTGGCTCGCTGCAGACCCTGCGCACGGGCGCCGACCCGTTGCGGATCCCCGGGCTCAGCCCGCTGCAACGGCTGGCCTACAGCGAGGGCATCCTGCACTGGTTCAGTTTTCCGGCCCAGCTGGTGCTGCTCTGCACGCCGCTCAGCCTGGGCCTGTTGGGGATCGCCCCGATCCTCATCGCCGGGGAAGCGCTCGTCACCGTTGCCCTGCCGTTCTTCCTCTGCCAGTTGCTGCTCACCCGCTGGCTGAGCGGCCACGCCCGCGCGGCGATCCTGCCGGAGCTCTACCGCTGGATCTTCCTGCTGCCGATCTGCGCCGCGGTGGTGTCCACGGCCCTGGGGCGGCCGCGCCGGTTCCGGGTCACCCCCAAGGCGGTGAACGGCCAGGGGCCCGCCGGCCCCGACGCGGGCCTGCTCCTGCCGTTGCTGGTGTTGCTCGGCCTGCAACTGCTGGCCCTGGGGAACCTGGCGTCGGGTCGGCAGCCACTGCTGGCCGGCCAGGGGGCGGCGCTGCCGGTCTCGGCCGCCACGCTCGGGGTGCTGCTGGGCTGGAGCCTGCTCAACGGTCTGCTGCTGCTGCTGGCGATCCGGAGCTGCTGGGATCGTCCCCGGAGTGATGGGGTGCCCTGGTTTGCCCTGACCCTGCCGGTCCGGCTGCACCACCAGGGGGGGATCGTGGCGGGACGGCTGCAAGCCATCAGCGCCACGGGCGCCGAACTCAGCCTGGAGAGCAAAGACGCTGCCCGCGCCCTGGAGGCCAGCGCCGCCCTCAGCGTGGAGGGCCTGCTGCCGGGCCAGACACTGCCGTTGGTGCCGATGGCCCAGCGCGGGGCTGCCGTCGGCGGAAGCTGGGGACCGCTCACGCCCCTGCAGCGGGATCAGCTTGAGGCGCTGCTCTACCGCCGCGAGGAGCTCTGGCCCACCCTGCGGGCCCCCTTCGAGCTGCGCACGCTGCCGTTGGTGCTTCTGCGAGCCCTGCAGCCGATCGGGCCGGAAAGCTGGTTCCGCCGCAGCCTCATTGCCCAGCGTCCACCGCTTGAGGTGCTGCCGCTCCCCAGGCATGCAGCCCCTCCAGCACGGGCAGCAGTGCCTGACCACGCTCGGTGAGTCCGTACTCCACCCGGGGGGGCACCTCGCTGAAAACGCGACGGCACACCACGGCATCCGCCTCCAGCTCCCGCAGCTGGGCCGTCAGCACCTTGTGGCTCACCCCCACGAGCGACCGCTGCAGGGCAGAGAAGCGGCGCACACCGCCGCTGAGCTCACGCAAGATCATCGGCTTCCAGCGTCCGCGCATCACCCGCAGGGCCAGTTCCGCCGGACAGACCTGCGGATCACCGCTGCTGTCGAGATCGTCGAGAAAGGTCGTCACGGGTGGGAGTTACCAGCGGGTGACCCAGGCACCAATCGGTGCGTTCTTGTCAGGCACGGTGGGCGTCGGCCAGAGTCGCTTCATGAACTTATCAATCCTGCCCGTCCCAGGGCCTTCCCACTCCTCCCTGCCGGTCTCCACACGATGAGCGATCTGTTCACCCCCCTGACGCTGGGGCCCCTGGAGCTGCCCAACCGGGTGCTGATGGCTCCCCTCACCCGCTCCCGTGCCGAACCTGGCCACGTCCCGGGCCCACTGATGGCCACCTATTACCAACAACGGGCCAGCGCCGGCCTGCTGATTGCCGAGGCCACGATGGTGATGGAGGGAAACTCCGCCTTCTGGCATGAACCCGGCATCCATTCCCCGGCCCAGGTGGAGGGTTGGCGGCTCACCACCGAAGCGGTGCACGCCGCCGGTGGGCGGATCGTGCTGCAGATCTGGCACGGCGGTCGGGCCTGCCACCCCCTGCTCAACGACGGCCGTCAGCCGGTGGCACCGAGCCCGATCGCCATCACCGGCGACGAGGTGCACACCCCCGAGGGGAAACAGCCCTACGTCGTGCCTCGGGAGCTGGCCGATGAGGAACTGCCGACGATCGTGGCCGGCTTCCGGCTGGCCGCCCGCAACGCCACCGCCGCCGGCTTCGACGGGGTGGAAGTGCATGGCGCCAATGGCTATCTGCTCGATGCGTTTCTGCGGGATGGCAGCAACCGACGCAGCGGTCCCTACGGCGGGCCGATCGCCAACCGGGCCCGGCTGCTGCTGGAGGTGCTGGAGGCCGTGCAGACCGAGTCTCCCCTGGTGGGCCTGCGGATCTCTCCGCTGAACGGGTACAACGCCATGGTGGACAGCGACCCGATCGGACTGTCCAGCTGGCTGGCGGAGCGGCTGAATGGAACCGGGCTGGACTACCTGCACATGATGCGGGGAGACTTCCTCGGCCAACAGCACGGCGACGTGCTCACCCCGATCCGGGCAGGCTTCAGCGGGGTCCTGGTGGGGAACATGGGCTACACGGCGGAGGAGGCGAACGCCGCCATATCCGCCGGCCAGCTCGACGCGGTGGCCTTCGGCAACGCCTTCCTGGCCAACCCCGACCTGCCCGAACGGTTCCGCCGCGGCGCCCCCCTGCAGGATCCCGATCCGGCCACCTTCTACACGGCCGGTCCAGCCGGCTACACCGACTACCCCTTCCTGGAGCCCGCCTGAGATGGCCCCCGATCTTCTTGTGCTGAGCGCCAGCAACGGTGAAAACCTGGCGCTCTCTGAACGCTTTGCCGCCGCGGCCCGTGCCCGCGGCATGGGGGCCGAGGTGCTCGACCTCACCACCCTCTCCCTGCCGCTCTACAACCCCCGCACCCACGCCGAATCCGGCCTTCCCGCCGCGGTGGGCCAGCTCAGCGAGAGCCTCGGGGGCTCCCCCCGCTGGGTGATCTGCGCCCCCGAATACAACGGCTCGCTGCCCCCGGTGCTTACCAGCGCCATCGCCTGGCTCTCGGTCCAGGGGGACGGGTTCCGCACCCTGTTCAACGGCCGGCCGATCGCGATCGCCACCCATTCCGGCGGTCCAGGCATCGAGGTGCTGGCCGTGCTGCGCATCCAGCTGGCCCACCTCGGGGCCCACGTGGTCGGTCGCCAGCTCTCCTGCAGCCGCCAGAACCCCGCCAAGGACAGCAGCATCGACGACATCGTGCACCGCCTCCAGCGGATGGACCTGATCCAACCCTGACGACCCCCACCCCATGACCCTCGTCTTCCGACCTGCCGGTGAGCGGTTCCACAGCCAGCTCGACTGGCTCGACAGCTGGCACAGCTTCTCCTTCTCCCACCACCACCATCCGGCCTGGATGGGGTTCGGGCCGCTGCGGGTGATCAACGACGACACCATTGCCGCCGGCCGGGGCTTCGGCCTGCATCCGCACCGGGACATGGAGATCGTCACGGTGATGGTGGAGGGCCAGCTCAACCATCGCGACTCCATGGGCCACAGCGAGGTGCTCCGGGCCGGTGAGGTGCAGGCGATGAGCGCCGGCACCGGCGTGGTCCACAGCGAAATGAACCAGGGTGACCATCCCTGCCGGCTGCTGCAGATCTGGATCGAACCCAGCCATGAGGGCCATGCCCCCGCCTATCGGCAGGAGCCGTTCCAGGTTGGCCAGGGCTGGACGCCGTTGCTGGATCCGGACCAACGGCAGGGCGCCCTGGCCATCCATCGGCCGGTGCGCCTCTGGCGGGCGCAGCCGGCTGCGGGGGATCGCCTGGAGCTGGCCATCGCCCCTGGCGCCAGCGGCTGGCTTCAGCTGATCGATGGCCAGGGGTCGGCCTTCGGCCGGCCCCTGCAACGGGGCGACGGCCTGGGCTTCCCGGCGGCCCCAGCCGACAGCTTTGAGGCCGGCACCGGAGGGGCTGATCTGCTGCTGTTTGAGCTGCGCTGAGCGGAGCTGGCTGGCAGCCGTGATGCACAACCTCGCTCCGGATCCAGGATGGGGGCAACAGCCGGACGTCATGGCCCGATTTCTGCTCCTCTTTCGGCCCCGGCTGCCCATGCCGCCACCCGATCTGATCGGTCGACTCGATCCCCTGATCCAGCGGTTCCACGCCGATGTGGAGCATCGCTCCCCCGCCCACCTCAGCGCCATGGTGCGGGGGGAGCACGAGACGCTGCGGCTGCAGCTGATCGCCGATGTGCAGGCCAAGGCGGATGGTCCCGTGCTGGAGCTGGTGCTGATGAGTCGGGAGGCCATGGGGGCCGGTGCGCCCCACACCAAGCAATTGTTCGAGACACTGGTGGCGATCGCGGCCCAGGTCATGCCGGACCTTGATCTGGTGTTTCGATCCGACCGGGACGGCGCCCTGCCCGACCGCAACTGAGAGAATGGCCGCGATGCAGACCCTCCTGACGACCCCGGCCGCCCTGGCGGAACTCCAGCCACCGCGCGGCTATCGCGTCCTGGCCTGGCTCGGACTGATGGCCAACCTGCTGGTCCTGCCACTGGGCCTGTCGGCCATCCTGCTCACCAGCCTCTGGAGAACGGCCAACATCGTCGTCTACACCAGCGCCGTGCTGCCCGCGGTGGCCCTTGGGGTGGTGGCCTGCGTCGCGTTGCTGAAATGGCGGCTGTGGGGCCAGGTGCTGGCGATCGTGGCGCTGTCGCTGGATCTGGCGATCGAGATGGCCTACGGCATCGTGCGGATGACCCTGGTGGGCGAGGAGCGCCTCCTGCTGGCCGTGGCAGGTCCCCTGGCCTGGGGCCTCACCCTGGCGGCGCTGGTGTTCTGGTGCCGGCCGGCGATCCGCTCGTACCTGAGCTGAGGGTTCGGCACGGGCCGCTGGGCAACCTGCCGTTCTGTATCAACGGCACCACCGATGGCCCCCGGCACAAGGATTGGATACCCCTCAGCCAAATCCAAGCTTCTCCGATGCCCAGTCCCCAACGCTTCGCCGCCCTGCAGGAGATTCACAGTCGCCTTCCGGTGGTGACGCCCCCCATCGAGTCCCTCGATGATCTCTGGGCCAGCGACGTGTTCAGCCTGGCCAAGATGAAGGCGGCGCTGCCCAAGGACATCTTCAAGTCGGTGCAGCGCACGATCCGGGAAAGCGGCAAGCTCGACGTCTCGGTGGCCAACGTGGTGGCCCAGGCGATGAAGGAATGGGCCACCGGCCGCGGGGCCCTGTACTACGCCCACGTCTTCTACCCGCTCACGAACGCCACCGCCGAGAAGCACGACGGTTTCATCTCGGTTCAGGGCGATGGCTCGGTGATCACCGAATTCACCGGCAAGGTGCTGGTGCAGGGCGAGCCCGACGGCTCCTCCTTCCCGAGCGGCGGCATCCGCACCACCTTCGAGGCGCGCGGCTACACCGCCTGGGACATCACCAGCCCGGCCTTCCTGATGGAGACCCCCAACGGTCTCACCCTCTGCATTCCCACCGTCTTCATCTCCTGGACCGGCGAGGCCCTCGACAAGAAGACCCCCCTGCTGCGCTCCAACGCCGCGATGAACAAGCAGGCCCAGCGCCTGCTTCGGTTGCTCGGGGAAACCGATGTGGCCCCGGTCAACTCCAGCTGCGGCGCCGAGCAGGAGTACTTCCTGATCGACAGCGCCTACGTCCCCCTGCGTCCCGACCTGCTGCTGGCCGGACGCACCCTGTTCGGCAAGCCCTCCGCCAAGGGCCAGCAGTTTGACGACCACTACTTCGGCGCCATCCCCCAGCGGGTGCAGGTGTTCATGCAGGACGTGGAACGCCAGATGTACAAGCTGGGGATCCCCGCCAAGACGCGCCACAACGAAGTCGCCCCTGGCCAGTTCGAGATCGCCCCGTTCTTCGAGGCGGCGAACGTGGCCACCGACCACCAGCAGCTCACGATGACCATCCTCAAGAGCACGGCGCGGCGCCACGGGATGAACTGCCTGCTGCATGAGAAACCCTTCGAGGGCATCAACGGCTCCGGCAAGCACGTCAACTGGTCGGTGGGCAACCCCACCCAGGGCAACCTGCTGGATCCGGGCAGCACCCCCCACGAGAACATGCAGTTCCTGCTGTTCTGCGGTGCCGTCATCCGCGGCGTTCACAAGTTCGGACCCCTGATGCGCGCGGTGGTGGCCACCGCCGGCAACGATCACCGCCTCGGTGCCAACGAAGCACCACCGGCGATCATCTCCGTCTACCTGGGCAGCCAGCTCGAAGATGTCTTCCGCCAGATCAAGGAAGGCGACGTGACAGGCTCCACCAATGCCGGCGTCATGCAGCTGGGCGTCGACACCCTGCCGGAATTCCCCAAGGACCCCGGCGACCGCAACCGCACCTCCCCGTTCGCCTTCACCGGCAACCGCTTCGAGTTCCGGGCCGTTGGCTCAAACCAGTCGGTGGCGGGGCCCCTGGTGACCATGAACACGATCCTGGCCGACTCACTCGCCTACGTGAGCGACCAGCTTGAGCAGAAGATGGCCGCAGGCGAAAGCCTGCCGGGTGCAGCCTTCTCCGTGCTCAAGCAGATCATGACCGACCACGGCAACGTGGTGTTCGGCGGCGACGGCTACTCCAGCGAGTGGCACCGGATGGCCGTGGAGGAGCGGGGCCTCGAGAACCTGCCCACCACCGCCGATTCCCTGCCGGTTCTGCAACGTCCTGAAATCCGCGACCTCTTCGCCAGCCAGGGCGTCCTCAGCCCCCTGGAACTGGAAAGCCGCTTTGAGGTCTATGCCGAGCAGTACGTGCTGGCCATCGACGTGGAGGCCAAGCTGGCCGTGCAGATCGCCCAGACCCAGATCTATCCGGCCGCCATGCGCTATCTGGGTGAGCTGGCCAGTTCCCTGCAGCTGCAGACGGCGATGGGCCTCCAGGTGTCCCCGGAAACCCAGCACAAGGTCGCGTCCCTGAGCGCCAAGCTGATGGAACTCAGCAGTGCGCTGGAAAGTGCCATCACCCAGGCTCCCCACGGCACCATCGCGCACATGCGCTATTCCGCCGACACCCTGATGCCCCTGATGCACCAGCTGCGGGAAGCGGTCGATGGCCTTGAGGCCCTGGTCGACGACAACCTCTGGCCCCTGCCCTCCTACCAGGAGATGCTGTTCATCCGCTGAGCCCCCCAGGCCTCGACAGCGGGAGGGCCTTTCGGGGCCCTCTTTTTTTGGGCTCCCGACGCCAGGGACCTCACGTTCTGCACGCTTGGTTCCCTTCGGCACAGTCGAGCCGTGGCCGGTGGTGCTGGAGTCGATGGATGAGCCTTCCTGCCGACCAGCTCCCCGCCGCCGACGGATCCCCCGAGCTCCGGGATCTGGAAGATCACTACGGCTCCTACTGCCGGGCCATGGGGATGCTGGTGCGGGAAGGCAAGAGCCTCAAGACCGTGCAGCGAACCGTGTGCTGGCAGCAGCTGGCCCGCCTGCACGACAGTCGTCCGGCCCGCTACCAGGAGCCTGATGCGCTTTACCTGAAACTGTGCCGGGAGGGCGGCTACGGCGGGGCTGCGGCGGCCAGGCGTTGAGGCCCAAAGGGCGCCGCCGGGGACTCTTTCGTGGATTCGGTCACATCGGCCACTGACAGGCACCCCTGGAGAGAACGATGACGGGTGTTCCTTGCTTTTGACGCGATCCATGGACGCACCTACGGCCTTCGCCGCGGTCGCACTTGCCGCCGTCTCCTGGGATGGCGCTCTGACCATGGCGGGCACACGGGCCCTTCGCCACGCCCTTGATTACCGCGCCCCCTTCAAGGGTCGCAGTGACAAGGACATGATCACCCTGATGGACACCCTGCTTCAGGGCCTGCGGGCCAAGGGGGCAATCGGGCTGATGGAGGAAGCGGCCTCGGTGCTCGATGACCGCCAGCGCCACACGGCCTATGCCGTGGCAGCGGAGATCATGCGCTCCGACGGCCCGCTGCAGGATCAGGAGCAGAAGATCCTCGCCGACCTGGCCACCACCCTGCGCCTGGATCCGGAGGAAACCTGCAAGGTTCTGGAGGTGATGGACGTCCTCCATGCCAGCATCCTGGAGCCTGCCGTGAGCGCATGAGTTCCGCCCCCGCCGGCCTTCGCATCGCCGTGGTGGGGGCGGGCAGCTCCGGCCTGCTGCTCTCCTTGATGCTGCAGCGGCAGGGCCACCAGGTCAGCCTGTTCGAGCGCTCCCCACGGCTGCGCACCGAGGGCTGCGGGATCCTCCTGGTGAAGAGCGGCGTCGAGGCGGTGGCGGCGGCCGCCATCCCAGGTCTGCTCGACGATCTGCTGGCCGGCGGCCATCCGGTGCAGCGGTTCGTCTTCCGCAACCTGAGGGGCGATCTGATCGAAGCCAGCCCGGCCGAACGGGAGGCCGGCGAGCTGCCGTCGCTGCTGATTCACCGCCGCGCCATCCTGGACGCCCTCTGGCGCCATTTCGATCCCGCTGGCTTCCAGGGCGGTCGCTCCCTCGTCAGCTGGAGCCAGACCACCGAGGGCGTGGAAGCGAGGTTCACCGACGGCCCTCCGTGGACAGGCGATCTGCTGATCGGGGCCGACGGGATCTTCTCCAAAGTGGCCGCCCTGCTGCGCCCGGACCGGCGCCTGCAGTACCTCGGCGATCGGGTCTGGCGAGGGGTGGTGAGGGACGAGACCTTCTGCGCCGGCGGGGACTTCTTCGTCTATGCCCGCGGCCGGGGCATCTACGCCAACTTCTTCGACCTGGGCCCCGATGGGGAAGGCCAAGGGCGCACCCATTGGGGCTTCTTCCAGGAGGAGGAGCTCCCCGACGACCGCGGCACCCGGCAAAGGCTGCTGGAGGAGGGGGTACCCGCTGCGGCCCTGGCCAAACTGCCCGCCGATGCCGCCGCCATCATCAGCGCCACGGCCCCGGAAGGGGTGGTCGCCAACTGGTCGTTCGACATTGACCCCCTGCCGGCGTTCGTTGCCGGGCGAGTGGCCCTGATCGGCGACGCCGCCCATGCCATGAGCTCCTCCCAGGCGCGGGGAATGACGGCGGGACTGGAGGATGCGGTGGCCCTGGCCGCCTGGCTGATGCCTGGCTCCTCCGCCACCCCCGAGCAGGCCCTGCAGGGTTACCAGCAGGAGAGGCTGCCGGTGGTGCACCGGTACCAGGAGCGCAGTCGCCAGGTCAGCCACCGCACGGGCCGCCGACGTCCCCCCAGCCGCGACAGCACAGGTGCCCATCCGCCTGAGCAACACCGAAAGATGTTGTGAAGGTGACAGTTCCGATCTGGCACAGGGGGCAGAATGCCATTCCTGTATACGAGGCAAGACGTGGCGATCTCCTTACCTCAGACCCGTCAGCGCAGCAGTTCCCACTCCTGCCGCACCTACCGCCTGGTGGATCAGCAGGGTGAACCCCATCCCATCCTCGACGACCTCTACGAATCGCTGGATGCGGCCTGGAGCGAGGCACTCCACTGGTGGCAGGAGGAATTCGGCCCCGTCCAGGGACCAGTGGGCATTGGCGTGGAAGTGAGCACTGTGAGCGGCGAATGGCGCACCCTGCGCTACCCGGGCACCTGAGGGTCTCACCCCACCGTCACACCTTTCCAGAACGCCACGCGACCCCGGATGTTGCTGGCGGCCTCCTTCGGTTCCGGGTAGTACCAGACGGCATTGGGGTTCTCCTTGCCATCCACCACCAGGTCGTAGTAGTGGGCTTCCCCCTTCCAGCCACAGATGGATCTGTGGCTGGAAGGTCGGATGCAGCCAGCATCCAGCGACTCCGCAGGGAAATAGGCGTTGCCGTCCACCTTCACTATGTCGTCGCTGCTGGCGATCACCGTTCCATTCCAGCTGGCCTGCATCGCTGACGCCATCGAAGTGGTTGCATTCTGGCGCCCTCCGCCCGGGTTACCAGTCGTTGGGCTGGTAGATCCGCAGGGTGCCCACACCCACCGGGCTGGCCACAGGGCCCGGGCCGGCCGGGCTGGCTGTCACCTGGAAGAGGTAGGTGTCGGCCTGGATGGGGTTGAACCAGGGCCGCAGCGACACGGTGACGGTCGCCCCGGGGGGAACGGGCTCGGGGAAGCGGAGGGTGAAGCGCCTGGCGGCAGGTTCGAAGCTGGTCTGCACAGGGATCTGACGCCCCTCACGCCGGGGGACCCCCAGGAAGGCCCGGGTCCGCTCGACGGCGAAGGGAAACTGCCAGTCGGCACCCCGGGTCTGCTGGATGGTCAGGCCGCCGAGGGAGGCACCCGCCAGCGCATCGAGGCTGAGGGTGAAGAAGTACTCCGCCGGGGATTGGCCGACGTTGGTGGTGTAGCTGGTGAGGGTCACCTTCCAGGGGGCCCGCACGAACTGGGTGCGGCCTCCGACCTCCAGGGCCAAGGCGCCGGGCACCGAGCCGGCCATCAGCAGGGGGAGCGCCGCCAGCGGCAGGATGGCAGCCCTTCCCCCCGGGGACCTGGGCCGTGAAGGACGGGCCATGGCCACCTCCAGCAACGACTCCAACGCTAGAGGGACGCTCCTGCAGAGGGGTGTGCACCGGCCAGGAAAGGAGAGGGATCCTGGTCGCGGCGATGCCGCACCGGAATCGGCTCCCCCTGGGCGGTGGCGTCGGCAGGATCCAGGCCGGCCGTGGCCTCCAGGGAGCGGCGCAGCAGGCGGGCGGCATGCAACGGCATGTCCCGCGGCACGCTGATGCGATCGCGCAAGTAGCGCAGCCCCCTGGCTGATCCGGCCGGTGGCGGGCACTCCCGGCCCGTGATCAGGAGGGTGAGCGCGCAGCGCAACGGCCGGTCCAGCCCTTCCCGGCCGAGGGGATTGCGCGCCAGCAGGGTGTCCCGGTGCCGCAGCACCCTGGCCAGGGCCACCCCGGCCGCATCGGCCGGTTCGATCTGGCTGGTTTCGGGATCGGAGCCGGGCGGGGCCACCAGCGGCCAGGGGCCGGCATCGATGCGCTGCGCCAGCACCGTCTGCTGCGGCGTGCCACTGGCGTAACAGCCCCCCATCTGGGGGGGCAGGTCGTGGGCGTGGGTGTGGAAGTCGCTCTGGGTGCCCAGATAGGTGGAGCGCTGCTCGAGGGCGTGGAACCAGCGATCAATGGCGGGGTACTGCTCCCTCAGCAGGTAACCCTTGTAAAACGCCAGGCTGGCGTTCATGCGCTCCAGGTAGGGCACGAAGATCAGATCCACCGTGCCCAGGTCCCCCAGCAGAAACGGTCCGGGGTTGGCGCTGAGGGCACTGGCGAAGCGTTCCGCAAAACGATCGAAGCCCTGCTGGCCCCGCGCCTCCTCCTGGGCGCCCCGGCTCGGGACACAGAGCCACTGGCACCAGGCCCGGAACAACTGACGCTCCAACTGACGCAAGGGAAGCACCTCCCGAGCGTTCATCCCCTGCCCCAAGGGGCCGAAGGTCGTCTCCAGGGCCTCAAGGATGCGGTCGCTTTCGGTGATCAGCCGGCCGTCCAGCTCGAGGGCCGGCAGCATGCCCCCCCGCACCAGATCGGTGTACCAGGGTTCCTTCTCGCCGTAGCAGAACATCGTCACCTTGCGGGTCCGATACGGAACCCGCCGCTCCTCCAGCCACAGCCAGACCTTCTGGCAGTACGGACACCAGGCGTGATGGTCCCTGTAGAGCGTCACCCGGACCTCCTCTTCCGGACGACCGAACGGACGCCACAGGGACTGGGGGTTGGTGGGCCCTGTGGCCGGATCACGAAAGACTGGGGTGGCGAGGGTGGGCGCCGCCTCCACGGCCAGTTGCGCCCAGTCCAGTGGCTCAATCGGCACGGAGGCGGAGCCGGCCATGGCGGGGACATACGGGGACTGCAGCCTAGGCATCCCCCCTGGTCAGAACCCGCAGGCGGCCCTCGCACCACCAAGGACGACGAACCTAAAGTTTGGGGACCCACGCTCCCCAGCAACACCCCATGTTCGACGCCTTCACCAAGCTCGTCGCCCAGGCCGACGCCCGCGGCGAATTCCTCAGCCCCGGCCAGATCGATGCCCTGGGAGCCATGGTGGTCGAGAGCAACAAGCGGATGGACACCGTCAACCGCATCACCTCCAACGCCTCCAAGATCGTCACCAACGCGGCCCGCGATCTGTTCGACCAGCAGCCCGCCCTGATCGCCCCCGGCGGCAATGCCTACACCCATCGCCGCATGGCCGCCTGCCTGCGCGACATGGAGATCGTTCTTCGCTACATCACCTACGCGATTTTCACCGGTGATGCCTCGGTCCTCGAGGACCGTTGCCTCAATGGTCTGCGTGAGACCTACCTGGCCCTCGGCGTCCCCGGCGCTTCCGTGGCCGAAGGCATCCGCAAGATGAAGGACGCCGCCATCGGCATCGCCAGCGATCGCAACGGCATCACCCAGGGCGACTGCGCCGCCCTGATGTCGGAAGTGGGCACCTACTTCGATCGCGCCGCCGCTGCGGTCTCCTGAGTCCGGCCGCTCGCGTTCAGCACAACTCTTGGCCGGGAGTCTCTCCCGGCTTTTTTGTGACCGTTTGCTCGTCGGAGCGGGTGTTTGTGGTTGTTGCTACACATGGTTGGTCTCCATAAGCAGAGGGTGAAAGGCGGCCACTGAGCAAGGGTTCCCTCTTCTCCAATGCACAGTTCACCTTCCGGTGAGGCTTGGTCCGTAGCAAGGACCTTTGATCGCTTCCGCCAGACGTTTCTGGAACGCCTCCAGGATCCACAGCTGCGTCGCCTCGCCTTTTTTCTGCTCGCGCTTGGGGCCGGCCTGCTGCCGTTGATGGCCGGAGCCGCCAACGCCGCCCTGGCCCTGGCACCCACCGATGGGGCCGACACCCTGCTGATGCTGGTGGGCTCGGCCATGGTCCTGCTGATGACCCCAGGCCTGGCCTTCTTCTACGGCGGTTTCACCCGTTCCAAGAACGTGTTGAACTGCATGATGATGAGCTTCTTCCTGATGGGCCTCATCGGGGTTCTCTGGGTGGTGATCGGCTACAGCCTGGCCTTCGACACCGGCTTCGGCAGCCCCTTCATCGGTGGCCTTGGATCCATGTTTCTGCATGGCGTCGGGGGTGAACTGGGCGACCAGCCCCTGGCCGCTGGTTTCCCGATCAGCGCCACGTCGTTTGCCCTGTTCCAGGGGATGTTCGCGATCATCACTCCAGCCCTGATTTCCGGGGCGTTGGTGGAGCGCGTCAGCTTCAAGGCCTGGTTCTGGTTCTGCCTGATCTGGAGCCTGCTGATCTATTCCCCCATGGCCAAGATGGTCTGGGGTGGTGGATTCATCGGACCCTTCGGTGCGATCGGAGCCATCGATTTCGCCGGTGGCACCGTGGTCCACATCGCTTCCGGTGTGGCCGCCCTGGTGGCCGCCGCCATCATCGGCCCCCGCACCACCTGGCCAAACAGCAAACGACCGCCCCACAACGTTCCCTTCATCCTGCTGGGCGCCGGCCTGCTGTGGTTCGGCTGGTTCGGGTTCAACGGGGCCAGCATGTTCGCCTCCAAAACGGCGGGCTATCCCTTTCTCACCACCACCACCTCGGCTTCAGCCGCCATGCTGACCTGGTGCCTGATTGAGTGGTTCAAGGACGGCAAGCCCACGGCTGTGGGTGCCTCCACCGGGGCCGTCGCCGGCCTGGTGGGCATCACCCCGGCAGCGGGCTTTGTCTACATGGAGCAATCCATCCTGATCGGTATCCTCACGGCTGCGGCCTGTTTCATCGCCGTGCGGGTAAAAGCCACCATCCAGTTCGACGATTCACTCGACACGTTCATGCTGCATGGTGTGGGAGGCACGGTGGGCGCCCTGCTCACAGGGATCCTCGCTTCCAAGGCTCTGGTGCCGGGAGATTATTTCCCCCTTTCCGCCAAGATCCTGGAGGAATCAGGCAATTTCGGCCTCTTCATCGCCCAGCTCAAAGCTGTTATCCTCACTTACGGATTTGTCGCTCTGGGCACGGCTGTTATTCTCTGGATTCTCGGTGCGTTGATGCCCCTGCGCGTCAGCACTGAAGAGGAAGAGCGCGGACTCGACTTCGTGCTTCACGGGGAAGAGGCGTACGATCCAATGACCAACTGACGACCAAACCTTCCATGAAAATGATCACGGCCATGGTCCGCCCCTCCAAGGTGGATGCCATCAAGACAGCCCTCGTCGCCCTGGACATCATCGGCATGACGGTCACCGATTCCCGAGGATTCGGTCGCCAGAAAGGCCAGGTGGAGCGCTACCGAGGCACGGAGTTCACCGTCGAGTTTCTGCCCAAAGCCAGAATCGAGATCGTGGTCCCTAGCGCGAAACTGGACGCGGCCATCGCCGCCATCACCGAGGCGGCCCACACCGGTGAGATCGGCGACGGCAAGCTCTTCGTCACCCCCGTGGAATCGGTGATCCGGATCCGCACCGGAGAGTCCGGCGAAGCCACGCTCTGATCCCACGATCCCTGCGGTTCAGGAGACCATCACCAGGAGCTGACCACGGCGGTCAGCTCCTTTTTTTGTCCCTCCCTTCCTCCGCACCTGCCGGCCATGACCCAGCCCCGCACCCTGCTGATCAGCGGCGCCAGCCGGGGCATCGGCCGCGCCATCGCCGAGAGGGCTCTGGCCGACGGCCATCGGCTCAGCCTCGGTGTGCGCAATCCCGACGGGCTGCCGGCAGGCCCGCTGCTGGAGGCCGCCCGCCTCAGCCCCGAGCGGGTGCTGCTGCAGGCCTACGACGCCCGCGACCCCGCCCAGGCCAGCCGCTGGGTGGCGGCGACCCTGTCCCAGTTCGGCGGCATCGATGGGCTGATCCACTGCGCCGGGGTGTTCTCCCGGGTGGGCCTGCTGTTCGAGGCCGGCCAGGAAGCGGAGATCGAGGCGCTGTGGCGCGTCAATCTGATGGGACCCTGGTGGCTCAGCCGGGCCGCCTGGCCGGCGCTGGTGGCCAGCGGTGACGGCCGGGTGATCACCCTGGTGTCGATGAGCGGCCAGCGGGTGAAGGGCTCCCTGGCGGCCTATCCCTGCAGCAAGTTCGCCCTGATGGCCCTCTGCCAGTCGATGCGCAACGAGGGCTGGGACGCTGGGATCCGCGTGACGGCGATCTGCCCGGGCTGGGTGAACACGCGCATGGCCTCCGAGGTGACGGCAGTTTCCGCCGACGCCATGACCCAGCCCGAGGATCTGGCCGCCCTCACGGCCCAGTTGCTGCGGCTTCCCGCCAGCGCCGTTCCCTTCGAGCTGAAGATCAACTGCGTGCTGGAGGGCTGAAGGCGGCTCAGATCAGCCGCGATCCGGAGGCCGCCCGGCGCTGGGTGGGGTCGAACACGGCTGCCACGGTGCGGATCAGCCAGCGGCCCGAGGCCGTGACCTCCACCAGGCCCAGGCCGTCGGTCTGGCTCAGCCGCACCAAGCCGTCGTCGGCGAGCAGGGTCAGATCGGCCCATTCGCGGCTGAAGCGCTGCGGATCGATCGCCACCTTGAAATGGCACATCACCTCCCGGATCAGCTCACGCCGCTCCAGCACCTCCGGATCACTGACCACCAGCCCCCGCTCCACCGGCAGCTGGCCGGCGGCGAGGCTGGCCGCGTAGGCCTTCAGATCCCGCTGGTTCTGACTGAACAGCCCGGGGAACTGGCTGATGGCCGTGGGGCCCACCCCCAGCAACTCCAGCTCCCCACCGGTGGTGTAGCCCTGGAAGTTGCGGTGCAGGCGCCCCTCCTGCGCCGCCACGGCCAGGCTGTCGCCGGAGAGGGCGTAGTGATCCATGCCGATGGCGTCGTAACCGCACCCGCCCAGCCGGGAGGCGGCACTCTCCAGCATCTGCAGCCGCTGGCGCTGGGAGGGCAGATCCTCCGGCGCGATCTTGCGCTGCAGGGGCAGCTGCTCAGGCAGGTAGGCGAAGGAGAACAGGGAGACCCGATCGGGGCGCAGGTCCTGCACCAGGGCCAGGGTGGCGTCGAAACGCTCCGGGGTCTGCAGCGGCAGCCCGCAGATCAGATCCACGTTGACGCTGTCGAAGTCCGCCTCCCGCATCCAGGCCATGGCCCGGCGCAGCTGGTCGACCGGCACCACACGGTTCACCGCCTGCTGCACCAGGGGATCGGCATCCTGGATACCGAAGCTGATCCGGGTGAAGCCCAGGCGGCGCAGCTCCATCACATCCTCCCGGCTGAGGGCCTCCGGATTGACCTCGATGGAGGCCTCCAGGTCGTCCGCCAGATCGAAGTGACGCTCGATCAACCGCCAGAGGCTCTCGCGCTCGGGGATCGTCAGGTAGTTGGGGGTGCCCCCGCCCCAGTGCAGCTGGGCGAGGCGCCGCCGCTGGGCGGAGTGGCGCGTGATCAGCTCCAGTTCAGTGGCCAGGGCCTCCAGGTAGGGGCCCACCACCTTGGAACCGGCGCCGGTGGTGACGCGGTTGCAGCCGCAGAACCAGCAGGCGTTGCGGCAGAAGGGCACATGCACGTAGAGCGACAGCGGCTCGTCCGTCCGGCGGGCCAGCTGGCTCTCGAGATCGGCTGCGGTGACGCCCCCGTGAAAGGCCGCAGCCGTGGGGTAGCTCGTGTAGCGGGGCACGGGCCGGTCGTGCTTGAGCAGCAGATCGATCGTGCTGGCGCCGGGCGCTGAAACGGTGGCCGCTGGGGTCATGGTGTTGGGAGGGAGTGTGGCGGGAGAGAGGGGGACGGGCGGGGCGGCTAGGCGGCGAGGTCCCCCAGCTCCGCCAGCAACCGCTGGGTGTCGTGGAAGGCGACCACCGCTTCCTCCAGCAGCTCCTGCTCCTCGTCTTCGCTGAGGTCCATCCGCTCGATGGCGTCATGGAGCACCTGCTTCAGCCTGGGGATGGGGCGCTGGAACTCCCAGAACTGCAGGGGCGGCAGGCCCAGTCCCCTGAGGATGGCGTTGGCCTGTTCGGCCAGTTGCTGGCCACCGGAGAGATCGCCGCCGTAGCGCACGTAGACGTGGGCCATGAACCGATGGGGGGCCTGCTTCGCGAGGCGCTGCAGGTGCTCCAGCCAGATGTCGGCCGCCGCAGAGGCGGGCGTGGCCGGGACAACGGCCAGCCTGGCGATGTCCTCGCGCAGGGCCTGGCTGCGGGCCAGGTCGGCCCAGGGGAAACCTTCGGCTCCCAGGGCGGCGGAGAGCAGGGGGCCCTGGGTCTCGATCAGGTCGTAGGCGGGGGCGAGGGCACGGACCAGGGCCGCCAGCTGGCGGGGGTTGGCCTGACCTGCCAGCAGGGACCGGGAGAAGGACATGCCCTCGGCCTGGTGATGGGCGGCACCGATGCGGCCATGGAGCCGTCGCACCCGGGGTCCGAAGCCCTTGCGCGCGAGCACATCGGCGGGTCCGGCATGGTCGGAGATGGCGCCGGAGATGGCATCAGGGATGGCGGTGGTCATGGGGAACGGTGCCTGGGGGAACGGGCCCGAAAGGGCGCTGATTCATACGCTATAACGGTACTGTTGTTCCATGCTTCTGTGGCAACAATTTCGTTGCAACCCCCCGACACCGCACCCCCACGACGCCATGTCCGCCAGCACCCAGACCTCGACCACCGCGCCCCTGCGCTCCTTCTCCTTTCTGGTGGCTCCGCTGGGGGAGCTCAGCGAGGACGGGCAGCTGCGTGAACTGATCGAGGAACGCCGCCAGCGCAAGGGAGCGGACGTGGAGCTCTGGTACCTGGGGCCGGATCTGGTGGAGGAGCTGCGGCTGGGCCAGGCCTTCAGCCACCCTGCAGGGGCCCGACACGCCGACCCCCACGGGGAGCGCATTGAAGCCATCGTGGCTGGTGACGCGTCCGTGATCACGTGGCTGCAGCTGCGCTTCGGCGGCTGCGCCGGCAGCCTCGCCATCCCGTCAGGCTGGCTCCAGGAGCGGGCCGGGGGGCTGCCGCCCCGGGCGCCGGTGGCCGTCGGTTGTTCGCTTCGGGGAACACCCCCTGGTGTGGTCCCGGGGCCGTGACAGCGGCGCTCAAGGGTGTTTCTGTTGGCTGACGGCCTGATTCCCAGGGCGGAGGCGCCATGAACCCACCCGCATCGACCCGTTCGAGCCACCCCCAGGCCCCTGCCGCCGGTGCCTGATCTCACCCCGGCGGTCGGCGGGGGCTCCGCCACCCCCTTCTGCAACCTGCTGCTGCCCACCGGCGCCCAGGCGCGGGGCCGCACCCTCCCCGGCCGCAAGGTCGTGATCGTGGGCTGCGGCGCCGTGGGCATGGCCTGCGCCGTGGCGATCCTGCATCGGGGCTGCCAGGAGGAACTGGTGCTGGTGGATGTGGCCCAGGATCGGCTGGAGGGGGAGGTGATGGACCTCTGCCATGGCTTGCCGTTCCTGCCCCGCACCGACCTGCGCGCCGGGAGCGTGGAGGCGGAGGGACGCGATGCCGACCTGGTGGTGATCACCGCCGGTGTGGCCCAGCAGCCGGGCCAGTCACGGCGGGAGCTGATCGAGCGCAATGCGTCCCTGTTCCGCAAGCTCGTGCCGCCGATCGCGCTCCACTGCCCCCGGGCGGTGCTGCTGGTGGTGAGCAACCCGGTGGATGTGCTCACCCACATCGCCGGCCAGCTGAGCGGCTTTCCCGCCCATCGGGTGATCGGCTCGGGCACCGTGCTCGATTCGGCCCGCTTCCGTATGGCCATCAGTCGCCGGCTGGGGATTGATCCCCACGACGTCCAGGCCTGCGTGATCGGTGAACACGGCGATTCCGAGGTGCCGCTCTGGAGCCGGGTGACGGTGGCTGGCTCCGGGCTGGTCGATGGCGGCTGGGAAGGCAGTCGCACCCTGGCGGACCCTGAGCTTCAGGAGCTGTTCCACGCCGAAGTGCGCCAGGCCGCCTACGAGATCATCCGGCTCAAGGGCAGCACCTCCTGGGCGATCGGGCTGGCCACCGCCGAGATCGTCGAGGCGGTGCTGCGCAGCAAGGACCAGATGCTCACCGTGAGCAGCCGCAGCCACGGCCACTACGGCCTGCCCGATGTCTGCCTCAGCCTGCCCACGATCGTCAACGACAGCGGCGCCGCCGCCCTGGTGCAGATGGCCCTGACCGAGAAGGAGATGGGGCAGTTGCGCCACAGCGCCGAGGTGCTGCGGGGGATGCTCGACGAGGCGGGGTTCTGACCTAGGTCGCCAGCTCCACCGCCTGGCCCGCCAATCGCGCCACCAGGGCCCGGGCCTGGCGCGGCTCGAAGCCGACCGCCTCGATCGCCTCCTGGAAGCAGCCCACGAACTCGCCCACCAGCTCGGCCGGGTCGATGCCGAGCGCCGTCAGATCGGCGCGTACGGCGTTGAGCATCGTCAGCACGATCGGTACGGCGCGCTCACAGCAGGCCGCGATCGGAGCCGCCACCTCGGGGAACCGGACGGCCAGCCAACGCTCGCCGTAGTCGAGGTGTTCGGCCTCATCGTCCAGCACCGTCTGGAGGATCGGGGCGGCGTAGGCATCGGCCACCGGCTGGTAGCAGCGGTAGGCCGCCACCGCGAAGCTCTCCACGATCAGGCACTGGATCACCAGGGCACTGACCCGATCCCCCGTGCGCACCGCCTCGCGGAACAGGCGATGCAGGGGCGCGAACAGCCGCTGCGCCAGCGGCAGGTCCGGACGGATGCCCAGCTCCCTGCCGCAGCCGGCGAAGTCACGGGCATGGCGCCCCTCCATCGCCGCCAGCCGCATCAGGTCGTCCCTGTCCTCCGGCAGCAGGCCGGCCAGCAGGCGGAAATGGCTGTCCGCCAGGCCCTCTCCAACGATCACCAGGGCATTGATGCGGCTGTAGGCCTCGCAGTAAGTGGCGTTCATACCGTCTCCACCCGCACCATCGGCTGGAAGAACTGGCGCCACAGCAGCCCACCGAAGCGCAGCTTCAGGCCGAGCTTCTGCATCGGGGAGGCCCCTTCGCGGCGGGCGGCGCCCATCTCCTGGAAGCAGGCGACGAGGCGATCGCGCAGGGCGATGAACTGGCCGTTCTCCAGGTCGAACACCCAGGGGAAGGCACGGCGGGCCGTCCGATTGGTCTGGCGCATCACCTCCGCGTCAAAGGCCTCCGGATCCATGCCCAGGATCCGGTAGAAGTCGCCGCGCTCACACACCGTGAGGCTGTGGGTGAGAAACACCGACCAGAGAAAGAAGCGACTCAGCAACTTGCCGCGAAAGCCCTGGCGCAGGCCGGGCCAGCAGCGGATCAGCATGTTGAAGATGTCCCCATGGCGGTTCTCGTCCTGGCACCAGGGTTCGAAGAAATCGAACAGGGGCGCGAAGTTGCTGTCGGGGTGGTCCTTGAGATGGCGGTCAATCAGGATGTAGCGCCAGTAGCCGATCTTTTCCGACAGGAAGACGCTGTAGAGCACCCAGCTCAGGGGGAACCAGGTGATCGGTCGCTTGGTGCTCAGGCTGGGCAGGTCGATTTCGATGCCTTCGGCCACCAGCGCCCGGTTGAGGAAGCCGGCATGGCGGGCCTCATCGCGGGCCATCAGCTGGAACAGCCGCCCCATCTCAGGACGCTGCGCCTGGAACAGCCGGCGGGAGAGCTCCTTGAACAGCAGGAATCCGGAGAACTCCGACACGCAGGAGCGCACCAGGTAGCTCTCGTAGGCCTGCTTCTCCTCGGGGCTGAGATCCCGGAGCCTGTCGAGCGGTGCCTTGCGATCGAAATGCTCCCGGTTGTAGTCGGCCTCCATTTCGGCGAGCATCGCGTCGAAGGCCGGCCGTTGCTGCTCCAGGTCGGTGCGGGCCGCCTTGGCGATCTGGGTCGTGTAGAAGCGTGGCGTCAGCAGGTCCTCGCGCAGGTGCGGGGCGGCCGGCGCGGCCGTGGACGGGGCCGCAGCACCGGGGGAGAGGGTGGCTGTCATCTGGCGGGCGACGTGCTTCACGTCATAACGACAACGTGATACTACGTGATCCGTGTGATGCAGAAGGCTGTTTTCATGATTCTGCATGACTGGCTTGAGACGACAGCGTGGTACCATCTCGACAATCCGAGGTTCTGGAGCGGTCGATGGAATCCCTCGCCGACTATTTCAAGGTGTTCTCCGAACCCAACCGCCTCACCGTGCTTGAAACCCTGCGTCCGGGACCGCTGAATGTCACGGCCGTCGTCGAGAAGACCGGCCTCAGCCAGGCCCTGGTGTCCAAGCATCTCAAGCTGCTCACGATCGCCGGCGTGGTGCGCCGCCGTCCCGAAGGCAGCCTGGTGTTCTATGAAGTGATCGACAAAGGCGTCTTCCAGCTCCTGGTTCAGGCCAGAAAGCTGATGCTCGCCTCCCGCCGCCAGCAACTCGATGCCCTTGCGGCCATCCTCTGACCTCCCGACCGACCTCGACGCCCTCAAACGCGCCCTGGCGGAGGGCCGACGCGACTTCGCCGGCCTGCGGCTGGGGGATCTCGATGGGGTGGCGCTCGATCTGGGCGATTGCGACCTGCACGGTGGCTGCTTCAAGGAAGGGCGCTTCGGCCATGCCCGCCTGGCGGGAGCCAACGTGGAGGGTGCCTGCTTCCAGCAGGCCCTGCTCTGGGGGGCCGACCTCTCGGCCGTGGCGGCCAGCGGTTCCTTCTGGCACGACGCCGACCTCTCGGCGGCGCGGCTGCAGGGGGCCGATTTCGACGGCGCCCTGATGCACCGCTGTTGCCTGCGGGGCGTGCTGGGGGCCCACAGCCGCTGGCGGGCCGCCCGGCTGGTGGAGGCCGACTTCCGGGGGGGGCTCGACCAACGCACCGACCTGGGCGGGGCCGATTTCCAGGGGGCCGATCTCAGCTTCGCCCTGCTGCAGGGGGTCCTGTTGCAGGGCAGTGATCTTCGCGGCGCCTGCCTCTACGGCGCCAACATGGAGGGGGCCGATCTGCGCGACGCCGACCTGAGCGGCTGCGACCTGCGGGACACCGATCTGCGGGACGCCATGCTGGATGGCACCCTGCTCCACGATGCCCTGCTGCCATGACCGACTGCTTCGACCTGATCGTCCTGGGGGCGGGCTCCGGTGGCCTGGCCGCCGCCAAACGGGCGGCCTCCTACGGGGCCTCGGTGGCGATCGTGGAGGGCGACCGGGTGGGGGGCACCTGCGTCATCCGCGGGTGTGTGCCCAAGAAGCTGCTGGTCTACGGCTCCGCCTACCGGCACCTGCTGGCCGATGCGGCCAGCTACGGCTGGCAGCTGGACGGCTTCCGGCCCGACGCCTCGGTGCTGCTCGCCAACGTGCGCCGGGAAGTGGACCGGCTCAATGAGCTCCATATCGGCCTGCTGGAGAAGGCGGGTGTCGAGCTGGTGCGGGGCTGGGGCCGGTTCGCCGATCCCCACCACATCGAGGTGGTTCATGGTTCCAACACCAGCCGACGGCTCAAGGGGGATCGGATCCTGATCGCCGCCGGCGGCCGCCCGCATCGGCCCGTGTTCCCCGGGGCCGAACTGGGCTGGGTGAGCGACGACATGTTCCTGCAGGAGCGCTTCCCCGACCAGGTCGTGGTGGTGGGCGCCGGCTTCATCGCCTGTGAGTTCGCCTGCATCCTGCATGGCCTGGGGGTGGCGGTGACCCTGCTGGTGCGGGGGGATCACCTGCTCCGGGGCTTCGATCGGGAGGCTTCCACGGCCGTGCAGGAGGCCATGGAGGCCGAAGGCATCGAGATCCGCTTCGCCCACAGTCCCGCCGCCATCACCGGCGTGCCCGGAGCCCTGGAGCTCGTCACCCAGAGCGGCGAGGTGCTCCCCTGCGGCGGCGTGCTGCTGGCCACCGGCCGTCGGCCCTTCCTCGACGGGCTGCAGCTGGAGTCGGCCGGCGTGGCGGTGGAAGGCCATCGCATTCCGGTGGATGCCGACCAGACCACCAACGTGCCCCACATCCATGCCGTCGGTGACGTGACCGACCGGATCAACCTGACGCCGGTGGCGGTGGATGAAGGCCGTGCCTTCGCCGACACGGTGTACGGGAACAAGCCCCGCCAGGTGAACCATGACCTGGTGGCCAGTGCCGTGTTCAGCCAGCCGGAACTGGCCGGGGTGGGGCTGAGCGAGGAAGCGGCGATCGAGCGCTTCGGAGCCGACGGCATCCGTGTTCACCGGGCCCGCTTCCGGCCCATGGCCCAGGCCCTGCCGGCCCGGGGCCCCCGGGTGCTGTTGAAACTGATCGTGGACAACGCCACCAACAAGGTGGTGGGGTGCCACATGGTGGGGGAGCACAGCGCTGAGATCATTCAGATGGCGGCGATCGCCATCGGCATGGGGGCCACCAAGGCCGACTTCGACCGCACCATGGCCCTGCACCCCTCCGTGGCTGAGGAGTTCGTCACCATGCCCGGCTGATCGGCCCCACGCTGATCAGAGATCCTCTTCGACGCCTGGCTGGATGGTGCAGTCGGAGAGGGGATAGCTGACGCAGAGCAGGGCGAAGCCCTGGCCGATCTGGTCATCGTCCAGGAAGCTCTGGTCGGACTGATCGACACTGCCGGAGAGGATCTTGCCGGCACAGGTGCTGCAGGCTCCAGCCCGGCAGGAGTACGGCAGATCGATGCCCTGCTCCTCGGCCGCGTCGAGGATGTAGGTGTCGTCAGGGCAGGTGAAGGACTTGCCCCCTTCCAGGCTGATCGTGAAGCTCGCCATGGCGCCGCAGCAGGAATCGCAGGGAATCCTTGGGGAACCTGGGCCTGGGGGGTGTATCGAGGCGTACAGGGTGCGCGAGCGAGGACACGCCGGGCTCAGGCGCCAGGGCCTGTCGGCGGTTCCGTTGGGAAGCCCCAGGCCCGCCGCAGAGCGGGATCGGTGAGCTCCCAGGCATGTTCACTGGCCACGACGGCGGCCCGCACACCACCTCCCTCCACGCCCCGCTGCCGCCGGCAGAGCTCGAGCCGCTGGCGAAAACACAGGCTTTCCTGCAGCAGTGCATCGACCCGCTCAGGCCCACCGGCACTGGCCAGCATGGTGGGCTGGCTCCCACAGAGTTCAAGCGTTTCGATGTGCTGATCGAGCCAGGCGGCCTCGTACTGGAGCATGGCGTCGCTGCAGGCCTCGAGCCGTGCGCCGTAGAGGGCCAGATGCTCTTCAAGCCGGCCCTGGGCCTCACCCCGCTCAGCCGCAGGCAACGGTGTGGAGCGGTCGTGGAGCCGCTGCATGATCTGGCGCAGATAACTCATCGGCGGTGGCCTCGAAAGGGGTCAAACGGCAGCCAGGCCCCGTTCGTTGAACATGCCTTCGAACAGAACCGAACTGAGGTAACGCTCACCGGAATCGGGCAGGACCACCACGATCGTGCGGCCCGCGAAGGCCTCCTCCCTGGCCAGCCGCAGGGCGGCCACGGTGGCGGCACCACAGGAGATGCCGGCCAGGATCCCCTCCTCCTTCATCAGGCGGCGGGCCATCGTCACCGCTTCCTCGTCGCTGACGGCCTCGACCCGATCGACCAGACTGAGATCCAGGTTGGCGGGCACGAAGCCGGCGCCGATGCCCTGGATCTTGTGGGGACCGGGCTTGAGGTCCTCACCGGCGATGGTCTGGCGGATGACGGGACTGTTGAGCGGCTCCACGGCCACCGACACCAGGGGTTGACCGAGGGTGGTCTTGATGTAGCGGCTGACGCCGGTGATGGTGCCGCCCGTGCCGACGCCCGCCACCAGGGCATCCACCACACCGTCGGTGTCCTTCCAGATTTCCGGACCGGTGGTGTCGTGGTGGATGCGGGGATTGGCCGGGTTCATGAACTGCTGCAGCATCACCCAGCGGTCCGGGTCGGACTCCGCCAGCTCCCGGGCCGCGCCGATCGCCCCACCCATGCCGAGCCGACCCTCGGTGAGGACCAGGTTGGCGCCATAGGCGGTGAGCAGCTTGCGGCGCTCGAGGCTCATCGTCTCCGGCATCGTGAGCGTGAGCGGGATGCCCCGGGAGGCGGCCACGAACGCCAGGGCGATGCCTGTGTTGCCGCTGGTGGGTTCGATCAGTTCCTTGCCGGGTCCCAGCAGACCATCCTTCTCGGCCTGCCAGATCATCGCGGCGCCGATGCGGCACTTGACCGAATAGGCCGGGTTGCGGCCCTCGATCTTGGCCAGCACCCTCGCCCCGCATCCCTCCGTGACGCGATGCAACTCCACCAGCGGGGTCTGCCCGATGCTGAGGCTGTTATCGGCGTGGATGGGGCTCATGGCGCTCCCTCTGGATCCGGTCCATGGGCACCTTAGACAGCGTTCGCTCGCAGAAGACTGTCAAGCAGCTGCGGCACGTCGCGCCGGCGACGTCGGCCCATACGATCGGCTCCAGCCATGGAACGTCGCCAGGGGTGAAGACACCGATCCCCGGGATCAATGGGCCCGTTGCCCTGCTGCTGCTGCTGCTCTCCATCGCCGTCGTCACCGTGGCCCTCGACCGGGGCCGCTACTGGTGGCAGTGGTGGCGCACCCGGGCCTCCCGCCGGCAGCAGTGGGAGCGGCTGCTGGCGGAGCAGGGGCCGCCTGCCGCCGGGCGGAAGCTGGAGGACTGGGACCTGGAGATGCGCTTCGGTGAACCGCTGCTGCAGGCCGCCGTCGTGCTGGCCCCTTTGCTGGGGCTGGTGGGCACCGTGCTCGGTCTGATGCAGGTGCTCGCCAGCCTCGGCCCCCAGTTGCTGCTGCCGGCGGGCGCCAACCTGGCGGGGTTCGGCCAGGTGCTGCTGAGCACGGCCATCGGGCTGATCGTCAGCCTGATCGCCGGCACCAGCCTGGTGGCCAACCAATGGCTGCGCCGCAGCCAGTGCCTGCGGCTGCAGCGCCTCGGCCGTAGCTGGGCCGCCCAGCCATGACCTACGCCCTGGCCTCTCTGGTGGGGCTGACGCTTCTGCTGTGCGGATCGGTCGCGGCCCTGGCGGACCTGGCCCGGGACCGCCAGCCGCGGCTGCGCCCCCAGGGCGGGCAGGCCCTCACCGGGGCGCTGTGGATCGTGCAAGCGCCGGAGGATCGCTGGTTCGTCAACGGCGAGCCCGTCTCCCGTGGCCGTCTGCCGGGCCTGCTGGCTTCCCAGCCGGCCAGCACCGAGATCCACTTCCTGCCGGCCGCCACGCTGCCGCTGGGCCAGGTGAGCCGCTCCCTGGCCCAGCTGCGCGCGATCAGTCCCCGGCCGGTGGTGCTGGCCTTGCCGGGCCAGGGACCATGAACGCCGATGCCGATCCCAACCAGCCGTGGGGGGCCCCGCTGGACGCCCTGGCCCTCGGGGCGATGGCGACGGGACTGGCCCTGCTGACCCTGGCGCTGGTCCTGGTTCCCCAGCGGCTGGCCCAGCGGCCGGCGAGCCAGGGGGTCGTCAGCCTGCACCTGGCCGCCGACGGGCAGGTGCGGCTGTGGAACCAGCCGGTCCCCAGCGGGCAGCTGGTCGGCGTGCTGCAACGGCTTGAAGCCGGCCCGGGGCGCCCCACCCTGCGCCTGGTTCCCAACCGTGACGTGCCGTGGGGGGTGGTGCAGCGGCTGATGGGGCAGCTGGGCCGCTCGGACCTGCCCCTGGAACTGCAACTGCCATGAAAGCCAGCCTGTCCTTCCCCCGTTGGCGCCGTCTCCAGTTCCCTTTGCTGGTGGCCCTGGCCCTGAACGGTCTGCTGCTGCTGCCGGCCCTGCGCCCCTCCCAGCGTCCGCTGGCCAGCCGAGTCGCCGTCCCGGCCGACGACACCCCCGAGCTGCTGCGCTTCAGCCGCCAGCAGGCCCGGGAGCCGTCCTTGCCGCTGCTGGCCCTGCCTTCGCTCAGCTCCCTGCCGCCGCCACCGCCGACCGATCTGCCAGCCGAGCCCCGCGCCGGAGCGTCCAGCCGCCGGCAGGGCAACGACGCCCCCAGGGGCCGCTCGAAGGACCGGGTGGCGACCGCCACGGCGGCGGACCGGGGGGCCGCCCAGGACCGTCCCCTCTCCAGGGCCGGCGCGGAAGCAACCACGACCACCACGTTGCTCGCCCTGGCCCTGCAGGCCCGCCCCGTCGAGGCGGCCGAGGCCGCGACCCTGGCGGGTCTGTGGGAACAGGCAACGGCCACGCGGGAGTCTCCGGACGGGATGGTCGTGCCGGCAGACGGCCTGCAATGGCGGCAGTTGCCCCTGGCCAAGGCGCGCGCCGCCGGGCTGCCCTTCCGTGATCCCCTCGCCGTTCTCTCCGGAGGCAAGCTGCTGCTGCTGTGGCCGGAGGGGACAGCGCTCTGGATGCTGACCGCCGCCGGCGAGAGCAAAACGGTCAGTGTGACCCCCTGAACCGGGGCAGGCCTCAACCGACCTGGGCGTCCAGAGCCGCGAGCGCCTGGAACAGGCGCCGCAGGGCCTCCTCCAGATCCGGGGCTTCGAGCATGCCGTAGCTGAGCCGCAGCAGGCCCCGGCCACCCGCCGGCGGCAGGCCGAAGCTGTCGCCCGGCAGGGCCGCCACCCCGTGCCCCAGCACCAGGTGCCGCATCAGGGACTCCCCATCGAGGGCACAGGGAAACCGCAGCAGGCCATAGAAAGCCCCATCCGGGGGACCCAGCAGCGTCACGTCCAGGCCGCCGGCGCGGGCCGACGCCACCGCGGCGAGCAACTGCCGGCGCCGCTGGCCAAGGGCCGCGACATGGGGGCGGCACCAGGAGGGTCCGGCCTCCAGGGCCGCCAGCGCCGCCCGCTGGCTCACCTGGGGCGGGCAGATCAGCACCGTGTCCTGAACCTTGGCCAGGGCCGCCATCAGCTGGCGGGGAACGGCCGCGTAGCCCACCCGCCAGCCCGCCATGCCGTAGGCCTTGGACAGGGAGAACAGGGACACCGTGTGACCGCCGCTGCCGGGCAACCGGCCAGGACTGACATGGGGCACCGACCCATGGACGAAATCGGCATAGGCCTCGTCGCTCACGTGCACGAGCCCATGGCGGTGGCAGAGGCCGTTGATGGCCGCCAGCACCTCCGGCGGCGTCACCAGGCCGCTGGGGTTGTTGGGGGAGATCGTCACGATGGCGCGGCTGCGGGGGGTGATCGCCGCCGCCAGCCGGTCGGGGTCGGGCACCAGCCCCGCCGCCACCGGCACGGGCACGCCACCGGCCAGGCGGATGGCCATGGCGTGGTTGAAATAGAACGGCAACGGCAGCAGCACCTCATCGCCGGGGTCGCAGAGCACCTGGGCGATGGCGTTGAAGGCCATGTTGCTGCCGGCGGTGATCAGCAGGTCGCTGCCCTCCAGATCCAGGCCACGCGCCTCAGTGAGCTCCCTCCGCACGGCCTCCAGCACGGCCGCCTCGCCCTGCACCGGCCCGTAGCGATCGAGCCGCCGATCCGTTTCCGCCAGGGCCAGGGCCACGGCCCGGCCCACCCCCGGCGGTGGCGCCCAGGCCACCATGCCCTGGGCCAGGGAGAGGGCCTGCGGGCGCTGGCGCATCAGGGCGCCCACCTGGGCGATCACCGGATCGGCCACCGCCGCCATCCGTGCTGCCGCCCGGGGGAAGGCGTCGCCCATCTCAGGCCCCCGCCGGCAGCAGCAGTTCCATCACGGCGCCGCCGTCTGGATGGTTGGCGGCCTGGATGCGGCCGCCGTGGGTGACGGCGATCTGCTGAACGATCGCCAGGCCCAGGCCGCTGCCGCCCCGGTCGCTGCGCACCCGGGAGGGATCACCGCGGTAGAAGCGCTCGAACATGTGCTCCAGGTCGTCCTCGCTCAGGCCGGGTCCCTCGTCGCGGAAGGTCAGCAGGCACCACCCCGCCGTCGCTTCGATCTCCACCCGCACCGTGCCCCCGTCCGGGCTGTAGCGCAGGGCATTATCCAGCAGGTTGAGCACGGCCCGGTGCAGCCGCGAGCCATCGCCCATCACGCCCAGGGGGGACTCCGCCGCCAGCTCCAGGCGGATGCAGCGGCGCTCGGCCAGGGGGCGCAGACCCATCCACACCTGTTGCACCAGCTGGGGCAGATCGACACGGCTGTGCAGGCGCACCCCCTCCGGGAGGGTGTTCTCCAGCCGGGACAGTTCCAACAGATCACCGACGAGCCGCTGCAGCCGCAGCAATTCCCGCTGCAGCCGTTCCACCAGCACCGCATTGGCGTCATTGACATGGGCAGACAGGCTGTCCCCCACCAGCAGCAGGGCCGTGAGCGGCGTCTTGAGTTCGTGGGCCACATCGCTCACCCAGCGCTCCTGCTGCTCCAGCTGGGCTTCGAGCGAACGACGGCTCTGGAGCATCACGGCCACCCAGCCGCCATCACCGGGCAGGATGACGACGGCCAGCTGCTGGTCGCCCGGCTCCCAGTCCAGCCGCTGGGGGCGCTCCCGCCGGCGGGCGTTGCGGATCCCCTCGAGCAGCTCGGCGGACTGACACAGGCGTTCAAGCGGTTCCTGGCGGCGTAGACCGGCCCCGGGGACATCCAGCAGCCGTTCGGCCCGCAGGTTGATCAGCTGGATGCGATCGGCCTTGTCGAGGATCAACCAGCCGTCGGGGGCCTCGCCGATCCAGCGCAGCAGCTGGCGCAGCGAAAGCCCGGAGAGGCCCTGTCCGGGGCGGCGGCGGCGGCGCCCCAGCAGCCAACCCAGGGCCAGCCCGAGCAGCCCGGCCAGCAGCACCCCCATTCAGCCGAAGCGGTAGCCGAAGCCCCGGACGGTGATCAGATGCTCGGGTGCCGAAGGATTGGCCTCCAGCTTTTCGCGCAGCCAGCGGATGTGCACGTCGACGGTTTTGCTGTCGCCGAAGTAGTCGTAGCCCCAGACCCGCTCCAGCAGCTTGTCGCGGCTCCAGACGCGGCGCGGGTTCTGCATGAACAGCTCCAGCAGCCGGTATTCCTTGGGTGAAAGATTGACCTCCAGGCCATCGCGGGTGACCCGGCACTCCTCGGGGAAGAGGCTGAGGTTGGCGTGCTGAACCACCTTGGCGGTGACCTCCACGGAGCGGCTGCGGCGCAGCAGGGCCCTGCAGCGGGCCACCAGTTCCCGCAGGCCGAAGGGCTTGACCAGGTAGTCGTCGGCGCCCACCTCCAGACCCAGCACCCGGTCGGTCTCGCTGTCGCGGGCGCTGACCACCAGGATGGGGGTCTGGTTGCCCGCCTGGCGGAGCTGGCGGCAGAGATCCAGGCCCCCCAGGCCCGGAAGCATCAGATCCAGGACCACCAGGGAAAACTCCTCACCCGGCGGGCAGTCCTGAAGGGTGCGCAGCGCCTCCCTGCCGTTGCCACAGGCCGTGACCGAAAACCCCTCAAGGACAAGGACGTCACGGATCGTCTCGCGGATCGTGTCGTCGTCCTCGACGACCAGGAGGGGTGAATGCATGCCGGCATTATCGGCGTCTGCGGGGGGCAGACCCCAGAACTGTCTCAACGGCGTGGGAGATAGCTGACCACAAGGCGGCGTTGGCCGTCCAGCTGCAACCAGCCTTCATCGCGCAGGGCGCCGATCACGCGGGTGACGGTGACCCGGGTGGTGGCCAGGGCGCTGGCCACCTCCTGGTGGGTCAGGCGCAGGTTGAGGCGCAGGCCCGATTCGCAGGGTTGGCCGTAATCGCTGGCCAGGAGTTCAAGAAAGCCACGCACCCGTTCATCAACGCGCTTGAGACCCATCAGGGCCAGCAGGGCCTGGCTCTGATGGATGCGCAGACCGAGGGCCTCGAGCATGGCCACCGCCAGGGCGCCATCCTGGCGGATCTCGCTGCAGCTCAGGCAGAGCAGGTCGGTGTCCACCAGGGTGGTGGCGGCGTAGGCCTCGACACCGTTGAGGGGATCACCGAAGGGTTCGTTGGGGCCGGCCAGCCCGAGCAGCATGTCGTCGCCGTGAATCGTGATGGCACTGAGTTTCACCATGCCGCGAACCACCAGCCAGACGTTGTTCTTCAGCAGCGGCACATTGCTGCCGGCGCTGACATGAACCAGACTTCGTTTCTGGTAGTTCGCCTCGAGAAGGTCGCGGAATCCATCCTTGCTACCGGATTCACGGGAGGGCGTGAATACCATCGAGAAAAGCGCGTCGGATGCACGCAACTGTATGCAGCGACACCCAGCAAACGAGCAAAGAGCTGGTAGTGATTTGGTTAAGGGCTTGGTAAGGCCAGGGCCGGCAGAGCCTCATCCAGGTGGTGTTCGGAGCGCCGCTCCAGCCAGAGGGCCATCGACAGACTGCGGCGCCGTTCGGGGAGCATCAATCCCTCGGCCCGCTGCCGCCACTGCTCCCAGCAGCCCTGGGCCCTGGAGCGCAGCAGAGCCTCCAGTGCCGGCAGGCTCCTGGCCAGTCCGGACGGCAACTGGTCATCGATCGCCCGCTCCAGGACATGGAGATCGTTGAGTTCCCCGAGCAGTTCCTGCAGATCCCTCAGTTCCACCACCCACTGCCGGCAGCGCGGGCCGGTGACGGCGCCGAGGTTCTCCAATCCGTACCGGGCCGTCTTGAGTCGCTTGCGCAGGTCGTGGACCCGTTCCATGTCCCCCTGCTGCTCAAGGATGAACCAGCCGGGATGCTGGAACAGACCGGCGATCATCGGGGCCTGCCACTCCAGGGTCCAACCCAGCAGCGGCAACTCCCCCAGCGGCGTGAGGTCGGGCTGCCGCAGCCAGCCCTGCAACTGGGAGAGCAGCTTCAGATAGCCGCCGCTCTGCAGGGTGGTGACCACCTGCTCGTAGGCCAGGGACCGCTCGCGCCGCAGCTGTTTCAACACCGGCTTGAGGGCTTTGCGCTCCGCCTCGGGCAGCTCGGGCATCAGATCCATCTCCAGCCGTTCCCTGAGCACGTCAAGGTCCCGCGCCATGCCGAGCCGCCGCACCGTCTTGGCCAGACGGGGGTCGGCGACGGCCCTGGGAAGCTGCAGGGCGGGGCCGAACTGGTGCAGGCAGGTGCGCAGACGACGCAACGCCACGCGCATCTGATGCAGGGGTTCGGGATCGCTGTCGGCCAGCACCGGGCCCTGAAGGGACACCAGTTTGTCGGTGAAGCGTGCGATCAGAGCGACAGCGAACGCTCCGTTGCTGAACGGGTGGTCATCGTGCGGGCTGGCCATGGGAGGGGCCGAAGGCCTCAGCGGGGTGATTTCGAGCGGATGTCCTCAAAGCTGCGTCGGATCGCCTGACTGATCGTGAGCCCAATGGGCAGATCACCGCCGAAGGAGGTGCCGAGCAGGTGTCGATAGAGTTTGGATTCAACGATACGGTACGTATCTGCAGGCAAGGGAATGGCGCCGGCCTGCTCCGTAAATCGCAACCCTCGCTGCACCGTGAAGGTGACAAAGCGGCGCACCTCCGGCCGATCCCGCATGTCCTTGTCGTTCACGTAGACGAACAGTGGGCGCGACAGGGGCTGGTAGCGCTCACGCTGCACATTGCTCACGGATGGCGGCCAGGCGCCTCGGGGTCCGGCGACTTCAAGGGCCTTCAGCTTGCCCGCCTGGCTGCGGTAGTAGGAAAAACCGAAATAGCCGAGGGCCTGGGGATTTTTCTCAACACAACGTACAAGAACGTTGTCGTCTTCACTGGATGTGTAATCGGTACGGGAATTGCCTGAATCGCCATTGATGGCCTTGTTGAAGTAGTCAAAGGTGCCTGAGTCGGCTCCCGGGCCGCACAGATGGATCGGCCGATCCGGCCAGGCCGCATTGACCTGCTTCCACCGCTTGATCCGCCCCTGGGCCTTGCGGTTCCACAGGGTCGACAGCTCCGCCGTGCTGATGCGACTGGCCCAGCTGTTGCGGGGGTGGACCACCACGGAGATGGCATCAAAGGCCAGGGGCAGCTCGATGAACCGAACCCCCTTGGCAGCGCAGGCCTTGAGTTCCCGGGAGTTGATCGGACGGGAGGAGTTGCTGATCGGAATCTCGCCCCGGCAGAAGCTGCGCAGGCCGCCCGTGCTGCCCGTTTCCTTCAGGGCGATGGACACCGGCTGACCACCCTGCCGGGTCTGGAAGGCCTTGGCCGCCACTTCGATGATCGGGAAGACGGTGCTGGATCCCTCGATGCGCACCACCGGAGCCGTCCCCGTCTGGGCCTGGGCCGGCACCGGTGCCAGCGATGGCGCCAGCCAGGCGCCGAGGAGGACACCCAGACCGCTGCAGGCCATCACGCCCCTCGACTGGACTGTCGCAGGCAGCTTCAGGACCATGGTTCAAGACCAGCGAGGGAAGGACGCTGCGGCGATCCTGCACCAGCAAGCCGAGGGGTTGGGTTAAGGACAGATTGTGGGCGCCAGCTCAGCTCAGCCCTGCCCGGTCCAGTCCTGGAACCAGCCCCGCCGCCACAGCCACCAGGCCTGCAGTGTGGCGATCAGCAGCATCAGCAACATGACAAAAGCGTAACCATGGCGCCATGTCAGTTCGGGCATGAACTCGAAGTTCATGCCGTAGATGCCAACGATGAACGTGAGCGGCGCGAAGATGCTGGTGAGAATCGTGAGGGTCTTCATCACCTGGTTCATCCTGTTGCCGACGCTGGCCGCATAGGACTGGGTGATGGCATCGCACTGGCCCCGCAACGACCCGCAGGCCTCGAACAGCTGGTCGACCAGCTCGGCCATGTCCCGGAAGCCTTCCAGGGCCTCGGTGCCCAGCAACCGTTGCCGTTGGCGCAACAGCAGGCGGATCTGGTGGCGCAGGGGCCAGATCAAGGTGCGAATGATGCGCAGATTGCTCCTGAATTCATAGGAACGGCGCAGGATCAGGGGGCGGGGGTTGCGCAGGGAGGATTCCTCCAGCGCATCCAGCCGCTGGGACATCGCTTCCAGCATCGGAAACAGATCATCGAGCAGGTCATCGATGACAAAATGCAGGATGTCGTCCAGGTCCCTGTCGGCCAGGGATCCCGACTTGGACAGCAGCCACTCGGTGAGTTCCGGGAAGGGGTCCCCGCCGCACCCTTCCTCCATGGTGATCAGCAGGCCCGGCAGCAGCACCAGGCCCACCTGCTCGCTGACCAGATGGGCCGGGTCCTTGGCGAAGCTGAGCCGGTGCAGCACCACCAGCAGCACATCCTCCAATCCATTCACCTGGGGGCGCTGGGGCACCTCCAACAGGGGGGGCAGCAACACCGCCGGCACCGCGAGGCGATCCAGAAGCTGCTGGATGTAGCGGCGATCGCCAAGCCCCTGCAGACGCAGCCAGAGCGGCGTTCCCGCCTGGCGCAGGCTGGCCAGTTGCTCGATGGCGGGGGTGGGGGTCCGCACCGGTCCGGAATCGAGGAACAGCACCGCATCGGCCCGGGTGGGCCCGAGGCCGCCATGGACATAGAGATGGGTGGGAAGACCCGCTGGACGCTGCTCCAGGCGCTGGGAGTTCAGCGCCCCTGGGGTGAGTCGCACCACGGGGGTTCCGGTTGTTGCCACGATTCAACCGCAGCTGCCGGACGCTGGGTATGGCCGGTGTCGGGAGGCCTGAGGGGGGCTCAGGCCTCCCTTTACGGGGCCTTAAAGCAGCCTGGCTAATGTTTGGAACCGCTTCAACAGAATCGTTGACGAACCAGCCCTCCACGGGACCCATCCATCCCGAGCTCGGCCAGCAGGAGGGCGATGTGAAGTCTCCCATGGAGGCCCATGGCAGCTACCGCGGCAGCGACTGGAGTCCTGAGCGGCTCGTGTTTCACCAGAACCTCGAGACCTTCGCCGACCAGGTGGGGTTGATCGTTGGTCTGCAGGCCAACGGCAAGATGAGCCAGGACGAGGCCTACGCGAAAATCAAGAAGATCTGGAAAAGCCTCAAGTTCACCCGCGATTCCCTGTTCGACACCTCCAAGGGCTGAGACGCTCTGACACCCGCTCTGTGACGACGATCACAGCACCGGGTCGTCGGCTTCACAGTTGCTTCCGAACGCCAGGCAGGTGAGCCGAGGCTGACGGGGGTCGCTGGCGGGGCGGGCCTCGATGGCCTCCAGTGCCTTGCCGCTGGTCCAGAGGCAGGGCACGTGAGCCGCGGCGCAGAGGCGCAGGATCTCCTCCTGAATCGGAGCCAGGGCCTCCCAGCCGCACTCGATCGCCAGTTGGCGGCGGGCGACCATCACCCCCAACGGGGCCCCGTGACCCATGGCCGCGAGCAGCAGCCGGGGCAGGTTGAGAAAGGCCTGGCGGGTTTCAATCCTGAGGAGCAACGCCAGATCGGCCCGGCCCCGGTCCTCCAGGCACTGGCGCAGGGTCTGGATGTCGGACTCTCTGTGCACGAACGACGTGCTGATCATGTCGGCGTGCCGCGTCACCATGGCCAGGTCCTCGATGTCCTTGGTGGCGAGGGCCGGCGTGCGCAGGTCGCTGTCCGGGACATGGATCCCCTTGCCGGAGCGGAGCCGGCTGCCCCTGGCCTTCGCCTTGGTGACCTCAACCAGCACCTCCTGGGCTGCCACGCTCCTGATCACGCCGCCGATGCGGCCAGCGTCAAAGAGCACCCGCTCACCAAGGCGCAGATCGAAGACCATCTCCGGCAGGGTGCAGGGGAGCGTGCCGGTGCCCCGGTCCGGTTCCGGCGTCAGGCGGATGGCGTCGCCTCGGCGCAGCACCCGTTCGCCGCTCACCGGCGTCAGCGGACCCACGACCAGCCGGGCCTTGCCGCGCCGCTGGCGGAACGCCAGACCGGCCACGAAGCGGCAGGTCTTTCCCGCCCGCAGCAGCACCCCAGCGGGGCCGCGCCGCACCACGGTGAGGCTGCGCCGGCGGCCGGAGGCGTCATGCCCCCGCAAGCGATCGCCCGGCTTCAGCCGCTTCGCCTTCGACAGCCGCGCCGGCAGCAGCACCACCTGGGGATCCTGGGGTGCAGGTCTGGCTCCCGGCGGCACGACCAGGATCCGCACCGGCCGGGTGCGGCGACCCAGCCGGTCGCGGGGGGGGCGGGCACGGATCACGGCGGGCTGGGGGGCCAGCTGTCCGATGCGCAGCGTCGGGCGCGCCAGGTCCAAGGCGATCGCGCAGGGGCGGCCGGTGACGTCCCGGGCCCGGAGGAGCACCTCCACCAACCGTCCCCAGAGCTCGGGGTTGCCATCGGCGCCGTTGAGGCGGGCGATGGTCATCCCCCCCTCCAGCAGCTCGGTGATCAGGGCGGGCTGATCGGCCGCCTCCACCGGCAGGGTGACCATGGTTCCGGCCACCCCCGCGGCAGCCAGGGGCCCGAACAAACGATCAGCGTGCTGCGCCAGCCGATCGGGCTGTTCCTGCGGCGCTGGCGTCGCCGTGGGCCCCAGACCGTCGAGCGCTTCGAGGGCGGTGATCACCGACTCCAGGCTGGAGAGCAGGTGGGCGTCGCTCGCGGTGAGGGGACAGAGACCCCGTTGCCGCAGCGCCTTCGGCAGGCCCGGATGCACGTGGCGATGGAAGGCGATGACCTGCAGCAGGTTGCGGGCACTGGCCCGATAGTCGGGGTGAATGGCCCCCAGGCAGGCAGCTTCCTCCAGCTCGATGCGCTCCAGGGTGGTCCTCAGGGCCCGCAAGGTGTCGAGCAGCCAGTGGCCCGATGCTGGCGCGGGGTCGTTCATGGCCGCAGGCCCTCACTGGCCAGGGCTTCCACTGCGCAGTGGAGGCCCTGGCGTCGCAGCTCCTCCGCCAGCTGCTCGGCCAGCTCGCGGTCAAGGGCCGGAGTGAGGTGCTCCTCTCCATCGAGCAGGGGCGCCATCGCCCCCGGTGCGCCGCCCAGATGCCGGGCCAGGGACTGCAGCGCCTCAAAGCGCCCCTCTTCCCTGGGGGAGCCCTGCAGGCGCAGGCGCCAGGCTGGCGGAACGGGGCAGCCCAGCTCGATCCGGCGCAGCTGGCGCAGGGTGGCCAGCACCACCAGTTGATCCCCTGCCGCCAGCACCAGATCCAGCGAGGGCAACACCAGGGGGGAGCTGCGGCCGGGACGCAGCAGATGAATGGTGGTGACCCCGTAGCCCTGCTCGACGCGGGAGAGGTTCAGACCCCACAGACCATCGCCCTGCTGGATCCGATAGCGCACCAGTAGGTGGTTGGCCCCATCGATGCGGCAGATCTCCTCCACCCGTTCGCCGAAAGCCGTTGCCACGACCGCATCGGCCACCAGATCCATGCTGGAGATCACCGCCATGCCGCCGAGCAGGTCGCCCAGTTGTTCGGCCGCCTCAACGGCATGGGAAAGGATCACATAACGGGCCCCAGGCCAGGACTTCTGCAGCTGGAAGGTCTCCTGCAGGTTGGCCAGCAGATCGACGGAGAGAAGACCGATCCCCTCCAGCCGGCAGTGCTGCAGAGCGGCGAGGGCCGCTTCCCAGCGATGGAACACCACCATCCCCGACCGTTGCAGTGGCGTCACGGGTCGGGGGTCGATCCGCAGCACCTGCAGACCATCCCTGACCAGATTGTCGGCCACCCGCACGGCGAGTTCGTCGCCTTCGGCCAAAAGGATCCAACGGCTGCCGCGCCGGAAGCGGCCGGGATGGCCCAGTCCGAAACGCTCCCGCAACAAGCGTTCCAGGATCACCGCCACCAGGGCGGAGGTGAGCAGCGTTCCGACAAGGGAATACAGCAGGGTGACGCCGATCAGCCAGGGGGACGCAGCCGCGATGCCCTCACCCGGGGGCAACAGCACATTCACCGGATCGACGAACTCCCCCAGCAACAGCGCCAGGGTGACGAACACCCCCTGCCTCCAGCCACCGCCGGCGGAGAACAGCGTCAGGCCAAGGACCATCAGCGCCAGGATCACCAGCAGTCCGGCCTGCTGCAGCCGGCTGCAATGCCGCCACAGGCGCAGCGGAGCCCCCAGTCCGCGGCGCAGTGCCATCCACCGGCCCCTGGCCGTCGTGGCGGGGACAGCGTCCGCCGAGCGGTGGTGGTGCGTGCCCATCGGCAGCACCTGGAGGGGCCGGGCCGGGCCCGTGGTGTCCTGGCGCAGGCTGCGCTGTTGCCGGCGGCCCGGGTCGTTCCCCTCCACCACCAGGTAGGACTGGCCATCGACCCGGAAGCAGGCCTCCTGGTCACCGGGCCGGAGCGCCTCGGTGATCGCCCCGGCCGTGAGCAGCAGGGGATCCACGACGGCCACGCCGGGCAGGCGCTCCTCGAGCAGGGCCCCGAGGCTGGCGAGCTGGCCGGAGGAGCGCACCACCAGGTCGGCCGTGGGGTTGAGCAACCTCACCTGCAGGGCCGCCTCCACGTTCACCGTGCTCTCGGTACTGAGCAGCAGCACGGCGCGGGCCGACTCGACTCCGGCCTGGGAGAGCACATGGGGCAGGCGCATGTCGCCGAGCACCAGGGTGGAACCGAAGCGTTGCTCCAGGCGGGGATCGCGCCAGTCCGGCCGCTCCCGATCCAGACAGCGCAACGGCACGTCAAAGGGCAGCAGTCGCAGCAGGCAGGCCTGGCCAAGGGATCCGAGCCCACAGATCAGCACCGAGCCCTCCCGTGGGCAGGACGCCCCGGGAGCAGAGAACGGTGCACGGGCCACCCCGGGCTGGGCTTCAGGGTCGAGGATGGATCGCTGGCAAGCCAAGCCATCTTCCCAAGGCGACGCGGTGGCCAGGGCGACGGGACGGCTCCTGCCCCGGGCCTTAACCATCGCTGGTGAGGGTTGGGCCGTGCCCATGACCATCCAGCATGACCAGCACCCGTTCCCCCTTGATGGGTCTCCCTGAGCCCGGCACCTATGCCGATCCCCAGCGCAACGGCCTGGCCGCGAAGGATCTGCTCGACGGACTGATCGAGCACCTCTTCTATTCCCTCGGCCGACGTGTGCAGAAGGCCGACCGCCACGACCTTTATCTTGCGCTCAGCTATGCCGTGCGCGACCGGCTGATGACCCGCTACCTGGCGGGCCTCGAAGCCATCGACGCCCACCCCAGGCGGATCGTGGCGTACCTCTCGGCCGAATTCCTGATCGGCCCCCAGCTCGGCAACAACCTGCTGATGCTCGGCATCCAGGAGGAGGCCGCCGAGGCCCTCAAGTCGTTCGGCATCAACGACATCGAGGAGATCCTCGATGTCGAGGAGGAGCCAGGCCTGGGCAACGGCGGACTGGGCCGCCTGGCCGCCTGCTTCCTTGAATCCCTCGCCTCGCTCGAGATCCCCGCCACCGGCTACGGCATCCGCTACGAGTTCGGCATCTTCG